>Ga0160421_1000022_pt1 | contig 220937 bp, 183 predicted proteins | sample TAMARWmetagpilot_FD_108195 | JGI IMG/M metagenome (GOLD analysis project Ga0160421, IMG submission 108195) | Phycosphere-associated microbial communities from TAMU algal ponds, Corpus Christi, Texas, USA - TAMU ARW-7 10/27 metagenome pilot | ecosystem: Engineered > Artificial ecosystem >...
GACGACATTACTTGCTTCATCCTATGTATTAACTCGCTCTAATTCGAGCTAAAGTAATTATGGCTTAAAAAGTTAGTCAGGGATCAGTGCGTTTAACTTGACAGTGGGAGTCATACCAACGCCTCGTTAAGAGGCAAATAAAAGTTGGCTAAAATAAGCGACGCAGGAGCAAAAGCCAACTGTTATTTGTCCTGCTTTAACGACTTGTTATATTGCGAATACTCCGAAGACGCAAGGAACATAGTAATTGCTGTTGCTGCACCAACAAAACCGTAGCTAATTATAAAACTAAACTCTGACTCTGAAATCAGCGTTCTAGCAGATTTTAACCAAATCAAAGGCGTTATACCCCCGCCGACAAAACCAATGATAAAATACAAAAATAAATTGTAAGAATGACGTAGGTCGAAATGGCTGCTGAGCCAATAAAGAGGAAATGATAATAGATACGAAGAGCACAATGCTACGGGAAATGTAAAAAGACCAAATAACAACGAAACAGCACCATAAGGCACTATTGCAATTATTACTATTGCCAGAGTACCGACAAGAGCAGCTATGAAGCTAGACTTTAAACGTTGCATGATATCCTTTTAGCAATATAACAATTTTATAGTGCGCTCATCGCGCATATTTCTGCCAACGATACGCTCATGTATTTTATAAATTATTTTTACCAAATAACTTAACACATTGCTATATATAATTTTTTATTAGCACTCAAACTCTCAATAAAAGACAAAATGCGCTCGCCGCTCATTTTCTTGAATATGCGTGCATCACAACTACACTGTATATAAAAACAGCACCATTGTTGGTAATAGTATGAAAACACGTTCCCCATTTTTAAATTACATAGCTGAATATATGCTAGTTCGTCAATATTCATTGCGCACCGTCGATACCTACCTAAGATGGATTGCATCTTATATCCATTTTCATAATAAACGCCATCCCGCCTCAATGGGGGACAATGAAGTCGAACGCTACTTAGAACATTTAGTGTTAAAGCAAAACGTTGCACCACGTACGCAAGCTACCGCACTCAATTCATTGTCATTTTTATACAAGCACATAATAAAAAAAGAACTCTCATTAAATTTAAATTTTGCTCGTAGTAAAAAACAAGCAAAGCTCCCTGTAGTGATGACCCCAGAGGAAGTTAGAATGTTGATGGCTCATTTAAATAAGCGCTATTATTTAATTGCAGCCCTTATGTATGGAAGTGGCTTAAGAGTAATGGAAGCGGTGCAATTAAGGGTGAAAGATATTGATTTTGATTATAAATGCATTCAAGTATGGAATGGAAAAGGTAATAAACACCGCATTGTTACGCTGGCCACAGAGCTAATTCCTATGCTGAGAAATCAAATTTTGAACGTTGATGACTATTTAAAACTAGATTTAAATAATACGGAATATTCTGGCGTATGGATGCCATATGCTTTAACAAAAAAATATCCAAGTGCCGCAAAATCGCTTGCGTGGCAGTATTTATTTCCTTCTCATATATTAAGTTCAGATCCTCAAAGCGGTGAAATAAGACGACATCATTTTCATCACTCCTGTATTAGAAAAGAGGTTAAAAAAGCCGTCCAAAAATCAGGGTTAACAAAAATAATAACACCTCACACATTAAGACACTCTTTTGCTACTCATCTACTGCAAAATGGCGCCGATATAAGAACTGTTCAAGCTCAGCTTGGCCATTCTGATGTTAAAACCACACAAATTTATACTCATGTATTACAACAAGGTGCCAACGGAGTTATCAGCCCTTTTTCAAGATTATAAGTGTCTCTTTTAAACCTCTGCACATACATACTCGCTTACAAATCAATACCGCTATCTATCTCTACTTTATAAAACACATAAAAAAGCCCCGCTTGGTTTTAAACAAACGAGGCTCCACACTAATTTTTTAATCAAGAATAAAAGCGCCGATACAGCGGGCGCTTTGCATCATTGAATTTTATTGATTAACTACACTTTTAAGTGGGTTAACTGGTTGTGCGTTGTCATCTAATAAGTTCATGTCAAAGTCGAACTCATCAACGCGAATCGCTTTTTCACGCTTTTTGTTGTAATCAATTAGTTGCGCATGTTCATCCGCAGTAATTACATTTGCCGCTAATGCGTTATCTAGCGTAATGGCAAAACGTGTACCTGGTTTAATCGTTTTAGCGCGCAGCGCTTTTTTAACTTTGGCCAGTTCAACAAGTGATGCCATTTTAGCTTTATAAGCTTGCTCGTTAATGTGATGACCGTCGCCTTCTACAGGCTTAACTAAATGCGTAATTTGCGCTTTAAATGCGGTATCAAGCTGTGCTTGTTTTGCTAATTCACGAATTAAGTCGTCGCTAATTTTTGGCATTTTAGTTGAGTAGTTCATTGTTACAAAACGAATAAACTTACGAGTACCACTTGCAGGGAAGTTATCTAAAAACTTATGCAGTGCTTCTTCAGCGCTTTGCAGTGCAAAACGTGTCGCGTAGTGGAAGTACGGCGCTGCTTGTTCGCGCTCGCTGCTTGCTACTTTTTGCTCGTAATACTTAATTGATGCCATTGCCGCGTATAAAAAGCTCATTACATCGCCTAAACGTGCTGATAGCATTTCAGCCTGCTTTAACTTACCGCCAAGTACAAGTAACGAGAAGTCGGCATACACTGCTAATTTTGCAGACAGTTTATGCACGGCTTTTTCGTATTCACGTACTTCTGGTAATGCAGAGTTTGCACTTGCAGTAAATGGTAAAACACCTAAACGGAACGCACGTAAGCTATTTGCTGTGCTGTAACCAATTGTTTTACGCAAAATGCCGTTAAACTCTTTATCTGCACCTTTATCTTCACTATGGATTGATTCAACCATAGATTGTAAATAAGGGTGACAACGCATAACACCTTGACCAAAAATCATCAGGTTACGTGTAAGAATGTTCGCGCCTTCTACTGTAATTGCAATAGGCTGTGCTACGTAACCGCTTGCAAGGGTATTTTGTGGGCCATTTTGAATCGCTTTACCCGCTTGAATATCCATTGCAGAATCTAATACGTCGCGGCCAAGCTCGGTCATGTGGTATTTAGCTATTGCTGTAACAACCGATGGTTTTAAGCCCATGCCTAGGCCTTCAGTTGTCAGCACGCGCATTGCTTCTTGAAGGTATGTTTTACCTGCAATGTCTGCTAGTTTTTCTTGAATACCTTCAAATTGACCAATTGCTAAACCAAACTGCTCACGCACTGCTGCGTATTCAGATGCTGATTTAAACGCCACTTGTGATGTACTTACACCTAGTGCAGGTAATGAAATACCACGCCCTGCGCCTAAACAGCTAACCAGCATTTGCCAACCACGACCGATGTTTTTCTGGCCGCCAATAATAAAGTCCATTGGTACAAATACTTTGTTACCACGTGTAGTACCGTTATAAAAACGAATACCCATTGGGTCATGGCGGTTGCCAAGCTCTACACCTGGGTGATCTTTAGGAATAAGCGCACAGGTAATACCTAAGTTTTCTTTGCCGCCTAGTAAACCTTCTGGATCAACTACTTTAAATGCTAAACCAAGTACCGTAGCGATTGGTGCCAGTGTGATGTAACGCTTATCCCATGTGATCTCGAGGCCAAGTACTTCTTCGCCGTTGTACATGCCTTTGGTGACAGTACCAATATCTGGAATGCCACCTGCATCAGAGCCCGCCTCTGGGCTTGTTAATGCAAAACATGGAATGTCTCTGCCGTTCGCTAAACGCGGTAAGTAATGCGCTTGCTGCTCTTGTGTACCAAAGTGCAGTAATAACTCACCTGGGCCTAAAGAGTTAGGAACCATAACGGTTACTGCTACTGCAGAGCTTTTAGTTGCAATGGTTGCCACAATAGTCGAGTTTGCATAAGGGCTAAACTCTAAGCCGCCAAACGATTTAGGAATGATAAGCGAGAAGAAACGCTCTTTTTTCAAAAATTCTAATATGTCATCTGGTAAGTGAATACCGTTTTGAATAACTGAATCGTCAATCATGCCTAGTAGCTCTTGTACTGGGCCATCTAAGAATGCTTGCTCGTCTGCACTTAGGGTAGCAGCCGGCACATCGCGTAGTGCGCTAAAATCTGGCTTACCTTGATAGATAGACCCTTCTAGCCACACATCACCCGCGTCTAGCGCTTCTTGTTCAGTGATTGAAATACTTGGTAATACTTTTTTTAATTTTGTACGTAAACTCATGATTGAACTCATCCGACCAGATAAATAATACCTACATTACGTCATAAAAATCAGTTTAGATCAATTACTCTATTCAATTAATTAACAGTTTTTTCAATTTATTTTCTTTACGGTGACGTAAACTGTTGAAACTAAAAGGCTTACACTTGTGCGCTGAAATACCTCTATTTGGCAACAATTAAGCCCCATACTCATAAAAAGCTCTTTTTTAGGCATAAAAAAACGCAGCCACTTGGGCTGCGTTTTTAAAATAAGGTGGGCAACGTTAACTGCTTATTTGCACAACGTGTTTGCCTGTAAAGCCACCCGCTATTTGGTTATTTAAGGCAGCACTGACTGAGTCAGCAGTAAAGTCTACCGCAGTGATTGCCGGTGTTTTAATGTCGCCCGATAGCGCGCCTTCAAGCAATAAATTGCCCATAAAACTTAAGCGCTGCTGTGCACATAAACTATTGGCAAGCCACGCACCACCAATAGACACCACACTAATATTAGGCGCTCGGTGGTACATTAAATCTTGATCAAAATAAGGCAGCGAGTTTAAACACGCGATACGCCCGCAAAAACGCATTAATTCAATATTTCTAAGCGTTGATTCACCGCCCATGGTATCAATTACCGCATCAAACCCTTGTGGGCCAAGCTCGCGGCGAATTTTGTCGCGTAACTTTTTGTCGTTATAATCAAATACCACATCGGCACCTAGCTGCTTTACCAGTTTGTGATTACGCTTTGAAGCGGTGGTAAATACATCGGCACCGCGTTGTTTAGCATATTGAATGGCAAACTGCCCTACCGCACCAGAGCCACCTTCGATTAGGATTTGGTCGCCCTCCGTAATGGCAATTTTATCTAAGCTAATAAGGGCGGCCATACCAGCGCACGGTAACGTAGCAGCCTTTGCAGGGCAAAACCCATCGGGCACAACCGATACAGCAAAGTTAGGCACGGTGGTGTATTCACTCAGTACCCCTTGCTTACCTATATTGGCATGCCACATTACTCGTTCGCCAACCCCAGGAAACACACCTTTGTTAGCTTTAACTACCACACCAACGGCGTCTAGGCCTAAAATATGAGGGTATTGCCACTTACAAAATCCCGTTTTAGCAAAATAGGCATCAGCAGGATTAAGGCCTACATACTCAAGCTTTACCAACAATTCGTTGTCGGCGCACTCGGGTATATCAACCTCAACATCTTGCAAGCGTATTTGCTCATCTGGTTGTGATAAAACAATAGCGCGCATTGTTTGTAAGGGGCTGCCTTGATGTGATAATTCAGTATTGCTCATTCAATTAACTCTACCTATTTTGTACTGCTCAGTGCATAGCTCCATTGGCCGTTAAATGCCTGATAAGCATTCACTTTAGCAAGCAATGTAGCAATAGTTGTGTCAACAGCGTTTTCTTGTGCCATTAAAACATCCTGGCGTGCATCTAACAACTCTAAGTACGGTATTTGGCCTTCTTCGTACATCGCCTGTGCTTGTAAAAACGCTTTATTTGCAAAGCCATAGCGCTGTTTAGCATAACGCTCTTGCTGTTGTTGATTGACCAACATTTGCAATGAAAGTTCACTTTGAGTCACCGCATTTAATACTATTTGCTGATAGTCGCTGTAGGCAGCTTCACTTAAAAACTGCTGTGCGTCGCGCTGGGCAAGGAGTGCGGGGTAACTTAATATTGACCATTGCAATTGGGGGGCTACTTGCCATTGCTGATCAGTGTTTTTTAAGCCCGTGCTGTCTATGCTTACTACGCCTGCAAAGGCTGATAAGCTAATATCAGGTAGTAAGGCTTTACTTGCCGCCACACTTAAGCTGTTGGCTTGGCTAAAATCATACAATGCACGGCTTATATCAGGGCGCAGGGAAATGGCGCTATTGGCATTTTTAAGCGCAACGCTAAAGCTTTGCTCCAGCAGGTTTTGCTCATTGTCTATCGCAATGTCTTGCGCAAGCTTGCCTGTAAGCACCGCTAAAGTTGATAAGTCGCTGTATTTAGCATACTCAATAGCGGGCATTAAGGCTTCTTGCTGCCTAAGCTGTGCCATTGTACGGTTTAGGTCAAGCTCGTTGGCAACGCCTTCATCTACACGTGCTTGAAGTACCTCAATGCTTTGCTCTAATGCGTTAATTTGCATGGCTATGATGTGTTGTTTTTCAACATTACCTTGATAGCTTACAAACCCTTTAACAACAGACGATACCACTTCAATTTGCAGTGAACGTACTTGCTCTGCTTGGCTCATGGCCGATGCATTTGCAGCATCAACCAAAGCAGTAATACGGCCAAATAAATCTAACTGCCAATCAAGCGCTATGTTAGCACTCGATTGACGGTCAAACACACTCGGTGCATCGCTTCGTGCTGCGCCAATATTTACCCCACCTTGGGGTAAATATTGTGCTTTTTGCTCACCAAGTCGGGCAAGGGTACTTTTAAGCGTTAATTGGCTTGTTTGCAAATTGTAGTTATTGGCAAGTGCGCTATTAACCAAAGCATTTAGCTGCTTTGACTCTAACTTGTGCCACCAATTTGTTTCATCTGCTGTGGCAACATTGCTGGCAATATTTGCTTGAGCTACAAAATCGTTAATAGCGTTTTGCTCGCTTTGTGTATCTATTTTGCTAGCGCAACCAGATAAAAAAGCAGCCACTAACACAGCACTTAACGTTAAGCGCGTTTTGATAGGTTTAGCGATTAAATTAGTCATGCGATAACCCCTTTGCTTTTTGCTGCTTTTTCACAACTAACATGTAAAACACAGGTGTAAATAATAAGCCAAACACCGTTACCCCTATCATGCCTGCAAACACCGCGTTACCCATAGCGTGGCGCATTTCGGCACCTGCCCCCGTTGCAAGTACTAGTGGTACAACCCCAGCTGTAAAGGCAATTGAGGTCATTAATATTGGACGTAAACGCATACGACACGCCGCTAATATTGCCTCAAAGTGCGTTAACCCACCGCCGTGTTGGTCGCGGGCAAATTCTACCATTAATATGGCGTTTTTAGAGGCGAGTGCCACCAGTACAATTAATGCAATTTGAGTAAATATATTATTGTCTGAGCCTACAAACCACACACCTAATAGTGCTGAGAAAATAGTCATCGGTACAATTAATATTATGGCCAGTGGCAAACGTAAACTTTCGTACTGCGCAGCAAGCACCATAAATACAAGCAACACAACTAATGGGAATACATAAACCATGGTGTTACCTGCAAGTACTTGTTGGTACGTTACTTCTGTCCACTCGTATTCAATACCCGTTGGCAGGTTGTCGGCTAATATTGTTTCAATAGCAGTTTGTGCCTGATCAGAGCTATAACCAGGTGCTGGGCTGCCGTTTAGTTCTGCACTTGGGTAACCGTTGTAATGCATTACACGGTCAGGTCCTATTGTTGGTGTAACTGTAAGTACCGAGCCAAGCGGCACCATATTTCCTGCACTGTTACGTACTTTTAGGTTAAGGATTTGCTCAGGGTCAAGACGAAAATCAGCATCAGCTTGCGCATTAACCTGATAAGTACGACCAAACATATTAAAGTCATTCACATATACAGAGCCTAGGTATATTTGCAATGCGTCAAATACTTCATCAAGAGGAATACCTTGAATAAGCGCTTGCTCGCGGTCTATATCAATATCCATTTGCGGTACTTGAATGCGAAAGCTTGAATATAAGCCCATTAACGCGGGGTCTTGCTGCGCCTTACCAATAATGGTTTGCAAACTATTAAATAGTGCATCAAAGCCTTTATTTGCTCTATCTTCAATTTGCAGCTTAAAACCACCTGTTGTGCCTAAGCCTTGAATTGGTGGCGGCGGAAATACAGCCACAAACGCTTCATCAATAGCTGCAAAACGCTGATTTAACTGCGCGGCAATTGCCATCGCTGATTGACTAGGGTCGGTACGTTTATCAAAGCTCTCAAGTGGCGTAAATACAATGCCGCTATTTGGGCTGTTAGTAAAACCGTTTACCGATAAGCCAGGAAACGCCACGGTGTGTGCAACGCCTGGTACTTCTAATGCTATTTTTTGCATTTGCGAGAGCACATCTTCGGTACGGTCTAAACTGGCTGCATCTGGCAGTTGCGCAATCGCAACTAAATATTGCTTATCCTGCTGTGGAATAAAGCCACCGGGTACGGTATCAAACAATTTAATTGTGCCGCCCACCAGCGCAACATAGGCCACCATAACAATAACGCTCATACGTATAAGCTTTTGTACCAGCTTTTCGTAGCCTTTAGCACCACGGTCAAACACGCGGTTAAACGGTTTAAATAACCACGCACCAAACAGTTTATTAAGTAAACGCGTGAATGCATCTGGTTTTGCATCGTGCGATTTTAATAATAATGCCGATAGCGCAGGCGATAGAGTTAACGAGTTAAACGCCGAAATAACAGTCGAAATAGTAATTGTTAGTGCAAATTGCTTATAAAACTGACCCGATAAACCGGTAATAAATGCAGTAGGAATAAATACCGCACACAGCACTAACGCTATCGCAATAATTGGCCCGGTTACTTCGCTCATAGCAACACGTGTTGCCTCTAAAGGCGAAAGCCCTTGTTCTATATTTCGCTCTACGTTTTCAACAACAACTATCGCATCATCAACTACAATACCAATTGCCAGCACCAAGCCAAACAGCGAAAGTGTATTAATAGACACGCCTAGCCATTGCATTACAGCAAACGTACCAATTAACGAAATAGGCACCGCAATCAATGGAATAATAGACGCGCGCCACGTTTGTAAAAATACAATAACCACAATTACAACTAATACAATGGCTTCAAGTAGCGTTGCTATAACCGCATCTATTGAACCACGTACAAACACAGTGGGGTCGTAAACAATGTCGTACTCAACCCCTGCCGGAAAATCTTGTGATAAACGAGCCATGGTTTCGCGTACTTGATCAGAGAGCTCAATTGCATTTGAACCCGGGCGCTGAAACACTGGCATTGCAAGTGCTGGTTGGTTATCAAGCTCTGCACGAAGTGCATAGGTATCTTGGCCTAAATCAACACGGGCTACATCAGACAAACGCGTTAATTGCCCCTGTTCGCCCACTTTAATAATGACCTTTTCAAACTCTTCAACACTGTTTAAACGCCCTTTTACGTTTAACAAAATTTGAAATTGGCTGTCGTTAGAAATTGGCTGTGCACCTAAGCTACCCGCTGCAACTTGCTGATTTTGCGAGCGCAAAGCAGCCACAACATCGGTGGCTGTAAGCTCACGCGCTGCTAATGCATCTGGGTTTAACCAGACACGCATAGAGTACTTACCACCACCAAATAAACGAATATCACCTACACCCGGTAAACGGGCAATTTCATCTTTAATATGAATGTCGGCATAGTTAGATAAATACGCTGTGTCGTGGCTGTTTTCAGGCGAGTATAAATGCACCACCATGGTTAAATCGGGTGATGATTTTTCTGCTACTACACCTAAGCGCTGCACCTCTTCGGGCAAACGTGGTAATGCACTGTTTACACGGTTTTGTACTTGTACTTGTGCACGGTCTAGGTCGGTGCCTAATGCAAACGTTACCGTAAGTGTCATACGGCCATCGCTGGTGCCTTGAGAAAACATGTAAAGCATGTTTTCGGTGCCGTTAATTTCTTGCTCGAGCGGCGTTGCCACAGTTTGCGCAATAACGGTTGGGTTAGCACCTGGGTAATTTGCTGTTACCACTACAGTAGGTGGCACAACCTCTGGGTATTCACTTACAGGAAGTTGAAACAGTGAAATACCACCAGCAATTAAAATAACCAACGACAGCATGGCTGCAAAAATTGGTCGCTGAATAAAAAAGTGTGAAAATTTCATCAATAAACCTTATTGCTTAGCCATTAGCTGCGCGTTGTCGTTTGACAGTGTAAAAGCCACGCCGCTTGTATCAATTGTCACTGTATTTGGCGAAATTGGCATACCTGGGCCTACACGTGCAGGGCCATTTACCGCAATAATATCGCCTTCGTTTAGGCCAGCAGTAACAGCCCGTAACGCACCATAGCGCTCGCCTACTTCTATTAATTTGTATTCAAGCACGTTGTTTTCGCCAACGGTTAATACAAAGCGATTTTTTAAATCGGTACCAATAGCACGCTCAGGAATAATTACTTTTTCGCTCACTTCGTTTGCTGCCAATTTAACGCGAGCAAAAGAACCTGCACGTAATTGATTGTTATCTTGTTCAAATACCGCACGTACACGTAAAGTACCCGTTGCTGAATTAATTTGGTTATCAATAAAATTAATATAGCCTTGGTAGGCAAACACTTTTTGCCCTACTTTTTGCATAACAACAGTTTGGCGGCTTTGCGCGGTTACATCGTTAAAAGCGCTATTCCATGTACGCTCATCAACATCAAAGTAGGCATACATTGCTTTATTAGAAACAATTGACGTTAATACACTTTGGCCCGCTAATACGTTATTACCTTTGGTAATATTTGCGCGTGAGATAACACCATCAATCGGCGAAACCACTGATGTAAATTCTAAATCGAGCTTTGCAGAGGTAAGCTGTGCTTGCAGCGCTGCAAGTTGTGCTTCGCGCTGGCGAAGCGTTGAGGTACGCGCCTGTGCTTGTTCTGTTGAAATAGCTTTACGCTCTAATAAGCGCACTGCTCGTTTGTCTTCACTTTTGGCTTGTTCAAGTGCAGCTTCTGCGCTGTGTATTTGCGCTTCTAGGCTTGCTACAACCGCTGCAAAAGGGCGCTCGTCAAGTTGAAACAACACATCGCCTTGCTTAACAACATCACCTTCTTTAAATTCGATGCTATCAATCACCCCAGATACGCGCGGCATCAGCGCAACTTCTTGCGGCGATTCTAAACGCGTGGTGTAGGTGTGCCAGCTTTGTACTGGTTTAATTAAAACTTGTGCTACATCGATAGGTTGTAATTGTTGTTGCTGCGCATTTGGTGCGCTCTCATCGGCACAGCCCGCTAAGGATAGAGTTGCCGCAGCTAATGCAGCAGCAATTAAATGTTTATTCATGAAGACGCTCCTTTATTTATTTACCTGGCATGTTACGGACTATACTTGCGGACAAAAACCATAGATTTATAAATTCATTAATGCCAAAATGGCATCAATAGCATTTATTAGGTGATCATAATGGATACAACAAGCCGGCTTTTAATGCTGCTTGAAGTGGTAGAACAAGGCTCTTTTGCCAAAGCTGCAGAAATAAGAAACATAGACCGCTCTGTTATATCTAAACAAATCAGTCGATTAGAGGACGAGCTAGGTGTTAGGTTATTAAACCGCACCACCCGTTCGTTTTCGTTAACGGCGGCGGGCGCAGAAATGATTAAAAAAGCGTCAGAGCTAAGAGAGCTACTTGGTGAAACCGTACGTATGGCCGAAAACTACCACCTAGAGCCACGCGGTGTGCTAAAGGTTACCTCGTCAACATTAATTGGTCGGCGTTATTTACAACCTGTGCTAAACGACTTCCAAAAACGTTTTCCACAAGTAGAAGTAGAGCTACGTTTAGACGATAGGCTAGTTGATATTGTATCTGAAGGGTTTGATTTAGCATTTAGAATTGGTGAGCCTAAAGACTCCTCATTAATTGCCCGTAAAATTGCCCGTAACAGGCTGCTTATTGTAGCCGCCCCTGAATTTATAAAAACCTATGGTATGCCACAAACCATAGAAGAGCTGGTGCAGTTACCCGCTGCAAGTTATGCAAGTAACGCTATGCGCGTAGAAACCATAGATTACTACGATAGTAAAGGTGAGCCGTGCGAGCTAAAAATAAAAAGCGTGTACAGAGCAAACGACGCTGAAGTACTGCTAATGAAAGCTATTTCAGGGACTACCTACTTTGTTGCGCCAGCATTTATTATCGATAAAGAAATTACACAAGGTCAATTGGTGCCCATTTTAACGGATGTTAAGTTAAAAGAGTTTAGCCATATGTATGCGGTGTACCCACACAGAGACTTACCGGTAAGAACACGTTTATTTTTTGATGCAGTGAGAGAATACCTAGGTAAAGACAAACCAATTTGGGAAAACAACATCCCAAATTTTGAGCAAATGTACTAGCCTCGTACTTAAGCTATTTGAGGCTTTTCAATCAGGTTGGCATTTGCTTGAAAGTACACTTTATTGCGGCCATATTCTTTTGCTTTATACAGTTGTTTATCTGCTTTAATTACAAACTTTTCAAGCGTGTCGCCTTGGCGATACTTAACAACACCGATACTGGCAGTTACATTTATTTTTAGTCCATCAATCTCAAATGCCGAATTGTTGAGTTTTTCTCTTATGGTTTCGGCCATTGCCAATGCATCACTTTGTGACGCAAAAGAGTGAAGTAAAGCAAACTCTTCCCCGCCCACTCTAAATACATACCCTTTTGCCAATACAACCCGTAATAAAGTGGCGACTTCAATCAGCACTTTATCCCCTACTGCGTGGCCATGGGTGTCGTTAACCTGTTTAAAAAAGTCTAGGTCGAGTAAAAACAAATAAAGTTGCGACTTATCTTTAAGCTCTACTGCAAAGTAATGGTTCATTGATAAACGGTTTGCAGCCCCGGTAAGTGGGTCTAACAAGGCCAGATTTTTCAGCCGTTTAGACGATAAAGCACGACTGCCTTCAAATACATGAGAAATAGCCCAAATACTGATATAAACAAATGTAAGATTTAAACTGAAGTTAAGCGTCGTTAGAGGAAGTTGCGATGCTTTGGTAAATAATATGGCTCCCTGGAGTACAAATAACAAAGCCGATAATACAATGCCATAACGCTTACCTAGCAACAGGTAATACAATATAGGTAACGCAAAAGACCACACATACACGCCATTTATTGGTTTAGCTAAATAGTTACCTAATACAATAACAAAGGTGACAAATATGCACATAACTACAGATTGCCATACCTCTAGTGCGTGTGTGTTTAAACGGTGGTAGGTGTAGGCACAAAATACACTGAGTGCTATTTCTAAATACCCTAATAAAGCAAAGTTATTTACAATAATATTAAATGCAGCAAAAAACAGTGAGACAAAACCAAAGCACAAGCACATCCATTTCAGAACGTTTCTTCTTAATGATTTAGTACTACTAAGCGCTGCTATATCCATTCAAAAAACTTAAAATAATAAAAAATTCAGTGTAACGCTAAAATCAAATATAACAAGTAGCTAAACAGGTAAAAACAGTCATTTTATCAAACTGTGTAGCGAAAACAGTAAACTCAGTAGCGAATTACACTACATTTACGCCTTTACCCACCTAACATAGATAAGTTTGTAGTGACCCCGGTGTTACCTTGGTGCAATAAGTGCGTTGGTTTTTTTGTTTTTATATAACGCGCTAACTGATCAATTAATGCCTGATTAGTGTTATCACTCATGTATTCTCTAAGTGATATACCCTGCTCAGAAAACAAACATAAATGCAGTTTCCCCAGTGATGAAATTCTTAGCCTGTTGCAGGTAGCACAAAAGTCATTACTGTAAGGCATTATTAACCCTATTTTGCCTAAATAATCAGGATGGAAAAACTCTTGCGCAGGCCCCGCCGTTACATCGCGTATAATGGGCTGCCAACCAGCGCGAAGCAACTGCTCTTTTATGGATTGCCCCGATATATGGTTAGCATCAAAAAATGCTTTATTGTCGTTTGTTTGCATTAACTCAATAAAGCGCATCGTTACGGGCCTGTGCTTTAAATAGGCTAAAAAAGGTTCAAGGGCACGACCATTGTACTGTTTCATTAGTACGCTATTTATTTTTACTGAATCTAAGCCGCTCTCTAGGGCCGTGTCTATGCCTTGCATAACCGTGGCAAACTTATCGTTGCCGGTAATGGTATTAAACATACGTGGGTCTAGGCTGTCGATGCTAACATTTATTGCATTAAGCCCTGCGTGTGCCCAATCTTTAACATGTTTATGCATTGAGTAACCATTTGTAGTGGCGGCTATTTTGGTAATACCTTGGGTGTCTTTTGCCGCACGAATTACATCTATAAAATCTTTTCTGAGGGTTGGCTCACCGCCAGTAATGCGTAACTTTGATATGCCATGATGAGCAAAGGCGTTTACGGTATTGCTAATTTCGTTAAGTGAAAGAAAGTCTCGGTCGTGATCGCATTGATAACCATCCGGTAAGCAATACACACACTTAAAATTACATACATCAGTAATAGATAAACGTAGATAACTAAATTTTCGCCCTGCTGGGTCGACTAGCATAAAAAAGCCTTTAACATTTAATAATTCATCGCTAAGTTCAAAGCGCGTAAAGCCTGTGCCCTACGCGCTTTGTTAGCACTTAACTAGGCCGAAAGACCTGCTTTAAGCTCATTGGGTTTCATGGGTAAATTACGTAACCGTACACCGACTGCATTAAATACCGCATTTCCAATAGCTGGCGCAACACCAATTACACCTGGCTCACCTAAGCCCATTGGAAACTCATCACTTTGTACAAACTCTATGTCCATATCGGGCACATCTTGCATTCTAAGTGGTAAGTAAGTGTTAAAGTTAGTGGCTGCTACTTGTCCGTTTTGGTAATTATTTGATTCATGTAACGCAAGGCTTGTACCCCACAATAACGAACCTTCAAGCTGGGCTAGTGCACCATCGGGGTGAACAATTAAACCTGCATCTACCACGGCATAAAGCTTCTTAAGCGTAATTTTGCCATCGCTTTTATTTACGTGCACATGAGCTGCTGTGGCAATCCACGCTGGCATATTACGCTCTTGGCCTGAACTTACTGAAAAACCAATGCCTTCATTTTCACCCAGCTTAACATTTGCGACCTTCGCTGACACTTTTTTAAGTACCGCATTTAAGCGCAGCGCTCCGCCCACGCTTTCAGGGGCTTTACCTGCTTGTTTACCTTTGCCATCGAGCATTGATAAACGAAACTCAACCGGATCAATCCTTTGTTTGTGCGCTATTTCGTCGATAAAAGACTCTAAGCTCCATGCTATCCAACCAGGGCCTACCGAGCGAAGCCAACCTGGGGTAAATGTGCTTTGCGCTAATTCGTTATTAATTGCCCGGGCACGGTGGTTATCCATGCTGTACCAGTGATCGGCTCCAGAGGCTGAAAATGCATCAAACTTACCATTGCCATCAACCCCTGGTGATAAAAAGCCTGGTGCCATTGCTTTTGTTGGCCAACCTGCTGCAAAAGCATGCTCCATTGCACTGAGCTCGCCATTTTCATTAAACGAAGCTGTTAATTTAGCTGTAGAGGCAGAGCGTGATTGATCAAATAAGCTATCATCTGCGCGCGTAAATACCAGTTTTACGGGTTTGCCAATCGCTTTCGCTGTTAATGCTGCAGGCACAGTCCAATCACCAAACAAGCGACGCCCAAATCCACCGCCTAAATAATAAGGACGAATGATAACGTTATTTTGTTCAACCTCTAACGCCTTGGCCAATGCAGGTAATGTTAAAGACTGCCACTGATTACCGGTATGGATAATCCACTTGTCTTGTTTAAACTCTGCCACCGCGTTAAGCGGCTCTAATTGATAATGGCTTGCTGTTGCCGTGGTGTACAGTGACTCAAGAGACTGCGTTGCCTCAGCCTGCATTTTAGCGGTATCACCTTCATTAACAAATAAGGTGCCAGCGTTGCTATCGTTACATAATTTTTCGCCCAGAGATTGAATATCGGCCTCTGTAACATTAGCTGTTTGCCCTTTTTTATAGGTTACTTTTAGCGCATCTACCGCTTTAATAGCACTGGGGTAATTGTCAGCTAAAACCACCACCCAGCCTTGTACGGTATTACTCGGGTCGTTTAAAATCTCAAACCCTTTATAGCCTTTTATTGCTTTTGCAGCGCTATCGTCCACCTGTGTCACTTCACTACCATAACGTGTTGGTGGGATCACAGGGCGCGCATACACCATGCCTTCAAGCTCTACATCTATACCGTATACGGCAGTACCATTTGTTTTTGCCGGAATATCAAGCGCTTTAAAGTCTTGTTTTAAACCCGTTAAGTGGCGTTTATTGGCAGGCTTTAACGGCAGTTTTGCAACTTCTTCACTGCTAAAGGTACGGTTAAACTCACCATTTTTAACAATATCGGCATAACTGAGCGATTTATCGCCTGCAATTATGCGCCCTTTACTTGCGTGGCACTGCTCAGGCTTAACCCCCAGCATACTAGCTCCAGCGTCTATAAGGGCTATACGCCCCGCAGCGCCAGCTTGTGAAAGCGGCTTAAAGCTTTGAAATACAGACCACGAGCCACCTGTAACCATGTAGCCCCACTTTTCGTGAGTATCTACATACGTGATTGATACTTTATCCCAGTCGCACTCAAGCTCATCTGCCACAATACGCGCTAAGGCGGTGCCTACGTGCTGGCCCATTTCAGCTTTGGCAATACTAACGACTACTTCACCTTGCTGGTTCATAGTCCACCAAATTGTGGGTGAAAACGATTGTTGTGCAATCGACTCTTTGGCGCTAAGTTCACCTGAAAATAAAGCCGGAGCAAATGCCATAACCAGGCCAGCAGTTGCTGTACTAATCATAAAAGAGCGACGGTTTAAATCTACGGTTTCGGTATTTTTTTGAAATAGTTTTTTCATTGTCGGCTCCAGTTACACGTCTAGCTCTTTGGGGTTAAACATTTGTACTGCACTTTGCGATTCATCAGCTGCACGTTGTATAGCCGATTTAATACGCTTGTACGCCATACAGCGGCAGTAGTTGCCATTCATATGATTTACTATTTCTTGATCTGTTGGATTTGGGTTGTCTGCTAATAACGTAGCAGCTTGCATAATTTGCCCAGATTGACAGTAACCACACTGAGGTACTTGCTCATCGACCCACGCTTTTTGCAGCGGATGCTCATTATTGAGCCCTTCTATGGTGGTAATGTTTTTTCCTGCCACTGCGCCCACGGGTAATACACACGAGCGCGTTGCTTGCCCATCTAGATGCACTGTACATGCGCCGCACATAGCAATACCACAACCAAACTTAGTTCCTTTTAACCCTATTTCATCGCGAATAACCCACAGCAAAGGTGTATCTGCACTTGCTTGCGATTTAACCTCTTTGCCATTAACTGTAAACGTCACCATAGCTTGCCCCTTGATTAAGCCTAAATAAAATTAAAGTAACGCATGACCCATACACGTTACTTTTTATACCACCGTACGTTGAAACTATTACGCTTTGCATTGCAGCGCACATTTAAAATGCGAGCTGGCATAACTATTAAAAATCTAATCTCGTTTTAAACGTTTAACCTAAAGTTTAGGCTATATTTTTTAGTTTATTCGCTTACAGTTAGGTTGTTGTTATTATTAATAAACTGCTTTAATTGCTGTTGTGTGTCGATATCTGTGCTTGCCTGCTTAAGTAAAATGGTATTAACGTCAACCTGTGTATCGCGCAGCAAATGTTGAGCGCCTTTATCACAATTTAGCGCTGCGAGTGTTTTAAAATCACAGGCAGGAAATACAGCAGGTACGCCAAGGCGCTCGCCATAATCAGCGCACCAGCGCGAGGGGTTGTTGTTAAAATGAGTAATTAAAGTATTTATGTGTGTAGCACTAAGCTCAACCTGATCCGCCAGCATAAATAAAATCCCCTCTAATGAGTGCGCCTTACTTATAGTGTGTGTTGCCAGCGCAATGGATTTTCCTAATCCTATTTGCCAGTGTGGGTTATGCAGTATTTCAACATTTTTATAGCCACGTAACGCGTGTTCAATTTGCGCATGCCAAGCACCGCTAATAACGTATATGGGTAATGTGTCATCACCTTGTAAGGTATCTACGGCGCGGCAAATCATTGGTTTATTACCTACATCGGCTATAAGCTTACAGCCGTTAAAGCGCGACGATTGCCCAGCGGCTAAAATAACCTTTGCTATGCGCACCTTAGTTGCCCCAATTACTTAACGATGTAGCATCTTTATTAGCAAATACCGCATGAATTTCGCTAATGAGCGACAAAGCTATGCTCTCTGGCGAGTCGCCTCCCAAATTAAGCCCAACAGGACCAAAGACAGGGGCAAGTACCTTATCTACACTTGTATTTGCATGTTCAAACACTTGCCCTCGGCGATGTGTAGGCCCCAGTAATCCCATGTACTTTAGTTGGCTTTGCTCAAGTGCGGCTAACGCCTGTGAGTCAAGCTCTACACTGTGGGCCATTAAAACAGCGGCATCCACTTTGTGCTGTTCGCAAAATTGTTTAAGCTGCGTAGCTGGGCAACGCAAAATATTATCGGCCTGCTTAAAGTAGTCTCTTTTAGCATTTGCAGCTCGGCTATCCCATACACTTACCATCCACCCGAGTTGTTTAGCAAACGCGTACACCGGTATCGCATCAGCGCCACCGCCAACAATTAATAAATGTGCGCTGGGGTAAATAGCCACTTCTAAACGTTGGACTTTATCTTGCTCTAAAAGCGTTGCTTTGCGGTTTAAAGATAAGTTGTGCTGCTGCGCCACGGTTTTAAAAACGCCAGACCCCTTTGCCACTAAAGGTTTAATTTGCTGTGTGTAGTGCCCCGATTGCTTATTTTTAAGCGCATTAAACATGCTATCTAATTGTAAGTATTCGTTTTCACTATTAACGCTTTGCAAAATAATATGCACCACACCACCACAGCCAATTCCTAGCTGAAATGTTAAGTCGTCTTCATCGGTTGCATCGTAGGTAATAGTTTTAGAATGTAATGAGGTCATAACCTGTTTGGCATGGCGCTGAATATCAGCCTCTAAACAACCACCCGAAAGCATGCCTAAGCGCTGGCCAAGGCTTGAAATAAGCATCATCGCGCCCAATTTTCGATAGCTAGACCCTTCAATTTGGTACAAGGTTGCTAGCACCCATTGTTGTTCATCACGAAGCGGATACCACGTATTGAGCATTCCTTTTAAATCAGTAACCATAAACTGCAGCCATTACAAACCTTAATATGCGCGCGTTTTAATTATCACCAAGGTGTCGCTTTGCTTCATTTGTTAGATATAACGAGGATAATCAAGCAACAAATAAGTGAGAAGCGTACGTGATATATTTTAAAATCGATCAGATAGGACGTTATTAAATATGAAATATTATCTTAGCATTTATCGAGGGCGAGGTGACCTGTGTGGATTGAAATTTTTCACTCTAGGTGCAATTAAATCGCCTTCAAAGGCTTTGCCCTGACTAAAAACCAAACGCCCTGTTGTAAATTCATCCACCGCAGTACGCCACGCCCTAACTTCCTTAATAAGCGTATAATTTATAAAATGTTACACATGCTTAATTAGCAAACAATACGTTAGCTTTTTGGCTAATGTGAGCCTTGGCTTAAATAAGCATTAATCTTCAATTAAATCGGTGAGCGTATTAATTAGCTCATCAAACTCATCATTTACACTCTCGCGTTGCTGCTCACTCAATGTGGTATTTAGTTCAATAAGTAGGTTTACATAGAGCGCTAAGTTTGCATCATTACTGGCTAATAGCTCTTCGCTCATATACGCTTCTCGCTGTGTAATTACATAGCTTAATTGTTTTACAAATTCAGCCTCACTGAGCGCTTTATTTAAAAGTACTTGCTGCGCTGCATTTAAACGCGTTTGCTTGTACTGATGCCAAAGCAATGAAGAGTCATAATGAGCATTGTTAGCTTGGGTAATAAGCTGCGTTTGCACAGGGGTTAACTTTCCTAGCCATTGTTTGTAGTAATCAAGCTGCCTTTCTAGGCGCTCGCTTTTGCGCTCCTGCGCTGTTAATTCAGTAAACTCTTCGTATTCTTCGTTAATTTGCGTTTGGATATTAGCAATAAGCTCTTCGCGCTGCGCATAAGAAAGCGTAAGCCCTAACTGCGCGAGCGGTATATGCGCGTGTTCAAGAATGTTTTGAAAATGAGCTCTGGCCAATACCACTTGCGACTTTAGTTGCTGATAGTCTAACTGCTGATTAAATAACCCTTTTAGATTTAGTATATCTTGCTTGTAGGCGGGTAATTGCGTGGTGCGGTGCCACTGCTGGGTTGAGTTAATAATATTTTTAAGTTGCTTGTTTTGCTGCTTATTTAGGTCAATGTAGTCATCTACCCAAAACGATGAAAGCCACGTTAAGTTATTATAAGTAAACGAAGCCGAACAACTACACAAAAAGAGCAGACTGAGCGCAATGGCTACGCGCGAAACTTTTATATTTTTTATTTTAAACATGAAATCCTCAACTAACGCTTTCTCTCAAACTCTCACATAAATACGTAAAGATGTTAATTTATTTTAATTGATAATAATTATTATTTACTGTTGACACACTGTCAAATCTAAATAATAATTAATCGCATAAACAAAGTGTAACGACCTCAGTGCCCAAGGAAGAAATACAGCATGGATGCTGACATTTTGTTTTAAGCGCGTGACTGCTTAATGGCTATTATTTACTCGACCCAAGTAATAGCATAAAAGTTCATCTCTACTTGCTACATTGCTCATATTAGTGACGGTTAATATGACATTAAAAGCGCAGGCCTTGGCTTGCGCTTTTTTACTGCTTTAAATTTTCTGTAATATCTGTATCTTACGCTTATAAACAGCGCATTATTAGCAATATAATTGCTTATTTAAGCTATAATTACCACAACAGCTTGGCTAAGTGTTAAACGAGCATATAATCACCAAAGCGTTAGTATTTCACTTAACCCCAAGCACTTGCACCATTTTATACGTGGCTATTAAATAGTAAGTACAAAGTGTTGCAATAAAACAGGTTTTTATACATACACATTGCAACTATTACCTATTGGAGACATGGCTATGTCACAGTTTAATTTAAAAGCATTAATACTCACTGGCGTTTTGCTTTCAAGCCCATTTGCACATGCAACTCTTGAAGACGGTATAAGAGCTGCCAACGAAGGCGAGTTTGCGACGGCACTAAAAGAATTTGAATATTTAGCTGATAAAGGCTTTGCCCCTGGTATTTACGAACTAGGTAAACTTTACGAGGGCGGCTATGGTGTTACACGCGACTACTTTAAAGCGGCAGAGCTTTATAAAGAAGGCGTTAAAAAAAATCACGCTGACTCAATGTTTGCGCTAGCGGTTTTATACGATGAAGGCAAAGGCGTAAAGCTTGATAAGCAAATGGCGGTTACGTTATTTGAAAAAGCAGCGAAAAAAAACCTCCCCGCCGCACAATTTAATTTAGGTGTTATGTATGCAAATGGCGAGGGCGTAACACGCGATTATAAACAAGCCAGAACGTGGTACGAAAAAGCTGCTGCTAATAACTACTCACTGGCGCAATTTAATCTGGCGCTCATGTATTTTGAAGGCCTAGGCATGCCAAAAGACTTAGAGAAGTCGTATGTGTGGAACACCATTGCAGAATACAACGGCAACATGCAAGCAAGCCATAGCCGTAAGCTAGATGAGCGTAAAATGCTACCTAAAGAAATAGAAGAAGCAAAAGAAAAAGCCGACAAAATCTACGAAAAAATACTCGCAGGCACGTACGCCGGTGAAGGTCGCTTATTTTAATTTTCGCCTAGCTAAACCTGAGCGTTTCACAAGGGCAAATGCATCTCGCATTAGCCCTTTTTTATACCCATTTACTTAATATATAAAAATTTAAGCAGCTTAATAATAAGGTTGCTCTGTTTGAGTAAAAGCGCGGTACGCGGGTTAAACGAGCTAGACACCAAGGTGTTTTTTGCATGACTAAAGGTTAAAAACCCTTCTTTACCATGATAATGCCCCATTCCTGAATGCCCAACGCCACCAAATGGCACATCGTCTGCTGTCACCTGCACTAAGGCATCGTTTACAGCAACTGTACCACTTAATGTTTGCTCCATTATGTAATCTTGAGCGTGCTTATCTTGGCCTAAAATATATAGCGCTAAAGGGTGATTATGCGCTTTTATGTAGCTAATTGCCTCATCGAGCTTTTCGTAGGTTTTAATAGGCAAAATGGGGCCAAATAACTCATCTTGCATTAACGTCATATCATCGCTAGGTGCGGTAACAATATGCAAACCCATTCTATGCTTTTGTTTGTCTTGCTGGTTTTGATCTAGCGGCTTAATAACTTGCGCACCTAACTGCTGTGCTTGTGTTAAATACCCTTCTAAGCGAGTGTAATGCGCATCGCTAATAATTGACGTTAAGTTTTTGCCTTCAACCCCGTCTTTAAAGTGCTTTTTATAAAGCTCGCACAATTGCTGCACCAGCTGATGCTCAAGGGCCTTAGGTACAAATACATAATCTGGGGCTACACAAATTTGTCCCGCATTAGCCATTTTACCAAACAATAATGTTTGCGCTGCTTTTTTAATATTAGCTTGCTCAGTAATGATCACCGGCGACTTACCACCAAGCTCTAAAGTAACAGGAGTTAAATTTTCGCTGGCTGCTTTCATAACCAGCTTGCCCACTGACGTTGAGCCAGTAAACAGTAGATGTGCAAATGGCAGTGCAGAAAACTCACTCGCTACATCGCTTGCCCCTAACACCACTTTACAATGCGCTTGTAGCTCGTCTGCAAATATTTTTTCGATGACTGCATTAGTATGCGGGGTAAACTCGCTGAGCTTAAGCATAACTCTATTACCCGCAGCAATGGCGGTAATAACAGGCACTAATGCCAATTGTATGGGGTAATTCCATGGTGCAATCACGCCAACTACACCAAGTGGCTGGTAAGTCACACTCACTTTTGATGGCCACAAACTTAAGCTAGTTGAGCGCTTACTGGGTTTTGCCCATTTTGGCAATTTTTTAATAATGTGCGCTAAACCCTGAACCGTTGGCAGGATATCGCCAAGTAACGTATCGAACGCGGTTCTGTAGCCAAAGTCTTTTGATGCTGCATCGATAAACGCTTGTTCATTGCTAACAATTCGTTTGTGCAGCGTTTTTAATAATACGATACGCTTATCTATCGGGAGGTACGACTGGGCTAAAAAGCTATTTTGCAGCTCATTAAACGTATCGCTGAGTGACGGTGTGTGTGTGCTATCAGTATCCAATGGTGCTACTCGTGTATCATTTTGCTACGACTATAACGCCGTTCTGATTTTCGAGCAATAACACTAACTATCTAAAAATTACCGTTTTTGTAGGAACAAATAGCCACAATTAACCACTACTCGCTCAATAATTTAGCCCTTAAATCACTTTTAGTTAGCTCGTTAGCGGCTCACAAGGCAGCGTAATAATAAATTTAGCGCCGCCTTGCTCGCGGTTCTGTGCGCTTAGCGTGCCATTAAGCGCGCTAATAATTTGCTTAGAAATACACAAGCCAAGCCCTAGCCCATCAACCGATTTAGTACTGTAAAAAGGCTCAAAAATAGTCTCTATATCGTGCACTTCTATGCCTGGACCGGTATCTTCAATACACAGTTGCACACTATTATTTAGATAATTGGCACTAATACTCAGCTCGCGAGTAATACACCCTTGCATTGCTTGGCTGGCATTCGATATTAAGTTAACTAACACTTCTTCAAGGGCCGCTTTATCTGCTAACACGTTTAATTGGCTGTCAATTTTAGGCGGTAAAACACTTATATTGTCCTGCTTTAGCTGGTTTTTATTAATCTCAAGTGCCTTGGCTACTGATTCACTTAATGGCACTTCGCTAATAATCGTTTTTGCAGAATCAGAAAAATAATTTAGCTGTGCAACTATCTTATGCACTCTTGCTACTAAGGATTCAATAAACTGTAAATTTTCGTTTAGGGCTTCAAACTTTCCTTTAGCTAGCAAGCGCTTAGCACTGGCTAAGTAAGTATTAATGGTATTAAGCGGGTGATTAATTTCGTGGTTAAAGCCCATGCTAAGCTGGCCAATCGTTGCAAGCTTAGTTGATTGTACAAGCGCATCTTGCTGTGCTTTAAAAGCATTAGTGCGCGCACTAATTTCCTGACTGACACTGTGATGGGAATAAACCAGCTTTTTAACGCCAACAAAGCGCCTTAAAACAACATACCCTAGGGCAATAATAAGCGCATAAATTACCACAAAGCCAAATAACGCCGGTAATTGGGCAATATTTGCATTAGATACATTTACTAATACGGTAACCGATGCGTTCAAAAAACGTAATTTTTGCTCTACCGATAAATAGTTATGCTCATCAATTGTGCTAAACAGTAACCTTTGTGATGTGTAATTTGAATGGGCAATCAGCTTAGGTTGATAATCTAAATACGCACGACGTTGCGCGATGTCTCGACGATGAGTAATATCGAGTGTAGAAAACGTATTCAGGCGCCAATTTTCCATATCTGAAATAGCAATCACGCTATCTTCTAGCTGCACATAAAAGTGGCTGCCTTTGGCGGTATTTAAAAGCTCACGGTCACTTTCAAATTTGTTCACATTGACTTTTAAAACAACGACCCCTACCGCTTGATTATTGTTATAAATGGCTTGTGAAAAATAGATGCCTCGCTCTTTTGTACGCATGCCTAGGGCAAAATACGCTACTTTTTCACCTGCAAATGCGCGCTTAAAATACGGTCTAAACGACAGATCGCTGCCTAAAAAGTTATGATCGGCCTGCCAGTTACTGCTTGCAATCACAGCGCCTTGTTCATCAAGAATATAAATATCTGAGGCACCACTGGCTTGTTGTATATCAGCTAAGTAGTTATTAATCTTTTTTTCGTTATTTTGCGCCGCACCTAAAAAATCAATAACCTCATTGTTATAGGTAAGAAGCTGAGGAATTTTTGAAAAACGCGCAAGCTCAGCATCAATATAATGCTTTAACTGAGTTGCTTGCTGGGCTGCTTTTTGCTCGGCCTGATTATAATAATGAGTTCGGCCATAGCAAAACACGACCGACAATAGCACTATCAGTACAACAAAAGATAAAAGAAGTTTTTTAGAAAAGGAGAACATGCCCTAGCTCACAACAAAATAGCTATAAAATTTAAGGGCGCTAGTTTAACGGGTTATGGGCGCTAACAACAGAAACTTTGTGTTAACAAATACAATAAATCTTAATTTATTTATAAACTGCTGCAAGTCTGTACTGACTCGCAACAGTAAACATCATTAGCGGTACTAAAATTACGAGTTAGTGGCTAATTGAGGCTTATTTTTAGCGTACTTGTATAAGCCGATCAGTGAAGCTGCAATCCAGAAAATCTCAATTACAAAGCTTGCAAGGTTAAAGTTGTAACACAAACTGATTAACAGCAAAATTGCCCCTGTTAAATTCATTATGTTGTACAATAACCCCGTTGGGGATGCTTTATTAAGTTGTAATAAAAAGAATGCACCAACAACTAAGAAAGTACCCGCCATACCTACAATATCAAATAACAGTGCTATCACACGTTTATCCTTTGCTTAAAAAACCCAACTAACTGGCCCTATCCTTGGGGAGGGTGTTTTTCAATCATTGAAACAGCAAAACCGGGCGAGTATATCAGGCTTGTTTATTGGTACAAGGTCAATTGTCCGCCTTACTAAGCAGCAAATCTAAGCTTTTGTAGTTATTACATTTTTAAACGTATTGGGTTATTTAAAGGTAACCTTACCGCCAATTATTTTATAAGCTGGTGTACCGCGTATGATTGCTGGGCGCGCAAATGGGCGCTCGCATTGGGGGCAAATACACGGTGTAGTTGTGTAATCTTGGGTTATTCGCTCTATAAAACACTTTACTAAAGCGCCTTTGCCACCTTTTCTATATTTAAACAGCGCCGCTTTGCAAGCAGAGCAAAAAATATCGACAGTTTTAGTCGGCCCTTTTTTATTTGGCTTAGCCATACACTCCTTAACATACCTTCGTTGATACAAAGCAGGCATTTTAGCAGTTAATAAATAAAAACGTTACAGAAGCTAGCCTAATAAGCGGTGGAGAAAACGCAGGGGATTAAATAATAGGTACGATATAAAACGCCATAAAAGCGTTTCGCTAATCTCTAAAAAACAAACGGTTTAATTGCGCTGATAACACATTCATATTAAATGGTTTAATAATAAACCCCGACACTTTTGCTTTGATAACTTGTTTTACTGTATCAGCGTTATCTTCGCACGTGACCATAATAACAGGTAAATCGACTAAGGCTTGGTCGTGGCGTATATTATCAAGCAAGTTTACACCGTCTACTTTAGGCATGTGTAGGTCGGTTATTACTAAATCAAACTTTTGCTGACGCAGTATTTTTAACGCCTGTTGGCCGTCAGTTGCCTCTACAACATTTTTGTAATCAAGCTGCCTTAGCATGTTAATTAATACGTGGCGCATAAGTGGCATATCATCAACGACTAATATTTTCATATTTATCTTTATTGTATTTTAGCGCTTAAAGGTGGCGCCTTATTTAGCGTATTTAGGGCCATACACCTATAATAAAACCCATTAATGTAAATTGTAATGTGTAATACCCTGCATTAATTATAAATAACTTGATTGGCCGCTGCTCATAAATGTAACTGAGCCCCAGCGAGCTACCTACCCAAAACAAACCGATGGCAAAACCTGTAAAGGCGCCCTCTCCCATTCCGGCCTCTTTACCTAAAAATAATGAAAGCACCACCGCCGACAAAAGTGCAAGTACCATACTGCCGCCAAAAATTAACGCCGGTTTTGCTGTTTGTAAATCAAGCTCCGTAAGGCCCGTACACTCTAACCAGGCATTTTTAAAAAAAGCGTTTGAATACCAAATACCGCCAAGCATAAAAGAGGAAAGCGCCGCCACAAGCACGGCAAAAAAATTAACATCAGTAAAATTCATACATACTGCCATAATGCATAGTGTACAAGGGTATTTTGACTGTAGTTAAAAATACCCTAAGCAGCAAATTATCGCCTTTAAAATTTGCGGTTTAGGGCGTGTTGGTTTTTGTGGAGGTTTTTAAAAATCGCCATAGGTGGCACTCGTTTGTGCCTTTAAATCGGTTGGCGAAAGCGCTACCTCAAGCCCTCGCTTACCTGCACTTACATACACTGTATTAAAGGCCATAGCACTTGAATGAATAAAAGTGGTTAGGCGCTTTTTTTGCCCAAGTGGGCTAACCCCTCCCAAGATATACCCTGTAGCGGCTTGCACCTTTGGCGCGCTTGCCATTGCGACCTTTTTAGCGTGACTGAGTTTGGCTAATTGCTTTAAATTTACTTGCTGGGAAACCGGTGTAACGGCAACAATTAACTGCCCTTCACTGGTTTCAAGCACGAGGGTTTTAAATACCTGCTCACTGTTAAGGTTTAACTTTTCAACGGCTTCTTGGCCATAACGTGTTGTATTAGCATCGTGTTGATAACTAAGTACATCGTGAGGCACATTTTGTTTTTTCAGTAATTCTATTGCCGGGGTCATACAATTTAGTCACATTATTTTAAGCGCATTATTAATCTACAATAAGGGTTAATCATTTTGAAGAGTAATTTAATAGCAGATACGTAAAAAGCCTTTTATTGACGAGGGTATAGGTACAAAAGGTAAAGCAATGTGGGTCAATTGCCCAAGGCAACAAAATAGCTCAGTGAATTAATCGATTGAGTATACGCACTTTATAATATTGCTAAGTCGTGCCCAGTAAAATGGTTAAATCACATGAATTTGAGCCAAAAAAAACGGTGCATCAAGCACCGTTTTTTTAATTTTTACGATAACTAATTACTTAGTTAAATCGTCAAAAAACTTTTTAACGCCGTCAAAAAAGCCTTGCTCTTTAGGACGGTTTTTTGAGCTATCTTTGCCCATGCTCTCGTCTAACTCTTTAAGTAACTCGCGTTGACGCTCGTTTAAGTTAACTGGCGTTTCAATCACTACTTTACAAATTAAGTCACCTTGAGCACCACTACGTACAGATTTAACACCTTTGCCACGCATACGGAACATTTTGCCCGTTTGTGTTTCAGACGGTATTTTAAGTTTTGCACGGCCATCAAGCGTAGGCACTTCAATTTCGCCACCTAAACCTGCGGTAGTAAAGCTAATTGGCACTTCGCAGTACAAGTTATTTGCATCGCGTACAAAAATTGGGTGTTCGCGTACAGATACTTGCACGTATAAGTCGCCAGCTGGCGCTCCGTGCATACCCGCTTCGCCTTCACCGGTTAAACGAATACGATCGCCTGTATCTACGCCTGCTGGAATTTTAACTGACAACGTTTTCGTTTTCTCAACACGCCCTTGTCCGTGACACTTATCACATGGGTCTGAAATAATCTGACCTTGTCCCTGACACGTTGGACACGTTTGTTGAACAGCAAAGAAACCTTGGCGCATTTGTACTTGGCCAGCACCATGACACGTAGTACATGTTTTAGGCTTAGAGCCCGCCTTTGCACCACTGCCATCACATGGCTTACAGCTAACCCATGTAGGTACTTTTATTTCTACTTCTTTACCACGGACCGCTTCTTCTAAGCTTAAGTCCATGTTGTAACGTAAATCTGATCCACGCTGTTGACGCGATTGACGACGGCCACCACCGCCACCAAAAATGTCACCGAACACATCACCAAAAATATCACCAAAATCGCCTTGACCACCACCGCCAAAGCCACCGTGACCGCCGCCACCGCCTTGTTCAAAGGCAGCATGGCCGTATTGGTCATACATTTGACGTTTTTGATCGTCGGTTAAAATCTCGTAAGCTTCTTTTACTTCTTTAAATTTAGTTTCGAGATCTTTATCACCGGCGGTACGATCTGGGTGATATTTCATCGCTAAGCGTTTATACGCTTTTTTTATGTCTCTCTCGCTTGCATCTTTGCTTACGCCGAGAACTTCGTAATAATCGCGTTTTGACATATCTATCACACTACTCTTTTCTATTTGCAGCTAGGCTGCGGGATAAACCGATAAATCACATCGATTTATCATGAAAATTTTAAACCTTAAATACATACAAAAGGCGCGACAAGCTGTAGCCTGCGCGCCTCAAAAGTTCATCCTACCCTAAAAACTTGAGCAAATCATGTTGTTTAGGCTAGTTAGAAGCTTAGCTGACAATTACTTGTCGTCTTTTACTTCTTCAAACTCAGCATCAACTACATCGTCGTCTTGCTTAGCAGACTGTTGTGGTTGCTCGCCTGCATCTGCGCCGCCTTGTTGCGCTTTAGCTTGAGCGATTTCCATTAGCTTTTGAGACTTTTCAGCAAGTGCTTGCGTTTTAGCTTCAATTTCTGCTTTGTCATCGCTCTTAATAGCTGCTTCAAGGTCAACAACAGCTGCTTCAATTGCATCTTTGTCTTCGCTTGGTAGCGCATCGCCAGCTTCTTCAATTTGCTTGCGAGTACCGTGTACCATTGCATCAGCTTGGTTACGAGTTGCTACTAGCTCTTCAAACTTTTTATCTTCTTCCGCGTTAGCTTCTGCATCACGAACCATTTTTTCTACTTCTTCATCGCTTAAGCCTGAAGACGCTTGAATCGTGATTTTTTGCTCTTTACCTGTATCTTTATCTTTCGCTGATACATGTAAGATACCATCCGCATCTACATCGAAAGTTACTTCGATTTGTGGAGTACCACGTTGTGCTGGACGAATACCTTCTAGGTTAAATTGACCTAGAGATTTGTTGTCGCTAGCACGCTTGCGCTCACCTTGTAGTACGTGAATCGTAACGGCAGATTGGTTATCTTCTGCTGTAGAGAACGTTTGCGACTTCTTAGTAGGAATCGTTGTATTTTTCTCAATTAGCGCGGTCATTACTGAGCCCATTGTCTCAATACCTAGCGATAATGGAGACACGTCTAGTAATAGTACGTCTTTAACGTCACCTGCTAATACACCACCTTGAATTGCCGCGCCTACTGCTACAGCTTCATCAGGGTTAACATCTTTACGTGGCTCTTTACCAAAGAACTCAGCAACTGTTTTTTGTACTAGTGGCATACGTGTTTGACCACCTACTAAAATGATATCGTTAATATCATTTACAGATAAATCAGCATCCGCTAGAGCACGTTTAAGTGGCTCAATTGACTTAGTTACTAAGTCTTCAACTAATGACTCAAGTTTAGCACGCGTTAGTTTAACGTTCATGTGCTTAGGACCTGATGCATCGGCAGTTACGTACGGAAGGTTAACTTCTGTAGATTGTGCAGATGATAGTTCGATTTTCGCTTTTTCAGCCGCTTCTTTAACACGTTGCATAGCAAGCGGATCGTTTTGTAAATCGATACCTTGGTCTTTCTTGAACTCAGCTACTAAGTAGTTAATTACGCGGTTATCGAAATCTTCACCACCTAAGTGAGTGTCACCGTTTGTAGCAAGTACTTCAAATGTGTGCTCGCCTTCAACTTCATCAATTTCAATGATTGATAAATCGAAAGTACCACCACCTAAATCGTATACTGCAACAACGTTTTCACCTTTGTTTTTGTCCATGCCGTAAGCAAGGGCAGCAGCTGTTGGCTCATTGATGATACGTTTAACTTCAAGACCCGCAATACGACCAGCATCTTTTGTTGCTTGACGTTGTGAATCGTTAAAGTATGCAGGTACTGTGATTACAGCTTCAGTTACTTCTTCACCTAAGAAGTCTTCTGCCGTTTTCTTCATTTTTTTAAGTACTTCTGCAGAAATTTGTGGTGCAGCGCGTTTTTCACCGCCCGCTTCAACCCATGCATCGCCGTTATCAGCTTTGATGATTTTGAACGGCATAATACCGATATCGCGTTGTACTTCTTCGTCTTCAAAACGACGACCAATTAAACGCTTAATTGCAAATAACGTGTTAGTTGGGTTAGTAACCGCTTGACGCTTAGCAGGTTGACCTACTAGAGTCTCGCCGTCTTGCGTGTAAGCAATAATAGACGGGGTTGTGCGATCGCCTTCCGCATTTTCAATAACACGTGCTTTATCACCATCAAGTACTGCAACACAAGAGTTTGTAGTACCTAAATCGATTCCAATAATTTTACCCATGAATCTTCTCCAACTTCAAATTCGTTAATACGTTCGATGACTAGTAAATAGGGATGCCACAAAGTTAATTCAACTGTAAAAATGAAAAAAAATTCATTTTTTGTAATTTATTTAACAAAAAACCTTAATAAAAGTAGGGTTTGATGTTTTTTACGCCAAATACACCTATTTAACACAACTAGTCTGACCAGTTATTATGTGCTATATATGTCTGATAATGATAATTTCAAGGATATTAACGATGCATTTTGATGACTTATTAAAACAAGCCTCTGCTATTTCAAGCTCTTCTTCGGCTTCGCTTGCCAATAACAACAATACAATGGAGTTTCCTGCTAATTGGTGCCAAGGTAGAACCGCTTTTGGTGGCCTTTCTGCTGCACTACTTTATCAAGCAATCAGAAAACACATTGACCCAAGTAGACGATTACTGTCTTTGAGCACTAATTTTGTTGGGCCGTTGCTTGCCGACACGCCTTTTTCATTGTCAGTTGAAATTTTACGCCAAGGTAAAAGCAGTACTCAGGTATTAGCTAAAGTGATTCAGAGTGAACAAGTGTGCGTTATTGTCCAAGCGTGTTTTGCTATTGATAGGCAATCGGGTGTTAATGTACCGGTTAGTAAAGAAATGGGATTAAAGCCTGTGGATGCACGTCATACATTGCCGTTTATTGAAGGGCAAATGCCTGAGTTTTTTCAGCATGTTGATTTATGTCCGCAGCAAGGCGCTATGCCTTTTAGCGCTGCAGAGACCTCGCATTTAGGCGGCTGGATGCGCTTTAAACATACCCCAGAGGCAATTACCGAAGCACATATAATAGCCCTTACCGATGCATGGCCTCCTACATTATTACAAATGTTTAAACAGCCGGCTCCTGCAAGTAGCATGTCGTGGTATTTAGAATTTGTGCAAGAACCAACGCTTACACCCGGTGAATGGTTAGGCTTTGAAGCAATTACACATCATGCTAAAGGGGGTTATGGCTTAGAAGATGGCTGTATTTGGTCGCAATCGGGGGAGCTAATTGCTTTGACACGTCAAACCGTTGCTTTGTTTGATTAAGTACCGCTTAGCTTATTACTAATGAGCTTAGTGGTAACCACTCATTATTTGTTGATATTTTCCCTTTGCTTTTATAGTTAGCAGGCCTTTATCAAATGTTTTTTGCAGCACTGCGTTGTTAAAATAAGCAGGGCGTGGGGCTTTTGGAAAAATTGGGTGAATATTAACAGGTAATGAGTGCGCATAGTCATTGTTATAGTAATGAAATATGCGCTCATCGAGAATAATTACATCCACCCAGTCTTTCATTAGCCTATCGACTTGCGCACGCTGATTGACTACTTCTTCATAACTTGCAAACTGAGCAACCCCTTTTGCAAATGGGGGTGGTAAATAAGCTGTTGCATTTTGAAATCCTAATACACTTTTATTGTTTAGTTCATTTATCGTCTCAATAGTAAAGTTGCGCTTTTTAAGTGATACCGCCACATTTTTGTAACTCAATACAGGCTGACTAGGGTAAATACCTGCGCCGCGCTTTCCTGCGTAATTAAGCAGTATATCCACATTACCGCTATGCAGTTGCTGCTCGGCGCGCTTGTTAGACATGTAAATAACCACAATATTGTCTAAGCCCTGCTCAATAAGTGCCGCTTTAATTATATTAAGTTGTATACCCGTATCTGTTTTTTCTATTACATAGGGAGGAATAGTCGCACTGGCAGCAATCACAATTGGCTGTTTTTGCCAAGCGGCAGACACTGGAGGGCTCATAAAAAAACAGCTAATAAAGCAAAGTAATAACAGCCTCACATCTATCCTTAACATATTGTTATTGCGCTTAATGATGAATCGCGTTGTATTAATAACTTAAATATAGCAAAATTGCGTAAACATTCTTCTTTGATGGTTATAACTTGCAAACAATTTGCCCGTGCTGCGACCTAATAATTGATATACCCGCAATAGCCGATAAGCAAATGGCCGTGTGCCCGCATTGTCACCATAAGTTGTGCGAAGGCGATGTAAACAACGACAGTAAAGTGGTTGCGCTAAGTATTGGCTCATTACTAATGCTATTAAGCAGCATGTTTTACCCGTTTATTTCTTTTAGTAGCAGCGGCATAACGCAAACCATCACCCTGCCCGATGCTGCCCGAATTTTATTTAATTACGACAGTGAGTTACTTGGCTTATTTATTGATTTAAGCATTATTGCGCTGCCAATGAGCTTACTGATCATCCTTATTCCTATGCATCTTGGGCTTTTGCAATCCTTGCCAGAGGCCATCGCTAGGCGATTGCTCAAGTTTACCTTGGCCCTTGAGCCGTGGATCATGTCTGAAATATTTTTAATTGGGGTGTTAGTAAGCATGGTTAAAATTATGTCGCTTGCCGACATTAGTTTTGGCACCAGCTTTTGGGCATATATTGGCTTTGTTATTATGTATATTGCGGCGCTTGCCCATTTAAATAAGCCGCGCTTATGGGCACATATTAAACCAGCAACAACACTCGAAGACGCAGCACATGCCAAACGCGCTATTGATCAAAACATTAAAGCTTGCCACGTATGCCATCAATTGTGTAAAAGTAGTATTTGCCCGCGTTGTCACACTAAAACCCATGTAAGAAACCCCAACAGTGTTCAAAAAGCAACGGCATGGTTAGTGACCTCTGTGCTGTGTTACATACCTGCAAACCTATTACCAATAATGCACACCACCAGCCTGGGTGATGTGTCACCGTCAACCTTAATTGGCGGCGTACTGACACTTTGGAAAAGTGGTTCCTACCCCATTGCTGCCATTATATTTTTGGCCAGCGTAGTGGTGCCACTGGCCAAAGCCTTTGTGCTTAGCTTTTTATGCATTATGGTGGCAAAACCTGCTAACAAGCACACAAAAGGTTATACTAAAATTTATCAACTTACTGAATTTATTGGCAAATGGTCAATGATCGATGTATTTGTTGTTGCTATACTCGTTGCCTTAGTGCAACTAGGCAACTTAATGTCAATTACCCCAGGGCTAGGCATTGTATTTTTTACTGTTATGGTAATATGCCAAATGATGGCTGCACATGCGTTTGATCCGCGCTTGTTGTGGGATACACCAAAAAACAAACATTCAGAGAATAAAGCATGACCGAAACGGCTAATGTAACAACAAAACCAAAAATTTCTGCTATTTGGATTATTCCACTGATAGCCTTATTAGTTGGTATATGGATGTTGTATCAATACCAAGCAAATGTAGGCCCTACTATTTATATAAAAATGCCCCACGCAGAGGGCATTATTGCAGGTAAAACAGAAATAAAAGTGCGCAGTGTTAAAATTGGTCAAATTGATGCTATACGCCTTTCTGACTCGCAAGATAGCGTTATTGCCCGCGCACAAATAGACAAAAACTATAATGAGCTCCTCACCGACGATGCCAAAATTTGGGTTGTTAAACCCCGTATAGACGAAACGGGCATTAGTGGTATGAGTACGCTTTTGTCGGGTGTTTATTTAGAGTTTTCCCCGGGGGAGAGTAAAAAACTAAAAGAGCGTTTTGTATTACAAGATGAGCCAGCCCTTATTGGTAAAGATGTAAAAGGTGGGCGTTTTCAGTTACTCAGCTACAACGCTGAAGTGCTAGAGGTAAGCACTGGGATATTTTTTAAAAACTACAAAATAGGCCAAATAGAAACCGCTACTTTTGACTGGAAAAACCAAGCAATGAAGTACGGTATTTTTATTAACGAGCCGTATCAAAACCTCATAACATTAAACTCTATATTTTGGGTTAATGCCGGCATTGAAATAGATTTGTCGGCCGATGGTATTAATATAAGTACCGGCTCATTAAGTAAACTCCTCAAAGGCGGTATTTCGGTTGGCTTACCAGAGCAACAAGCCCCAGGCGACTTAGCCCAAGACGGCCACAATTTTTCGCTAAGCCAAAGCTACAAAGAAGCACTAGAAGAGCGCTTTTACGACTTTGATTACTACATTATTGATTTTGAACAATCTATACGTGGCCTAAGACCCGGCGCACCTGTGGAATATCGCGGCACCCGAATTGGTACCGTGGTAGAAGCCCCCGCTAACGTTATTGTTAATGGTAAACCCGCACATTTTAAAAACCATAATACAGCGGTGCCGGTACTGATTAAAATAGAGTATGGTCGTTTATATCACGATAGCGCAGCGGCCAAAGAGTTTTGGCAAAGCAGCCTAACCGGCTGGATAAAAAATGGTATGCGTGCTTCTTTAAAACCCGGCAACCTTTTAACTGGCGCAGTGTATGTAGATTTTGATATATACCCCGACGCACCAAAAGCGCATTTAGCAAAACTTGCCCAATATGATGTATTTCCGAGTATTTCTAGCGGCATTACGGTGCTTGCCGATCAGGTCTCGGATGTGCTTAACAAGGTAAACGATTTAAAAATTGAAGACAGCCTAGCGCAAATGCAGGCTACATTTAGCGACTACCAAGCGCTTGCTAACGAAATGCGTGCGTTATTAAGCCAAAAAGATACCCAAAACTTACCCGGCGACTTTAACCGTAACTTTGATAAAATGACCAAAAGTATGGAGCAGTTTGAAGTGACCATGCGTCAATTTGATAAAACCATGGCAAGTTATCAGGCCGGCTCTGAGTTTCATCATCAATTACAGCAAACCTTGCTTGAATTTAAACGCTTAAGTGAAGAAATTCAGCCGCTTACACGGGGTTTAAACGAACAACCTAATATGTTTATTTTTGATAAAGCACTCCCTGCTGATCCACAACCAAGGAAGCAATAATGAAACACTTATTTTTAGCCATAACCGTGTTAATTACCCTTGCAGGGTGCAGTGCGTCAATTCAAACCGCAACGCAGTATTATCAGTTTGAACAACCCATTGCTTCATCATCACGCCATGTAAAAGAAACTGATGCCCAATTAAGAGTGCAAACTGTAGCCCTTAGAGGCGCATTAAATAATTTGGGCATAGCAATGAAAATTGATAGCAACCAAATTCATGCGGCAAATTACAACCTATGGGGTGAATCGCCCGATGTGATGCTCACCGCTACAGCGCAACAAACCCTTTTTAATGCAATGCCTAATTGGATGGTTATTAAGGGCTTACCGGTAATTACCGAGCTTGATCAGCAAACGTTTTACGAGCTTGAATATGAAGTGCACCACTTTAATGGTGATATGCAAGGCAACGCTGATATTTCTGGCCTTTGGCGCTTATATTACACCCACCCAGAAACCGGCCGCCGCCTAATTAGTGTGCATAATTTTTCGCATGTAGTTCCAATAGAAGATGACGGTTACGATGGCTTAGTGGCTACCCTTGAGCAAACTTGGCAAAACATAAACCTAAGCGTAGCAAAAGCCATAGAGCAAGCGCGACTTTAATAACCATATATAATAACGGCGGTTTTATCATTATTAATAACCGCCTTGCCTACCCTATTAAAACCTAACTTTAATAATACACACTGAGAAGCGATGTTATTAGCTGTGCAGATAGCACTTACCTGCTTTATCCCAAGTGTGTGCCTATTTTGTAATAGCGCTTTGGCCGCTTCAAAAATATAACCGTTTTTCTCATAACGGGTTAACAAGGCAAAACCTAAATCTGGCAGTTGCAGTACGTCGCGTTTATAAAAACCCACAACTCCTACTACTTCACCATTGTGTAAAGTAATAATATAAGGGCCAAACCCTTGGTGTTTATGGGCTGCCCTAAACGATTGCTCAATGTAACGCTTGGCATCGCTGTGCGTATAAATGGCTTTATCGCCAATATATTTTATAAAATTTGGCTGATTCACCAAAGTAAGTAACATGGCTGCATCGTGCTCATTTGCATAGCGCAATAATAAACGTTGGGTTTTAAATACGGCCTCCACGTTATCTCCTATAAAAAGTTATTTGGTACGTAAATTTTTATTGACTGAAATACAAAACCAGATTATTTTTGCGCCGATGTTTTTACAGGCACAACAATAGCGGCATGCTTCTCTTGCACCGTCTGGCGCCAAAGCCAACGCGTTTCCCTTTCGCTATTAATTTAACATAATAGCAAAGCACCCTACGCGGCAAAAGCAGTGACTTGGCACGTAATAACTATTACCTGCTTTGTTTTTGTTAAGCAATTTATTATTTAAATATGCTTTTAATTTTGTGAATCTTTAAATGCTTGAACCTTCTGCATTAAGTTTACTGCCACCAGCGGTGGTTGTGGTATTGGCTGTTGTTTTACGCCGCCCTATTTTATCTTTACTTATTGGCGCTTTAGTTGGCTTAGTAATAGCCGACCCAGCTCAGGTGCTTGCTAACTTTGCCAGCACGTCACTTAAAGTAATGACCGACGAAACCATAGGTTGGTTAATACTCGTGTGCGGAGGCTTTGGCGCTTTAATCGCTTTATTAGTACGCACTGGCGGTGCGTCGGCGTTTGGCAAATTAGCGCTAAAATACACTAAAGGTAAACGCTCTTCTTTATTTATGACCTTTTGTTTAGGTGTGGTTATTTTTATTGATGACTATTTAAATGCGCTTACCGTTGGTGAAACGATGAAACGCATTACCGATAAATTTAAAGTTAGCCGAGAAATGCTAGCCTACGTTGTAGATTCAACAGCGGCACCTATTTGCGTACTTGTCCCTTTATCGACTTGGGCGGTATTTTTTGGCGGCTTATTAGTCGATAACGGCATTGCCGAGGAAGGCAAAGGCATTGCGGTTTATATTCAAGCCATTCCTTATATGTTTTACGCTTGGTTTGCAGTATTGGTTGTTTTGTTAGTGGTACTGGGTGTAATACCTGCTATTGGGCCTATGAAAAAAGCCGAAAGGTTATCGCAAATTGAGCAAGCCACTGTAGACCCTGCGCAATTTAGTGATATTCAAACAGCCGACGAATACGCTGTAAAAGCAGTAGAAGAAAGCTTTGAAGATGCCGACCCTAAAGGAAAATTACACAACTTTTTGTTACCTATAATTTTACTAGTAGCCTTTACAGTTTACTTTGAAATAGATGTATATAAAGGCTTATTGGCAACTATGGCGGTAACGCTTCCTTTTTATGCACTACAAAAATTAATGAGCTTTAGCGAAATGATAGAGCGCATGCTTGATGGCTTTAAAAGCATGATACCGGCTATTGGCACTGTAATAGCGGCATTTATATTTAAAGATGTGTGCGACTTAATTGGCTTAGCGCAGTTTGTGATCGGTAGTTTGAGCCCGTACATGACTGCCCAATACTTACCGGCGGTGGTATTTATTGCTATGGCAGTGTTAGCGTTTGCTACAGGCTCTAGTTGGGGTATTTTTGCTGTGTCGATCCCAATAGTTATGCCACTGGCAACTGCGGTTGATGCAAATATTCCACTGGTTATTGGCGCGTTGTTATCGGCCTCATCATTTGGTAGCCAAGCCTGTTTTTACTCAGACTCTACCGTACTTGCAGCACAAGGCTCTGGCTGTAATTTAATGAGCCATGCAGTAACGCAACTGCCTTATACATTAATTGCCGCGGCACTTGCCGTTGTCGGCTTTATTGTTATGGCATAAATTAAGTTAATTTAAATAAAAAACCCCAATGTAGTACTACACTGGGGTGTTTTACCAATCCACAATAATACTTAATTAAGCGGATTGGTATTCTTTTAGCTGTATAAATATATATAGCTTATTTTTGTAATTTAATACCATTGTAATAGGTTTCAAGCGATTGAATTTTGGTTTGATTTGGTAAATCAGCAAAGTCGCTTTCTACAAACTTAGTACCACGTAACTGCACATTTAAACGTGCGGCTTGTGGGTTTAACATAGTTTGTTTGTAGTACTGCTTAATATCTTCAAGCGTTACTTTTTCAACTTCATCAATTAGCTTTTGCTTAGAGTCAAAGTTAAAGTTTTCACGATACCAATCGGTAATAAGTGGCCCCATTTCATCGCTTAGGTTTTTAGGCTGCTCTTTTAGTGATACAAGCGTGGCATTTTTAAGTTGAGCAAAAGTATCTAAGCTCATATTATCAAGCTCTACCGCGTACTCTTTTTTGAATTGATCAAAACGTGCCTGTATTTCTTTTGGCCCTTTAACAGGTGTTTGAATAAACAAGCCAATTGCCGAGTATTCCTCTATTGGGCGAGCCAGCGCACCTACAGCGTATGCAAGCTGCTCTTCGGTACGCATTTTATCAAATGCAATGGTTCTAAAGTGGCTTTGTAACACCGCAGCTTGCGCTTTTTGTTTATACCCTGGCACTGGGTGAACAGTCATATCAACTACTGCCACATCGGCAACATCAATATCTTTTTGCAATACTCGCGTTTCGCCTGGCTGTGGTAACCATGCTTTACTGCGCGCAAACTCACTCGATGTATGATTGCTTGGTAAAGTGGCACTTAGCTCAGTGGCTATCGATTCTATATCTTGTTGGTTGTAATTACCGTAGCTAAATACACGTAAATCGTTGGTGGCAAATGTGGCTGTTTTTAGCTTGTTTAAATCGGCAACGCTTAACGATTCTGCCGCTTTTATCAGTGCCTCTGTATCAAAGCTGCCTGTGCGGATAAGTTTTGAGTAGGCGCCAAATGCTTGTGCATACGGAAATTGCTTTTGCTGATTTAACAAGCCACGTTTGTAGCGATCAATTGCTTGGGTAAATGCTTGTGCCGTTACATCGGCTTTTAACCCGCCTAGCGCTTGTTTTAAAAGTACATCTTGCTTATCGGTAAAGCCACTCATTGATAAAACTAAACCATTACTTGGTGCAAGGTTAACGCTCATGCCGGCAATGGCGGCTTCGGTGCTTAGTTGGCTTTGTTGAATGTTATATAAGTCGGCCCATACTGAGTAAAGTACTTCAGCATTAATATCATTTAAGCCTGGCTGGGTATTAATATATACCTCAACTAACCCCTTTGGCTGGGCAGCAAATTTTTGGCTTGCTTGGCGCCATACTTTTACGCCGTTTTTATCGTAAGCCAGTTCAGGGTGTTTTTGCTCTTTAAACTCAGCTGTTTTAATCGCGAAGCTTTCAGGTAGTAAGTTATTTACACTTGGTAAAGCAAGCTTAAACTCGCTTGATGTTTTCCAACTGGCAATTTCGGCATCGCTAATATCTTCTATGCGGTATTTACCATCATAAAAATGCAGTTGCGAGTCGGTTTCTTCTTGTTGCGAAATATACCAAACGCGCAGCGTATCGGCGTTTAACTGCTTAAGTACCTCGTTTATCGCCTCTGCGTCAAATTTGGCATAATAGTAAGGCGCATCAATGGCATGATTTAATGGGTAATCTTGCATGCTGCCAGTAAGCGCACTGACATAGCTAAACTCATCGCCTTTTTCTAAAAACTTAAATTGATTGCTAAGTGATGTACGAATTTCATTAAAGTACTTAGCATCTACACCTTCTTTTTTAATCAGTTCAATGTATTGCATAATAGTTGCGACAATTGTTTCGCGGTTTTTCATGCCTTCATCGGTTAATTCTAGCGAAATAGTAAGCGCGCCGTAATTGCCATACTGACTAGGAGAAGGAGACGCTGTTAATTGCGATACCCAGCCTTTGTCGCGTAGTAATTGTGCCGGGCTACCTGGCATTTCATTACTTAATAAATAACTGACATAACGGTTAGGTTTAACCGCAAAGTCGCTGCTGTTGTTATTAATAGTAAACTCAAGTTGCAGCTGTTTTACGTCTTCATTAGGTGAGTAATATACTTTTTTGCCACCGGCTTTATCAAAATCAAGCTCTGCAGTAACGGTTGGCTTTTCAATGTGTTTATTTTCGATATCGGCAAAATAAGTTTTTGCTTTTTGCTCCATTTGCTCAATTGGCAAGTTTGAAATAAGCGCTACTTTCATAATGTTAGATGAATAGTATTTATTGTAAAAGTCGACCGTTTCTTTGTGTAATTGGCTGCCTTCTTTGTCTCCTAGCGTTTCTAGGTTACCAATTAAAAAGCGATTTGCCGGGTGATCGCCCATCATTTTACGGGCAAGTTTAAACTGGCCAAAAAAGTCCATTTCGCGGCGCATTGACCACTCGGCATTTACAGCGTTTTTTTCTTTATCTGCATATTCAGGGTACAGCTTGGGGGCTTTAAAAAAATCAGCAAAACGGTCTAGCGCTTCATCAAAGGCATCGTTATTAATTTTAAACATGTAGTTTGTAATATCGAGCCAGGTATACGCATTATTTACCCCGCCATTTTTGGTCATAAAGTCAGAGTAGCCTTTTGTATCGGGGTAGCGCTCTGTGCCTAAAAAAAGCATATGCTCTAAGTAATGTGCCATACCTTGCTGCATCATAGGGTCGTGTAGTAAGCCTACGCCTACACTTAGCGATGCTGCTGATTTTTCAGCGCTTGGATCAGAGACTAAAATGACTTCTATTTCGTTTTCGAGGGTAAGGGTTTTATATTCGCGCGTATCATTTGGGCTTACAACTAATGTGTCTGAGAGTAAGGAGCTTTGCGAAGAACTAGCAACCGATGAGGTAGATGATGTATTTGTACAGCCACTTAAAACTGCTAAAGCGATGACGCTAAAACCAAGAATTTTCTTCATTTTGTTTTTCCATTAAAATTGCGCTTAGGATGCGCTCAAAACAACGTAATAGAGCTAAATTAACACTAACAATTAAGGGTTTACCACAAAATAATACTAATTTATGTAACACATTGTGAAAAACACCTGCATACTTAAAGTCAGTAAAATAATAACGAAGGAAATAGGATGGAAAAAATAATAATACTCGCCATGTTTGCACAAGTAACGTTATCGCTCGTTGTAATGTTAATTATGGGCAAGCGACGCTTTGCTGCTGCAAAAAACAAACAATTACAGTTGAGCGATTTTAAAACCATGCGCCTTGATAACGCAGGCGATACCGTACGCGTAGCAGATAGAAACTTTACCAATCAGTTTGAAATACCAGTGCTTTTTTATATCGGTTGTATTGTTGCATTGCAACTTAACAGCGCTAGCTACTTAATTACTGCGCTTGCGTGCTTATTTGTTATTTCGCGTATTGTGCATACGGTTATTCATATTGGCAGTAATAATGTAAGACTGCGCTTTAATGTTTTTTTACTAGGCTGCGCCAGTGTGTTTGCTTTATGGCTCGCGATTGTTTGGCGAATTTTAGCATTTTAGTAAAAGCGGCTTAATTAGCCGCTTTTTTATTTACTGTTTAACACATAACTAGTATTTAGCGCGTTTTAAGCGTTTACCCATACCAAGCAGTGCAATTAAGCAAAAACCAACACCCATACTCCCACCCGAACTGATTGATGAGCCAGCCTCTGCTGATGAATCGTCTTGGCTTATTAATGTATTGGCTGCTGGGTTTAAGTTGGCAGATGAAAGCGGGTCGTCATCTAATACCACCACACTGTTAATAGTTACAAAATTAGCGCTGCTCAGAGCGACATCGCTACTTGAACATTGTTCACTGGTTATATCAACCAATGGGATATCGCCGCAGTGTACTAATCCAGCAATATTATCGAGCGTAGCTTGGCTTTGCGCTGTAATTTGTCCAAATACTGTAAAACCGCCATTTTGAGTATCAAGCGCTTCGCTATTATCAACCATATTAAAAAACCACTGGCTCGTTGCGCTGTTTTCATCGTTGGCTAATTTAGCCATCGCGATTGTGCCCTTCACATTAGATAAAACAGGCTCATTAACAACAGTAGGCTTGGTGGTTATTGGCACTAATTCGTCGGTAAATGTAAAACCACCGCCTTGTATTACAAAGTCGCTGACTGAGCGGTGTATAACGGTTTGGTTGTATGCGTCATCTTCAATATAACTTAAAAAGTTAGCAACCGTATTGGGGGCTTGTTGATCAAACAAGTTAAGCTCTATCACCCCGTGCGAAGTTTGCATTTCAACAATAGTGGCTTGGCTAGTAAAGCACGAAAACGCAAGTAGTGAGCCAATCAGGCACTTTTTCATTATGAGTCCTTTTTGTTATTGTTATTTAAATTAAGTGTTAATACCAATCCACACTATACGCCAAGGAAAAGCATTTAGAAGGCACAACTACAATTAACACCCTTTTAGTTACACTTCATTACATATTCTTTTAAATAACACTCGCTGTATTCGCTTTGTGTAAAAGCATTTAATAATTTAATATTACTTTTAAAAATCGAATATAAAAAAGTATAAAATAAGTACGTTATTTATCGCTAAATTAGTTTAAACTAACCGCCTAATAAATTAAGCACACCATAATAAATGGGTATTTCATGCGTATAATTATTTTATTTTCAGTTATTTTATCTGTTATAGGTTGTACAAACTCACCTTTAAACACCTCCACTGCCCCACAGTATATTACTGTATTACATACTAACGATAATCATGGGCGCTTTTGGCATAACGAAAAAGGTGAATATGGTATGGCGGCGCGTAAAACGTTAATTGACGCTTTACGTAACAAAGCTCAACAGCAAGGCCATGCAGTATTGCTGCTTTCTGGCGGTGATATTAACACCGGTATACCTGAGTCAGACTTACAACACGCAGAGCCTGATTTTAAGGGGATGTCGTTACTCGGTTACGATGCTATGGCAATTGGTAACCATGAATTTGATAATCCACTGAGCGTTTTAACTAAGCAGCAACAATGGGCTACCTTTCCCTTACTGTCTGCAAATATTTTTGATAAAGCAACTGGGGAAAGCGCATTTCAAGGCTATAAAATTTTTGAAAAGGGGGGCTTAAAAATTGCGGTTATAGGACTTACCACTACAGACACCGCTAAAATAGCTAACCCACAATATATTGGCCATTTAGAATTTAAAGACCCCGTTGATGTGACGGCAGCTCTCGCTAAAAAAATTAATGAGCAATACAAACCCGATATCACTATTGCACTTACTCACATGGGCCATTATGTAGATGCAAACTTTGGGATTAATGCCCCGGGCGATGTCACACTTGCCCGCTCTTTACCCGCTAATACCTTAGATATGATTATTGGTGGTCACTCGCAAGAGCCCGTTTGTATGGCAGCTAAAAATAAAAATGATGATAACTTTAAACCCGGTCTTGCGTGTAAGCCCGATCAGCAAAACGGCACGTGGATTATGCAAGCACATGAGTGGGGCAAGTATGTGGGTAAGGCAGAGTTTAAGCTAGAAAACGAAAAGCTCACCCTACTAGATTATAAATTGCTGCCAGTTAATTTATATGTTGATGAAATTCAAGCCGATGGGTCTAGTAAACAAGTATTAGCCAACGAATACATTAAACCCGATCCGACCCTAGAAGCTTTTTTAGCAAGTTACCAAGCAAAAGGCGCAAAACAAATTGCAGGTAAAATTGGCAGTGTTGATGCGCGTTTAGAGGGCGATAGAAACAAGGTACGTTACCAACAAACTAATTTAGCGCGTGTGATTATACAAGCACAAATGAATGTAGTTGGCGCCGACTTTGGCCTAATTAGTGGTGGCGGAATAAGAAGCTCTATTGAAGCTGGCGATATTAGCTATAAAGATATTTTAAAAGTACACCCGTTTAAAAATCGCATTACTTACATGGACTGGCAAGGGCGTGATTTATGGAACTACTTAGAAACAGTGACCAGCTTCCCTGTTGATGCAGGTGCCTATTTGCAATATCACAAATTAGCGTTTACCCGTAAAAATGGCAAATTAGTCAGTGTACTCATTGATGGTAAGCCACTTGATGAAAATAAAACTTACCGTATGAGTTTAAATAGCTATAACGCATCAGGTGGTGACGGTTACCCTGCTATTAATAAACTCAAAGGGTTTGTGAGCACAGATGAAACCGATGCCCAGGCACTTAAAACCTTTGTATCGCAAAATAGTCCTCTTAAAGCTGCGCAGTTTGCACCTAAATAACATAACGTTATTAAGAGATAATGTTTAAGGAAAGTAGCTGACTACTTTCCTTTTATTTCTATGTTTCCCTTTGCAATATTTATTAAACCGTAACTGTGTAAACGTGAGCGAGAGCCCTCGCCATATGCTTTAGGCGGATAATAAATGTCTTTCATATCAGGGTGTTCGTTTAAGACTTCGTCTAGGGCTGCACGAATCTCACTGAGTGTTTTTTCTAAGCTGCTATTAAAATTTGGCCGCTTGCGTATAGTATGCCCAAGCTCAATCAACCTATAAAAGTACTTATTAGCAAGCTCTATAAGCTCATCTGGCACGTATTTATTTTGATTTAGCACAACATCTTTATTATCACGACAAAACTCTATTAATGCTAAATAAAAGCATAACGGTTTGTTAGCTAAACACACTGTAGCCTCAGGCATATAACTATTACTGAGTGTTTTAGTGTTTAAATCAATGATCAATGCCAGCTCTTTTGGTTTTCCTAAGTCGGTACCAGCATTCAGTGATGGGCCTTTTGCATCTACAGGCATACCTATAATAGACTTAAGCCATTTGCTAAATAAAATACTCAAAACCAAAAATAACAAGCAAATCAAAAACCTGTTTTCTGACCAAAACTGTGCGTTTTTCTCAAACACTAAAGAGACATGGGTAGTGCTCGACTTGAGTGTTCTTACAAACTGGTTTGGCTTTAAAGTTAAAGGCTTAGCTGATTTTGGCACAATTTTAACTAAGCGAAGATTATTGTCTAAATAGCCGTTGAGCTTTAATAAGTAGTCTTGCACTGCATGTTGGTTACCCGAGTGCTTTAAAAGCTCATTAGAGAGCGCAATTAACGGTAAATCCAGCGCAACTTGTTTTTCGGTTTCAATAACCTGGCGTTTAATAGCGTCACTCTGCTCATTAATTACAGACACATAAAACACTAAACAGTTAATAATAAAAACAGCGCAGCCAAAAAAAACATATTTATACTTATCCATTTTTAACGCTCTCATCTTTAGCTGTTACCTGCTCTGAACTGCAATCCCAGTACGATTGCGCCTCTTTGTAATAACTCAGTGTCTGCTCCTTTGACATATCAAGAATATGACGCTGTACAGCACATAAAAGGTCTGTATTGTTTTGCTGCATTTTTAGATACCAGCGCGAACCTGAAATTTTATTACTTAAAGGGGTTATATAATTTTTTGAAAAACGAGCAGCATCACTTTCTTTCCAAAAAGACGCAATAATATCGACCTGCCCATTAGCTAATAAGTCACGAAGCTCGCTGTGCGAACTGGCGTAAGTAATATCTAAATTGGCTAAGTTAATATTTAAATCTTTAAACATTTTCTTTGGAAGTATATGGCCAGAGCGGCTTGTAGGGTAATCTAATAAGCCTATACGCTTATCTAAAAAGTATTGTTTTGTTAAGCGTGGTTTTTCTTTTGAGGAGATAAAAAATGCGGTGTAATCAGAAAAGCCCACCACAGATTGATAGTTATAAGTTAGCTCTGCATTAAAGGCATCCATTATATTATTTTTTGCAAGTACGAGGTCTGCAATCCCTTTGCCGACAAAATCGAAGCTTTCCGTTGTACTGTCACCCCAGTAACCTTTAACTGAACCGTATTGTTTCGTTACCACGGTATCAAGGCATAGAGACTCTGTAAGCTTCTCTGCCACGCTTTGCGATGGCGTAAATACAATAAGCTGATTTTTGTTTTCACTGGCTGTTGTATAACATTGTGTTGACGTTTTTATTAGTTCTGGGAAATTTATTTCATCACTTTTAACGCTCACCTTTCCAACAGACCATGCAGCAACCATAACCAGAAACAAAAGTGTAACAAACGACAGTTTATGTAACATGACCTTTCCAAACCCCATCAATAAGATGTACCTAACAACCCTAAGGCTTTATTTGAACAATATTATTTACTTATTACAACAGGTAATTTTACCCATCAAAGGTAAGTCATTGATTTAACGCAATTATGAATAAGAAATAATGAATACTCTTGACTCCTTTCTATATTTAGCAAAAACAATCACAATGTTCACACCAGCTAATAGGTGAATAAAAATAAATGCAGGAAACATTGATGCGCATTAAAATTGCTACTCTCGTAGCAACAACGTTAATAATTGGTGCTGTTTTTACAACTTCTAAAGCGTATGCGTGGGGTCAAAATGGTCATCGAATTGTTGGGCATATTGCAGAGCAACATTTGAGTGACGAAACAGTGCAGAACCTGTTGCCACTATTAGAAGGACAATCTCTAGCTCAAATTTCTACTTGGGCAGATGAAATGCGATCTAGTCCTGAACTATTTTGGCGTAAAAAATCTTCACGCTGGCACTACATAAACCTTCCTAAAAATAAAACACTTTCTCTAAATCACGCACATACACACAGCAAAGACGATGTAACAAATATTCTAGAAGGTATTTACTTCTCTATTAATACACTTCAGTCATCTACCTCTTCCCTTAATGAAAAACAGTTTGCTTTAAAGTTTTTAGTTCACTTGGTTGGCGACAGCCATCAACCATTTCATGCTGGGCGAAGTGAAGATAGAGGCGGCAATTTAATTAAAGTTGATTTTTTTGACAACGAAACCAATTTGCATAGCCTTTGGGACACTGGATTAATAGAAAATGAAAACTTAGCTTACACTGAATACGCTAAGTTTATAGATACCGACGATGCAGCATTAATTAAAACATACTTAAACAGCAGCCCTACTACTTGGCTGATGGAATCTCACAAACTGGCCGAAGATATTTATACCTCAACCAGTGATGAAGTGAGCTATAGTTATGTTTTCAAATACAATCCGCTTGTAAAGCAGCGTTTGCAAAAAGCAGGCGTTAGGCTTGCGGGTGTATTGAACTATTTATTTGATTCGTCAGATGACAATAAAAAATTAAAAATAACGACAAAATAACAATCAACCTATAAATAAAAAACCTACACACGGGAATTAATTTATGTTTATACACGGTCTGGAGTATAGCTAAAATAATACAGCTAAAAATGTATTAATTACAAAATGTAAATAATTAATTGTAAAAGGAATTATAAAGTTTGCATTTCATAATACTGTCACATAACGGCGGTAACATAACAATAAGTAATTAATCCAAATTTAGTTAAGTATACAAGTATAAATTGTGCAAATTAATTTTGCATATTACAAGAGTATAAATTCAACAACACTGCTGACTTTATACTACTTAAAATAACAATTTAATTATAACTTTCACGGGAAATGAAAATGAAGACTAAACTTCAAAAAACAGCACTCTCACTTGCTATCGCTGCGTGTGTAAGTGTAAGTGGCGCTGCATTCGCCAACGAAACAACCTCTGCGATTAAGGGTCAAATTACCGGTCCAAACGGTAACCCAGCTCCAGGTACCAAAATAACAATTTTACACGTACCGTCTGGCTCAGTTAAAACAACAGAAGCAAACGATGCAGGTTACTTTACTGCTAAAGGCCTTCGTGTTGGTGGTCCTTACAAGGTAATCGTTGATTCTGATGTTTATGCTGATCAAGAATTTAATAACATTATCCTAAACATTGGTAACGATTACCCAGTAAATGCTGCACTTGAGCCACAATCAAGCATGGAGCAAATTGTAGTAACAGGTGCACCTATCAGCTCTATGTCTGGTGGTACTGGCCCAGCGTCTACATTTACTTTAACTGATCTTGAAAACACGCCTGCTATTAACCGTGATTTAAAAGATATCATTCGTATTGACCCGCGTATCACAATTGACGATAGCCGTGGTTCAATCAACTGTGGTGGTGGTAACCCTCGTTACAACAGCTTAACGCTAGATGGCGTTCGTATGAACGATAACTTTGGTTTAAGCTCTAACGGTTACCCTACTATTCGTGCCCCTTTCTCGTTTGATTCAATTGAGCAAGTTTCAGCTGAGCTAGCACCATTTGACGTACAGTACGGTGGTTTTACCTCATGTAACATTAATGCGGTAACAAAATCTGGTGGTAATGAAGTTCACGGTGGCATCTTCTACGATTTCACAAGTGATTCATTCAAAGGCGACGAAATTGAAGGCGAAGACGTTGATAACGGTAACTACACCGAAAAACGTTACGGCTTTAACGTTGGCTTACCGTTAATCGAAGATAAACTATTTTTATTCACTTCATACGAAAAACTTGAAGGTGTTCAACAGTTTAACTACGACGGTTTAAGCAGCGGCAGTGTAACTGCAGATGATATTGCTCGTATTACAAGTGTAGCTCAATCTGTATATGGTTATGACGTAGGCGGTATGCCTTCAAGTATGCCGGTTGAAGATGAAAAAATCTTAGTTAAATTAGATTGGAACATCAACGAAGATCACCGTGCAAACTTAATCTATAACTACAACGATGGTAATACGGTTTCACAGTCTGATACTGGTTCTAGCCGTGTTTCATTATCTAACCACTTTTACGACCAAAGTGCAGAATTCACATCAATTATTGGTTCTGTTTACTCAGATTGGTCAGATGACTTTTCAACTGAAGTTCGTATTGGTAAATCAGAACTAGATGCAACTGTACAGTCACTTGATGCTGCTAGCAGCTTTGGCGAAATGCAAATTCGTACAGAAGATGGTGGTACGGTTTACATTGGTCCAGATGACTCTCGTCAATCAAATGATTTAGATTACGATACCACTACATTTAAAGTAGCGGGTACTTACTACCTTGACCAACACACAATTACTGCTGGTTATGAGTTTGAAGAGTTAGATGTATTTAACTTATTCGTACAGCATACTGAAGGTGAATATCGTTTTGATTCAATCGATGATTTTGAAGATGGCTTAGCTGACCGTGTTTACTACAATAATGCTGCAGCGACTAACGATCCAAACGATGCAGCTGCAAGCTTTTCATACGCTCAGCATACGTTTTATGTACAAGATGAATACGCATTTACAGACTTAGATGCAAATATCACGTTTGGTTTACGTTACGATAAATACACAAGTGATGACGTACCTAACTTCAACCAAAACTTTACTGACCGCTACGGCTTTAGTAACCAAAGCACGTTCGATGGTATTGATTTACTTCAACCACGTGTTGGCTTCCAGTGGTATGCAACAGACGAGTTAGAAGTTCGTGCTGGTGTTGGCTTATTCTCTGGTGGTAACCCAAATGTTTGGTTATCTAACTCTTACTCTAACGATGGTATTACAAACATCGGTACATTCCGCAGCCCAGTTGATTTATTCAACACGCCAAACGTAAATGGCGGCGCGCCTGGTTTTGAAGTACCGCAAGAGATGTTTGATGAAGTTGCTAACACTGTTATCGGCTCAGGTGATTCAGCAACAAACGCTGTTGACCCAGATTTTGAAATTCCTTCAGAGTGGAAATACTCAATTGGTGCAACATACACAACTGAAAACGAGTATGTAATTTCACTTGATTACTTATACTCTAAGAAGAAAGATGCTGCCTTAATGCGTGACATCGCACTTCAGGATTCGGGCGAAACTACATTTGATGGTCGCCCTCTTTACGAGTCTATTGAAGGCCGCTCTGGTGAGTACCTTCTTACAAATGTAAGTGGTGATAGCGGTGATTCATCGGTTATTTCATTAGCAGTAAGCAAAATGTTTGATAATGGCGTAAGCGTTAACTTTGGTTACGCATACACAGATTCAGACGATGTTAACCCAATGACAAGCTCTGTTGCCGGCTCAAACTACGGTAATATTGCGCTAACGGATCCGGGTAACCCTGGTGTTGCATCATCAGATTACGAAATCCCGCACCGTTTTACTATGACGCTCGGCTACACACATGAATTTGTAGATGGTTTTGCTACTCGCTTTAACCTATACGGTGAAGCATACAAAGGCTTACCATACAGCTACACGTTTGATGGTAGCGATCGTAACTTCGGGGATAGCAACTGGAACGGTAGCCGTCAGTTACTTTACGTACCACTTGAAAACGATCCTAACGTTGTTTACGACATGAGCGCTGATGAAATTAACGCGTTTAACGACTTTATCGCGTCTAACGGTTTAGAGCGTGGTGAAATCACTGGCCGTAATGCTGAAAACTCAGATTGGTTTGTTAAATTTAACTTTAAAGTTACTCAAGAATTACCAGGCTTTATGGATGGCCATAAAGGTGAAGCGTTCTTCGTAATTGATAACTTAACTAACCTATTAAACGATGATTGGGGCGTACTTAAAAAAGGTCCTTTCGTTGGCGCTAGCATGATTTCTACAACGATTGATGAGCAAGGCCGTTACGTTTACTCAGGCTTTAATGAAAACAACGCAAATACATCAGTACAATCTGATGCGTCATTATGGCAAATGCGTGTAGGTGTTCGTTACACTTTCTAATCGCATTAGCGTAAAAAACGACTAATTAAAGCCCATCTTTTGATGGGCTTTTTTTTACCAACCAGCTTAATTAAATGATCTATTTATCCCCTCAAAATGATTAAGTATTATTGCGGATTGATTTTATAAGGCACCTTTAAGCTCTTTTAGTAAATTTAGCAATTGGACTTGTTGCTGCTTACTAAATTTTTCAGCTAATTGCCCTTCCCAATTTTGTGAATCACGTGCTATGAGCTTGTAAATTGCATTGCCCTGCTCATTTAACATAACCTGCGTCACTCGCTTATCTTGCTGATTTAGTTGTGCTTCAACATACCCTCTTTGCAGCAATAATTTTATAACTCGCGAAACCGTTGACTTGTCCATATTGGCCTGAGTACATAAATCTTTTGCATTGCTTTAGCCATATTGTGCTAAGTTTGCCAACACCCGCCATTGAGGGATGGTTAAGTTGTATTTTTGCTGATAAACACGCGCAAAATCATCGCTTATGAGATTTGCCATTTGGTTCAACTGATAGGGTAAAAACTGCTCTAGATCTATTTCCATTATTACTTTCTCATCGCATTTACACACTGTGAAAACTGTGCATTTTTATTTACAGGCTAAAACATGCGCCCATTTGAAATTACTCTCACTTGAGAGTACTTTAAACTAATTAGGGCCTGTTGACCTTTCAGGATTGAAATTTGTTCAATCTAGGGGCCATTTAATCGCGGCGCGAGGTTTGTAACCTAGTGGGCTAAGTAAAAACCGAGCAACAAAGAGTAAATGGCCCCTAGGCAGAACCCTTCGGGCAGCGCCTGTTTGGCATTTATGCTACGTTATCGCCTATTTATGGGGAACAACCACACTGCATAGGCTCTGCCTTGCCTAATTCCCAAACAGACTGCTGCAAATTCAACTTCGAAAGATAAACAGGCCCTAGAAAGATAAAACAATGTCACTCTCACAGGATCTAAATATGGCCAGCGAAATAAACTACATGAGCGGTTTTGGCAATGAGTTTGAAACCGAAGCGCTACCCGGCGCACTGCCTGTTGGGCAATTTACCCCACAAAAGGTGAAGTACAATTTATACACCGAGCAATTTAGCAGCACGGCCTTTACCGCCCCGCGAGCCGCTAATCGCCGCACGTGGCTGTACCGCCTTCGTCCATCGGTGGTACAAGGTGAATACACCGCTATAGATAACGCTCTAATAAGAACAGCGCCTATAACTGAAGCAATTACGCCCCCTACAATGATGCGCTGGAGCCCTATTGATATTCCTTCAAAGCCCACTGATTTTATTGATGGCTTAATTACAATGGCTGCAAATGGCAGTGCCAATGGGCAAACCGGTATTGGTATTCATGTTTATGTTGCTAACAGTTCTATGCAAGAGCGTTATTTTTGTAATGCCGATGGTGAGCTGTTGTTTGTGCCTCAGCATGGCGAACTGTTATTACACACTGAATGCGGAAAGCTCACAGTAAAGCCGGGGGAAATTGCCGTCATTCCTCGCGGGATTAAATTCTCGGTTGATTTAATTGATGAAACCGCACGTGGCTACATTTGTGAAAACTATGGTCACGCATTTGAACTTGCCGAGCGCGGCCCCGTCGGGGCAAATGGCTATGCCAACGACAGAGACTTTAAATACCCTGTTGCTGCATTTGAAGATAAAGAAGGTAGCTTTGAATTAGTCACTAAATTTAACGGTCATTTATTTAGTTGCCCTATCACACACTCGCCTTTTGATGTAGTTGCTTGGACCGGTAACAGCGCACCGTACAAATACGACTTAGCACGTTTTAATGTTATTAATACCGTGAGTTTTGACCACCCAGATCCTTCTATATTTACTGTACTTACCTCCCCTTCAGCCACTGAAGGCATGGCAAATGTAGATTTTGTAATTTTTCCACCGCGTTGGATGGTGGCAGAGAATACATTTAGACCTCCTTACTATCATCGCAATATTATGAGTGAGTTTATGGGCTTAATAGAAGGGGTTTACGATGCAAAAGAGCACGGGTTTGTACCAGGAGGCGCTAGTTTGCATAATTGCATGTCGCCACATGGGCCTGAAGCCGAGGTATTCGAAAAAGCATCTAACGCTGAGCTGGCACCGCAAAAATACGAGAACACGTTGGCCTTTATGTTCGAGTCTCGTTACATAATATCGCCCACTAAATATGCCCTTGAAGGAAAAGAGCGTCAAACTAATTACACTCAGTGCTGGCGAAGTATCACAAAACATTTTACAGGCGAGGAATAATAACAATGAAACTATACAGCTACTTTCGCTCATCTGCCGCATACCGTGTACGCATAGCACTTAATTTAAAAGGTATTGAGCATGATATGCAATTCGTTAATTTACTTAAATCTGAACAGCTAGCGCAGCCTTACTTAGATAAAAATGTGCAAGGTTTACTTCCTGCTCTTGAAACGGACGAAGGCGTATTAGCGCAATCACTGGCTATTTTAGAGTGGTTAGATGAAAGCTATCCGCAAACGCCGTTAATTTATGGCACTGCATGGCAAAAAGCGCAAATTCGTAATATTAGCTATGCAGTGGCATGTGATATTCATCCAGTAAATAATTTACGAGTGCTGAAGTATTTAAGTAACGAATTGGGTGTAGACGAGCAAGCTAAAGCCGCCTGGTATAGGCATTGGGTAGAGCTTGGGTTTGAAAAAATTGAAATGATGCTAAGTGAAAACAATGAGTTTTGCGTAGGCAATACACCCACTCTCGCTGATATATGTTTAGTGCCACAGGTATTTAATGCGTTACGTTTTAATGTAGATATGGCTGCGTATCCAAAAATTGCAGCCATTTATGCACGTTGTAATGCATTACCCGCTTTTAGTGACGCCGCGCCGCAAAATCAGCGCGATGCAGTTTAACTTTTTAATGCGCAGTGAATAACACTCACGTGCTCTATTAAATCAAGGCCCAGTTCGGTTAAATAGCCGCCATCTGGGCTGTCTATCACGCCTTTATCAAACAACCTTTGTGCCGCGCTTAATAAATTTGGTTCAGCATCCGAATGTAACTTAATCCCTTGCATTTTGCTCTCACGTGGAAATTTAGCTAATAACGTAAATTCATCTATCATTGTTTGATTAAATTGCATGTGTTCACCTTTTTATAATTGTGTGTTTAAGTCAGTGTTGTTTAACGCTATTACTTACCCTAGCATGTTTTTTAATCGTGTGTACTATTTTTAAACTATCAAAATTCGAGGTCGCTCATGCGCCATATTATGGTTTTATTTATTTTTTTAATTGCGTTCACTTTAGCCCCTAGCAGTTATGCAAAAACAGTCAAAACGCATTCTATTATTGACGCTAATGAGATTATTAATAATGGTGATATTTGTTGGTACGACAACAAACGTTATAGTGAAGGCGCGCTGGTGCAAGTACATTCTTTTACCTTAGTGTGCGCTGCTAAAAACCCGCAGCATAATAACAGTAAGCTAATTTGGCTAAAATTAGATAAAAAAGGCAATATTGTTTATCCCACAAAGCCTAAAACCATTACGGTCAATTAGCGCTAAAAGAGGATTTACGCTACAATGCGCACAGTTTAAATAAGTAGTATGGCTATGGATAATCAACCAAAAAATCCTCTTCATGGGGTAACGTTAGAACAAATTTTAGTAGAGCTTGAGCAGCGCTTAGGGTTTAAAGCCATGGGCGAGCAAGTAAACATTAAATGTTTTACCGACTCACCGAGTATTAAATCAAGCTTAAAATTTTTACGTAAAACCCCTTGGGCTCGCGATAAAGTTGAAGCTCTCTACTTACATACGTTAAGTAACAAACCGCTGCGTAAACCCAAAAGCGCTCAGCGCCCTAAGCCTGCTAGCCAAAGCGATAGCAGTGGTTTTGTTTGGCCAAGCATTAAAAAGTAACACACAAAAATGCACGTTAAATATGTGCATTTTGTATTTTATAGCTCCTTACTAATTACTTTTAACGAGGCGGGGTCAACTGTAATAGTAAGCGTATCCGCTGTTTTAATTTCACCATCGAGTACATACTTAATTTCTTCGTCTGCAGTTATCGTTACTTTTTTAGCGTTGGTATGATGCGAGCTAATTGCTAAATGCGTTTGTGTAATACTACTAAACATAAGTTCAGCAATGCTTAGCACGCGGGTGGTGTTTTCATCACTAGGTAGCAGCCAATTAATGTCTAATAGGCCATCTTCGTGATCGGGCTGACCACCTCCTTGAGCTAATAACGTAGTAAATGGCGCAGCATTAGCCACAATAAAGCTATTTGTATTTACCTCCTGCGTTTGATTATCATCAAGGGTGACATAAAGGGTTTGCGCTTTTTGCTCACTAAATGCCTGAAAAAAACCACTTAAATAGGCAAGCTGACCCGATTCGTTTTTTGAGTCTCTATCTGCTTTTTCTACCATTGATTGCTCATAACCAATCCCAGCTAACAACAGCATTAGCTCGTCATTACAATAGGCCGTATCAATTGTTTGGGTTTGCCCATCAATAATAAGATCGCAGGCCTGCTCAACAGGAATGATTTTAGAGCTAATACCCATAAGCACATGCGCTAATGCATTGGCTGTGCCCATTGGGATAATACCCAGCTTGCACTGAGTGTTTACCAACACACTTGCTACTTCTGTCACGGTTCCATCGCCGCCACAGGCAATTATTATATCTGGCTTATCTTTAATGGCTTGTTTAGCAAGCTCAATACCGTCTATTTCTTTGGTGGTGGTTAATACTTCTAAATCATAATACGCCGACAACCTAGCCACTATTAAATGCTCTTTGTCTTGCCACATTTTGGTCCCCGACACAGGGTTTGCAATAATAACGGCTTTGTTTTTAATAACTAGCTCGCCCTTTTTATGTCGCTTTGCTAAATGACGAAGCTGATGCTTATTAAGATTTGCGGTTTCGCGGGTTTCTTTTATTTGCGCGAGCACTTGGTGAACATCGGCGTTTTTATCTTGGCTCAGTAAATACGCTGCCATAACAAATACCGAACGCCCTCTGCCCAGTGCACAGTGAACTACCACGCGGCGGTCTTCTTTAATATGATGATGTATCCAGTTAATGGCTTGGTTTAATTGCGAATGGGTAGGCACACTATGATCAAGCACCGGAATATTTAAATAGCTAATATTTTCTTGTGTAGAACTCCATTCTAAGCCATCAAACTCACACGTTACATCTAATATTGCCGTTATGCCGTTTTCTTTTAACGTATCTATATCAGAGGGGAACAATCGGCATGCTAAAAATAAATGGTCGTTAATTTTTTGAATGGGAGGGACTTTATCGTGCTTGCGAGAATACGCATTGTAAATTTGAACACCCAGTAAAAAAGGCACAAATGCCCAGCGAATATAAAATGGGATGACACCATTTTCACGCTTTCTAAAAATTTTCGCCAAATTAAAAATGTAAGCACCACTGACAAGAATTAACGACAATGCACTCCAGTAAAATACCACTGCAAAATATACCGAGTTAACCTCCCACCCTATAAATATAAAAATTAACGCTAAAATTAAATAACTCGTTGCAGCCCACATATTTTCTCCTTTATTTTTACTGTTTTGGCACATTTTTTTACAGCTGTGTATAAGTGTAGTAGCAATTTACACGCCAACAAAAGTTGTTTTTTAGGAACAAAAACAACACTAAGTAACTGATATAAAATAAATAAAAGTAGCTAGCTTTAGCTGTATTCGCATATTAGGCGCTTTTTACACAGTAATCGGTCATTTTTTCTCACTACTCAAAGGTAACTGTTTATATTTAAAACTTGTTTCAATGTGTACAGCAGCTAATATAAATGTCAGCTTAAAAGTTTTTGCATCCAATCACTCTTTTCACACGTTTATTGAGAGTGTGTTTATCTTTATTGGTTAAATTTATAACAGCCTGTTTAATCTCTATTTCAAAGCGATTAGGTTGCGCTTAAATAAAACAATTGTTAATTCACGAAGCTCAACACACCTCGGTAATAATAAAAACAACAGGAACCTTATGGAAAACGACAATTTACTTCCCCTTTTGTGTAAAACAGCACAGGGTAACAAAGCCGCGTTTGCTGATTTGTATCAGCAAACAAGCGCAAAGCTTTTTGCGATTAGTTTAAATATGCTTTCAAACCGCGCGCACGCAGAAGAAGTACTGCAAGAGGCATTTATAAAAATTTGGCATAACGCGTCAGAGTACAATTCATCTAAAGGCACAGTTATTAGCTGGATGATAAGCATTGTGAGATACCGCAGCTTAGATGCATTGCGTTATCACAAGGTAAGAAAAGAGCAGGCAATGGGTGACGATGAATACGACGAACAAGCAGTCGATGTTAGTTACGACGAACAAACCAAACTTGTTAATTGTATTGAGCAACTTGATCCCCAGCAAAAACAAGCCATTCATTTAGCCTATTACAAAGGGCTAAGCCATGGTGAGTTAGTCAATCACATAGAAACGCCCTTAGGCACAGTTAAAAGCTGGATCAGGCGTGGTTTGCAGCAGTTGCAGAGGTGTTTAACATTATGAATTATAATAAACCAGAATTACTTGATGCTTTAGCAGGGCAGTATGTATTAGGTACTTTAAAAGGCCTGGCACGAAAACGTTTTCAACGCTTAATGCTCAGCTTACCGCAAGCCCGAGAAGCCACTATAATGTGGGAGCAAAATTTAAATGATTTAGCCAGTGCAATTACACCTCAAACACCCAGCGCGCAAGTGTGGCAGAATATTTTAAATACATTAGAACACACCAACCAACCCGTTAAAACGGTGATCAAACCAGCTACATCGCTGTGGCGCAATTGGTCATTTATAGCTACAGCTGCCTGTATTATCTTAGCATTTTTGGTTATTCAGCCCACAACTCAGCCCCAATACAGCCAACAAATTGCTTTAGTACAAAACCAAGATAAGCAATCACTGTGGTTTATTAACGTAGATGAGCAAACATTATCGGTTAAAGCCAGTGATAAACTCGTTGCGCAAACCGATAAAGACTACGAGCTGTGGATGATTTTAAAAGGGCAAGACACGCCAATTTCGTTGGGTCTACTGCCTAAAAACGGTGAAAAACAGTTACTCAAAGGCACGCGCTTTAAGGCACAAGACATTGCCCTACTCGCTGTTAGCTTAGAGCCTTTAGGTGGCTCGCCAAACGGCCTACCAACACAAGTACTGTACACGACAGATTTAGTTATTTTATAACTAAATAAACGCGACTGGTTGGTCAAACTTTGTTTGGCCAACCTTTTTATTTACCTTGGGTAACCATTAATATTTGATTAAACTAAAGTAGGCTTAATCGCAGTGCGATGCTTATCATATTGTGTGCTCAATACCTGCTGCGTTATTTTAATTGCATACACCCCCTGTAATAAGTATAAAACCAAACCGCTTCAGCCTCTTTATCACTCTCTTATCACTTCCTTATCTAAATGCAAAACAGCCTGCTGAAAATTTAATCTTGAACGTTAAACCCCCCTTTATTAACAATAATAAAAAAATATTTAACTTTTTTGCATCCATTGTGCTTTTTGCTTCGTTATTAGTTATGACTCCAATCAAAACTAAAGGAAAAAGTCATGAAAGCTTTAACTCCATCTATACTCGCAGTAGTAGTATGCAGTACCTTAGTAAGCACCTCTAGCGAGGCATCAAGTCATCGTGAAGCGCCGAACATTAGCCGCTTTCCAACCTTAGACTCTACCGACTTTTACGTATTTAATAGTTATGAAGCAGGCAGAGACGACTACGTTACATTTATTGCCAACTATATTCCTCTACAAGATGCCTACGGCGGCCCTAACTACTTTGCTATGGACCCAGATGCAACCTACAGTATTCATATTGATAACGACGGTGATGCAGTTGAGGATATTACCTTTGCTTTTAATTTTACCAGTATGCTGCCAAACGATAATCAAGGCGTGCAATTAACCGTTGGCCCAGAAGATAATCAGCGTACTGTATCTGTACCTCTTAAAAACGTTGGTGGTGTAGCAGCAGGTGATGATAGCGCCGCTAATTTTAGCGAGTCATACACACTCAGCATGATAAGCGGTCCACAACGCACGGGTACCAGTACAGCATTAAGTAATACCACCACCAGTTCAACCACGTTTAATAAACCGCTTGATTATATTGGTGACAAAACATTTGGTTCAATGGCTGATTACCAAACCTATGCAGATCAGTTTGTTTATCAAGTTTCGGTACCAGGCTGTGACAGTATGGCCAAAGTATTTGTTGGTCAGCGCAAAGACCCATTTGTCGTTAACTTAGGTAAAACATTCGATTTAGTAAATTACGTTCCCGTTGAAGGTGATAGTGCGCCAGGTGCTGGGGATGGCGGTGGTTTCCCTGGAGGGATTACACAAAGCAGTGAGAATGACGACCTCGTAGATAAAAACGTTACCTCAATTGCAGTTGAAATGCCTAAAAGCTGTATTGTAGGTGAAGGCAACGGCGTAATTGGTTCATGGACAACAGCAAGCCTACCTCAAGCACGCATTTTAAACCCTAACGCTAAATTTGCAGATAACGCGGTAAATGGCGGTGCATTAACGCAGGTTTCACGCTTAGGTAATCCATTAGTTAATGAGCTAGTTATTGGTATTAAAGACAAAGATACCTTCTCAACGGCTCACCCTAAAGACGATGCACAGTTTTTAGATTACGTTTCGCACCCGTCTTTACCAGAGCTGTTAAATATTTTATTTAAAGATGCAGTAAATACCACACTTGGCGCTAATTTAGAAACTCTTGCTCCAACTAACTTTCCACGTACTGATTTAATCACCGCATTTTTAACTGGTTTTGCAGGGGTAAACCAACAAGCCACCGTAACGCCATCAGAAATGCTACGTTTAAATACTGCAATTGCAGCCACAGCACAAACTGATCAGTCTGCATTTGGTGTAGCCGGTGATGATTTAGCAGGTTTTCCAAACGGGCGCCGTCCAGGTGACGATGTCGTTGATATTGCACTTCGCGTGGTAATGGGGCGTTTATGTCACCCTATTCCTGTAAATGGTGAAGACACCGACTTAGGTCTATGTACACCAGAGGATGCTGATGTAGGTACAGTGCCATTCACTGATGGTGCTCCAGTTGATGCGAGCATGATGGATGCCACTTTCCCATACTTAGCCACCCCACTTGCAGGCTCTAAATAAGGAGTAACGTATGCGTAATCTAAACCTTACCCATAGCAGTATATTGTTATGCGCTTTGGCACTAGGCGCGTGTAGCAGTGATGATGATAACAAACAACCCACACCGGTTGTAAATTCTGCGCCCAATGCTAGTGATGCAATGTTAACCACACAAACAGAAGTTGAAATTAACGACATGTTAGTGGCCACCGATGCTGATGGCGATACATTAACATACACATTAACTTCGCAGCCGACATTAGGTAACGCTGTAGTAAATAGCGATGGCAGCTTTACCTATACCCCAAACAAAGAAGCAACCGGTAGCGACAGCTTTATGTTTGGTGTATCAGACGGTGTTAACCAGCAAGTGACTGCAGCGGTAAATATAACCATTGAAGCACTGCAAGTGGACTTTGCACAATTTGCAAGCGATGCATTTAACCAAAGCCCCACTGCGCAACCGCTATCTACCAACGGACGTGTCTTTATCAATACAGACACAGACGTAAGCGGTATTTCATCGGGTGCTTCTGGTAACTAACTCAGTAAGTAAATTAAGCTGATGGCCATGGATGGCTTTTTTAAGAGGATAAAACAATGCGCAGTCATTATAAAAAAATGCTCTTTGTTTTTTGCGCTGCACTGTGTGTAAATAACGTGCTTGCAAAACCAATTACCCCAAAAGATAACGCAATTATTGCCTCAAGCAATGCAACATTAAGTGCTAATTTAACCCTTGAGCAACTCACTGCGCTGGTGCTAAATAGCCAATACATAGGCCAAACAGAGCGCTATCAAGGTGTATTAAAAAAACGCTTAAAAAACCTATATACCGCTTCTGCAACTGCACAAAGCGGTTATTTATATGCACGGGTACTTCAAAAGGAGCATGCGTTTTCGCGTGCCATAGAAGTTGCTAATAACGTATTAAAAACCCAGCCAGATCATGTAAACACCCATTTATTACTCGCTAATATGTTGATGACACAAGGAAAATTTGAACAAGCTAAGCGCCATTGCGTGGCATTAATTGGTAACACCAGCCTATTAACGGCCAGCACGTGTGTGCTAGATGTACAAAGCCAACAGGGCAAACTGAGTGAAAGTTATCACGCGTTAGTTAAGCTTACGCAAAACAAAAACAGCAGCTTAGCGACAAAACATGTGCTCAGCGAAATGGCGTTTAGACTCAATAAATTCACCCGTGCACAGCAGCATATAAATAATATTGATTTAAACACAGCCCCAGTGAGCCTTATTGTGCTGTGGGCCGATATTCAACTGCAGCAAAACAACCCTGAAAAAGTGCTTAATACACTCGGTAAACTTGCCAATAGCCACTCCTCGCTTGAAGACGCTATTTTGCTCAAGTTAGCCATAGCTGAAAAACGCAGTAATAAGCACACTAATACGGTGTGGCAACTGCTCATGCAACAGCGCGTAAGATTACGTGAACAACGCCAAGATACCTTTCATGCCAACGACTTAGCTAACTACTATATTCATGTACAAGCAAACCAAGCCAAGGCACAATACTGGGCAAATATAAATTGGCAGCAAGCAAAAATGAGTACAGACAAACACTTACTAAGCCAAGCAAATACGATGGTTAGGGATTCTTTATGAGTAAAATAAACGCGTTATTTGTTTTATTTATAGTTGCGCTATTTGCCAACTTTAGCGTGCAAGCACATCAGTTGAGCACAAGCTATATTTCACTGGATAATACCGACAACGAAAAACAATATACAGGCACCTGGCAAATAAACATTAGCGATTTAGAACAGCACATTGCGCTTGATGTTAACCAAGACACACAAATAAGCTGGGGCGAATTAAAATCACAAAAATCAGCTATTAATCGCTATGCCAAAAATACTCTATCGGTTTTACAAAATGAGCAAACTTGCCCATTAACAATTACCGATAACTACCAATTAGATAATCATTTTAATGAAGCATATTTAGTGTTGCCGCTAGTTTTTAGCTGTAACACTGATGCAGATGTAACGTTAACGTACCGCGCTTTTTTTAACCAAGACGCAAACCACAAAGTTATTGTAAATGTAAATCAGGTTTCGCGGGTTTTCACTATAGATGAGCAACAACACACTTTTACCACTGGGCAATCAAGTTATTTAACGACTTTTAATCAATATGTTTATCAAGGCGTGTTACATATTTGGATTGGCATTGACCATATTTTATTTTTAATTGCACTACTTTTAACCTGCGTTTTAACACGCAATGATAGTCACTGGCAGGCAATAGCAAGTAAAAAGCACATTATTAAACACACTGCGTGGATTGTGACTGCGTTTACCCTTGCGCATTCACTTACCCTTACTGCTACGGCTCTTAATCTTGTTTCGCCAAGTAGCCGCTGGGTAGAGCTAGGTATTGCAATCTCGGTATTATTTGCGGCTTTAAACAATGTATGGCCGGTTATATTACGCCTTGGCTGGCTTACTTTTGCGTTTGGTTTGTTACATGGAATGGGCTTTGCCAGTGTACTGGGTGAGCTTGGGCTCTCGAGCGATTATCAATTGCTCAGCATTTTAGCGTTTAACTTAGGTGTAGAGCTTGGGCAGCTGAGTATACTGTGTATTGCACTGCCGGTGTTACTAACCATGCGCAATAAACCTATTTACATAAAATGGGTGATGCCAATTGGCTCTCTTGCAATCGCTACAATGGCGCTATTGTGGTGCGTAGAGCGCATTTAGCATTAAAAAAGCGAGTCGTTTGACTCGCTTTTTAGTTTTCTATTACTTGGTTTTATCAAACGGCATTAGCAAGGTTTTCATCGCAGGCCTAAGCGCGATTAACACCGTTTCTTCGGTGAGCTCAGGGTAGAGCATCTTACGAAGCAGTAACCCCGCCATCATCGAAAAAATAACGTTAATGCGGCTTTCAAGTTCGTGTTCATCAGTGTCTTTAAGTGCACTACGTTCACTGGTGAGTAGTTGGCGCATGCGCCCCCGTGCTTGAATATCCATATCTCGTAAAAGCGAGGCCACTTTACTATTGCGACCCGCTTCCGCCATCATGTCTAAATCAACCACACAGGCACCGGTATCCATATGCCTTTGTACACCAATGTTTAAGCCATCTATAAGCGCTTGCAGAACATCACCTGGGTGATCTTCAAACTCCTGAAAGATAGAAAACATTTCTTCCATGTCTTTAGCAATAATACTTTCAATTATTGCCTCTTTGCTTTCAAAGTAGTTATATATATGCCCAGCGCTCATGCCTGCAGTACGGGATATTTCGGCCATGCCTGCGCCATGATATCCCTTGCGTTTAAAACACTCTGAGGCAGCACTAAGCACCTGCTCTCGCCTAGCTTGTGCTAATGCTGGGTCTATATGCCTTTTAGCTTTCGTGCTCATAACCCTACTCCGGTATTAAGCGCATACTTAATACAGCGTAAGCTCATTGCATAGCTTAACTTAACAACACCTTTCATTTTACTGCTCTTGCACAGGTGTTTTAGCTATATTCCAGCCGCCACCTAAAGCTTTATACAAATTAATTTGGCTGGCAAGGTAAGCCTGCTGACCTGTTATTAACTGCTGTTGAGCCGAGTACCACGTACGCTGTGCATCAAGTACCTGTAGGTAGCTATCAGCGCCTTTTTCGTAACGCATTTTTGATAAATCGTACGTTAGCTGACGCGAACTAATTAGCATATCGAGGGCATCAAGTTGCTCTTTGTAGCCTTCTCTATCTGCTAATGCATCGGCAGTTTCACGAAACGCATTTTGAATTTTTTGCTGGTACGTCGCCACCGCAATTTCTTGATCGGCCTTTGCCACATCAAGGTTTGCCTGGTTACGTCCCATAGTAAAAATTGGTAAGTTGATTGACGGTACAAAGCTCCATGTCCCTGAGCCTGAATCAAACAAGCCACTTAAATCGCTAGACGTACTGCCCGCAGTCGCGGTTAAGCTAATGCTTGGGTAAAACGCCGCACGCGCTATACCAATATTCGCGTTAGCGGCTAATAAAGCGTGCTCAGCGGCTTTAATATCAGGGCGCTGCGTTAATAAATCAGAGGGTAAACCAACAGGTACTTCTGGTAAGTCCAGTAAATTAGTTAACGAGTTTGTCGGTAATAAATCACTCGATACAGGGCGCCCTACCAGTAAATCTAACGCGCTTTTATCACGTTTTAACAAGCGTTTATATGTTGCTATATCTACTTTTGCAGTGGCAACCGTACTTTTAAGCTGCTCAAGCGTAATTGCCGATGTAGCGCCTAAATCAAAGCTTTTTTGCGTAAGCGAGAGCGACTCCTGCTGCGAGCTTAATGTTTCTTTAGCAAGCTCTAATAGCTGTAAGTCAGTTGCGTAGTTTAACCAAGCATTGGCAAGCTCAGCAATGAGTGAAATTTGCGTGCTGTATTGCGTAAGCTCAGTGTTATAGAGGTTTTGCAGGGCTTGCTCAGACTGGTTACGTACCTTACCCCAAATATCTAATTCATAAGAGGTAATACCGACCGTTGCGCTGTACTGTGAGCTAATACCTGCTTCACCCGTACTGGTTAAATCAGCCGGTAAACGTTGGCGCGTAGCCCCACCATTAAAATCTAATGAAGGGTATAAACCCGAATCTTCAATTTGGTATAAACCGCGTACACGCTGCACATTTAATACTGCTATTTGCATATCTTTATTATGCTCAAGGCTTAAGCTAATCAAGGTTTGCAATTTTTCATCATTAAAAAATTGCTGCCAATGTAACTGTTGCGCTGCTGCTTGCTCAGTGTCAGATACATAAGTATCTGGCACTGGTAAAGCAAGCTCTTTTTGCTCAGGGGCTAGTTGGCAGCCACTTAAAACAACTAATGTAATTGCGCTTAAAGTGAAGCGTTTAATGCTCATTGTGCGCTCTCCTTTTTATCGTCGGTGTTTTTCATTGGAAATACACGACGAACTAAAACAAAGAATAACGGCACAAATACCACCACTAAAATAGAAGAGGCAAGCGTACCACCTATAATCGAAATACCCAGTGCATTTTGCGCACCTGAACCGGCACTTGAGGCAATAGCAAGCGGTATAACACCACAAATAAAGGCCATTGAGGTCATTAATATTGGACGTAAGCGTAAGCGTACTGCTGCAATAGCCGCATCGACTAACCCTAGGCCTTCTTGCATTTTATGAATCGCAAATTCTACGATTAATATTGCATTTTTAGAGGCTAATCCTATGGTGGTTAATAAACCTACCTGAAGGTAAATATCATTAGATAAACCTGCCATTACCGCGGCAACCGTCGCACCAAATATACCTAATGGCACAATAAGCATAACCGCAAACGGTACAGACCAGCTTTCATAAAGCGCTGCTAAACATAAAAATACAAACAATAGCGATAAACCGTAAAGTAACGGGGCTTGGCCACTGCTAGAGCGCTCTTGAAACGAAATACCCGTCCACTCAGAGGCAATTCCATTAGGAAGTTGTTTAACTAAGCGCTCCATTTCATCCATTGCTTGGCCAGTACTGTAACCTGGTGCAGCAGTACCTTGAATTTCCATTGCTGAAAAGCCGTTATAACGCTCAAGACGTGGTGAACCATAGGTCCAATACGAACTTGCAAAGGCTGAAAATGGCACCATATCGCCGCTGTCATTACGTACATACCACTTGTTTAAATCCTCTGGCACCATACGTCCTTGCGCTTCACCTTGTAGGTAGACCTTTTTAACGCGGCCACGGTCAATAAAGTCATTAACGTAACTACTACCCCACGCAGTTGATAGCGTGCTGTTAATATCAGCCTGAGACACACCCAGTGCTTGTGCTTTAGCAAGGTCAACATCAAGTTGCAGCTCGGGCATATCTTCTTGTCCGTTAGGGCGTACACCCGCCAAAATTGGGCTTTGACTCGCTAAACCAAGTAATTGATTACGCGCTGCTAATAAAGCATCGTGGCCAAGTCCAACCCTGTCTTGTAAGAAAATATTAAAACCATTTGCAGTACCTAGCTCAACAATGGCTGGCGGCGGGAAAGCAAACACAAACGCTTCTTTAATCGTTGAGAAATAGCCCATTGCTTTACCTGCCACACCTTGCACAGATAAATCATCACGTTCGCGCTCATCCCAATGCTTAAAGTTTACAAACCCTATTGCTGAGTTTTGACCAGAACCTGCAAAGCTAAATCCGGTTACCGTAAAAATACCGTTAACAGCTTCAGATTGATCGTTTAAATAGTGGTTTTCTACTTTTTTAACCACTTCTAATGTTTCTTCGGTAGTTGAGCCTGCAGGCAGTGAAACCTGGTTAAACAAAATACCTTGGTCTTCATCAGGTAAAAACGCTGTAGGTAGGCTTGAAAAGATATACACCATGCCCGCAACAATAAGGCCATAACATAAAAGGTAGCGCTTAGATAAGCGGATCATACGGCTTACAAAACTTTGCGCGCCGGCATTTGTTTTATCAAACCCGCGGTTAAAACCACTGAAAAAACGGCCAAACATCGAGCTATTATCATGCACGTGGCTAGGCTTTAAAAGCGTGGCACACAATGCAGGTGTTAAAATAAGTGCTACTAATACCGAGAGCCCCATTGCTGATACCAGCGTAATAGAAAACTGACGATAAATAACACCGGTAGACCCACTAAAGAACGCCATCGGAATAAATACAGCCGACAGCACCATGGCAATACCTACTAGCGCGCCTTTAATTTCATCCATCGATTTACGTGTTGCTTCAAGCGCAGAGAGTTTTTCTTCACTCATTACACGCTCAACGTTTTCTACTACAACAATCGCATCATCAACCAGTAGACCTATGGCAAGTACCATCGCAAACATGGTTAATGTATTTATTGAATAGCCAAACGCGTACAAAATACCAAAAGTACCTAACAACACCACAGGTACAGCTATAGTTGGAATAAGCGTAGCGCGGAAGTTTTGTAAAAACAGATACATAACAACAAATACCAGCACAACCGCTTCTATTAATGTATGCACTACTTTTTCAATCGATAACGAAACAAACGGAGTAGTATCATAAGGAACAACAACATCTAAGCCTTCAGGAAAAAACGCTTTTAACTCTTCAATAGCAGCTTTTACACCTTCTGCGGTATCGAGTGCATTTGCCCCACTGGCAAGCTTAATACCTAAGCCCGATGCTGGTTGTCCATCGTAACGCGCTACAACACGATAGCTTTCACCACCAAGCTCTACACGGGCTACATCTTCAAGGCGTACAAACGAGCCATCGGCGTTTGCCTTAACTATAATGTCTTCAAACTCTTTTGCTGTTTGTAAACGGCTTTGTGCAGTAACGGTAGCATTAAGTTGCTGACCTTCAACCGCAGGCATGCCGCCTAATTGCCCAGCAGACACTTGGGCGTTTTGAGCACTGATTGATGCACTAATATCAGCAGGGGTTAACTTGTAGTTTTGCAGCTTAGCTGGGTCTAACCAAATACGCATAGCATACTGAGAACCAAACAGCTGAACCTCACCTACCCCTTCAACACGCGAAACAATATCTTGAACATTAGATGACACATAATCACCAATATCGATATTCGTCATGCTGCCATCTTTTGATACAAAACCCAGTACCATTAAAAAGTTACGTGCAGACTTAGCCACCGATACACCTTGCCTTTGCACTTCTTCAGGTAGCAAAGGGGTGGCTGTGGCTAACTTGTTTTGCACTTGTACCTGTGCAATATCCGGGTCAGTTTCGGCGCTAAATGAAAGCGTAAGGGTTGCTGAACCACTCGACTCAGAAGTCGATGACATGTATAGCAAACCATCAAGGCCTTTCATTTTTTGCTCAATAACTTGGGTAACCGTATCCTCTAGGGTACGTGCTGATGCGCCCGGGTATGTTGCAGTAATACTAATTGCCGGCGGGGCAATTGACGGGTACTGAGCTATTGGTAAACTTTGAATAGCTAAAACACCTGCAAGCATAACCACGATAGCAAGTACCCATGCAAAGATGGGTCTGTCGATAAAAAATCGTGACATTAAAACTCTCCGTTATTGCGCTTTGTCAGCTGTTGCTGATGGTGAAACTTCAGTCGGTGCTACCGGCGCTCCAGGGCGAATTTTTTGTAACCCTTCAATAATCACTTTATCGCCATCGCTTAGCCCGTCGGTTACTAACCAGTTTGAACCAATCGTTCTGTCTACTTTTAAAACGCGGCTTTCAACGGTGTTTTCTTTGCTAACAACCATGGCTGTTGGCTCGCCTTTTGTATTACGGCTAACCCCACGTTGCGGCACTAAAATAGCGTTTTGTTTTACGCCCTCAACCACTGAGGCACGTGCATACATACCCGGTAATAATAACTTATCAGGATTTGGGAATTTAGCGCGTAAGGTAACCGACCCTGTGCTTGGGTCTACTGTCACTTCAGAGAACTGTAACGTGCCTTTAAGTGGATAAGTTGAGCCATCTTCCATTTGCAGTTCAACATCTGTTTGCGATTGTGAATCAACGCTCAATGAACCTGAAGAAATAGCTTTTTTAAGTTGAGTTAGCTCGTTGCTTGATTGGGTTAAATCAACATAAATAGGGTCAAGCTGGGTCACTGTTGCCAGTGCTGTTGTTTGATTAGCGCTAACAAGCGCACCAACAGTAACGCTCGATTTACTAATTTGGCCACTGATTGGAGAAGATACATGGCTGTAGTCTAGGTTAATTTGCGCCGATTTAAGCTGTGCTTTTGCCGTTAATAGCTCTGCTTGTGCTTGCTTTTGCGCTGCATCTGCTTCGTCAAAGTCTTGCTGACTTACGGCTTTAATTTTTAAAAGCTCGCTATAACGCGACGCTTTTGATTTAGTGCTGGCAATACTTGCCTCAGCGCGGGCCACAGCTGCTTCGCTTGCTGCTAGGTCAGCTTCAAACGTAGCGGGGTCAATTTGATAAAGCGCTTGGCCTTGCTTAACTTGAGCACCTTCTTTAAATAAACGCGATTGCACAATGCCACTTACTTGCGGGCGGATTTCCGCAATTTGAAAAGCACTAATGCGACCGGGAAGCTCCTTTTTTAGTGTAAGCGCTTGGCTTTTTAATGTAATTACACCAACAGGTACTGCTTGTGGAGCTGAAGCTTGTTGCGAGTCAGCTGCTTGGTCGCAACCTGTTAAAGCAACAGATCCAACGAGGGCTGTTAATACAAATAAAGCGATGCGAGAACGCTGCATGTTAAATACCTTTTAGTCTATTTATGTCTAGAGTGAACGATCATTCTAAAGTAAATCTAAACGAGAATAAATTAAAATGGGTGCAAATTTACACTAACTTACAGTTGCAAAATTAAACTACGCCATAGGTTGTAGAAGGTGTTAATTTGATGAAAAATAAAACGGATAAGTATGAAAAATAAACTTTACTGCGGTGCGTTATTTATTAACCTGCAACAAAAAAGCCAAGCTAAGCTTGGCTTTAATACAAATTTATAACTATTTACTTATACGAGACACCAATAATTGCTCAACCCTTATGCCCTCAACATCAACCACCTCAAATTTAAAGCCATTAAAGGTAAAGTGCTCAGCACGTTTAGGTATACGCTTCATTGTGTATATTAAAAAGCCGGCCACGGTTTCAAAGTGCATTTGATCGGGAAACTCTTCAATGTCTAATACTTTTGCTAAATCAGAAATCGGGGTTAAGCCATCCACTAACCATGAGTGCTCATCGCGGGCAATAATAAGTTCATCACCTTGATGGGTAATTAAATCTCCCATAAACCCTTTCATTAAATCTTTTACGGTAACAATACCGACTAACAAGGCATATTCATTTACTACCACAGCAAACGGTTTTGCAGCACTTTTAAACGCATTTAGCGCCTCAGACAGGCTTAGGGTTTCAGGTAAATAAAACACGTCTGTTTCAATCAGCTCTTGCTTAATATTAGCTGGCTCACCTTTTAGTACTTGTCGTAGTATATCTTTTGACTCAACAGAGCCGCGTAATTTATCTAAATTTCCCGACACCACTAAAAAATGATTATGGGGGTTTTCAATAATTTTGGTGGCTATATCGTGGCTGCTTTCATTTAAGTCAAAATAAACTATTTGGTCGCGTGGGGTCATTACACTTGATAAAAAGCGTGCTTCTAGTTCAAACACATTGCCAATTAGCTCATACTCTTGTTGTTGTAAGCTGCCGTATTCTGCGCCCGCATCCATCATTGCCACAATGTCTTCGGTGGTAACAATATCTTCTCGCTCTGCGGGTACTTTAAATAAACGCAGTACAAAATTAGTTAAACCATTAAAAAACATTACTAATGGCGTAAGTGCAAAAGTGACCCATCGCATTATTGTTACCACACGCACAGCCACCGCTTCGGGCATGATCATCGCTAAACGCTTTGGCATTAAATCAGCAAATAATATAAACAGCGAGGTAATGGTAAAAAACGAAAATAAAAAGCTAATTTTTTCAAGGTGTATACCTTGATAAAAAAGCACCAAGATACTTTGTACATAAGGCGATAGCGCTTGTTCGCCCACTATTCCGCCTAAAATAGCAATCGCGTTTAGGGCAATTTGGATCATCGCAAAAAACGCCCCAGGGTTTTCTTGCAGTTTTAATACCGCGGCCGCGTTATCACTGCCTTCATCGGCCATTACCCGCAGTTTAATTTTACGCGACGCTGCAATAGCAATTTCCGACATGGCAAACAACGCACTGATCAAGATCAATAAGCTAATCCCGATTAAATCACCCATTTAACGCTCCAAAAAGTTAGCGCTTTTTCAATAAAAAGCAGCTGATTATAGACGCTTTTTTAAACGCGGCAATTTATATTTATGCTTTTACAGGCTAAATTAATAAGCCATTGAATTAGCGTTGTTTATTTTGCTTTTTTGCTTCATCGAATGCCAGCGCAAGTCTATCTTGTAGGCTTTGCGACATGTTTTTATTACAGGCAAAGTAAAGGGGAGAGTGTTGTGTATTGAGCGTTAATATAGGCTCTAATAACTTAAGCTTTGGCTCAAACTGTGCGCGGTAGTTAAATTGTTTTTTACTTAAAATAACAAAGTCGAGAATATCGTGCCGTGTGCTTATTAATTTATCTATTTTGTCAAAGCTATCAATTATCAGTAAATTTTTAGCTTCAGTAAAACCGCGTTCTAATAAAAAATGATGACTAAAATTATCACGAATAACTGCGGTTTTATATTTTTTAGCATCGCTAAGCGTTTTTAAGCGAATGTTACGTGATTTAAGGGCATAAATAGCAGAGTCAAAACTTTCAAGCTCCGCTATCCAACTAAACTTACCTTCTCGCTTGGGCAATCTTGCAATTGAAAATATGCAGGTGTTTTTATCTCGCAATGTAGCGTTATAAGATAGCGCCCAACTATGCGCTAGCATAATATAATTAATATCTGTATTGGCGAGCGCGTTTCTCACTTTATCTACAGAGCGCCCTGCAAGTTGGTTGTTTTCGTCAATGTATTGAAAATCGGGGAATACTTCGGTCACTATTGTAATTTCAGCTGCATTGAGCCTTATGCATGCAAAACACAACAAAAATAAGTACAGCTTCATTCAGCTTCGCCTCAAAACTAAAACAGATATACACCAACTATAGCCGAGGGTAACCGAACCGCTAGTTTTTAACCTAGCCCTATACACTGATAGGACTAGGTTTTTTAAAGACTAACCTGCTATCTATTCATTGCACTAATTAAGAACGCTGAAATTTTAGCGCCTTCACGTAATGTTGTTTCTGAACTTGCTTGGCCTACTAATGAGCTGTCGGTAAATGGCGCTATTTCCATCATGTCGGCGCCAGTAATTGGAAACTCATCGGCAATAGCTTGTAAAATATCCAGTGCATGTTGCGGGGTTAAGCCGTTATCTTCTGGTGTGCCCGTTGCTGAGGCAAATTCGGCATCGAGTGCGTCTATGTCAAAGCTTACGTACACTTCATCTACGTTATCGGCTTTAAGCTGCGCAATGGTTTCATCCGCAACCGCTTTTGCACCACGTTCTATAATTTCATTAGCCCAATGTTGTTTTACACCAAAGGTGCTTTCCCAGTGCGATTTAGGTTTACCGCTTGAGCGAATACCAAACTGGATTAAATGATGCGGTGCAGGTAAAAACTCTAATATATGCGTACACCACGAGCCAAAACATAAATCTATCCCTAAGCGCTCTACTAATAAATCGGTATGCGCATCAAAATGAATAATAGCGGTACGTTTGCCTTGCTCGCGCTTAGCTTTTAAATACGCTTTAGTTAGCGGGTAGCTAATTGAGTGATCGCCCCCAATACCAAATATGCCTTTATCTTTAAATGTGGCGTAAAAGCTGTCACACACATCTTCGGTAATAGAAAGCGGGCTTACGTAGTAATCATCGTTTTTATCGCCGTATAGGGCTTTTTGGCAGTTTGAAATAGTGGCGTCGTTTAAGTATTTATCATGTAATAAATGCGGGATAACGCGTACATCACCTAAATCAAAAGAGCGGCACTGGGTTTGCTGATCAATCAAGGATGAGCGTAAAAATAATGGCCCCCAGTTTGCGCCACGTAAAATACCGCCGCCACAATCTGAGCTAATACCTAACATAACCGCTTTGTGAGGAGATTCGGGTAATTGTGTTAAAGAATCGCGCCACAAAACATCAACATTTTCGCTTTGCCCATACAATTTATTACGTAATGCCGCTTTACGCTCTTTCGCGGTATTAACTGTAAATACACCATCGCCAGGTGCACATAAACAGTGCTCTACTTTACGTTTAAACGCGTCAAATTGTGTGCTCATAATAAATCCTATACTTGTGTGTTTTATTCATGTGGTTTTGATTAGTTATGCAAAAACTAAAATTATCGGCCTATTTGCAAATAACGCGCAATGCGCTCACTTATTGCTCAAGCATTATTTATGCGCTTATATAAAAGCCGTTAAAAAAAAGCTAAAATAAAACCGTAACTGTTTGTTATTAAATAACTAAAAACTCTTTAAACCACGTATTGATAAATTTAAATTATCACCATAATCAATACATATAGACTCTCAATAAACAAGTCAACCACCCGCCTTTTAACGAACTTTAAGCCTTTGATTTAATATTCAATGTGAATGAATAAAGCCATCATTTATAAGTATTTTTCAACATCGGACATACGTCCTGTACTTAGTTTACATTTGCCGTAATGATGTTAGATTGACAACAAATTTTTATAAAAAGGCTTAGTTATGGAAAAGGTATTTCACTTAGGATTATGTATTGACGATTTAAAAGGGGCTGAACTTGCTATTGTCCCTGGTGACCCAGATCGCGCTGCACGCATTTCTCAATTCCTAGACAACCCAACCTGCCTTGCTCAAACACGTGAGTTTCATGTTTATTTAGGCCAGTTAAATGGTCACTCTGTGGTGATTTGTTCAACCGGTATTGGCGGCCCTTCAACCTCTATTGCTGTAGAAGAGCTGGCACAGCTTGGCGTACGTACTTTCTTACGTATTGGTACTACTGGGGCAATTCAGCCACATATTAATGAAGGTGATATTTTAGTAAGCCAAGCGTCTGTGCGTTTAGATGGCGCAAGCCAACACTTTGCACCACTTAGCTACCCTGCGGTATCTGACTTTTTTGCGACTCAAGCTATGGTGCAAGCGTGTAAAAACCTAGATATCGACTTCCACATTGGTATTACTGCCTCAAGCGATACATTCTACCCAGGGCAAGAGCGTTACGATACGCACTCGGGTTATGTACCTAAGTCATTACAAGGTAGCTGTGAAGAGTGGCAAAACCTAGGCGTGATGAACTACGAAATGGAGTCTGCTACCTTATTTACCATGTGTGCAGCGCTAGGCCTTAAAGCGGCGTGTGTTGCCGGTGTATTGGTTAACCGTACTCGCCAAGAAATTCCAAACGTTGATCACGGTGAAATTGAGAAAAAATCAGTGGCTGTGGTATTAGAAGCTGCAAAAGTACTATTAGGCTAATGCCTTTTTAGCGCTTTAATAAAACGCATAAAGCACAGCAATTGCTGTGCTTTATTGTTTTTAGCTTACCCTGAGCTCTGGTTACCTTAGCTTTGCGCTAATCACTTCTATTTCTGGCAAATTGCTAAAGCTTGCAAGTACCGCACGTGCTACTCCCCCTTGGTTTTCATGACCTTGGGTTTCTAACAGTGTAATTGCTTTAATCGTTTTATCGTTAAAGCTAAGACCCGCTAAAAACAATTGACTAAGCGCACTTTGTAGTGGCGAAAGGCTTGGGCTGTAAGCCGCGTTTTCTGCGTAACTGCCGTAAAAGTCACCATTATTAAAGGTGCTTATTTTAACTGCGCTAAAGTTGTTACTGTAAGGTACGTAGGCCATTAGCGCCATGGCTGCTAGTTTTTCATCAAGGGCTGTATCTGCAAATGTGTGTTGCTGCTGTTTTGGGTTAAACAGGCTAAAATCGTTGCCTAAATCAGTGGGGCCAAATGAATGCGGTAATAAATCAGCTAATTTAAAGTGCTGATCTGGTAGTAAAATATCAAACTCTTTTGCATCAGCCAGTTCGTTCATAAACTGCCTGCAATAACCACATGGGGCATCGCTAATTGCTATTTTTATTATTTTTTTTGCGCCATTTAACCACGCATTGTTAATCGCCGACTGCTCTGCATGCACGACTAAACTAAGCGCTTGGTGATCAAACTCTACATTAGCACCAAAATAAAAATTTATATCACCTTGCTCATCAAGTGCTTTAACAATCGCTCCCACATGAAAATGAGAAACAGGAGCCACCGAAAATTCAGACGCTAAAGGCACTAAACCTTGTAATAACGAATCATCAGATACATTAAGTTGCGCGCATAATTGGCTAATATCGTTAGGATGTAAAATACCGCGCTGGGCTTTTAATTGTCTGCGTAATGCTTGAGTTTGCGTAACGCTTAGTGAGATATGTGAATTTGTGAGTGCTGTGTCTTGTTGCACAGTAAAAGTTGCTGATGCCATAACATATTATAATTATTTAATGGCTAAGTAGTTTAAAAGGTTAGGCGCCTAAATGCCAGCAAAAAAAGGGAGCACACTGTGCTCCCCTATTTTTAAGTTAAAGTAGACTAACCAGTATTGCGCATACCTGCAGCTATACCTGTCATGGTGATCATTAATGCATTATCAATATCACCTTCACTTACTTTATCGCTTGAGCGCGAGCGGCGCAGCAGCTCAACTTGCAGTACATTAAGCGGATCCGTGTACGGATTACGCAGCGCAATCGACTCTTTTATCCATGGTTGATCTGCCAATAAGCTATTTTGTGGGCTAAGTGATTGCACTAAGCTAATTGCTTCTTCTAGCTCTTTACGTAACGAGGTACCCAGTGGTTTGTACATATCTTCCACCAGCGCGTTATCGTAATGCTCACTTAACCAGCTATCGGCTTTACTAAATACCATTTCTAGCATTTCAAGACGTGCTCTGAAAAATGGCCATTGCAGGCTCATTTCGTGCAGTGTTTCTATGCCGTATTTATCAAGTGCCGCTTTTAAGCCTGTTAATGCGCCAAGCCATGCAGGTAACATTAAACGGTTTTGGCTCCATGCAAAAATCCATGGAATAGCACGTAAGCTCTCAACCCCACCATTTGGGTTACGTTTCGCAGGACGCGAGCCCAATGGTAATTTAGACAGCTCTAGCTCAGGCGTTGCCATTCTAAAGTAAGGTACAAAGTTTTCATCATGGCGAACCACATTACGGTAGTGATCGCACGACTGCTCGCTTATCAACTTCATCACTTCACGCCATTCTTGCTTAGGCTCTGGCGGTGGTAATAAGTTACTTTGCAGTACAGCACCCGCGTAAATATTTAAACTTTGCAGTGCTACATCGGGTAAACCAAACTTAAAGCGGATCATTTCGCCTTGCTCAGTTACACGCAAGCCACCTTTTAATGAACCAGGCGGTTGCGAATGCAATGCTTGTGCAGCAGGTGCACCACCGCGCCCTACCGTACCACCACGACCATGGAATAAAACAAGTTCAATACCGCGCTTATCGGCAAGCTGCACTAGTTTATCCATTGCTTCGTACTGTGCCCAGCCTGCGGCCATCATGCCGGCATCTTTAGCTGAATCAGAATAACCAATCATGACATTTTGGGTATTTTTAATATGCCCGCGGTACCATACGTTATCAAGCAACGTGGTAATTACATCGCTACCGGCGTTTAAATCGTCAAGCGTTTCAAACAAAGGCGCTACTGGTAAATCAAACTGACAGCCACTTTCTTTTAAAAGCAGTTGTACAGCTAAAATGTCAGAGGCGGTACGCGCCATTGAAATAATATACAAGCCAAATGTTTTTTCATCTTGCTTAGCTATTACATCAAAGGTGTCGAGTACTTCTTGCACCTCTGGACTTGGTTGCCAGTTTTTAGGAATAAGCGGGCGGCGTGAGTTAAGCTCGGTAAGCAAAAATGCTTGTTTGTCTTGCTCTTGCCATTGGTTGTAATCGCCTAAGCCTAGGTGGCGTGTAAGCTCAGAAAACACATCGCTGTGGCGGTCTGAATCTTGGCGTACATCAAGTTTTGCCAAACGCAGGCCAAAGCTATTTATACGGTGCAGTAAATCAAGTAATAAACCATCGGCGACAACTTTCATGTTGCACTTTAATAAAGAGCGATAGCACACCTCTACTGGGTGCTTGATTTGATTTATATCAGTGATTAAGTCTTCTGAATCGCTGCGCTTATTCTTAATTTTTGCACCTAAATGCACCACTGTTTCAGAGACTTGGTTTTTAAGCTTTTTAAGTACAGCGCGATAAGGTTCAAAGTCTTGTCCTGCCAGCTCAATTAGCTCATCGCTTGCATCTGACATGCTCAGCTCTGCGCTTAGCGTGTCAATATCACGGCTGTATAAATCAAGCGCCATCCAACGACCATGGTCAAGTACTTGCTGTGTTACCTGTGCGGTTACAAATGGGTTACCATCACGGTCTCCGCCCATCCAAGAGGTAAACTCAATGGGGCTGTAATCAATTGGGAGCTCTAAATTTAAATGCTCTTTAACTTGATCTGAAAACTCACGTAAAAAACGTGGCACAGCATGCCATAAGCTGTTTTCAATAACAGCGTATCCCCATTTAGCTTCATCAACTGGGCTTGGGCGAGAACGACGAATATCATCGGTGTGCCATGCTTGGCTGATAAGCTGAGCGATACGGTTTAAAATAGCTTCACGCTCTTGTGGTAAATTGTCTTTGCGCTCAAGCGAGGCTAAACAATCACTTAATTCTACGTGCTTATTAATAATTGTACGGCGCGTTACCTCGGTTGGGTGCGCGGTTAATACTAAGTTTATGTGGAGTTTTGAGAGTGTTTCGGCCAGATGATTACTATCTAATTGGCCTTCTTTTGCTTTTGCAGTTAACGTTTTTAATGTTTGAGTGAGAGGGTTTAGTTGGCAAAAACCAACATCATTAAAACGCGAAACAGTGTGAAACTGCTCTGCTACATTAGCTAAATTTAAAAAATGATTAAATGAACGGGCAACCGGTAAAAGCTCTTCATCACTAAGCGCATGTAGTACCTCAATTAGCGCTTGTCTGTCGTCTTCGTTACCACTGCGAGATGACTTTGATAAAGCACGAATTTCCTCTACTTTATCTAAAATCGCTTGGCCTTGGGCATCTTTAATAGTTTGTCCTAGTAGCTGCCCAAGTAAATTAACATTACCTCGCAAGGCGGCATATTGTTCACTCATTTCTCAGTCTCCTTTGTTTCATGGAATGCTATTAATATCATCATGAGCGCAGATTTAATAGATCCATTTGCAATGGTGAATCGTAATTAGCTATATGTAAATTATTAGAAAACGGCTTTTATGATCATTTTTTACGACGCCAGCTGCCCGCTTTGCAATACAGAAATGCAGCACCTTAAAGATGCTGATACTAAACATAAAATTGTTTTAGAAGACCTTAATAGCCACGATTTTAGCGCACGTTATCCAAGTGTTAATAAAAACAAGGCCATGGCTATATTGCATGCACAGTTACCAACTGGCGAGATGATTTACGGCTTAGATGTTACCTATCAAGCGTGGAAAACAGTAGGCAAATACCGCTGGTTGAAAATTTTTCGCTTGCCAATAATTCGCTACTTCGCTGATGCCGCCTATATGTTTTTTGCAAAACACAGACAAAAAATAAGCCGTTTGCTCATGCCAAACGCCTCCTGTTTAAACGGCCAATGCACTGTTAATACAAAGGACAAACAATGAAAACAATTGTTTTATTTGGTGCCAGTAGCGCAATAGCACAAGCTTATATTGAGCACCTACAAATAAATGCACCCACAGTGCAAGTTATATGTGTCAGCTCAAAAAAGACAAAAACAAATAGTAATGTTATTTACCTAGAGAGTGATTACACAGCGCAAAGCTTAGCCAAGGTTACAACTTACTTAAAAGAGCAAAATGCCGAGATTCAACAAGTCGTTATGTTCAATGGCACATTGCACAACAAAACCCACATGCCAGAAAAAAAGCTAGAAGAGCTAAACGCAAACTATTTTAACGAATTATTTAATTCCAACACACTCACTCCCTTGCTGTGCTTGCAGAGCGTTTTGCCGCTGTTAACACATAAAACGCAGTGCACTATAACGGCGCTCAGTGCGCGTGTGGGCAGTATTAACGATAATAAATTAGGCGGTTGGTATACATACCGCGCATCTAAAGCGGCCTTAAGCATGCTATTTAAAACCGCAGCGGTAGAACTGGCGCGCCGAGCTAAAAATACTAAACTGGTGTTATTTCATCCGGGCACTACCGATACTGCGCTTTCAAAACCATTTCAAAAAAACGTACCTGCGGATAAGCTTTTTAGCGCTGAATTTGTAGCTAAACAGCTTTTTACACTTACGTTTAATAACCCTCATTTAGAACTTAACGGTGAGCCCGCCTATTTAGATTGGCAAGGCGAAACCATCCCCTGGTAAGGACCTTTAATGCATTTTACTAAAGAGCGCATAAACGCACTTGAAAAACACACTCGTACTCATTTTATTAATTCTCTTTCGGGTTTTAAAAGCGCCAACTTAATTGGCACGCAAGACAAGCAAGGCAATACAAATGTAGCTATTGTTAGCTCGGTTATTCATTTAGGGGCTCACCCGCCATTGGTTGGCATGATAATGCGCCCTAATAGCGTGCCTCGCCATACGTTTGAAAACATCATAGAAACCGGCTGTTACACCATTAACCAAGTTAATAAGGCCATATACAAGCAAGCTCATCAAACATCAGCTCGCTACGATAAAGGCGAGTCTGAGTTTGACGCGACAGGTTTAACGCCAGAATACCTAAATGAATTTACAGCCCCGTTTGTGCAAGAGTCGCGATTAAAATACTCTGTAAAATACGTTGAGCACCAACACTTAGCCGTTAATGGCACCGAGCTGGTTATAGGTGAAATTACCGATGTGTATTTAGATGAAGCTGCGCTACAAAGTGATGGCTTTTTAGATTTGCAAGCCATTGAAACAGTGGCTGTAACTGGGCTTGATAGTTACCACATTAGCAATAAATTATCGCGTTTACCTTACGCTAAAAAACCTTAGTATGCATGTTGTCGCATAATATTGAATAATGCTATTACATTAAACACAATGCCTAACACCAAACTGCTTATTGGGGCTTTTTAACATTTTAGTGAAATTTAATTTGTTAAATTGCTCAAGAATTTATGCAGCTTGGTATTGAAACCAAGGAGACTTTTATGGCAACACTAGGCGTTGGTACACACACAAGCGAGCAAGCATTAGCGGGATTAAGCAATATGACCGCCAATGTAACCCCTATTCAAGCAGATGAATATTTACAGCGCATTGCAAAAGCACAAGCTTATATGCAAGCAAATAATATTGATGCAATTTATTTAAATGCAGGTACAAACCTTACTTATTTTACAGGCATGAAATGGTATGCAAGTGAGCGCATGGTTGGCGCCATTTTACCCGCTATAGGCGATGTACAATACATAGCCCCTTATTTTGAAATTGGCACCCTAAACGGCTTTAAAGTGATTGAAGGCCCCATTCATGGCTGGCAAGAACACGAAAGCCCATATGCGTTATTTGTTAACGTATTAAAGCAGCTCAACATTAATGACAATGCCACAATAGGCATTGATGAAAGTGCACAGTTTTTTATATTTGATGGCATTAACAAAGCGCAAAAAGGCTTAAATATAGTTAATGCACAAAGCGTTACTGCACATTGCCGCATGCATAAATCGGCAAACGAATTAGCGCTCATGCAATGCGCAATGGATATGACTTTAGCTGTACATCAAGCAACTGCAAGCATGCTTTACGAAGGTATTACCACCACAGAGGTAGAAGCCTTCATTAAAAAAGCGCATCAAAAAGTAGGTGCCCCCGGTAACTATTTTTGTATTGTTTTATTTGGTGTGGCGACCTCATTTCCACATGGCGTTAAAGATGCGCAAGTGCTTAAAAAAGGCGATATGGTATTAATAGATACCGGTTGCAAAGTGCATGATTACCTTTCAGATATAACCCGCACCTATGTATTTGGTGAGCCAACAGTGCGCCAGCGCATGTTTTGGGATCATGAAAAAGCAGCGCAACTCGCCGCCTTTAGTGCTGCAAAAATTGGCGCTACGTGTGAAGCCGTTGATGCCGGCGCTCGTCACTATTTAGCGGCTCAAGGATTGGGGCCACAGTACCAAACACCGGGCTGCCCGCATCGTACGGGCCATGGTATTGGCTTAGACATTCACGAATGGCCTTATTTAGTCGGTGGAGACAAAACCCCACTTGCACCTGGCATGTGTTTTAGTAACGAGCCAATGCTAGTTATACCTGATGAATTTGGTGTACGTTTAGAAGATCACTTTTATATGACCGACAACGGCCCACATTGGTTTACACAACCAAGTTACAGTATTGACGACCCGTTTGGGCTTAACGCTTAAACCCTTTATAAAGAGCAGCAATTAGCTGCTCTTTTTAGTTTGAGGATTGATAATGCATACTTCATCCCAATATCGTTTGTTATACCAAAGCAATCCGCAAAAGGATGAATATGAAAAACTTTAAAATTGATATCGTGTCAGACGTAATGTGCCCATGGTGCGTAATAGGTTATAAAAACCTAGAAACAGCGCTTGGCCAACTTAAAGACGAGATGAGTGCAGATATTACATGGCATCCTTTTGAGCTAAACCCTGACATGCCGCTTGAAGGTCAAAATTTAAACGAGCACCTAATGCAAAAGTACAACCTAAGCGAAGAGCAAGGCGATGAAAATCGTAAAAACATGTTCGAAGCAGGCCAGCGTGCCGGGTTTACCTTTAATTTTAATAGTGAGCGCATCATGATCAACAGCTTTGATTTACACCGCCTACTTACTTGGGCGCGTGAAGAAGATAAGCAAACCGAATTAAAGCTTGCCATGTTTGAAGCACACTTCACCGATTTAAAATACTTAAATCAAGAAGAGGCACTGCTTGATGTAGTAGAAAGTGTTGGCCTTGATAAAGAACAGGCGCGTAGTATTTTACACTCAGATAAATACGTTCAAACAGTACGACAAGAGCAAGACCGCTTTAAGCAACTCGGTATTACTTCAGTCCCTACATTTATTATCAACGATAAATACGCAATCAGTGGCGGACAACCAAGCGACTCGTTTATTCAAGCACTAAAACAAATTAGTGAAGAAGAAGCCAAGCAAGACGCTTAGCAAGTAAGCTGCTGTTTAACATATATAAGGCCGCGCAATGCAGTCTTATATGGTTTTAAAGGTGCAGCGTGACTTTACTGCCTACGTGAACCTATTTTTCTATAAGCTTTTAACAAAAACCCTCTGCTACTCAAACTTTACCTTCTGCGCTTTTATAAAAGTGCTGGCACTATACGTGCATTGCCTATTTTGTGTTCTTAATGAGTGTGCTGCGCGCTATTTTATTTCAAATGCCACGTAAATATTACAAGGTGCTATTAACTTCTTTCATACCGCCATTCACTCACTATTACTTAAGGGCTAACGAGTAACTAAATACGCATAAGGAGCTAGCATGGCTAAGTCAGCAACATTATACAGAATGGTAACTAATGAGCATATTTGCCCATTTGGACTCAAATCAAAAGATTTACTTAAGCGAAAAGGCTATAAGGTAGATGATAAGCCGCTGACTTCGCGCGAAGAAACCGATGCATTTCAACAAAAGCACAATGTTGATACCACACCACAAACATTTATCGATAACGAACGCATTGGCGGGTATGACGACCTGCGAGCTTACTTTAATAAATCGGAGCCAGGCCAACAAGGTACTACTTATACTCCCGTAACGGCCATTTTTGCTGTTACCTTATTGCTTGCCTTTGCATTTAGCTACTCGGCTGGCTTTGCACTTTTTTCTATGCATACAGTTATGCTGTTTGTCGCGTTAACAATGGGCGTACTGGCTATTCAAAAATTACGCGACTTATACAGCTTTAGTAATTCTTTTATAACCTATGATTTATTTGCGATGAAAGTAGTGAGATATGCTTATGTGTATCCATTTTTAGAAGCATTTGTAAGTATTGGCATGATTGCAGGGCTTTCAGCTTATATTGTTGCACCAATTTCTTTATTTATTGGGGGTGTTGGCGCCGTGTCGGTGATTAAGGCTGTTTACATAGACAAACGCGAGCTTAAATGTGCCTGTGTTGGCGGAGATAGTAATGTACCGCTGGGATTTGTCTCTCTAACCGAAAACCTGTTTATGATTGCGGCGGGTATCTGGATGTTTATTAAATAAAAAAACTGAATACTAAAAAGGCTGCAGTGTGCAGCCTTTTTACTATTTGTCAGCGAGCTTATTAAGTACGATAAAGCACTTTAATTACATGCCAGCCAAATTTAGTTTTAACTAAATGTGGCTCTAAAATAGCGCCATTAAAGGCTATTTTGTCAAACTGTGGAACCATTTGCCCGCGTCTAAATTCGCCAAGGTCACCGCCTTTTTTACCTGATGGGCACGACGAGTATTTTTTAGCTAAGGTTTGAAACTTGGCACCTTTACCTAATTGCTTAATAATGTCTTCTGCTATTTCTTTGTGTTTAACCAATATGTGGAGTGCGTGCGCTGTACTTGCCATTTCAAAGCCCTGATAATTTAAAACGCGGCGATTTTAGCATAGCCACCTAAACCTAGCATCTACTTATAGCTAAGTTAACTTAGCCAATTATAAATAATGTTTTGCGTCCTCTGGGTTGGGTATTCTGCAATACTGATATTTGCCAAATAAAGTATACCGGTTTAAAGCAATTTTATCGTATAGCCAATTATTAAAGGTGTTGGGTAAAACACTAAATACAGTGGCTAGTTTGTAGGGGTAACCTAGCTGCTTAACCACTTCAAAAAAAGCATGGCTTTGCGTGTACGCTTTGCCGTTTTGTAGGTAAACCATTGAGGCGTATTGTGTGGTTGAAAAACCAAAGTGAGTTAATAACAGTGCACCTTTTGGGGATTGCACGCTGCACAATTTAAAAATGGCAGTGGCATCGTTACTAGGGCCTGTTGACCTTTCAGGATTAAAATTTGTTCAATCTAGGGGCCATTTAATCGCGGCGCGAGGTTTGTAACCTAGTGGGCTAAGTAAAAACCGAGCAACAAAGAGTAAATGACCCCTAGGCAGAAACCCTTCGGGCAGCGCCTGTTTGGCATTTATGCTACGTTATCGCCTATTTATGGGGAACAACCACACTACATAGGCTCTGTCTTGCCTAATTACCAAACAGGCTGCTGCAAATTTAACCTCGAAAGATAAACAGGCCCTAATAATAAAATTACACCACGCACTACATAATTTACACTGTGCATCGAATAATATAATTTTTTGATTACGCATTAATGTAGCCGCATCATCACTCATTTTATACCCCTTAAGCAGTTACTGCTGAACCGGCTTTTTTTGTAACTTACGCTGCAATGTGCGCCTATGCATATTGAGTTGCCGCGCAGTGGCCGACACATTACCGTTATTACTATGTAGCACTTGCTGAATATGCTCCCACTCTAAACGCTCTGGTGACATAACTGGTGTGGCAACATCACTAACATTTTGTGTATTTAAATCTGCGTTTAGGGCCTTTAATAGCGTGGCCATATCAACGGGTTTAGTAAGGTAGTCGTTAGCGCCTAAACGCATGGCCTCTACTGCGGTGGCTATGCTTGCAAACCCTGTTAATAATACAATATACGCCTGCGGTAATAAGCTGCGAAGTGGCTTAATTAAGCCAAGGCCGTTATCGTCACCTAGTTTCATATCGAGCAAAATAAAATCTGGTAAGTGTTTATGTGCACTGAGTAATGCATCACTTTGGTTATGCGCAACTTCACAACTAAAGCCTTGTTTTGTTAAACGCCGAGCAAGTGTACTGGCTAGGTTTATATCGTCTTCAATTATAAGTAATTTCATGTAAGTGGTTGCTCATTATTTGCTATGGCTAATTTTACTTTAGCCACTGCCCCGCCACCAGCGTGATTATACAAAGTTAACGAGCCGTTTAGTCGCTCAAACGTCACATTAGAAAGTAAAACCGCAAGCCCCATACCTTGGCTGCTAGGCATAAGTTGCCCGCCAAGCTCTGCTAATTGTGATTGGCTAAAACCGCTACCAAAATCACGAATTAGCAAATATATACTTTCACTGTGTTGATTATCTTGCTGCCAGCTTAGCTCCAACTGGGTTTGGTTATTTTTTTGATTAGCAATGCATGCATTTTGTAGCAAATTAAGTATGGCGGGCAATAGCATTGCATCACTTTTTAAGGTGACTGCTATTGGCTCACTTAACCAATTAATGTGCTGATCAGGGTATTGCAGTAATAATGTATCGATGATCTGCGTTTGTAGCTGCTTTACTGTAATGTGCTCGGTGGTATTTTTATTGCGAAGCTGAGCAGAGAGCTTTCTAAAGTCATTTAATTGCCTAGCACATTGCTTGAGCGGCGTTTGCATTTGCACCACGACAGGGTTATTTGGCTGATCTTCTAAAAGCTCTTCAAATAGTAATTGTAAGTTAGCGATAGGACTGGCTAGTTGATGGGTTATTTGCGCAGCTGCGCCATCTAGGGTTACCAGTTGCTCGTTGCGCAATTGCTGCTCGCGAGCTTTAGCTATTGTGCGCTCTCGCTCCTTTAATGCCCTACTCATAGCGCCAATAACCAAAGCGATAACGCTTGCACTTAAAACAAAGTTAACCCACATGCCTATAAAATGCCCGCTCATATTCATTTGATGCATACTGTGATCGGGCATCCTAATGAGTAAAAAACTATAAGCGGCAATTGCCAGTACGGCGATATAAGCGAGTCCTTTTTCACGAAGGGTGACCGCTGCAATCATGATAGGTAGCAATAATAACGATACAAACGCATTGGTTGCGCCGCCACTTAATGAGAGCAAAATAGTTAAAAACAGCACATCCGCAGTGAGCTGCATTAACATCCCTATAGGGCGCGCTTGGCTAACATTTCGATAAGCGAATACGCTTACTAATTGAAATATCGCCTCTATAGCTATTACCACTAATAAAGGGAGTAACGCTATTTGGTGTTCTAATAAAAAATACACGCTTAGTACAGCAATTAACTGCACAGCAATAGCACCACTTCGCAGCATTAGAAGGCGGCTAATGGTCGGGTCGGTTTGCATAAACAAGGTGTGATGTACCTATAAAATTTAATACGTTAAAAAAAGTTAATCTTCATCCATTGATATAGTAAACAGCGCGCACGGGGTCCCTTGATGAAACACCATTTTCCATTGTTCATTACTTTTACGCCAAAGCGACATACGTAAGGAGTAATTAAACTCACTTCGGGCTGAGCGCCTATATGCCGCTTGGTAACTAATTTGTGCTACATCATCGCTAAGCATTCGCCCTTTAAAGTGCTGATTATAAAACTGCGGAACAACCTCGGTAGGTAAACGTGTGAGTACGTGCTGCTTATCAAATACGGTGCCATTAGCTGCAATTTCAATAAACTCATCATCAAGTAAGGCATTTAATGCATGGCTTGATTGACGAACATCGGGGTCGAGCAACTGTCGTTCTGCCTCAATCAAGTGATTAAACAACGACACTTTTATTTTATTGCTCATGGGCTTCCTTATTATGTATGCAATTGCCACGTGTTTGTGTGTTTATACGTTAAACGGGCAGTAATTAATAATATCGGCTTACTTTAATTCACTCAAGCTAACAGCTAGAACACAGTGCCATAAACGCAAGCCACTTACGTTTAAGTAAAGCCGCAAAATCATGCACTATTCAATTATATGCTGTTTAACACATCGCTACGTATAGTTTTAATACTTGCTTACTCTTTAAACAAGCTTTACGTCAAATTGCCCACAATTACTATTATTTACGTGACAAAACAGGTTAATAACTTCTCTTAAAGGGCAATTTTTGATATAACTCACCCATTAGCAATACACGTCAGACCACCTTTTTAAGAGAACACACTATGGCCTACGCACATATTACTGGTTGGGGTAAATGCATTCCACCAGCAAGCATTAGCAACGATGAAATTAGCGAAATAGTTGATACCAACGATGAGTGGATCACCACACGTACTGGTATTAAATCTCGTAGGGTTAGCCATGTTAGCACCGCAGAACTTGCAACCGTTGCCGCAAAGCACGCCATCGATTGTGCAGGGATTGACGCAAAAGATATCGATTTAGTTATTTTAGCAACGTGTACCCCTTCTACCGTAGTGGCCAATACCGCCTCTTTAGTACAAAAAAACATTGGTGCTACCGGCGCTGCAGCTATGGATACCAATGCTGCGTGTTCTGGTTTTTTATATGCCCTTCAGGCTGCTACCGCACAAATTCAGGCGGGTATGATTAAAAAAGCCGTGGTTATTGCTGCTGAGCGCATGACTTGGTATGTAAATTGGGCACGCCGTGACAGCGCTGTATTATTTGGTGATGGCGCAGGCGCAGTAGTACTCGAAGCCGCAGATACACCCGCAGGCCTACTTGGTACTAAAACCGGTTGCGACAGCGAAGACAGAGACATTTTGCATATCACCAACTTTGGTAGTGATTTAAATAAATATGAGCCAATTGGCCCATCAGACTTACTATTTGAAGGCCGTGAAATATTCAAACGTGCCGTTAAAGGTATGAGCGAAGCGTGTGATGATGTATTAACGCAAGCCAATCTAAGCCTTGATGACATTAACGTATTAGTGCCACATCAAGCTAATTTACGTATTATTCAAGCAATTCAGCATCGTTTAAAAGTGCCGGATGAAAAAGTAATGGTAAACATTGCTGACTACGGCAATACCTCAGCCGCCACGATTGCTATTGCGTTATGTGAAGCCGTAGAGCAAGGCTTAATTAAGCCGCATTCAAATATTATGTCGGCAGCGTTTGGCGCAGGTTTAACGTGGGCAGCAAGCTATATAAAATGGGGCGAGCGTGTAACGCCGATTAAAGTAAGTGATGCAACATTGCCACCGTGTGAGCTAACAGGCCTTGAGCTTGTAGCCCCCGCAGTTAAAGCCTGTAAAGACGCTGAGCCTAGCTAAACGTTTTTATGAGAACAAACTCATGGAGCTAATTACATGGAGCTAACTACATGGAACTATTAGGCATTCATCATGCTGCTGTTATTTGCAGTGACTACGCCCGCTCTAAGCACTTTTATAGTAACGTACTTAAACTTAAAGTTATTAACGAGCATTTTAGGGCCGCGCGTAATTCGTATAAATTAGATTTAGCGATGCCTGATGGCAGCCAAATAGAGTTATTTTCGTTTGATGGAGCACCTGCAAGACCAAGCTACCCAGAAGCGCAAGGCTTAAGGCATTTAGCATTTAAAGTTAAAAACGTTGCCCAAGCTAAGCAGTATTTAGAGTCACAAAATATAACAGTGGAAGAGATAAGAGTGGATGAAATAACCGGCAAAAAATTCACCTTTTTTGCCGATCCAGATAACTTACCGCTTGAGTTATACGAGGTATAACCCTCGTATAACAAGGTTTATTTAAAGCGGCTTTGCAGATAATTAAATACCGCACGAATACCTAACGCTTCGCCGCCGGTTGGGCGCCCAGGTAAAGCACGTAAATTCCACGCCATTACATCAAAATGTACCCAGGGTGTGGTTGGCTCTACAAACTCTTTTAAATAAAGCGCCGCGGTAATTGCACCACCAAATGGTGTGCTGGCACAGTTTGCCATATCGGCTACATCGCTCTTTAAAAAGCTTTTGTACTGATCAAATAAAGGCAATTGCCATACAGGGTCGCTTACATCCATACCGGCATCAATAATACCATTTGCTACATCGCGCTCTGTTGAGAAAAAGCCCGGTAGCTCAGTACCTAAAGCAACACGACAAGCACCGGTAAGGGTCGCAAAGTCAATAATTAGCTCAGGGTTATCGTTTTGTGCCTCGCTAAGCGCATCACACAATACTAAACGCCCTTCTGCATCGGTATTGTCTATTTCAACCATAATGCCTTTACGCGTTTTAATTACATCACCTGGGCGAAATGCATTTCGCGATACCGCGTTTTCAACCGCAGGCACTAAAACACGCAGTCTAATTGGTAAATTAGCCGCCATAATTAGCTGCGCTAAAGCAATAACGTGCGCTGCCCCGCCCATGTCTTTTTTCATGTTACGCATGCCAGAGCTTGGTTTTAAATCAAGCCCGCCAGAGTCAAAACATACCCCTTTACCGACTAAGGTAATGAGTGGTGCGTTTTCATCACCCCATTTTAAATCAAGTAATCGAGGTTTGTTTTCGCTCGCGCGCCCGACCATGTGTATTGTTGGGTAATTTTGCTCAAGTAGCTCATCGCCAATCCACTGGGTAAATTCACCGTTGTAATTATTGGCTAAATCTTCCATTACTTGCGATAAATGCTGCGGCATCATATCTACCGCAGGTGTGTTTACTAAATCACGCGCTAAATAAATGGCATCGGCTTGTTGCTTAATACGCTGATACAGCGCTTCATCGGCAATGGCTAATTGTGCTTTGGCAGTTGGTTTTTCTTTATATTCACTAAATTCATAGCCGCCTAACACAAAACCAAGCGCGACTTGCTCTATAAAGGCATCATCGCCTTGAATTTGATACGTGCCCAGCGGTAATTTATTGGCAAGCTCGCCTGCGGCCCAAAAATCATTTTGGCTTTGTAATAAACAATAAACGTGGCTTAGCTCACCGGTTTGCGCGTCAGGCACAAGCGCTAAACCTTGCTTTTCAAAGCCGCTATTTGTTAACCATGTTTGGATAAAAGCCGGTTGTTGTGATTGCCAGTCAGTTAACTCGTTTTTAAGAATAAAAGATAAAGGAATACCAGAAGAAGTATGACGAAGTAATGCACTCATTGAAAAGCTCATATAATAAAAAATGGTAGCTCAAAGCATACCAATAAGACCGGCTAAAAGGTATAGCTAATTTTAGCCAGATTTATTCTTTATTTGGCGCTTTAGTGTGTTGTTTTAAATCCTCTTTAACTATTTCAGCGTCTAGCTCTTTAACTGGTTTATTAATGTTAAACGAGCTAGGCAATACATCTACACCTACCATTCTGCCTAGTTTTACAACCAGTGGAATAGTAATAGGGGCAAATGGCAGTACGGCAAATACACCTAAGCCAAGCCCTTTTAAAATATCTACAAACTGCTCATTAGCACGCTTTAACTCTTCTTTGCTGGTTTGCCCTTGCGTGTAACGTCTATAAATGGTGAGCATTTCTATGGTTTCTTGCCTTTCTTGCGCAAGAGCAATTTTTAGCGCCACCATTGCACGACGAAAGCGAAGCTGTTGGCGCTTTTTACTAATTTTAACTACCCGCCAAGGCGCACGGTGAATAACTTTATATAATCGCATACCCTTTATTTTCACACATAAGGGGTTTTACACAAGAATAATTTACTTAATACGCCCTATACTTTACTCTTTTGCACCATAACAGTGCTTACAAGCTCATTTTTATGCAAAACAAACAAATAATAGTACTCCTCAAACCCCAAAAACCACAGCCTGATGAATGCTGCGGCGGAGGTAGCTGTAGCCCTTGCGTGTGGGACGAATACAGACAAAAATATCGTGACTGGCAAGCGCAAAACACACCACCTGCCTCACCAAAAGAAACAAATTGATAACATCCACCCACCCGCTTCGCGCATTAAATCTTCGCAAAAGCGTTAAAATCGCACTTTATTAGTTCAAATTAGTTACATACTGCACCATTGTTGCAAATATATTTTATTTTGAACTTTTTGTTATTAAAGAGTTAATTATTAATTGCCCTGAAAGTTTTTTATGTATAGGCTGTACATAGGACTTCACATGAGGTGGGCTTTTAGCTTTAAGAAGTCGAGTAGGTTGACTCTTTATCCCCATGTGAATACGTCCAAAATTATAAATAAGTAATGTTAATTACTGCATTACGTACAAAATATATTCTAACTGGGGAAAATTAGAATGAAACTTAAAAGCAATGCGCTAAATCAAGCAATTAAATTTGCATTAGCAACAACAACCACCGCAGGTTTGTTTATTTCAGGTTCTGCTGTTGCAGCAGAAGAAAGTGAAACTAAAGTTAATAAAAACGTTGAAAAAATTGCCGTAGTGGGTACTCGCTCAGCGCCACGCTCTATTGGTGATTCACCGGTTCCTATTGATATTATTGGCGGTGAAGAGCTAGAAAAGTCTGGTAACACAGACATGCTAGAGCTACTTAAAGGCTCTGTTCCTTCTTTTAATGTTCACCAAAACCCAATCAGTGATGCTGCATCACTAGTACGCCCAGCTAACTTACGTGGCTTACCTTCAGACAGCACATTAATCCTTTTAAACGGTAAACGCCGTCACCGTGCTTCTGTTATTGCATTTTTAGGTGGTGGTATTAACGATGGTGCACAAGGCGCTGATATTTCAGTTATTCCTAGCATTGCACTTAAGCAAGTAGAAGTACTACGTGATGGTGCAGCAGCACAATACGGCTCAGATGCAATCGCAGGTGTAATGAACTTCCAACTTAAAGATGCCTCTGAAGGCGGTAAATTTGAAGTACGCCATGGTCAATATTACGAAGGCGACGGTGATACCACACAGATATCGGGTAACGTAGGCTTACCATTTACCGACAACGGCTTTGCTAACTTAAGTTTTCAATATAAAACAGCCGATGCGACAAGTCGCTCAGAGCAACGCCCTGATGCAGCCGCACTTTCTGCTGCAGGTGTACCAGAAGTGTCTTCGCTTGCGCAAGTTTGGGGTGCTCCAGAGGTTGATGACGACATTTCAATTTTTGGTAACTTTGGTTTAGAACTAACAAACGATTCAGAATTTTATATGTTTGGTAACTACTCTGAGCGTGACGTACGTGGTGGTTTTTACTACCGTAACCCGCATACTCGCCCAGGTGTATACTCAAACGATGGCGGGGAAACACTGCTTGTTGCCGATTTAACAGAAGACATGAGCGGTAACTGTCCAACTATCGCAATTGATGACAACGTACTCGATAACCCTGACTACATTAGCGGTGTTGCTAATAACCCTGATTGTTTTGCATTTAACGAAATCATTCCTGGTGGTTTTACACCTAACTTTGGTGGCAACATTACCGATACCTCTTTAACTATTGGTACAAAGGGTATGTTTACGGGTGGTTTCCTTAAAGATGCATTTTACGATTTAAGTGGTACGGTGGGTTTAAACGAATCTCGCTACTTTATTTACGACACGGTTAATGCGTCGTTAGGTGCAGACAGCCCACGTGATTTTAGCCCAGGTAAATATGAGCAACTAGAGAAAAACTTTAACTTTGACCTTTCTAAAGGCTTTGATTTTGACCTAGCGTACGATGTAAATATTGCCGGTGGTTTAGAATGGCACGAAGAAACATTTACTGTAATTTCGGGTGATGAAGCATCATTCACTGCAGGTCCTTTAACTGAACAAGGTTTTGGTATTGGCTCTAATGGTTTCCCTGGTTTCAAACCTTCTGATGCAGGCGAATATACACGCCGTAACTACGCAGCTTATGTAGATATCGAAGCACCATTTACAGAAGAATTCTTAATGGGCCTTGCGGTACGTTTTGAAGATTACGACAGCTTTGGTACAACAACAAACTACAAAGTAATGGCGCAGTACCACGTAACTGAAGATCTAAATATTCGTGGCTCAGTAAGCACAGGTTTCCGTGCCCCTACTGTTGGCCAAGCTAACGTAAGTAACGTACAAACCAACTTAAGTGACGGTGTATTACAAGATTCAGCACTTTTACCACCAACAAACCCAATTGCAGTGCAATTAGGTGGTACAGAGCTTGAGCCAGAAGAATCGCAAAGCTACACATTAGGTGCGGTTTACACTATTGGCGATTTATTTGTAACACTTGATTACTACAACATTGAAGTTGATGACCGTATCAGCCAATCTGAAAAAATTGTACTTAGCCAAGATGATAAAGACACGTTAGAAGCAGCAGGCGTACCAAATGCGCAAAGCTATGCACAAGTGAGCTTTTTCACAAATGACTTTGATACAACAACACAAGGTATTGACTTAGTAGCAAACTACACAGCTGACATGCTAGGCGGAAGCTCTACATTTAGCCTTGCTTACAACTGGAATGAAACTGAGGTAACTAAGTTCAGCGACATTACTGGTGAGTTTAAAGTTAAGCGTTTAGAAGAAGATTTACCTAACCACCGTGCAACGCTTACTTGGGCACAGCAGTGGGAATCTTTTTCAATGTTTACCCGTGCTAATTACTACGGCGAATACCAAGGTGTTCACGTAGATTACGATGCGACAGCAAAAACAGCTGATGCAGCCGTGACCATTGACGCTGAAATAACGTACTTCTTAAATGAGTCTATTAGCTTCTCGGTAGGTGCACAAAACATCTTTGACCAAGACGCTGAAAAACTTGATTTTGAAGACCGTACGGGTATCCCTAACAATAACTGGGGTGGCCAATACTACGAGACGTCTCCATACGGTATTAACGGTGGCTTCTACTACGCGAAAGCAACCTATACTTTCTAATATTTTTTCATGATAAACCAAGGCGAAATGTTAAGACATTTCGCCTTTTTTATTTTATATTAATTAAAAAACAATAATGCCTCATCATGCTAATTAAAAAAGCCAATCAATTACTACAAGAAAATAAACTCAAAGAAGCCGAGTTTCATTTTAAAGCAATTTTAAATAGTAACCCGCAAAGCGGCGAAGCATTATTTGGTTTAGGCAGGATAGCACTTAGGTTAGAGCGCTTTGATGCAGCGGTATACTTATTACAAAAAGCATGCGAACGTTTACCCCATATGCTTGAGCCACTGCACGCCCTTGCCGATGCATTTAACGGTGTTAACTCCCCTAATGATGCGCTTAAAGTACTTGAATATGCTAAAAGTCTCGCGAGCCATAACCCAGAGCCTCATTATTATTTAGCTCAGCATTATTTAAGCTACGGCGAATTAGACAAAGCACACACCACATTTGCGCATGCGCTAAGCATGGGGCTTTACCCCGTAACTGCCTATATTTTATTTGAACTAGTACAATTAGGCCGTTTCAATAAAGAATATAATTATGTGAGCAACCTGCACCACTTTTTAACGCAAACGAATAACGTGCGTTTAAAAATGGTGTGTTACTACGCGCTAGGTAAAAGCTACGACAAACTAGAAGATACAGAGCAAGCATTTAACTACTATGTGCTTGCCAACAAACTTCAAAAAAAGCTTACTCACTTTAAAACCAGTGACTTAGTGCCTTTTTATGAAACAATTATAACGTATAATACACAACAGCTAATCGCATCTGCCGATCACACTTTTACCGGCACTATTACGCCCGTGTTTATTATTGGTATGCCCCGCAGCGGCTCAACCTTACTTGAGCAAATGATGGCCAGCCACTCACAGTTTGCCACATTAGGTGAAAACACCAGTATTGCTAACCAAGTGGTGGCATTTATAGAGCAGCAAACGCAAACCCCTTACCCGCAATGCTTAAGCGCACTTAGTAACGATTTAATCGCAAAAGCTCGCAATATTTATATTGAAGAGTTAAAAAAAGCACAGCCTGTACGCCCTTTCATTATTAATAAGCTACCGAGTAACTATCAGTCTATTGGCTTAATTTACTTGCTGTTCCCTAATGCTAAATTTATTAATTTAAGTAGAGATTTTAATGCCACTGCTTTTTCGGTGTTCAGTAACTACTTTGCCGAAAATGAGCCGTACTTTTGTGATTTAAAAGAATTTAAACTTTACCATGCGTTGTATGCAAAATTAATGGATCATTGGCGTAGCCTGCCCTCATTACCGCTATACGATATTCATTATGAGCAAATAGTTGCCGAGCCTGAGTCGCAGCTAAGTGCTTTATTTTCGTTTTTAGGGTGTGAGTATGAACCGCAATGCTTAGCATTTTATAAGCGTAAGGCTGCTGTTAGCACATTAAGCAAACAAGCCATTAGGCAGCCAATTAATACACAGGCACTCGCGCATTGGGAGCGCTATAAAACACCGCTTTTAAAACAATTTGAATGAGCCTAATTGCCTAACTGTGCTCGTTAAACCAGCTTACAACATCTTTAAATTGCTCATCCCGTGCCTGAGGGTGAGTAAGCATATTAATATGATCGTAATCCACACTATGACCATGGCGCTTGCCATAAATTTTAAGGGTTTGTTTTCCAGGCCCGGACTCTGCCATAAACTTTGTAATATCAATAGGCTGCGCAAGAGCCTTATCGTTTACAGCGCCAATATGTAGTGTAGGAGGCACCTGCACTTTAGCTAAGGCTTTTGCATAGTCAAAACCATCATCGCTATCTATCCATGGCCTTTTTTTAGCCCACTGCATGCTTTGATAATGCGACTTTTGCGATTCGTTATCGCTGCCCCACTTATAGCCTTTAGCGTTTAAGTATCCCTGTTTTTTTGCCAATATGGGCGCCATAAAGTACCAAATTACATTTGCTTGTAGTAACTTTTTAGGGTGATTATTAAACAAAGAGCGTTTAGAGCCAAAATAAGCACACGCTTTAACCTCTTTTAAATACTCAGGAAAACGTGCAAAAACGCTATTCATTAAAACGCCCCCCCAAGAGTGAGCAACCCAATAGTCTGGCTTTTTACCCTCGAATTGTTCAATGTAATTAATAAAGGCGGGGATATCTTCTACTATTGCCTCTGTTTGACCATATTTAGCCTGCGGCGAAATAAGCGGCTTGCTCTCTCCACGCCCGCGCAGGTCTGCTACATAACAGCAGTAGCCTTGCTCAGCCAAATAAGGGGCTAACCCTTTATTGCTATGAGTATAAAAAATTTTGCCATTTTCTACTGCGCCGTGCATAAAAAACACCACGGGGCCCGCTTGCTTGTCGTTTGCTATACGGCGTAAATGCAGCGTTTGCTGATTGCCTAGTTGAACAAAATGGGAGTGCTGTGTAATTGCCACAAATTTTCCTTTATTATTTTTAGCCACTCATCCTACCAGTACCACTGTTAATTCTAAAGTAAATGGTTGCACTTTTTAGTGGGGCATTTGATACAATTGCGCCATTATTTAATTGCTAAATTAATGCTATGAAATCAAAACAAGTCTCTAACAAACTCCACCCACGCAACCAACATTTACATGGCTACGATTTAGACATGCTATGCGATAAACATGATGCGTTAACCCCTTTCATCATCGTCACCCCTGCGGGGAGTAAGAGCATTGACTTTACCAATAACACAGCAGTAAAAACGCTTAATCAAGCGCTTTTAAAAGCGCATTATAAAATAGATTTTTGGGATATTCCTGAGCATAATCTTTGCCCTCCTATTCCTGGTCGCGTTGATTACATTCATTACTTGGCAGACTTATTAAGCGACGACAACCAACAAAATATTCCAACTGGCAGGCAAATTAAAGTGCTCGATATTGGCACAGGGGCCAATTTGGTCTACCCGTTAACAGGTAATCATGAATACAACTGGCACTTTACTGGTAGCGACATCGATGCAAATTCAATAAAAATAGCGAAGCAAATCGCCCAATTTAATGGTTTAAAAATAACCCTTAAACACCAAAAAAACGCATCATCTATTTTTGAAAACATTATAAATCAAAAAGATTTATTTCATTTAACCCTGTGTAACCCCCCGTTTCACGCAAGCGCAGAAGAGGCCAATAAAGGGTCGCAGCGCAAATGGAAAAACTTAGGGAAATCACCTAAAAATCCCCTTAATTTTGGCGGGCAAAATAATGAGTTATGGTGCGAGGGCGGCGAAGCACAGTTTATTAGCAATATGATTGCCCAAAGTGAGCAATTTGCAGAGCAAGTAATATGGTTTACCTCCTTGGTTTCAAAAAAAGAAACACTTAAAGTGTTAGAAAATAAATTAAGCACCCTCCCTATTGCCGAATATAAAATTATAGAAATGGCACAAGGGCAAAAAGTAAGTCGCTTTATTGCCTGGAGTTATTTTGATAAAGCCACCCGTGAACAAATTTTTGAAGAGCTTGTTTAAACCCATAAAAACAATAAAGCCTGTAGTACTTAATAAAGGAATAAAAACCATGATAGATTTTCGCTCAGACACGGTTACTAAACCTTCAAAAGCCATACGCGATGTAATGTATAGCGCGCCAGTAGGCGATGATGTGTACGGGGATGATCCTAGCGTAAACCAATTAGAAGCCTATGCATGTGAGCGTTTTAGCTTTGAAGCCGCACTTTATTGTAGCTCTGGCACGCAAGCTAACTTACTTGCGCTTATGGCTCATTGCGAACGCGGAGATGAATATATTTGCGGGCAAAATGCCCATAACTATAAATTTGAAGGCGGTGGCGCTGCAGTATTAGGCTCTATTCAACCACAACCGATTGAGAATGAACCCGATGGCAGCCTCTGCTTTGATAAAATTGCCGCAGCAATAAAACCAGACGATAGCCATTTTGCCAACACCCGCTTACTTAGCCTTGAAAACACCATAGGCGGAAAAGTGCTCCCCCTTAGCTACTTAGCCAAAGCACGTCATTTTGTAAATGAGCACTCGTTAGCTCTGCACTTAGATGGCGCACGTGCGTTTAATGCGGCGGTTGAATTAAACGTTGATATTACAGATATTACCCAGCACTTTGACTCTGTTTCAATTTGCTTATCAAAAGGGCTAGGTGCTCCCGTTGGCTCGCTATTACTGGGCACAAAGGCGCTTATCAAAAAAGCACGGCGCTGGAGAAAAGTACTCGGTGGTGGCATGCGCCAAGCCGGAATGCTGGCAGCCGCGGGGCAATACGCACTTGAAAATAACGTCTCTCGCTTAAAAGACGATCACGCTAATGCGCGTTATTTAGCAAGTAAGCTTAACGAACTCAATGGGTTTAGCGTTGATATGAATAACACCACCAACATGGTGTATGCGCGCTATTCAAGTGAGTTAAATATAACGCATATTAGCGAGCAATTAGCACAACAAGGCATATTAATTAGCCCAAGCAAACAGCTTAGGCTAGTCACTCATCTTGATATAAACCAAGATGATATAGATACTTTTATACGAGCCTTAGCGGCCCATATTTAACTCAGCCTTATAGTGCTTGCGGCACACCGACACATAACGGTCGTTGCCGCCAATTTCTACTTGGTTACCATCGGCAATGGCATTGCCGTTTTCATCTGTACGCAACACATGATTGGCTTTACGGCCGCAATGGCACACTGTTTTAAGCTCAACCAGTTTATCGGCCCATGCTAGCAAGTACTGAGAGCCAATAAATAACTCACCTCTAAAGTCGCTTCGCAGGCCATAACACAATACCGGAATACCAAGTTCATCAACCACATCAGTCAGCTGCATAACTTGCTCTTTAGATAAAAACTGGCATTCGTCAACCAATACACAGTGGCGCTTTTTTTCGTTTTGCAGATTTTGGATCAGCTCAAAAACATTTTTTGACGCATCAAATATATGCGCATCAGCTTGCAGTCCGATACGAGACGATACTTTTCCTACACCAGAGCGGTTATCAATTGCAGCCGTTAAAATAACTGGCTCCATACCACGCTCACGATAGTTAAACGCAGATTGTAATAAGGTGGTTGATTTACCCGCATTCATCGCAGAGTAGTAAAAGTATAATTGAGCCATTGCCGTGCCTTAAGATAAAAAGTGCGCTTATGCTACCTTAATATGCGATTAATACCAATTTCATATCGCTATTTTAGTTAATAAGCGCTTTGATTTTCTTATTACTCAACAGCTTGCAAGTATTTTATATAAATTTGTGCACTGTCAAAGCGCGCTAACCATTGCCATATTTCTTTACTAAGCTGGCTATTTTGCTGGTAAAACTGCTTTGAAAAAATTAAATAACCGTCGGTTGTTTCATAAGGTGGGTAAAGGGGCTTTACATCGCTCCCTTTATGTTGATAGCTCGACACTTTTAAGTCATCCACTTGGCATAAATCAACACTTGCCTGTACCACTCCTTTATCAAGTAATTCAAATGCTTTGTCTTTTGAAAAAGTATTATGAATATAAAAAGGCTCTTCTTTTAGCGCGCTGTTTAAGCCATAGCCATTAGGAATGGCGATAGTGAACGCTTTATTTTGAAATACTTCACGTGTTTGCCATTGTTTATGAAAACGAGCCCGCCCTATTAAGCAGCTACTAAAACGACTCACTGCAAATTTTTCTAGCAACACCCCTTTTTCGTTTGTAGGGTACACAGCAAAACGTTCACGCCCATCACGATAGCTGGCAATAACGGCATTAACACGGTTGAGTTCTAAATCGTTTAGGCATCTGCGCCATGGTTTTCTAACAAATGAAATCGACACATTGGGTATGTCGGCATCCAGTTGCTTTAAAATTTCAATTGAGGCGCCAGGGTTATCTATAGGTACCTCTTGCCCAATGCCCAAAAACATAGGTGCAACGTCTTTATCTTCGTAGCAAAATATAAGTGTTTGAGGGTTAGCAAACACTGCTGAAGAAAACATCAAACCAATTATAAATAAATAATTTAAGCCGCTGATACTCATAATAATTTTTATTAGTAAATAATGTAAATTGTAGCTTGTGATAACAAAGCTGCCAGTGCTGTAACAGTTAAATTATCCCTTCATGCTTTAGTAGCCAACTTTTTCTCTCAAGGCCACCAGCGTACCCAGTAAGCTTTGAGTTTGCACCAATAATTCGATGGCATGGCACAATAATACTAATGGGGTTTTTGCCATTTGCAGCCCCGACTGCTCTTACCGCCTTAGGGTTATTTAATTGTTTAGCTATATCGCCGTAGGTCATGGTTTTGCCAAAAGGGACGCTGAGCAACGCTTGCCACACACCATTTTGAAAAGGCGTACCTTGCGTATCTAATGGCACATTAAAGGTTTTGCGCTGACCATTAAAGTATTCGTTTAATTGCTTTACGCAGATTAAAACCGCTTCATTTGTTACTTGCTCAACGGGTGTATGGGTGTAGTGTGTTTTTGGGTAAAAACCAACATAGCTCACCCCGTTTTCAGTCGCTTGAATAATAACATCGTCAATCGGGCTCGAAATTGCGGTCTGTATAATCATGAAAGTTGCTGCCATAGTTGAAACGTTAAGTACGAGCGAAATGGAGCGCTCAGCTCTGGGTTAAATTGCTTAGCATTGATCAGCGCCTTTTTTACCCCGAGATCGCCGGCTAATAGTATATCTGGGTTACTTTGCCCGCGCAGTTTGGCGTAGTTAACAGTCCATGGGCCTATGCCTTTTATATCGAGCCAATTATCCAAAACCCTGTTATCGGGGTTATCAGCGCAGTACTTAGATAAATTTTTTAATGCATTTTTGCGCGATTGCGGCATTTTAAAAAATTCAAAGTCGCATGTCGCTAAATCCTCAGGCTGTGGAAAATACACTTTATTTGCGTGTTTATCGCCTCGCTCTGCGACCAGCTTTGTTACTAAAGTGTGCGCTGCCCCCACGCTAACTTGTTGGCCCAGTACAGCGCGGATCCCCGCTTCAAAGCTTGACCATATCCCAGGTAAGCGTAGCCCTTCACTTAATGTAAATGCCCCATTAATACTGTTTTTTAAGTGGCTTTCAATAGGGTTTATATCGGCATCTACATCAAGTACACGGCGTATATTGTTAATTACTTTTTGTAAGTGCTCGGTATTATTTATTACTATTTCAACTTTAAAATGGTTATTTTGCGCCTTAAAGTGCGCATTAAAATAACCTACCGCCCCTTTTAGTTTAAATGTTCGCCCGTAACTGGTTGGGGTTATCCACTCCATAGGCTCTATTAACCGCTTTGACAAAAAGCTGTGCAAAGCCTGCCAATTGTAAGGAGGTCTAAAAGGGAGAGTTAATACAATCACAGGGGTTGCCTCTTTTTTTGATTTTCTGAGCTTTGATGGCGCTATATTTAATTGCTGTAAAAAAGCATCGTTAAAACGTCGCACACTTTTAAACCCAGCGGCAAATGCAATATCGGTTATAGGTAATGTGGTCTCTTGAATGAGCTTTTTAGCAAACTGACATTGGTTAAATAACCGATACTGAGTAACAGACACACCAAAGTGCTGATTAAATATACGTCGCAAATAACGACTGGTAATACCCAAACGGGTAGCTAGCATTTCGCAATTACAGCTATCACCTAAATCAATTAACTGCTTAGCTCTAAGCGCGGTCGTTTTTACTCCCTGCCAAGCAGCGCTGCCCGGAGCACTATCGGGCCTACAGCGTATACACGGTCTAAAGCCTGCTTGCGCTGCGTTGTGTGCATATTGATAATACACCACATTTTTTTCTTGAGCGGTGGGCGCGGGGCAAATTGGCCGGCAATAAATGCCGGTGCTTTTTACCGCAACGTAAAATAAGCCATCAAATCGTGCATCGCGGCTTTGCCGTGCTTTTTGCCAATACTGATTATTCATGTAGGGTCTTAATCAATAAAACGTACCTCAGCATAACAATTTTTAAAGCAGATACTGGCCGTTTTCGGCACTCATCTGCTTTTAAAAAAGTATTATACCAACCCACTTAATTAAGCGTTTTAGTATCACTATTGCTCTGCAAAATCGAGTAAGTCTTGGCCTGCTAGGCGGTAGATTATCCATTCGTTTTGGGCTTTTGCCCCAATGCTATTATAAAAATCTATAGCGGGTTTATTCCAATCCAGTACTACCCACTCAAAACGTCCACAGTCGTTTTTTATGGCTTTATTAGCAAGGTGTTTCATTATTAGTTTGCCCGCACCATTGCCCCGGCTATCAGGGCTTACGTATAAATCTTCCAGATATAAGCCATTTTTACCCAGCCAGGTAGAGTAATTATAAAAATACACCGCAAAGCCAATAGGCTCATCACCTTCAAGGCAAATAACACTGTGCGCTGTTGCCCCTTCACTAAACAGCGTTTTTATAATTGCTTGCTCATCTGTTTTTACTGCATCGGGTTCTTTTTCGTAAATGGCCAGTTCGGTAATAAACTGTAAAATTGTTGGCGCATCGCTTTTTTTAGCGTCGCGTATTTGTATTTGCTTACTCATGTTATTAATCCTAAAAGTACTGCTCTATTTTTTCTTTTAAAATATCAAGCTGAATGGGTTTAGTTAAGTAGTCGTCCATACCGGCATTAATACAACGTTCTTTATCTGAGTCCATTGCATTGGCGGTTAGGGCAATTATTTTTATTGCTTTGTGCTCATCCCCTGCCATACCGTCTCTTATATTAGCCGTGGCGTCAAAGCCATCCATTACCGGCATTTGGCAATCCATTAACACTAAATCAAAATACCCCTCGTTATGCTCGCTTAAGGTATTTATGGCTTCTTGACCATTTTGCGCCAGTATTACTTCGCAATTTAGCTTTTTAAGCATCAGTGTAGAAACATGCTGATTAACGGGGTTATCCTCAACTAATAAAATTTTTGCAGGTGTGTCTGATTTTTCTTTTCTGAGTGACGAAATATACCCTGGGGTCACCAAAGGAAGGGGCTCGGTGCTGTCTGAACTTGTAATAACCGATAACGCAGAAATTAAATCGGCGGTTGTAACCGGCTTAGGAAAATAAGCCTGAAAACCAATTTTTGAGTAGCGCTGAGCGCCTTCCATACCTGCAATACTGGTCATCATTACTAATGGCATGGCTTTATAGTCATCATGTGCTTTAAGCACTTTACACAGCTCCATTCCATCCATTTCTGGCATTTGCATGTCTAGCACAGCAATATCAAACATAGACTGATCATTTTCTATACGCTGCGCACATAGTTCAAGCGCCTGTTTTGCACTACTAGCAAGCGTAACATTAGCCCCCCAATGCCCTAATTGCTGAGAGATAACTAAGCGGTTTGTCTCGTTATCATCAACCACTAGTACATTTAACGAACTCATATTTATATTAGGGATAGTACGTTCTTTTTCGATGCCTTCAGCCACTTGCATGGTTGCAGTAAATTCGCTGCCTTTGCCAGGTTCGCTCGCCAGTGAAATTTTACCATTCATTAGCTCACATAACTGTTTACATATAGCAAGCCCTAGCCCCGTGCCTCCGTATTCTCGCGTGGTAGATGCATCCACTTGCGAAAAAGGGGTAAATAATTGCTGTTGTTTTGCTTCGGTTATGCCTATTCCTGAGTCTTTTACTTTTATATTTAGCAGTAGGTCTTGGTCGGTTTTTTCTATAGATGCGCTCACCACCACTTCACCCTGACTGGTAAATTTAACCGCATTACTAATTAAGTTGGTTACCACTTGGCGTATGCGCCCGGGGTCGCCCATTAAATGTGAAGGCTCCAAGGAGACTAAATCTAAAATAATCTCAATGCCTTTTTCTTGTGCGGTAAAGGCCTGTGCCTCGGCTATTTCGCCAATTAAGTCGCGCGCATTAAAATGTATATGCTCAAGCTCAACTTTGCCCGCTTCCACCTTAGAAAAATCTAAAATATCGTTAATAACGCCAAGTAAAGAATGAGCACTGCTTTTAGCAATAGCGACCTTTTTTTCTATTGGTTTACTTAATGGCTCTAACTCTACCAGCTCTAACATGCCTAATACGCCATTCATCGGTGTACGAATTTCGTGGCTCATAGTTGCTAAAAACTGGCTTTTTGCTACAGCAGCATCTTGTGCTTGCACTAAAGCAACCTTTAGCTTTTCAGCGGTTTCTTTACGCTTTTGCGAGACCAAGGTACTACCGACTAACGTAGCCAAAGAGCGCAAGTAGGTTTCTTCGCTTTGCGTCCAAATGTGCTTAGCCCCTACAGTTTCTGCACATAAAATACCTAAATTTCCATCGCCAGATGAAATAACCGCATCCAGCATCGATTGAATATTTAATGGTTGAGTATAACTTTGCGTAAATTCAATGGTTGCTTTATGCGTATATACATCTTCAATTGCCACTAGGTTTTGCTCAAAAATAGCCTCATAGTAACTTGGAAAATCAGCCTTTTTAAGAACGCCGTCAAAATCCACAAATCCATTTTTTCGAGTATATAAACCATGGCACGCCATTTCGTCGCACTGTTTGTTAAATATCCAAATAGAGGCACGCTCAACATTTAATACCTCTACCATCGACTTTATCGCCAGCTTTTTAACTTGCGCAACGTCGCTATTTTGTACCTCAGGCGAAACCGTTAATGACGCTAAATTTTTGTTATAGGCGTTTGCTTTTTCGCTTTCTAACTCTAGGCGTTTATGTGCATCAATACTTTGGAACGAGCCAAAGACACGCACACATTTGCCGTCTTTAAATTCCGCCTGCCCCATCGACTTAACCCAGCGCTCTTTACCGGTATAAGTTAAAATTATCAGCTCAACACTCCAGCTTTCGCCTAAAGTCACCGCACATTCAAACAACGTACTAATTTTATCGCGATGCTCTCCTGGCTTATAAAAGTTAATGGCTGTATCAATGTTAGGTTCAAACCCGTCGGGAACTTCGTGTATTACTTTTACTTCGTCTGACCAATACATGGTTTGGTTTTCAAGGTTTATTTCCCATGCGCCAATTTGGCCTTGTTTACTCATTGCTTCAAGCAGGTTTTGTTGGCGGGTAATTTCTACTTGAGTATTATGGCGCTCAGTAATGTCTAAAATAAAGCCATCTAAATAAAGAACTTCGTTGTCATCGCCATAAATTGCTTGGCCTTTTTCGTGTACCCAACGAATACTGCCATCATTTCTTTTTACTCTGTATTCAATGGACCAAGGCAGCTTTTGTGCAATACAGGTACTTACCTGCAGCTCAACATTTTGATCGCCATCGTGAATAATAGCGGCAAAGCTTAGTGTTTTATTATTAATAAAGTCATCAGGCGTATAGCCTGTTATGTCTTTTACTTGGTCACTCATGTACAACATAGTCCAAGCTTTATCGAACTTACATCGATAAATAACCCCTGGAATATTTTCCACCAAAGAAGCAAAGCGATCGCGGCTATACTGTAGCTCAGACTCTATTTGCTTACGCTCGGTAATATCTAAATGTGTTCCAATCATACGACGAGGCGACCCATCTAGGTTCCAGTCGACTACTTTTGCAGTATCGAGTACCCAAACCCAGTGGCCATCTTTGTGTTTCATTCGCGCTTCGCTGACATAGTAATCAGTGTCACCATTAAAGTGCGCTTTTAGCTTTTGCTCTGAAACAACCAAATCATCGGGGTGTGCAAACTTATACCAAGTATTAATAGTGGTAGGTTCTAACTCGCTGAGTTTATAGCCTATTATTTCTGCCCAGCGATTATTAAAAGTCACTTTGCTGGTATCTATAAACCAATCCCATATTCCTACGGCGGTGGTATCTATGACTAACTGAAGTTGGGTTTTGTGCTGCTCAAGTTCAAGCTCTTGTAATTTTAATGGCGTGACATCAGTACGAATGGCTATATAGCTTTGCGGTTTACCGTGCTCATCAAAAAATGGCGCTATTGTGGTGTCTACCCAATAAAAGCCACCATGTTTTGCTTTATTACATATTTGGCCGTTCCATACTTCACCCCGTTTAAGGGTTTTATACATGCTTTTAAAAAAGCCTTTGTCGTGCCTTCCTGAATTAAGTAAACGGTGATTTTGACCTATAAGCTCATGTTCTTCATAGCCGCTAATTTCACAAAACTTCTTATTTACAAAGGTGATGGTGCCCGCTAAATCTGTTACCGCTACAATGGCATGCTCATCAAGGGCACTTTTTTGCTCATCCAATTGTTTAAACGCAGTTTGCAAAGCAGAGCGCTGCTTTTGCAGTATGCTCTGCTGCTCTTCTTTAAATGCCACCATTTTTTGAAGATCTACTGATAACCTATTTAACTCGTGGCTATCAGTTAAAGTAGGCACCTTTACTTTCTCGCCATCGGTAATTCGGGCCATTACTGAGGTAAGCTGAATTAAAGGCTTAGATAAGCGCCGACTAAACCACCACGCTGCGCATAAAATGAGAAGTAAAGAAACTGCATTTGTAAAAATAGCCAGCTGCTTATAATAAGTAGAGTCTTTGAGCATAATATGCAAAGGTTTTGCTGCTAAAAGTTGCCACCCTTGCACACCTAAAAAATTTAAATCACTAATATATGCATGGTATGTCGTGCCGTTGGCACTGGCGTAATCAAACACTTGCTTACTGGTGAGTGCCGTTTGCGAAAAAACAGGCGCCTCATCTGCATTTGTTACTGAAGAGCGCTCTATTTTATTATTATGTAGTACAAAAAAACTCACTTCGTTGTGCATGTTGTGAATGGTGTTTAAGCTTTTTAAAAGGCCATTAATATTTACTTCTGTGAGAATTACACCCTCTAGTTGTTGCGCCGCATTAAGCAAAGGCATAGCCACAATATTAAACTGTTTGCCATTTAACATAACAGAGCCAAAAGCGGCTGGCGTTGAGCTATTAACCGAATTTATAAGCGTACTAAGCTCACCTTTGTTTATCTGCCCGTAAGGCGAGATAGTGGGCAGCTTAAGTGCCGATGCAGCGATAATTTCTATACTGTTTACAAAGTCATATTGATTAACAAAATGATTTATTAATTTGCTCTGTTCAAGCGGGAAGTTAGAAAGCTGGTTTTTAAAGGTATATAAATCAGTAAGGTGATCATCAAACCATAAATTAGCAAACTCTGAGGCGATAGAGCTTAATTCATGAAGCTCTGCATTTGCATTTTTTTGCAAGGTATTATTAACGTGCTGTAAGCTAAACCAGGTCAGCAAACAAAGTGGAACAATAGCAATAACTAAAAAAGTAATGATCAGCTTACTACGCACAGACTGAGCTGTGCCATTTAGCAGCCCATACTTTTTTCCTTCAACCATGCTATATATCCAATAACTGTAATTGTATTATTTATTACCTATATTAATGCACTAAAACCTAAAAGACGCAAGTTTTAGCCCGCAAAGCGTTTAAAATACATCACATAATTACAGTTTAAACATCAATAAGTTGCAATTAAAATTTACACGTAAAAATAAGCAAGAACGCAAACCGTGCATATTTTAATTTTTAGCTGGTATTTATTTCATTATTATAAAAATTAAAGCGCATTACTCATACGAACTTTTACTGACTTAAAGCCACTAAATTTTTAAACTTTATTTAAGGGTCTAAAGCTTAGCGTGTTGTTCGCGGTTTTATATACAGTAGTTTGCTTACACAAAGGGTCACATTTTATAAATTGATAAACACCTGTTCTATCACTTACAATCGCTGTAACTGCTTATTATAGAGATTACTTTTGAAAATCTGGTTACGTCGAATTCACTTATACCTTGCCTTACTAAGTGGCCTTTTTTTGCTAATACTCAGTATTAGCGGCGCCATTTTACTTTATGCAAATGACATACAATATTATATTCAGCCCGATAAATGGCAGGTAGAACCACAAACCAAAACGCTTAGCCACGCAGAGTTAATCCGCGCAGTACAGCAGCAAACAGATAAAAAAATCACCCGCTTTATGCCCCTTAGTAATCCTAATGCCAGCTGGCAATTTAGATTAGGTGATGGCAGTAACGCCAGTGTGAACCCGTATACAGGCAAAGTAATTTTTCAATACCAAACAAATGACACGCTGTATGGTTTTACCCTTGCTTTGCATCGCTGGCTATTATTTGAAACAGCCTCTGGTGAAAAACCACTAAAAAACGTGGTCTCTGTATGCGCCCTATTATTAATAATAAATGTGTTAGTGGGTTTTTATTTATGGGTAAAGCCTAAAAACCGCCTAAAACGACTGGCGATTAAACCTAAAGCCAAATTTAAAGTACTTATGTATCAGCTACACACCGTGCTTGGTGTTTATGTTTTATTACCGCTATTGCTTATAGCCTTTACAGGTATCACCTTTAATTGGAAAAGCGCGACCAAAACATTAGTAGAAACCGTGGCATTTTCTCAAGTACAAAATAGGCCTAAAGCGCCAAAAGTGATAGCAAAATCAACAGCAAGTATTAAATACGACCAAGCAATAAATAAAGCCCTTGATGTATTTCCTGAGGGGATTTTGTATCGTATTTACTTACCTAAAAAACACAATGACCCAATCGCTTTACGCCTACAAAACCCAGGAGAAAGCCATGCTTATAGCTGGGTGTGGGTAAATCCATACAATGCTAAAGTGCTTAGCGCGTATGATGCCAGTAAAGCAAATGCAGTCACCCATGTATGGAACTTTAAATATGTGTTTCATACTGGCGCATTTGCAGGGCCAATTGTAAAATTTGTATGGCTTTTATTATCACTGTCGTTAGCATTTTTTATACTCAGTGGTGTTTATTTATGGTGCAAACGGCACAAGTGGGTATAGCATTACCCGTTAAATGAAAATGCAAAACTGTACATAAACCAAGCAATAACGCAAACTTAAATAAGAATCAAAACCAATTGTAAATTAATGATTTTTATAGAAAAACTTGCATAATACGCAAATTTAACTACACTGTGCACAATTAAAATAGTTAAGGTGATTTATCATGAAAGGTAATCAAAAAGTAATCGATGCATTTAATACTTTGCTAGCCAATGAGTTAGCCGCAATTGACCAGTATTTTATTCATTCACGCATGTATGATGACTGGGGTTTAGATAAATTATATGTACGCCTTAACCATGAAATGGAAGAAGAAAAAGATCATGCTGATTGGCTAATCAAACGCATCTTGTTTTTAGAAGGCGTGCCTAACATGACTAAACGCCGTGACCTTTTAATTGGTAACGATGTAAAAAGCATGATGCAAAACGACTTAACACTAGAGCTTGAAGTAGTTGCATGTGTTAAAGAGGTAATTGCTATTTGTGAAGAGCAGCAAGATTATCAGTCTCGCGAAGTGTTAGAAAAGCTATTATTTGATACCGAAGAAGATCACGTTTATTGGTTAGAGCAACAACTTGGTCTAATTGATAAAATTGGTACGCAAAACTACCACCAAGCACAAATGGGCGAGTAAGGAGCATAAAGTATGAAAGGCGATAAAGACGTTATAGCAGCTTTAAATAAAGTACTCGCTAATGAGCTTGTGGGTATTAACCAATACTTTTTGCATGCCCGCATGTTTAAAGATTTTGGTTTTAGCCAGCTTGATAAAGCAGACTACAAAGTTTCAATTCAAAAAATGAAAAACGCCGATCGTTTAATCGAACGTATTTTATTTTTAGAAGGCTTACCTAACTTACAAGACCTAGGCCGTTTACGCATTGGCGAAAACAGCGAAGAAATGATTGCCGCAAATATGAGCTTTGAGCTTGATACAATTGATGATTTGCGCAGTGCAATTAAATTAGCTGAAAACAAAAAAGATTATATTAGTCGTGAAGCACTCGACAATATTTTGAACGAGCAGGAAGAACAAATTGACTGGCTAGAAACCCAGCAATTACTTATTCAAAATACGGGGCTTGAAAATTACTTACAGTCTCAACTGTAAGGTAAATTTAGGTCATAAAAAAAGCAGCTTTATAAGCTGCTTTTTTTGTATCTGAATTTTGTAATAACGAATTAAGCGACTTGATCGGTAATATCTGCAATCTCAATAAGTTTGCGATTTAGGATCTTTTTAGTACAACAACAACACTTACCGCATTGGCTGCCTACTTTAAGCTCTTTAGTTAATTCACGCATGGTAGTTGCACCATCGTCAATTGTTTGCTCAATTTTTTTATCGGTCACCCCGTGACAAAGACAAATATACATGAATACAAACTACTCTCAATTTCATTTAGTAGGTGCATATTAATCTAAACAATAATGGTTATCAATTGTTTGTGAAATAAAAAGTAGTTATTTTTAAAAAACTGATCAGTGCCACTTAAATCGAGAATTCACGGCGCGTTGAGAACTTGTTGATTTATATTGAAATATGGCACTTAAATTGAGATTTATTAATTAAATTACACTCTAAAAATAATTATGTTTTTTATTAGGTAAATTTCTTAAACAACGAGAAATCGCTTGAAAACATCTATTACAGTAAGTGATTTGAAGTGGTAATTTGCCTATCTGTTATACGAAAGCTAATCGGGTTTACTTCGAGGTAGAGTTTATTTAGGCCGATGCTTGCCAGAGGAGCGACAGCACATCTTTATTTTTCATTACATAAAGAACTTCTATTCTTGGTCAGTTATAGCCGTGGATTGCATCACTCAATAATTACCGGCGGTCTGCTCTGTGCCATAAGCCGACCTTGAGACACATAGAGATTAAGACTGCAAAGATACGAAAGCGGAAGTTAGCTTTGGCCTGTTTAACGACAAATATTCCGACAAAGCAGTCATGACTATTAGTTTATTGTTAAATCTAATCTTTCTTTTCGTTCATCTACTCAATAACCCCACGCTAAACGTGACTTTAGCGTGGGGTTAGAGTTCACAGTAATTTTATCTGGATAGCTCTTTTATTTTTTTCTCTGAAAACCAGCGATATAAAACAGGTAAAACAAATAATGTTAACAGTGTTGCAGTTACCAAGCCGCCAACAATAACACTCGCTAATGGGCGCTGTATTTCTGCACCAACACCATTAGACATTAACATCGGTATCAAACCTAAAGCTGATGTTATAGCAGTCATAAGTACAGGTCTTAATCTTGAAGTAGCGCCTTCAAAAACGGCTTTAGATGCTTCTAGACCGTCTTTAATACGTTGGTTGATACTTTCTACCATAACGACCCCATTCAATACCGCTACACCAAATAAGGTAATAAAGCCAACGGAGCTTGGTACAGACAAGTATTGTCCAGATAAATATAAGGAGAAAACTCCGCCAATTACAGCAAGCGGCACGTTGACCAATATCAGCATAGCTTGACCAACAGAACCAAAGGCAAAGTAAAGTAGTAGTGCGATTAGTGCTAACGATAAAGGTACAACTATAGCTAACCTATTTTGAGCACGTTTTTGACTTTCGAACTGGCCGCCAATCGAAACAGAATAACCTGAAGGTAAGTCAACCTTTTCAGCAATTACCGTTCTGATATCGGCAACCACGCTTCCCATATCTCGATTTTGTACATTTGCTTGGATAACGACTCTTCGTTGTACATCATCGCGTCTAACTTGTGGTGGGCCTGACTCAAATGAGACTGAGGCTACGTCACCCAGTCGCACCCAAGCACCAGTAGGTGATTGAAGCCGAATATCAGCAATAGCTTCTTTGTTACTTCGGTACTCTTCCTCTATGCGAACGTAAATATCATAACGTTCATTACCATTGATTATTTGTCCGGCTGCAACACCACCAATACCATCACGCACAACCTCCATTATGTCACTCACAGACAATCCAAAGCGTGATAGTTCTTGCCTGTTAGGACTTATCACCAATTGCGCTTCACCAGCAATTTGCTCCAATGCAACATCCCTTGCACCTTCAATGTTTTTAATTGCTGTTTCTATTTCTTGACCTTTAGCCGCCAGTACCTCAAGTTCAGGCCCAAACAACTTTATCGCCAACTGAGCCTTAACACCAGATAGTAGCTCATCGACACGAGTCGCAATAGGTTGAGAAAAGTTGAGTAGCAACCCAGGGAATTCTTCTAAAGATCTCTCCATTTTTCCTTGAAGTTCATATCGATTAGATGCACTGGTCCACTCAGAAACAGGCTTCAACCCTATGTAAATTTCGATGTTATTCACTGGCTCTGGGTCTCCACCTATTTCTGCTCGACCAATTCGGCTTAATGCATAGGTTACTTCAGGAAAAGCCATTAGTTTTTCTTCTAGAATTGGTGCCACAGTGAGCGCGGTATCTAAACTGGAAGAAGGTGCAAGCGTTGCTCTTAAGTTTATCGTCCCTTCTTCTAACTCAGGTACAAATTCAGTACCAATTAATGGAACTAATGCAAAGGCAGAGAAAACTAATATAAGTGCGGCTGAAATGATTAATTTGGTGTGTTTTAGTGCGAATGTAAGCCCTTTTCTGTAGAGTTTGTCTAATGGCCTAAGAACAAAGCTTTCCCTCTCTTTTACACCTGACTTAAATAAATAAGTAGCTAAAGCGGGTACAAAAAACAACGCAACCACAATAGCAGATATAACAGCTAAAATGATGCTTATTGCCATAGGTTGAAATAACTTTGCCTCAACACCTTCAAAGCTAAATAAAGGCGTAAATACGACTAAAATAATAGAAGCTGCAAAAAATACGGGACGAGCCACTTCTTTACCCGCATTTTGAAGACGTAACTTAATACCATGCTCATCTTGTTCTACATCATGTGGATCAGTATCAGCACTAGGCACTCTTTCTTTTACAGTTTTTAAATGGGTAGAGTCTGGTCTATTTAAATGCTTAAACATGTTTTCAACCATCACGACTGAACCATCAACTAGCATACCAATGGCTACGGCAATGCCACCCAATGACATAAGGTTTGCAGAAATGCCCCACCAAGCCATGATCATTAACGCGATACCAATTGAAATTGGAATAGATATTAGGACAAGGAAGGTTGCACGTATATTCATTAAAAATAGTGCTAATACAATACAGATGAAAATAAATGCTAGTAATAGTGCATCAACTACTGTATCAACGGCTTTTTCAATCAAATCAGCCTGATCATAAAATGGTTCAAAGCGAACACCTTTAGGCAATGCTTGATTAATCAATGGGATTCTTGCATTGATACCATCAATGGTGGCTTTAGTATTAGACCCCATGCGTTTTAAGACAATGCCAGAGACAACTTCACCTAAATTTTCGACTTTACCGTCTTCGGTTTTGCGCGTCATTGTGACAGCACCTTGACGAATTTCACTGCCCATTTCAACTTTAGCAATATCCGAAACCGTCACAACTGTCCCATCAACTGTTTTGACGGGAACTTGTTTGATATTACTAATACCAGCGTCACCACTTTCAAACCAACCTGCACCTCTAATAACAAGCTGCTCTTGCCCACGGTTCATATACCATCCGCCAACATTGGCATTGTTGTTATCTAGGGCACCAACAACGTCTTCTTGCGTTAGGTTATAAGAAAGAAGCTTAGATGGATCTACATTTACTTGGTACTGCCTAACAATACCTCCAAAGGAGAGTACATCAGTAACACCATCGACAGGCATAACGAGTAATTTTACTACCCAATCATTGAGACTCCTGAGTGCCATAGCATCATAGCCTGCATCTTTATCTGAAATAAGAAGGTACTGAAATACTTGGCCTAGCCCTGAGGTGTTTGGCCCCATTTCGGGTGTGCCGACACCTTCTGGTATCAGTTCTTTTGCGGCTTGAAGACGCTCAAATACGAGTTGTCTTGCAAAGTAAATGTCGGTGCCTTCTTTGAAAACAACCGTGACGCCAGACAAGCCTGTTTTAGAAATTGAGCGCACTTGTTCTACATCAGGTAAGGCATACATGACCGCTTCAATGGGGTACGTAATGAGTTGTTCAACTTCTTCAGCAGCTAGTCCTGGCGCTTCAGTATTTACAGCAACTTGAACATTAGTAACATCAGGAAAGGCATCTAAATTTAGTTTTGGTATAACCATAATTGCGCCGACAATTGTGGCAAACAGCGCAATCAAAATCAGGAGTCTATTATTAACAGACCAATCTATTATTTTATTAAACATAGTCTTGCTCCTTAGTGGTTATGCGGATCAAATCCGCCTTTAGCGATTTCAGAAGCAACAAAAAATGCGCCTTTGGTTACAATTCGCGTCCCACTATCAAGGCCAATGATTTCCCTAAAATCACCTAAGGCTCGGCCTAGTTCTACTTCTACAGCTTTAAATTCTCCAGGGTGGTCTTCGACAAATACGGTCCAATCACCATCTGCGCTGCGGATCAATGCTTCTTCTGGCACAGCCATCACTTTCTGCTTTGTGGCAAACTGAAAGTAAACTTTTACAAACATACCTGAATGAAGGTTATCATCAGCATTCTGTACCCCCAATCTAATAATTCTTGTACGAGTTACGGGATCAATTGTATGGGCTTCTTGGATAACTTTGGCATTGTAACTCTGGCCTTCTAATTTAAGTACCGCAGGAGAATCAATTGATAAATTTAGCTTTTTATTTGGAGAAACTTTTGCTTCAACCCATAGTTGTTTTTCATCAGCTAACAACATGACTGAATCCCCAGCATCAACACGTTGCCCTTGGATAAAGTCGTCTTGAAGCACGACACCTTCACGGTGCGCCGTTAATGCATATTGTCCAAATGCTTTAATGTCTTTGTTAGAAATACCATTTATTGCTTTTTCAGTTAACCCTAAAGCAATGAGCTTGCCATAGCTCGCATTGTATGTTGTTTCAGCTTGTAATAATCGACTTTCACTCACCGTCTTATTACCCAGCTTTTTTACACGTTGCCATTCGGTTGAAGCGATTAAATAGTCAGCTTGTGCTTGTGCCATTGCTTCACTAAATAATGTAACTAACTTCTGACCTATTTCTACATACTCGCCAAGCGCTGCATGGCGACTGATAATGACTGACTCTGTACGTGGTGATACCACATAACTTTTATAGCCATTAGCTTTTATTTCGCCAGGTGCATATACGGAGCTAAATTGATATTCAGGCTTAACACTTTCCACTTTAATTTTAGCAAGCGACATCTTCTTTGGATCAATAGTGATACCTTCTTCATGTTCTTCTTCTCCCTCTTTATTACCACCTTCATGGCCGTGCTCGTCATGGTCACCTTTATCTTCTTCATGTCCCTTTTCGTGTTCATGCTCATCTTGATGTTCTTTTTCTTCTTGTTTCGAAACGTTTGTGACAGAACCAGTTCCATCTGACGACTGTGCAAAAGCATCATGATTTGTAGTAAACCCAACTAACAGGCTGCTAATTACTACGGCTAAAAATTTTTTACTAATTACTGTATTCATTTTTGTAACCTATACTTTTAATAAATTTAAGATTTCGTTTTTCGCTACTGAAAAAACAAAGCGCTCAAATCTCAAATTTGGATAACTGACCCATACTTAAAATGAAGGATATTTCTGCAAGCTTGAATTGATTTTCCAAACGTATCCCTGCATGAAGCCCTTCCGCACGTTGATTTAATGCAAGTAAGTAGTCAGAAGTATTAATGTCACCAGCTTCCCAGCGCTTATTTAATAAGTTTTCGCTGCTATCTAATCTGCCTTTTGTCAGTTTTTGCCATTGCTCATAGTATTTTTTACTGACAATAAGCGATTCATAATTAGCTTTTGCTTCAAATGACTGCTTTCGATAAACCGACCGAAACTTAGCCTCTGCTGCAATTGCTTCTGAATAAGCGGCTTTAACAGTATCTGAATAGTTATTTCTGATATTTAAAGGAATTGAGAAAGTCACGCCAATCAAGTCTTCATCTCCACTTTTCCCTGCGTTAACTCCAATGGTTGGATTGGCTTTAGATTCCATAGTGGTTAGTTGAGCTTTAGATTGTTTTATCTTCCATTGCGCTCTAGCGAGTTTAACTTTTGGATGTTCCTCAACCCACTGAGAGTTAAATGAATAGTTTGTTGCTCCAAAAGTAAATGAAAACAAATTGGTAGTATTAGGCGTCCAATCAGGCAATAACTCCTGAACATTTACCTCTGCATTTTTCAAAGCAATTTGCGACTCAGATATTTCACTGAAAACTTGGGACAAGTTTAAATAAACCAGTTCAGCGTCAAGTGGCTCTAGAAGTCCTGCTTTTCGCTTATCTTCAACAATTCCAACGAGCGTTTGTAATTGATTTTCTCTTACTGAAAGTAACTGAGCCACCTTTTTTGCTGCTTGCCAATTAACTATTGCAGTTAAAGCGTTAGCCTTTTTAGAATCGAGTAGAGATAACAATTGTTGCTGGTTTGCATAAACACCAATTTCACCAATGCTTTTATTTGCTGATTGCTTATCCCAAAAATCAATCGTTTGACTGATACCAATAGAATAATTATCAAAATCACCCTCTTTTTCATAGCTTGCTTCAAGCTCTGGGTTATATACGGCTTTAGTTAAGCTCTTGGCTCTATGATTACTTGCATTAAGTAACTCTTTAGCCGCAACAACTTCGGGATCTTTATTTATTTGACTATCTAGCCATGAAATACTTTTCTGTTTGGCATAAGTGGCAACTGAAAAACTCACAGCCATGCATAAAGACAGGACTAAACCTGCATTTTTTAAATATATATACATAAAAATTCTTAATTTTAAAATTAATAAACACGAAACCTTTATCCATTATTAAAGGATAAATAGGTCATTAAAAATTAATCTAATTAAGAAATAGGCGGACGAAGTATCGCTTCAAGAAAGGTACTTGTTTGATCAATTTGATAAGGAGTTTTATTGATAATATTTAGCTTACCATCGACATTTGAATTACTGACTAAAATCCAAGATAAATGGCTGCCACTGCAATGTCCGCAGTGATGACAATCCTTTACATCGTGCTGTTCATCATCTGTATTATCATTTAAAACATTTCGATCATCTGCATGATCATGTTGAATTTGAAGGTGCTCTATATCTATCTGGTGATTCTCAGGTGTTGCGGATACAACAGCAGTTAACGATTGCAAAACAATCGAAACGACTAATAGTATTTTTAACGCAACATTGAATTTCAAAATAAACACCTACTTAAATATGAAAAATTATAATATCAAAAAAAGGTTTTCTAAACTAGCCATGCGCATGTTTTTCATGCTCGTCACGGCAAGTTTCTTGAGGAAACTCAAACTCAATGGTTGTATGAGATAAATTATAAGAAGAAAGTTCCTTAGCCACTTGTTGTTTTAGCCTAATTAATTTATCAACCTCAAAGTTATGGGCTAACTCTAGGTGAGCAGTTAATACGTGACTTTCCCCGTCTAATGACCAAAAGTGCATATGATGAATCCCATTAATTTCAGGTATAGCCTTTATCGCTTTTTCAATATTATTCTGCACTTCTTCATCAGGTGTAGCTTGAAGAAATAGTGCCAATGTTGTTTTCAGGTTTTTCAAAACGTTAAACAATATAAACAGTGTAAAGCCTATAGAAAGCAAAGGATCTAATATTGGTAGATCTACAAAAAGCAGCACGATAGAAACAATTAGGACTGCAACCCAGCCAAGTACGTCTTCAAGCAAATGCCACGTAAGTACTTTTTCGTTCAGCGTTTTACCCGCTTTTAGTTTAAATACTGCATACCCATTAACAGCAACCCCAAGTAATGCAAGACCCAACATTCCTTCAGCCATTGGCATTTCAGGATTAGATAATCTTGGTATTGCTTCAAATAGCACCCAGACAGAACCAATAACTAATACAATACTGTTAATTAATGCGCCAAACAGGGTAAGACGACGATAGCCATAGCTAAATCTATCGGATGCTTCTTTATCCGAGAAACGACTCAGTATCCAAGCGAATCCTATAGATAAACTGTCACCCAGGTCATGTACAGCATCAGCCATAATAGCGGTACTGTTGGTTAGCCAACCACCAATAAATTCGATAATAGTAAATGAAACATTAAGGAAAAATGTCCAACCTATACGGTCGTCTTTTCCATGCGAATGGCTATGGCTATGATTGTGCATTTTCCACCTCAAGAACTTTTAAATTTCTTACATTGACTACGTTAAAATTGATAAAGTGACGGATCACTCGTTGATACATCCAACGTTTGATTCCTGATAAGTTAGTTCCTTTTTCGAGATAAAACTCATCAGGGGAATTATAAACACCAAAATCATCATGAATACCTTCTTTTTGTATATAGGTATCTTGACCACGCCAATCTGTATCTGGCGAAGAGAAACACTTTGTTGCAACACCATAACCACAAAATTCGTTTTTTATTTGACTAAATTTGTGCTGTAGTGAACTTAAATATTGTTCATCTAATATAAAGCCTTCTAAGTTTATCCAACGATCCTTGAAATAAACTTCAATCCAACTATGAATGATATATTTAGGTGCTAACCAAAATACATAAGTTGGAATAGCTCCTTTTTGTAATCGCTGCTCAATAGTAAAGCCGTGAAAACGACATTGAATACCTAATCCTCGTAACAAAGCCATCAGCAGGTTACCCTTGGTATTGCATTGTCCGTAACCATCGGCTAAAACACTGCTTGCTGAAATATCATCACTCTCATTGTAACCAAATAATATTTCATCTTTAACAAATTGGTAGGCTGCACCAATTTTGTTGAAGTCATCGAGTTCTTGCCAATTACGCTCAGAAATTAATGATTGAATTGTAGAGTGTTCAAAATTTACTATCTTGGTTTTTTCTAGATATTTGCTATTCATTGATGTTTCCTTACTTTGAACAACCAAAGGTTGATTGTTTATCTTCATTTGGTGTTTAACGTGTTTTCTCAGCAACAGCTAATTCTTGTTTAGCATCGCTTAGTATTCGGTAAGCGCCTCGAAGAATTAACATTGAAATGATGCTACCAATGACGATATCAGGCCAACGCTGTTTCAGCACCATAACGAGTATGCCTGCGATAACGACACCAAGATTTGCAATTACATCATTCGCTGAAAATATCCAGCTAGCTCTCATATGTACTTCATCGTTGTTGTGCTTTCGAATAAGGATGAGACAAATCACATTTGCAACTAAAGCAACCATGCCTACGCCAATCATAAACCAAGAGTGAGGCTCACTTTCACCATACAGCCTTCTAGCAATATCCATTAGAATTAGCACGCCTAACCCCAGTTGGAAATAGCCACTCACTAAAGCAGCATTAGCCTTATGTTGGATTGACTTTCCCACCGCGTATAGTGCAATTGCATAGACGATTGCATCCGCTAGCATGTCTAACGAATCTGCAATTAAAGCCGTTGATTCTGATAACCAACCAAAGCCAATTTCAAAAACAAACATCGAGGCATTGATAGCCAGAAGCCAATAAAGCACCGTTTTTTGCTGGTTATCTTTTAGCTCAACTTCACACCCACAATCGCTCATTTTCATCTCCGATTAACTTGTATGCTCTAACTATAAATCCTATAGTGACTATAGGGTCAAGTTTATTTGGAAATTTTATGAAAATTGGTGAGTTATCGAAAACATCGGGGTATTCAGTACAAACCATCCGATATTATGAAAAGGAGGGCTTGCTGTCAGATCCTGATCGCACTGAAGGGAATTTCAGGTTGTATTCTAATAAGGCATTTAAAGAGCTAGAGTTCGTAAAGCATTGTCGAAGTTTAGATATTCCGCTTAATGATATTAAGCGACTCATTGAATTAAAAAACAAGCCAGAGGAGAGTTGCTCTAGTGTAAATGCATTAATTGATCGGCAACTAACTTTAGTTAATCAACGAATGAAGGAATTGAATGCACTCAAAAAAGAGTTAAAACTAATGGCAAGCTCTTGCGGGTCTGACGGTACAATTGAAGTCTGTGGCATTATCAAGTCATTAGATAGTTGAACTAAATATAACTTTAGATTAGTAGTATTCACAAAGGCAATAATGAAAACCATTGGCAAATTAGCACAATCATTAAATTTAAATGTAGAAACCATTCGTTTATATGAACGAGAAGGACTGATTACACAACCTGAAAAACCAATATCTGGTTATAGACAATATGACGAATCAATAGCAGGACAACTTAGGTTTATCACAAAAGCCAAAGCGCTCGGCTTTACGTTAAGAGAAATAAAATCGCTAATGTCTATGGACAGCAACTGCGCTCAAGTTGAGCTATTAAACCGACAAAAGTTAGCAATCATTCGAGACAAAATTAATGACCTTCAACGTTTAGAGAAAGTAATTGTGGGTATGACAAATACCTGTATGCAAAACGAAGATCCAACACATTGCCCCATAATTGACTCATTAAAATGATTGACTCCGTACTTGTATACGGAGTTTAGAATGATGGTAATATCAACCAATAGACTTTCAAATGATAAATAAAATATTAGACAGAGTAGGCTCTAGTGGCGTTTGGCTAGCGGCACGGCCTGCCTCCCTGCATTAAGGTCACTTGCATCGGCATTAGGACTAGGCTTCTTCTCTCACTTCGAAGGAATAGCTGTAAATACGCTTTTACCTATTTTTGCATCTTTGGAACTATTGGTAAACTTATACAACTGGCACAAAAATAAAAACCATACCAGAGCTGTCTTCAGCATTCTAGGGCCTGTAGCAGTGCTATTAACGCTTTATCCTCTTTGGCTATATGATTGGAGCACATACCTATTTTACTTTGGTATTTGCTTAATGGTCGTTATGTCGGTTTTGGATATCGTAAAACCAGTAAGGGAGCAAACATGCAACGTATGGCTAATTGCCGTCGTTGAAACGATTAACGGTCAATGTCTGCTTTTCGCTCTAAGCTGCACTTCGAAAAAGTGAAAAAAGAAAAAGGCTCCCCTTTTGGTGTAAAAAAGTTTCTGAATGGCTTAGGGCGTAAAGCGGATATTAGCGATTTAACCACAGATAGCTTCTTAGAATCTAAAGCCACATAATACATACAAAGATAAGTCGGTAAATGCAGCTATTATTTTCTGCATTTACCATCTTCAACTGAGTTTAGAAATTAATGTGAATGACCATGTTCGTTCTTGAACATTTTTTCATCTTTAACATCCATAACTTTGCCAGCTTTACTTACGATAAATAGAAGCGTTTGATTATTCTGCGCATTTGTCGCTTTCAGCAGAACAGCATCACGAGTTTCCTCTACAACAGTAAAGTTGTCCTTAGTAACTTTGTTCCAAGAGCTATCTAGTTTGCCAACTGACATACCTTTATCTTTAAATGTTAAAGCTTTAGCAGAGGTTTGAGCTGCTTGTATAATTTTACTTTTTTCAACCTTTCCATGACCTTCGGAATGAGCCATTACAGAAGTAGTAAATACAATTATTGTAATAGCAGCTAGTTTAATTAGTACTTTCATTTTGTTTCCTTATTAAAGTTTATTTAAGACCTTCAATAACGTAATCGCCATTGAAGATAAGTTGAATGCTAATATCTTGATTAGTTGTATTTTTCCAATACCAACCATGAGAACCATCAAATGGTACTGTAAAGCTACCTTTCATCTCATTTACTGTGGCAATTGCATATGATTCAAAATAGCCTGTAGTGTCTCCTTTAGGCTCTCCATGCAAATCAACAAATAACTCTGCGCCATCAGTTGTCCATTCATAGGTTGCTTTTTGAAATTGCTTCATATCAAGTTTGTACTCGATACCTTCACCTGCGGGAACAGTAAGGATCACAGAGTCTTGTTCACCATCAGAGTACTGTTGCGCTGAGGGCGTTGAAGCCTCATCATTAAATACCGTTAAGCCAAGCTTTTCACCAATACCAGTAGGGTCAATGTTGTACTCCGCTGGCAAAATGAATAAAACAAGTGTAATTATCGCTACCAAGAATGAAAGAATTGTCGCTTTGATTAATGAACGACTGGTTTTATTTGATTCCATAAATATATATCTCATAATAATTAACTAACAAAATATCCGGTTAGTTGCATACCAACTAACATGAAGCCACCACACATTAATGCTGTATTTGTAGCTTTGGCAAAACGGTTGAAGCTTTCGAATTGACGCCAAAAATTAATAGCTAGAAGAATAAACGTCAAAGCTAAGAATTGACCAATTTCAACACCAATATTGAAAGATAATAAGTTTGTAGCAAGCCCTTGCGACGGCAACTCAAATTCTTGAATTTTGGTTGCTAGACCAAACCCGTGGAACAGGCCAAAAATAAGCACCGCTTTTTTAGGATTTGGTTGCTTTCCAAAGAAGTGTTTGAATCCACCTAAGTTATCAAAGCCTTTGTAAACAACTGATAAGCCGATGATTGCGTCGATTAGATAAGCATTAACTTGAATATTGGCAAGTACTCCACCCATTAACGTTAAGCTGTGCCCAATCGTGAACATACTGACATAAAGTAAAACGTCTCGACTGCTGCGTAAGAAAAACAATACACCGACTAAGAACAACAGGTGATCATAGCCCGTTACCATGTGCTTTGCGCCTATGTATATAAACGGCAGAACTTGCACACCCGTATTATTTTGTAAAAAGTTGCGTGTACTATCATCAACCCCATGTGCGAAGGCTTCAATTGAAGCCATCGACAGTAGAATCAATAACGGGTACAGCAAATAAGAAAGTTTGAATTTTCCAAACATTTATTTACCCTTTATTTTCTAGTAATTGATTGTCATTTTGCTCAGCCAGGCTTTCGTCTTTTGAATGCAATAGACGATATAACGCAGGTAGAACAAATAACGTTAAGATTGTTGAAGAAATCACTCCTCCTATTACGACAGTAGCTAACGGCCTTTGCACTTCTGAGCCAATACCCGTATTTAACGCCATAGGTATAAAACCTAGTGAAGCGACTAATGCAGTGGTTAAAACTGGCCTTAATCTGGTTAAAGCCCCCTTAATAATGGCAGTTTCTAAATCATAGTTTTTCTTAACGAGATCTCTAATAAAGGAAACCATGACTAGGCCGTTTAATATCGCTATACCCGATAAAGCAATGAAGCCTACTGCCGCTGAAATAGAGAATGGAATGTCACGAACTATTAAGGCGAATATTCCACCTGTTAATGCCAGTGGCACGCCTGTAAATATAATCAATGAATCTTTCAATGAACCTAATGCAAGTAATAGCAAACCAATAATTAAGACTAATGTTACGGGAACAACTATGCTTAATCTTTGCGAAGCTGATTGTAGTTTTTGATATGTGCCGCCATACTCAATCCAATAACCAGCAGGCAATTGAACATTAGCATCTATGGCTTGTTGCACATCTTTAACAAAGCTACCTAAATCTCGTCCGCGAACATTAGCTGTAACCACAACTCTGCGTTTACCATTCTCACGATTCACTTGATTTACGCCTAGAGCCATTTCGACATTCGCTAATTCCTGTAGTGGTAGATAGCCACCGCTTGGCAAGGTAATTGGTAGCTGTGAAAGAGCATCTACATCTTGTCTTTGCTCCTCTGGTAAACGAACCACTATGTCGAAGCGCTTATCACCGTCGTAAAACTTACCTGCAATCTCACCTCCCATAGCAACAGCAACTTGATTTTGAAAATCAGAAATACTCAAACCATACAATGCTAATTGTTCACGTTTAGGGTCGAAAGTTAATACAGGTAAACCTTTAGTTTGCTCAACTTGAATATCACGAATGCCTTCAACACCTTGAATCGACTTTTCAAGCGCTTTCCCAAGCTCCGTTAACGTATCAAAATCGTCTCCAAACACCTTAATAGCAAGCTCAGCACGTACTCCTGCTAATAATTCATTGAAGCGCATTTGAATCGGTTGTAAAAACTCGTAACGGTTTCCCGGAACTGGTGTTACTAAAGCTTCGAGCTCTTTAACAAAATCTGCTTTAGGTTTATCTGGATCAGGCCATTCACTACGAGGTTTCAGAATTATAAAATTATCGGCTACACTCGGTGGCATAGCGTCCGTTGCAACATCTGGCGTCCCCACTTTTGCAAAAACGCGTTCAACCTCAGGTAATGACTTTATTCTGTCTTCTAGCACCTTTTGCATTTCAATAGATTGGGTAAGCGACGTGCCAGGTATACGTAAAGCGTGCATAGCAATATCACCTTCATCTAAATTTGGTACAAACTCGCTACCTAACTTAGTACTCATAACACCGGCAACAGAAACTAAAGCAACAGCACCAATTACCACCACCCATCGAGCTTTTAGTACCAAGGATAAAATAGGCTTGTAAAATGAAACACTGGCTTTCATGATCACGTTTTCTTTTTCAACGACTTTACCTTTGAAGGTTAATGCGATTGCAGCAGGTATGAAGGTGACCGATAGGATCATTGCACTAACCAGCGCAATTACAACGGTAATCGCCATAGGGTGGAACATTTTCCCTTCTACACCCGTTAAAGCAAAAATGGGAAGGTACACAGCAGTGATAATAAAGACACCAAACAGTGCTGGACGGATCACTTCTCGTGTGGCTTCGTACACAAGCAGTAAGCGTTCTTTTACTGGCAATGCGTTACCATTAGAAGCTTGGCTTAAACGGCGAAGGCAGTTTTCAACAATGATAATGGCACCATCTACAAGTAAACCAAAATCAAGCGCCCCTAAACTCATTAAGTTAGCACTGGTACGAGTTTGGATCATGCCTGTTACAGTCATAAGCATGGCAAAAGGAATTACAAGCGCTGTTAAAAATGCTGCTTTAAAATTACCTAGCAGCAAAAACAGCACAACAATAACCAAGATAGCACCTTCAATAAGGTTCATTTTTACTGTATCGAGAGTTTTGTTAACCAATTTAGTTCGGTCATAAACGGCATTAACAACAATACCCTCAGGTAGAGATTTATTAATCTCTTTTAATCTTTCACCAACGCCTTTGGCAACCTTTTGGCTATTTTCGCCTATTAACATGAAAACAGTACTTAATACGACTTCGCGACCATCTTGTGTCGCCGCACCAGAGCGAAGCTCCTTGCCTTCGGTTACCTCAGCAACGTCTTTAACACGAATAACTCGGCCACTAGATGACGGTAAAGGAATATTTGCTAGTTGCTCAACAGTTTCAATTTGCCCCGGTAAACGAATCAACCATTGCGCACCACTTTTCTCTATAAACCCAGCCCCTTTGTTTTGGTTATGTTGATTAATAGCTTCAATTAAATTTTGCTGAGAAAGGCCGAACATTAATAACTTATCAGGGTTCAAGGCGATAAGTATTTCACGCTCATATCCACCGATAGGGTTTACCTCGACAACGCCTTCAACTTGCATAAGCTGCGGACGGATAACCCAGTCATGAACAGTTCTTAGATCTGTAGGAGTGATCTCACTACCATCTTTGTTAGTTGCCCCTTCACGCGCATCAACCGTAAACATAAAGATTTCCCCAAGCCCAGTAGAAATAGGGCCTAATTCAGGCTCTAAGCCAAAAGGGAGCTCAGATTTAGCGGCGCCTAAACGCTCGTTAACCAACTGCCTTGCAAAATAAATGTCAGTCTCATCTGTAAATATAGCAATTACTTGAGATAGGCCGTACCGTGAGACTGAACGAGTATATTCAAGGTTTGGCACACCTGATAGAGCTGTTTCAAGCGGGAATGTCACCCTTTGCTCTACTTCCAGAGGGGTATAGCCGGACGCTTCTGTATTAATAACTACCTGAACATTGGTAATGTCAGGTACAGCATCGATGGGCAGTTTTTGAAAGTTCCAAACGCCCAACATACCGACAGCAAAAACAAAAATGAGTATTAATTTGCTTCGCTCTATGGAAAATTTTAAAATCGAATCCAACATATCTTCAATTCCTTAGTGGTCGTGTGATGCGCCAGACTTTTCAATGTCAGCTTTAATGATGTAACTATTCGTTGTCACATATTCCGTTCCTAAAGGAATACCACTAAGTACTTCTACCCATTGGCCTGATTTGCGACCGAGCTCTAACATACGCACTTCGTATTGGTCTTCGAACTTTCCGTAAACTACCGTAAAGTCACGAAAGCCTTGCAAGCTTTCTGCTTTAACCGCTATATCAACGGTATAGCTATCTACTAAAACTTGTCCTGTAACAAACTGACCTTGGCTAAATTGGTTATCTGAATTATCGATAACAGCGCGATAGACTTTGGCTTGTTCAGAGGTCAATTGATAAAGTGTGTCTGATAGTGATGTCTTTACTGCATCTTTAAAGCCCGGAATATGAATATCTACTTCAGTACCTAATGTGATCTTGCCCTGATCCATAGGGTAAACATTTAACTCAGCAACTAGCTTTTTGGTATTAGTAATGGTTAATAAAGTTCGACCAGAAGATTGCTCACCGATACCGACGTTTTGTGATGTAACCACACCATCTATTGGCGCAATCACTTTATATAGTTGTAAGCTTTCATTTGCCTCTATAGTCATCAAAACCTGCCCCTCTTTAACCGGCTTACCTAACTCAGTATTAAGCGATTTAATTTCTCCCGGAAAACGTGCTGAGATATTGCGAATAGCATTTGGTGGCAGAGTAAGCTCGCCATAAACCTTTAAACGCTCTTCCATTTCTCGACTAGCAATAATTTCTGTTTCAATCCCCATTGACTCAGCCATGACATCAGCTATTTGTGTACGGCCTTCGTAATTGTCATAAGACCACTGATAAGTTTTACCTTTATACTTTGCCGTTACTGTCACGAGGAACGAGTGCGGCTCATAAATTTCCATGTCACCACGAAGATAATTGTTCTCAACATAGAAGTTAATATTGTCAGTGCCATCTCCTAAACGAGAAAGTTTAACGTTTAAATCAACATCGTTTGGGTTTATAGCGCTCCCAGCCTTAGTTACAAAAACACGAAACTCTGGTGGTACTCCCGTTTCAAAAATGGCAAGCTCGATAGCAAAGTCACCATTACGTAGCATACGACCATTATTAGGTCCTTTTTCTACTTTTTGTACAGCTTCAACATTATTTTGTGCACATGTGACAGGGCTATACATAGATAGCCCTAACCCTATTTGAGTCAACGCAATTACAGCGGCAATAGATTTAAGTTTCATCATTTTCTCTCTTACATTGACACAGATGTGCCTGTTAATCGTTCTAATTCGATATTAAATAACTGAATATTGGTATACGCATCAATCAAGTCCGATTGTGCTTTCACTAACTCTTGTTGTACGACGTGCCAATCGGTATAACGATAGCTGCCGAGGCGATATGCTTCTTCTGCCTTTTTGCTAGCTTCTTCAAGGTATGGAATAGATTTGTTTGTTAAAGCGTCTATAACATGACGATTGTGTTTAAGTTTATGAGTCAGCAATAATGCTTGTGTTGAAATACGCTGATAAAGCGCATCTGATTTAGCTTTACTTTGGTTTTGCTTAGCTTGAAGAGAAGATATTTGACCTCTATTTCTATTATTTCCTCCTAGTGGAATTGAGATCCCAGCAGTAAATGCAAAGTCATCTACCGCTTCATTTCTTCTAATACCAGTAGAAATCGACCATGATGGTTTTTGTTCGACAATCGCCAAGTCAATTTCGGATTGCATCACATCTTGTTCAATCAAAAAACGTTTTAGCTGTGGATTAGCCTTTAAACCTTCTAAAGCGGTATTTAAGTCCTTTAAGCTTGGAATATTCGCTAAATTACCATTGACTGCAAAACGAGTATTTCCTTCCCACTGTGCTGCAAGTTGAGACTTAGAAGCTTCTATTTCATGCGCTAAATCTTCCACTTCTAATTCAACTAGTGATAGCGCAGCTTTTGCTCTTAACTCATCAACAACAAAAGAGCTACCTGCTTTAACTTTACGTTTAATTTGCTCGAGAGCTTGTTGAGATTGTCTCTGTGCTAATTTTGCCAAATCCAATTTCATAATCTGTGAAAGCAACTTGATATAGATACGAGCCGTCTCTGATGCAACATCAATCGCTTTGACTTGTTGTTCAATAGACGCAGACGATACCTTGGTATTTGCCAACTTTACTCGCGAGTCAATGTGGTCTTTTTCTAACAGCCAAGAAATACTGAGTGTAGTTTGTAGGCCCTTAACTCCCGAGTAACTGCCTGTACCAAACGCATCTTCAGCTAAAGCGTTAACTATCATAGGAGTGCCAACACTTGCTTGTTCAACTAATGCTAATGCCGATTCTTTTTTATAAATGTAAGACCTTAGTTCTGGATGCTTTTTAAGCGACAAACCTATCGCTTCATTTAATGAAATTGTATTTTTTGCATGAGCAGATAACGTAACGCTAAACAAACCGATACAACTAAACACCCTAAAAAACCGACTTACAATCGGTTTTTTAGTTGGATTTTTTCTAAAAAACATAAGTTTACCCTTTTAGACTTACTACCCATAAAACCGACCTTAGATCGGTTTTAAACTTAAAAAAAATAAGCCACTTAGTGACCAAAGAAGGTTTCCATAAAGTGATGAATACCATCGATTGAAGCTGAAGAAACAATCACTAAAACCATAACTAACGAAAATGTTATACCTTTGTGAATTGGTTCAAGCTTCAATTTATCAAGCAGAAAATATATACGCTGCTCTAGTACATCCGCACCAAAATTTACCACTAAGCTTTTATTTTTTAATAGATCGCTTTGCGCATTAAGCTTAGCAACTTTTACTAGTGTACTGGCCACAAATAGTTTTGAAGTACCGCTTTTTATTACTGCGTTGTCGGCTTCTTGCTCCATTGCTAAAATCATATGTAGCTTCAGCCTTTGTGCTATCGGTTTTATAAAAAATAAACATAACAGGGTAAAAAGCCACTTCTTCGCAGGATCATTTATCGCAATATGTGCCCTTTCATGTTTAATAACTACGTCGTACTCTTCACAAGTGGTTTGCTCAATAAGGGCAGTAGTGACAAAGCACTTTTTCGTAAAGAAACCACTCGTAAATGCAGATGCATTATCTGATTCTATTTGATATATATCCGTTTCTATATTCTTTGAAAAGCACATCAATGATTCGATTTCTCTTTTGTGGTTCCATAAAAGGCGCCCTTGACTTATTAAGACATACATTACGAAAGACAGCGCAACGCCAACGGTAAAGCCATGCCAGCTAAACCATTCAAAATGAGTCATATGGTGCCAATGTAAAAAAGCAAAATCATATAGGCTATCCCCGGTGTGGTAGGCCTGAAGTATTAAAATTGCTGGTACAAAGCTGAGGGCCCAAGGCAATGATACAACTGTCCAAAGCAAGAACTTACGGGACTTAACTTCAATTTTTATAATTTGCTGACCAAGGAGCGAAAAAATCGCTGACAAAGAGACATTTGCCACAATAAAAGTAATTGAAAAGATAGCTAATAAATTAAAAAAAACAGACATATTTTTAAGCTACTCTTTTTCACTGTTGAGTTTTTGCTTTTGCGCTTCGATAAGTGATTCTAACTTATCCAACTGCTCAACATTGAAGTCTTTAGAAATTGAAGTAAAAGCTGCTATGAGGCTATTATCGTCTTCAGTTATAAAATCGCTTGTTACCGATTTAATAAGCTGGCCTATTAACTCATGCCTTTCAACTCTAGGCTGATAATGAAATGCATAGCCAATTTTCTCTCTAGACAAAAGCTCTTTCTTAAACAAACGATCTAACGTGCTTTGGTAAGTATTCAGACTTCCACCACGTAGCTTTTCAAAATGGGTATAGACTTGCTTCACATCTGAGGACTTATGCTGCCACAAATATTGAAGTACTAATTTTTCTAATTCACCTAACTTCATATGAGCCTCAATTTAAAACCGATTAATGATAGGTATTAAATCAAAATTAAAACCGATGTTCAATAGGTTTTATTTAAATAATTCTGAAAAATAATACTTTAGTGAATAATTTGTAATTAACAAACCATTGAAAAATTTGATTTATAAGCTTAAAGACCGAGCCGGAAAAGGCTTCTAAAGTGATACGAATTTACCTTTTAGCTCCAATAAGACCCCGAAAAGTGGCTCGTATAGCTATCTAGGTTAACACTTTCAAAAAGCAGAAGTATATTTCCGATAACTATCTTTGAAGCCCTAGAAACGGATGTTTTAAGATTATAAGCCGGTATCTAATGAAAGCTCGGAAGTCCCACTCGTTTCTGCCCCATTACGAGTTACAACCTTTCAATTGCGTATTTGAACATCCGTCCACTGATTTATTCCTTAGTGCCATTAACGTAAAAGTTGAGCAGTTAATACAGTATGGGATAGCAGATAAAATTTAGTATTGAGAAACTAACTAGCAAAATGGTAATTAAGTCCGGTAAACTTGAGAATATCACTTAATCTTTAAGCAATTATGCAATAACATGCTTTCCTAATCTAAGATTAAAAACACGATATTAAATTCAAAGGACTGGCGATGAACTTACACACAAATCTAAGAGGCCGACTTAGAAATACTTCTTTGCCAAGAAGTCATGGCTTGATGCCAGTATTTGAGGCGGTTGTTAACTCTATTCACTCTATTGAAGAAAAAGGCAACACAGACCAAGGTAAAATCACTCTAACCATTATCCGTGAATCACAAAGTGAGATGGATATTGGTGTTGGGTCTTGTGCGCCTATTCTTGGATTTAAAGTCGCAGACAATGGCTGTGGTTTCAACAACATAAACTTTAACTCCTTCCAGACCCTAGACTCTGACCACAAGATAGATAAAGGGTGCCGTGGTGTTGGCCGCTTATTGTGGCTTAAGGTATTTGACCAAGTAAGTGTATCTAGTGTCTTTTCTGATGAAGAAAGTTTTAGCCACCGTGAGTTCGCTTTTAACAGTAGCAACGGTGTTCATGGCAATAAGGTTTCGCCGTCAAAGCAGAATCAAACTGGCTCTGTAGTATCACTTAATGATTTTGATAAGGCGTATAGAAAAGCTATCCCATCAGGTACTGAAACAATTGCCAATGCGCTGCTAGAACACTGTCTGTGGTACTTTGTTCGTGAAGGTGGTGTACCTCAGATCTTTGTTGAAGATGGTTTAGAAACCGTCAGCCTACATCAGTTGTTTAATGATCACATGCACTCACAGGCAGCACATGAACAGATTGAAATTCTTGGTGAGATGTTTGAGCTTACACACATCAAGTTCAGGGCTTCGGTTAATAAGAAGCACCAACTGTCTTTATGTGCTGCTAACCGCTTAGTGAAAGAAGAGGCAATTCAAGGTAAACTTCCTGGTCTTTATCAGAAGATTTCTGATAACTCTGGAGAGTTTGTTTATACCTGTTACGTATCGTCTAAGTACTTGGATGACAACGTTCGAGCAGAACGAACGTCATTTGAAATAGCGGAAAGCTTTGATGGTCTCTTTGCTAACCAAGAGCTTTCACTAAAAGTAATTCGTGAAGATGTTCTAAAGAGAGCACAAGCCTACCTTGAAGATGTCCTAGAAGAGAATATCTCAGCGGGTAAGCGTAGGATTGATGAGTATATCGTGACCCAAGCTCCTCGTTATCGTCCAATTACTAGCTACATCGAAGAAAAAGACTTGATTATTGACCCGGATAAGTCTGATAAAGATGTTGAGTTGCATCTTCATGAGCAATGGTATGCAGTAGAGCGTCAGTTGCTATGCGAAGGTCAGCATATCATGACTCCAAAACGCAATGAGCAAGCGGAAGAGTATGAAGAACGAATACAGGGCTATTTACAAAAAGTAGAAGACTTGAAAAAATCTGACCTAGCCAATTACGTAGCGCATCGTAAAGTTATTATCGATTTGTTAGAAAAGTCTATCGAGCGTACTTCTAACGGTAAGTATGCCAAGGAAGAAATCATCCATGAGCTAATCATGCCGATGAGAAAAGAGTCGAGTGAAGTATTCTTAGACTCTTGCAACCTATGGCTAGTTGATGAGCGTCTGGCATTCCACAACTATCTAGCATCCGATAAACCACTCTCTACTATGCCTATTGTAGATACTGGTAGCGCTAAAGAACCTGATTTACTGGCCATGAACATCTATGATAACCCAATGCTGGTGTCGGATAATAAGTCGATGCCGCTTGCTTCTATTACCGTGGTCGAAATAAAACGACCTATGCGTAACGATGCTAAGGCAGGAGAAGATAAAGATCCTATTGAGCAAGCACTTGGCTACCTAGAGCGAGTGAGAGATGGAGGAACGAAAACACCTCAAGGTCGTCCTATTCCACATGCTAGTGATATTCCGGGTTATTGCTACGTGATTGCTGACCTCACTCCATCTTTGCTCAAGAGATGTAAGATGCTAGACCTGCAAGTGACTCATGACCATCTAGGTTACTTCGGTTACAACAAAGGCTTTAAAGCCTATATCGAAGTTATTTCATTTGATCGCTTAGTTAACTTGGCGAAAGAACGAAATAAGGCATTCTTCGACAAGCTTGGCTTACCAATGAGTTAACAAATTCCTGAGCAGAAAAAGGACGGTTTATCCGAATTACTTTTATTCGAATACACTAGTTTCCAGGTGAGTCCGATTGCAAATAATTTCGACTGACAACAAGTGAAATAACCCTGAACTATCTCACTGGTGACCATTTTCGTTTCACCTTGTTCGGGCTGAAATATTTCCGGCCCAAAATGAGTTAACGCAAATATTCTAAGGTTGGCTTTGAACGAACTGCGGACTGTGGTAAAAGCAATACTAACGAGCTAGCAGCAAGACAGATGTTTATAATTACTAATTGCTATGGTTGGCTGCTTTTTACGTGTAAAAAATATAATTGCTAATCTAGCTAAATTTAGATGTAATGAATACATAATGTGCACTGAGCAATGCAGGGCAAGCTTACATAATAATAGCTAAGCTGATTAAATTAGCTAGAGCCTCTAAAAATCAAATTCCCTTTGATAAATAATACCAACTCTGACACACCGAGTAGGTAGTGGTTCAGCCCTATAAGCTATTTTACAACACAAACAGCGCGCTTCATAAATACTAAATGTTATGCCTACAGGAGAGTCAGGCTTCATGTCTAACAATTGGGATCATTTTAAGAGCTGGGTTGGAACTAATATAAATACTGGTAAAAAGTATTACTTTAGAGGTCAAAGTGACAGCTCATGGAAGCTGAAAACGAGCTTTCATAGAAGTATCGAAGAAAAAAATATAACTATGCATCAATATCTTACTAGCATAATGCAGGATGTTAGTTATCAAATTTCAAGTTTTGATAAACCCGTCAATCTTTCCGATAGTCAGGAGTTTGGACACTTATTAGCAAGGCTTCAGCATCATGGTTTTCCAACCCCCCTATTAGATTGGACTTTATCTCCGTATATAGCAGCATATTTTGCTTTCAAAGGGGCTTCGCTAACACCTAAACCAAATGAAATGGTCTCTGTATTTATATTCGATATAGCTCTTTGGGGAAGTAATTTTCAAGCTCAGAGTAATTTATTGGGAAGCCATGACTTTGTTAGTGATTTTGTTCCATTTGCCACTGAAAACCCTAGAATGTCAAGACAGATGGGGGTAACCACATTGACAAATGTATGTGATTTGCAAACTTTTATACTTTCTAAAGTTAGTACTGTCGGTTGCGATTTACTTTGGAAATTTGATATGCCCGCAACCGAGCGCAGTCATGTTATGAAAGAATTAAACCTAATGGGTATAAACGACATGACTATGTTTCCTGACTTTGATGGTTTATGCAGACATCTGAAAGAGGTTCACTTTGATAACCAGCAAAAAGTAATGCCTGTTCCACCGCCATTAGTACCACCGCCGCCAAAGTAGGCATAATAAGATAATTATTGGTGGGACGTTTTCAGCTTGGCTGGCGCTAAATTATAGTCACATATTTATACATCCCATTTTACGGCGTTAGCTGTCCTATCTTGCACTTTAAACTTATAGGTAACCAATGAAATACTATTATTCAGAGTCATTATCGATAGAAAACCTTGATGGCTTTCATTTATTGCAAGATCATCGAGGAACAAATTATAAAAGTCCTTGGGATGATTTTGGATATATCATTACGTTTAAATTGTACTATGTAGCTGAAAAGAAGAAGAGAAAGCTAGGATCTTTAAAAATATTAATTAAAGATATAGAAGAGTCATCATTGTACTTTAAAGAGCATGGCGAACCTCTAGAAGCTAAATTTTTTGAAATTACAGATATTTTAAATATTGAAAATATAGTATCAATTGGTGAAGATATTGATTTCTATAAGAAAATTAATTCTTTATTTAGTGAAGGTGAAGCTCAAGATATATTAATTAAAATCTGTGATGCTGGATATTTTCAAGATCAATATGTAGAGTTTTCTAGCTGGAAAGGATTTTCTGGAAGCTTTATGCGTGGGAGTGCAGCGAGTGCAATTTTGAAAAAAGGTTTTCAAATTGCACTTGGTCGTTATATCCCAGAAAAAACATTTGACATACCACTCTGTGAACTTGGCGATACCTTTGATGATTTATGCCTAAAGTTTGATACAAGCCGAGAAATCGGTAAGTCTAATATTAATTTGCTGATAGGGAAAAATGGGGTCGGTAAGTCACATGTGTTAAAGAAGCTGAGTGAAATTATCACAGGTGTTATTGATACTAAAGCTAACCATCCATATTTCCACAAGTTGATTATGATTGCTTTTTCACCATTTGAAAGTTTTTATACAAAAAGCGAGATCTTTAAAAAACTATCTACTCGCTACTCGGTAAACGAAGAAACTAGTAATAGAAAAAGTGAGTCCAGAAAAAGGTTGCACGTTAACGAGTACTCATACATTGGCTTTAAAAATGATAATGGCGAACATGATTTAAATCATCCAATAAAGCAAAGTATAGATTCTTTAATCAAAGTTATCGATTATGATGATGAAAACTCGTGGTGGGAAGAACAGTCTAGATTTAAAATACTCAAAGATACGCTTTCATTATGCATTGATTTTGATTCAGTATTTATTACAAGTGATGATAATCAAGAGCTTGAAGTTACTTTGAATTTAGACACTAACTCCCTAAAAAATAAACTTAATTATGATAAAAGTATTATTTTCAAAAAAGATGGAAGTGTTTTGCAATTAAGCTCAGGTCAAAAAATTTATTCCTACATGATTCCTGCAATTATTGCAGAGCTGGAAGAAGAGAGCTTATTAGTTCTAGATGAGCCTGAGTTATATTTACACCCAGAACTTGAAGTTGGCTTAATGAATATGCTGCAACACATTTTGAAAGAGACAAAATCTTACTCAATTATTGCCACACATTCAGCAATACTGGCTAGAGAAGTTGAGAGTAAGGCTATAACCATTTTAAGAAAACATAAGGGGAAGACGGAAACAAACATTTCAAGTGTTGAAACGTATGGTGAATCTTTAGATATCATTATTTCGGAAGTTTTTGATGATAACTACATGACTAAGCCTTTTCAAAGAGAAATAGATAGATTTCTAAAGAAAGAAGACAGTTCAATAAGCACTATCAAGGATCATATTGGAGATGATGCCTTAGCATATGCATTATCAAAACTGGACAATGTTGATGATATAGAAATAGAGGATATGTAGTTGCAATATCTTGAGGATTTTTTAAATGAACTACCTTGTCGTTGGCTTAACCTTGCAACAGCAAGCAGAAAGGAAAATGTAAGGGAACTGACAGCTATTTCAGAACAATTAACTGAAAGTTACCCTTTATATGAAGGCTTCATTCGTAACTACAGAGTTGGACTTGAGGCTACAAGTTTTGATAATCATAGAGAGCTACTTGTAAATTACTACGAGAAAGCACCTGCATCTTTAAATCGTGAGCTGTTAATTCGAAGAAATGAGCATGGCTTACACTCCTGCCCCTTTTGTGGTGACAAAAAGAAACCAGATACATTAGATCACTTTATTCCTAAGGATCAGTGGCCAGAGTATTCAATATTTTCTAATAACTTGGTTCCACAATGTCGAAGCTGTGCTCCAATTAAAGGTGAAAACTATTACTGTGTAGAAAGCTGTACAGCAAAGTTTATTCATCCAATCTATTCAGACCTTCTCCAAAGGTTTAGATTTAAGGTAACATTAGCTTTTAACAGAGAAACAAATATACCCTCATTTTCTGTTGTATTAAGAAAACTCCAAATGACAGAGGGTGATGAAGATCAAAGAGTAGTTTTTCATATTAAAAATTTAAAGGTCAAACAAAGATTAATAAAATTTTGCCAAGATGATTATCGTAGGTGGCAAACAAGGCTATCAAAAAGGAGGTTTGATCTAAGAGTTGCATTACAACAAAGATTAAATGAGACACCTGAAAATGATAGAGGCATAGATTGGAAAAGCGCATTTATTGAAGGATTATTAAATAATGAAGATGCGATAAACTATCTTCACTCTTTGAGACCTAATACTATGCATGAACCTTTATTCCCAATAGTGGAAGAGTTAGAACTCGAATGAGTTGTAGTAACGACGGCCAATAAAAAATTATGGTGCTGTAGAGGATAATTGAATTTGTCCACTAGATTAGAGGTCTTGCTATATAGAGTAATCTGTCAAATGCTAATTAAGCAAAGCCACTAACTCATTTTTGTCCAAAAACGAGTTTGTATGGACGTCTGCTTCTCGCTCATAGCAGTCTGCCTGATGAAGTCTAAACTTATTCACTTAAACTGTAAGATCTGATATGAGCTAGTACAGCTGATATGCTATTTACGACAAAGTCGCTCGGTAATTAGAGCGACATAATCCCTTGGTAATCACACTAGTACATCATCATGTTTTTAAATTAAAGCTGTTGTTTACTTAACAAACATCCAAATACCGGCAGCGATCATAAACAGGTTTTCTGTTAGGGAGATAAACCCTAGTGGTACGTTACTGTCACCGCCTACACACGCACATTTTAACTCTCGTTTATCTATATAGACTGCTTTTATCACTGAAACAGCACCAACCCCACCTATGAACAATGAAATAGGGGCAATAATATAGGCTGGTAATCCGGCTATCATTCCAATGCCAACAAATGCTTCTAAAAATGGGTAAACATAGGCGTACCTGACTACTTTCATAGCGACTAAGTCATAGGTTATAAATGAATTAGTAAAGCTAAATAAGTCTTGAAGCTTTTGTATTGCTAACACTGCCATTGTTAGGGCTACAAACAGTTCAGCGGTTTGCATTGATAATAAGCTATTATTCGCTGCAAAACTAAATGCCACACTAAGCAAAAAACTAACCGAAAAAATCGCAATCACGGGCGTGTAAGTTGTACCTTCTTGCCCAGCTTTTGGCTTATCAAAGTAATCGCGTAAGTCGTCATAGCCACCTATACGTTTATTATCAATAAATGTTTGAGGTGTAGTTTCTACACTGTGTTGTTTTTTAAATTCATCTGTTTGCTCTCGAGAAGTTAATAGCTGATCATCAACTGTATATCCCTCTCGCTCTAGTAGGTCTTTTGATTTTAAACCAAACGGACAAATATGCTCATCTGTGGCCATTCTAAAAAGTTGGGCTGATTTACTCATGTTTAGCTCCCTTTTATGTATTGGTATAAAATTTTACTTAGCATTAAAATCCGGTACGGTCCTAGATTGTGCTTGCTCCTGAGTTTCTGCTAGGCCATTTTTCTCTATATCCTTTAGTAACCACTGCATTTCTTTAATCTCACGACGCTGTGCCTCAATAATATTTGTTGCAAGCTCTTGGACTCGCTTATCTTTGATTTTTGCCCTTTCACTGGTGAGTATTGCAATTGAATGATGTGGGATCATCGCCGACATCCATGAGCTATCATCAACAGTCGCTTGTGATCGAACTAAAAATAAACTTCCCGCAAATACGGTAACACTAGCAATGAGTACTGTTATATTTTTCTTTTTATCTTTATACATATTGAGCATGAAAAGTAGCATTATCACTGCCATCATGGCTCCCATATAAAGCGCCATATAAGTGCGAGTTTCACTAAAAAAAACATGACTTAGCTGATAAGTATTCAAATACATCAGTACAAACATGACTAATGTTGATGTGGCTATCATTAAGAAAAACTTTAAATACTGCGACATTAGATGGCTCCTTTCTATCATTTACTTTGTATATCATTTATACCAATGGGTAATTCTTACAGGTTATTAGGCGTAAACCCACTATATTTAATCATTGAATCAATGTTTAATATTACATCAAGAGTTGTGCTATAAGTGTTAAAACTGCTCAGCGTATTTGCTAATATGCTTATAAGTATTTTGCTGTAAATCGTGCGTAAGCATTTCAATATTATATTTATAAAAGCGATCGCCCATTTCCATACCTGGCGTACCAGCAGGCATAGCGGGAACAGAGAGCCCTATCGTCTTTTCAGGATGTTGTTCAGCTAAAAACTGTTTTATATGTTTGGCGGGAACATGACCTTCAAATACAAATCCATCGGCTGAAACGGCTGTATGGCATGACCGCATATTTGGTTTTATTTGATACTGAGATTTAATCGTCCCCATGTCATTGACGTTAATTGCTTTTGTTTGAATATTGTTTTCGCTCAAATGAGCAATCCACTTATTACAACATCCACAATTTTTACTTTTATAAACGGTAAGCTCAATTTTAGGTTTTTCTGAATTCTCATAAGTTATTAATGCTTTATGTTGTTTTTCGATACTTATCGCCGAAAATGACATAGTTAATGATAAAAATAACGCTGAGGTAATGTAGATTACTCGCATTGTTAACTCCTTAATTTGACCAATGAATATGAGTGATTTTCCAACCTGTATCGGTGTTTTTTAATGTGATTGATTCCATTCCCATAGACTTAATATCTTTTCCTTTGTACTTTCCTTGAGTTTTACTTCTTGAAATTGAGTAAGCTATGTCTCCATTTGTGTAAACTTGATGCTCTAGTAGTTCACTATTAACAGCACTTAAGAATTTCATATCCGCTATCATATGATGTTTCGCGTATTCATCTGCAGAACGCTCAACACTTCCGCCTTCAAAAATGATGACATCGTCGGCCAGTAATTTACGTGCAGCTTCGCGATTACCTTGTTTTAGAGATGCATGAAATAGGCTGACTGTTTTTGCAGCCTCGCTATCAACATTGACAAAGGCCTTGCCTTTTTTTGAATATTTTTCATCGTCATGTGCACTAACAGTAAAAGAACTAACAGTGCTAAAAATTAGTAGCAATAAAATTTTTAAATTAAAGGATTTAATTAACATACGTTTCCCTTTTTATTAATCGTTAAATAGGCGGACCAACAAGTGTGGTAAATACACTTGTTGTAATAAGTACAAACAGGGCAATTACTATTTCAACAGTAATCGAGCGTTTTAATATACTTATATGGTGTTGTTGAGTGATTTGCGGGACTAAAAAAAGCTTATGCCATGCACCTATGAGCAGCATCGCGCTGACGAGTAACAGCTTTAATAAAATTAGTTGCCCATAATCTGATGTAAACAATGCAGAAAATGACTCTAGGTACTGCAGGAGCAGAGTTAAGCCCGAAATAAGTAGTACAAATACAATAACAATAGCGAGTTGACCAAAGTAATGCATTAACCGCTTTACTTCACTGGTAGGTAGTAAAGTGCAGCTTTTGTAAAGCGGCCACAATGACCCTAACCAGCTCGCAATGGCAATAAGGTGAAAGGTTAAAATACTTTTCACTAACCCATTTTCGTTTGCACTGTGCCCAGTAAAAGTGAAGCTATAAGCGATAAACCCAAGCATGATGAGTATAACGGCACCGTTTTTATAACCTGCTACGTTATCATCTGATTCCACATTCCACATACATGCGCTAATTAGAGCAATAATAAGCGCTGGTATTCTAAACCTTGCTTGGTCACCTATGACTGATTGCCAAACAATTTCAAGCATAAAGGGGTCAAACATTCCCATAAAGCCTGATTCAGCCATTGCTCCAGCTTCTATAGGTACTTGTAAAAGTGCAGCAATACTACCTGTAACTACACACGTAATTTGCCAACGTTTTAAGAACTGATGAAAGCTAATTAAGTGATGCCCTGCAACATTGCTGTTGCCACACATAAAGCGCATTAATAAAGTGCCCGCAAGCCCTACAATTGCTATATAGCTTGCTAGTTTTAATAATAGTAAGAGCACTGACCATTCACTTAATTGCATGATGTTGCTACTTAATGATTATGTTTGCTGTGGGTATTAGATTGTTCTTGCATCATCTTATGCGATTCATTTTTATGTACCATAAATCTAAACGTGCCAGTCATTTTATGTCCATCACCACCCAGTGCTGTCCATTTAACCGTGTAAGTGCCTTGGGCTAGGCTCGGTAATGACCAATTAAAGTCTGTGCTTGGGGTGGCGCTGGGTTTGAAATCAAAGTTTATTGTTTTATTTTTTTCATCTTTGATGATGACTTTTGCTAGCCTTACTTCACCACTAAAAATTAACGAAAGTTCCTCTGGTCCTTGCATTAACATGGCTTCTTGTGCAGGTATTGATTGCTTGAGTGATATATGCGCTGATGCGGAAAATGTAAGCACTAAACCTAAAATGGCTACTGCAGAGTTAAAAAACTTCATAATTACCTCTTATTCAAAATGATTAAAACCAAAATTTAATACCCGCAACAAATGCGGTGTTGTTGCTACTTTGTCCACTTGATGTGGCATAGTCGGCGGTATTGCCAAATTTATTGCTCCATTCAACGCCAATATAGGGCGCAAACTGGCGTGTAAATTCATAACGAACCCTAAAGCCAATCGCGCTGCTTGATAGGCCACTTCCAAGCTCGTTTTGTTTATCGTTTTTGCCATAAAGTGTAATTTCGGCTCGCGGTTGTATAATTAGCTTTTGCGTGAGTAGTAGTTCGTACTCTGCCTCTAACGTAAATGCGGTATTGCCTCGCTCACCTACGTATGCTGTCATATCAAGTTCAAACCAATAAGGGGCTAAACCTTGTAAGCCAAAAGCCAACCATTGCCGATTTTCACCTTCTTTATTGTAATCAAGACGAACACCTGCTTGAGTATCCCAATATGCTGATACGGCGTGACCCCATAAAATATCGGTTTGGTTTTCTTCAATACTTCCTTCGCTGAAATCACCCTCGGTTTTAATTACCAATCGATCAAAGGTAGTGCCGTACCATGCTTGTAAGTCAAATACACCTGCGTTTGCTTGCTCGTTATATTCAAGACGATCGCCTAGTAATGCGTAAAATGGATGCTCATCAGCGAGTGTTAATCGCTCATTGCCCTCAAGCGCATATGGGCCTTCTGTTAAAGTTGTTCCCGCAGAGTAAGCATGGGGGTCTCTTGCATCTTTAGGTGCACTTCCTCCTTGTGGTTGCATCTTAGCGCTATTCATTTGTGCCATTTCACTTTGCGCTAATAAAGGGAAACTAATTAATGAAGCCCCAGTTAACATTAATAAACTAAATGATTTAGATAGTTTTAATTGTTTCATGATACGACTACCTCTCTAAACATGCCGGCATCCATATGGAATAATAAATGGCAATGCCAAGCCCAGCGCCCTACATCGTGAGGGGTGGTTAAAAAGCTGATTCTTTGTGCGGGTTGAACAGGTATTGTATGACGTCGCACTTGCACATCACCTTGCTCGTTTTCTAAATCACTCCACATACCATGCAGATGCATAGGGTGCGTCATCATGGTATCGTTTTGTAAAATAACTCTTAAACGTTGGTTATGCTTCATATGCACTGGCGTGCTTTTACCAAATTCTAAGCCATCAAATGACCAGCTATAACGTTCCATATTTCCGGTTAAATGCAACTCAATTTCAGCTTCTGGCTCTTGCTGGTTAGTGATCCCTTCAAGTGAGTGTAAATCTGCAAGTGTTAAAACACGGCGACCATTTTTACGTAAACCAATACCAGGATCATCAAGATTTGTTCTAGGCATATCAACGCGCATATCAACTGAAGCTCCATACTCCGTTTTGGCATGACGCACTTTAGGGCTGGCAACTGCCAATGGGTTTTTAGACATACCATGTTTGCTATGATCCATCGCCATTGCACCGTGCTCCATAGCGCTATGATCCATTTCTTTAGAGTTCATACCTGATATGCCAGCCATACCTGCCATTGCAGAATGCTCACCGCCGTGGGTCATATTGCCCATCATATCGGTCATCGTTAACCATTCAACAGGGTCAAGTGCAGGTACTGGCGCATCAATATTAGGCGAGCTTGATAAAGTTCCTTTTGCGTAACCAGAGCGATCCATACTTTGAGCAAAAATCGTATAGGCATCATTTTTAGGCTCAACAATTACGTCGTAGGTCTCACCAGGGCCGAATCTAAATTCATCAACTGTCACTGGTTCAACGTTTTGCCCATCAGCTTGTACAACTGTTAGTTTTAGTTCGGGAATACGAACGTCAAAAAAAGTATTGCTTGAGCCATTAATAAACCTAAGTCTTACTTTTTCTCCAACTTTAAACATTCCTCGCCAATTTGACATTGGCGTACTACCGTTCATTAAAAAGGTCATTGCTGATGCAGATAAGTCAGCTAAATCTGTAGGATTCATTCTCATTTGATTCCACATTTTGCGGCGTTGCAAAGCATTCGAAACACCGCTATTTGAAACGTCATCAAAAAATTCTGGAACAGTGGGCTGATTGAAGTTAAATACATCACTCTGTATTTTTAATTTGCGGAACAGCGCCATTGGGTCATCATCAGTCCAATCAGATAATTGAATAACATGCTCGTTATCTGCACTAATAATATCTTTTTCTCGCGGTTCAATAATTAATGCACCGTACATGCCAGTCATTTCTTGAAAGCCACTATGTGAGTGATACCAATATGTACCGCTTTGTTGTAATTTAAATTTATAAACAAAGGTTTCGCCAGGCATAATGCCTTTAAAACTGATACCAGGTACGCCATCCATTTGATACGGTAAAATAATGCCATGCCAATGAATTGAACTCGGTACTGATAACTTATTTGTTACTCTAATAGTAACGTCATCGCCTTCTTTGAGGCGCAAGGTAGGGGCGGGTATAGAGCCATTGATAGTTGTCGCCATACGTACTACGCCAGTAAAGTTAACCGGCGATTCATCTATAACCAGATCAATTACTTTGCCGCTAAGTTCGGGCACAGTGCCTGTTATTGTTCCTGCTACTAAAGATGATGCAGCATGTAATACACTCGGAAAAGCAGCAAGTACACCTCCTGCAATTAAGCCTTGAACAAATCGTCTTCGTGGTGTGCTAACCTGTTGTGATGACTTTTTAAACCCCATTTCCTTACTCCTTCATACCAGAATATGTATTGAGTATAGAAAATAGACCTGTCTTAAACATGACGCGAACATTACAAAGTTGTAATGTTGGTGTCATGTTGCTGTAGTGACAGATACTGCATAATATTTGCAGAGGTAGTTGTTAGGACTTTAATGAAGGAATTGTATGCGCTTATTAGTTGTTGAAGATGAATCAAAGACAGGAGATTATTTAAAACAGGGACTAAGTGAAGCTGGTTTTCAGGTTTCTTTGGCGCGCAATGGACTTGACGGTCATCACCTAGCAATGACCGACTTATTTGATGTAATAATACTTGATGTCATGTTACCTGACGTATCCGGTTGGAAAATTTTACAGTCGCTACGTGAAGCAGATAACAAAACCCCAGTACTATTTTTATCTGCTCGCGATAGTATAGACGATAGAGTAAAGGGGCTCGAACTTGGTGCTGATGACTATTTAATAAAGCCTTTTGCTTTTGCTGAAGTTTTAGCAAGAGTACGCACTCTTATTCGCCGTGGTGTAGTACAAACAGTTGACGATATACTGATAGTTGCTGATTTAGAAATGGATATTCCAAAGCGAAAAATACAACGTGCAGGCAAGCGTATTTTATTGAGTAATAAAGAGTTTAGCTTACTTGAACTATTGTTACGGCGCGAAGGTGAAGTACTGCCACGTTCGTTAATTGCTTCTCAAGTATGGGATATGAATTTTGATAGCGACACCAATGTGATTGATGTTGCCATTCGTAGGCTAAGAGCAAAAGTTGATGATGACTTTACTGTTAAATTAATTCATACGGTTCGTGGTATGGGCTATAAATTAGAGGTTGAAACTGATGGCTATTAAGTCACGGCCTTTATCACTTACGATGCGTGTTGTGTTGTTTGTGGCTGTAACCGTTATTGCGTGCTTAACTTTAGTTGCCACCTTAATAAATAGTTCGATAAAACATCATTTTTTCCAGCAAGATAGTAGTGAACTGCATGTTATTAATCAATCTATTGAATTAGTTTTAAGACAACAGTATAAATCAAACCTGAAACTTAAAAATGAATTATCTAACGCTGTAGCGGGTCATCACGGTGTTTACTATCAGGTAAATACCGCAAAAGGAGAGCTCATTTTTCAAAGTTCTGAACGAGATTTTAGTGATTTTGTAATGAGTGCTAATGCTTCAGCTGGCTTTAACCGTAACAACATTACCTCATGGCAAAATGATACCCACACCTACCGAGCTCTGGTGAGTAATTTAAGTACTGGGCAACAGCAATACAAAATTACTACAGCGATAGACATGAGCTTTCATTTACACTTTCTCAATCAATTTCAACAAAGCCTTTGGGCTATTATGTTTGGCTCTGCGGTACTCATTTTATTGGTGGCTTGGTTTGCTATACATCAAGGATTAAACCCTTTACGAGGTTTGAGTCAGAAAATGCATGACATCCAAACTAATAAGATGGATGTAAGGCTTGATGAAAATAAAGTGCCTATTGAGCTTGTTAATATGGTGCAGTCGTTTAACTCGATGCTCGACAGGCTCCAAGGTGAATTTATTCGTTTATCAAATTTCTCTAGTGATATTGCGCATGAGTTACGTACTCCACTAACAAATATAATCACTCAAACACAGGTTGGTTTATCTAAAAAAAGACAGTTGTTAGAGTATCAAGAATTATTGTTTTCTAATCTAGAAGAGCTGGAACGACTAACTAAGATGGTTAGTGATATGCTTTGGCTTGCAAAAACTCAGAATGGACTGGTTAAACCCGTTCAAAATACTCTAAAAAGCCATGATGAAATTGAAGCATTATTTGAGTACTTTGATGCTTTGGCTGAAGACTCATTGATTACATTTAAGAAAAAAGGTCAAAACCTTTGTTTTTATTGTGACAAATTACACTTTCGCCAATTATTATCAAACCTCCTATCCAATGCAATAAGGTATGCCCCAAAAGGCTCATCAATCACAGTAAATAGTGAAATATTTACCGCTGAAAAAATATGTATTTCAGTGATTAATACTGGGGAGAGAATACCTTCTGAGCATTTACCTTATTTATTTGACCGCTTTTATCGACCCGATAAATCGCGCCAACGACACAGCGATGGAGCTGGTTTAGGGCTTGCAATAGTTAAAGCTCTAGCGCAAGCAAACGGTGGAAATATAGAGGCCAGTTCAAATAATCAAACTACCAGCTTTAAAGTTTTTCTAAATTTAGCTAAAAGCTAATTATTAAATTTAATAACCCAATGTTTGCTTGTACCTCTAGACTTCCCAGCTTTCATTAAACACCGGTTTATAAACTTAAAGTACAAAACGGAAGTAAACTTCCGGTTTCTAACCCAATATTGCTATATTTCGGAAGCAAACTTCCGTTTATAGGAATTCAAAGGTAGTTATCGGAAATATACTTCTGTTTTTTGAAAGCGTTAACCTAGATAGCTATATGAGCCATTTTTCGGGGCCTTATTTGAGCGATCAGCGGTCATTGAGATTGGATAAATTTTAAAAATAACCAATATAGTTTATAAATACAGCAACCCAGACGACTGAACATATCAATAGAGCAATTAGTACTGCTGCGGAGCCTAAATCTTTAGCGAGACCAGACAATGGATGAATTTCTAAGCCAACTCTGTCTATTGTTGCTTCTATTGCTGTATTAACAATCTCTGCGAATATCACAAATAAAACTGAGATTAGGAGCATGACCTTTTCGTAAATACCTATCTGCCAAATAGAAATAATAGTTAGCGATAAAGCAAGTAATAAAAGCTCTTGTTTAAAAGCAGCTTCATTTTTGGCAAGCCATTTAAATGCACGCTGTGAATTTTTAAAAGCTAAAAATACTCGATTAATACCTGACGGCTTATTTACATTATCAAACTGCATTGGGAATTCCCTCATTGTAGGCTTCGGCCTTACAGGCGTTAAAAATATCGTATATAGGTTGGTATTGGTTGCTATTTACATGAGTTAATCCAAGCAAAGTGTCAAAAATATTGTCGTGTGAAAATGTTTTTGAGTGTTGCAACTCAACACAGCGATTGAATTCAGAGTCAGTAAGCTTATTACTCCAAAAAATCATTGGGATATGAGTTTGCTCGGTTGGTGCTAATGCATAAGGAAACCCATGAAGGTATAAGCCTTTTTCACCAAGTGACTCACCGTGATCTGACACATACAAGAGTGATTTTTCCATTTCGTTACTTTCTTGTAATACTTTTATTAATTCGCTCAATACCCTGTCTGTGTATGCAATAGTGTTATCATATGTGTTTGTTAGCTCTGTTGTAGTACAGTTCTGAATGTCGCTTCTATCGCAGTCAGGTTTATACAAACTTGCGTGTTCAGGGTAACGACGATAATAAGTTGGCCCATGTGAACCTATCATATGTAGAATAATCAATTTATGCTTAACGTTACTTTTAGCTATTCTGTCTTTGAGTTTCGAGACTAATATTTCATCAAAACAGTAATCACCGTCACAGAGCGAGTGCTTTTTGTTCGGCTCAATGTTTTCTGATTTGACGCGAGCACACACTCCTTTACAGCTGCTATTATTATCAATCCATGTCACTTCAACACCACTGCGCTGGATAATGTCTAGGACATTTTCTTGACTATTAGCAAGGCGAGAATCATATTCTTTGCGATTAAGCCGTGAAAACATACAGGGCACGGAGATAGCCGTTGCCGTTCCACATGATGAAACATCACTAAAATATTTCACGCCTAGCTTAGAGGTATAAGCATTCGTTGCTCTACTATAGCCTTGCAGTGAAAAGTTAGCAGCCCGAGCAGTTTCTCCTACAACCATTACTGTTAGCGAGGCGGTCGTTTTATTTTCTAAAGCTGGTAAATTATCAAGTACCTTAAAAGGTAGGGGGGGGTAAAAGTAATTATCTCTCAAATATTTATAACCCGCTGTATAAAAAGCAAACGGGGTGATATAGCTTGTAAGCTGTCGGTTATTACGCCCTACAGAAGCGTACTCTTTATAAAAGGTTGCTGCTATTAAAGCACAACAAAGCAAAGCAAATAGATTTAGCTTCACAAAGCTCTTTAAACGTACTCTAAAACTACCAATAATTATGAACTTGGAAAATAAGTAAGTAGGTACAATTCCTAATAAAACTACAAATATTACAAGCTGAAAATTCAAATATGAAAATGCTTCACCTGAGTTTGTCTCAACAATATTTTGTAACATGCTTTTGTCAAAAATAACGCCATAATTAAGTGTTGAATAAAACAATAATGAGCAAAGTAAAACGCTAAATAAAAGTACGGGTTTAACAAAAGTAACTAAGGACAGCCAACTCAAAACTAAAATAGTCAATGAGAAAAGCAATAAAGGAATAGACGTGATAAAAAGCCAATTTATATGGCCTGGCTGTGTTGCAGCAATAAAGGTGTTGTATAAAAACAAGCCATTAAATACGATAACGATATACATCGAAACTAAGCAAACAAAATGACTATAACTTACATGCCAAGACGAAATGTTAAAAATTTGAAAAGCATTTTTCATAATTATTCCTTATCGCCATTTTTATCAGCTAAACGATAAAGCTGCTCTGTGTAAGCTAAGTTGCTAAATAGCACATGAGCGAGTGCTTTTTCAGCTAACGTTTTATCTGCGTTTTGCGGTTTATTTCTTTTTTGTATTTTGGTTTTTTTGTTATAGCGCCAATAGCTAGTTTGTTGATTTGGCGTTAGGATGACAGCGCGATCATTTTCTAGATATGCAAAATTGTCGTAGTACTGCATCATCGCGCGTTCAACTGGATAATTTTTGGTGAGATCAAAGCCCACCATTGGAGTTGCTTGGTCAACTCCTAAAAGTGACAACAAAGTAACTGGTAGGTCAATTTGACTAACAAGTCTTGAGTCGCGTTTAGCCTTCATATCGCTGTTTAAAATAACCGCAGGTATGTGAAAAGACTTTAAAGGGACGGGCTCAGAGCCAAAAACACGCACATCATGGTCTGCCACAACCAAAAATACGGTGTTTTTCCAGTACGATTGTGTTTTTGCTTTATTTATAAACTTCCCTAGTGCGTAATCGGCGTACTTAATTGCAAGATCACGTTTATAGTTTTCAGGACTATACCCTTCAGGTAGCGATACCTTACCTTGTGGGATGTCAAATGGATCGTGATTGCTCGAAGTAAATACAAGACTAAAAAATGGCACCGCCGCATTACTTAGTTTAGTCAGTTCCTTATCTGCTTGTTGGAATAAGTCCTCATCACTCGCGCCCCAAGAGGAGATAAACTGAGGGTTTTCAATGTGGTTGATGTCAACAATATCGTTAAATCCGTTTCCTAGGAAAAAGCTTTTCATATTGTCAAAATGACTTTCACCGCCGTAGATAAATTGGGTAATATAACCTTGTTGACTCAATACATCCGCTAATGAAAAAAAGTTATGCTGGGATTTAGATAGTTTAACTACCGAGCGAGATGGAGATGGCATAAAGCCAGTGGTAATTGCTTCAATACCTCTCACGGAGCGCGTTCCCGTAGCATAAAGGTTGTCAAACCCCCACCCTTGTTGATATAGCTCATCAAGTTCAGGAGTTATACCTAACCCACCAAGTTGTCCAACAAATCGGGCACCTAAACTTTCCTCAAGTATAATTACTAAGTTTTTTTTAACTCCAGACACAAAAGGTTTGTTGTGTGCCAAGGTCGGAATATTTCCGGTGACAAACTGCTTACGATAAGAAGCCTTTTTGACTATATCTATAACTTGCTGGTGAGGCATTGTGCCATACAAATTGCTAGCACTTTTTTCGTTACCCATGTTTTTCAGCGCAAACGCAACACTGTAAGTGGAGTTAAGAACAAGTGAATTTACTAGTGAATCTTGAGAAAAATAGACTAATGCAGGGTTAAGCGGCCGGTGGCTCAATGTACCTCTGGCAGCAAGGAAACAAAGCATTAAAACAGCCATAAGAATAGATAAATTAGCTACTTTTTTCAGTGGCTGTACTTGTGGTTTTGTGAATGCTCTATATAAAAGGCGATAGCTGTAAATACTTGTTATTGTCGCCACAAGTAATGTACTTAGCATTGCTAAAAGGTGACCATGAATTAGCATCGAGAATACTTCTTGTGGGTAATCAAGATATTCAATATATAACCGGTTAGGCCTTACATCATATTGAGTGATGAATGCAGCTGTTGATGTTTCTAAAATAACAACAACAGTCGCAATAATGCTACCGTAAAGCGAAAACATGCGCTGGAATAGCTTTGTTTTAGAGCGTGCAATTACATGCAGCATCAATATCAGCACTCCAATAGTTGCTAAGTATCCAATGCTACTTAAGTCTATTTTGATAGCACCTGAAATGACTGGCCAAATATCACCATCATTTAATCTTGAATGTTGCCATATCAATAGCCCAATTCGGGAAGTTATAAAGATTGATAACAATATAAGTGTAAAACGTGACAAGGGTTTTAAAACGGAAGTATTTGCTGACATAGTTGTACTCGTCTTTAAAAATTGCAGCAATACTAAAAATCGAAACTTAAGAAATCCTGATGATAAACTTAATAGTGGCTATACTATAAAAACTTAAGGAAGCCTTAAGTAAAACTTAAGTTATATAGCGTAACCTAGTGATTAAGATGCATTTTCAGGCGAACAAATAGAACATGAAGTTATTAATAATTGAAGATTCAGGGTCACTGCGACGTAGTTTACGGGTTGGCTTAACAAATTTGGGCTTTGCGGTGGATGAAACCGGTGATGGCTCACAAGGGTTGAGTATGGCAATGACAGGTGAATATGAGCTTGTAATACTTGATATTATGCTACCTAGTATCGATGGCATCACTGTACTGCAAACCATAAGAACAAAACAGCTTGATACTAAAGTTTTAATTTTATCCGCAAAGCAAGAACCTGAAGACCGCGTTTTAGGGCTTCTAACCGGAGCGGATGATTACCTCACTAAACCTTTTTCATTTGATGAACTTCACGCTCGACTCTTAAATTTAATGCGTCGTGGTGGACTAAAAATGGTCAGTGATATTATAGTTATTGATAATTTAGCCCTGAATTTGCAGTTAAAACTGCTAAAAGTTTCTGACAACGTTATTGATTTAACACCCAACGAGTACAAAATTGTCGAATGTTTATTTAGCAATCAAAATAAAGTGTTTAGTGCGGAAAAGCTAAGTACCTATCTTGCAGGACAGTATGATTTAATATCGAAAAACTCGATTGAAGCCCATTTATCATCTGCTCGTAAAAAAGTAAGAGTTGCAGGAGGAGAGCTACCAATTCAAACCAAACGTGGCTTTGGTTATATTGTGCAAGGGCAATGATGAAATCTATTCGCAGTAAACTAGTAATTACTCTCTCAGTAACTATAACAGGGTTAGTTTTATGCATATTGTTGGCCACTGATATTGCTGTTGATAGCTGGATAGACAATGAGTTTGATCGCAGCCTGCAATCTAAAGCAGGTATGTTAAAGACCTTAGTAAATAAGACCGATAATGGTTATTCCTATAATTTTTCCAGTGAGTTTATGCCTGAGTTCGCAGGAGAAGTTGAGCCCGAATACTTTCAAATATGGAACAAAGAAGGTACCTCCATCCGCTCAAAAAGTTTAGATTTATTTGAGGTTAAAAACCTACCATTTGAAAACTTGGAAATTGGCGAATCAAAAATACGACCTATTCAACTACCTGATGGTCGGGATGGCCGAATTTTTTACAGTCGTTTTATACCACAAGTAAAAGATAAGGCATCAGTTGACACCTCTAAAAAGACAGACGCTGAGTCAATGATTTTAGCTTATACAGCATCCTCTGAGGAAGTTGATTTTGTACTTTGGTTGATTGACGTTATTTTTATAGTCACGACAATTACAGTTATTGTATTTATTCGATTGTTTGTCAGAAAGGCCATAGATACATCACTTGCGCCATTGGTACAATTAAATAAGGATATCAGTCAGTTAAGCATTGTCAGTGAAGGCTCAGAGATATTTATAAAAGAGCCAGTTAAAGAGCTCTTGCCAATTGTTGAAAGTTTAAATGCCTTTATTAAAGAGAACAGGCAACTTTACCTAAGAGAGAAGCGCCTCACATCAGATATTGCCCATGAAATAAAAACGCCCATTGCCGAACTAATTAATATGGCAGAAGTCTCCATACGGTTTCCAAATGAAAAAGAGCTCAATGATGACTTTAAGCCTGAAGCTTTGAAGATAAGCCTGAGACTTAAAAATATAGTCTCAAATTTATTGCTATTACATAAATACGGGGGAGGTAAGCTGAACAAGCGAGATGCCTGTGATTTAAATCAAGTTATTAGCAGAATACTGGAAACCCATGATTTATCACGTGTAAATTTGCAGTTGGATGAAAATGCACCAGCAATTATGAGCAACTTGTTTGCCCTTGAATCAATTTTTAGCAATTTAGTTAACAACGCGAAACAATACAGTCCACTCGATTCAAAAATTTTAGTCTCCACGAGAGTTGTAAGGGATAAAAACTTAATATTATCAGTTACTAATTCCCTTAATGAACCTTTGAATGATAGCGATATAGACCAATTATTTGACCCATTATGGCAAAAAGACACTTCAAGAACATCGATTGATAACTTTGGATTAGGGCTATCAATCGCTAAGACGCTTAGTAAAGCAATTGATGCGCAATTAAGCGCGAAAGTTAGTGACAAAAAAATTACATTTTCTTTAGCCTTAACTACGGATTAGCTTATTCAGTAACTACATAGAAATAAAGGCTGGGGTGTACAATTATGTGAAGAGGCTCCTATATACTTAATTTTACTGGCAGCTATAAAACAATCAACACCTTTTCTGCGGCTTAGCTGGGTGTTGTTATCACTGTCCGCTCATGGAATAAATGCGTCTGTTCGATTTGATTGACTTTATTTGTTCAAATCTGACAGTTTTGGTTAGATCTTATTAAATGAATACATTACGCGCTTATCTTGTTAAGCAAAAATGCTAACTAAATCACTGTTAAAAGAAAGTCCGCTTAAGCTATTTTCATTAACCAGAGATTTAAACGCAGCATTACAATAAAGTGCTGTCCCACCTTGCATGCATGATTTAAAAACAAGATTTTTGTCTGATTTAAATGATAAGGATTTGAGGCCATCCTCAATACCATTCAGGTAAGCCTTTTCAGTAAGAGATTCGTCTTCTTCTTCGAAAACGAGTGGATTAAATAAAATTAGCTCTTTATCACACCTAAGCGGTATAAATTCCCCGTAAACTTGCAGATAGTTCCCTAGGGCAATATACGCTTTATGGTTCAAAACAAGGTAATTCGAAAATAAGTTTACGTCATAGGCTTGCTTTAAAGCTTCTTTTTCAACCTTGCAGCTAAATCCGTTTTTGACTATATCCGTTATTCTAGTTTTGCCGCTTGGAAAACCAATCTTGGCTAATATTACTGCTTCTTTATAACTGAGGTTATTTTCTTCGGCAATTTGGTCTGCCATCGATACGATATCTAGGTCAATTATATCGTATGTTCTATCTGGTTTGTGCAATTTATAAATATCGAGTTCCTTTCCCATAAGTAATCCTTTGTGAAGTAATATTTGTGCTTATTAAAGATTAATGAGGCCAGAATATCAACTCCTTCGGTAACGCAAGCAGAACCTCATTGGATATTAGCCAAATTTTATTAGGCTGGATTACTATGGGAGTGCGCGTTAGTTATACCTGTACTGTATTCATTTATTAGCTTTTACTGTATTCATTTATTAGCTTTTAATGTAGAACTAGCAACATTTACATAATACAGATTCTCATCTTTGCCTACCAAAGCCCCTAAATATCTTCCCTTATGTAGAGCTCACGACCCCCAAAAGTAAAATATAATAGATAGATTACAAGGCGTTAATCGCCTTATTTATCTTCCATAATATCTTTAAGTGCAATGCGTTTTAGCTCAGTGCCATCGCGATACCCTTTTACTAATAATTCATCTAATACAGCGCCGGTGTAAAAGGTATAGCCATTTTCTTCATCAACGGGAAGCTCATAAACAGAGCCTGATATTTGAGGCCAAATCCAATAATTCCCACAGGCTGATAAGTGGGGTAGAACCATTGAACCTGAGCTTACTCTCCATTCATCATCATTTTTCCACGAACAAAACAACACATAGCAAGGTTTGCTATCAATAGTTTGAAACGTTAAAACAACCCACCCTTCTGGCTTGTGTTTCATATGTCACTCCATCTTGTTTACAAAAAAATTTAAGCCTCCATTAACCTTAACTTAATAAACAAGAACACCCCCTCTTTTTTCTTAAAAAACACAAAAAATAAAAATGCTTAAATTAACCTAGAATTAATATCGTTGGCATTTTATGAATTTTAAAACCCAAATCAAAGACACTTAAAGAAGATAGCGAGAGGTCTGACCAGTTTAACCTTCTCTATTTCTGCAATATCTGCAATCATAGCGACTGCCTTTTGAAAAGCATCAACCTTGCTGGGGCTAGGTGTGAAATTTTTAAATTTAAGCTTTTAGGAGCAGCACTGAATATTAATTTCGCTTTGGGTGTTTTACTTGAACATAACAACGTCATGTTAAACACAAACATAAAATCGGTTTGGATAAGGTAAAAACAACTCGAGAAACCTTCACAGTACTTTAAAGATAAATTTTTTTTGAGAATAAATAATTTGCTCGTAGAAAAAACATTGAACTTAACTTTTGAATTTTAAAGTGAGATTAACCCTTGAAAATAAAACAAAATTTTCAGTGGCTCCAAGGATTGATAAGCCTAATTATGACGAAAGGAATAATGTAAAAATGCTTACCAAGAACAACCATTCTAAAGATAAACCTTTTAATTTATCACCCATTATCTATAGTGTAAAGACATTTGTTTTTTGGGGAGTGAAATTATGACCGTTACAAAGACGAACGCTAACGTTCACAGAGGTCGATTTGTTATACGATTTTACTCCCATAAAAATCAGTGCGCACTTAATCCCGAGTCATTTCAGGAGCTGATCCTGGCTTTTAAACTGGAATGTGACCCTAATGTGAAGCTGTTTGCCACCCAGCCTGAGCAAATAGAAGTGACTATAGACAAAAAAGTTTACCGCTATACACCCGACTTCTTAGTCCTATATCATTCTGGCTTCGCTGAATATATTGAAGTTCATCATGAGTCTCAGGTTGATAAAGAGTATCACTCGAAAATTCATCTTTTTAATGAGTACACCCGAAAAAAAGCACAAATAGGTTTACGGTTAATCATCGTCGATAAGCTCAATACTATCTTTATGGCGAACCTTAATCTGATAACAATGTATTACTCGGAGCATTCATTCCCATTAACAATGCTGCCTGATGGAGATTTAACCTTTGGTGAACTCATCGAATGCTTGGAGGGTATAGCTAAAAACCCAGTGGCAGAGGCTTATGGACTAATTGCATCAAATGTATATAAATTCGATATGGAGAAGCCGTTAAACGCCTCTACTACATTGATGCGAGGTCACCTCAAATGATCGGATATGCTACGGGTACTGACTTGACTAATAAGTACGGTAACGTTGAATCTATTGCGTTTGTTGACAGTACATCAATACTCCTTTCCGGTGATGGTATAGAGACTAAGAAGCGCCTATTACCTCGAGACGACTTTGAGAAATCAATTGATGATCAAGGCTTTATATTAAGAAGCGCACAGCATCCACATATTGAACTAACAGAATATCAAAAGTTAACGGTTACATCACGATTGATGTATCAATCTATCTTGAAAGAACTGGTTAGCGAAGGATACCCTGCTACAACCAAGAAGACATATGATGAGCTCATCAAAAGAGTCGAGAGTCAACATCCTGCAACTATTGCCACAAAACACCCGCAATGGAAAACGGTATGTCGCCATTGGCGCGTATGGGTTCAATCAGATTTTAATGATGAGGCGCTTGCGGGAGTGAAGCGTAATAGGCCTATACGGCTAAATGCGGCCACTGAGGCTTTCATACAGCACTACATCGCTACCGTCTATTCGTGTAATAACTCTGCTTTCAAAGGCGCATATTACAGTAACTATAAACGAGAAGCGCAAGAAGCTAGCTTGAAAAATAATGAGATTCAAATCGCATCACAACGCACCTTTTACCGCCGGTTACAAGAGCTTACTGATGCCGAAAAACTTGCTAATTTTAAAGGTCTTTCACAAGCGGAAATCAATAAGCGACTAACAACGCTACGTAAACGAATAAAAACCTATTACGCAATGCAACGCGTTGAATGCGACCGTGTTGTGCTAAATATGTGTTTAATTGATGATAAAACAGGTCTACCGACACCGCCTATTTCTTTGTATGTAGCAATAGACGTATACACACGCGCACCTATCTCTGTGGTGCTTAGCTTTGAACCTGAAAACTCTGCCGGTGGGCTTAACCTTTTACGTCAAATATTTATGGCGGATAGTAATCTTACAATGAATGGACGCAAACCGACTACATTGATTATGGATAATGGCCCAGGGTTTAATAATCGTTTGATAAAAAAGGCTGCGGAGCGACTTGAGTTAAATATTCATTATACACCATCAAATCAACCTGCTAAAAAGCCATTCATTGAGTCATTTTTTAATGTATTAAGAGATCACTTTTTTTCGGGTATGAAGATTGAAACACAAAGTGGTGAGACGAGTATTGGATTTCAAAGTTATTCAGGAAAACGTACTAACCCGAACTCACTCGACACAATTCCATTAGCTAAACGTGCGGATATAAAGGTATCTGATTTTACAAAGCTACTGAATATATTTTTGACAGAATACATGCACAAACACCATAAACAGGCTGGCCATACGCCTATCAAAAAATGGAATCAGTCCATTATTGATACGCCTATGCCTTCATTCACATATGATCAGCTACAACATTGCTTCCACGTGTCCAGAGCCCAGGCCTCACATAAATTACAGCAACGTGGAACTATCAGATGTTTAGGTCAAGATTATTACAGTGATGAGCTAAAACAACTATACGCGGCTACTAAAACAGACATGGAGCTGGGTGAAAACCCCTCTGTTTATGTGTTTCATGACGACCTAGATGCCAGAAAAGTAACAGTTCAAGCAACACTGCCTGGCGAGAACAATCCTGTGGAAATAGTGGCTGATAATATTGACCATCATGATACTAAACTACCAGTCAGCTTTGCTGAACTAAATGGCAATCAAACTCTGACCCAACTCGGAATATATACAGAAACTTTCTCCCATACTCCTACTGGTCACTATGTCGGTGAAATAACTGAATTCGTAAAGCAAAAGCCCAAACGCAAACAGCACAGAGGCCCAAAGGTAGCGTCTTTCAATAAAAATACGAAAGAGAACTTATCCATTGTAGAGCGAATAAAAAAATCTCATAAAGTGAATGAACTTAAATCACAAATATCGCACTCAGGTGAACAAGATACCTACGCAGATACGATAGTGAGCAAAACCAGAGAAATGGCCTCTACCCGTTATAATGATGATGAAGGAAATGAAAAACAATGGTAACTATGCCCAGTACAATTTTCGCATGTGACATACAAATGAAGATATGGCAGAGGATAGCGGAAATCCACAATATGTATCACGTACCTTCAGAGGATAAACGAGCTCAACTTATTTATGGTGCCTCGGGTGCTGGCAAGACGTATATATTAAAGCAGTATCACGCTCAGTTTTTACCTGTTACTAAGCCAGAAAAAACGACAAAACCAATCTTTTATGTCGCTTTTAAGGAGTTTAAAAAAAGTACTGCAGAGATAACTCGATTTTTAATTTCAGAGCTAGACGGAACAACACAAAATTCTCGCACTACTGCAGCTGAATTGGATGCCCAACTTATCTCACTTCTCAAAGGCCTAGAAGTGGAGCTAATCATTCTTGATGAAATTCAGAATATTGCCTCAAGTTATGATGGGATAGAGTTTCAACGAATTATTAAATATTTTTGCTATCTGATCGATAGCAACAAGATCCGTTGTTCGATTATTTTCGCCGGTACAAGCAGTGCTAAGCGCCTTATTACATTTGGTAGAACCGCCGGTAAATTTGACGATGACGAGCAGATGTCTCGTCGACAAATGCGCCCCATTGAAATTAAGCCAATCCTTCCTAAAACGAAAAACTGGATTGCCTGTTGTAATTGGTTCATTCAACAAGTTGGGTTGCCAAATTTAACAAAGGATGAGCACAGTGAGCTACTTGATCGTATTTACCTTGCGTACAGTGAGCACACCATGAGTACAATGCGCGATTTATTTTTACGTAATAACACACGAAATGCAAAAAACTATGATCAGCTTATAGAAGCCTTATTTGAAAACTTTGAGAAATATGCAATTGGGGCTGTCAATCCATTTGATTATGAACTTTTAACAAAAAAACAATTAGATGCATATCTAAATGAGCAAGATAAAAACCTTAGAAGTCAGTTCTATTCGGGGTTATGCTAATGCGTTTCCCAATAAAGCCCTCTTACTATGAAGCGGAGTCAGGTATTGGTTATGTACTTCGTTTACTTAAAAGAAATGGCATACAATCAGAATCTCGCGTACTCAATAAGGCTATGCTAACCAGTATCATCAAAGGTAGATCAACAAAGAACGAACTCCTTGATCACCTTATTCCTATAACTCGCACTTTATCATCATTAAAGATAAAGTGCTGGACACATGCGAGATTGCTAACGCCACAAGTTTGTCCAGATTGTGTTAACCAATATGGGTATTTTAGGGCCCAGTGGCAAAATCCATTTTTACGACACTGTATTATTCATGAGTGTGCCCTGTTATCCGAATGCCCTCATTGCAATTCACCGCTGCAATTTACCATTAATCTTCTAAATGGCCGCTGCACATCACCTTTATGCGGCTTACGCTTAACGCATATGCCATTGAATAATCAATTAAAATCACCTGAACAAGTCCACGATGCATACCTCATAGCTAAAGTGATAGTTGACGATAGTAATACACGAACGAGTTTCCCACCAAAGGAGATTACCTCCACATTATTAAATAGAGCGGCTGATATTCTTAATAACCCAGATAGTGCTAGAGTATTCTTAAGTGAAAGGGCTAAACGTGTACCAACAGATCTACCGTTGAACATTGAGTTTCACAAAATTGAAATTATTGTTCAGAATTTGCTATGTGAATGGGGGTCATTATCCACACTATATGAAATGTATAATAGCGAGTATATTCGTTCAAAAGCTCCCATAACTCAGCTTTGGTTTGAAGCTCAAACAGCCTCCTCTATAATTGGGGTAACGTTTAAACAAATCGCTCTTTTAGTCGAAGTTGGATTGATAAGAACTGATTCAAAAAAGGCCTTAAGAACAGATACTCGCGTTGAAATATCAGGTGTTTATACCTTTTTAGCCGAGTTCAGCCACAATAAAGATTACGTCCCCCTTTCTGAGCTACGTCGCTTTATGGCTCTTCATAATATCTGTATAACTGATGTACTGATAGCTGCTAAAAATAAAGAATTATCAATAACATACAAACCTTCATTAGACTTAATGCATTCCATACACGTTTTGCCTGAAGCATTCGATACCTTTTGTAAATTACATACTCAACTTATAAGAGATAAAACGATGTCCGTTGCAAACGTAGCTGAAGTCACCGGTATACCAAAGGTAGAACTAATGAGGTTGATTAATACCGGTAAGCTCAGGCCCGTTTACATTCATGGCAATAATTCAAAACGTATACTTAATTGTGATACTTTGAAGTTGGCGAAAACACAAAACAAACAGCTATCACTCGACATTTAGCACTTTGTAATTTCAACTTTAATTTTTAGGCCGAGACTTGCTCTCGGTCTATGCTTTATTAATAACAATACCGGCAGTTCACTAAAACTAACCGACTGAATATCAATAAGTTTAACTTTCCCTTTTTTAATAAAAGTTTAGTAATTTCATCCATAACTAAACCTAAATCAAACCAAATTTGAATTAACTCAACATTACAAATGAAGCTTCGCATATCTGCATTTTAACTTTCACTTAAATGGCTTCATTTCTCTTTATCCTAAAAATCCATTTTCTAATCGATTTACTACACTTTTACTAAGTAAATATTAGCGTATAGTGTTCGCCACTAATTTACCGAATACAGAATCTACTTAATTATGTGCTCATTAAAATCAAGTCAGAGTTCTTCAGTGGCAGAATGAGAATCTGCAAGGCAGAATGAGAACTTTTTGGCTGGATGAGAATTTGTGTTGGGGCAGTTTTTAGCTATAAATAATTCTCAATTTAAGAGGCGCAGTACCCATAAAGAACACAAGCTAAGTTATTGTTTTGAAATCTTATTACATGGCTGAGATTCTCAAGTTATATGGCGCCGATCAAAACTGATCAGTGCCACTTAAATCGAGAATTCACGGCGCGTTGAGAACTTATTGATTTATAATGAAATACGGCACTTAAATTGAGATTTATTAACTTAATTACACACTAAAAATAATTATGTTTTTTATTAGGTAAATTACTTAATTAATGAGGGGTGGACTATGTCCAAGCAAAATTAGAGATGCCAGAAAATTACATCATAAAAGGTTTAGATTGGATGGCTGTAAAGGCATATATATTTCAAAAATTACTTTTTAACTTTTATCATATTTAATAGTAATTATAATTATCGGTTGGGTTATTTGTTGGCTGTGGTTTGGAACGCAACCTTTAAGCTCATAAAATAATACTATGGTGTCAATGTCCGTAATTGGCACAAAGCTGACCTTATCCTCTAACTCGAAATTGTCCATCGACGGGTTATGAATATAACTCGTTTTTGCCCCAAAATGAGTCAGCGACTGTATGAGCCATTACTCTCCATACCATCATTTGGAATATTTTTTCTAACCCAAATCAAGGGGGCTAATCTGCCTTGAGAAACATAGATATTTTAAACCTTAGTGCTCTCGTAGCTATAGACTTTATGCAATCTATTTGATTTCAATGTAACCCTTACAATTTTGTTGTGCTAGCATCGGAAGCATAATTCTGATTTGCTTAAAGGAGAAATGCATTGGCCAGACGAGGAAATGGTTTAAGGACGGCTATAAAGGTTGTTAAAGCTATAGATAGGGCCAACAAACAAGCCGCCCGCGAAACTCAGCGTAGAGAGAAAGCTCGGCAACGTGCTGAAGCTCAAGCACTTAGAGAGCATGAAAAAGGTGTGCGTGAAGCTCAGCGAGAACTAAAGCGGCAAGTAAGGCAGCAACAATCTGCAGCAAAGCAAGCATTTAAAAATGCGCTATCAAATGCAAATGAAGAGTACCAAGACCGCTGCGAAGAACGAGCCGCACTTAGAAAGCAATTCATACAAGAGGTTTTAAGGTAAACAATGGATAATAATTTACTGATATTAGCAGGCATATCTTTGTTAGCAGTTTTGCTGACCTATATAGTGACGAAACGCTCTGCGGACAAAAAAGTTGGACAGTACAAGTCAATAGATGAAGCGTTAAAGAAAGCCAAAGAAGAGCACGAGACATTAAAGAAAGCAAATGAATCTCTTCAGCAAACTAATGAGATAGCAAAGCAGGCGCTTTCCAAAATTAACGCTGAAACTGCCGACCTACAAGCTTTGAAAGGACAAGATGACTCTCTTAAAGTTAGTATTCTAGAACAGCAACAGTCTCTTGACGCGGCCCAAAACACTCTAAATGAACTTAATGCCAATATTGAAAAGAGCGAACAGGATCTGAACGAGCTTATGGGTGGGATAGACTTGTATTCACGACTCGATGAATATACTGCTCATGGTCATTTTGAAATGCCACAATATCTCTACGGAACATCAACTCGCTATTCTGAAGAGATCAAAGACATACGGCAGCAGCAAAAAGACATGATTAAAGCGAAAACCGCAGTCACCTTCCCTGAAACGACCGTTATTTCTAATGATAAGTCTTTGAATAAAAAAATCCTCAATGGTCAAGTTAAGCTAATGCTAACTGCGTTCAATATTGAATGTGACATGCTTATTGGCAAGGTTTCACCAAGCTCATTTGGTCGTACGCTGGAACGAATCGAGAAACTAGCAAACAATCTAGAAAAGTCAGCTGCGACAATGGAGTGTGGCTTTGATATTGACTACATCGAACTAAAATTCGAAGAATGTAAGCTTCAGTATCAATATACCCTGAAGAAGCAGGAAGAAATTGCCGAGCAGAAGCTCATCAAAGAGCAAATTCGTGAAGAGCAGAGAGCAATAAAGGAGTTTGAAAAAGCTATTGCTGAAGCTGAGAAAGAAGAAAAAATGTATCGAAACCTTCTTGATAAAGCTCAGCAAGAGCTTGCTCAAGCTAATGAACAAGAACGTAGTGAAATGGAACAAAGAATAGCCATTCTAGAGCTGCAATTGGCCGAAGCTGAAGCCAAAGAAGAACGTGCCAAGAGTATGGCGGAACAAACTCGTAAGGGCCATGTGTACGTGATAAGTAACATTGGTTCCTTTGGAGAAGATGTTTACAAGATAGGTTTAACGCGTAGGCTAGAGCCTATGGACAGAGTTAAAGAGCTTGGTGATGCCAGTGTACCATTCCCATTTGACGTACATGCCATGATTTATACTGATGATGCACCTGCACTCGAAACAGCTTTGCACCGTGAATTCCATTCTCAACGTGTTAATGCAGTTAACATTCGTAAGGAGTTCTTCAGTGTCGATCTAGAGGAAATTAAAGATGCCGTTGAAAAGATCGCTGGAGTAGATGCTCAGTTCAAAATGACCGCTCTGGCGGAAGACTATTACGAAAGCCTCCGTCTTAGTGATGCCGCATGATTTAACAGTTTTGTCCGTCTTCGAGTCAGCCAGATCAACGCTGGCTCACCTCTGCCCCAATATGAGTTTCGCCGTTCAAAAGGTAAATAGGGTGAATAATGCTTTGGCTATAGAAAAAGCTAATGTTATAGGGTTTTGCATAGTCTAGACGTTATGTTTGCCCCATCATTTGGTTTTTTTTGGGGCTAGCGCCATTTGAGTAAAATGAAGTACTCTGTTATTAAATATCTTTAAGTGAACGATTTCTATATGTCTAAAAATGTTACGCAACAAATCATTGATAATCTCAATGAAGATAGTTTTCCTGCTATACAGCTTCTTAGTGGGAAATGGGGTTGTGGTAAAACATATCTCGCGAAGCGCAGCATCGTGCCTATGCTAGAGGATAAATATGACCAAGCTCATTATATCTCTTTATACGGGGTGTCTAGTTTAGATGATTTTAGAGATAAGTTGGTGTCATTAAGTTACTTCAATAGCAAAAACTCCATTAACAACTCTTCAATGATTAAAAATGTTATTGGCAATGTAGCAAAAGGATTCGGGGATAGAGGTGCAACTCTAGCACTTGCAAATTCTCTTGCTCAGCCAATCAAGCAAAAACTGCTCTCTAAGATAACTAATTGTGCTTTCGTCATCGATGACTTGGAGCGAGTATCAAGTAAAACACTCGCTTCAGAGGTACTTGGTGAATGTTTAAATCTGGTCGAAAATAATATCAATGTTGCCATGCTAGTTTTAGCTAATGAGGAGCATATTGAAGACAAGTCTATTCTCGAAAAAACCTTCAACAATAAGGTTATACTAACCTCTTCACCAGACGAGATTTTTGGGGTTATTAGAAATAAATATGATCGACATCTGGATGATGCAACCTCTGCTTCAGCTAAAGAAGTTATTTCTAGACTAAAAATATCTAATTATCGAATCGTACTCCGAGCCATGCAGCGCTTTGTGCCTATTAAAGCTCAGATAGAAATACTTCATGACGTTGATAAAAAATCTGCACTTTCAAATGTTATAAATCAAGTCTTTGCAATCACTTATGCTCATTATGAGTATGGAGCTAGTTTTGATGAGATTTGTCAGGAGTCAACAAGGCATTCATCTGACAAAGACAAAATGTTTGATTCAGAAGATGGACCTAAAAAAGCGGTGGAGAGTGCAGAGGAAAGGTTGGCTTGCTTACGTTTGGAAAACATACGTCGCTGCATTCAGAATCCTACAGGCAATGTAACACCTGCCTTAGTCAGTTATTGTCTTAATATAACAACGATGCCAGATGAACTAACCAAAGATTTTAACCTCCCAATACAAGGTAAACTCCTTGATAGAATCAAATCTTTTGCTTTTTATGACCTAACAGATGAGCAATTTGAAGAAGCTGTGAAAGAAACTAAAGAATTCTTATTTGGCAGCACAGTCGAACCTAAACACTTTTACGATTGGTTTACAGCACTTAATGCTTACATCTTCCTTATTAAAAATAAGTACATACAAGAAAATATTAACGGTGAGTATGAAAGAGCTAAAGCGATGGTTGAAAATTCAAAAGCTCTTAAGCCAGTATCTCCGCATCGTTATCAAGAGATGAGCCTTCAAAATATGCACCCCTTAGTAGACGAACTGTATCATTTTGCTAAGCCCTTAAATGATAAGTTATCTATTGGTATTAAGCAGAGTGAACTTCAAAAACAATTTCTAGCTTGCTGGTCTACAGCTAGTAGTGAAATTTACCAGAATTATGATATGAAACCTTTTTTACACCTGTTTGATGCAAAAGAAGTCTGCCAAGCCTTCGAGAGCTGGAAGTTGTTAGACATTATAGTTTTCGGCCAGTTTATCGAGAGTAGATACACAGTTAGTAATATTCGTGAATACTTACAAGATGAGTTTGAGTTCGTTCGTCAACTTAAAGAACACCTCGAATTAAAAGTCCCTTCAATGTCGGCCTCCAGATTAAAAGGCAGCCTTAATTTGTTGATAGAAGATTACTTGGATAAGGGAGTTAAGTTCATTGAAAAAGCAGAAAGTTATAATAGAGATTGAAGTTAGATAAAACCAAAACTCCGTAACAGAGATTACACAAATTAATTTTAGGGGGAGTTTGTCGGGAGAATATAAAATTTATCTTAAAACTATACATTACCTAATCGTTCACCTTTAGAAGCGTAGGACTAACTCATTTATGTCCAAAAACGAGTTTATCTGACCATCTGCTTCTCGCTCAAGTAAGACTCTGAAAAATTGCTCATATAGCTACCTATATTAAAAAAACAGAAACATATTTCCGATAACTACCTTTGAAGTCCTAGAAACGGAAGTTTACTTCCGTTTTGTAAGTTTATAAGCTGGTGTCTAGTGAAAGGTGGGTAGCCCAGTGATAATTTTGCTAGTTGTCTAAACCCATGTGCTAATAGTTAAAGCATGAGCAAGCATTGATACAGTTCAAATGCTATTTAGTAATTGAGCAGGACGCTTTCAAGAAAGCCGGCAAATAAGCGGCTAGAGTTAAATAAGCGTTATTATAGAAATAACTATATTTAAGTACTTTTAAATTTCACTTGCTGTGATTTTACTAACAGTAGGATTCATCAAAATTTGTTGTTTATAACCGTATTCTAAAACCGTATATGTAGCGCTTACTCGTATTTGACCCACAAACCTACCAGTCTAATATTCTTAATATTATGCAGGTGGCGTTTTTAATACCTATAAAAGGCTAATCAGTAATAGCGCTATCAAGCAGTGCAGTAACAACCACTGGTTTTATTAAGTAACAGTTCGCTGTTAAATCCAGCTACAAGATTATTTATAACCGTTTCAACAAAACCACTACCCTGCGCGCAGCCAAGCCCTTGAGAAAGTGGGCCGGCATAAACAAAGTCACCTTTATCGTTAATCACCACGGCAGCTGGTGTAGCAGGGAGCAGTATTTGTAAAGAGGCTGTTTGCTCAATATTGATAAGCGTAATATTTTGCGCTTTAGAAAACGCAGCCAACTGTTTTAAATGAGGCTGGGCTTGCTTGGTGCAGCCACAGTCAGGGTCAGTAACGATAATCAACGAATTATGCTTTGCAGCTGTAAACCCTATGTGTTGTTTAAATTTAGTAAACCACCCTGGTTGCTCAAGCACGCCATAACTGTCAAAAACGCGCAACTGATTATATTGATAATAAACTAAACCAGAAACCGTCAATACTAACCACAGAGCAATCACTGCACTCATTTTAATGGATGAATTACTTAAATTTAGCAATGCTTTGCTCTAATACCGCAATACTTACGTCGATCATTTGTACTTTAGCGGTTAGCTTTTCTACCACTTTGGTATCTTGATATTGGCTTTGCTGCATTTGTTCTGTGCTTGAGGCTATTTGTTTTGTGTTTACAGCTTGCTCAGCAACAACTTGCGCTACAGAGTGAGTACTCTGGCTGACAGCTTTTATTTGCTCACTCATGGCGCTTATGTTTTCTTTCATGGTGGTGCTGATATGCGTTAAATCAACAACAAAATCGACACACTGGCTCATAGATTGGGTTGACGTTTTACTGTTTGTAACTAAATCTTTTAATGTTAAAGCAATTTTATCTGTCGTGGCTTTACTGCTTGTAGCAAGCGTTCTGACTTCATCGGCAACAACTGCAAACCCGCGGCCATGCTCACCCGCTCTTGCGGCTTCAATGGCTGCGTTAAGCGCAAGTAAGTTAGTTTGCTCTGCAATGCCCGATATTTCATTTAACAACCCTGATATTACATCACCAGCGGCCACTAAATGATTTATTTGCTCTTCTGTATGATTAAGTAAATTAAGTAGCTCCGTGCTTTTAGTGTCTGTTTGCATAACGTCATTTAAGGCGCTATTTGCAGCTTGAGTAATGTTATCTACCTGCTGCTTTAACACTTCGCTTTCATGCTCAACTAAGCTAAAACCCTGTGCAACTTGAGCACCAGAGTCTGCTATATCATTAGTTTGTTGCTTTCTTTGCTCTGCCCCGCTTGCTAGCTCATCGTGTACGTTTATTAATTGCTGCGAATTTTGCTGCAGTGAAAGAGACTGCGTTTGCACTTGTCTAATTACATCTGATAAATAACCCAATAAAGTATTAAAGCCCGCTACTGCATTGCTATTTTTATCATCGGCCCTAAGCGAAAGCTGTATATGCTCAGGGTCTTGCATAATGGCTTCGGTCGCTTTGGTTAAAGACACGCCAGCTCGGCGCTCTTGTTGTAGTGTTTTAGCAATATAGCCTGCTACAAACACTTCTACTATTGCATAGCCGGCATGTATAAGCACCGTAGTAAACGCCAGTCTGTCAGGGTCAAATACATAAAAACCGGTGTTTTGTGTTTGTAAAAAGTAAAAGCTTAAATGATGAACGGCCACAAAAATAATGGCCGTAATAAACACCTGCCACTGTACAAACATAATCAACATGGCCATTAAGATGAATATTTCGAAGTGTATTTCTATTAACCCAAAGGCTTGTTGTATGTGCAAAAAAGAAAACATCATAATTGCCGCAGCAACAACATGACCTGTGATTGGGTTATTTTTCTGAGTTTTAAGTAACCATATAGGCATTAAGCTTAAAGGTAGGCCGACTATAAATGCTTGTGTAAGTGTCCCAAAGTACAAGCCTAGGGCGATAGACTCTACAAACAAAAAAATGAATATTATGGTGAATAAACGACTTACACTATTCATAAATACCTTTAATTATTAAAATTTTTAAACAAAATCAGGGGTTGTACGTATTAACTCATAATTACGACCACATTTAATTATCAATATAGCCTAGCCTGCCAACTTTACTTAATAATTGATAAAACCGCTTTAAATTCAGGTAATGCTGCGTTTTTTGTCCACTGAAAAATGATACTTTCTACGCTTGTAATTATTGCCCCTGCCTGTTGTAACTGCTCTAGAGCTAGCGATTTATGCATCGTATTTCGTGAACCCACAGCACCTGCCGCTACATGCACCTCAAATCCTTGGGCTATTAAATCTAAGCAGGTTTGTAAAACACATACATGCGCCTCTGTGCCTATTACTATAATTTGTGAACGCGTAAGCTTTGTAAACACAGCATTAAATGCAGGCTCATTACACGCACTAAAATGTGTTTTTTCAACAGTCTGTGCGTTTATAAGGGTGTTTTTTAAAAGCCTGTTTGTACCACCAAGCCCTTGAGGATATTGTTCAGTCACTATGCTAGGAATTTTAAAAAGGGCGCTTACTTTGGCAATTTTTATTGCCCACCCTAGTAAATCAGAAAAACCACTAATAGCGGGAGAAAGCTTATCTTGAATATCTATCACTAATAACACGCTGTTATCTGCAGATAAATTTTTGTGACTAACCATAACACCCCGTTTTAAGTAATTATAATTAGTAAGTGTAGCTTAAATGGTTATAAATAACTAAATTAGTGCTTTAATTTAGTTGTTATAAGTTGTAATCCACATTTTAAAAAATGTGCTATATTTAACTTTTATATGTATATCCCCTGCCCTAGAGCGAGTTTATTAGTGCGATTGAGTATTTTGTTTTTTCTCTTCACCACTGTATGTTTTCTTTGTATTACTAGTGTATCTGCCTCCACAAATTATGCTCAACAACTACAACGAATATCTACCGATGAAGGTTTATCCCAAAATTACGTAACTAAAATTTTGCAAGACGATTTAGGTTATATTTGGATAGCCACAGCGCAAGGGCTTAATCGATTTGATGGCTACACGGTAACCCCTTTTGATGGCGGATTTACTCTTAACGAAAACTTCATCACTACACTATTTAAAACGCATGCAGGCAATATAATTGTTTCTACTGAGCTTGCCGGTGCCTATTTAGTTAACCCAAAAACGTTAACTACTCGTAATATATTTTCGGGCAATCTTGCAGGTAATACAGCTAGTTTCGCTTCTATTGAAGCGATAGCTCAGCACCAAGATACCTTTTACCTTGCCATTTTAAACAACGTGTATTCACTTAACTCTAAAACAAATTCACTTACTTTAGAGTTTACTATAGGCAATGAAAACAGCGTGGTGCGCGCATTAAAATATTACAAAAATACGCTATTTATAGGCACTCAAACGGGTTTATTTAGTTACGACCTAAAAACAGAGTCATTAACCCCTCTTAATTTACATACCCCCGATAAACAAACAGTCGATAACAGTAATGTTAAATTTTTATCTGTAGACCCCGCGCTAGGATTATTAGTTGGCACCGTTGAGGGCATGTACGCATTAAGTTTAAATAGCTCAGCAGGAGCAACTACAACTCAAAGCACTAAAAGCGTGATTGCTGATTACAATATTTGGGATTACAGCAATACACCCTATGGCGAATTTATTGCCACAGAGCATGGCTTGTTCGAATTTAACCGAGAACAAGGCACCACTGAGTTAATTCTTAGCTTTGATCAAAGTAAATTTAATATTACCGAAAATACTATTAACGATTTAATGGTCGACTCAAGTGGCGTGTTTTGGCTGGCGTCGCGCACTCAAGGCGTGCTTACTTGGTCAATAAACACACGGCGTTTTAACAAAATCACCCTACCCGAAAACAACTATATAAACAGTATTTACCAAGACGATGATTTATCTATGTGGTACGGCACCGATAATGGCCTTGCTCATGTAAATGCTAAAAACAAAACAACCTACTACCTAACCTCGCAGGACCCTAAAGCGGTTTATGGTGAATACGCTATTTTTGCAATTAATAAAGCGTATTTAGAATCCACTTCGCGGTATTTATGGCTAACGGGGTACTACAGTTTAATTTTATTTGACAAAGAAACAGGCACTGCCGTTGCAAAAAAAGATTTAAATAACGCACTGTCTGAAGGTGCGGTTATTTATGGTTTGTCTGAGGTAGCCCCCGACACATTCGCTTTTTATAATGATCACAGTTTTTATGTGTACAATGGCAAAACAGGCTTAACGCGCGAAATTAACGGGTTAAAACAACATGTAAACCCTTTAGAGGCCTATACTTTTCATCGACCTTTTGATGATTACCCAAATGAATTTGTATTAAGTACAACTACCCACTTTTACCGGTTTAACGAGCAAACAAACACCCTTACCACTATTTATAAAACCAGTAAAAAAGACAGCCAAAATTACCACACAGTAGAAAACTGGTTAACCGATAAAAATAACATTTTATGGTTAGCAACAACCAGCGAAGGCCTAGTGGGTATTGATGCGCAGAGCTTTGAAAAAAAGCACCACTTTAACGTAAGTAACGCCTTAAAAACGCAGTCTATTTATTCACTTATTAGCGATGAGTATGGTTATTTATGGTTTAGCAGTAAAAATGGTTTGTACCGCTTAAATACCGATACGTTAAGGCTGCGAGTTTTTACGGTTAAAGATGGTTTATCGGTTAATTTATTTAGCACTTTAGGGGCAATTACGCTTAAAAATAACACTGTAATGTTTGGCAGCAGTTATGGTGCGATTTCGTTTAACCCCGCTGAGTTTTTACAGCAAAGCACGCAAACAACAACCTCAATAACCGATATTACTTTAATGTCGCGCGATTTAGACTATCAGCCAAATCAGTTTGCCACCTCTGCATTGCAATTAACACATGAGGATATGGGTTTGGAGGTCAGCTTTTCTAATTTTGATTTTCAAAATAGCGCGGAAACACGATACAAAATTACGCTTCAAGGACCTACTTCGCTAGAGTATGATGATTTAAAAGCAAACAAAATATTTTTTACAAAGCTCCCACCAGGTAATTATCAATTAAAGGCCAGCGCGTATAACTTTAATAGTGCGACCGAGTCAAAGCCGGCGCTGTTAAATTTTAATGTGGCATACGCGCCTTGGAAGTCTCCTTATGCGTATGCGGCTTATATTTTAATTATTATAACTGTGCTGTGTTTACTGTTTTGGCAATACAGAAGCAGACAGCTAGCCATAGCTAATGCGCAAAAAGCGACAATACACTCGCAAAAACAAACCGAGCTTGCGCTTAGTAACAATAAAAGTGGCATTTGGGATTACCATTACAGCGACGATTCGGTAAATACAAACCGGGGGAGTGAGCTTGGGTATACTAATTTGCCCAACCGTATTCCATTAAAACATTATTTAGCTTTAATTCACCCTGAAGACAAACCACGGGTTATTTCGCACTGGTTAAATTTTACCAAACAAAAAAAGCATGAGCATTGGCAAGCAACTTACCGGTTGAAGCATAAGCTTGGCCATTGGTTGTGGTATCAAGATTTAGGGCAAATTATTTATGACGAGCACACAAATAAACCGGTATCTGTATCTGGCATATATACCAACATAACAGAGCAACGTGCCAATGAGCAGCAAGCCAACATTTTAGGTGAGGCGTTTGGGCAAATAAACGACTGGCTGCTTATTCTAGATAATAATTTGGTGCCGGTTTCTGCAAATAACAGTTTTATAAAAACCTTTTCGCAAACTCATAAACATCCGCTTAGCTTAAAAGTGTTTGTTAATGCGATAGGTAAAACGCAATGTAAAAGCTATGCCAGCACATTAAAAAGCTTAACAGCAAAACAAAATTGGCGAACTGATGCCGTTATTAAAACTGCAACTAACCCGCACCACCCCATACATATAAGTGCCACTGCAATCGCTAAAGATACACATAGCATAAGTTACTATGTGATTGTTATTTCGGATTTAACCGAACAAAAAAAGGCAGAAGACGAGCTGCGCTATTTAGCCAATTTCGATCCCCTTACACAATTGCCTAACCGCAGTTTAATGCATCAAAAAATTGGTAAATCGATTAAAAAAGCTCATCAGCAGCTCACTCAAAGCGCTTTACTATTTATAGATTTAGACAAATTTAAACCGGTAAACGACACATTTGGCCACGCAGTGGGAGATCAACTACTGTGTAATATTACCCAAAGAGTGAGCGCTATGTTGCCAAGTAATGCCACGCTTGGCCGCCAAAGCGGTGACGAATTTTTAGTGCTTATTGATAACGTAGAAGACATAGCCGTACTTAATAACATAGTCAAAAGTATTAGCTCAGAACTTGCCAATAAGGTCATTATCGAAGATTTTTCTATTAATATATCAGCCAGTATTGGCGTGGCTTTATACCCATTTGATGCCAGCTCGACCGATTTACTGATCAGAAACGCCGATGTAGCCATGATGCATGCAAAGCAAGCAGGCAGAAACGGGTTTAAGTTTTTTAACGACTCGATGAACGAGCAAATAAAACAAAAACTCATCCTCGAAAACGATTTAAAAGACGCCGCGAAAGATAATCTATTATTTAATCACTACCAACCCATAATAGACACGCACGCACAAACAATAAATGGGGTTGAATTACTTATGCGCTGGGAAAATAGCGGCCAATTTGTCTCGCCGGCATTATTTATCCCTATTGCTGAAGAAACAGGCCTGATAGAAGCATTAACTGAGCAAGCTTTAGAGCGCGCGCTAACTGAGCTAGCCCCTACATTGGCCAGCAACCCATTGTTTTATATTTCACTTAACTTGTCGCCAAAGCACATTTTAAGGACGAATATAGCAACCAAGCTGACCAATATATTAAAACAGCATCAAATGAGCCCAGTACAATTGCGCCTAGAAATAACAGAAAACATACTGCTAGAAGACAAGCAAAAAGCCGCAAAGCAACTACAAAAGTTAAAATCGGCTGGTTTTAAGCTGTTACTCGACGATTTTGGCACCGGCTACTCATCACTTACTTATTTGAGCCAGTTCCCTATTGATGTCATTAAAATAGATCAAAGCTTTGTTAACAGCATTGGGGTTGATAAAAGTGATGAGTCGATCATCAAAACCATTTACACTTTAGCTCAAAACTTGGAGCTTTATTGCATAGCCGAAGGCGTTGAAACTAAGCAACAAAAAGCCTTTTTAGAAGGGTTAGGTTGTCATGTTTTACAAGGTTATTATTTTGCAAAACCAATGCGTGCAGAGCAATTACAAAACCCCGAAACACATGAGCATATTCACACTTTAATAAAAAGTTAGCTATGAATATGCTGGCATTCGTGGCTTTCTATTTGCAGTACGCTGCTTTTAACATTAAAACGCGCAGCGAGGAGTTTTTCTATTTTTAAGCGGCAGGCTTCATCGTGCTTTTCAATTGTACAATGCTCTTTTAACACCACGTGAGCGCCGACAATAATATCGCTGTCTTTGCGCGAGACCGTCACATTATGTACGTTATGCACATGCTCTAAATCGGTAATAGATTGCTCAATATCCTTCACTTTAGGCAACTTAGCGTTATTAAAGAACAGCCCTTTAATACAGCTCGTGATCACTTTACCGCCGGTAAATAACACAAACGAGGCAATTAGCATGCTCGATAAAATATCAATAATGCTCCAGCCCGTAAAATAAATAAGTACGCCAGCTATAAACGTAGAAATGGTCGATATAATGTCAAAAAACGAATGTAAAAATACAGCGTACACATTAATGCTTGCTTTGCGGCCTTTATAAAGTACCCACGCTGCAGCACCATGAAATAAAAACCCCACAGAGGCAATACTCGACATTAAAAAGCTGTTTATTGCTAAATCATGACCATCGTTATGATGGGAAATTCTCTCTACACCTTCATATAAAATAACGGAGCTTATTGCCAAATACAGTAAACCATTAATTAAACCACCAATGAGCTCAGCGCGTTGATAGCCATCGTTATAGGTTTTAGCAAAATGAATTGCTAAGCTTGAGGCAATAAGGGCAATAAATAGCGAGCTATTATGCACAAATAAGTGCCCTGCATCGGCAAGTACAGCAAGCGAATTAGCGTAATAAGCGCCAATTACCTGAATTACCATAAATGAACATGTTATCGCTAAAGCGATAAGTAACCGACGACGAGACGCCTGGTGTGTAGTGATTTCTGTCATGAAATGCTTGAAAAACCTATACTTAAAATGCAAATAAGCCGTCAGGTGGCTTAGAGTAGAAAAGGGTAATGATATACAGTAGCAATTGTAATACGAAGCCCTCTTAAACGCACTAAAAACTTAGCAAAATAGCTAAAGTTGTACTAAATAACATAGTAGGAACAATTAAATTGTATGTAAAATCAACGGGAGCAATGAGTGGGCTTAAAACCAATCGAAGATATGTGGAGTACTATAAAGCTTATTCCGTTTGCCGTTGTACTTTATGATGCTAAAACACAAGCCTATAAAGCAAACACTCAAGCGCAGAGTATATTTGATTTACCCTCACAGCCAACTTTAAAAGATGCAGACTTTAAGCACCTCACGTTAAGTAGTCCAGAAAGTAAAAAACAATTTACTGTTGCTCAATTGTTTGAAAAATACTTAGTTATAAATACTAACTGCCACGTATTTTTACAAAAACAAACGCACGGCCTATTACTAAACGCCAAACTTGCCTCGCTAAATAGTCACTTATACATTGCTACGTTTGAGATAATTGAACACAACGAAGATGCGCAATATAACTTTGATAAAATTATTTCAAAAATTTCTACCGACTTAATAGATATTCAAATTGACGATATTGATACTCATATAGAGTTTGCGCTTAAAGCCATTGGCACTGTATGCCATGCCGATAGGAGCTACTTATTTAAATTTTCTGACGATGGTAAGTCAATGCGTAACACCCATGAGTGGGTTAACCAAGGGATTCAGCCATTTAAAGATCAACTACAGCACATACCAAAAAACTCACTCCCCTACTTTGCTAATTTAATGGGCACCACACACTTATTTAAAGTAAATGATGTTGCCAGCCTCCCAGCTAAAGCGGCTAAAGAAAAACAAGAACTTGAGCGTGAAGGTATTCAATCGGTACTGTGTATTGGCCTTCGCTACGATAAGGAGCTAGTAGGCTTTATTGGTTGTGATTGTGTAAAGCAAAAACGTGAGTGGACAGACTTAGACTTAATTAGGTTAAAACTAGTAGGTGAAATAATCGCTAATGCGTTTAAAAACTTAAACTACAAGCAAGAGCTTCAGCATATTCAACAACAGCTGATTACCGCAAATCAAAAGCTTAACCACCTTGTTAATACCGACAGCCTCACCACAATTGCAAACAGGCGTTGTTTTGACAAAGCACTAGAGAGCGAAATTAAACGCTGCGCACGTGCAAAGCAACCCGTTAGCTTAATTATGTGCGATATAGATTTTTTTAAAAATTACAACGACAGCTACGGCCATCAACAAGGCGATGAAGCCTTAGTCAAGGTGGCAGCAGCGCTTAAGTCGCGATGCCGACGCGAAAGCGATTTAGCCGCGCGCTATGGCGGTGAAGAATTTGCCGTCATTTTACCGGCAACTAATGAGCAAGACTGCCAACAATTTACCCGCTTAATTCAACAAGCAATTAAAGCGGCAGACATAAAACATAATAATTCTACCGTAAGTGAGTACTTAACATTAAGTATCGGTTTTTATTCAGCCACGCCTGATAAAAATAGCACGCCACAGTGCTTTATAAGCAAAGCCGATCAAGCACTCTATACCGCAAAAGAAATAGGCCGTAATAAGGTGTGTCAATTTAAACCCACTCACTAAAAGCTTGTTTTTGTGGTGCATAAATTCAAGTAGTGATAATCTATACACGCTGAAATTATAAACAATACAACAACTCAGCAACTCCACTCTCATAAGGAATTTTTAAATGGATCCAATCAATCAAATACTAAATATGGTATTTACTGTTGAAGCATTTTTACTTATTTTTGTAATTGTACTTCTAAAAAGTAGTGTTAAGTTTGTACCTCAAAACCGAGCATGGTTAATAGAGCGCTTTGGAAAATACCAATCAACTAAAGAAGCCGGCCTCAATTTTATTGTGCCATTTATAGACCGCATTGCTGCAGACCGTAGTTTGAAAGAACAAGCTCAAGATGTTCCCTCACAGTCAGCCATCACAAAAGATAATATCTCCCTAATTGTTGACGGTGTATTGTACTTTCGAGTACTTGACCCTTACAAAGCAACATACGGCGTGGATGACTATGTATTTGCTGTTACTCAATTATCGCAAACAACTATGCGTTCAGAGTTAGGTAAAATGGAACTAGATAAAACATTTGAAGAACGTGACTTATTAAATACCAACATTGTGGCAGCTATTAACCAAGCAGCTGAGCCATGGGGTATACAGGTTTTACGCTATGAAATAAAAGATATTGTGCCGCCTCAATCAGTTATGGAAGCAATGGAAGCACAAATGAAAGCTGAGCGTGTAAAACGCGCGCAAATATTAGAATCCGAAGGTGACAGACAAGCAAATATTAATGTTGCAGAGGGTAAAAAGCAGGCGCAGGTACTTGCCGCAGAAGCAGAAAAAGCAGAACAAATACTCAGAGCAGAAGGTGAAGCAAAAGCCATTATTGCGGTAGCTGAAGCACAAGCAGATGCTCTGCGTGAAGTAGGTGCAGCAGCAGATACAGAACAAGGACAAAAAGCTATCCAATTAGACCTTGCAACTAAGGCTATCGCTGCAAAAGAGGCCATAGCTAAAGAGTCATCGGTCGTTTTACTTCCCGATAACGCCACCGATGCTAGCTCGCTCGTAGCGCAAGGTATGTCTATTATCAATACATTAAATAAAACGCAAAAGCTGCAATAAAGCCTATTAGCTTAATTTAGGAGAATATATGGACCTAATTTCTCAAAACTTACCACAAGCTTTAATGGTTATAGGTATTATTGCATTAATAATAGAAGTCACCGTTTTAGGGCTATCTACTATTATTCTGCTTTTCTTGGGGTTGTCTTTGCTAACTTCTGGGCTGTTAATGGTTGCAGGAGTACTACCCGAAACTATTACAGCGGCGCTTTGGAGCAATACCATCATTACCGCTGTTTTGGCACTACTTTTATGGAAACCCATGAAACGTATGCAAGAAAATGTAGATTCTAAGCAAATAAATAGCGATTTCGCCGATCTTACTTTTGTTTTAGCAAAAGATGTTTCAGATAAAGAAATAACAACACATCAATATTCTGGCATAAGCTGGCAACTCAAAAGTACACAACCCATTAGTGCTGGCACCAAGGTAATAGTGGTTAAAAAAGAGGTAGGTGTTATGTGGGTTGCCCCTGCCCCGTAACGCTTTATATTATTACGGGCGGCTCTAGCTGCCCGTTTTTTATACCTGATATTTTAAATACATTACCTTGTAATGACTGGTTAGTTTTTACATTACTGTCATCTGCAGAAGTTACAAATAGCCACTGTGCGTTATTGCCACCAAACGCAACGCTTGTAGGTTTTGTTGCAGCAAGTGGCAGTGTGTTTAAAACCTCCCCATCTGGCGATAAACACATAACGCAGCCCATATCCCATACCGCAAGCCATAAGTTGCCAAGGGCATCAATCACACAGCCATCTGGGTCTACTTGGGTATTTTTAAATTGATAAAAAACTTGGGCGGGTAATATAGGCTCGCCGCTGTCTGGGTTTACATTTAAAGTAAAAATACAGCTGGCTTTTGAGTCGCAGTAATAAGCACGTGAGCGCGCTTTATCAAAACATAACCCGTTGGGAATGGTTAAACCTTGCACCACGCAATTAAGCGAATTTTGATAAAAACGGTAAATCTTACCTTCGCCTGAGCGGGCGTTTGTATCCATAGTGCTTAGCCAAAACCCACCCCAAGGGTCTGCCCGACCATCGTTAGAGCGCCGTGTGGACTGGGTATTTTCTAAAAATGTGAGCGTTTGGCGCACCCCAGAAGCTATATGGTATTTATATATACCCGTACTGGTGCCAATAATAAGATGTGCTTTATCAAGCCACGCTAAAGCCGAAACCGTATCTTGCATTTCAACTTGTGTTAGTGAGTCAGGCTTTGTTAAACACTTACTTAGCAGCAGGTTTTTTTCTATATCTACCCAAAATAGCGTTTCAAGCAAAGGGTGCCAAAGCGGGCTTTCACCTAACTTATTTTGCACGTTACTAAATACGGTTACACTTGAGTCAGTCATAAATAACGATTCTTTAATATTAACAAAGCCTTGTATTAATAAATACTTTATCAGAAATCCCCAACACTTACGATTAAACAAAACACATTAGCAGCTAAACGCTTTTTTCTAAGCCAAACAGTGCACTAATACCAAATAGCTTAATTAAGTGATTTAGTTTTAAATACTAAACCACATTGATTACAGGATAAAAGCTTCGTTATTGGTCTGTTTATATCAAAATTTTTAGCGCCGTTAGCGCCAAGTTTAATCCCTTGAGTGAATTAAGTAATGTGGCAAATGGGTATAATTATTTCAGCATTTTATCGCGCTTTACCTGGTTAGTTGGTAATATCATCAACAGGGAGGTAATAGTATGATTAATAATAACAATAAACATTCTTTAGTGGTTGAGGGAGGTGCAATGCGCGGTATTTTTGCCGCCGGCGTGCTGGATGAGTTTTTAGCGCAGCGCTATCAACCTTTTACTAATTACTTTGGGGTTTCTGCTGGCGCTACCAATATAGCCGCTTATTTATGCCAACAACCTAAACGTAACTACCATGTTATTACCGATTTTTCGTGTCGGCCTGAATTTATTAACTTAGCGCGCTTTATCAAAGGCGGCCACTTATTTGATTTAGATTGGCTGTGGCAAGCAACCATTAAAGAAATCCCCCTCAATACAGAAGCCTTTGCAAAGGCAGCTCACGAATTTTATATCGTCTCTACAGCTATCACCACAGGGCAGCCCCATTACCTTAAAGCAAGTAGTGATGCGATGGTAGAGCAACTTAAGGCATCGTGCGCGATTCCAATTGCGTATCGTAACTACCCTATAATTAATGATATTGCGATGACCGATGGCGGCGTAGCAGACTCTATTCCCGTAATAAAAGCATACGAAATGGGTGCTCAAGAAATAACCGTGGTGCTTTCTCAGCCACTAGGCTATAGAAAAAAGCCAAGTAAATCTAAGTGGTTAACCAAAAAACTTTATAAAAACTACCCTGCTTTAATAAATAGCTCGATTAACAGAGCGCATGTTTATAACAGCAGCATAGATTTTATTAATAACCCGCCTGAAGATTGCAAAATCAATATTATTGCTCCACCTCCTCAATTTAGAGTGGGCCGTACAACCAAAAATGTTAAACGCCTTAACGATGGGTACAAAATGGGAATTGATACAGCCAAAGCCTTTTTAAGCTAAGTGTGTTGTTTCCCTTTAGATAGCGCAACCAGTATGCCCATTACAGTAAACGCTGCAATGGTGCATACAATGCCCGCTAGCACAGCGTAAACATGTATAAAAAACGCTAAGGCAATAGCTATTAAAGCCCAACAATACAGCCACTTATAGGCTACTTTGTAGTGCTTACTTCTCATTAATAATAAAGCGGCCAGTAAACACGCTAGCGCAATAACTATCATAACAGTGTTCATGCTGCTTTTACCTCTGCAAGTGCTATGGCATCAGGTTTTGTTTTTAAGTATCCCCATAAAAACGCCAGTCCAACAATTAAAAAGCTAATATCTGTAAATGCCACTAGGGTACTGTTTGCGTTAATAACATTATTAACGCCTAATACACTATTAAGTGGTAAAACACTCATTAAGAATAAGGCGCAAAGCAACAAGGTTGCTCTAAAGTAGTTTTTATAGTTTTGCCAAAATGCTGCAATTACTAGCCATACTAACCACGCGTAAAAAAATACCGGCCCAAAGTAAGCATTGTGCTCAACACCAGCCACGGCATAGTTTAAAAGTACTTGCACAGGGAATAACACACAACAAGCAAGCACTAAACCACCGCAACTGCCTATAATAAAGCGGTTCCACCTTGCATATGCGCCAGCGCTAAGCGTTGGTGTGCTGCCTCTGGTACGCTTTGCTAACCACATCATCATGCCAGAAAGTGGCATTAAGGCACATGCTAAGCCAAGCATTACCCAAAGTAACTTCACAAATAAACCTGCAAAATTACCAAAATGGAGTGGGAAGAGTATTTCAATAATTTTAATTGATACCCCTGCAATATCGCCAAAACTACTCATAGAAGTGATGTACTCCCCTTGCCCATTGTAATGCAATAACTGAGAAGCCACGGCTTCGCCTCCTAAAAGGCGTAAATACACTTGTGCGTTAGCATCGTTATGCGCCATTACCGTGGCATCTAAAATAACTGCATGTGGGTAGCGTTGCTGCGCATCACTTAAAATAGCGGTTATGTTAGTCGGCTGATTTACATGACTAATTATTGGCTCAGGAATAGCTGTAAAAGTTTCTATCAACTTATCTTGGTCGCCTCCAAAGCTAACGAAAGCTGCTGCCGGTAGTAAAATTACGGTTGCGAGCCCTAAAAATGCGCCGCTAAAGCCAATTACAATATTAAAAATACTGCCCCAAATGCCCATTACTTTGTGGCCGTCACTTATGGTTACATCAAAGCCTTTAAGCCACCTAAAGGTGAACAGCTCTTTAATTAATTTACGATGTATAAATAAGCCAGTTACCGTACTTACTAATAATGTTAAACCTAAAAACCCAGTTAAAATAAGCCCTATAGGTCGCCCTAAATGTAAGTCAGCGTGAAACTCACCAATGTAGCTGGCTGCATCTGTTTTTCTATTGGCATAATATTGCTTACTGGGGCCATAGTAGGTATTTACCAACGCTAAGCTTGCTGGGTCAAATTCAAATGCCCGAAGTACTTCTTGCTGGTAATTTTCATCACCATGGTGCGATTCAAATACTAAAGCCAGTAAGTGAAAATTATGCCCTGTTGGCATAAACACATGAATGTTTTCACCAAACTCTTTGGGCACTTGAGCGTGGTATGTATTAACTAATGTGCTTATTTCGCTATTAGGAATATGTTGAGTTTGCTGCAGTGATTGGTTGGCCCAAATTTTTAGCTCAGGCCTTGCAAGTACTGCTAACGCGCCGGTAAATGCCACAACAAACAATAAAACGGCGGTTACTACGCCCACCCAACTATGTAATAAAAATAGCTTTTTTAAAGTAATTGATTTCATCCTTGCCCCTGCATTAATGCAAAATAACTTAAAATTCCATGCACTAAACACAAAGTGATCATGAGTAAAAATGGCTGCCATGCTTTTTCGCTAATGTAGGCATATATAAAAAGCCCAACCCAAATAATTGGAAACAGTAAAATAGGCAGTAAAATTTGTTCACTCATTTGTAAGGGCAAGTAGGTAGTCATCCCGGTGATCATCACCGTAGCGGTTACCAATGCCAATACGCACGCCATTAAATGGCGACGCTTTGTAGCGCTAAAGGTTTTTTTATTATTCATTTTTAGCTCATTTAATAAATAGCAGGCGCGCACACCTGCACATGCAAATAACAACTATTTGCATTATATTGCGTATTTGTAAATTTATGCAACATATTATCGTTACTTAATAAGCTAACAAGCTCCTTTTTATTCGCATTCGCACAATCAATGCCTGTTTATTTATAAAATTACATTTTTTGAGCATACTTGGTATTTAGGTAGGCAAATATGATGAGCTAAAACTGTTTTTAAATAATCCCAAAAACAACTGCGTTATCATACTGATCAGTGCTTAACTGCTTAGCCCATTAAAATAACGACTAAACAGGCAAATTTTTAACTTTAACAGTCAACAAACTCTATAATTATTGTTATTTTGTTAAGGCATATGCAAAAAGCTAATTGTCCCTAGGCAGGCTCTTTTAGCAGCTGTTAAACAAATCACTATACATTGATAAAATGAGAGAAATTTATGAGCGATAAAATCAATCCAGACGCGTTACACGCACTAAAAATTGCATTTACTTACATGCCGCAAGCAATTGAAGTAACAAAGTACGAATATGGCGAGCGCTATCAAACAGTGCTTGATCATATTGAAGCCGTGCGCGAAGTGTTGCTTATAAACGATGTAGACCCAGAAGAAGTAGGCGGCGACATAAACCCAGAATACACGCCTAATTCTACCTATTAATGGGAAAAGTTTGCTAATTGAGCAAAACAATTAAGTTCGCGTGTTGATAGCCTAACACCCATTACTCAATATATTGCTCAACGGTTTACGCCTGTTGGTATAAACTGTTAAAAACATATAAATAAATGTGCCTATCTGCCGATACGCATAACGATATAAAATACAATTAAGGTAATTGCGGTGAACTTTTTAAGGCGTTTTCACGATATAGTCTCAGACCAAACTCTGGATTTTAATTCTAAAATTAAAAACCTACTCGCGTTTGGCCTAGAAGTGTTCAGCCTTGATGTAGCAATAATTAGTAAAATTGATGCTAATACGTACACAGTATTACATGCTATAACACCCGATAACGCCTTATTACCCGGTACACAATTTGAGCTAGATGGCACCTATTGCGTCCATACGTTATCTGCGGGCTCGGCGCTTTCGTTTCATAAAGCCTCACAAAGTACGATTGCAACTCACCCTTGTTACATAAATTTTCAACTTGAGTCCTACATTGGCGCACCTATAAAAGTAGCCGATAAAACCTTTGGCACTGTCAACTTTTCATCACCTAACGAGTCAACTGCATTTAGCGACGAAGCCTACGATTACATTGAGCTATTTGCTCAGTGGTTAGGATCTGAATTTGCAAAAATAGACACTAAAGAACAACTTTTAAAAAATAGCTACACCCTTTCAAAGCTCGAAAACATCGCGAATATCGGCACTTGGGAGGTCGATTTAATCGAGAACAAAGTTTATTGGAGTAAGCAAACTAAACGCATTCATCAGGTAGCCGATGACTATCAGCCAATAGTTGATAACGCAATTGAGTTTTACAAAGAGGGTCCCAGCAGAGAAGCCATAAATAAAGCGGTAGAAAACGCCATAAACAAAGGTGAAAAATGGGATTTAGAGCTTGAGGTTATCACTGCACAAAACCAAGAAATTTGGATTTCGACTTTTGGAGAAGCCGAGTTTCACGAAGGTAATTGCATAAGGCTATTTGGTACATTTCAAGACATTACCGAATCTATATTACTTAGAGAAGCGCTAAAAAAGAAAAAAGCCGAAGCAGAGCATATGTTAGAAGATAGAAGTATGCTATTTGCTAAAATTAGCCACGAGTTACGCACCCCCCTAAATGGTATAACCGGCATGCTCACCACCTTAATAGATGAAAAAGACACTGAAAAACGAGACGAAAAAATAAAAATAGCGCTACGCAGCGCTGATATTTTACTTAATATTATCAACGAAGTACTCGATTTTTCTAAAATTAATCATGGTGAATTAAAACTAGAGCCAACCGATGTACTGCTTAAAACCATATTTAGTGATTTAGCCTCTTTATATACCCCGTTATTTAAAGAAACCCATGTTGAATTAATCATAGAAAATACAATTGATGATAGCTGCTGGGCCTTTTGCGACAGCACACGCCTTAGCCAAATTACCTCTAACTTATTAAGTAACGCATTAAAATTTACCGAGCAAGGCCATGTAAAACTTAAAACACAGCTCATAAATAATAACGATGCGCTATCTCTTGGTATCACTGTTTCTGACACTGGTCGCGGGATGACCTCTGCCTTTTTAGAGTCTTTATTTTCGCCGTTTACACAAGAGGTTGATGCTAAAAATAATAAAGGGGGCACAGGGCTTGGCCTAGCAATTATAAAAGAGCTTGTAGAATACATGGGCGGCACAATAAAGGTGACGAGTGAACTACAAAAAGGCTCAACGTTTAGTATTAATATTCCGCTAGAGCTTGGTAAAGAGCAAATAATAGACGACATTCAATCAAAAATTGAGTTAAACAGCCACTCGCTCAGTGTACTTATTGTTGATGACAACGATATAAACCGCCGTGTGCTTGATGCCTCTCTTGATAAGTTAAACGTAAAAGCCGACTGCGCCATTGATGGCCAAGACGCTATTTTTAAGTGTAAGCAAAAGCATTACGACCTTATTTTTATGGATTGTATTATGCCAATCCTGGATGGTTTTGAAGCCACTAAAACGCTGAGAGCGCAACGTATTTGCCCTAGCGAAAGCACCTACATTGTAGCGCTAACTGCTAATACATCGTCGCAAGATAAACTAGCTTGCCAGCAAGCAGGCATGGATATGTTTGTCTCTAAGCCGTTTAAGCTTCCGCACATAGAAAAAGCGCTTTCTAATGCCTTAGAACATACAGCTAAAGTAAATTCGCTTTAATTTAGTAAGGACATACTATGAGAAATATAATAAGAACATTACTTTTTACTGTACTGTTGTTAGCCATATTTAAAGGCATTTCTACAGGGCAATGGGGTTCATCAATAATCGTTGTTATTGTATCAAGCGTATTGCTATTAGTTACGTTTATCAGTGATAAGGCATCACAAGGCCGTTCAACTTATACAAGCACTGACTCTTCAATTTATGCTAGTAATAACTCACACTCTAATAATGATTGCGGTGGGGATTCTGGCGGCTGTGATTAATAATTTAAAGCGGCCTATTAAAGCTTTGTAGAACGGAGGTATTTTGCCAACAATTAAAATTGCTAAACTCTGGCGTTCTATTGAAGCATTTGGAGAAATTTGTGCGCGAATCCTTGGCCTAGGATTAGTCTATTTAATTTTCTCATTCATAGGGCAAAAATTAATAGGTGAGCAGTTCAAAAATGATGTTCTACTAAGCTTAGTCGTCTTACCTGCAATTTATGTCTTAAAAGATTCTCATAAAATTCTGGAAGCAGTTTTCATAAAAGTTATTGCAAAAGATAACTCGATAACCGTATTTAGTGGAATACTAACAAGAAGAGAAGACAAGCTAGGCTTCAAAAGTGTCGAAAATGTTGAACAAGTAACAACATTTTTAGGCCGTATTTTTGGTTACTCTACAATCCACTTATATGCTTATGGAAGCTGGGTTAGGATACCTTTCATCAAAGATCCTAAAAGCCTTAGAGTTTGGCTTGAAGAACGAATACCTAACTAAGTTCTCAAAGTCGTTAAAAAAGCCGCCTTTGGAGAGGGCGGCTTGGGTTAACAAACAGCTTTTGGGTGTACCTATTGCTGTTACATCAAGAGACGATTTGCCTATTAAGCTGCATTTTGGTCTTGGTTGCTTTGCTCGCTATGGCGAATTAAGTAATCAAACGCCCCTAAGCTTGCTGTTGCACCACTACCCATTGCAATAATGATTTGCTTAAACGGCGTATTTGTCGCGTCACCCGCACCGTAAACGCCCGGTAATGAGGTTGCGCCTTTAGCGTCAATTTCTATCTCGCCAAACTTGCTTAGTGTAAGGTCGCTCTCTTTTAACCATTCGGTATTAGGGATCAAACCTATTTGTACAAAAATACCTGCAAGTGCTAATGATTTTTCTTCGCCTGTTACACGGTCAGTGTAATTAAGTCCGGTTACTTTTTTACCATCACCTACTACTTCAGTGGTTTGCGCATTTTTAATAATAGTGATGTTGCTTAAGCTATTCGCTTTGCGGATAAGTACTTCGTCAGCGCGCAGCGTGTCAGCAAACTCAAGTACCGTTACATGCTCTACAATGTTAGCTAAGTCGATAGCCGCCTCTATACCCGAGTTACCACCACCAATAACGGCAACAGGCTTACCCTTAAATAGCGGACCATCACAGTGTGGGCAGTAAGCTACGCCATGACCGCGATATTCTTGCTCACCAGGTACGTTCATTTCACGCCAGCGTGCACCGGTTGCTAAAACAAGCGATTTAGCTTTTAAAGTAGCCCCGTTTTCAAGGGTAATTTCATAACCATTACTACCGCGACCAAGCCCTGCTGCGCGTTGGTTATGCATTACATCTACATCGTATTCTTTAACATGCTCTTCAAGCTGAGCAACAAGCTTTGGACCCTCAGTGGCTTTAATCGAAATAAAGTTTTCGATAGCCAACGTATCGGCAACTTGGCCACCAAATCTATCGGCGACTATACCTGTGTTTAACCCTTTACGAGCAGAGTAAATAGCGGCTGAGGCACCCGCAGGCCCGCCACCTACTACTAATACATCAAACTCGTTTTTTTCGCTTAGTGCTGCAGCTTGTTTAGCCGCGCCTTTAGTATCTACTTTATTTAAAATGTCGGTCAGGCTTAATGCACCTTGGCTAAACGGTTCGCCATTTAAGTACACAGCTGGTACCGCTAATATATTGCGCTCTTCTACTTCGTCTTGAAAGAGTGCGCCGTCAATCATTGTTGCTTTAACTTTGCTATTTGTTGCTGCCATTGTATTTAGCGCCTGCACTACTTGTGGGCATGTTTGGCAACTTAAGCTTATGTATACTTCAAAATTAAGTTCTTGATTGAGTGATTCTATTTGTTCAATGTCTTCGCTTTTTGCTTTGCTTGCGTGTCCGCCAGTGTGTAAAAGCGCTAACACTAAACTTGTAAATTCGTGACCCATAGGTACGCCAGCAAACGTAATGTGGGTGTTTTTTTCAGGTGAATGCACAACCATAGATGGGCGACGTGCGCTCGAATCGGGGTTGCTCACTACCGTGAACTTGTCGCTTAGCGAGGCTAAATCGTTTGCTAAGCTTTCTACTTCTGCTGATTTTTTGCTGTCATCCAAGGCAATAAGCAGCTCAACAGGTTGAGTAAGCGATTCAAAATGGCTTTTTAATTGATTTTTAATGTTGTTATCTAACATGGCTTAACCCTTTTTAGGAAAATTTAAACAGCAAGCCTCCCATGCCAACTAATGCATGTGCTAATGAGTCCGAGTTGAGATAGGAGGCACCAACAAACGAAATGATGTTGGTTTAAGGGCAGTTACCTGCCCTCATAAAAGTGGGTAAACCTGTACTTAGATTTTACCAACTAGGTCTAGTGAAGGAGCAAGTGTGTCTTCACCTGGCTGCCAAGATGCAGGGCAAACTTCACCGTCGTGAGTTGCAATGTATTGTGCAGCTTGTACTTTACGTACTAACTCTTTAGCGCTACGGCCAATACCTAGGTCATGCGTTTCGATTACTTTGATTTCGCCCTCTGGGTTCATTACAAAAGTACCGCGAAGTGCAAGGCCGTCATCTTCAATCATAACGCCAAAGCTGCGAGTAATACGGCCAGTTGGGTCGCCAATCATTGGAAATTTAATTTTACCAATAGTGTCTGACGTGTCATGCCATGCTTTATGCGTGAAGTGAGTATCAGTTGATACTGAGTAAACTTCTACACCCATTTCTTGTAGCTGCTCGTAGTAATCAGCAACATCGCCAAGCTCAGTAGGACATACAAACGTGAAATCTGCAGGGTAAAAGAAGAAGATTGACCACTTACCTAGTACGTCTTTTTCAGACACTTCTACAAAGTCACCATTGTGGTATGCAGTTGCGTTAAAAGGTTGAATTTTTGTGTTGATCAATGAAGTGCTCATAGTATTCCTCATTTATATTTAAAGTGTTTTAAAGTTACTCAACGCAGCCAAAATGTGTGGCCTTTCGCGTTGGCTTGATTAATACAATAAGCCCATTGGTAAACTAAATAAAATTGATTGTTTAGATTAAAACAATCGATTTTTAAGATTGAACTATCTAGCTCTTCTATTCGTAAACGATTTATTACCTTTAAGTGCTAAGAATACTGCTACAATAGCCGCGCTAAAAAACACACAACATAAGGCATGCTGTAATGGAAAAATTTGTTAATCATATTCAACTTGGCTATTTGGGGTTACTACCCTTTTTGGGCTGTGTAGCGTGGCCGCTTATGTTTGGCAGTAATAGCGTTAACTTGGAGCTTTTTACTTTTTACAGCATTGCTATACTGGCATTTATGGCGGGCAATTTATGGCGCGCTGGGATGCAAAGCTACAGCGATGCAATTAAAGCGGTTGTGCCTGTTATACCCGTACCATTTTTATCGTTTATCCCGCTGGAGTGGGCGCTTGCCTGGTTAGGGGCTAGTTTTTGGTTAGTTCTTATCTTTGAAAAAGCCACACCACAATGGCAAACCTACCATCGCGATTATCAAAAAATGCGCTTTATTCTTACCTCAGTGGTATTTGTGTGTCACATACTCACCATTGGTATGAGCCTTTACCCAAAATAACCTTGCGCTGCTTAACCTACTAGGCGTAATAGTGTAACATCCGCGCACTGCTATTTAAGGACGCACCATGATTGATACATTACGCCAGCAGCTTAACGAGCTTGGCGAAAACTACGTAGAAAAAAACGCCGCTTTTAAAATTAAAGTTATTCCGTTTTTTTGCGCTATTAGCATTAAAAAAGATCACAAAAATGAAGGCCGGCTCAGCTTTTACTCAAACCAATTAATAGAAATACTGTTAGTGGTGTTATTTATGTTGTTTGGGCTAACGCTTTATAACCCAGAGGCGGGTTTTACACATGGCCCTATTCATATTGTGTTTGCTATTTTAATTACCTTTAATTTAATTTTAAAACAAATAGCCATTGAAGGACTTAAAACACGCCTTGCGTTTCATCGTTTGCATGGTGCTAATACAGCGCAAAATACTCAAAGTGCAGATCAAAACACTCACAAATCTAATTAAGTTATGTATTTAAATCCTAATTGGCGAATTCTCACCGTAGGCGATGGCGATCTATCGTTCTCTAATGCGGTGGTTAATCATATAAAACCGGCAAAGTTAGTCGCATCTACTTATGATAGCGCTCAAACCATAGATCAAAAATACCAGCACAATGCGCTAAGTAGTTTAAAAAAGTGTCATGTTGAGGTTATTAATTGCTTTGATGTAACGGACCCTTTATGTTGGCAAAAATTAGCTGCCCACCAGCACAGCTTTGATGTGGTTATTTTTCAGTTTCCGCTTATTCCTGCCTTTGTAGGGCGCGAAGCATTTGAAAGCAACACCCAAAAAACCAGCATGAACGTGCTTAATCGCGCGTTACTACATCAATTTATTAAATACGCTAACAATTACGCGCTCGACAAAAGCGGCCCTATGCTTTGCTACATAACCTCAAAAGATGTAAAACCCTATCGCGAGTGGAACATTGAAGGCAGCTTAAGTAATGGCCTTGAGGCTAAATACGCGGGCCAAATGCCTTTTGATATTAACCAGTTTGATGGTTACAAAATAAGAAACGTAGACCGTGACAAACACGTAAAAGACACCAGTGGCATCACTTACGTGTTTACGCCTAAAGCAATCTTGGCGCAATCTGACGAACTAAGCACGCACCTTACAAAGCCTGCGTATTTAGGTGAAAATCATTGCTCGCTTTGTCGGGTAGGCCCTTTTATTGCTACCGAAGATGAAAACAAACACTTTAACGCTAAAAAGCACCAACAAATGCTTAAATTAGAAGATGACTGGCAGGCGTGGCTTACTCAATTTTACAACCGCACCTTATAACCCTGTTTTATAGCTCAATTTAATTAAATCAGCGGCCTTTTCAGCAATGGCAATAACAGGTGCGTTTGTGTTACCTGTTACTATGGTAGGCATAATTGAGGCATCAATAACCCTTAAGCTGCGTATCCCGTGTACTTGTAGTTTGCTATTAACCACCGCCATATTGTCGGTGCCCATTTTACAGGTGCCAACAGGGTGATATTCGGTATCGGCAGTTTGGCGAATAAACTCAATAAGCTGGGAATCGTTATTTACATCAAGCGGGTAAACAAAGTTACCACGAATTTTATCGAAGGCGGGGCTTTGCATAATACGCAGCGCTTTTTTAAGCCCTGCAAGCATAAGCAATAAATCATCAGGGTGGCTTAAATAATTAGGGTCGATAAGCGGCGCACTGCATGGATCGCTATTGGCAAGCCTTATTGTCCCTCGGCTTTTGGGGCGCATAATACTACTGTGAATACTATAGCCATGGCCAAGGTGAACTTTGCGACTGTGATCGTCCACCAACCCAATTACAAACTCAAGTTGAATATCCGGCGCAGGCGAATTATCCAATACATTAATAAACGCATGTGACTCAGCAAAATTACTGGTTAATATTCCGCTGCGTTTACTAAACCACTGCGCACACCCTTTAATAATACTTGCAGCGCCTTTTACACTTACCCCAAAGGTGCCTTTTGCTGTATTTGCTTTACACAAAGGCACCACGGTTAAGTGATCTTGTAAATTACCCCCTACTCCTTCCAGTGCATGTTCCAGTGGTATGTTATGCGCTGCTAAATGCGCTTTAGGGCCAATTCCTGAAAGCATTAACACCTGCGGAGAGTTAATTGCTCCGGCGCTTAAAAGCACCTCCTTTTTGGCCATTAATGTAATAATTTTACCTCCGCGCTCAAGCTCTACGCCGTGGGCGACCTTATTTTTGATTATAATTTTATTAACGTGGCTGTGGGTAAACACACTAAGGTTAGGCCTGTTTAAGTGCGGTGTTAAATACGCTTTTGCAGCACTACAGCGCTCACCATTATGTTGCGTAACCTGCGAAAGCCGTGCTCCATGTTGCTCAGCGCCATTTATATCGTCATTTAACTGTATTCCTTGCTCAACACACGCCTTTAAAAAGCAAGAGTTTAGCGCACTTGGCTTAGTCAGCTCTTGCACATGCAATGGCCCTTTTGTGCCATGTAACGCGTTATTAAACGTTTTATTGTTTTCGGCTTTTATAAAATAGGGTAATAAACTGTTGTAGTCCCACCCAAGGTTGCCATTTTGTGCCCAGTTATCGTAATCGTATTTATTACCGCGTATATACACCATGGCATTAGTAGAGCTTGACCCACCTAGCACTTTACCCCGCGGCACAAAGCCACATCGGTTATTAAGCGCCTTTTGCGGTACCGTGTTGTAATGCCAACTATTTATGCCGTATGGCACACTGGCCGCAATACCCGCAGGCATTTGTATTAAAGCGCTCTTATCACTACCGCCCGACTCTATTAAGCACACACTTATATGCTGTTCTTCTGATAAACGCGCAGCCAGTACACAACCCGCACTGCCTGCGCCAATAATAATATAATCAAACGTGTGGTTACTCATAGGTGCCTTTGCATCATCACTATTTAGGTGTTATTGGTAGCTGCTTCTGCTTTGTGCATCCATGCAGTTGTAAATAAGCAGTTTTATTGCAGCAAGCTATTCGCTCTATAGTGCATAGATTAAATCCTAAAAACTTGATATTTTTAGACACCTTCTTTAATTTACAGCGCCAGTGTATGAGCAGCCCAATACGTGCCACCTCTTTATATTCAATAGACTCGTTAATTAAAGAACTTGGCGCAGACCCAGCAAGCGTAATGAAAACCTGTAAGGTCAATGTCGACTTTAATAACCTTGAAAACCAATATTTACCCTATTTGAGCTATGCAAATTTATTAGAGTACTGCAGCCACACGCTTAACTGCCCAAGCTTTGGGCTTAAATTAGCAAATAAACAAAACTTTGATATTTTAGGCCACATAGCCATAGCCGCTAAAAGTGGGACTAATTTAGAAGAAGCGCTTAGCTGGGTGGTTAAATATTTACACTTACACAGCCCCGCATTGTGCTTAACAACGCACTCATTAGATAATGACGAGAGCTTATTTTTATCGTTTGAATTTAACCTAAAGCCCCTGCCACAAATAAACCAAGCCATAGAGCTCACGCTTGGCTTAGCCATGAGCATAATTAAAAAATTAAGTAATAATCAGTGCAAGCCTCGCACTGTGTTTTTACCGCAAAAGCTGACAACTAATACACACGCATACAAAACCGATTTTGGCTGTAAAGTAATAGAGCACCGCAACAGTGCGGGCATTGTAATAAACAAAGCCGACTTATCGATAAAGCTTAACCACAATAACCTTAATAAAACCGACGCGGCCTTTAATTTTTTAGCTAAACGCAACGAACATAGTCAGTCATTACCTGCCCAAGTAAGCGCACTCATAAGGCCAATGCTGCCTATTTATCAGTGTTCAAACCAAACTATTGCCGAGGCACTTAATATGCACCCGCGTACCTTGCACCGTGAATTGGCTAAACATAACACCAGCTTTGTAAAACTGAAAGACACCACACGCCGGGCGCTAGCGGCGCATTACTTGCTTCAAAAACAATACTCTATCAGCACTATTTCAATGCTTTTAGGCTATCACGAACAAGCTACCTTATGCGCAAGTGTTAAACGCTGGTTTGGGTATTCTCCTAGGGCGTGTCGAACTTTGTGGATTGAAATTTATTCAATCTAGGGGCGATTTAATCGCGGCGCGAGGTTTGTAACCTAGTGGGCTAAGTAAAAATCGAGCAACAAAGAGTCAATCGTCCCTAGAAAGAACCCATAGGGCAGCGCATGTTTGGTCTTTATGCTGCGTTATCGCCTATTTATGGGGAATAACCACACTACATAGGCTCTGCCTTGCCTAAAAAACAAACACACTGCTGTAAATTCAACCACCAAAGGTCAACACGCCCTAAAGCATACAGGGCAAAAAAAATGTTAAAGTAACGGCTCTTATTATTTAAGCTAAGGAGCAGGCATGAACTTTGTCATTGTCGGTACAAATTTTATTAGTGATACCCTATTAAGCGCAGCAAATACGTTACCTGCATTTAATTTATACGGTGTGTGCTCACGCAAACAATCAAGCGGCGAAGCCTTTTTATCTAATCACCCCAATACCGATGTAAAAATTTTCACCTCAATTGAGCTGGTATGCCAAGACCCCGATGTTGATGCGGTTTATATTGCAGCGCCAAATAGCCTACACAAGCAATATGCAGTAATGTGCCTTGAAGCAGGCAAACATGTACTAGGCGAAAAACCTTCAGCCGCTAATAGCCAAGAGCTAAATGCTATTTTAACTGCAGCTAATGCCAATAAACACCTTTACATGGAAGCAATGATGACCACGCATTTGCCAAACTTTGCGCGACTTAAAAATGCGCTGAGTAAAATTGGTAAACCCCGTAAGTTTATTGGCCAATACAGTCAGTACTCATCACGCTACGATAAATACAAAAACGGCGAACGCCCAAATACCTTTTTACCGGAATTTGCCAATGGCGCTTTGCTCGATTTAGGTGTGTATCCGCTTTACCTACTTATAGCACTTTGGGGCGCTCCACAGCGCGTGAGTGCCAGTGGGGTACTATTAGATACAGGCGTAGATGGTGCAGGCGACGTATTATTAAATTACGATGATAAACAAGCCGTTATTAGCTACTCTAAAATTTCTCAAGGCGATAACATCACCGAAATACAAGGTGAGCGCGGACGCTTACGAATACATGCCGTGTCGCAGTTAAAACACATAGAGTTTGTTGCCAATAACGGGGAGGTTGAGGTTATTTCTGATAAATTTGATGAGCACTTTATGAAATACGAAGTTGCGCACTTTATGCAAACCATAAACGCGCAAAAACTAGAGTCAGATGTTAATACACATCAGCTTGCCCGCGACGTAATGAACGTACTTGATACCGCAAGAAAGCAGCTTGGGGTAGTGTACCCTAATGATAAAAACGCAGCAGCGGACTAAAGTTGACCCCCATCCGTGGGCAATCAAGGCAAGAGCCTAGTTGTAATTATGTGCTTACTTATTTTTTATTAGGTACAGCTAAATTACACAGGCTCTTTATTAAAGCGTGTAGATTTTTAATGGTTTAATTTGCATAAATCTATTCACCATTCAACCAAGGCAGCGCCTGTGCAGTATGGTTGCGCGACACATTTAGGTGTTCACGCTGCGCCAGTTATTAGGCGCACTAGGTTACTCACCTCGCACCACCATTAACCCGCGCCTAGATTGCACACATTTTAATCCATTAAAGTTAGCTTGCTCTAAGCACGCTTATATAAATGAGCAAAGTTAACTTAGCACACAAAAACATGACCAATCAAGCTAGCCAATTATTAAAATTTATACTAAATTGGTAACATAAATAGGTTAACACTCATTTATAATATTATATGACCGTTACATCACTTTAGAATTTTGACATAATAGTGAATTTTGGGGTAACCTCTGCTAATAACAGTAGGTTTAGGCTATTTGAGCCTATCAGCCGCTATTCCTTAAGGTAATAAAGGTAGAATATGGGAAACCGTCGCTTATTTTGGCGCATTGTTGATAAAGTTGAAGCTTTGATAAACCAAGGAGAGTTTTCTGCTGGGAGTCGTTTACCACCAGAGCGAGAACTTGCCGACATGTTTGACGTAAGCCGCCCAACAATTCGTGAAGCTATTATTGCATTAGAAGTACGAGGCCGCGTAGAGGTCAAAACCGGCTCAGGCGTTTATGTAATAGAACAACAAGAAACATCTGTAAAAACAAAAGAGATCAGCGCTTTTGAGCTAACACAAGCTCGCGCACTCATTGAAGGTGAAATAGCCGCACTTGCCGCTCAATCAATCACCGATGAAGAACTAGCTCAATTAAAGCAAACGCTAATAGCCATGGAAAAAGGCTTATATGTAGAACAAGCAGACCGCGAGTTTCACGAAATTATAGCGCGTGCTACACGTAACAAAGCCCTTGAGTATGCAGTGGCAAATTTGTGGGATTTACGTTTAAACAATTCACAAATTGTGGCTGATTATGGCAGTGTGTGTAAAAACAATAACGATTGCGTAATGGATGAGCACACCGCTATTTATAATGCGCTGCAAACACACGACGCAAGCGCCGCACGTACCGCAATGCATAAACACTTTAACCGTTTAATTAATGCATTATTTGACGCTGTAGAAGCGCGTGCGCTTGAAGAAATCAAACGTAAAAATGATGAAAAACGTGGCCTTTATTCTTTAGATGGCCTAGTTAAAAGTGCTAGCAAAACACACTAAAACGACCTAAACGTTTATAAGCCAGCGATCTATTCGCTGGCTTTTTTATTTTAAGGCACTCAGCTTTTGCCTTTAGCTATGCATAAGCAGTTACGCTAATTCATCGCACATATTAGTCACTCCCTCCCAAATTTAATTTGTATGCACTACAAGCTATTACTTAGCCAATAAAAAACAGATACACTGCGCAAAACTAGACGATTGTTACCAAGGAAAACAATGCAATCATCCACTAAAGACTTTTTGCTCGCGCTTGTGTGCGTTATTTTAGCAATGATCACAATTCAATCTGGCGCCTCATTTGCTAAGCAGTTATTTCCTGTTATTGGCCCCGAAGGCACTACTGCACTTAGGCTTGGCTTTTCTGCACTTATTTTGTGTTTAATATTTAAACCGTGGAAACACCTACCAGCTAAGGGGAATCGGTTATCAATTGTGGTATACGGTTTAAGCCTAGGCGGAATGAACATTTTATTTTATTACGCCATTGAACGTATCCCTTTAGGGATTGGTGTTGCGCTTGAATTTACCGGCCCATTAGCGGTGGCGTTATTTAGCTCACGCGCTAAGCGCGACTTATTTTGGGTGGCGTGTGCAATTGCGGGTATTTTACTGTTACTGCCCGATATGAGCAGCCAAGAAAGCCTAGACCCAATTGGCGTAATACTCGCTCTAGGTGCCGGTGCTTGCTGGGCAGCCTATATTTTATTTGGCAAAAAAACCGGCACGCAAAGCTCAGGCGGCGCAACGGTCGCACTGGGTATGACCGTAGCAGCCATTGTACTTGTACCTTATGGCGGCATATTACAAAGCAATGCGTTTACATGGAGTGTTATACCGCTGGGCATTGGCATTGCTATTTTATCAAGCGCACTGCCCTATACACTTGAAATGGTTGCACTGCGTAATATGCCCGCTCAAGGGTTTAGCATTATGCTAAGTTTAGAGCCTGCATTTGCCGCTCTTGCTGGGTTTATTATACTTGGCGAGTTATTAACCTTGTGGCAATGGTTGGCTATTTTATTAGTGATTATAGCCTCGGTGGGTAGCTCATTTTCGAGTGTTAAAAAACAATAATCCCCTCTATAAAAAGGCCAGCACATAACTGCGCTGGCCTTTTAAATAACAAAATTTTATATAACTTGTATCGCGCTACTTTTTACTTGTCATTAAATAGCCGACTAGTGATATAACAGGCATACCCGCTGCCACTAACGCCACGCTTTCCCAGCCACCAGCTTCGTATAGTGGGCTTGCCATTAACGAGCCAAGCGCTCCGCCAACAAAAATACTGGTCATGTATATGGCGTTTAAGCGAGCTCGGCTTTGCGGCTCTAATGAATATACCACCCGCTGACCCAGCACCATATTTGCCTGCACAGCAAAATCAATAAACATGCCCGTAAGCGCTAAAATAATAATACCGTGCGGAAGCTCAAATATACTGGGTAAAAAGCACGCAGCAGCAATCACTTTTGCAAGTAACGATAACTGATGCGTGTAACCTTTGTCGGCTAAACGCCCAACAATAGGGGCTGCAATAGCACCAGCTGCGCCTACTAAAGCAAATAAGGCAATTTGCGATTGCGATAAGCCATATTCTCTGGCTAATACAACCGGTACGCTGGTCCAAAATAAGCTAAAAGAGGCAAACATAAGCGCTTGATACAATGCCCGCTGACGCAGCACGGGCTGCTGTATTATTAGCTGCTTAAGCGATTTTAATAACTTAAAGTACGTTGTATTGTGTGTCGGTTGTCTGCTCGGTATTGCAAAATATATAACACTGGCTATAAATGCCATACAGCCTGCGGCAAAGTAAAATACGGCTCGCCAACCAAAATGATCGGCTATCAAGCTTGCAACTGGCCTGGCTAATAAAATACCCAGTAACAACCCCGCCATTATATTGCCCAGTACTTGCCCGCGTTTTTCATCTGACGATAAATGCGCAGCAAGCGGTATTAATACTTGCACCGATACAGAGCTTGCCCCCACCAATAAGCATAAAAGCAACATTACACTTGGGCTTTGCGCTAAGCCTGCGCCTATTAAACTTAAAAATGTTATGACTAAGGTAATGAGCATTAAGCGTTTGTTTTCGACTAAATCAGCCAATGGCACTAAAAAAAACAGCCCCATTGCATAGCCAATTTGTGTAAGCGACACAATAAAACTGGCGCTGTGCGCACTTAAACCAACATCGGGCGCTAATAGCTCAATAATAGGTTGGGCATAATAAATATTTGCCACAATAAGGCCACAGCACAGAGCAATAATGCTTACTAAGGTATTACTTATTTGCACTGGCTGTGCACGTGATTGGTTCATAAATAACTCTAATTTATAAATAATAAAACCCACTGCATATAAATGCAGTGGGTAGCCATGGTAAATGTAAAAATGTAAGTTACTTAATAGGTGAAGGCTGCCCATGCGGGCTAGATCGCAAGTACTGTTTAGGCGCATTAACGGTTGCACCAAGCTGCGCTGCAGCATGCCAAGGCCAATGCGGGTTATACAAAATACCTCGCGCTAGTGCTACGCCATCGGCTTGCTGCTCGCTAATAATATCTTCGGCTTGTTGTGGCTCAGTGATTAAACCTACGGCTATTACCGGCATACTTACGACCTCTTTAATAGCAGTTGCAAATGGTACCTGAAAGTTAGGTTTAACCGGTATTTGTTGCTCTGGGCTTAGCCCTGCTGTACTTACGTGAATAAAATCGCAGCCAAGCTTGTCTAATGCTTTAGCAAGCTCAATAGATTGTGCTAAATCCCAGCCCCCTTCTACCCAATCAGTAGCAGAGATACGAATGCCTACCGGTTTATGGCTTGCAAATTCAGCTCTTAGTGCTTTAAACACCTCAAGCACAAGGCGCATACGGTTTTGCAAACTGCCCCCATATTCATCATCACGCTTGTTTGAAAGAGGCGATAAAAACTGGTGTAACAAATAACCATGCGCACCATGTAGCTCAATTAAATCAAGCCCTAGCTCATCAGCGCGTTTTGCTGCACTTACAAAATCGTTTATTAGCTGGGTTATATCCGATTTTGTCATAGCCTTAGGTTGGTAGGCGTTGTCATCGTAGGCAATGGCTGAAGGCGCAAGTGTTTGCCAGCCGTTGTCTTCGCTAGGTGCAATTGCACCACCGCCATCCCATGGTTTTTCAGTAGATGCTTTTCGCCCTGCATGCGCAAGCTGAACGCCAATAGGCATAGGACTGTATTGCCTAAGCGCTTTTAAGCTTTTGCCCAGTGCTTGCTGGGTTTCGTTATTCCAAAGCCCTAAATCGGCGTAACTAATGCGCCCCTCAGGGCTTACCGCGGTGGCCTCTAAAATTAATAGCCCTGCACCACTTAAGCTCAGTTGCCCTAAATGAATAGTGTGCCAATCACTGGCAGACCCCTGATTTGCTGAGTACTGGCACATAGGCGCAATAATAATGCGGTTGTCTAAAGTGAGTTCACCGAGCTTTAAAGGTGAGAATAATTGGCTCATAAATATTCCTTAAATACGCGTACTTTAGTACGAAATGCTATAGCTTACGGTATGAAGGGTTAATGGGGATCAAACTTCACTTTTATAGTGTCAAAACGAGAATAAATACCGTTGAGCAAAACATTCAACAGGGTCTTATAGGTTTTTTAACCGTATTAATACATTCACTAATATGAATGGCTATTTACATTTGCTCAACGAGTAAAATATGCTTCTTTGTACCTTAATTAGCCAATTACTTGGATGTTATACATATTTATATAATTTTTTGTTGTGCAACCAGCTATATTTATTCCAAAAAAGTGAATTAAAATTCAATTTTAATATTCCCACCACTTTAACTCCCTGATAAACTGGTTAACTTATATTAACTGGTGTTAAATTTTGAATCTGGGGATCACTTTTTATGTTTAAACCAAGCTTGCTAACCTTGGCTATTTCGAGCGCTGTATCTAGCGCATTTTTATTTTCTAACTCGGCTGTGGCACAACAAGAAACCACCGCTAAAAACAAATCACTCGAAGTAATCGAAGTTACAGCAACAAGACGCAGCGGATCGGTACAAAATGCACCGCTAAACATTACCGCACTTGATGCCGATGTAATGAAAGATCAAAACATTGGCGAACTAGCCGATGTAGCGCGTTGGGTACCTGGTTTAACAATTACCGATCAAGGTGGTCGCTCAGGCTCACCGATTATAGTTCGTGGTTTAAACACTAACTCGTCGGGTCCATCATCAGATGGCGGCACCGTAGCCACATACGTTAACGAAATTCCAGTGTCAGTTGATATGCGTTTAGTCGACATAGAGCGTGTTGAAGTACTTATTGGGCCACAAGGTACCCTTTATGGTGCGGGCACATTAGGCGGCGCAATTCGTTACATGCTTAAAGAGCCAGAGCTTGACTTTACAACGGTAGAAATATTTGGCGATATGTTTCAAACTCAAGAAAGTGACTCGTTAGGCGGCGAAGGCGGCTTTATAGTAAACCTGCCACTTATTGAAGATGAACTTGCAGTACGTGCAAGCTTAAACGTATACGAAGACCCAGGCTTTATTGATTATGCTTACACAGTGCGTGAGCCAGGTGTATCGCTACCGGACCCTGATTGGAGCAACGCCGACGAAGTAAACAACAATATTAAAAATGTTGAAGATGCTAACGGCGAAACAACTACCACAGGCCGTATTTCTGTACGTTGGAAACCAAGCGAAACATTTGAAGGGACACTTAATTACTTTTACCAAAATCAAGACAGCGAAGGCCGTTCAATTGTTCATTACAACAGCCTAAACGACGATAACGGTTTAAGCGATATTGTAGGTAAATACGAGTCGGCTTATCGTTATGAAGAGCCGCGCGAAAAAGAAGATCAACTACTAAGCCTTGAGCTAAAAGCCGACCTAGGTTTTGCAGAGCTTGTATCGGCAACCGGTATTTCAAGCTTTGATGCCGACGGCCAACGTGACCAAACCGATTTACTTATCCGCCTAGATTACGGTTATGAAGAGTTCCCTGCGTTTTCATCATACACACGTGAAATTGACGAAGAAGATACCTTCACGCAAGAGCTTCGTTTAGTATCGCAAAGCGACAGCGACCTAAATTGGATTGTAGGCGCGTTTTACAACAAAATAGAAACAGACGCCTCAAGTAAAGAATTTACCCCAGGTTTTGGTGATTATGCCGTAGAAAACTTTGGCGCATCGCAATCTCGTCCAGATCAACTTGAGTACTTTTCTGTAGACCGTACAGAAATTACAGAGTCGGCTTTGTTTGGTGAAGTAGGTTACCAAGTAACAGAAAAACTAGATGTGACCATTGGTATGCGTTTGTACCAGTACGACGTTGAATCAGAATCTGCTGTCGACTTCCCGCTATTTAATACCCTATTTGATGGCGCAGCACCTGATGCGATTTCATTAAATTTTGAAAAAAATGAAGCAGACGACAACGGCAGCCTATTTAAATTTAACGCTAAATACCAGTTCACTCCATCAGTAATGGGTTATGCAACGGTAAGTGAAGGCTTTAGAATTGGTGGCTCAAATGGTTTAGCACCATGTCCTGATCCATTACCAGCTAACCAAGCCGGTTGTGGTAGCCCAGAAGAAATGCTTTACGATGCCGATACCACAACAAACTACGAGCTAGGCCTTAAAAGCACCTGGTTTAGAAGCCAATTACACTTTAACGCCGCTTTATTTAATGTAGATTGGGAAGATGCGCAAATTGCAGGCGCAACAGATGTAGGCCAATTACCGTACTTATCTAATGCAGGCTCTGCCAACGCAAAAGGTATTGAGCTATCTACCCGTGCTATTTTATCTGACTCGTTTACCGTGTACGCAACATACGCATACACTAAAGCAGAGCTAACCTCAGACGCCCCATTTTTATTTAATGCCGATGGCACCGATGGCGCAGAAGACGGCGACCGTTTACCAGGCTCGCCAGAGCACCAGTTCTCTATGGGTGTAAACTATCAAACAGATGTATTTAGCGATAAAACCCTTGATATTAACTACGGTTTAACCGCCCAAAGCGATGTAATCACAAGAGTAGGCCTGCACGACAACGGTGAAACCCTGCCAGGTTACAGCTTAAGTAATATTTCTGCTAAGCTAACGGCTGATGAGTGGTCTACTACTTTATACGTTGATAACCTATTCAACAAATATGCATTTACATCAGTACGTCGCTCAGATGCAGACATAACATCAGCAAATGGCGCCGACATACAACGTAACTACGGCCACTATATTAATCGCCCACTTACGGTAGGCGTTAAATTTAACTACAAATTTGAAATATAATTTATAGTCACTTTTAAACAATGTTATAAGGCTCAAATATATTTGAGCCTTTTTTCTTTATTAACACATAAATAAAACAAACATCATGCAGCCAAACTTAAAGCACCTTCATCAAAGCGCCATTGAGTATTTAAACCAAGGTAATATACAACGTGCCCATAGAGCCCTCGTTGAATTAGTGACTCAAAAAAGCGACTTTGCCGATGGCTACTTTTTACTGGCCATGGTTAATTTACGCGTAGGGCAAATTCACAAAGCCATAAAGCTAATAGAAAAAGCCCTTAGCCTTGGTAAAAGCATTGAATACACCGCGCAGCTTGCAAAGTGTTACGCATTAACAGGTGAGCTTACCAAAGCCAAAAACACCGCTTTAGCGATACCCGTTGAGCAAATAAAAAAGAGTCTTGATGCAGACACCCTAGGTGTAGCGCTTACACAAGCAGGCCTGCACAAAGAGGCACTAAACTATTTTAACTGCGCAATTGAACTGGCTAACCATGCAAATAAACCGCAACCTCAGTTTTATTATAATTTAGGGGTAAGCGCTAAATTTTTAGGCCAATTTGAACAAGCCAAAAATGCCTTTGAAAGCGCCATTGCGCTAAACCCACTTCACCATGCAAGCCATTTCGCATTAAGCGACTTAACCAAAGCCACACAACAAAATAATCATATAGCGCGCTTAAAAAACGTGTTTAAGCAAGTAACACACCCCGATGCAAAATTACACATTGGCCACGCACTTGCAAAAGAGTACCAAGACATAGGCAAGTTTGATGATGCGTTTAACAGCCTAGAGCAAGGAAAAGCCACTAAACGCGCTATGAAGCCTTTTGATCATAAAAGCTCAGCCGCATTATTTGAACACATTAAACATTTAAGTGAGCAGAATAAACACGCGCTAACACACGGCAGCCCAACGCAAGAGCCTATTTTTGTATTAGGTATGCCCCGCTCTGGCACCACATTGGTTGAGCGTATTTTATCGAGCCACAACGACGTACAATCAGCCGGTGAATTACAAGACTTTGGCCTAAGCGTTAAAAAATTAAGCCAAACTCAAACACCGCATGTACTCGATACTCAAACACTCACTAAAGCGTATGAGCTTGATTTTAATCAGCTTGGGACAACGTATTTAAATGCCACTCGCGTAACCACCGGTAGCCATAAACATTTTATAGATAAACTCCCGTTTAACTTTTTTTATATCGACTTAATAACCAAAGCCCTGCCAAACGCGAAAATTATTTGCATGCTACGCGACCCAATGGACACCTGCATTGGTAACTACCGCCAGTTATTTACCATTAATAACCCCTACTACGCATACTCGCTCGATTTACTCGACACTGCCAAATTTTACAGCCGCTTTTACAAACTCATGCAGCACTTTAGCGCCCTGCACAGCAATATAAAATTAGTAAAATACGAAGAGCTAGTCGCCCAGCCCGAGCAGCAAATAAAAGAGCTAGTTAGCTTTTGTAATTTAGAGTGGCAAGCACAGTGTATAGACTTTCACTTAAACACCGCGCCGGTGTCTACAGCCAGTAAAGTACAGGTACGCCAACCACTTAACAACAAAGCAATTGGCCGTTGGAAGGCGTTTAAGCCCCATACTAATGCAGCTGTAGAGTACCTTTTAAGCCAAGGTATTAGTGTTGAATAAGCGTTTTATTTTGGGTAGTAGGTGAATCCAAATAAGCAGCTTTGTGTAAGTGTAGGTCGGATAAGCGAAGCGCCATCCGACACAGTAAAATACCTTGCCAATTATTATCACATTTTATGTTGTCGAGTGGCTGAAGAGTGCCAGAAGCGGACTGTCATAATCTTAGACTCTTATTATTTGCTTAAACCGTCAAACTCCAATTTCAAGTCTTTAACCGCTAAGCCTTTAGTTTTTTCGATTAAATCGGATAGAGATTTCTGAGTACTCAAATAATGTTCAAGAAGTCTTTCAAAAAATCCTGATTGATCTTCGTACTCTTCTTGCTTGAGTTGAGCATCAAAAACTTTCTCTCTCAGTCTTTCTATGCCACTTTCTATTAGTTTCAAGTCACCATGCAAATATATCGATTTTACTGAAAAAATATTCTCAAGCTTTATAAAGCTATCACTTGCTTCATTTAATAAATTTTCACGCTCACTTTTTGATTCAAGAGATGCATGTTTTTCAAAGAAAGCTTTTTGTTCACCTTCGATGTACTCTGCATATGAACGTTGATGTTCTTCCTCTTCAGGAGAATCATATGGTTCTCCTTGTGGACATCCTATATGAACAAAACAATCTACGTAATGTTCAAAATATGCAACTAATCCATCTAGGTATTTTTGAGTAATATATAGGCTTGATGTGAGTTCCTCGTATGCAACTCTTTTAGTTTCCCAAATTTGTTGCTTTACCCAATACTTTTCGTTCATCTGACTTTTAATACCCTCAACAGCTTTGGTGCTTTTTTTAAGCTGTTCAATAGCATCATTAAAATCTTCTTTAGTCGCCAATGCTTTTAAACGATGAGCAACATAGCCTCCGAGAGGGGTGATGAGCAATGCCGTTACGATAGCAGGTAAATATGAAGTAAAATCTTCCAATTATAATATCCTTAAAGTGAAGAGCGTAGCTTGGGTACTCAGGGCACTTAACGTTGTGCACAGTGGTAAGTGTTAAAGAGTCCAGTGCCATAGGCACTACACTGCTGCATATTGTTAATATCCACTGACCACCACTGCCAATACTCTAGATGGTAAAAGCTCTAGATACCCTAGCTATTACCGCGAATTCCTGTCTTAAAATTTGCCATTTTTTCTAGTAGGCGATCAATAATAGTAGCTTTGCTTACTTATTTAAACTGCCGCTTGTACTATTTTAGCTTATCCAGAAGCCCCTACTAGTAAACCCAATCTGCTTCCCGCAATAACAATTTAATATCGCACCAGTAGGTTATTTTTCTACCGAGCATTAGGTAGATTTAGTCTTACCCATTAATAGCAAAATATTCTTTATTTCTCTATATCACATAGATAACTATGGATATATCTATTATTAACCGGCATAAACGACCTTTTGGATTGATTGTTTGCTATTAAGAGAAACTCTACAACCATAGATGTAAAACAAAACTTTCTGAAGGGATGACTGTCCGCTTATCGCCCATAACCGCCTTTTAAAACCACTCAAGCATACGTATTTTAAAGCTCTGCCTTAAAATAAGCATGCTCGTCGATATAATCTATTACTAGTTCAAAATATTTGAGGCCTGAACCACCCAATGCGCCATCAATTTTTTTATCCATCATTGAAGACATAAACTCATGAAAGTTATTATCCTCTCTTCTTGTAAACCAAACAGGCCCAATACTTTGTTCGGCAACAATGACAAGAGGTACTTTAATCATAGCTTCCTCGGTACCATGCTCAGCTTTCTCGATAACAGTCCAACCTGGATTGTTGGTTTTCCAATTATCAAAAACACTAGCTGCAATAAAAGAAGTACCAACCACATTCGATTTACTCTGTATTTGTTTTTTTGCGCTATTGGTTAAGGTTGATGTTGCACCAGTATCTAATAACATTTGATACTCTATTCCTTGAACTTTTATACTCATCCTAGGAAATGCTGTGGTGTATTTTTGTTGAGAGTCTTTTTGAAAACCTAATTTTACTTTTTTGAATTTGATTAAGTTAACTTCATCAAGAGAATCAAAAATAAACATTGATTCATTTACATAATCAATTTTAATAATTTTTTCTGCGTGCCATCGACCACCTAAAAAGCCATCAAACTGTTGCCCTGTTGATATTTCTGCTTCAGGGGCTATAAACAAATATCCGCCCATGAAATTTTCAATGCCACCTGTAGGTATTTCCGCTTCTGCTTTAAACTTAGGCATTTCTGACAAGGTATACTCTTCGCCATCTGCTATTTTTATGATTGTTGGCCAATTGTATTGCTGGTGAAGTTCTTTCGAAATGGCATTCCACCCACCGCCGGTATCTGTAAAAAATCTTAGCTTTTTGCCACTAGTAAGTTCCGGGATTAAAATTATGCGATTATTATCAAATTGAGTTGGGAGCTTTTGCTCAGCTAAAAGCTGTAAAGGAGCCAAAACTAAGGCAAGTGAAAAAAGTATTAACTTTATACTATTCATTGATCTTCCATGACTTTTTTATAATTTATGATACTAGGGCCTGTTGACCTTTCAGGATTAAGGTTTGTTCTAACTAGGAACGATTTAATCGTAGCACGAGGCTTGGAACATAGTCGGTTAAGTAAAAACCAAGTAAAGCTTCCACGTTCTGCTTACGCCCCTTATCAACATCCATTTAGGGAACAAGAGTTAATCGTCCCTAGAAAGAACCCAAAGGGCAGCGCATGTTTGGTATTTATGCTGCGTTATCGCCTATTTATGGGAAATAACCACACTACATAGGCTCTGCCTTGCCTAAATACCAAACACACTGCTGCAAATTCAACCTCGAAAGATAAACAGGCCCTTGCGTCTGACTATTGTAAGTGTAATATCTTGATTAAATTCGTTTCACTTTTAGCTACATATTAAGCATATAAACAAAGTAATACAATAAAGTTAATTTCTCCTACCACAACGCTCATTTACTTTTATGTCGGTTCAACCTCTAATAATGTCGATTCAGATAAACATTAATGAAGCTGGTTAAAAAGCTCGCTAAATTTCTTATCAACAAAACGCCAAATACCTATTTATTGGTAAGGAATATAGTCATGAACATTATTACAAAAACAGTTATAGCACTGAGTTTAGCAAGCCACTTTAGTGCGTATGCCATTGACCTGCGAGTAGACAACATTCGTTTATACCAAAGCAGTTCGCAAAGCTTTTCTGCGCCAAGTTCGCTGTATATTGATGATGGTAAAATAGTAAGTATTACTAAAGCGAGCGACCCACTTAAAAACGCAGATAAAACAATTAACGCTAACAACCAATATGCAATACCTGGTTTAATTGATTTACATGTACATTTGGGTTCATCGGGCAGTAACTTTACTGAGTTTCAGTATTTGCCGGTTAAATCGCACTTTAATTCTAATTTGTATTTAGGCGTAACTAATATTGTTGATTTGTTTTCGTTTGAGCAAACCCTAAACGAAGCCGCTCAATTAAAAGAAGCCCAACTAACCCCTAACCTTTTTTATGCGGGTACTTTGTTTACCAACCCTGGTGGGCATGGCACGCAGTTTGGCGGCCACGCATACGAAATTGCAAAAGATGAAGACATAGCAGCGCTATGGAAAAAACATATAAGCACTAATCCACATGTAACTAAAGCGGTTATTGAAACCTTTGGCGGTGTGGGTAAATCGTTAACTGATAGCCAATTAAGCGAGCTAGGTAAACGATCTGCAGCGGCTAATTTACCGTATTTTGTACATGTTTCTACACTGAATGATGGTAAACGCGCTATTAAAGCCGGTGCAACGGCTCTAGCCCACGGTATTAATAGCGAAGCGATTGACGATGAATTTATTACGCTAATGAAAAAGCATAACGTAACCTACATTCCTACCCTTGCGGTATATCATAACCATAGCGATGAAAAGCATAACCATACTATAAGCTCACAAAGCGAGTTACTAAAAACCATTCCCGAAAAGCTTCAAGGGTGTTTGTTTGACAACGTACCTGCACCTTCAAAATGGAAAGAGCACGCGTGGGAGGAGCGAAAAACCGCTTACGCAAATATACAAAAGCTACATAAAGCTAATATTACTATAGGCACAGGCTCTGATGCCGGAAACCCTTACACGCTACACGGTACTGGGTTACACAACGAGCTAGATGCGCTTAAAAAAGCAGGCTTAACAAATGATGAAATAATTAATGCAGCCACAGTTAACGGCGCAAAAGCGATTAATAAAGCCGAGAGCATTGGCAAGCTGGCTAATGGCTTTGAGGCAAGCTTTGTACTGCTTAAGCAAAACCCGCTTGATGATATAAACCACATTCACACTATCTCAGAGGTTTACAAATCAGGTATACAAGTAGACCGCCCAGCCTTAATTGCGCAAAACAAGGCTATAACACCACAAGGCCCCGCTTGTAATGAAGAAGTTAAAAGCCGCCAAGCGCAGAATATTATTGATGATTTTACCGGTGATACACCATGGCAGGCCTTGAGCGACTCGGTAATGGGTGGTCAGTCTGTAGCAACACTTACCACGCATAAAAACAGCTTAACGATTGATACAACCATTACAAAGCCAACCAGCTTTGGCGCGTGGGCAGGCGCTGAAATAAAATTTACATCGCCGGCTGATGCCTCTGCATTTAAAGGTATTCGATTAACGTATAAAGGTTCAAGCACGCCTTTTGCTTTGTCTGTTTATCATAGTGATGTAAAAGATTGGGATCACTTTAGTGTGCTTTTAAAGCCGCGCGATGAGTGGACAACGCTTGATATTCCTTTCACTACATTTAAACAATTTGGCTTTGGTAGCCCCGTTACGTGGTCGGTCACTCAATTAACTGGAGTTAACTTAATGTGGCGAAAAATGCCAGGCGCAAGCAATGAGCCATTAAAAAACACACTACAAATCAAAGAGCTAACTTACTTTTAAAAGAGTAGCAGTCAAAACACAAACTCTTTGGGTTTTGACTGTTTTTTGTTATGGTTTAATCAATTACAAAAAGAAGCACCTACTATGCTCAAACATCCCTTTTATAAATACAGCTTTTTTATTTTACTTGTTGTAGATATTGCTTATGCCCTTGGGCTCATAATTGCTAACTCTGCGCCCTTTACTGCGGGTAGTGCACTCGCTGCTACGGTGTGGTTTGTTACTTTTTACTGGGTTCCTGTTTGGAGTGCAGCAGCTGTTATTTTTTACCTGCGCAATAAACACATTAACAAAATAGCGTTTGAATGGTTAATTGCCGTTGTATTTATGGCACTTGGTAATGTGCTTACCGATATAGTTCTCACACAGCTTTTTGATGGGCACAAATCGATGGGGGTGTTTGTTGTTTTTAACGGCTTACTTTGGGGCTCGTGTATTTACTTTACCAGTATTTTTATTGAAAACAAAAAACGTGCAACAGCCGAGAAACACGCGCTTAAACAAGCGCAACTTGCTACATTACGCTACCAACTAAACCCACATTTTATGTTTAATAGCTTAAATACAATTTCGGCTTATATTCATACAAACCCTGATTTAGCCGATGAAGTACTGCATGAACTGGCTGACATTTTAAGGTACTCCCTCGACACGGCAGAGCAACAACAAATACCTTTACAGCAAGAGCTTACAATAATAGAAAAGTACCTAAATATTGAAAAAGCCCGCTTTGGCGATAAACTTCAGGTTAATTACCACATTCCCAATACGCTTAAAAACATATCGCTGCCCCCGCTACTTATTCAACCAATTATTGAAAACGCCATTAAACATAACGCCCAACAAACGTCGTTAATACTTAATATAACGCTTAGTGAGCTACCTAACGGCGTTAAAATACAAATTAGCGATAACGGTAAGGGTTTTTCGAGCGAGGTAATAAAACACGGCCATGGCAGTGGTGTAGGAATGAAAAACATACTCAAGCGCGTTAAACAACTTGGTAAAAGTAATGTACTACTGAGTAATAATAATGGTGCAGTGGTTACGTTGGAGCTAACACTATGAGCAGCAAAAACCAGCCAAATACAGTGACTAAAATGCGCGTATTATTTGCCGATGACGAGCTTCCCGCTCGCGAAAAATTAAGCCACCAATTGAGTTTAATGGAGCATGTTGAAGTAGTGGGTATGGCCACAAATGGCAAAGAGGCCATTTCATTAATTAATGAGCTGACTCCGGATGTGGTATTACTTGATATACAAATGCCTGAAATTAACGGCCTTGAACTTATTGATTTACTTAACTACCAGCCCATTATTATTTACACAACCGCGTATGACCAATTTGCAATTGAAGCTTTTGAGCACGCCTCAACTGACTACTTACTCAAACCTTTTCCTATTGCTAGGCTAAAAAAAGCTCTCGCCAAAGCGCAGCAACAACTAGAGCAACAGCGTGCACATACGCAAGTCAATCACGAACACAACGAGCAAACGTTTACATTAACTAAAAACACTATAAATAAGCTCATTAGTAAAAACGGTGAGCGTATATTTTTACTCTCCCCAAGTGACATTAAATTTATTAAATCGGAGCAAGGCAATAGTTTGGCGTGGAATGGCGATACATTTCATCACTTAAGCGATACACTCGATCAGCTCGAACTTGCTTTAGCAGAACATAATTTTGTACGGATCCACCGCAGTTATTTGGTTAACGTTGACCACATTAAAGAAATACAGCGTTGGTTTAATGGCAAATTGATGGTGATTGTAAATGATGATATTAAATCTGAGCTAAGCACCAGCAGAGCCGGTGCCGATAAACTAAAGCAACTGCTACATATTTAACTTATTTTAAAACATGTTACTGATCATTACTGGTATACACACTTAAAATAGGAAACGTATGCTCAGCAAACGATACCGTTACCGACTGTGTTTGATTGCCTTTAAAGCCTAATTTAAATTCACTTGGTGTTAGCCTGCTGCCATCTGCAAACAGCGCTAACACGTGTTCTTGATTAAGCTCTCGCTTGCCAGAGGCTAAATTAGTAAGGGTTATAACCGCCCAACGCTCTCCTATTTCGTTGCTCATAAGTACATAGTTTGCAATAGAAAAGTCAGACTTTTTAGGCGTTATATTATTATCGTTTGGGAACGACAAGTGCATGCTATTTGGTATGGCTCGGTCAACGTTTAGTACATTATTTTGCGCTGCACACACATTGGCGCAAAGTACCAATAAAAATAAAAAGCTAACTACAATTTTTGCCACAATTAAACGTCCTTTTAAATTTAGATGCGTGAATACTTGATTAAAATTTATACTCGCAGTTTTTACCTATTATGTAAACACTCTATTAAAAGCTTAGCAAACTAACTAAGCGCTCATTCAGTGACGCCCCATTAGTATTAATACTTTGCGGCACGTTAATAAACACATGGTTATTAAACAGGAGTAAATTACATGGCAACCACACCTAAAAATTCACATGAGGTTAGTAATGCGCAATCGGCTTTATTAAACCCTGAGCACAGCATTCAAGTACGAGGCGCGCGTGTTCATAACTTAAAAAATGTGGATGTAAATTTGCCCCGTAATTCACTTGTTGTTTTTACTGGTATATCGGGCTCGGGTAAATCATCGCTCGCCTTTGGAACATTATTTGCCGAATCACAGCATCGTTATCTTGATTCGGTATCGCCTTATGCGCGCAGATTAATAGACCAAGTAGATGAGCCCGATGTAGATTCGATTGAAGGGCTGCCACCCGCAGTAGCACTACAACAACAGCGTGGCGCACCCTCGGTACGTTCATCGGTGGGTAGTGTAACCACTATTTCTAACGCGCTGCGAATGCTTTACTCACGCGCGGGCGAATACCCCAAAGGGCAAGGTATACTGTATGCCGATGCGTTTTCGCCTAACACGCCACAAGGTGCCTGCCCAGAGTGCCACGGTATTGGCCGCGTATTTAACGTAACCGAAGAGCTTTTAGTGCCCGACCCGACTAAATCAATTAAAGAGCGCGCCATTGCAGCATGGCCGCCGGCTTGGCAAGGTAAAAACCTAAGCCGCATTCTTACTTCTTTAGGTTACGATATTAATAAACCGTGGAATACCCTGCCTAAAAAAGCCCGTGATTGGATTTTGTTTACCGACGACACGCCCACAGTACCCGTGTTTCCCGAGTACACGCTTGAGCAAACCCAAGCGGCTATTAAAAATGAAGAAAGCCCCAGCTACATGGGTACATTTATAAGTGCTAAACGCTTTGTTTTACAATCATTTGCGAGCACTCAAAGTCCGCGCACTAAAAAGCGCGTATCGCAGTATATGCAAATATCACAATGCCCACAGTGCGAAGGAAAAAAACTTAAAAAAGAGTCGTTATCGGTTAAAGTAGCAGGCCTTGATATAGGCGAAATTTCGCAGTTAACACTTGGCGAACTGGCAGAAAAACTAAGCATTGCTGCCAATAACCCCGCTAAAAGTAACGCAGCCAACCCCGAAAAAGCCATTGTGGCAAAGCGCATCACAAGCGACATTATTAAACGCGTAGAAGCACTCACTAAGCTTGGTTTAGGGTATTTATCGCTTGAGCGTACTACGCCATCGTTATCAGCCGGGGAATTACAACGCTTGCGGCTTGCAACGCAAATTCGCTCAAAATTATTTGGTGTTGTGTATGTGCTAGATGAACCTTCGGCAGGTTTACACCCAGCCGATACGCAAGCACTTTTAAGCGCCCTAGATGAGCTAATAGCGGCTGGTAACTCAGTATTTGTGGTGGAGCACAATACAAGTGTAATTCGCCACGCCAATTGGGTGGTTGATGTAGGGCCAAATGCGGGTTCGCATGGCGGTAATATTGTTTACAGCGGCCCAGTTGAAGGCTTAGAGCAAGTGAGCAACTCACATACAAGTCAGTATCTTTTTAAACATAACAATAACGCAAAGCCAAATCATCAAACACAACGTACGCCAGCAGCCTGGCTTAAGCTAAGTGGTATTGAGCGCAACAATTTACACAACATCAGTGCCGAATTTCCGCTTGGAGTTATTACAAGTGTTACGGGGGTTTCTGGCTCAGGTAAATCAAGCTTAGTAAGCCAAGCCTTAGTCGAGCTTATTCAAGATGCTTTAGGTCAAAAAACGCCGCCGCCAATGCCTACCGATGAAGCCGACTTGCTTGATCAAGAACTCCAAACACCAACCCATGGCAAAATTACCGAGGGCCTTGAGCATATAAAGCGCCTAATAACGGTTGATCAAAAAGCCATTGGCCGCACGCCTCGCTCAAACCTTGCTACTTACACTGGTTTGTTCGATCCCGTACGTAAATTGTTTGCCAATACCAAAGAGGCAAAAGCGCGTAAATACGATGCAGGTCGTTTTTCGTTTAATGTGAAAAAAGGCCGTTGCGACAACTGCGAAGGCGTAGGTTTTGTAAGCATTGAGCTGTTATTTTTACCTAGCGTGTATTCGCCTTGCCCTGTGTGTAACGCCAAGCGCTATAACCAAAAAACACTCGACATTACCTATAAAGATAAAACCATTGCCGATGTGCTTAATTTAACGGTGGAGTCAGCGCATACATTTTTTGCCGATAAACCCGCTATTTTACGTGCGCTAAATGCGCTCTTACAAGTAGGCCTTGGCTATTTACGTTTAGGGCAACCTGCTACTGAGCTTTCGGGCGGAGAGGCCCAGCGCATAAAGCTTGCCACAGAGCTGCAACGTGCGCAGCGCGGCGATACGCTGTATATTTTAGATGAACCAACCACCGGCCTACACCCAAAAGATGTAGCCATGTTAATGGCGCAGTTAAATGGCTTAGTTGATGCGGGCAACACCGTTATTATGGTTGAGCACGATATGCAAGTAGCCAGTAACAGCGATTGGGTTATTGATATTGGCCCAGGAGCCGGGGACGAAGGCGGCTTAATTGTTGCTCAAGGTAAACCAGAAGATGTGGCTCAATCTGAGCATAGCCGCACAGCAACGTTTTTGAAAAGCGCAATTTAGCTTTTTAAAAATCGCTCTAATTTAGGTTTTACGGTAACCGACATAACAAGCATTAATGTTAAACCAATGGGTAGCACGGCTAATAACCCCTCTACCCACGCGGTATAAAATAAGCGCATATTGGCAAAACCTATATTGTTACTAGCGGTTACAAACGCCATTAGCGACTCCATGGTAAGCGCCATAAAAACACTAATCACTAAATTACGTTTTAGCTCACTTGCTTTTGGTAATAATTTAGCCACCAAGGTATTCATAAGGGCTGTCATTGCTAACCCCACAGGGGCCATAACCAACACCGCACTTAAAAACGAGGTAAACGAATCCATATAAAAATGCTCAGTTATACCTACATTTGTGTAAGTCATAATGCCTGTTAAGCTGCCGTCTACAAAAACAATAATACTTACCATCACCATTATTTTATAAATGATCGGTGTTTTTTTAGGCTCTACGAGCGCAGAATTTACTAAAGCAGGCGTATTCATTAAACAGGTATTTCTCTTAAAATAGATGACAAAATCAACTATATCAAATTAATTGATAATATCAACTGTTATTTAATTACCCTAATGCCAGCCATATGCCTACTAGCACCATAAGGCTGCCTGCAATTCGGTTCATCCATTTTATATTATCACCACGGCTTAAAAATAAACGTAGGCTTTTACCGCCTGTGGCGTAAGCTAACATGCAAATAAACTCGCTTATCATAATAACTAAAACAAGCACTAACAGTTGCGGGGCGAGTGCGTGTTCAACGCTAATAAATGGCGGTAGTAAAGAGATCATAAACGCCCAGCCCTTTGGGTTAGCAATGGCAGTCACAAAGCCTTGCGTAAATAGCGACTGGCGGCTTACATCACTTGGGCTATGTGTATCAATCGACATTTTACCTTTTGCGCGCCACATATTTATACCTATATAAATTAAGTATGCACCGCCTACCCATTTTAAAATATCGAACGCATTAGGGTAATTTAGCATTACGCTTGCAACACCTAATACCGCAGCAATAGCAACACTTGCGACCCCTAACAGCTCACCTATCATCATCCATAATGTGCGCCTTACACCTATGCTCATACCTAATGTCATGGCAAGGGTCATACACATACCCGGTGTGATAGATACAAAAAAGAAGGTAGGAATAAAAACGGCAAGCGCTGCAACATCAATCATTTTTTCTCTCTATATTAAAAGCAAAAAACGCGGCTAAAGTAGCCGCGCTATTGGTTACCTATTATCTACTATTGTTCAGTACTTGCCACTGGCTGAGTAATGACCTCTACTGGCTTTGCAGTATCACTTAATAAGTACTTATCTAGCCACTGCTCTTGTTCCCACAGTACGTGTAATAAGCTTTTACGAGCGCGGTAACCATGCGCCTCATAAGGGAGCATAACTAAGCGAGCATCTTTTCCTAAGCCTTTTAGGGCGGCGTACATGCGCTCACTTTGCATTGGGAAAGTTCCAGAATTAGGATCTTCTTGACCGTGGATCATTAGCATTGGCTCGTTGATTTTTTCAGCATGGAAAAACGGCGACATGTTAGCGTACACACTTTGTGCTTGCCAAAAATCACGCTCTTCACCCTGAAAACCAAACGGCGTTAAGGTTCGGTTGTAAGCACCACTGCGAGCAATACCGGTTTTAAATAAATCGCTATGCGCTAATAGGTTTGCCACCATAAATGCACCGTACGAGTGCCCTGCTATAGCAATGTTATTTTTATCGGCAATGCCTTTTTTAACCAGCACATCAACCGCAGCTTGTGCACTTGAAACTAGCTGCTTTCTAAAGTTATCGTTTGGCTCGCTGCCATCAATACCTACAATAGGCATTTTAGGGTCGTCAAATACGGCAATACCTTTAGCAAGGTAAGGCATAGGGCCCCAATAACCAATGTAAGTAAATTCGTATGGCGATTCGCGCACTTGTGATGCTACGGCTTTATCTTTATATTCAAGTGGGTACGCCCACATAAGTACGGGTAACGGGCCTTGGGTTACATCGTAACCTGGTGGTAAATAAAGCGTGCCCGAAAGCTCAACCCCGTCATCGCGTTTATAACGTAATTGCTCTTTTGTAACCCCTTTAAATGCAGGGTACGGATGAGCAAAATTAGTAAGCTGCGTAAGAGTATCGTTATCTAAATCACGAATAAAAAAGTTAGGTTGCTCGGTTTTAGATTCTCGCACAGTTATAAAGCGCTCGCCTTCGTCGTCAAGCAGTGCACGAACACGCTCGTAGTATGGCGCTTGTGATTGCCATAAACGCTTGCTGCTATTCGTTTTTACATCGTACTGGTCTAAAAACGGAATATTACCTTGCTCAGACGCGCCGTTACCGCGCAGATACATATAACGCCCGCCAACAATTTTAATAACGTTGGCGCCTAAATCGTTACGCTCGTATATAAAGCTACCTGGGTTTTTATACGCATCGTTATAGCTTCGCTCAGAAAAAAGCACACGGTTTTTATCTGCATTGCGTGGCTGAATAACATACGTACGCACTTGGCGGTCGCTAAAGCGCCAGTCGCTAAGCATGGCAATATTTTGATTGCCCCAAACTATACCTGCATAGCGGCGCTCTACTTTAGCAAACAGCTTAGGCTCGCGTTTAAACGGCGCGCGTAGGCTGTAAATATGATCATGGTGCTTAACATCGGTTTTCATGTCGCCGCCATCTTGCGCTTCGGCCCAAATAACTTCTGCGCCTTGATCCGCGCGCCATTCAAAATCGCGGCGGCCAGTGCGAACACTGTCATAGCCTTGTGGAATGTTATCGGCAAGCGGTTGTTTTACAAGTTCGGCTAATGCGTAACCGCGCATTCCCCATATTTGCCAAGTGCTGGCAAAACGGCTGTACGGTACTTGATACGAAAACGGCTCGTTTATCGCAGCAACTAATATATTGGTTGAATCTGGCGATACCGAAAACGATTTAAATAATGCAGGGCTGCCAATGGCTTGTGTATTGCCATCAAGCGTTACGTAAGCTAATTGCCCTTGGCCGTAAAATTTAAACTGTGCTTCGTCAAACGGGCTAGTTAATAAGTTTTGATAGGTACGCGCTGGGGCTTTTTCGCCTGTACTTTGTTGTATTACAGGCACTACATTTTGACTGCTGTTTTTTAACGCGGGTTTACCTATGTTAACCGCTAAATTTGCAACCAGTGCGCTGCTATCGGGTAGCCATTGGTAAGGCGTAGCGGTAATAACCGAGTTAAGCGCTGCGCTTGAGAGCATTTTAGCTTGCTTTGTCTCTACACTGTAAAGCCATAAATTTGCTTGGTTTTGTTGCTCGACAACAAATGCTAAATATTTACTGTTAGATGACCATTTAGGCGAGCGAATAATACCGTTTGGTAAATTGTTAATATTAATAACGGTGCCGCTTTGCACATGCTTAAGCTCAAGCGCGCTGTATTTAGCGCTAACACGCGAACGCGAAAAGTTAGCAGGGTTAAGCTTTATACCCGCAAGTTTAAGCTCATCTTTAGCAAGCTCGTCAAGCGTCTCTACGCGCTTACGCTCAAATAAAGCAAGCCATTGGCCATCGCTCGATAAAAAACTAGTGGGTGCTAACTTGGCATCTACCACAGCGGCTAGCTCAGGCGAAGGTGTTTGATAACCTTGCTCAGCATAGCTGTTTGGCATTATTACAACACAACAAATAAAGGCAACTAACAGCCTAAATGCGTTCATGTTTTTATCCTTTTGTTATTTTTAAGATTATAAAAGGTATATAAACATGTTTTGCTCTGTTCATAAAGTATTAAGCTTTAAATTACAGGGCTAAAAGATGACTTAAACGCATTATATACGCTACACTACGCAGCTATTTACTCACTACTGCGCGCTTAAAATACCATGCCTAACAAAGCTAAATCGGTCACTATTTTTGATGTTGCTCACCGTGCGGGGGTGTCTAAATCGACCGTATCGCTGGTGCTTACGCACAGCAATAAAGTAGCCGATAAAAGCAAACAAAAAGTGTTACAAGCCATAGATGAGCTAGGTTATGTATATAATCGCGATGCAGCGGCTATGCGCTCTGGGCGCTCTAATTTAGTGGTTGTAGTAATTGACGATTTAACAAACCCGCTTATGGCATTGCTTGCTAAAAATATAGAGCAGGCTTTAAGCGAGGCTTTTTTTCAGGCCATTATTGTTAGTAGTAACAACAGCGTAGAGCGCCAAACGCAGCTAATAAATAATTTAAAAGAATACAAAGTGGCTGCATTTATAATTTGCCCTGTGGCTAGTACCTGTGCGCAGTGGCTCGACAACCTTGCTGCTGCCTACCATGTTATTAGCCTAATGCACGAAGTACCTTACAGCTCAGCCCCGTGTGTTTTACCCGACTACACTAAAGCAAGCCATGTAGTAACATTGCAGCTAATAAATGATTCGCCTAAAAACATACTGTTTATGGGTGATGAAAGCTTATCTGCACAAGGTTTATTAAGTGGCTTTAATAGTGCGTGTAAAAAACACAATATAACCCCTAAGCCTGCAATTACGTGCACAAAAAGCACCCCATTACATGCTAAGCAAGTATTTAGTAATACATTACTTAATAATCCGAGTATTGACGCGGTTGTATGCGCTAATAATATAATTGCGCATGGCGTTTTAGCCGCCGCCCCGCATTTAAAAAGCAATATAGTAAGCTGCTTACATATTCCTGATATTACCGAAATTCAACCTCGCTTTACTTGCGCCAATATAAACACGCAAGAGCTTGCTAAGCGCAGTATTTTAGTGCTGCAAGAACAACTTCAAACAAACACTGCACCAGTAAAAACACTGGTAAATGTAAACCTACAAATTAGAGAAACACCGTAATGAAAAAAGTGCTGGTAATTGGTTACGTATGGCCAGAGCCAAATTCGTCTGCTGCGGGTACGCACATGATGTCGTTATTAAACGCGTTTAAAGCGCAAAATTGGCAAGTAGAATTTGCCACCCCAGCACAACGCACCGAGCACATGGTAAACCTAGATCACTTTGGTATAACAAGTCAAAGCATTGCCCTAAACTGCGAAAGTTTTGATGAGTACGTTAAAGCGTACAACCCAGACATAGTGATGTTTGACCGCTTTATGATGGAAGAGCAATTTGGCTGGCGTGTAGATAAACATTGCCCCAATGCCATTAAAATACTCGATACCGAAGATTTACAATGCCTACGTAATGCGCGCCACGAAGCGCACAAAGGCGAGCGAGAATTTACCACCAGCGATTTACATTCAGACATAGCAAAACGCGAAATAGCCGCAATATTGCGCTGCGACCTAAGCTTAATTATTTCAAGCTTTGAAATGCAATTACTTAGTAGTGTATTTAACGTAGAAGCCAGTTTATTACATCATCTCCCTTTTATGGTCGATTTAACTGCTTTACCTGCGCAAACTAAATCGTTTGAACAACGTCAGCACTTTATGACCATAGGTAACTTTAGACACGCCCCCAACTGGGATGCCGTGCTGTACTTACAAAAAATATGGCCGCTTATTCGCAAGCAATTACCAAAAGCAGAACTGCATATTTATGGCTCTTACCCGCCACCAAAAGCAACAGCACTTAATAACCCTAAAACCGGTTTTTTAATAAAAGGCTGGGCCGACAACGCCTATGAGGTAATGCAAAGCGCACGCGTATGTTTAGCCCCACTTCGTTTTGGCGCAGGTATAAAAGGCAAGCTGCTAGAAGCTATGATAATGCAAACCCCCAGTGTAACTACCAATATAGGCAGTGAGGGCATGCACAACGAACTACCATGGCCTGGTAAAGTGGCTAATAATACCGACGATTTTGCAAATGCAGCCGTTGAGCTTTACACCAATCAAGCCGATTTTGAACACGCGCAACAAGCTGGCAACACGCTACTTAATACCTTGTACGACAAAGTAAAATTAAGCGCGGCGTTAATTAATAAAATTGACTCTATAAGCAACGATTTAAAAGCGCATAGGGAAAAAAACTTCACCGGACAAATGTTAAAACACCATACTATGCGCAGTACGCAATATATGGCGCAATGGATTGCTGAAAAAAATAAAAAATTAGATTAAAAATGACTAGACTCCTACAGATTTGTGTTTAAAATCGCGCCCATTACAAATGGGCGTTTTAGCCTATACTTTTAGCTAATTTATTTACACACTGGTCCATACAAGATTTGAAAACTGCAACCTTTACTGAAAAACGCAAATTTATCGTTAAATTAGGTAAAATGCTTCATAAGTACGGCACCCCTGCGTACCGCCTAGAAGCACACTTAATGGAAGTGGCCACTTACTTAGGACTTAAATCGTCTTTTGTTATGTCGCCAACTTCGGTAACGTTTGTAATTTGGACTGATGGCCACGAAGACGAATACACCCACGTGGCACGCGTAGACCCAGGCGATCACGACTTAGGCTCACTTGCCGACACCGACGACTTAGTTAATCAAATGCTCGACGACAAGCTCACCTTACAAGAGGTTGATGCTCAGCTTGATGCCATTTACGACATGCCAAACCCGTACAATAAATTTGTTACCGGTATTGCTTTTGCAACATCGGGGGGTGCATTTGCCATGCTAATGGGTACCAGCTGGACAGACGTTATTTGGTCTGCGTTGCTTACTTTAGTGGTGTATGTGTTTGTACTGTGGTCGGGGCGCTCAAAACGGGTTGCTCACATGCTTGAGCCCCTTGTTGCTATAGTATCGGCAGTGCTGGCTTGTGCAATAAGTGTGTATATTTCGCCCGATATAAATATACGGTTAGTGGTGCTTTCAGCCATTATTGTATTTATACCTGGTTTAGCGCTAGCGCTTGGTTTAGCAGAGCTTGCAGCTAGGCATTTGGTGTCGGGTACAGCGCGGGTTATGGACTCGTTTATGCTGTTATTTAAACTGTACTTTGGCGCCTTTATTGGCATAGGCATTGGCTTTGCCATATTTGGCCAAACTGACTTTGTACAGCCCGAGCCACTACCGCGCTGGACTGCGTGGCTGGCTATATTTTTACTTTGTAGCAGCTTAATAGTGATATTTAGAACCAAACTTAAACATGCTGGATGGTCAATCGCATCTGGTTTTATAGCCTATGGCACAAGTATTGGTTCGGCTATGTACCTTGACTACACGTTAGGCACGTTTGTTGGTGCGCTTTCGGTTGGAGTGTTTAGTAACTTATTTAACCGCGTTGCAAATGCGCCAGCTTCCATTGTTGCCATGCAAGGCTTAATTGTACTGGTACCCGGCAGTAAAACGTATATTGGCTTAAACTCGCTTATTGAAGGCCAAGACTTTGTTTACGCCGAGCATATAGGCCAGCAAACGTTTTTAATATTTATGTCGCTTGTAGCAGGGCTAATATTTGCCAACGTGGCTTTACCGCCTAAAAAAAGCTTATAAGCTTGTTACCATTAAAAAGCCCGTTTACTTTGTAACGGGCTTTGTTGTTTAACGTACTATTCGCTATGGGGAATAGTGAGTACAATTTTTCCTACGTGTTGTTTTTGTGCAAACACTTTTTGCGCCGTAACAATTTCGCTCAATGGGAATGTTTGCGCCACAATAGGCTTTATTTTTTCTTGTTCAATAAAGTTAACTAAGCTTTTAAATACCTCAGGCTCTATAACTGTACAGCCAAAAAAAGTTAAATCTTTTAAGTACAAAGTACGTATATCCAATTCTACTAATGCCCCACCAATAGCGCCCGACACCGCATAACGCCCTTTTGGTTTTAATACCTCCAGCAGTGCAGGCCATTGCTCGCCGGCAACAAGGTCAATGACTACATCCACACTGTTTTTACCTAAGGCTTGAATTAAATCATCTTCACGAAATATAACTTTATCGGCACCTAACTCTTCAAGCTGCTGCGCCTTACTTTTACTCGTAATGGCAATAACAAAAGCGCCACGTGCTTTAGCTAATTGCACTGCCGCTGAGCCAACCCCCCCAGAAGCGCCTGTAATTAAAACAGTTTGCCCTTGCTGTGGGTTTGAGCGAAATAGCATGTTTTCGGCCGTAGAATATGAGCACGGAAAAGAGGCCAGCTCTTCATCACTATAGTTACTATTAATTTTATAAGCGTGAATAGAGTCAACGCGGGTAAATTGTGCGAAGCCACCATCGCACTCAGAGCCAAAATACCATGGTGATTTAAGCGTTTCGCCATTAGCTTTAATTAAACATGGCTCAACTATAACGCGCTCACCAATACGGCTTTGATCTACGTTTTTACCAACAGCCACAATTACGCCGCATACATCTGCCCCTTGAATACGAGGAAAAACAAACGCATCACCAGACCAACTTGCATCGTCTTTACTGCTTTGTTTTTTAGCGTACCACGCCGTGCGGGTATTAAGATCTGTGTTATTAACACCTGCCGCCATGACTTTTATAAGTACATCGGTTTGTGCAAGCGCTGGCAACGGTAAGTTAGTTGCATACTTTAATACATCAAAATCGCCATGCTCGGTAAGCTGTACAGCGTGCATTGTGCTAGGTAAATTTGCCATTGGTTGCTCCATTATATTAATTTAAGAATACTGTTTTTTGCTGATGTAACCGCCTCATCGCCCATAACTGGCCACGCACTCGACACTCCCTCGTGCAGCAAAAACAAGCTACTAGCCAACGATGAATTTAAACCTTGCTCACCTAGCAGTTTTTTTACGTCATTTTTATGTGTTTGCACCGCAAGGCTAATAGCTTCATCTTCAGGAAACGCCGACAACGCATTAATAGATAAACAGCCATTAGGCGCAAATTGCACCATCCACGCTTTTAGTTGATCAAACATGTGCAAAACCGCCTCAACTCCCGGAGCAGGTGCATCTTTAAGTAAAAAATTAATATAGCGATTATGGCGGTACTCAAGCGCAGCAATGATCATTGCCTGCTTTGACGGGTAATATTTATAAAGGGTGCGCAAACTAACGCCACTGAGTTTTTGCAGCTTAGCCACACTAGGCTCAGCAAAACCATGTTGACTAAAGGCCACCTCAAGCGCAGCAGCTATATCTTGTTTTAGCAAAGTGTTTAACCTATGTAGAATGAATGCTCTACCCAACATAGTAGAGCATTCATTCTACATGTCAACCAATACAGATTTATACAAAATAATAACTTTGACACCCATTATAAATTAACAGGCTAGAAAAGCCCTAGAGTCCAAAATATATGAGGATATTTAAAGATATGGCATCCCTTTAATCTTTCTTAGTCATAATAAAGCCATAACTATGACACCCACTCTAATTATTTATAAATTAACAATGTAGTAAGAAATATATGGTTAGATTTATATGTTGATTTGAGATGTTGAATAAATAATAACTTTGACACCCATTATAAATTAACAGGCTAGGAAAGTCCTAGAGTCCAAAATATATGAGGATATTTAAAGATATGGCATCCCTTTAATCTTTCTTAGTCATAATAAAGCCATAACTATGACACCCACTCTAATTATTTATAAATTAACAATGTAGTA
>Ga0160421_1000023_pt1 | contig 216018 bp, 200 predicted proteins | sample TAMARWmetagpilot_FD_108195 | JGI IMG/M metagenome (GOLD analysis project Ga0160421, IMG submission 108195) | Phycosphere-associated microbial communities from TAMU algal ponds, Corpus Christi, Texas, USA - TAMU ARW-7 10/27 metagenome pilot | ecosystem: Engineered > Artificial ecosystem >...
CCGGCAAAACACAAAATCCGGGCAGAGCCCGGAGCTCGAAACTTAACGCGGGGTGGAGCAGCCCGGTAGCTCGTCAGGCTCATAACCTGAAGGTCGCAGGTTCAAATCCTGCCCCCGCAACCAAACATCGTCCCGGCAATACTGCGAAATATCGACAAGCCCCGATCCTGACCGGTCAGGGCTTTTTGCATCCCGGCTCCGCGCCCGCCTCAATGTGACGACGTCAAGCAGACCAAACAACCCCATGGCCTAGCGCGCCAGCCATCCTCCATCCACAGGAACAACAGTTCCGTGAATGAACCGCGCAAAATCGCTGCAAAGGAAGGCCACCGGTTCTGATATCTCTTCCGGATCGCCCCAACGGGCCGCCGGAATCCTCGCCATAAGGGCCCGCTCACGCTCCGGGTCCGACTGTAGTGCCGCTGTATTGTCGGTGGCGATGTAGCCTGGTGCAATGCCATTCACATTGACGCCTCCGGCCGCCCATTCGTTGGCGAAGGCGCGCACCAGCTGAGCCACGGCACCCTTGCTCGCGGCATAACCGGGCACCGTGATCCCGCCCTGGAAACTCAGCACCGAGGCGACGAACACGATCTTGCCTGTTCCCCGGGCAAGCATCGATCGGCCCACTGCCTGAGTCAGGATGAAAGGCGCATCGCTATTGACGGCCTGCACGTGATCCCAGTCTTCGATTGGATGGTCGGCCGCCGGCGCGCGGCGTATGGTGCCTGCGTTGTTGACCAGGATCGAAATGTCGCCGCGCCGCTCCATCTCGGTGGCAAACCCGAGCGTGGCTTCGCGAGCGGAGAAGTCGCAGCGATGTGCAGTGAAGTTTCGTCCGGCGCCGCGCACTGCCGTTTCCGCGTCGCTGCCCGAAAGTTCAAGCGATGCGCTGACCCCGATAATGTCGGCGCCGGCTTCCGCCAGTGTCTTGCAGATGGCGAGACCGATGCCACGTTTGCATCCGGTCACCAGCGCGGTCCGGCCCACAAGGTCGATCGCAAGGCTCATGGCAGCACCATCCGCCGCGGATCTCCGAGTAGCCCCGTATAGCGTGCCATGAAGCGCGCGGCATCGGCGCCATTGACGACCCGGTGATCATAGGAGAGATCGAGCGGCACCATGGGAACGGGAACCCATGTATCTTCTTCCCAGACAGGTACGGTCTCTGTGCGGGTGATACCGAGAATTGCGAGTTCGGGCGGATTGACGATCGGCGTGAAGGCCGTCCCGCCAATGCCGCCAAGGTTTGAAATCGACATTGATGCGCCGCCCATTTCGTCAGGCCGGATCTTGCGCGATTGGGCCCGGTTCGCAAGATCGGTGATGTCCTCCGCGATTTGCCACAGTCCCTTGCGGTCGGCATCCCGGATCACCGGCACCATCAGCCCGTGCGGTGTGTCGACGGCTATTCCGACATGAACATAGTGTTTCAGCACCAGTGTTTCGCCATCGGCGGACAGCGAGGCATTGAAGCGGGGAAACTCCCTCAGGCAGACCGACAGCGCCTTGACGTGAAAGGCAAGCGCAGTGAGCCGAATGCCTCGCCGTTTGGCTTCCGATTTCAACGACGCCCGCAGAGCTTCCAGCTTGCGCAGGTCGGCCCGGTCATGGTGGGTCACCTGCGGAATCGTCGAGTTGGCCGCCGACAGATTGGCGCTCGCCACCCGGGCCATGCGCGAGACCGGTTCCTCGCGGACCGGGCCAAAGGCTGCATGGTCGACATCCCAGTATCTTGCAGTGTCGGGCACTGTCGAGGCGCTGGTCGTCTCGCCTTTCAGATGCATCTCCACATCCTCCCGGGCAAGCGTGGTGCGGCCGGACTTTTGCGCCACCTCGTTAAGGTCAACCTTGTTGCGACCGGCATAGGCCACCACGGACGGGCTTGCGATATAGCTTTGTGCTCCCATATCACCACTCTGCCGAAATGTATTGGGTTTCCATGAACTCCAGCATGCCTTCGTGGCCGCCCTCGCGACCAAGCCCGGATTGCTTGACGCCTCCAAACGGGGCAGCCGGATCGGAGACCAGTCCGCGGTTGAGGCCGACCATACCGTATTCCAGCCGCTCGCAAACACGCATTGCCCGTTTCATGTCCTCGGAGAAGACATAGGCGACGAGCCCGTATTCGGTATCGTTGGCCCTGCGGATGACATCCTCCTCCTCGGAAAAACTCTGAAGAGCTGCCACCGGTCCGAAAATCTCGTCATGCACGCAGTCGGCATCCTCGGAAACGTTGCTCAGCACCGTAGGCGGGTAGAAAAAACCGGTGCCGTTGGGTCGGGTTCCGCCAGTTTCCACCTTTGCACCCTTGGCGACGGCGTCGTCAACGAAAGCTGCGACCTTGTCGCGCGTCGCCGCATTGACCAGCGGCCCGACATCGACATCCCTGTCGAGCCCGTCGCCGACCTTGAGCGCAGCCATGGCTTCGGTCAGTTTTGCTGTGAAGGCCGGTGCAATCCTTTCATGGACATAGAACCGGTTTGCCGCTGTGCAGGCTTCGCCCAGATTGCGCATCTTGGCCAGCATCGCACCCTTGACCGCCTTGTCGAGATCCGCATCCTCGAACACAATCAGCGGAGCATTGCCGCCAAGCTCCATTGCCGGTTTGAGCACCTGGTCCGCCGCCGAGTGCAGCAGCTTGCGGCCGACCTCTGTCGAGCCGGTAAACGAAATGACCCGTACCCGCGGATCGTGCAGCATGTGATCGACAAGCCTTCCGGATGATTTCGATGGCAGCACATTGACCAGTCCCTTGGGAACCCCGGCTTCTTCCAGAAGGGGCATCAGCGCCAGCATGGTCAGCGGCGTTTCCGACGCGGGTTTGATGACCACCGGGCAGCCCGCCGCCAGCGCCGGGGCAATTTTCCGCGTCCCCATGGCAGCAGGATAGTTCCATGGCGTCACCAGAACGGCAATGCCGGCAGGTTTGTGCTGAACGATAATGCGCGCACCGGAGGCCGGCGCATGTGTGATCAATCCGTCGGCGCGCACGGCTTCTTCGGCAAACCAGCGGAAGAACTCTGCCGCATAGGTGGCCTCGCCGATCGCATCCGCATGCGCCTTGCCGTTTTCAAGTGTGATCAGCCGGGCGAAATGCTCCAGTCGCGCCGTCATCAGCTCCCACGCCTTGCGCAGGACTTCCGAGCGCTCGCGGGGTTTGCGGGATGCCCAGTCTGCCGCCGCTGCAGCGGCGGCGTCGAGCGCCCTATCGGCATCCTTGACGTCTGCGGAGGCGACGGAGGCGATCACCTCCTCGGTGGCGGGATTGAAGACGTCGAAACGCTCGCCCGAAGCGCCGTCCCGCCATTCGCCATTGATGTAGAGCTGTGTATGGTCCATGGGGCTCTCCTTTTCAGAGGATGTGATGGAGCGGCTCTTGCAAACGCTCGGCGAAACCTGTGAGGACCCGGACGGCTTCAGTCTCGCTGAGATCTCCGGGCTGGAAATCGAGGCTGACGGAGAAGCGTTCCCCGTCACGCAGAACGGTCAGGACCGGTCGCTCGGCAGGTCCCAGCCTCATGGCCGTCAGCATGCTGTCGCTGAAGTCGCGCAAGATCAGGTCCGGTGTCGGGTTTCCCTCGGCGCTTTCCGGTTCCGGCAGCGAAATGTCGGGATCGCGGTGGCTGGACCGTTCGGCACCCGGTTTCTCGAGGCCGATGGCGAGACTCTCCGTTGTGTCGGTCCTTGATTGGCGCAACGCAGCGGCAGCAAAGCTGAGCCACAGCCGGGCCGGGTCGAGTTCGTTGCCGGTATCCTGCCTGAACCATCTGGCGAAATCGTCACATCCGCTCGCAGGAACCCGTGCCGCAAGGTGAAGCGGAAGGGGGGCTGATGGCTGACCCGCGGGCACGACGGGCGGCAGCGCACGAAGGGTGTCGAGATCGGCCACATGGAAAGGTTGTTCGTGACCTTCTTCAACCAGCCGCTTGAGGTCGAGCCCCTGCTCATGCGCCAGACGCCGGGCCTTGGGCGACGCAAGTGTCCGCTCGCCACCTTGGGCGGCTATTGATTTCGGGCCGGATCGCTTCGAAACAGCTTTCGCGGGTTCGGGGGGCGATTTCGCATCAGGCTCACCGCTTTGCACAGGTTCTGGCGTTGCCTTCGTCCTGGACGCCGGGGAGGACACCATGCCGCGCATGATCGGTTTTTCCGGCGCCTTGGCAGAGATGATCGCAATCACGCTTCCGACAGGAACCGCCTCCTGGGCCTCGGCGAGAATGGCGGCGACGAAACCGTCATGGCCGGCCTCAACCTCCATCACCGACTTGTCTGTCTCGACTTCCAGAAGCACGTCGCCAGCCGAAACTGCATCGCCCGGGGCCTTGCGCCAGGAGACGATCAGGCCGGTGTCCTGCGCCATGCCGAGTGCCGGCATGATGACGGACTGGCCTTCAGGCAGATCATCGTCAGCAGGTTCGGGTGCCTGGTCCTCGTGCTTGGCGGGGGCTGGTCCGGTTTCGCCGGTCCCGGCACTCTCGGCGCCCTCGGCGGATTCGGAAATGGTCGCCACGACCTGACCGACGGGCACATCGTCGCCGGCATTCGCCGTTATGCCGGAGAGATAGCCATCGGCCTGCGCTTCGACCTCCATGGTGGCCTTGTCCGTTTCGACTTCCATGATGGCTTCGCCTGCTTTGACCGGGTCGCCGGCCTTCTTCAGCCAGGATACGATCTTGCCGGTGTCCTGGGCCATCCCCAATGCAGGCATGATGACGTCATGCGGCATGAAAAAGCTCTCCCCGGACTGCGAGCCGTGCCCGTTCAGCAACCGTTTCGGCGGTCGGGACGGTGATGTCTTCGAGCGCCGGCGAGAACGGCACGGGCACATCCATCGCACCCATGCGCTGCACCGGCGCGTCGAGGTGATAAAACGCCTTCTCCGAAATACGGCTGGCGATCTCCGCCGTTACTCCGTAGCTTTGATGACCTTCGTCGATGACGATGGCGCGTGACGTCTTGCGAACCGAATTGAGAATGGTTTCCTCGTCGAGCGGAACAATGGTGCGCGGGTCGATGACCTCGGCCGAAATGCCCTCTTTGTTGAGCTGCTCCGCCGCCGCAAGCGCCACCTGCACCATGGACGACGTTGCGACGAGGCTGATGTCTCGGCCCTCGCGCAGGATCGCCGCCTCGCCGAAGGGAATGAGATACTCTTCCTCGGGCACGGGCGCCTTGTCGTTGTACATCAGCTTGTCTTCGAAGATTACGACCGGATTGTTGTCCCGGATCGCCGTCTTCATCAGGCCCTTGGCTTCATAGGCCGAGGATGGCATGGCCACCTTGAGCCCCGGAATATGTGCGACAAGCGCGTGCAAGGACTGCGAATGCTGTGCTGCCGAGCGACGCGTTGCGCCCAGATTTGTCCGCAACACCAGGGGAACGCTGAGCTTGCCGCCAGACATGTAGTGCGTCTTGGCCGCCTGATTGCAAAGCTGGTCCATGACCAGATAGAGAAAATCGCCGAACATCAGATCCACGATCGGCCGGCTGCCGGTCATGGCCGCACCCACGGCAATCCCCATGAAGCCGGGTTCGGCGATCGGCGTGTCGATGATGCGATCCGTACCGAATTCCTCCACCAGACCTGAAAGCACCTTGAATGGCGTGCCGGCCTCCGCCACGTCCTCGCCGATGACGAACACCGACGGGTCGCGGCGCATCTCCTCGGCGATGGCCTCGTTGACGGCCTTTGAGAGTGTGATCTCGCGCATGTTGGGCTCCTGCTAGGCGGCGTTGGAAGCGAACACATGCATGTCCACCTCTTTGACGGAGGGGTAGGGGGCCTTTTCGGCATAGGCGACGGCCGCTTCGGCTTCCGCCTTGATCTCGTTGTTGATGCCAACCAGTTCGTCTGCGGTGGCGATCTTCTGCGTCTCCAGCCATTTGCCGAAATTGGTGATCGGGTCGCGGTTCTTTTTCCACTCCGCTTCCTCGTCCTTCGGCCGGTAATAGTCGCGGTTGATGTCGCCCACATGGTGGCCGTGATATCGGTATGTCATCAGCTCGACGAAGAACGGGCCTTCGCCCTTGCGGGCGCGGGCCACCAGGTCGGTCGCCAGTTTGTTGACCGCAAGAACGTCCTGCCCGTCGACCTGGTGGCTTTCGATTCCGAAAGCCTCGGCACGCGCGGTGATGGAGCCTGCGGCGATCTCGTCGGTGCGGGTGTATTCGCTGTAGCCGTTGTTCTCGCAGGCGTAGATTACCGGCAGGTTCCACAAGGCGGCCATGTTCATGACTTCGTAGAGCAAGCCCTGCGCCGTCGCGCCGTCTCCAAAAAAGCAGACCGTCACATCGTTCTTTCCGAGCCGCTTGGCAGACAGTGCCGCCCCTGTTGCGATTCCCATAGAGCCTCCGACGATTGCGTTCGCTCCCAGATTTCCATTGGCCTGGTCGGCGATGTGCATCGAGCCGCCCTTGCCGCGGCAATAGCCCTCTTCCTTGCCAAGAAGTTCGCAGAACATTTCCTTGAACTCCGCGCCCTTGGCGACGCAATGACCGTGGCCGCGATGGGTCGATGTGATCTTGTCGTCAGGTGTGAGCGCCTCGCAGATCCCGACGGCGACGGCTTCCTGGCCTGAATACATGTGGGTGAGCCCCGGCATCTTCGCCGACAGGTACAGCTGGTTGGCGTTGTCCTCGAAGGCGCGGATCCGCACCATCTGCCGGTACATTCTCAGATAGTCTTCCCGGTTCGACTTGTTTTTCCTGGCAGCGCTCATCAGTCTGGCTCCATTCGTGTGAAGGCGAAATCCGCCCGGCCGGTTTGCGGACCGGGCGGTGCCTTTCAGTAGCGGTTGGCGATCGGCAGTTCCTGTGCCGGGAACAGGCTGATCACTTCGCAGCCCTTGTCGGTGACGACCACTTCCTCCTCGATGCGCGCGGCGGAGAAGCCGTCGCTTGCCGGGCAGTAGGTTTCCAGCGCGAACACCATTCCGGTCTGGATCTCCATCGGGTTTTCGAGGCTGACGGCGCGGCTGATGATCGGCCGTTCGTGCAGGGCCAGCCCAAGCCCGTGACCGAACTGGAGCCCGAAAGCGCTGAGTTCGTCGGGAAAGCCGAATTCTTCGGCCTTTGGCCAGAGCTTGGCCACCTGGTCGGTTGTCACACCCGGCTTGATGGCCTGGATCGAGGCATCGATCCATTCGCGCGCCTTGACATAGGCATCGCGCTGCGACGGTGTCGACATGCCGATGTTGAAGGTGCGGTAGTAGCAGGTCCGGTAGCCCTGGTAGCTTTGCAGGATGTCGAAGAACGCCTGGTCGCCGGGCCTGAAAAGGCGGTCCGTGAAATTGTGCGGATGCGGATTGCAGCGTTCGCCGGAAATCGCGTTGATCGCCTCGACGTCGTCGGAACCCATCTCGTAGAGCAGCTTGTTGGAGAGCGCCACGATGTCATTCTCGCGGACACCTGGCTTCAGCTCCTCGTAGATCATGTGATAAACGCCATCGACCATCGAGGCCGCCTGTGTCAGCAGCTGGATCTCGTCCCAGTTCTTGATCTCGCGGGCGCTGAGCATGATCTGCTGGCCGTCAACCACGTTGACGCCGGCTTCCTTGAGCGCGAAGAACATCGCGGTCTCGGCGTAGTCGACGCCCACGGGCATGTCGATCATTCCGGCATCGCGGATCAGTCCGGCGATTTCCTCGGCATAGCGTTTCATCAATCCGAAGGACGGCGGGATTGTCCCGCGCATGCCCACGACGCCCGCCCGGCAGTGCTCGTCAACCAGCCAGTCCGCATACTTCTTGTGGTGGACCGCGGCGGACCCGAAATCCCACACATAGGGCGCGTCGTCACCGGTCAGCAGGCAGAACCGGCACATCTTGTCGCGTTCCCACTCGCCGATTTTTGTCGCCGAGACATAGCGGATGTTGTTGACGTCGAAGAGCAGCAGCGAGCCGCAATCGGACTTTTTGAGCGCGTCAACCGTCCGGCCTAGGCGGTAACGGCGCAACCGGTCGTGGTCGATGCGGCGCTCGAAATCGACGCTGGTATGGCCCCAGGCCGGAAGCCGGCCCTCCCACTTCCATTGGGGTTCGAGATCCTGCGGGGTGAGCAGATTTGGCATGAGCGCGCGGGACATGGCGGTTCTCCTTGGGTGCGGTCTGCGCACCTGTTTCTGGCGTGAAGGGTGGCGGGTGGCCTCAGATGCGACTGTTGAGGGCTACTGGATGCACCAGCCGCCATCGATATGGATCATCTGGCCGGTCATGTAGTCGCTGTCGTCGCTGGCAAGGAACGAAGCGGTGCCGGTGATGTCGTCGGGGTAAGACACGCGCTTGATCACCAGTTCGTTGTTTGCGATGTCCTCGTAGGCTTGGCCGGCTCTCTCCTTGAAACCGATCTCGACGAGGTCCTTGTCGAGTTGCTCCCACAGCGGAGTGACGACGACGCCGGGCGCGTAGCCGTTGACGGTGATCTTGTGTTCGCCGAGCGCCACAGCGCCGCAATGGGTCAGCGCCAGGCAGCCATATTTCGATGTGCAGTAGACGGTAACGTCGACCAGGGGTTTGCGCGATGCGATCGAACCGACATTGATGAGCTTGTAAGGATGATCCTCCATCGGCCCTTGGGCGATCATCTGCTTGGCGGTTTCCTGCATGCCGAGCCACATGGCCTTTGTGTTGACGTTCATGATCATGTCCCAGTTGTCTTCATCGATATCCATGAAGAACCGGGGCTTGTTCAGGCCAGCGTTGAACAGGCCGACATTGATGGTTCCGAAGGCCTCGACCGTGGCGGCCACGGCGTTTGCATTGTCTTCACGTTTGGTGACATCCATCTTGACTGCGATCGCCTTGCCATTGCCCTCGGCATTGATCTGGTCCGCAACCTTCTGTGCTTCATCGAGATCCAGATCACCGACGCAAATGTTGGCGCCCTGCTGCGCAAAGCAGATCGCGTTGGTGGCTCCCATCCCGCGCGCAGCGCCGGTGATGAGTATGTTTTTGCCTTTCAAACGATTGGGGTCCATGGTTTTTCTCCTCCTGAAACTATTGGCTTTTGTTTTCGATGATCGCATCCGCGCGCCGTTGAGCTTTGCGCAGGGCCTCCTTGGGACTCACCAGCCCACGCAGCATGTCGTGCAGCTCTTCACCGCATATCCGGATGATGTCGCTGATTTCGGGGACCGGCGGGCGTGGCCAGAACTGCAACTCGTCACGCCAGGACATGCCGTCGACCGCTTCGAAAATCGGCGAAGAACGGCGAACCTCGGGATCGGCGCTGACCGAATAGCGGGGATTGGTGCGGCTGCCATTCTGAATGTAGAGTTTTTGGGCCTCGGGCGACGTGAACATGATCAGCGCATTGGCGGCATCGGAAAGCCGTTCGGGGGCGATATTGGCCGGTATTCCCATCGCGTATCCACCGACCGGTGCGATCGGTGAGGCGCCCGGACCGGAAGGGTGCGGGGCATATCCTGTATTCCCGCAGGCCGGCGACGATTGGTCGAGCTCGAAATATGGCGCGAGAAGGGTGTAGCCATAGGCCATCGCAATGTGGCCGGCCGCATAGGGCCGCACCCGCTCGTACCACGACATCGACAGAATGTAGGGCGGCGAGTAATCGAGCAGAGCCATCAGGTATTCGGCCGCGGTCAATCCGGCCTCGGTGTCGATCCGTGGCCTATAGGCCGTTTTGTCCAGACGATCGGTATCATAACCGCCCGCGGCCTTTAGCAAGTCGAGAATCGGCTGGCCGAAATCCGCAAGGGTCATCAGGAATGTATGGCCGAGCGCAGTTCCCCGGGCCGCGTTCCAGGCGATCCCGTAGCGCCCCTGCGCCGGGTCGTGAAGTTTTCTAGCTGCCTTGAGCAGATCATCCGTGGTGGCCGGGGGCTCAAGCCCGGCTTCGGCAAACAGGTCCTTGCGGTAAAACAGAAGCTCTGGGGTGGTCTGTGCCGGAACACCATAGGGACGTCCGCCCCAATGGGTAGCCTTCCAGCCCGCGGTATGAAAATCGGCGGGATCGACCCTGTGGAGATCAAGAGCATCGTCCAGAGGCATCAGAATGCCCTTCCGAACAAGTTCCCCGATCCATGGAAGGTCGACCGCGATGATATCGTATCGGCTCGTCTTGCGCTCAGCGTTCCGCAGGATCTCTTCATGTAGTCGGTCGATGGAAAAGGCACGTTGATGGATCGGTGCGCCGAGCGCCTGCTCGAACTGACGTTTGAGCGCGTCCATGACCATGAAGGTTGGATCGCCATGCACAAGAACCCGGACTCCGCCTGCCAGTTTCAACGGTTCCGGCAACACCTGAAGCGGCGGGATCGACCGGGCGGCCATATAGGAGCTGCCGAAATAGTAGTCGCTGGTGTCGGCGCGCTTCTCGCTGAATTCGAAATTCTTCTGCGCCAGCCGCTTCAATCGTCCGGTAAGCTGCATCCAGGAATCGAGAAGCTTGTCGCTGGGATGGATTGAGAAGGTCTTGCCGGTTCGCGTACGGGGCCGCTGCTCAACCAGGCCGGCCTCTATCATTTCCTTCACCCTTCGTGCCGCGGTTGCATAGGGAACGCCCGCGGCGCCGATAAGTGATGTCGGCGTGACCGTCTTGGCTTCGAGGTGGCTGCGGATGAGATGGAGTGACATGCGAAAATACGGATTCGGCGCATAGACCTCGACGACATCTTCAAGTTCGTCGTCAAAATCCTTCAGAAACGAGATCGCCTGAAGAATCTCGGTTTTTGCCTGTGGCGATGACGCCAAGGTTTGCGCGCTTGAACCTCCCATGTGATAAACCCCTGCCTCTCTCCCACCGTGTCGAGTGTCGTCACGGCCCTTTGAATGCGGTCTTTTCGGGTTTGTCATGCTGACCTCCAACAAAAATGTTCAAAATGAGAGACTCGCGACAGCCTCAAGAAATCCATTATGAACATAAAAATTCTCAAAATGGATATATTTTGGACTCTTGCATTTGTTGCACATCGTCATGCTTGATGAAGTCGTCTGAGTTGTCGGGTGACCGCCCCGGTTTGGAGTTGCCGGGGTGTTGAGGAGAAATCACGAGGGCTCTACGCCCGGGAGGAAAGACACCATGAAGTTTCGCACTTTCTTGGCGGCCACGACCGCCATTGCTGCAGTATCGCTTGCTGGCGCCGCATCGGCCGCCGACAAGATGACCATCGGCATTACTCAGAACAATGTCGGCGTCGACAGCTATCAGACGACCTATGAGAAGGCGTTCATCGAAGCTGCCGAAGCCAATGAGAATGTCGAAGCCGTCGTGCTTGACGCTGGCGGCGATGTGGCCCGCCAGATCGCGCAGATGGAAGATCTCATTCAGCAGCAGGTCGATGCGATCATCATCTGGCCAACCAACGGCAAGGCTGTGATCCCCGCAGTGCGCAAAGCGCAGCAGGCCGACATTCCGGTCATCGTCACGAACTCGAACATCGCCGAGGAAGGCCACCAGTTCGTCAAATCCTTCTCCGGCCCGGACAACATCACGCAGGGATCCCGCTCCGCGGAAATCATGTGTGACAAGTTCAAGGAAATGGGCATCGCGGATGAGGCAAGGGTGGTGCAGATTTCCGGCCAGCCGGGCTACACAACGGCCATCGAGCGTGCCAAGGGTTTCGAGGACCGTCTTCCGGAAGTCTGCCCGAACGTGACCCTTGTCGAAACGCAGCCTGGCGACTGGAACCGTGAAAAGTCCCAGAAGGTCATGGAAGCGTTCCTGGTCAAGTATGACGACATCGACGGGGTTTATGCCGGCGATGACAACATGGGCGTTGGCGCACTCAATGCCGCGAAGGCAGCTGGGCGTGAAGGCATCATCTTTGTCGGCGCCACCAACTTTGCGGTCGGCTATGAAGCCATGGAGCGCGGCGAGTACTGGGGTTCGATTTACCAGTCGCCCGTTGATGACGCCAAGGCGGCGCTGAAAACGGCAATTGACGTGCTCAACGGCGAGGACCTTCCGTTCCTCAACTACTTCGACACGCCGAAGATCACCCAGGATAACATGTCCGAATTCACCAAGCCGGTGTTCTGATAACCTCCCGGGGGCGCGGGGCTCGAATGCCCTGCGCCTCGGGTTTAGTTTGTGTATTCGGGAGGACAGCATGGCGGATGGTGCCAGGGGGCGCCTGAGCGGCCGGTCGTGCATTGTGACCGGCGCTGCGCAGGGAATAGGCAGGGCAATCGGCGAGGCGCTGCTGGAAGAGGGAGGCGATGTCTGCTTCGCGGACATCAACGCTGAAATGGCCGAGGAGGTCAGCAGGGCCAATCATGAGCGTTCTGCCCGAACCGGCGGAAAGATCGCCTGGGCGAAAGTCGACGTGACCAAGCGCGATCAGGTCCGGGCCATGATCGACAAGGCGGTCGACGCCTTCGGAAAGATCGACGTCAAATTCAACAATGCCGGAATCAACAAGCCGCTCAATTTTCTCGATGTTACCGAGGAGAACTGGCGCACGATCATGGAAGTCAACGGGCTTGGCGTGCTCATCGGGATGCAGGAAGCCGCCAAGCAGATGATCAGCCAGGGTGGCGGCGGCAAGATCATCAACACCGCTTCGATTGCCAGCCGTCAGGGGTTCGACAATGTCGCGCCCTACTGCGCGTCGAAATGGGCGGTGGTGTCGCTGACACAGTCAGGGGCTCGGGATCTGGCAAAGCACAATATCACCGTGACCGGCTTCGGGCCGGGTGTGGTGGCAACCGAGATGTGGCGTCAACTGGACAAGGACCTCATGGAAATCGGCGTTTCCGAGCGTGAGGGCCAGGCGATCGAGGAGTTTTCGGCCGACATTCTGCGCGGGAGGGTTGCCACGCCTTCCGACATCACCGGCACGACCACCTTTCTTGCTTCGCGGGAAAGCGATTACATGACGGGACAGATCGTCATGATTGATGGAGGCATGACGCTGGTCTGACACCGGACCGCGCGTTGGGAGGAACAATGTGATGGCTGACGAACGGCTCGACGCAATCGGCAAGCTTCTGGCGCGCCAGGGAATTCTGGTGGCCTTCGTGATCTTCATGATCGGCTTCGCGCTTCTCAATGACCGGTTTCTGGCGGTCGACAACGTGCTTGGCGTGGTGCGGTCCTCCGCGATCCTTGGTGTCATGGCGATCGGGGTGACGTTTGTCGTCATCTCCGGCAACCTTGATCTATCCGTCGGTTCGATGATGTCGTTTTCGACAATTGTGGTGCTTGACCTGCACGACAAGATCGGACCCGAGCTTGCAATCCCGGCGATGTTCCTGATGACCATGGCGCTGGGCGCGTTCATCGGCTTGCTGGTGGGCTATCTCAAGCTCAACTCCCTGATCGTGACCTTGGGAATGCTCTCCGCGATCCACGGCCTGACGCTTACCTACAGCGGCGGCAAGAACATGGATATCGCCGACAAGGAGGGAACGTGGTTCAGCGTCATAGGACAGGGGACCGCGCTTGGCATTCCGGTTCCGATTCTGGTTTTTGCCGCGCTGGCCTGCCTGCTCGCAATGGTCTTGGCCAAGACGCCGTTCGGCCGCAAGGTCTACGCTGTCGGCGGCAACGGTGTGGCTGCGACATTCTCCGGCATACGCCGGCCACGGGTGGTGCTTGCGACCTATCTCATTTCATCCTTCTGCGTCGCGGTTGCGGGCCTGCTTCAGGCCAGCCGCTCGATGGGCAGTCAGAATACGGTCGGACAAGGTCTGGAACTCGAGGTGCTGGCCGCGATCATTCTGGGCGGTGCGTCGCTTCTCGGCGGATCGGGAACCGTGTTCAAGACGGTGATCGGTGTTCTGATCCTGGGCTTCATCCAGAACGGACTGCTGCTGGTAGGGCTTGAATTCTATGTCCAGTACGTCGTCACCTGGCTGATCATCATTCTGGCCGTATGGCTCGACATCGCGGCCAAGCGCGGCCGCCTGTTGTCACCGATCGCTTGAGGGGGCGGATATGAACGTTTCGAGCCGCACCAAGCTGATCAAGCGCGGAGCCATCTGGGGCTTCATCGTCCTTGAGCTGATTTTCTTCTCGGTGGCGGGCCAGTTCCTGTCGCTGTCCGAGACCCAGTTCATGGATCTCGACAATATGCTTCTTCTCCTGAAGCAATCGGCGCCGATCGGGATCATCGCGCTTGGCATGACCGTGATCATGATCAACGGCAATATCGATCTTTCGGTCGGTGCGATATTCGCGCTCTGCGCCATCGTGATGCTCGACTCCCAGACGTGGCCGATTTTTGCGGGCCTCGGCGAAACGGCAATCATTCCGTTTGCCTGGGGATTGGCGCTGCTGACGGGAATGGCGCTGGGCGCCATCAACGGCTTGATTGTCTGGAAGACAGGGGTGGACGCCTTCATCGTCACGCTTGGTGCAATGCTCGGCTATCGCGGCCTGGTCTTCATGTACAACGGAGAACAGCCGACATTCCTGCTCAACTGGACCCTGGTCGACATGATCGAAACCAGTGCTTTCGGTCTGGAAGTGCCCGCAATCGTCTTCATCGTCATGACGTTTGTGATCTGGTTCATCATGACCAGGACCGTGCATGGCCGCAACGCCTATGCGGTGGGCGACAACAGGGAAGCCGCGGTCAACGCAGGCATCCGTGTCGGTCCCCACATGTTGATGAACTTCGTTCTGATCGGTTTCCTGACAGCGCTGTCGAGCATCGTGTTCTATTCGGCCAGCGGTTCGGTCAACCCAAATGACGGCGAACTCTATGAGCTCTGGGCTATCACCGCCGTGGTCCTCGGCGGCACCAAGCTCACCGGCGGCAGCGGTTCGGTCATCAACACGCTCGGCGGCGTCATCGCCATCCAGTTGCTGCGCAAGGGCCTGGGCCACATCGGCGCAGACACCGAGACAGTCAATCTGGTCATCGGCCTGATCCTGATCGCCGTGCTGTTTCTCGATCGGCAGCTGAACATCAAGGGCAAGGGAGAACTCCGGACATGAGCACGCAGTCACCAGCCCTTCGGCTTGAGGGCATCGTCAAGACCTTTCCCGGCGTGAGGGCGCTGGATGGTGTGAGCTTCGAGGTTCTGCCGGGCGAGGTCCATGCGCTCCTTGGAGAGAACGGCGCGGGAAAATCCACGCTGATGAAGGTTCTCGCGGGCATGCACCAACCCAACGAGGGACGCATTTTCATCGAGGGTCAACAGGTGACCATGCGCTCGCCGCTCGAGGCGAAGGCCAAGGGTGTGGTGCTGATCCACCAGGAACTGAGCCTTGCCGAGGAAATGTCGGTCGCCGAGAACATCTATCTCGGCGAGTTGCCGCGCAAGCGCTTTGGTCTCGTCGACCGAAAGACGTTGCTCGACAAGGCCGGCGCCATTCTCAAGCGGCTCAACTGCGGTTTCGGTCCAGATGCAACGGTCGGTGACCTCTCCATCGCCAACAAGCAAATGGTCGAGATTGCCCGGGCGCTGACGGTGGACGCCAAGGCGGTGGTGTTTGACGAGCCGACGGCATCTCTCACCGATGCGGAGAAGGTCGTGCTGTTCGACATCATCCGCGATTTGAGAGAGCGCGGCGTCGGCATTGTCTACATCTCCCACCGGATGGAGGAGATCTTCACGATCTCCGATCGTATCAGCGTTCTGCGTGACGGCAGCTATCGCGGTACGCTGATCACCGCAGAAACCGACGAAGACGAGGTCACCCAGCTGATGATCGGCCGCAGTCTCGATCTGACGCGGAACCATGCCCATACCGACTTCGGGGATGTTGCCCTCGAAGTCAGGGATCTGTCCTGCGACAGCCTGTTCCAGGATGTGAGCTTCCAGGTCCGTGCGGGCGAAGTCGTGGGCTTTTATGGTCTTGTGGGCGCGGGACGCACCGAGATTGCCGAAACGCTGTTTGGCCTGCGCACCCCGTCCGGCGGCGCGATCTATCTCGAGGGCAGGGAAGTCAGGATTACCTCGCCGGTGCAGGCAATTGAGAATGGCATTTCCCTGGTTCCGGAGAACCGCAAGGAACAGGGCCTGGTGCTTGGCATGAACTGTCGCGACAACATGACCCTTCCGCAGGTGGGTGACCTGACCGCAGGTCCGTTCGTATCCGATGGCGCGGAGGTGGCGATATTCGACCTCTACCGCGACAAGCTGGAGATCAAGACGCCGAGCTGGCGTCAGCTGGTCGGAAATTTGTCGGGCGGCAACCAGCAGAAGATCGTCATCGGCAAATGGCTTTCCATGCACCCGAAGGTGCTCATCGTCGACGAGCCGACCCGCGGCATTGATGTTGGCTCAAAGTCCGAAATCCACAACCTTATCCGGGATCTTGCCAAGCAGGGTTACGCGGTCATCGTCATCTCGTCGGAAATGCCTGAAGTGTTGCATGTCTCCGACCGCATCATTGCGATGTATCACGGCCGGATCATGCGGGAATTCACCTCGGAGGAGGTGACCGAGGACAATCTGGTGCAGGCAATTTCGGGCATTTCAACGAATGGCGACAAGGCCGCGTGAGATGAAAATCGGATTTGGCGGCCTTGGACGGATGGGAGGCCGCATGGCGGCCAATTTGGTCCGCTCCGGGCACGAGGTGGCGGTCTGGAACCGGAGCGCCGGCTCCCGTGACGCCTTCCTCGCTGCGCATCCGGCAAGCGCCGCCGCGCATCCCCGCGAACTGGCCGAAAGCTCGGCGGTTGTTTTCACGATGCTGGCAAATGATGATGCGGCCCGCGCGGTTTATCTTGGACCGGAGGGGTTGATCGAAAGCGCCGGCGCGAAGCTGTTGGTCGAGATGGGTACGATGAGCCCCGATCTGGTTCGCGATCTTGCCCGAGGCGCCCAAGCCGCAGGCAAGAGCTTTGTCGACGCCCCGGTGTCTGGCGCCACGCAGGCCGCTGAGAATGCGGATCTTCTGGTCATGGCGGGATGCACGCAAGCCGAACACCCGGAACTGGAACAGCTTTTCGCCGCCATGGGCCGTAAGACGATTTGGCTCGGGCAGTCCGGATCGGGGGCGGTGCTGAAGCTGGCCGTCAACATGCTCATCCATGGCCTGAACCAGACCGTGTCGGAGGCTCTCACCCTTGCTGGCAAGGCCGGGATCAGCGAACGCGATGCCTTCGATGTGATCGAGAATTCCGCTGCGGCCGCGCCGATGCTCAAATACCGGCGCGCACTTTATCTCGATGAAGCCGAACAGGACGTCTCGTTCACGGTCGAGCTTGCAGAGAAGGACTTGCGCCTTGCGTTGGCGCTGGCCTCGAACCTCGATGTCGACATGCCCCAGACGCAAACGACGCTGGATGTACTCAAGGCCGCGCGGGACAAGGGATACGGCCAGCGCGACATGGCCTCCATCCTTGCCTTCATGAAAGGACAGCAGCGATGAAAGCAGCCTTGTTTGTCGGCGGATGGGAAGGGCACGATCCGACAAGCTTCGGCGAGTGGTGCGAAACTGTCCTGAAACAGGAAGGCTTCGAGGTCGTTGTTCACGATACGCTGACGCCGCTGGCAAGGCCCGAAGCAATGGCGGATATCGATCTCATTGTCCCGATCTGGTCGAGCGCGCGCTCGGCGCACCGGCCGGAATTCGGCAACATCACACGGGACGAGGAATTGGGTCTGCTCAAGTTGATCGGCGAGGGTTGCGGCATTGCCGGCTGGCATGGCCATATGGGCGATGCGTTCCGCGATCACCCCAGCTATCATTTCCTGATCGGTGGCCAGTTCGTGGCCCATCCGCCGGGCTGGCCGGACAACCCGGTGCCGTCGGATGACTTCGTCGACTACGACGTGACGATCACCCGGCCCGACGATCCGATCGTCCGCGGCATCAGGAGCTTCAGGCTGCATTCGGAACAGTACTACATGTTGGTCGATCCCTCGAACGAGGTTCTGGCCACCACGACTTTTTCGGGCGACCATCTCTGGTGGATCGAGGGAACTGTCATCCCGGTTGTTTGGAAACGGCGTTGGGACAAGGGCAGGGTGTTCTACTGCTCGATCGGCCATACGCTTGACGATCTCAAGGTTCCGCAAGTCACCGAAATCATCCGCCGCGGAATGGTTTGGGCGGCGAGGGGCAGTCAATGAAGGCTGCGCGTTGCACCTTCCGGCTGCACAAGTGACATTAATCGGTTGAGTTGCCATCCAAGCATGGCTATCTGAGGGAGGCGTTGACGCGGGTGGCGCAACCGAAGGGGCCCTCATGACCGATACGATACCGGACTATCTAGTGACCCATTCGGGCGGATTTCATGCGGACGAGTTGCTCTCGACTGTGGTTCTGGCTCGCCTCTACCCCAATGCTCGTATCATGCGCAGCCGCGACCGTGAGTGGATCACGGCCGGTCCGGACCGGATCATCTACGACGTCGGTGGCGCTTATGATCCTGCCGTCCGGATCTTCGATCACCATCAGCGCGGCGCTCCCGTGCGCGACAGCGGCGAGCCCTACAGTTCATTCGGTTTGATCTGGAAGCACTATGGCCGGGATTATCTTTCGGTCTGGGGGATTCCGGATACCCAAATCGCCAAGGTCCATGAAGCATTCGATTCAAGCTTCGTGCTTCCTGTTGACCTGACGGATAACGGTGCAATGAGCTCGACCGAGGCCGGGCGGCTCGCGCCGCTCACTTTGCCGGTCATGCTCGAGACCCTGAAACCGGCCTTCGACAACCCGGATCCGGAAGCCGAGACGGCTGCGTTCCATTCCGCGCTTGGAATTGCGAGAAGCTTTCTGGAGGCCAACATTGCGGGTCACGCGGCAGAGCTGCGAGCTGCGGAGATGGTCATGGCCGCGATCGCCAAGGCTGGCAAAAGCAGGATTCTCGAACTGCCGATGGGAATGCCGTTCCGCTCGGCCGTGGTATCCGCTGGTGCGGACCACCTGCTGTTCGTGGTGCATCCGCGCGGTAAGGACTGGTGCCTGACAGGCATCCGCCGGTTCGAGGAGGGTTTTGACCTGCGGGCCGATCTGCCGGCCGCCTGGGCGGGACTGACCGACGCGGATCTCGAACGGGCCTCGGGGGTCGAAGGCGCATCCTTCTGCCACAAGGGGCGTTTCATCGCCGCTGCCCGCACGCGCGAAGCAGCCCTCGCCATGGCAAGTATCGCAGTCGAGGAAGCTCTCGCCGTACACTAGGAGCAGCCTCGGGGACGAGGGCACGGTTGCGGGAAACGCAGTCCCGCGATCGCGACTCCGTTTCCGGATTTAGCCCATGCGCTCGGACGCGTAGGATCCGGGGCTCGGCGGAAACACCACCGTACGGTTTCCGTTGATGAACACCCGGCGATGGATGTGCGCGTGGATGGCGCGTGCAAGCACGCGGGCCTCGACATCACGCCCCAGCGAGACATAGTCGCCCGGACTTTGCGCGTGCGTGACACTCACCACATCCTGCTCGATGATCGGACCTTCGTCGAGATCCTCGGTCACATAATGCGCCGTCGCCCCGATCAGCTTCACGCCGCGCTGGTAGGCCTGCTTGTAGGGGTTGGCGCCCTTGAAGCTGGGCAGGAACGAGTGGTGGATGTTGATGATGCGGCCCGACATCTGGCTGCACATGCGGTCGGACAGGACCTGCATATAGCGCGCAAGAACGACCAGTTCGGTCCCGGTGCTTTCGGCCAGTTCCATGATCCGCGCTTCGGCCTGTGGCTTGTTCTCCTTCGTCACCGGAATGTGGTGGAACGGGATGTCGTGATTGACCACGACCTTCTGGTAGTCGAAATGATTGGACACCACGCCGACGATATCGATCGGCAGCGCACCAATGCGCCAACGGTACAAAATGTCATTCAGGCAATGGCCAAAGCGCGAGACCATCAGCATCACCTTCATCCGGTCGGACTGGTCGAAGATGCCGATCTCCATGCCGAACTTCTCCGCGACCGGCTTGATGCCTTCGCCAAGTGATTCCAGCGTGGCGCCCTTCTCGGAAACGAAACCGATGCGCATGAAGAAATTGCCGGTCTCAAGATCATCGAACTGCGAACTGTCGACGATGTTGCAGCCCATGTCTGCGAGAAAGCCTGATAGGGCGGCCACGATGCCGCGCGTCGATGCGCAGCTCACCGTAAGAACAAACGTCGTCATCTGCCAATCTCGCTTGGTTGCATGTTGCTGGTTCCGCGGCCTTTAACCCGGTGATGACCGGGGTGCAACCGGTGTGTCAGATGTCCAGCGTGGTTTCGCGTTCCCAGGCAGTGAATTGCGAGCAGTAGCTGTTCCACTCGTCCCGCTTGAGCTTGACATAGGCGGTTGCGAACTCGGGGCCGAGCGCCTCTTTCAATCCGCTGTCGGCCTCGAATTCCCTGAGCGCGTCGAGCAGGTTGAGCGGAAGCTTGGGGGCATCGGTGACTGTGTGGCCGTCCTTGTACATGTCGATGTCATAATGCCTGCCGGGGTCTGCCTTGCTCCTGAGGCCGGACAAACCGGCAGCGATGATCACTGATTGCAGCAGGTATGGATTTGCGGCGCCGTCGGGCAGGCGCAGCTCGAACCGTCCGGGGCCCGGCACGCGCACCATGTGCGTGCGGTTGTTGCCCGTCCATGTCACCGTGTTCGGGGCCCAGGTTGCCCCCGACACCGTGCGCGGCGCGTTGATGCGCTTGTAGGAATTGACTGTCGGGTTGGTGATGGCAGCCAGCGCGCTTGCGTGCTTCATGATACCGCCAAGGAAAGTCCGGCCTTGATCCGAAAGACCGAAGTCTGCCTTGTCGTCGGCAAAGGCGTTGACCTTTCCATCCAGATCCCAGACCGAAATATGGGCGTGGCAGCCATTGCCCGTCAGTCCCTTGAACGGCTTGGGCATAAAGGTTGCGCGCAGGCCGTGTTTTTCGGCCATCGACTTGACCATGAACTTGAAGAACGAGTGCTTGTCGGCGGTGCGCAGCGCGTCGTCGAACTCCCAGTTCATCTCGAACTGGCCGTTCGCGTCCTCATGGTCGTTCTGATAGGGCTTCCAGCCCATCTCCAGCATGTAGTCGCAGATCTCGGCAATCACGTCATACCGGCGCATCACCGCCTGTTGGTCGTAGCAGGGCTTTTCGGCTGTATCGTACTCGTCGGAGATCTGCGAGCCGTCAGGAGAGATGAGGAAGAATTCCGGCTCGACGCCGGTCTTGACGCAGAGGCCTTCCTTCGCGGCTTCGTCGATCAGCTTCTTGAGGATCACGCGCGGGGCTTGGTCGACCGGTTTGTTCTCCATCACGCAGTCCGCAGCCACCCAGGCAACATCCTTCTTCCAGGGAAGCTGGATGACCGAGGAGGCGTCGGGAACGGCGAAAAGATCCGGATGCGCAGGCGTGAGGTCGAGCCAGGTGGCAAACCCGGCAAATCCGGCCCCCTCCTTCTGCATGTCGGCTATGGCTTCTGCCGGGACAAGTTTGGCGCGCTGACCGCCGAACAGGTCCGTGAAGCTGATCATGAAATATTTGACGCCCTTTTCGGCCGCGAATGCAGAGAGCTCCAGTGTCACGTCATTCCCCTTTTATATTTTGATATCGATCGTCGTTTGCCAGCCGCACCCTCCCGAAATGCGATGCGTTGGTGTTTGTGCTCAAAAACCTGCCTTGCCGGGAAACCAGTTGGTTCCGGCGAGGGGAACCTGCGCCATGGCGGCGGCTTCCAGAGTAAGCGCCACCAGGTCCTCGGGCTCCAGATTGTGCAGATGGTTCTTGCCGCAGGCGCGTGCGATTGTCTGGGCTTCGAGCGTCATCACCTTGAGGTAATTGGCGAGCCTGCGCCCGGCCGCGACAGGATCGAGCCTAGCGGCAAGTTCCGGATCCTGCGTGGTGATGCCTGCGGGGTCCTTCCCCTCGTGCCAGTCGTCATAGGCGCCGGCGGTGGTGCCGAGCTTCTGGTAATCGGCCTCCCATTTCGGATCGTTGTCTCCGAGCGCGACCATCGCAGCCGTGCCGATGGAGACCGCATCTGCGCCGAGCGCCAGCGCCTTGGCCACATCCGCCCCCGAACGAATGCCGCCCGAGACAACCAGTTGCACCTTGCGGTGCATTCCCAGTTCCTGCAGGGCTTGAACCGCAGGCCTGATGCAGGCCAGCGTCGGCATGCCCACATGCTCGATGAACACATCCTGCGTTGCTGCAGTGCCGCCCTGCATGCCGTCGAGGACGACCACGTCCGCACCGGATTTTACTGCCAGCGCGGTGTCGTAATAGGGCCGGGAGCCGCCAACCTTGACGTAGATCGGTTTTTCCCAGTCGGTGATTTCGCGCAACTCGAGGATCTTGATCTCGAGGTCGTCGGGGCCTGTCCAGTCCGGATGCCGGCAAGCCGAGCGCTGATCGATGCCCTTGGGCAGGTTGCGCATTTCCGCGACCCGGTCGGAAATCTTCTGCCCCAGCAGCATGCCGCCGCCGCCGGGCTTCGCGCCCTGGCCGATCACGATCTCGATTGCATCGGCGCGCCGCAGGTCTTTCGGGTTCATGCCGTAGCGCGACGGTAGGTATTGGTAGACGAGGATTTCGCTGTGACCGCGTTCTTCGTCCGTCATGCCGCCGTCACCGGTGGTGGTGGAGGTGCCCGCCAGTGTTGCGCCACGGCCGAGCGCTTCCTTGGCGTTGCCGGACAGCGCTCCGAAACTCATCCCGGCGATGGTGATCGGTATCTTGAGCCGGATCGGCTTTCGTGCATGGCGCGATCCCAAAACAACGGAGGTGTCGCAGGCCTCGCGATAGCCTTCGAGCGGATAGCGTGAAATCGAGGCCCCGAGAAAAAGAAGGTCGTCGAGATGCGGCACCTTCCGCTTCGTACCGCCGCCTCGGATGTCGTAGATGCCTGTGGCGGCAGCGCGACGGATTTCCGCCAGCGTGCTGTCGTCGAATGTGGCGGACTTGCGCGGGGGAGTGTGCGGGTTCTGGTAGGTCATGTAATCCCTCGCCTCAATACGCGTCGGCGTTGTCGATGTTGAAATTGTAGAGCTTGCGGGCAGAGCCGTAGCGGCGGAACTCTTCCGGCTTCACGTCGGTCACGCCTGCACGTTCGAGAAGCTCGGCCAGTTTCTCGCGATGCTCGGGCCGCATGTCCTTCTCGATGCAGTCCGCGCCAAGACTTTTGACCGCTCCGCGGACGAACAGCTTGGCCTCGTAGAGACTGTCACCGAGCGCGTCTCCGGCGTCACCGAGCACCACCAGATGGCCCGACTGCCCCATGAAGGCCGACATGTGGCCTATATTTCCGCAGACCACGATGTCGATGCCTTTCATCGAGATGCCGCAGCGCGAGGCTGCGTTTCCCTTGATCACAAGCAGCCCGCCATGGCCGGTCGCGCCGGCATATTGCGAGGCATCGCCCTCGATCACGACCGTGCCGGACATCATGTTTTCGGCAACGCCGGGGCCGGCCGACCCGTGGACGGTTACGGTGCCGCCGTCGTTCATGCCGGCGCAGTAGTACCCCACCGACCCATTGACCTCCACGCTCACCGGTCGATCGATGCCCACTGCGACAGCATGGTGCCCGCGCGGATTGTCGACGGTGAAGCTCGTATCATTTGCGCCTTCCGGGACCTGATGGAGCGCGGCATTCAGATCGCGCAGGGGCGTGTGTGACAAATCGAAAACGGACATTGTTTACAGGGCTCCGATAGCGGGAAAGTCGGTATCATGCGGCATTTTCATGGTCCCAGAAATACACCGTTGCCGGCTCGGGCTCCCATACGCGGGCCGTCTCGATGCCCGGAAGGCTTGCAAGTGCCCGATATTCGGAGCCGAATGCTACATACTGATCGGTCTCTGCCATGACGGCCGGTTTGCAGGCAATCGGATCGCGGACCACGCCGAAGCCCGATTTCGTTCCCACCACGAACGTGAAGAAGCCATCGAGATCATCAAGAGCGCTGGTCAGCGCCTGGCCCAGATTCTTGCCGCCGGCCATCTCGGCGGTGATGTAGGCCGCGGCGACCTCTGAATCATTCTGGGTTTCGAACTCGATGCCCGCCCGGACCAGTTCGCGGCGCAGATTGTTGTGGTTGGAAAGCGATCCATTGTGCACCAGACACTGGTCCGCGCCTGTGGAGAACGGATGCGCGCCGAGCGTGGTGACTGCGCTCTCTGTGGCCATGCGGGTGTGGCCGATGCCATGGGTTCCCGACATCGACGGCACGTCGAAACGGGCAACCACATCCTTGGGCAGACCGGTTTCCTTGAAGATTTCGACACGGTCGCCCGATCCCATGATCCGGATGTCCGGGCGAATGGATGCGAGAACGGACCGGACCCGGCCGACCTCGTCGGCAGCAACTTCGATGACGGCATGCGTGCTTTTGACCGCAACGCTTGCTTCCAGTTCCGCGGCCTTGAGGGCGGCTTCCAGCCCTGAAAAATCGGTGTCCGGATCCGGTGACTGGACGGTGACCTTGGCTCTTCCTGCGTGGGCCGCACCGTAGATCGCGATGCCCGCTGAGTCGGGCCCGCGGTCAGTCATGGTGATCAGCATGTCCGACAGCAACGCGCCGAGTTGGGGTTCAAGCGACCGATCCTTGAGGAACAATCCGACAATGCCGCACATCGAGACCTTCTCCGTTTCACTGTCCTCGTTAGCTAGCACGGAGATACGGTCAAATCAACTCAAGAGAATATATTTTTCTTTAAAGGCAAAATCACTATCCACCAGATCGCCACCGCAAATGCATCTGGTTCACGGCACCGCAATCGATCGCCTCGCACGCCGGCGCGCGTTCGCACCTGCGTGTGAGGCTCGCAAGGATCAGGTCAGCTGAGTTTCAGAGATATTCCCGCGCCATCAGGCAGATCTCGTCCCAAAGGCTTTCGGCAAAGCCGCGCAGCACCATGATCTCGAAAGTGTCCGGCGCAGTGCGGGTCAGGTGTGTCGAGACATGCCCGATCTGGGTCGGTGTGGCATGTCCGACCGGAAAGGCAGAAAGCGCCAGGTCAACGGCGGTTCCCTTGGCAAGCACCTGTTCGACCTTTTTGCCGCTGATCCCGATCCGGACCCGGCCGTGGCTCTGGTCGACGCAATCTGCCTTGGGCCGAAGGCTTTCGATCAGTTCCTCGATCTCGCTTTGGGATAGGGGCTTGTCCCCGACGATGAACCATTGACCCGGTCCGCCTGCGCGTACAGGGCATACAATATTGGTCGGGGCGAGGCTTTCGAGATCCGAGCGCAGACCCGCGGCGTTTCCCTTCGCCAGAACTTCGATCACATGCCCTTCCGGCAGGGCCGCGATCCGGATGCTTTCGCTTTCCTGCGGCTTGGCGTCCGACAGAACGGCGCGATGCAACCGGTTTGCGGGGGGCGTCACGCGATCAGGCATGGAGTTTCTCATTGTCTGGGTCGACGAAGACCGGGTTGCAGAGGCGGCAACGGGTCATCTCGTTGTGAAGCCCGCTCCAGGCGATCACCTCCTCGCCATGTCTTTCGAGCCCGCGACGAACGAGGGCAAGGCCGATGGTCGAGCCGACATGCGGCGAATAGGCGACGGATGTCACATAACCCTGATCGTTCTCGAGCGTCGCCGCGTCATCCGTTTTGAGGATATGTGCGCCGGCCCGGAACCGGGCTTTCGGATCGACCGGAATCAGGCCGACCAGCTGGGGCCGGTCGGTGGCGACGAGGCCCTCACGGCTGATCATGTGCTTGCCGATGAAATCCGGCTTCTTTGAGGAAACCAATCTGGCAAACCCGAGGTCGGCGGGCACAACTGTACCGTTGATCTCGTTATGGGTCACGTGGCCCTTCTCGATCCTGAGCACGCTCAGCGCCTCGATCCCGTAAGGCTGAATGCCGTGCGCGCCGCCGGCTTCCATGATCGCATCGGCGGTCGCTTCTCCGAATCCGGCGGGTACTGCAAGCTCGAAGGCCAGTTCGCCCGAAAACGAGATCCGGAACAGCCTGCCCTTGAACTGTCCGCCGAACAGCGAAACTTCTCGTGCCGCAAGGAAGGGGAAGGCCGCATGCGAGATGTCGTCATCCACGATGTTTGCGAGGATCAGCCGCGCTTTCGGCCCGGCAATCGCCATCTGCGCCCATTGGTCGGTCACCGATGCCAGCCGCACATCAAGATCGGGCCAGAGGGCCTGCGAGCAGAACTCGAGATGGCTCATCACCTCTGCGGCATAGGCTGTCGTCGTGGTCATGAAATAGCGGTCTTCCGCGAGCCGGCTGGTGGTGCCGTCGTCGAAGATATGTCCATCCTCGCGCAGCATCAGCCCATACCGGGCCTTGCCGACCGGCAGCTTCAGAAAGGCGTTGGCGTAGATACGGTTCAGAAACTCCGCCGCATCGGCCCCCATGATCTCGATCTTTCCAAGCATCGAAACGTCGCAAAGCCCGGCATTCATACGGACATTGAGAACCTCGCGGTCGACGCTCTGCCGCCACGTCGTCTCGCCGTCCTGCGCGAACCATGAGGAGCGATACCAAAGACCGGTTTCTACGAAGACCGCGCCATTCTTGGCAGCCCAGCCATGCAATGGCGATTTGCGCACGGGCCGGAAATGAACGCCGTGCGAAGTGCCGGTCAGTGCGCCGAAGGAGACTGGCGTATAAAATGGCCGGAAAGTTGTGGTGCCGATTTCGGCCGGGCTCAGGCCACGTGCCTGGGCAAGCAGGCCGATGGCATTCACGTTCGATAGTTTGCCCTGGTCGGTGGCCATGCCGTTGGTGGTATAGCGCTTGGCGAGTTCGACATCGCCGTACCCCTCGCGGACCGCCAGATCGAGATCGCCGGTATGGACGTCATTCTGGAAATCCACGAATGCCTTGCCCCGGCTGCCGGGAATCGACCACAGCGGCGGCGCCGGCGGACAGGCGATATCGTCCTCGACCGGGCCGAACTCCTGCGCAGTGACCGAAAAACCCAGCGACTGCATGAGGTCTGCGGCGCGCACAGCGCCATCGTCCAGGCAGGCGGCAATCCCGTCGACCCCGTTCACTGACCCCGCAAGTGTGATGCCGGTTTGCTCTTCAGGAGTAAGAAAGCAGGATCTTTCGTCTGACCAGACCGGCTTTCCTCCACGATGGCAGGCAAGGTGGATTATCGGGCTGAAACCGCCGGACATAGCCAGTGCGTCGACCTTGAGGTTTTCGCTTCTGTCGCCATGGGCGACAGTGATCGCTTCCAATGCCCGTCCACCCTTCGCCTCGGTGACCAGGCCTCCCTTGATCACACGTATCTTTTCGATGCCGGATACCGCATCCGCCTCAGTTCTGCTGTCGATGATGGCTTCGACATGCACTCCGGCTGCTGCAAGATCTCTCGCCAGCGCGTATCCGCTGGTGTTGGTGGTGAAGATCGCCACCGCCTTGCCGGGCGCAACGGCGTAGCGATTGAGATAGGAGCGCATGGCTCCCGCCATCATCACGCCGGGAATGTCGTTTCCACCGAAGACGAGTGGCCTTTCCTCGGCCCCGGTCGCCAGCAGCGTACGCTTGGCAATGATGCGCCAGAGCCGTTCCACTGGCAGATGTGCTTTCGGAACGCCGACATGTTTCTGCAGCCGCTCGACGGCGCCGAACACGTTGTCGTCGTACCAGCCGAAAACCGTCGTTCTTGTCAGGATGCGGACATTGTCGAGAGAGGCCAGTTCGCTTGCGATGCGGGTGGCATAATCCTGGGCGGCCATTCCATGAATGATCGCGCTTTCCGAAAGCAGCGAACCGCCGGCCGTCGAATGCTCGTCGATCAGGATCACCCGCGCGCCGGCACGGCCCGCCGTCAATGCAGCGGCAAGCCCCGTGGGGCCAGAACCGATGACCAGCAGATCGCAATGCGCCCAGCATTTTTCGTAGGAATCCGAATCCGGTTCATGGGTTGCCTTGCCAAGGCCTGCGGCGCGGCGGATCAGCGGCTCATAGAGTTTTTCCCAAAGCGGCGCCGGCCACATGAATGTCTTGTAGTAGAAGCCCGCGCCGAGAAACGGGGACATGAGACCGTTCAGCGCGCCGACATCGAGATCGAGCGACGGCCAGCGGTTCTGGCTCCTGGCTTCGAGCCCTTCATACAGCTCCTGCATCGTGGCGCGGGTGTTCGGTTCGGTCCGCGACCCGGTGCCCACGGTCAGCAGCGCATTGGGTTCGGCCGCTCCGGCAGTCACAATACCGCGCGGACGATGGTACTTGAAGCTGCGGCCCACCAGCTGGCGCCCATTTGCCAGCAACGCCGAAGCCAGGGTGTCGCCCTCGAACCCCCGGAAAGCTTTGCCGTCGAAGGAAAAGCCGATCGGGGTGCTGCGGTCGATCAGGCCACCCCTGGAGAGCCGGTAGGAGGTCATGCGGTGGTCTCCGCTTTCAGGGCCGCCGCCGCATCGCGAACCATGCCGGTTTCATGGGTGGCGGTGTTGCGGCTCACCACCAGCCAGCGGCGGCACCCGGCTGTGTGGTGCCAGTACTCCTCGTACTCGCCACGCGGATTGTCGCGCAGATAAACGTGGTCCAGCCAGACATCTGACGGTGCATCGGATGCCGGGCGGTGCAGCGCCGCGCCCTTGATTGTGAATTCTTCCTTCGGCCGTAATCCGCAATGGGGGCAGGAAACCAGGCTTGCCATTTCAGTTGTCCTTGCTCCGGGGTTTCAATGCAGGTTCGGCTGGGCGCCCGCGCCCCGTTCGTCGATCATCAGCCCGCGCGCAAATCTGTCCAGACGGAATGCGGTGGCGGTGGGATGCGGTGCATTGTGCGCAAGCAGGTGGGCGAAGCAGTAACCTGAAGCCGGGGTCGCCTTGAACCCGCCATAGCACCAGCCCGCATTGAGGTAGAGATTGTCGAGATCGGTCCTGTCGATGATCGGAGAGCCGTCCATGCTCATGTCCATGATGCCGCCCCACGATCTCAGGACACGGATCCGCGAAAGCGCGGGTATCATCGCCTTGCCCGCTTCCGCGACATGCTCCACCGTCGCGAGATTGCCGCGCTGGGCATAGGAATTGTAGCCGTCGATGTCGCCGCCGAAGACCAGTCCGCCCTTGTCCGATTGCGAAATGTAGAAATGACCTGCGCCATAGGTCACCACCCCATCGATGAAGGGCTTCAGGCCTTCCGAGACAAAGGCCTGAAGCACATGGCTTTCGATCGGCAGCTTCAGTCCGGCCATCTCCGCCACGCGCGAGGAGTTGCCGGCCGCGGCAAGTCCGAGCTTTGAACAGCCGATGAAGCCGCGCGTGGTGTCAACTCCGGTGACCCGGCCGTTCTCGCGGCGGATTCCCGTCACTTCGCAATGCTGGATGATATCGACGCCCAGCGAGTCTGCGCCGCGCCCATAGCCCCAGGCGACCCCGTCATGGCGAACGGTGCCGCCGCGCCGCTGTAAAAGGCCGCCCATCACCGGAAAGCGGGCGTTCTCGTAATCGAGAAACGGAACCATTTCGCGGACTGCCGCCCGGTCCAGCAATTCGGCATCGACACCATGCAATCGCATGGCATTGCCGCGTCGCGTGTAGGCGTCGCGCTGGGCGTCGGAGTGGTAGAGATTGAGCACGCCACGTTGCGAGACCATGGCATTGAAGTTGAAGTCCTGCTCGAGGCCTTCCCACAGTTTCAGCGAAAACTCGTAAAACGGGTTGTTGCCGGGCAGCAGGTAGTTCGAGCGGATGATGGTGGTGTTGCGTCCGACATTGCCCGAACCGAGATAGCCTTTTTCGATAACGGCGACGTTGCGAATGCCGAATTCCTTGGCGAGGTAATAGGCGGTTGCCAGGCCGTGCCCGCCGCCGCCGACAATGATCACGTCATAATGCGGCTTGGGGTCCGGCATGCGCCAGGCCGGCCTCCAGTCGCGGTTTCCGCGAAGGGCGTTCTTGAGAATGGCGAGAGCGGAATAACGCATGAGCGGCCCCTGAACAGGTTTCAAACACTAGCTGCACAGACTTTTTGAGGATTGCATGAAACGGACATTTCCGAATAGAAAAAAGACATGGATTCCTCGGTCGCACGAAATACCCAGAAGGTCGGCTTTCTGCTGATCCCGAATTTCGCGTTGATGTCCTACGCTTCGGCGACAGAACCGCTCAGGGCGGCAAACCTGATTTCCGGAATGAATCTCTACGAGATCATGCCGCTGTCGGTTGGCGGGGCAGCGGTCAGCGCCTCGTCCGGAATGTCTGTGGAATGCCATGACATCGCCCAGCATGGTCCGGGATGCCAGTTTGTGTTTGTTTGCGCGGGCGGCGCGCCATCCGACTGGGTCCTGCCGGAACGGGTCTACGGCTTGCTCAGGCGCCTGGCACGGCAGGGCGTGCGCATCGGCGGAATATCGAGCGGCGCGTTCGTACTGGCGGCAGCCGGTCTGCTCGACAATCGGGATTTCACCATTCACTGGGAACATGCGCCTGTGCTGCGCGAAACCTTCACGCACCTGACGCCGCGCCAGACACGCCATGTCATCGACGGCGACCGGCTGACCTGCGCCGGCGGCGTGGCGCCCATGGACATGATGCATTCGCTCATTGCCCGACGGATGGGCGCGCATTTTGCCCGCAGGGTCAGCGACTGGTTTCTGCACACCGAAATCCCGGAACCCGAGGCGCCGCAGCGTGCTTCGGCCGCCGAGCGCTTCGGCATCCATCATCCCGCGCTTCTTACGGTGCTCGAGAAGATGGAGGCTGCGATTGAAACGCCCCTGGACCGAAAGTCCATGGCAAGGCTTGCCGGCATAAGCATGCGCCATCTCGACCGGCTGTTTGCCACGCATCTCAAAACGGGGTTTCTCGAGACCTACCGCCGTATCAGGCTGGCCCATGCCCGCCGCCTGCTCGAGCAAAGCCCGTTGTCTGTTTCCGAAGTGGCATTTGCGGCCGGCTTTTCCAGCGCAGGTCATTTCTCCCGCAGCTTCAGGAACGCTTTCGGGATCACGCCGACTGCCCTGCGCCAAAGAATTTCCTCTCAATCCTGACGGTTTCCCTTTAAAGAAGGGTCTGAAAAGCAAGCAGGACAAAGCGATGTCGGAAACCAAGCCCGCCGGAGATGCGAACCAGACACTGTCTCAGGATCCGCACGCTGTCCGCGAACCGCGCGACAAGAATCTGGAAAGCGCCATTGGTCATGAAGTCCGGGCTTACCGGAAGAAGTTGGGCATTACGGTCACTGACCTGTCGGTGGCGACCGGTGTCTCTATCGGCATGCTTTCCAAGATCGAGAACGGCAACATTTCGCCGTCGCTGACCACCCTGCAGAGCCTCTCACGGGCCTTGGGAGTGCCGATAACGTCGTTCTTCCGTGGCTTCGAGGAGCCCCGCAACGCAACGTTCGTGAAGGCAGGAAAAGGTGTCAACGCAGAGCGCCGGGGCACGCGCGCAGGCCATCAGTACAGCCTTCTCGGCCTGATCGACAACAACACGACGGGTGTCACCGTCGAGCCCTACCTGATCACGCTGACGACGGATTCGGACGTCTTCCCGACATTCCAGCACGAGGGAATGGAGTTTCTCTACATGCTTGAGGGCGAAGTCGTCTATCGCCATGGCGAGCAGCTCTACACCATGCAGGCCGGCGACAGCCTTTTTTTTGACGCCGATGCGCCGCACGGACCGGAGCAATTGGTTACGCTGCCCGCGCGCTATCTCTCAATCATTTCATATCCGCAACGCTGAGCGCGATACCGCCCGATTCAGTTGGCTTCGTCCCGGATCGGGTCTTTCATCGCGAGGTTCAGACGCATCAGCACGTCGATGTTGTACTCGTTGCCGGTCAGGTCGGCGATTGAGTAGCGGTTGAGCGACTCGAAAAAGGACTGAAGTGCCTCGCTGAGTGCCTTGTTCAGCCCGCAAGTGTTGATCAGCGGGCAATCGGTGCCCCCTGCCTCGAAACATTCGGCCATCTCGAAGTTTTCCTCGATGGTCCGCACGACATCGCCAAGCCGGATCTGATCGGCCGGCCGGGCAAGGCGAATGCCGCCGCCGCGGCCTCGCGTCGTTTCAACGAGATTGGCTGCCGTCAGCCGCTGCAGGATGTTGAACAGGAACCTCTCCGGCAGGCTGTAGAAGGCGGCGATTTCCTTCACAGTCGCGCGCTCGTTTTTTGAATCGCAAAACATCAGCATGCGCACTGCGTAGTTGGTCTGGCTGGTCAGTTTCATCTGGCGGCGTCCTGTTTGGAGTCGTTCTAAACTATAGTATTTGACTGAACTTTGCAATTTGTTTAGTCACAAAGTGAACTTTAAGAGAGCGATGCCCGTGACCGACATTCAGCACAATCAGGATCAGGAATGCCCTGCATACCGCATTCTTGCGCGGCAGCCGGAAAGCCTGGTTGTCGGTGGTTACCGCGGATGGCTCCATTTCGCCAGCGAACGGAATGCCGCGCACCTTCGCGAGGTGCGGTCCGACTATGTCAGGCATTTGGGGGAGCATGCCGGGGCCGCGGCAATGAGCGGGCTGGAACGCCTGATTGGCAACCTGGGCGCCTGCGCCAACTGCCCGCTGCGATTCCTCTGCCAGGGCAGCAAGCACCTGTGCCGGGAAGAATGCCTGATGCTGGGACTGGTTTCAGGTTTGCAGAACGGAGATGAGGATGCCGCCCTTCTGAGTGCACAGTTCCTCTCCTCACCCGGTCAGGCCCCGGAACTGCTGAGCGCGGCGGCCGAGTTTGCAATGACCCTGAAATTCGCCGGGCAGCAATTGCTGCCCATTCATGCGCACACCGTCGGCCAGTTCGGCGGTCAGACACTCGCGCCACAACCGACACTGCATTAAGGCAGGGGTAGAATTCATGAACACCTTTACAAGGACAAAATCACTTTTGGCGGCAACCGCAATCGTCGCAATTTTCGCGGGCTCGGCCCACGCCGAGGTTACGCCCGAAGCGGTCATCGACCACTATGCCGACATTGCCGAGGCGAAGTACGACGACTCGCTTGAGACGGCCAAGGCGCTGGATCAGGCCATCGAAGCTTTCCTGGCCTCGCCGGGCGAAGCCAGCCTTCAGGCCGCGAAAGATGCGTGGCTCGCAGCCCGGGTTCCCTACCAGCAGACCGAGGTCTACCGTTTCGGCAACGCCATTGTTGACGACTGGGAGGGCCGGGTGAATGCGTGGCCGCTCGACGAAGGTCTCATCGATTATGTCGACGCTGACTACTATGGCGACGAAAGCGCCGAGAACGCGCTCTACACTGCCAATGTGGTCGCCAATCCCCAGATCATGGTGAACGGGGAGACCGTCGATGCAAGTGAAATCACCCCGACGCTGATCTCCGAGACCCTGCAGGAAGCCGGCGGTATCGAGGCCAATGTTGCGTCCGGATACCACGCCATCGAATTCCTGCTCTGGGGCCAGGACCTCAATGGCAACGACGCGGGCGCCGGAAGCCGCCCCTACACAGATTACAGTCTCGAGAATTGTACCAATGGCAATTGCGAACGGCGTCGCGATTACCTTTCCGCCGCGTCCGACTTGCTGCTTGCCGATCTTGAGGAAATGGCGGCCAACTGGGATGAGGATGGCGCCGCGCGCCAGGCTCTTCTCGAAAAGGGTGTCGCAGGGGGTCTCTCCACGATCCTGACCGGCATGGGCTCGCTCTCCTATGGCGAACTCGCCGGCGAGCGCATGAAGCTCGGTCTTCTGCTTGGCGATCCGGAGGAAGAGCACGACTGCTTCTCCGACAACACCCACAATTCCCACCTCTACGACGCCCTGGGAATCCGTAACGTCTATCTGGGCAGCTATGAACGCATCGACGGATCGGAACTCACAGGCCCGTCGCTCGCAGAACTCGTGAACGCCAGGGATGCGGCCATCGATCAGGAACTCAAGGCCGATCTCGATGCGACTGTCGATGCCATGCAGACAATGGCCGACCGCGCCTCGACCACCGAAGCCTATGACCAGATGATTGCGACTGACAATCCCGAAGGGAATGCGGTCGTTCAGGCTGCCATTGACGGCCTCGTCAAACAGACCCGCTCCATCGAACGGGCGATCGCAGCGCTCGACCTCGGTTCAATCGAACTCGAAGGGTCGGATTCGCTCGACAACCCGGGTGCTGTTTTCCAGTAAGCCAAGAGAGCCGCAACATGATCGTGTGTCATTGCAATATCATCACCAAGTCGGACATCAGGAATGTTGTCCATGAATTTCTTGCTCAGGACGCCTGGCAGCTGATTACTGTCGGCATGGTCTACCATGCGATGGAAAAGCGCGGGAAATGTTGCGGCTGCTTCCCCAATGCGATTGCAATCATTGTGGATTGCGTAGAGGCGTGGCATCGCGAGAATGCCACGCCTGAGGCCGAGATAATCGAGTTTGTGACCCGCACGCGCAGCATGCTAAGTGAGCAGGAAGCGCAGCGCAGTGAGATGCGGCGGGCCAGATCCAACAGGCAGGCCGCCTGAGCGTTGTGCGCAGATTTGGGTTGGAACGCTGAAAGGGCATGACATGAAGGGCAAGAAAGAGGTTATCGAGCGGCTGAATGAGGCCTTGTTCCTGGAGCTTGGGGCGATCAACCAGTACTGGGTGCACTATCGTCTTCTCGAAGACTGGGGATACGCCAAACTGGCGCGCAAGGAGCGCGCCGAATCGATCGAGGAAATGCACCATGCGGACAAGATCATGGAGCGCATCATTTTCCTCGAAGGCCATCCCAATGCCCAGCAGGTCGCGCCCCTGCGCATCGGCCAGACGATCAAGGAAGTGCTCGAATGCGACCTCGCCGGCGAACGCGATGCCTGGGACAGCTACACCAAGTCTCGCGAGATCTGCCGTGAAGCCGGTGATTACACCTCGATGGGCCTCTTCGAGGATCTTGTGAAGGACGAAGAAGGCCACATCGACTTTCTCGAAACCCAGCTCGAGCTGCTCTCCAAGCTCGGCGAGGAGCGTTACGGCCTGCTCAACGCGGCATCGGCCGACGAAGCGGAATAAAAGGACACCAATAAAATGGACCCGGCATCGAAATCGGTTCGGTCTTCGGGCTGGGTCTGTTCAACCATGCCCACAACCAACCCCCATCGATCCCGGCTACCAAGGCTCGCCGGCGCCGCGATCCTGGCGCTCGGCGCGACATTTGCAGGCAAACCGCATCCCGCGCAGGCCGATGCGTTGAGCCGGCAGGGTCCGAGCAGTGTTCAGGACGAGGTGGATGCATTTGCGCGTGAATGGGCGTCACGCGATGACCTGTCCGGCAAGGACCGGAAGCGTGTGGAAGCGGTTACGCAGCCAACGCAGGATTTTTCCAAAGCTGAGAATTTCGAGATCATGCAGGGCGGCGCCGGCACCTCGACGAAGATCGTTAGCCGCGACGCCTTCTCGCATTTCAACCAGAATCTGAGCTTTGAGGAAGAAGAACAGTTCAAGCTCGGCAACGCGCTGTTCCGCAAACTCTGGGTGTCTTCCCCGGCCTCAACGAAGGCCTCGGATGGTCTCGGCCCGCTGTTCAATGCGCGCGCCTGCCAGAGTTGCCACTTGAAGGATGGTCGCGGACACCCACCCGAGGGTGATACTGACGCGACATCAATGTTCCTGAGACTGTCCCGCACCGCCTCCACCGATCAGGAACGCGCCGACCTTGAAAACTTCCTTCTGTCCAATCACCCGGATCCGACTTATGGGGGGCAGTTGCAGGATCTCGCCGTACCGGGGCTGAAGGCTGAAGGCCATATGCGGATCAGCTACGAGGATGAGGAAGTCCGGCTCGGCGACGGGACCGTCGTTCAATTGCGCAAGCCCTCCTATTCCGTGTCAGATCTCGCTTACGGGTCCCTGCATCCCGACACCACCCTGTCGCCACGCATCGCCCCGCCGATGATCGGCATGGGACTTATCCAGGCGATCCATCCTTCGGATTTTCTTGCCTCGGCTGATCCCGACGATGCCGATGGCAACGGCATATCGGGAGAGGTCTCGCTCGTGCGCGACCTCGACGGCAATTTGGCCATCGGCCGGTTCGGTTGGAAGGCGCAAAACCCGACTGTCCGCAAACAGTCCGCCGGCGCCTTTGCCGGCGATATCGGTATTTCCACGCCGGATGTCCCGAACCACAATGGCGACTGCACCCAAGCCCAGCCGGATTGCCTGGACATGCCCAACGGGGTGGAGGCAAGTCTCGGGGACACCGAGGCCCCCGACCCGGTCCTTGACCTCGTCACCTTCTACTCCGAAAATCTCGCGGTTCCGGCCCGCCGTGATGTCGACGATCCAACCGTGCTGGCTGGAAAGAAGATCTTTCACGACCTTGGATGTGCTGATTGCCACCGGCCAAAATACGTAACCTCCCGCGATGCGGAAAACCCGGCGCACCGGTTCCAGCTGATATGGCCCTATTCGGATTTCCTGCTGCACGACATGGGAGAGGGGCTTGCTGACGGCCAGCGTGTCGGCCTCGCCGACGGTCAGGAATGGCGAACCGCGCCGCTGTGGGGGATCGGTCTCACCGAGACTGTCTCCGGCCACACATTCTTTCTCCATGACGGACGCGCGCGCAATCTGACCGAAGCCATTCTCTGGCACGGCGGCGAGGCGCAGCCGGCCCGTGACGGGTTTGCAGCGCTCGAAGCGGCCGACAGTCAGGCATTGATCTCGTTTCTGGATAGCCTGTAATGAGGTTGCTTTCCCGAATTCGCATTGCCTGCATTGCCGCGATTGCCGGCACCCTGTTTCCGGTTGCCGGGTTCTCCGTTGAACTCGACGCTACACCTGTTCTGAAGGACACCCTGGAGCACTACGTCCGCCCGGCCTATTCCGAGCTTCAGCAAAGCTTTCAAGCTCTCGAACAACGCACCGAAGCATTGTGTATGTCTGCCTCGAAAGACGCGCTCGGAGAGGCGCGAAAAGCGTTCGAAAACGCGGCATTGGCGTGGGCGGGCATCGAATGGTTCAGGACTGGTCCTGCGATGTCCGACAACCGCCTCGAACGCATCCTTTTCTACCCCGACCGCAAGAGCACGGGCCTCAAGCAGGTCCGCCGCGCCATGCGCACCGAGGATACGGATGTCACCTCAAGAGACACCCTTGCACGGCAAAGCGTTGCAATGCAGGGGCTGGGAGCCATCGAATTTCTGCTTTTCGGCAAGGATGCCGAACAGCTCGCCGATGGCGCTGCCGGTTTTCGCTGTAGCTACGCGATGACGGTGGCGAGCAATCTTGTCGAGATCGCCCGGGAGCTCTCCCGGGGATGGTCGGACGTCGAAGAACCGGCGACGGTCTTTGTCACGCCCGCTCCAGACAATCCGCTGTTTCGCGACGACGTCGAGGCCCTCAATCTTGTTCTCGGGACCATGATCCACGGGCTTGAGGCCATTCGCGACATTCGGATCGGGGGATTTCTCCGCGAACCCGGAAATGATCGCACCATGAGTGCGGTCTACCGTTATTCCGGCCTGACAATGAAATCGGTCGCTGCCAACCTCGAAGGGTTGGAGCGGCTGTTCAACCAGAGCGGCATTGAAGGCGTACTCCCGGACGGTGAAAAGGATCTCGCTGATCAGGTGCGCTTCGAGCTCAACCAGTCGATCCGGACAGCCAGGAGCCTTGAAAGTGATCTGGATGATCTGGTGGGGCACGAAACGACCCGCAATAAACTCGTCTACCTGCAGAATTCCATCCGCTACATCATAAAACGTCTCAATGACCAGATCGCCCCGGCCGCGGGTCTGGCCGCCGGCTTTTCCTTCGGGGACGGCGATTGATGCTTCGGCCACTCGAAAGGCGCGCCTTTCTCGCCGGAGCCGGCGCCGCTTTCATTGCAGGACTTTCGCCACGTTCGGCCGACGCGTTCGACCGCTCGGAGACGCTTTTCGCCACGGCTTTCATGGATGAAAGCAAGACCTACGGATTTGCCCTGGTCAATCAGGAGGGCGAACTGATCTACCGTGAAACCATGCCGGGCCGCGCCCACGGTTTCACCTGGTCGAAACAGGCGGGGCTGGCTGTGGCTTTCGCGCGACGTCCCGGCACGTTTGCGATTGCCTTTGATCCCTCGCACAGGGAGGCGCCGGTCCTGTTTCACGCTCCTGAGGGCCGGCATTTCTACGGCCATGGCGTCTTTTCGCGGGACGGCAAAAAACTCTATGCCGCAGAGAACGCCTTTGAAGCCGGTGTCGGCAAGGTCGGCATCTACGATGCAAGCGACGGATTTGCCCGTATCGGCGAATTCGAGACGTTCGGGGTCGGCCCGCACGAGATCATCATGATGCCGGATGATCGCACCCTTGCGATTGCGAACGGCGGTATACGCACCCATCCGGATTTCGGAAGGACCAAGCTCAATCTGGCGGAGATGAGATCGGCGATTGTGTTCGTCGACAGCCGGACCGGAGCGAAGCTGGCCGCTTTTGAGGTGAACGGCGAGGATCACCGCATGTCGCTGCGGCACATGGTTCCCGGATTTGACGGCAGCCTTTGGATCGGCGGTCAGTACCAGGGCGATGCGCTTGCGCCGGTCTCGCCGGTTCTTCGCCTCGACGGCAATGGGGACTTGCAACAGGTCGATCTGCCGGAGCCCGCTGGTGCGACGCTGTCCGACTATGTCGGCGCGGTCGCGATTTCGCCGGACGGGAGGTTTGCCACGTTTTCCAGCCCGAAAGGCGGTGGGTACGTCACGATTGATGTTGCCACGCAAATACCGATTGCACAGGTCACCGAACCGCGCACAAGCGGCATTGCGGCGAGCACGGCGGGTGTGATCGCATCCAGCGAACACGGCCGCATCGGCAAGACCATCCATCCGCTGCACTGGGACAATCACATCACCGCAATCGGCTGACGCGGGTCCTGCACCGCGGTGCCGGTTGCCCGGCCCTAATCGAGCTGGGCAGTCACCTCGATCTCGATGAGCATTTCGGGCCGTATCAGATCACAGACGACCATGGTTGCCGCCGGGTCGATGCCGCCGAGAAACTCTGCGAGCACGGGCGCGACAGCGTCGAAATATTCGGGCTTCGTCACGTAATAGCGGGCACGGACGATATCGTTCATACTTGCATTGAGTGCTGCCAGCGAGGCGGCGATGGTGGTCAGGCAGTTGCGCGCCTGATCGGCCACATCCGCAGGCATTTCCATCGCGGCGTAGTCATAACCGGTCGTGCCGGATACATAGACAAACTGGCCTTTCCGGACTGCCCGGGAGTATGCCGCCGCCTTTTCAAACGGCGATCCTGTCCGATGCTTGCGATGCTCGCTCATGGGTTGCCTCGCTTGGCGTTCCGGAGTGTTGCCGTCACGAGTGCGCCCATTCCATGTAGAGTTCGCGGGTCTGGCGGCCTAGCGGGCCTGCCTGAAGCTCACGGTCCTCGATCTTGATGACCGGCACCACCTTCGAGTGGTTGCCTGTCGAGAAGATCTCGTCGGCGTCCATGAAATCGGCCACCGAAAGGCTTTTTTCGACGACTTCGGTGCCTGACTCCCGCAGCAGCCTGATGGCGCGCGAGCGGGTGATGCCGGTCAGGAAAGTGCCGTTTGGAGCCGGCGTGAACACCACCCCGTCCTTGACCATGAAGATGTTGGAGGTGCCGGTTTCGGCGACATTGCCGAGCATGTCGAGCACCAGCGCATTGTCGAAGCCGCGCGACTTGGCTTCCATGACCGCGCGGCCATTATTCGGATAGAGGCAGCCCGCCTTCGCATTGGTCGGCGCGGTTTCGTAGGTCGGGCGGCGGAACGGCGAGACCGTTACCGAAAAGCCGGAGGACGGGATCATCGGGCTTTCGAACAGACACAGGCAGAAGCGCGTCGAATCCGGATCGGCGGGAACCGACATGTACCCGCCATGTTCCGCCCAGTACATCGGCTTGATGTAGACCGCGGTCTGGCCGTCAAACTTCTTGAGACCTTCGTGAACCAGGGCCTCGATCGCTTCAGCTTCCATCGTCGCGCGCATCCCCAGCGCATTGGCCGAGCGGTTGACACGCTGGCAATGGAGATCGAGATCAGGTGCCACGCCTTCGAACCACCTTGCCCCGTCGAACACCGTGGACCCGAGCCACATGGCATGGCTGACCGGCCCGATCAGCGGCGGGTTGCCTTCCAGCCATTCGCCATCAACAAAGGTCCATGTCTTGGTGCGGGCTTGAGTGTTGACGGCCATCGAAGTCTCCTGGTGGTATCGCGTTCTAGGTCTGACAATCGGCTGCTAGGGCACTGGCCGTCAAGCCATCTGGGACCGGGTGTCCACCGTGCATGTCGCAATCGCACGATCCTTGCGCGGAACGCCCGATGGCGGCAAGAATTCGACCGTGCCCGGCTTTTTGCTGCCCGTGCTGCAGACGGGAAAGCGGATGCCTTGGCCGCTTGACTGTTGCAGTGCAACAAGGGCATCGTGCCGCCACAGAAGAGGAATGAACTAAATGTCACACGCGGCTTACGTATTTGATGCCTATGGAACCCTGTTCGATGTTCATGCCGCCGTTCGTCGCCATGCCGATGCGGTTGGGCCCGATGGCCAGCAACTCTCGGAAATCTGGCGGGCCAAGCAGCTGGAGTACTCCTGGACCCGTGCCTTGATGGGGCAATGGCGGGATTTCTGGGCATTGACCGAAGACGCGCTGGATCATGCTTTCGAGCGGGTGCCGAGCGCTGACAAGAGCCTGCGGCCGCAATTGCTCGAAGCCTATTTCAAGCTTGATTGCTATCCGGAGGTTCCGGCTGTGCTCAAGCGGCTGAAGGCGGGTGGCGCCAAGGTCGCCATTCTGTCCAACGGTTCGACGGAGATGCTGTCCTCGGCGGTCGGCAACGCAGCGCTGGGCGAAGTGATCGACGACGTTTTCTCGGTCGATTCCCTGCAGACCTTCAAGACCGCACCGGCGGTCTACGACATGGTGACAACAGCCTACCGTCTGTATCCGGACGCTGTGTCGTTTCAGTCTTCCAACCGCTGGGACATTGCCGGCGCGACGAAGTTCGGCTTTCGCACGATCTGGATCAACCGTGCCAAGATGCCGGACGAGTATCTCGATCTCTCACCGTCACTCATTCTTCCCGACCTCAACGGGGTTGGTTAGGCCGATCGACGAACCGTTCACGCCGATGTCATTGCAATCCGGATCCCTGTGGCAAGTTAGCCACAAGCTGGACGTGGCAAGGTCACAATCGGAACTCAAATGTGCCTCTGCGCGTTAACGGCGGTCTGGCAGATTTGCGGCCCGTCCGCCTGTACGAGCTTTCCGATACCGCGACCCAAGGACTTTCCGAAAAAATGAACGGAACCAAAAAGAACGACAACAACACGATGTTCAACCCTGCCGGAAAGGCTGGTTTCGAGCCGCAATACACACGCAGGAGCCTCCTTGGTCTCGGCATCGGTGCCGCAGCAGGACTGGCGGGTTGCGCCGGTCCGAGCACCGAGCGGTTTGTCGCGGAGACTGCCCCGGTCTATCGTACGCCCGCCAACGGACGCACAGGTCTGGGCCGCAGGACGCCCTACTACGACGCAATGTACGGCCCGAAACTCGATGAGCAGTTTCCGCTGCCGGCAATCCCCTATTGGGAAATCGATCCGAGATACCTGCGTCAGGAGGTTGCCGATCCGACCGGCGAACGCCCCGGAACGCTGGTTGTCGATACCGCTGATCGGTTTCTGTATCTGGTTCGCGAGAACGGCCGCGCCATGCGGTACGGCGTCGGTATAGGTCGCGCAGGTTTCTCCTGGTCGGGTCGCGCCGTTGTTCAGTGGAAGCAGGAATGGCCAAAATGGACCCCACCCCAGGACATGATCGCGCGTCAGCCGGAGCTCGAAAAATGGTCCGCCGAGAACGGTGGCATGCCTCCGGGGCTGGACAATCCGCTTGGCGCCAGGGCGCTCTATATCTTCCAGAATGGCGAGGATACGCTGTATCGCCTGCATGGCAGCCCCGAGTATCGCTCGATAGGCAAGGCGGTCTCCTCCGGATGTGTGCGTCTTCTGAATCAGGATATTTGCGATCTTTATGATCGGGTGCCCACGCGAACACCAATCGTTGTGAGATAGTTGTGGGGCTTCAATTCAATCCGGTCCCGCTTGAGCGTTCCGCGGCGCGCTTGCTGACAGCAGCCAATGTCGGTAGCGCTCAATTGTCTTGGATTGAATAATAAAGTACATGCATGGCACCTTAAGTTACACAGCATGTCGTACGCATAAGTAAATATGCTTACCGGTGCGGGGACTTGGTTGGGCGGAACGATGCAAACGTGTCGCGGCCGCTTCGTGGGGCCATGCATGACCGGACTTGGTCGTTTGAAATTTCATCGTCTTGTCGCAGCGGCGGCGGCCCCGGTCATGCTTCTGCCTGTTATCGGCTGTGTTCCCGAAGATCACGGATGGGCCTCGGTCTACCGCCCGGCCCAGGAAAACAAGATCAAGGTCGTCATGCCTGCCGGCGCCCCGTCGATCTCGCAGCAGTTCCTGTTCAGCACCAATGGTCCGAAACACCTTGGCATAGACGTGATCGGCAAGGTCGGTGATCCGGTCATTGCTGTCGCTGGCGGCCGGGTTACGGGATCTTTCTCCGAGCCGGCCTATGGCAATCGCGTCGAGATCACGCACGGTCCGGATGCTGAAGGCAGGCTCTCGCGAACGGTCTACAAGCATCTGGACAAGAGGCTCGTGAACAAGGGCGACACTGTAGCTCGCGGACAGAAGATCGGCACCCTGGGAACCACCGGCATGCTCGGTGGCGGCATTCCTCATCTTCATTTCGAGCTTTACCGGCAATCCGGTGCGGAGGGTCTGGTATCCACAGATCCCCACCGACTCTGGGTTGGCGGTGTCGGGCGTGTGACCTGCTTCGATCCTGCCGGTTCCTACGACGAGTCCCGGTTCCGGATGACTTATCCGGTTCCCTGCCTCGGCCAGACGGAAGCCGCCGTCACTGCAGTGGCGACCGGCCTAGAAGCCCTTCTTCAGGGACCCGAGGATGCCGCGGACGAGCGCGCGACCGAGTGATGTGGCCGCAGATCTCGCCACCGACTTGATCACAGCTTCGGTCACGGTCTGCCGCTGATAGCCGGGTCTGGACCGGCTTGATCTGCGCCGTTTTGGCGACGTGCGGCGGCCGCGGTCGTCATCGTCGTCATCATCTTCATCGCCATAGCCGGGCAGGGTCCAGCGCCGGCTTTCGGGTGGGTCCCGCTCGCGCTCCTCTTCACGGCGGCGTTCTTCCTCTTCTGCCTTCGCAGCCTCCTCGGCGCGCCGCGCAAGCATCTCGAAGGCGCTGTCCCGGTCAAGGTCTTCGTCATACTGGCCCGCCACCGGGCTCACGGCGATGACCTTGGCCCGCTCGGGCTCGGTGATCGGGCCGAGGCGTGAAGACGGTGGCCGGATCAGTGTCCGCTCGACCATCGATGGAACGCCCTTCTTGCCCAAGGTTGAGACGAGAGCCTCGCCAACACCGAGCTGGGTGATCGTCTCGAAACAATCGAAGGCCGGATTGGGCCGGAATGTCTCGGCAGCCACCTTCACGGCCTTTTGTTCCCGCGGCGTATAGGCGCGAAGTGCGTGCTGCACACGGTTTCCCAGCTGGGAGAGAACGGTATCGGGAACATCCAGCGGGTTCTGGGTGACGAAGAACACGCCCACGCCCTTGGAACGGATGAGCCGCACCACCTGTTCGACCCGGTCGACCAGAATCTTGGGCGCGTCATCGAACAGCAAATGGGCCTCGTCGAAGAAGAACACCAGTCGTGGCCTGTCAGGATCCCCGACCTCGGGCAGTTCCTCGAACAGTTCCGACAAAAGCCAAAGCAGGAATGTCGCGTAAAGCCGCGGGTTCATCATCAGCTTGTCGGCCGCCAAGACCGAAATCGCGCCGCGCCCGTCATTTGTTGTGCGCATGATGTCGCTGATCCGTAGCGCGGGCTCGCCGAAGAAGTTCTCCGCACCCTGCTGTTCGAGCACCAGAAGACCGCGCTGGATGGTGGCGAGTGACTGCTTTGTGATGTTGCCATACATGGCAGACAGCTTGTCGGTCTCTCCCGCCATGTAGGAAAGCAGCGCGCGCAGATCCTTGAGATCGAGAAGCGGCAACCCGTTTTCGTCGGCAAGCTTGAAGGCGATGTTGAGCACGCCTTCCTGAGCGTCGGACATGTCCATCAGCCGGGCCAGCAGTAGCGGCCCCATCTCCGAAATCGTCGTGCGCACCCGGTGGCCCTTTTCACCGAAAAGGTCCCAGAAGATGACCGGGAATTCCTGGTAATCATAGGGATCGAGACCGATGGTTTCGGCACGCTTTTCGAGAAAATCCTTGCTCTCGCCGATCGCGGCGATACCCGAGAGATCGCCTTTCACGTCCGCGCAGAAGACCGGCACTCCGGTATTCGAAAAGCTCTCGGCAAGAATCTGGAGGGTCACCGTCTTCCCGGTGCCGGTTGCACCGGTAATCAGCCCGTGCCGGTTGGCGTATTTAAGATCGAGATATTCGCCCTTGTTGATGCTGTCATCTGGATTTCGGCTGGTGCCGATATAGAGTTTGCCGTCTTCGAGCATGAGATCCCCGTCAATGCGCCGGTCCTGGCGGTTTTTGTTCGCATGCGACAGGCGCAGGCATTCCGTATTGCTTATAGGCAAGCGGCAGCGCGGGAACAATGGCCGATCAAGCTTCGAGAGATGCGGAGCGGAAGGAAATCGCCGGGACTGGCTAGGATCGGGTGATCTGCTTGATCACATCGGCAACACGGGACTGCGCGTCCAGATCCATGTCGTGGTAGCTCGGAAGGTTGATGGCGCGACTGGCAATGTCACGAGCGGCGGTGTTTTGAGGGCAGGGGGAGAACATCGGCAATTCGGACAGCGGCCAGAAGAACACCCTTGCATCGATGTCGGCTTGCCCGAATGCGTCGATCAGCATCTCGCGCGTCACCCCGGTGTCCCTGTCGAACACCACTGTCGGCATCCAGTAGCCATTTACCGAGGGTTTCGGCTCCGCGTTGAGACTGATGCCGTTGATGCCCTCGAGCAGATCCCGGTAGCGCTGCATGATCGTTCGCTTGCCGTCGATCAGCTCCGAGATCCGTTCCACCTGGGCGCAGCCGATAGCGGCCGACACATTGGCCATCTTGAACTTGTAGCCGGTAATGGTGGGGAAGAACTGCCGTGATTCCTTCGGGTCCCGGCCGTGGTTGGATAGCGTCGTCACCCGTTCGAACAGATCTGGATCATTCGTGACGAACATGCCGCCTTCACCGGTGGTTACCGTCTTGGTGCCGTGGAAGGAGAACGTACCGAAAACCCCCATTGATCCGGCGCGTTTCTCGCCCCAGAGCGATCCGATCGCTTCTGCCGCGTCCTCGATGACGGCAACACCGTGACGTGTGCCGATGTCGAGCAGGCGGTTCATGTCACACATCGATCCGTAAAGATGGACCGCGATGATCGCCTTCGTGCGAGATGTGATTGCGGCTTCAACCTGATCCGGATCGAGGCACCAGGTGTCTTCCAGAATGTCCACGAACACGGGTGTCGCGCCGAGATGAACGACCGGGGCGACCGATGCGATCCAGTTCGTGTCGGCCATGATCACCTCGTCGCCGGGACCTATTCCCATGGCTGCGAGGCCAAGCTGCATGGCGCCCGTGCAACTCGATGTCGCAATCGCGTACCGGGTGCCGATATGGGCTGCGAACTCACGCTCGAGACGGTGAATGTAGTCATAGCAGTGCGCGCCCCAGCCATTGCGCGCCGCATCCGTGGCGTAGGCCACCTCGAGCTCGGTGATGGAGGGCTTTGTGTAGGCAATGCGATCAGCCATCGGCGCTTTCCTTCTTGAAACATTCCTGCATTAGCGCCGCGATCCTGTGCGGAGATTGTGCTTCATAGCCAAAAAGCCGTTGGCGATGAAGACCGATTTCTGGCATGTAACCGTGGACCAGAAAACAGGGGGCCAGCATGCGCACAGTCTTTGTCAACGGAGAATACGTCTCGGAGAACGAGGCCAAGGTCTCGGTCTTCGACCGTGCCTTTCTTTTCGGCGACGGGATCTATGAAGTGGCCTCGGTGCTCGGCGGCAAACTGATCGATTTTCCTGCGCATGTCGCACGGCTGCACCGGTCGGCCAACGAACTCGGCATGCGCGTCGACGTCAGTGATGACGAGATCCTCGCCATCCACCGAGAGCTGATCAGCCGCAACGGTGTGGAAGAAGGCGTTGTCTACATGCAGATGACGCGCGGCGCGATTGATCGCGATTTCGTGTTCGACACAGACAAACTCAAGCCGACGCTGGTTCTTTTCACACAGAGCCGGCCGCTGATCGAAACGGCCGTCTCGAAAAACGGCATGAAAATCGTTTCGATCCCTGATCTGCGTTGGGGGCGCTGTGACATCAAGACCGTGCAGCTTCTCTACCCGTCGCTCGGCAAGATGGAAGCCAAGTCCCGCGGTGCCGACGATGCCTGGATGGTTCGCGACGGGGTCGTCACGGAGGGCACCTCGAACAACGCTTTCATCGTGACCAAATCAGGCGCCATCGTCACCCGTCCGCTGTCCAACGAGATCCTGCCCGGAATCACCCGCGCGGCGCTGATGGCCTATTCCGCCGAAAGCGGGACGCCGGTCGAGGAACGCGCGTTCACGATCGAAGAGGCGCGCGATGCCGCGGAAGCTTTCATCACCTCGGCTTCGGTCTTTGTCGGCCCGGTGGTGTCGATAGACGGGGTGGAGCTATCCGGCGGCAAGCCCGGCCCGGTTACCCTGGGTCTGCGCAAGACCTATATCGAGGAAAGCCTCAAGCGCGCGCTCTGACGCGCCTGAGATCTGTATCCGGCCGTGTCGTTTTTCAGACCGACTTGATCGCCCCGCCATCGCAGCGGATCATGGAGCCGTTGATATAGCTCGCCCGCTCGCTGACCAGAAATGTGGCCGTTGCCGCGAATTCCTCGACCGCGCCGTAGCGCCCGGCGGGAATCTGTGCCCTGGCCGCCTCCGCAACATCCTTGAGGCTTTTGCCCGAGCGTTCCGCGTTGGCTGCATCGAGTTCCTTGAGCCGCTCTGTCCCGATCCGGCCGGGCAGCAGCATGTTGAACGTCACGCCATCGCCGCCAACCTCGTTGGCCATTGACTTGGACCAGCCGACCAGTGCCGAGCGCAATGCGTTGGAAAGTCCCAGATTGGGGATCGGCTGGATGACCCCGGATGAGGCGACGGTCAGCACACGGCCCCAGCCACGCGATCGCATGCCGGGAAGCAGCCGTGCGGTGAGGTCCATCACACTCAGGACCATGATCTCGAACTGGCGGTGAACCACGTCGAGGTCGGCGCCGCTCATCGGTCCGGGAGGCGGACCACCGGTGTTGTTGACGAGGATGTCGATGTCGCCGAACTCCGACTTGACCGCCTTCTCGAGCAGTTCCGGCGTTGCCTTCTCGGTCAGGTCCGAGACGATGAAATGCGCCTTGCCGGCCCCGCGGGCGTTGATCGCGGCTGCGGCGGCTTCAAGCTTCTCCTCGCTCCGTCCGGTGATCATCACGTCACAGCCTTCGGCGGCAATCGCTTCGGCGATACCCAGCCCCAGTCCGCGCGACGATGCCAGCACCAGCGCCCTCTTCCCGGTCAATCCTAGATCCATGGTCTCTTTCCCTCGCTCCGGTTTGCCTGCTAAAGGCTTGTCGGCCATCAGTTGCCGTGCGCGGAACGGAAGGTCAACCCGTCAAGCCGGATTGCCCGACCGCGAAAAGGAGATCGAGCGTGGACGAAATCACAATCCCGAAGCCCGATGACTGGCATCTGCACCTGCGTGACGGGGCGATGCTGGAAGCCGTTCTTCCATTCACCGCCCGGCATTTTGCCCGCGCGATCATCATGCCGAACCTGGTGCCGCCGGTGGTGACGGCCGCCGATGCGCGCGGCTACCGGGACAGGATCATTGCGGCCTTGCCGGCTGATCTCGATTTCACGCCCCTGATGACGCTCTACCTCACCGAAACCACGGATCCTGCCGATGTGGCCGAAGCACACGCCTCGGGCCTCGCGACCGCGGTCAAGCTCTACCCGGCAGGCGCAACCACCAATTCCCATTCCGGCGTGCGCGATCTCGACAAGGTCATGCCGGTGCTCGAGAAGATGACGGACATCGGCATGCCGCTGTGCATCCACGGCGAGGTCACAAATGCGGAGGTCGACATCTTCGACCGTGAAGCCGTATTCATCGAGACCAAACTCGATCGGCTGCGCCAGCGTCTGCCGGAACTGCGGATCACGCTTGAGCATGTAACCACGTCCGATGGTGTGGACTATGTCAGCGCCGCCGAGGCGAACCTCGCCGCAACCATCACCACGCATCACCTGATGATCAACCGCAATGCGATCCTCGCCGGAGGCATCAAGCCTCATTATTATTGCCTTCCGGTCGCCAAGCGCGAAACCCACCGCCTTGCTCTGCGCAAGGCAGCCACCTCGGGCGATCCGCGATTCTTCCTCGGAACGGACTCGGCCCCGCATGTGGATCCGCTGAAGGAATGCGCCTGCGGTTGCGCCGGTATTTTCACCGCAATCAACACGCTGTCCTGCCTGGCCCATTTCTTCGAGGAAGAAGCAGCTCTTGATAATCTCGAAGCCTTCGCGAGCCGAAACGGTCCGGCCTGGTATGGCCTGCCGGTCAACACCGAGACCGTGACGCTCAGGAAACGCCCTTCGGCGGTCGAATGGCCGGACCGGATCGAGACGGGAGATGGTCCCGTCACCGTGTTCGATCCGATGACACCCGTCCACTGGGAAGTTGCCTGACCGCCTTCCAACGCCCTCATGAAGCTGGTATTCGCTCAGGTGCGGTCTGGCCCGGTCTCATTCAGGGTCTTCATGCATTTGCGGGGGTACGCTGAATGTTTTCCAACACCTTTCCTGACAAGGCTTTCATCGCTGAGACCGTTGCGAAGATGCTGCTTGAGATCAAGGCCGTGCATTTCAACGCGACCGAACCCTACAAGCTTGCATCGGGCATGATGAGCCCGGTCTATATCGATTGCCGCAAGCTGATATCGTATCCGCGCGTCCGTTCCGCGGTGATGGATTTCGCCGCAGCTTCGATTCTATCGGAGGCCGGCTTCGAACAGTTCGATTGCGTCGCCGGTGGCGAAACGGCGGGCATTCCCTTCGCTGCCTTCCTTGCCGAAAGGCTCGGCCTGCCGATGGTCTATGTGCGCAAGCAGCCCAAGGGCCATGGCCGCGATGCGCAGATCGAGGGAGAATTGCGGGAGGGGTCGCGTGTCCTGGTGATCGAGGACCTGACCACCGCCGGCGGATCCATGTTCAAGTTCATCGACGCGATCCGCGCCGCTGGTTGCACGGTCGACCACGGCATCGCGCTGTTCTTCTATGGTATCTTCGAGGAGGCAGAAGCGCGCTTTGCCAACGGCAAGGTGCAACTGCATTATCTCGCGACCTGGCGTGATGTGCTGGCTGCGGCGACCCGGCAAGAGGCCTTCGATGCCGATACACTTGCTTCCGTCGCTTCGTTTCTGAACGCGCCGCTCGATTGGTCCGGCGCTCATGGTGGTGTGTCCGAGCTCCCTGCGGGGCGTTGAACCGACAATCTGGGAGGGGGAGAGTTTCCATGATCATCTGTTGCGGCGAAGCGCTCATAGACATGCTGCCCCGTACGTCGACCGAAGGGGAGGATGCCTTTGCACCCTATGCGGGCGGAGCCGTTTTCAACACCGCGATCGCGCTTGGGCGGCTCGGACTTGAGACAGGTTTTTTCACCGGTCTCTCCACCGATATGTTCGGCGACATCCTGCGTGCCGCGCTCGATGAGAGCGGCGTCGACCACAGCCGTTGCGCCCGGCTTGACCGGCCCACAACGCTGGCCTTCGTCAAGCTGACTGACGGTCATGCGAGCTACGCGTTCTTTGACGAGAACACCGCCGGCCGCATGATCACAGAAGCCGACCTTCCGGAACTGGACAGCGCCGTCGAGGCCCTGCATTTCGGCGCGATCAGTCTGATCCCCGAGCCGTGCGGATCGACCTACGAGAGCCTGATGCGCAGGGAAGCCCCAAACAAGGTCATCTCGCTCGATCCCAACATCCGGCCGGGTTTCATCACCGATCCGGTGGCGCACCGGGCACGGATCGACCGGATGATCGCCATGAGCGATATCGTCAAGATGTCGGACGAGGATCTGGAATGGTTCGGCCAGCCCGACATGGAGACGGCGGCGCGGGCATGGCTTGATCAGGGGCCCGGTCTGGTGATCTTCACACGCGGTCCGAAAGGCGCCATTGCCTACAGCCGCAACGATGTCGTCGAGGTTGAAGGCGTCAGTGTCACCGTGGCCGACACCGTGGGCGCCGGCGATACCTTCAATGCCGGGCTGCTGGCTTCGCTGAGACGAGACCGGGTTCTAGACAAGTCTGCGATCAAGGCGCTGTCCGCCGATGCCATCGGCAACGCCCTGCGGCTCGGCGCAAAGGCGGCCGCCGTCACCGTCTCGCGCCCGGGTGCGAACCCGCCCTGGGCCCGCGAAATCGGCCTTTAGAAAGCCAATCAGGACTGCATGTTCTGGATAACCTTGGCCAGCCCCAGCGTCGAGGCGTCATGGCCTTCGCCGTCGCTTTCGCCCTTGACCACCGGCAACAGGGCAGTGGCCAGTTCCTTGCCGAGTTCCACGCCCCACTGGTCAAACGCATTGATGCCGAAAATCTGTGCTTCCACGAACACGCGGTGCTCGTAGAGCGCAATCAGGCGCCCGAGCGCAAATGGCGTGAGCTTGTCGTAGACGATCGTGATCGAAGGACGGTTGCCGGGAAAGGTCTTGTGCGGCGCCAGCCGGTCCGCTTCGGCTTCCGAGGCACCGCCCGCAATCAGTTGCGCACGGGCTTCCTCGGTGGTCCGGCCGCGCATCAAGGCTTCCGATTGCGCCAGGCAGTTGGCGATCAGCAGTTGATGCTGGTGCTTGAGTGTCTTTTCATGCCCGTTTGCGGCGATCATGAATTCCACCGGGATGACATCCGTGCCCTGGTGCAGAAGCTGGAAAAAGGCGTGCTGTCCGTTGGTACCCGGCTCGCCCCAGACAATCGGGCCGGAGGCCGTTTCGAGAGGCTTGCCATCGGTGCCGACGGATTTGCCGTTCGATTCCATGTCGAGTTGCTGCAGATAGGCCGGGAACCGTGAAAGCCTTTGATCATAGGGAATGACCGCCCGGCTGGGATAGCCGCAAACCAGCCGATGGTATGCGCCCAAGAGCCCGAGCAGCATCGGAAGGTTTTGGTCGATCGGGGCATCCTGAAAATGCCGGTCGATCTTTCGCGCGCCCGCGAGAAACTCCGCAAAGGCCTTGCGGCCGATGGCGATCATCAACGGCAGCCCGATGGCTGACCAGAGGGAATAGCGGCCACCCACCCAGTCCCAGAATCCGAAGACGCGGGTTTCGTCGAGCCCGAAGGCCGAGACCTTGTCGAGCGCGGTGGAGACGGCGGCAAAGTGCTTCGCCACCGCATCCTCTCCAAGCCGCGAAACGATAAACTCTCGCGCGGTCTTGGCATTGGTCATGGTCTCGATGGTGGTGAAGGTCTTCGAGGCGACGATGATCAGCGTGGTTTCCGGGTCGAGACCGGAAAGCGTGTCGGCGATATGGGCGCCATCAACATTGGAAACGAAATGCAGCCGCGGCCCGTCGTGATAAGGGGCGAGCGCCAGCGTTGCCATCTCGGGGCCGAGGTCCGAACCTCCGATGCCGATATTGACCACGTCGGTGAAGGTCTTGCCGGTCGCGCCCGATATGGCTCCGTCGCGCAAACCATCGGAGAAGGCGCCCATCGCTTGAAGGACCGCTTGGACGCCCGGAACCACATTCTCGCCGTCAACACGAATGTCGGCGTTCTTGTCCGCGCGCAGCGCCGTATGCAGGACCGCTCTGCCTTCGGTGGTGTTGATCGGCTCGCCGGCGAACATCCTGTCCCTGGCGGTTTCGATGTCCGCGCTTGCGGCGAGTTGCTTGAGCAGCTCCATCCCCTCGTCATCGATCGCGCATTTGGAATAATCCATGCGAAGATCGTCGAGACGAACCGAAAAACGCAACGCACGCTCGGGATCGGAGGCGAAGGCTTCCCGCAAATCTTTGGGAGGCGAGCCGGTTTTGTGGGATTCAAGCTTCGAAAGGACGGTTCGGATTGACGGGTTCAATTGCGGGGCCTCCTTTTGAGAGCACAGCTATGCGTCGAGGCCCGCGGAAAATCAAGCTTCCGCGGGCCTCGATGGTTCAGCGCTTCATCATAAACTGCAGCGGATGCGTCAGTCCCTTAGCTCGCGCCGAAGGATCTTGCCGACATTTGTCTTGGGAAGTTCATCCTTGAAAACGATGCTCTTGGGTCGCTTGTAATTGGTCAGGCCCTTGGCGCAATGGGCCTTGATATCGGCTTCAGTGAGGGACGGATCCTTCCGGACGACGAACAGCTTGACCGCCTCACCCGAATTCTCGTCGGGCATCGCCACGGCGGCGGCTTCGGCTATTCCCGGATGTTCGACGGCGACTTCCTCGACCTCGTTCGGATACACATTGAAGCCGGAGACGAGGATCATGTCCTTCTTGCGGTCGACGATCTTGGTGTAGCCCTTTTCGTCCATGAACCCCATGTCGCCCGAACGGAAATATCCGTCTTCGGTCATCACATTGGCCGTCTCATCCGGCCGGTTCCAGTAGCCGTCCATGACCTGCGGTCCCTTGATGCAGATCTCGCCCACCTCGCCGATCGGCATTGAGGCGCCGTCCTCGTCGCGAATGTCGATATAGGTCGAGGGCAGGGGCAGGCCGATCGTGCCGGAAAATCCATCGGCATCGAAGCGGTTTGCGGTCGCGACCGGCGATGTTTCCGAAAGGCCGTAGCCCTCGGAGATCACGCATCCGGTCAATTCCCTCCAGCGCTCGGCGACGGGCCGCTGCACGGCCATGCCGCCGCCCAGCGTCAGAAGCAGCGGCTTGAAATTGAGCTTGCGGAAATCCTCGTTGTTGAGGAGCGCATTGAACAGCGTGTTAAGGCCCGGGAACACATGGAATTCATACTTCCCGAGTTCCTTCACGAACCCTGGAATATCCCGGGGGTTGGGAATGAGGATGTTGTGGGCGCCCTGCGACATGCCCATCAGCCCGTTCACCGTCAGCGCGAAAATGTGATAAAGCGGCAGGGCGCAGATGTAGACCAGAACGTCGGGCTTTTTCTTCTTGACGAAGGCTGCTGGCAGCCAGAGATCGTTCTGTGCAGTGTTTGCCAGAACATTGGAATTCAGAAGCGTCGCGCCTTTCGACACACCGGTCGTTCCGCCGGTGTACTGCAGGAACGCCACATCCGAAGCGCTGATCTCGACCGGCTTGAGCTTCTTGCCTTCGCCGGCCGCGAGAGCAGCCTTGAAACTGACATGGCCCGGCAGGGACCAGGCCGGCACCATCTTCTTGACCTTGCGAACGACAAAATTGACCAGATGACCTTTCAGGCCCAACAGGTCGCCCATGCTTGCCACGCACACGTGCTTGACGCCGGTGTTCTTGACAATCTGCTGCAGCGTAAGTGCGAAGTTCTCGAGGATGATGATCGCCTTGGCGCCCGAATCCTTCAGTTGGTGTTCGAGTTCGCGTGGCGTGTAGAGCGGATTGACGTTGACGACCGTGTAGCCCGCGCGAAGCACCGCGGCCATCGCCACCGGCATCTGCAGGATGTTCGGCATCATCAGCGCGACCCTGTCGCCCTTTTCGAGGCCGAGAGACTGCAACCATGCGCCGATCCGGGTCGAATAGTCTTCCATATTCTTGTAGCTGATGGTCTTGCCCATGCAGGTGAAGGCGGGCCGGTCTGCGAAACGCTTAAAGGAATCTTCTATGAGCGCGGCGATGGAGCTGTGCTCGAGCGGCGCGATGTCCGACGGTGTGTTGGGCGGATAGCTCGAAAGCCAGATGCGGTCTGCGGCAGCGGAATTTGTCACTGTGGTCTCTCCCTCGTTTCCGGACGAGTGCGTCGGATCATACCGCCGCCGGGCTCCTCTATTCCCGATCCGGTTTCATCCAGATTTAAGGACACTGCGGGATTGTTGCAATCCTTCCCTTGACGTAAACGTCACTTTTTGCCCGAAAATCGGCTGGACCCGGTCCTGGAACGCTGGTCGAGCCCGGGGCAGACCGCTGACGGCGCCTCGCAAGTCTACGGCTGACTGTTGTCGCATCGGCTGCGGGCAGTCACGGACCTCCGGTCCTAGCCAAAGACCCAACCGGGCTGTAGCTCGTCGGCATTGGTTTTCACCTTGCCCCGTAGTTCTCAATTCGGAAACGGCTCATGCCCCCTGCCGACGATCTTGTCGTCGATTTCGCCGATGACGGCCTCGTCCTTGCCCGTATATGGCAGTCCCGAAAGGATGGTTCGAATGACGTTGATCCGCGCCCTGCGCTTGTCGTTCGCGCGGACCACCGTCCAGGGCGCGTGGTCCGAGTGCGTTGTCTTGAGCATCAGGTCGCGCTTCTCGGTGTAGTCATCCCATTTGTTGAGGCTGGCGATGTCCATCGGCGACAGCTTCCAGTGCTTGAGCCGCGAATGCCTGCGGTCGTGGAAGCGTTTGAGCTGCATTTCGCGGCCGATGTTGAGCCAGAACTTGAACAGATGAATTCCCGCCTTGACCGGCATGCGCTCGAAATGCGGTGTTTCCTCGAGAAAGTGATGATGCTGGTCGGGCGTGCAAAAGCCCATGACCGGTTCAACGCCGGCACGATTGTACCAGGAGCGGTCGAACAGGACGAATTCGCCCGATGTCGGGAAATGATCGACATAGCGCTGATAATACCATTGTCCGCGCTCGGTTTCGGTCGGTTTTGGGAGCGCGACGATCCGCGCCGAACGCGGGTTCATGTAGGCCCGGGTGGCGCCGATCGATCCGCCCTTGCCGGCGGCGTCACGGCCTTCAAAGACCGCCATCACCCGCGTTCCTGTTTCTCCGAGCCAAGATTGCACCTTGACCAACTCGACTTGCAACTCCTCCAGCGTTTTCTCATAGTGCTTGCGCTTGAGCTTCTTGTCATACGGATAGTCATCCGAACCGAAAGCCCCATCTTCGACCCAGTCCGGCAATTTCGGATCGTCGATATCGAACGTCCGCATTTCCCCGTCTATCTCAAGTTCCACAGCCCGGCTGGGCGTGTCGGTTTCAGCCATTTTTATTCTCCGGATACCGTTCTCGCTCACCGACCGTCTGCTGGGAGTTCAACCAGGGTGGGTCATGTCCTCGGGACGGACAATACGGTCGTAATCCTCGGCTGTCACGATGCCAGTCCGAAGCGCTTCCTCGCGCAACGTCGTACCGTTGGTGTGGGCCTTCTTCGCAATGGATGCCGCATTGTCGTAGCCGATGGTCGGCGCCAGCGCCGTCACCAGCATCAACGAACGCTCAAGCGCTGTCTTGATGTTGTCCTCCCGCGCTTCGATGCCGGAAACGCAATTGTCGGTGAACGAGACCGCGGCATCCGCGAGCAGTTGAACTGATTGCAGGAAGTTATACGCCATTACCGGATTGTAGACGTTGAGCTCAAAATGCCCCTGGCTGCCCGCGAAACTCAATGCGGCGTTGTTACCGAAAACCTGAACGCAAACCTGGGTCAGGGCCTCGCATTGCGTGGGATTGACCTTGCCCGGCATGATCGACGACCCTGGCTCGTTTTCGGGCAGCGCCAGTTCGCCTAGTCCCGATCGGGGCCCGGAGCCGAGAAAGCGAATGTCGTTGGCGATCTTGAACAGCGCCGCCGCCGCCGCGTTGATCGCGCCATGGGCGAAAACCATTGCGTCATGGGCCGCAAGAACTTCGAACTTGTTGGGCGCCGTGACAAAAGGCAATCCGGTGATGTCGGCGATCCGCTCTGCCACCTTCTCGGCAAAGCCAGCAGGCGCATTCAGTCCCGTGCCGACCGCCGTGCCGCCCTGGGCGAGTTCGTAGAGACCGGGCAATGTTGCCTCTATCCGCTTGATCGCTGAGGCGACTTGCGCCGCATAGCCCCCGAACTCCTGCCCGAGGGTCAGCGGCGTCGCGTCCTGGGTGTGGGTTCGGCCGATCTTGACGATCCCGGCAAAGGCCTCGGCCTTTTGGGCAAGGCTCGCATGAAGGTGCTTCAGCGAGGGCAGGAGATGCGCGCCGATCTGTTCGGCACAGGCTATGTGCATGGCCGTTGGATAGGTGTCGTTGGAAGACTGGCTCATGTTGACATGATCATTGGGGTGGACCGGTTTCTTCGATCCCATCTCGCCGCCCATCATTTCGATGGCGCGGTTGGAGATGACCTCATTGGCGTTCATGTTGGACTGCGTGCCTGATCCGGTCTGCCAGACAACCAGCGGAAAATGAGCATCGAGCTTGCCGTCGATCACCTCCTGGGCAGCTGCAACGATTGTGGCGCCGACATCCGGATCCAGCCGTCCGAGATCCATGTTTGTCTCTGCGGCGGCGCGTTTGACAATTCCCAGTGCCCGCACGATCGAAAGAGGTTGCGTTTCCCAACCGATCTTGAAATTGCCGAGCGAGCGCTGCGCCTGCGCGCCCCAGTACTTGTCTGCTGCCACCTCGATTTCGCCGAAGCTGTCGGTCTCGGTGCGTGTCTTGGTCATACTCTTGATCCTGTTGTTACGAGGAGGGGCCGCATCGGCCGGTTACCCCGTGTTCATTTCTCTCACCCGAAAGGGGCCACATCGTCATTGCGATTTCAAGCAGCGGGTATAAACAGGCCGCAGATGCCCTTGTTCCAAGGGCTTTTCGAGACAGGTGATGCAGATGGTTGACGCAATCGACGAGACCGCAGCGGACATGCCGCAGGACAGCCTGTCCTCTTGCGTCGTCGCCTTCCGGCGTCCGCTCGTTGTGGCGGCATTGATCGCCCTCCTGTCGACGATGGCCGGGTTGGAAATCTGGCAAGCCCTTCTGGGCTATGGGTTTTTTTCGGCAGCCTTGCTGGTCTGGCCCGCTTCTCCTGCCGCGGCACGAGCGAAATCCAAGGGCAGTTCGACTGGCGCGCGCAGGCGAGAACTGCAGATTATCGATGCGCTCGATTTCCCCACGATCCTGTTCAACGAGGACACCGTGGTGATTCGCCAGAACACTGCGTCGGCAACCCTGGTCGGGGCCTATCCCGAACGCGCGGCTTTGTCGGCGCGCATCCGTTCGCCCGTGATCCTCGAACTGGTGGGCAGGGTCATCGAGAGCGGGCAGCCGGAGAGCGTGGAGCATGTCGAGCGGGTTCCATCCGAACGCTGGCATGAGGTCAGGGTGGCGCCAGTCGATGGGCGCGGCGAAGCCGGCGAGCAGGTTTTCGTCCTTACGTTCAGGGATATGACCGAGGCGCGGCGCATGGACCGGATGCGCACGGATTTTGTGGCGAATGCCAGCCACGAGCTGCGCACGCCGCTTGCCTCCCTCATGGGGTTCATCGAAACCATGCAGGGTCCCGCGCGCGATGACGAGGCCGCGCGGACGAGGTTTTTCGGCATCATGCTGGACCAGGCACAGCGCATGGCGCGCCTGATTGACGATCTACTGTCGCTGTCGCGGCTGGAGTTGCGCGCCCATGTCGCCCCGCAGGGGGAGGTCGACCTCTGCCACACCGTTGCACATGTCGTCGATACACTCAGACCCATGGCGGATGAGCTGGAAGTGCAGATCGCGTTCACAGCGCCCGAAACCCCGGTTCTCATCTCCGGTGACGAGGATGAACTTATCCAGGTGTTTTCAAACCTTATCGAGAATGCCTGCAAATACGGGCAATCCGGGAAGAAGGTGGAAATTGCCATCTCCGAAACAACCACGCACGGGGCCGAGATCACCATTCGGGACTATGGGCCGGGCATCGCCAAGGAGCATGTCCCGCGTCTGACGGAACGGTTTTACCGCGTTGACGTGGAGACCAGCCGGTCAAAAAAGGGGACCGGCCTGGGCCTTGCGATCGTCAAGCACATCCTGACCCGCCACCGTGCGCGGCTGGTCATTCGCTCGAAGGTGGGGGAAGGATCGACCTTCAGTGTCAAATTCAGCGGTTCAAATAGTGGTGTCCCGTCATCTGACGTTGAATTATATCAATGAAATCAATCATATAAAATGTCATAAAACAGTATTGAAACTGTCATAAAACAGAATCTCCACGGGCCTAGAAAGGGCCAGCCTCAGATGGCTGATCCACGGCCCGGCCAACGGGCTACGACACCCTGACCCATGACGGGAGATTTCTTTATGAACGCTATCAAACTCGCAGCCGCTGCAATTCTGGCCTCCACGGCGCTGACCGGCGCCGCCGTGGCTCGCGACCAGGTCCAGATGGCTGGTTCGTCCACCGTGCTGCCTTACGCCTCCATCGTCGCCGAAGCTTTCGGTGAAAACTTTGAATTCCCCACACCGGTTGTTGAATCCGGTGGATCGGGCGCAGGCCGCAAGAAGCTGTGCGAAGGCGTTGGTGAGAACACCATCGACATCGCCAACTCGTCTTCGCGCATCAAGCAGTCGGACATCGATCTCTGCGCCTCCAACGGCGTCACCGAGATCCAGGAAGTCCGTATCGGTTATGACGGTATCGTGTTTGCCTCCGACATCGACGGCCCCGATTTCGCCTTCACACCGGCTGACTGGTACAACGCTCTCGCTGCCAAGGTCCTCAAGGACGGCGAACTCGTAGACAATCCGAACACGACTTGGGCTGACGTCAACGCCGATCTGCCTGACCAGGAAATTCTTGCATTCATCCCGGGCACCAAGCACGGCACCCGCGAAGTGTTCGACGAGAAGGTCATCGAAGCTGGCTGCGAAGCAACCGGCGCCGACAAGGCTTTTGAAGAAGCCGGCATGGAAGATGGCTGCACCTCGCTCCGCACCGACGGCGTTTCCGTCGACATCGATGGCGACTACACCGAAACCCTGGCCCGCCTCGAAGCCAACGACAACGCAATCGGCGTGTTCGGCCTGTCGTTCTACGAGAACAACACCGACAAGCTGCGTGTTGCCACCATGGGCGGCGTCAATCCTTCGACCGAAACCATCGCTTCGGGCGAGTACCCTGTCTCGCGTCCGCTCTACTTCTACGTCAAGAACGCACACCTCGACGTGATCCCGGGTCTCCAGGAATACGTTGAGTTCTTCGTCTCCGACGAAATCGCCGGCCCGAACGGCCCGCTGGCTAACTACGGCCTGGTGTCCGACCCGGAGCTCGCCAAGACCCAGGAAATGGTCAAGAACCGCACCCCGATGGGCGCGCTGAACTGATCTGATCCGTTTGACGCCAAGGGGGCGGCGCCTCGCGCGCCGCCCTTCCTCGCGAACAGGGCGACTTCGACATGACTCCAGGCACTCTCATTCTTATCGTGCTCGCGCTCGCCGCGATCGGCTACTTCACCGGCAAGCGACGCGCGATCCAGACGGCCAAGCGTGACGGCAGGAAGCTTCATTCGCTGCCGAGCTACTACGGAGAATCGGTCGCATTGTTCACGGCTGTGCCGGCGCTGCTGCTGCTTGGCGCCTGGCTTTTCGTGCAGCCGGTAATGATCGAGAACAGCATCATAGGTCAAATCCCCGAATCGTCCGTCCCGGAGGGCGGCGCCAAGAGCCTCGTCATGGTCGATGTTCGCCGCATCGCCGAAGGGCTCAACCTCATCATTGCCGAGGGCAGGCTCAACGAAGAAGACATTTCCGACATGCGTGCGGACTTCATCGATGTGCGCTCCAGGCTCGCCGAAGTTGGCGTGGCGCTCGGCTCGAACGTGGAGCCGGTGGTCTTCCAGGCCGCCAAGGAATATCGTGACCTCGACCTCGCCGGCAACCTCGCACGTGACATCGTTGTCCTGCTGACCGCTTTGCTCATCGGCATCTGGGCGTTCTGGCGCATCCGGCCGACCATGCGGGCGCGCAATATCAGCGAGACCTTCGTCAAGGCGTTGCTCATCGGGGCATCCCTTGTCGCCATCCTGACCACGGTTGGCATCGTCGGATCGCTCCTGTTCGAATCGCTTCAGTTTTTCAGGCTCTATCCGGCGTCGGAGTTCTATTTCTCCACCGAGTGGAATCCGCAGTTCCGCGGCGGCTCGGATTTCGGCTTCCTGCCGCTGCTCTGGGGTACCCTCTACGTTTCCTTCGTGGCCCTGCTCGTCGCGGTTCCGATCGGGCTGATGATCGCAATCTACCTCGCGGAATATGCGGGCAGCAGGCTGCGCAGCTTCGCCAAGCCGGCCATCGAGATCCTCGCGGGCATTCCGACCATCGTCTACGGTCTGTTCGCGCTGATCACCGTCGGCCCGTTCCTGCGGGACTGGATCGCCCAGCCGCTCGGGCTCGGCAATTCCTCGTCCTCGGTCATGACCGCGGGCCTGGTCATGGGTATCATGCTCATACCTTTTATCTCGTCGCTGTCCGACGACATCATCAATTCCGTCCCGCAGGCCATGCGTGACGGCTCCTACGGACTCGGCGCCACGCAGTCGGAAACCGTCAGGCAGGTCATTCTTCCTGCAGCGCTGCCCGGCATCGTCGGCGCGTTCCTGCTCGCCGCCAGCCGTGCCATCGGCGAGACCATGATCGTGGTTCTGGGCGCCGGTGCCGCCGCGCGTCTTGATCTCAATCCCTTCGAGGCTATGACCACCGTTACCGTGAAGATCGTCAGTCAGCTGACGGGCGACACCGAATTCGCGAGCCCCGAGACCCTCGTGGCCTTCGCGCTCGGCCTGACGCTGTTCGTCTTCACGCTCAGCCTGAACGTTCTGGCGCTCTACATCGTGCGCAAATACCGGGAGCAGTATGAATGACCGATTTCCCTGCAGATCAGTCCGCGGCCAGCGGTGCCTCGGGGCGTTCGCTCCTCAAGGTCGGCGAGCGCACCCGCAAGCGCAACGCTGCGGAAAAGCGCTTCCGCATGATGGGTTTGGCGGCCGTTATCTTTGGCATCCTCGCGCTGTTCGGCCTCATGGCTTCAATTCTGTCGAACGGGCTCTCCTCGTTCACCCAGACCTATATCGCGCTTGATGTCTATCTGGATCCTGAGGTGCTCGACAAGGGTGGCAACCGCGCCCCCGAAGACTTGGGAAGGATCACGACCTTCACGATCCAGCCCTTGATCAAGGCCGCGGTGCAGGATCTGATCGATGAAACCGGAGTGTCCGCCGAGGGTGTGAACGCAAACGACGCTTTCGAACTTATCTCGAAGGAAGCGCCCGCCGAACTGAGACGCTTCGTGTTGAACAATCCGGACCAGATCGGTGAGACCGTTTCTTTCGATTTGCTCGCCTCGGGCCGTATCGATGGCTACTACAAGGGCCGGGTGACGATGGAGAGTGCTGCGCTCGACCGCAACATCTCGCCCGAGCAGCTTGACCTGGCCGACAGGCTGAAAACCGAAGGGGTTCTGGAGACCCGTTTCAACTGGTCCTTCTTTACCGCGCCCGATGCTTCCGACACCCGTCCGGAAGCCGCCGGCCTCGGTGTGGCCATTCTCGGCTCCGCCTACATGATGCTCATCGTGCTGGTGCTGGCGCTTCCGATTGGTGTGGCTGCTTCGATCTATCTCGAGGAATTCGCACCGCAGAACCGGTTCACCGACCTGATTGAGGTCAACATCGCCAATCTTGCTGCGGTGCCGTCGATCGTGTTCGGTATTCTGGGGCTCGCGATCTTCATCAATTTCGCCGGCCTGCCGCAATCCGCACCGATTGTCGGTGCTCTGGTGCTCACCCTGATGACCCTGCCGACAGTGATCATCGCCACCCGTGCCGCGCTCAAGGCTGTGCCGCCCTCGATCCGCGATGCGGCGCTGGGTGTGGGCGCCTCGAAGATGCAGGCCATCTTTCACCACGTGCTTCCGCTGGCGGCCCCCGGTATCCTGACCGGCGCGATCATCGGCCTGGCCCAGGCGCTCGGCGAAACCGCGCCGCTGTTGCTGATCGGCATGGTGGCCTTTGTGCGGGAATACCCGGCAGCGCCGCCGGAGGGGTTCTTTGATCCCGCTTCAGCGCTTCCGGTCCAGGTCTACAATTGGACTCAGCGCGGCGACCCTGCTTTTGTGGAGCGGGCGTCCGGGGCAATCATTGTCCTCTTGGTATTCCTGCTCATCATGAACGCGGTTGCCATCCTTCTGCGCAGGCGTTTCGAGCGCCGCTGGTAGCCACCGGCTTCAAGGATTGAAGCATCAGGGTCCACCGGACCGGAAACGGATAAAAGGAACATGGAGATGAACATCATGTCAGAAGCGGCCACGGAAGATGCGGTCAAGGCGTCGGTTGAAAAGCCCGCAATCAAGATGCGCGGCACCGATGTCAGCGTTTTCTACGGCGAGAAGCAGGCGCTGTTCGATGTCAATCTCGACATTCGGCAAAACAGCGTTACCGCCCTGATCGGTCCGTCCGGCTGCGGCAAGTCGACGTTCCTGCGGTGTCTGAACCGCATGAACGACACGATCGACATCTGCCGGGTGAGCGGCGACATCACGCTTGACGAAGAGAACATCTACGCGCCGGCGATCGACGTTGTTGAATTGCGCGCCCGCGTCGGCATGGTTTTCCAGAAGCCCAACCCGTTCCCCAAGTCAATCTACGAGAACATCGTCTACGGTCCGCGCATCCACGGCCAGGTGTCGACCCGTGCTGAAATGGACGAGATCGTCGAGCGCAGCCTGGTCAAGGCCGGATTGTTCAATGAGGTCAAGGACCGTCTGCACGAAACCGGCACCGGCCTGTCGGGTGGCCAGCAGCAGCGCCTGTGCATCGCCCGCGCCATCGCCGTGAGCCCGGAAGTCATCCTCATGGACGAGCCGTGTTCCGCACTCGATCCGATCGCCACCGCAAAGGTCGAGGAACTGATCGATGAGCTGCGGGTCAACTACACCATCGTCATTGTGACGCACTCGATGCAGCAGGCGGCCCGCGTGTCGCAGCGCACAGCAATGTTCCACCTCGGCAAGCTGATCGAGGAAGGCCCGACGGACAAGATGTTCACCAGGCCGGATGAAAAGCTGACCCAGGACTACATCACCGGACGCTTTGGCTAAGCCCCGGATTGTCCTGTGCGGCCGGCAATGCCGTCGCAACTCCATGATTGAAGGATCAAGCAATGCCCGACGCACATACCGTCTCGTCCTATGATGACGATCTCCGCTTTCTCGCTCGCCGTCTCTCCGAAATGGGCGGCGTCGCAGAACGCATGGTCGCAGATTCCGTCGCCGCGCTTGTGAACGCAGATACCGGGTCCGCCCAACGGGTGATCTCGGAGGACCTGCTTCTCGACAATGGCGAGCGCGAAATCTACGAAAAGGCGGTTCTTGTCATCGCCAAGCGCCAGCCGGTGGCCTCCGACCTCCGCGAGATCATCGGTGCAATCCGGATCGCATCCGACCTGGAGCGTGTAGGCGACCTGGGCAAGAACATCGCCAAGCGCGTGATCGCCGTGCACACAATGGCGCAGCCGCGCAAGCTCGTACGCGGCCTCGAGCACCTCGCCGAACTCGCTCTGACACAGCTCAAGGAAGTGCTTGACGCCTTTTCCACGCGCTCGCCCGCGCTGGCCACCTCGATCCGTGAACGCGACGAAGAGATCGACGCAATCTACACATCGCTGTTCCGCGAACTTCTCACCTACATGATGGAAGACCCGCGCAACATCACGGCCTGTACCCATCTCCTGTTCTGCGCCAAGAACATCGAACGCATCGGAGACCATGCCACCAATATCGCCGAAACCGTCTACTATGTGGCGACCGGCGAACAGCTAACTGACGAACGTCCGAAAGATGACGATTCGGCCAGTGTCGTTGCGCCGGAACCCGGCGCCGCGTGATCATGTGAAGGACATCGAACCATGGCGATGAATCCGCGAGTTACTGTGGTTGAAGACGAAGAGGCACTCTCGGTTCTTCTCCGGTACAATCTGGAAGCCGAAGGATACGAGGTCGACACTGTCCTCAGGGGAGACGAGGCCGAGATCCGTCTTCAGGAGCGTGTTCCCGACCTTCTCATCCTGGACTGGATGCTGCCGGGCATTTCCGGCATCGAGCTTTGCCGCCGGTTGCGCGCAAGGGCGGAAACCGAGCGCCTCCCCATCATAATGCTCACCGCGCGTGGTGAGGAAAACGAGCGTGTGCGCGGTCTGGCGACCGGTGCCGACGACTATGTCGTCAAGCCGTTCTCGACTCCCGAATTGCTGGCGCGTGTGCGCGCGATGCTCCGCCGCGCCAGCCCGGAGGTCATTTCAAGTCAACTCAAGGTCGGTGACATCGAGCTTGACCGCGAAACCCACCGCGTGCGCCGCCGTGCCCGGGACATAAAGCTCGGACCGACCGAGTTCAGGCTTCTGGAATTCCTCATGAGTTCGCCCGGTCGCGTTTATTCGCGTGCCCAGCTGCTCGACGGAGTTTGGGGTCACGACGTTTATGTTGATGAGCGCACTGTCGACGTGCATGTCGGCAGGCTGCGCAAGGCGGTCAATCTGTCCGGGATGCGCGATATCATTCGCACTGTCCGTGGCGCCGGCTATTCGATAGAAGCCTGATCCGGAATTGAAATCCCGTTGCTGAAAAAGACAAAGCCCGGATCCAGCGGTCCGGGCTTTGATTGTCTTGGGTGTCTCTATCAGCGAGAGCGCTTGCGCTCGCTCGAAGGCTGGAACGCCAGCTTGGCGTGGTATCCGCAATAGGGCGAGCTATCGTCGGAATCATTGCCGCAGAAATGGAATCCCTCCAGCAGGGGATCGCCAAGCGGCCATTTGCAGGTCCGCTCGGAGAGCTCGATGAGCGTGAGGCGGCGCGAAATCGGAACCACCACGTCTTCCATGGGACGGGTGTCGAGATCCTCGGCAGCGACCGCATCCACATCCTGCTTCAGCGCGGTATTGCCGCTTGACCGTCCACTCATTGTCCGTGTTGTTTGCGAGGCTGTCCTTCCGGCATAGGCAGGTGCGCGCGGCGCGGCAGTTGCGCGCTTCGTCCGCACCGAGGATTGACCTCCGCTCTTGGCCCGTCCGGGCAGGTTGAGCCGGTGCACCTTGCCGATCACCGCGTTGCGGCTCACGCCGCCGAGCTGTGCAGCGATCTGGCTCGCGCTCAGTCCGTCCGCCCAAAGTTTCTTGAGTTTTTCGACCCGTTCATCAGTCCAGTTCATGCCATCATCTCCATCTACCTCGGCACCGGGAGGGCAGAATCCCTCTTCGCGGCTCCGGGTGACCGGAGCTGACACGCTCGGTTGCATTGAGGTAATTTGTGTCCGCCGCGAACGCTTGTTACATGCACACAACGTAGAGCCCGCCGGACTCTGTGACAAGAGTCAGGGGAATCATGCTGATTCGTTTTTTCGGTTTTCCCCAACTTAGCGGAGCCGGATTCTGGTTCTTCTTAAACCGGCCGGCGTTGGCGGAAGCCGGGGGATCATTCTCTGGCCGGAAGCTCTCCGGAAAAGCTGTTTTGCGGCTCCTCCGGCACAATTCAGGCGTCTCATTGACAGCCTTGGAGGAAATGTAAATAGTGCCGTTGCCGCCCCCGGAAGGGCGGCATTTTGATTTTCCGGCACCCCTCCGCCGGGCTCTTGGCACAAACCACATCAGGCTCCGGCGCATTTGTTCCGCCGGATGACTACGGGAGACGGGCGCCATGGCTGACGCCAAGCCGCTGTATGAGACTTACAACCGGGCGCCGATCGTTTTCGAGCGCGGGCATGGCGTGTGGCTGGAAACGGACAAGGGCGAGCGCTACCTCGATTTTGCCGCAGGCATTGCCGTCAACTCGCTGGGGCACACCCATCCGCATCTCGTCGAAGCGCTGAAGTCCCAGGCCGATCGTATTTGGCATCTTTCCAATCTGCACGAGATTCCGGATCAGACCCGGCTTGCCGAACGGCTGACCGAAGCGACCTTCGCCGACAAGGTGTTCTTCACCAATTCCGGCGCCGAGGCGCTGGAATGCGCGATCAAGACCGCGCGCCGGCACTTCTATGTCAACGGCCAGCCCGAGCGCTATCGCATCATCACAGTCGAAGGCGCCTTCCATGGCCGCACCCTTGCCACCATCGCGGCAGGCGGCCAGGCCAAGTACCTCGAAGGCTTCGGACCCAAGGTCGAAGGCTTCGACCAGGTGCCTTTCGGGGATCACGAGGCCTTGAAGGCGGCGATCACCGGCGAGACCGCCGCAATTCTCGTGGAACCGGTGCAAGGCGAGGGTGGCGTCCGGCCGTTGCCGGTCGAATGCATGCGCGGTCTGCGCGAGCTATGCGATGAGAACGGCATTCTGCTTATCCTCGACGAGGTTCAGTCCGGCGTCGGACGGACCGGTAAGCTCTTCGCCCACGAATTCGCCGGGATTGCTCCTGACATCATGGCCATCGCCAAGGGCATCGGTGGTGGATTTCCGTTCGGCGCCTGCCTGGCAACGGCCGAAGCGGCCGATGGAATGACCGTGGGGACCCACGGCACCACCTATGGCGGCAACCCGCTTGCCATGGCCGTGGGAAACGCCGTGCTCGACGTGGTTCTTGCCGACGGCTTTCTTTCCCATGTCAACGACGTCTCTCTCGTCTTGCGCCAGGGGCTAGCTTCCCTCAAGGATCGGTACCCGGATCTGATCGAGGAAGTCCGCGGCATTGGGCTGCTGACCGGCATCAAATGCAGGAAATCCAACGCAGACCTCGTGATGGCGTTGCGCAGTGAACGCCTGCTTGCAGTGCCGGCGGGCGAGAACGTCGTGCGGCTTCTGCCTCCGTTGATCGTATCGGCGGAGGAAATCCGCGACGCGCTTCACAGGATCGAGGCAGCGCTCGAAATGTTATCTTCCAAGGCCACCTAACCGGATCGCATGCCATGACTGAAACGAACAAGCCCGAAACACGGCACTTTCTGGATCTATCCGCCGTAAGCGCCGAGGATCTGCGCAGCATGATCGACGCGGCAAGGTCGGCGAAATCCGCTTCCGGTGAAGATCGGCCGCTGGCGGGCAAGATGCTTGCCATGATCTTCGAGAAACCCTCGACCCGGACCCGCGTCTCCTTTGACGTCGGCATGCGCCAGCTTGGCGGCGAGACGCTGTTTCTGTCCGGAAGCGAGATGCAGCTCGGACGCGCCGAAACGATTGCCGACACGGCGCGGGTTCTTTCGCGTTATGTCGACATCATCATGATCCGCACGATGGAGCATGAGCGCGTGCTCGAACTTGCCGAGCACGCGACGGTTCCGGTCATCAATGCCCTGACCGACGACACGCACCCATGCCAGATCATGGCCGACATCCTGACTTTCGAGGAGCATCGCGGGCCGATCGGCGGCAAGACACTGGCCTGGACCGGCGACGGCAACAATGTGCTGCACTCGTTGATCGAGGGCGCTGGGCGTTTCGGCTATCGCATGCAGATCGCAACGCCCGCAGGCTCGGAGCCGAACATGCGGTTCGTCGAGTGGGCTCGTGGACAGGGAGCTGAAATCGAGCTTACGGCCGATCCCGACAAGGCTGCGCAGGGTGCGGACTGCATCATCACCGACACCTGGGTCTCCATGAACCAGGAGCACAAGGCGCGGGGGCACAACGTGTTCGTGCCTTACCAGGTCAATTCGGCGCTAATGGCCAAGGCTAACGAAGATGCACTGTTCATGCACTGCCTGCCTGCTCACCGCGGCGAAGAGGTCACCGACGAGGTGATGGACGGTCCGCAGTCGGTTGTGTTCGATGAGGCAGAAAACCGCTTGCATGCGCAAAAGGCGATCATGCGCTGGTGCCTAGGCGCGCTGTAGCAAGCTTGCCGGGGGCTGGCGCGGAAGCGTCGGGTTTCCTATATGCCGAACAACACTCACGGGCGCCCTGTCGCAGGTGTTGCGCTGTGTCAAATGATCGTGACTTGCAGCCGCTGGCAATGGCGCGCCAACAATTCGGGAAATGAACATGGAAACCAAAATCCGAAGTCTCGGAGAGCCGGACTTTGTCGGTGACGACAGTGTCCTGCCATTTGAGGTCGATGGTCTGGATGTGCGCGGCCGCGCCGTCCAGCTCGGTCCGATGATTGATGCCATCCTTGGCCGCCACGCCTATCCGGAGCCTGTCGCCCGCCTGCTTGCCGAAGCGATCGCGCTTACGGTGCTGCTCGGCACTTCGCTCAAATTCGAGGGAAAGCTGATCATCCAGACAAAGGGCGATGGACCGGTGGATCTTCTGGTCGCCGATTTCTCCTCACCCGGCGACTTGCGCGCCTATGCCCGTTTCGACCCGGAACTCGTCGAAGCCGCTCAGAAGGCTGGCATGACGAGCCCCACCGAACTGCTTGGAAACGGCGTTCTCGCCTTCACCATCGACCAGGGCGCCTACATGCAGCGCTATCAGGGCATCGTCGAGATGAAGGGCGAGTCGCTTGAAGCGATGGCCGAAACCTATTTCCGTCAATCGGAACAGATCCCGACGCTTGTTCGGCTGTCCGTGGCCGAACTGTTTGACCGCGACGAAGACGGCAATCCGCGGCACAGCTGGCGGGCCGGGGGCATCGTGGTGCAGTTCCTGCCCCAGGCGCCGGATCGCATGCGCCTTCCTGATCTGCCCGGTGGAGACGCGCCGGATGACGCCGAGGAGCACATCTTCGAAGACGACGCCTGGGCGGAAGCCAAGGCACTTGTCGGAACGGTTGAGCCCGGCGAACTGACGGATCCTGAAGTTGGCGCCGAAAGGTTGCTCTACCGGCTGTTTCACGAGCGCGGAGCCCGCGTCTACACGCCCGTTCCGGTTTTCGACCGGTGCAGCTGCTCTCGAGAGCGCCTTGGCGAAGTGTTGAACGGCTTCACGGCTGAAGAGATCGCCGACAGCGTGGAGGACGGTGTCATCACGGTCCAGTGCGAGTTCTGTTCGACGGCCTATCGCTTTGATCCGGCCGAATTCGGCGCCTGAGGCAACGGGGTCACAGGCGCGCTGCCCGCAAAAATGACAAAACTTTAATTTGCCATGTTTCGGCATTGCGTTACGTCTTTGGCTGGAAACGGAGACGTGGCATGCTCGACAGGGCCGACAATCGTGATGACCGCCCGGTTGGCGCTGCTCAAGCTCCTGCCGAGCCACGGCGGCGTGCCGGGTTTCTCCGCCCTGTCGCCCAGATTGCGCTGATGGCACTTGTGCTGGCCGGCGGCTGGGCAGGTATGCAGTATCTTGCGAATTCACGCGTCGATCCTGTCCGCAAGCCGTTTGAGCCGCTGGTCTATACAGTCGAGACTGCACAGGCGGTGCTGTCGGACAATACCCCTGTCATCAGGCTCTATGGCCAGGTTGACGCGGGCCGCAGCGTGGACCTGCGGGCTGCAGCAAGCGGAGAGGTTCTGGAGATTCATCCCGATCTGGTGGCCGGTCGCCGGGTGAAGGCCGGGACGGTCCTGCTGCGCGTCGATCCCTTCATCTACGAAGGTGCGGTGGTGGAAGCTCGCGCCAATCTCGCATCCACGCGGGCGGCAATTGCGGAGATCGACGCCAGGCTGGCGTCCGAACGCGAACAGCTTGAGTCTGCGCAGATGCAGTTGGAACTGGCGAAAGCCGATCTGGAGCGCGCGCTGTCGCTTGCCGACACCGGCACGCTGACCGACAAGCAGGTCGATGACCGCCGTCTGATCCTGTCCCAGCGAGAGCAGGCCGTGAGCCAGCGCCGCAACAACATCCTGATCACCGAGGCGCAGCGCGCGCAGCAGGATGCAAACGCCTCGCGGCTCCAATGGAAGCTTCGCGAGGCTGAACGCAAGCTTGAGGATACGGCCGTGATCGCCCCGTTTGACGGCGTGATCTCCGAAGAGAGCATTGAAACCGGTCGCTCGGTCAGCGCCAACGAGGTCGTCGCCTCGATCTATGACGATACCGCGCTGGAGGCCCGTTTCACGCTCACAAACGCGCAATACGGGCGTATGGCAACCGACTCGGATCCTTTGCTGGGCCGTGAGGTCGAGGTGAGTTGGAGTGTTGGCGGCCAGGAATATGTCTGGCCAGCCGCCATTGACCGGATCGGTGCGCGTGTCGCCGCCGAACGTGGCGGCGTCGAGGTTTTCGCGACCATCCTCGCAGCAGACAATCCGGTTCAGTTGCGGCCGGGCGCCTTCGTTGCGCTTACGGTCCCGGACCGGGTCTGGCGCGATACCTTCCGGCTGCCCGAAACAGCGGTCCGGTCTTCCGATCATGTCTTCGTGGTCGTCGATGGCAAGCTTGAACGCCGGGATGTTCGTCTTATCGCCTGGGATCGCGAGGACGCGATCGTGGAGGGCGATCTCGCAAATGGTGACGAGGTGCTCGCAACCCGTCTGACCGAAGCCACCGAGGGCGTTCGGGTGCGAAAGCCGGACCAGGGCAATACCGCCGACGATGCCGCTGCGCAAACGGAAGCTGCGCAGAACTCTCCGGACTTGCCGGAATGAACGGGGCTGCATTGCCGGGAAGCGGCCTGTTGCGTGGCGCGGGGCTGGTCTCCACATTCGTACGCCACCCCAATGCCGCCAATCTGCTCATGGTGCTGATGATCCTTTTCGGCGCCTTTTCGATCGCGCGCATAAACACCCAGTTTTTCCCGACCATAGACCGGCCGACCATCACCGTCGGGATCGCCTGGTCCGGTGCCAGCGCCGAGGATGTCGAGACCAATATTCTCGCGCTTGTGGAGCCCGAGGTCCGCTATATCTCGGGCGTTGACCAGATGACATCGACTGCCGCGGAAGGCTCGGCCTCGATCCGCCTCGAGTTCACCGAGAGCACCGACATGTCCCAGGCGCTCACCGATGTCGAGACGGCCGTCAAAGCGGTCAACAATTTGCCCGAAGATGCCGAAACGCCGACCGTGACGCGAGCTGTATTCTTCGATTCCGTGGCCCGTCTCGCCATTTTCGGAACCGCCGATGAGGCGGTCAAGCGCGCCTGGGCCAAGCGCATGCGCGACGACCTGATTGATCGCGGGATCGACAAGATCGACTTTACCGGCCTGCGCGCCGCGGAAATCCGCATTGAAGTGCCCGAGATCGAGCTGCGCCGGCTGGATACGACTATCTCCGATGTATCGAGGGCCATCGCCGCCAACAGCCGCGATCTGCCGTCGGGCACGGTCGAGGGAGCTGTGGAGCGCCAGTTGCGAACGTTGGCGGATGCCCAGGGCGTGCGTGAGCTGGCTGCGGTCGAGGTCAAGTCCTTCGACAGTGGGGAAAAGGTCCTGCTCGCGGACATTGCCGAGATCAGTGACGGTTTCGATCCCGACGCAACGCGCGGACTGGCGGGCGGCTCGACCGCCATTGAACTCGATGTCCGCCGGGCGCCCACCGCCGATACGCTCCAGACCGCGGCGATACTGTCCGACTACATCGACGAGATCACGCCGCAATTGCCGCCAGGGGTCGAGATTGCCAGCTACGAGGTCGCGGCCGATGCGCTCGCTGCCAGAATCTGGCTTCTGGTGAAGAACGGGCTCGGCGGACTTGTCCTTGTCGTCGCGATCCTGTTCATCTTTCTCAATGCCCGTATTGCCTTCTGGGTCGCAGCCGGAATTCCTGTGGCGATGCTGGCCACGATTGGCTTCATGTATGTGAGCGGCCAGACCATCAACATGATCTCGCTGTTTTCGCTGATCATGATGCTGGGCATCATCGTGGACGATGCCATCGTCGTTGGCGAGCACACGGCGACACGGCTGCAGATGGGAGACGATCCGCATAACGCCGCCGAAAACGGTGTGCAGATGATGTTCACCCCCGTGCTCGCGGCGATGTCGACGACACTGGCTGCATTCGCGCCGATCCTGATGATCGGCGGCACCATCGGCCAGATGATGGGTGTCCTGCCGCTGGTGGTCGTCGCCGTGCTGATTTCGAGCCTGCTCGAGTGCTTTCTCGTGCTGCCCGGCCATCTCGCCAATTCGCTTGCTGCCCGCAAGGTGCCCGGCTGGTCCTGGTGGCGGCAGCTGCTGGTCGCCCTGATCCTCGTGGTTTTCCTGACCGGTCTGAGCGGACGGCTTGCTGTCGATCTGGCGCTGGGGGCTGAGGATGCCGGATTGAGAAGCCTCGCGCGCAGTTTTGCGGAACTTCCCTCGATGGCCAGAATGGCGATTGTTGTTGCGGTGTCCCTGCTGCTGTCGGCCCTGCTGGAATGGCTTCTGCTGGCGTTGGGACGCCGCAACAGCCGCAAGGCCGCCGCCGGCCGGCGCGACCTCGAAGCAGGCGAGAGCCGCTTCCGGCAGGCTTTCGACCGCAGGTTCGACGGTTTTCGCGATGGGCCGTTCGCCCGGTTGGTGCAGCTCGCCTGGAATTGGCGCTATGTCACTCTGTCGATTGCGGTCTCGATGGTGCTCGTGCTCGCGATAGGCCTGGCGCGCTCGGGGCGCGTGGAATTCGTCTTTTTCCCGTCACCCGAAGCGGAGAACATTACCGGCACGGTGGTCTTCAATGCGGGTTTGCCGGAAGCCGAGGCGCTCGACGCAATCGCCGCCTTCGACGATGCGTTGCGCCGCGCCGACGAGGCCCTCACGGGGGGTGATCCGTCGCTTATCCGCGCCGTCTTCACCACCTATGGCGCTTCGAGCCGGTCTGGCGCCGCTACAGCGCGCATCCGCGTCCAGTTGACCACGTCGGAAGAGCGCGAGGTTCGCACGCCCGATATCGTCAATGCCTGGCGTCAGGCTTCACCCGATATTGCCGGTGTCACCCGCTTTACCATCGCCCAGGCGCGGGGCGGCCCGCCCGGTCGTGACATCTCGGTCCGGCTGCAGGGAGAGCGCGTTGCCTCGCTCAAGGCCGCGGCCGCCGATGTGGTTGCCTTGCTGTCGGGGATGGACGGTGTTACCGGGCTTGATGATAATCTGCCCTGGGGAAAGCCCGAGCTTGTCATGGAGCTCACGCCGCAGGGAGCGGCCCTCGGCTTCTCGATCGAGGAAGTGGGCCGACAGATCCGCAATGCCTTTGACGGTGCCGTTCCGTTCCGCTTTCCGCGCGGCAATGACGAGGTGACCGTCCGTCTTGTGCAGGAGCCTGCCTCTCCGGGGTCCCAGGCCTTGCGTGAATTCGAGCTTCGCAGCCCCGCGGGAAATTTCGTGCCGCTGACGGAAGTGGTCGAGATGACAGAGCGTCAGGGGTTTTCGGCGATCCAGCGACGTGACGGCAAGAGCACGATTTCCGTGACCGGCGATATCGATACGGCGGTCAACACCACCGGCGGCGTCGTCGAGCAGTTGACCGCCGGCGGCGGGCTCGATCTGATCGCCGCCGAGCACGGCGTCAGCTATTCCTTCGGCGGCCGTTCGGAGGAACAGGAGAATGCCTTTGCCGACCTCAGGCTTGGCGTGGTTGTTGCCATCAGCGTCATCTACATCATCCTTGCCTGGGTCTTTGCCAGCTACTGGCGGCCGCTCGCGGTTCTCCTCATCATTCCTTTCGGCGTTGTGGGCGCGATTTTCGGTCACTGGGTTCTGGGGTATCAGCTTACCATACTGTCCTTCATCGGGCTGCTCGGGCTGGCGGGCATACTGGTCAACGATTCCATCATTCTCGTTGCGCGCCTGGAGGAACGCCTCGGCGCGGGCGACACTCTCGCCGAAGCCGCCGTCGGCGCCAGCCGCGATCGCCTGCGCGCGGTACTGCTGACGTCGCTGACCACCATAGGCGGGCTCCTGCCGCTTCTCTACGAGACAAGTCTCCAGGCCCAGTTCCTGCTGCCCATGGCGATCACCATCGTTTTCGGTCTGGCGATGACCACCTTGCTGGTGCTGTTCCTGGTGCCGGCGCTGGTCGGGATCGGTGACGACTTCACGCGCGCGCTGACTTTCGTCTACGGTCGCCGCCAGCGGCTGCAGCGCGCCTGATCCGAAGCAGTACGCATGCGATCACGACCGCCAAAAGCGAGGAAGCAGCAGGACCAGCACAGTGAAAAGCTCCAGGCGGCCAAGCAGCATGCCGGCCGACAGCAGCCATTTCTGCCCGTCGTCAAGCGGCTGAAAATTGCCTGACGGGCCGATGATGTCGCCAAGGCCCGGCCCGACATTCGAAAGCGCCGTGCCTGCGGCCGAGAGCGACGTGATCGCGTCAAGTCCGCTCAGACGAAGCAGGATCGCAAGCGCAACAAACGAGGTCATGAACAGGAAGAAGAAGCTCATCACCGATGCGATGACACGTCCTTCGATGGGCTTGCCGTTGAACCGGGCACTGAACACGCCGTTCGGATACATGACCTGTGCGATGTGCTGCCGGACGGCTTCGAAGAACACCTGGAAGCGAAAGATCTTGATGCCGCAGGACGTGGAACCGGCGCATCCGCCGACAAACATGATGATGAAGAAGAAGGCGACCGCATGAGAGCCCCACAACCCGTAATCGGTCGATGAATAACCGGTTCCTGTGGCGATCGAGACCACGTTGAAGGCAGCATGGCGCAGGCCTTCGAGACCAAGGTGATGTCCGCCAAAATGCGCCATCATCCATCCGGTCAGAATACTTCCACCCAGGAAGGCGAAGAAAGCCTTGACCTGATCATCGGCAAGGATCGGGCGGAAACGCCCCTGGAGCATCTGCACATAGAGGATAAAGGGGATCGAACCCAGAATCATGAACAGGATCGCGATCCACTCCACTCCGGAATTGGCGAAATGGCCGATAGATGCATCCTTGGTGGAAAATCCGCCGGTCGCGACCGTCGTCATGGCATGGATCACCGCGTCGTCCGCGGCCATGCCGACAGCCATGTATGCGACCGCGCAGACGCCGGTGATGCCGATGAAGACAAGCGTGATCGAGGTCGAGATCTGGGTCGCGCGCGGAAGGATCTTCTCCGCGGTGTCGAAGGCCTCGGCCTTGAACAATTGCATGCCGCCGATCTGCAGCATCGGCAGCACCGCGATCGCCATGACGATGATCCCCAAGCCTCCCAGCCACTGCAGCAGACCGCGCCAGAACAACAGTCCGGGCGGTGCTGTATCGAGGCCCGTAATCACCGTGGCCCCCGTGGTGGTCAGTCCCGACATCGATTCAAAAAAGGCGTCTGTGTAGCTCGGAACGATGCCGGACCAATGGAATGGAAGCGCGCCGAACGCCACCAGCGCGAGCCACGAAATCACCGTCATCAGCATCGCCTGCCGGGTCGAAAGTCCCTTCGGCGCGCCGCGATTGGAAATGAAAAGCGCAAGGCCGAAAACCGTGGTCACCATCGCTGAACTGGCGAAGATCATCCAGTCGTCATTGTCCGCCGCGAGATCCACGAGCGCCGGCAGCAGCATGGACACACCAAGGGCGGATACGAGCGCCCCGGTCACCAGCATTACCGGCCGGAATTCCGACAGCACGGTCAATTCAGGGTTCTTGCCATGCCCGGCAGATCGAGTGAGAAAGCCGGGATTTCCACGTCGAAGAATTCCCCATTCGCCGATTGCATCTGGTAGCTGCCCGACATCACCCCCGAGGGCGTGTCGAGAGGGCAGCCTGAGGAGTACTCGTAGGTATCTCCCGGACCCAGAACCGGCTGCTCTCCGACGACGCCGGGTCCGCGCACTTCATCGACAAGGCCGTTCTCGTCTGTGATGAGCCAGTGCCGGCTTCTGAGTTGGACGATTGCATCGGAATGGTTGGAGATAACCACACGGTAGCCCCACACGTAACGGCCGTCCTCGGGGTCCGACTGGTCCTCGAGGTAATACGGTTCAACAGTCACTTCGATGTCACGTGTCAACGCGCGGTACATGGCCAACTCCTGAACCCACTCATTCTACAGTGCCGCGCTCGCGTCAAGCGTGCCGGGGCATCAATCCACCCCGGCGGAACGCGCCGGTGCTGACCTCATTGTGATCGGCTGAACGCGTTGCAGGCGTGACGACCGCACTTCGGCGGGTTATCACCCAGGTGTCTGAGTGGAGAGACGGAATGTTGGACGGCGCTGCGCGAAAACTGATTCAGGGACCTTTCGACCGGGGCGGCCTTTGGCTTGCCGCCCGCGGCGTGAGGGCCGACCATGTGACGGTCGCTTCCTGCCTGATCGGACTCGCGGCTGCCGGCCTCGTCGCCACGGGTTATATGCTCGCCGCGCTCTTGCTCATTGTGGTCAGCCGCATCGGTGACGGCCTTGACGGGTCGATCGCCCGGGCCTCCCGCAAGACCGACTTCGGTGGCTATCTGGATATCACGCTGGATTTCGTATTTTACGGCGCGATCCCGTTCGGCTTCGTGGTCTACGACCCCGCGGCGAACGGCCTTGCCGGCGCGGCCTTGATCTTCTCGTTCTATGTCAACGGCGCAAGTTTTCTCGCCTACGCGGTCGTTGCGGAAAAGCGGGGCCTGTCGACCGACGCCCGGGGCGCCAAGTCGATCTATTTTACCACAGGCCTCGCCGAAGCCAGCGAGACCTTCATCGTGTTCGGCATCTTCTGCCTTTGGCCCGCCGGCTTCGCGCCCGTGGCCTGGATCTTTGCCGTTATCTGTCTCTACACGGCCCTTTCACGGATCATCCAGGCGCGCGCAGCCTTCGCCGAGCCGCCGTCACAGACCTGACAGCGCCCAGGCAAAATCGTCCACCAGGTCTTCGCAATCCTCTATGCCGACCGAAAGCCGGACCACGCCGGGACCAATCCCGAGTTCATCGCGCGCTTCCTCGGAAAGGTTCTTGTGCGTGGTGGTGGCCGGATGAGTGATGAGGCTCTTGCTGTCGCCGAGATTGTTTGAGATCTGCACCACCTCAAGAGCGTCTTGCATGGCGAACGCAGCGTTCTTGCCGCCCTTCAGCTCAAAGGCCACCAGGGACGATCCGCCGCTCATCTGCCGCGCGCAGATGTCCGCTTGGGGGTGGTCGGCGCGCCCCGGATAGATCACCCTGCCGACCGCCGGGTGTTCGGCGAGAAAATCAGCGATGCGGCCGGCGTTTTCCGTCTGCTGTCGCACGCGCAGCGGCAGGGTTTCCAGTCCCTTGAGCAGCGTCCAGGCATTGAACGGAGACAGCGAGGGACCTGTGTGGCGGAAATAGTCGTGCAGGTGTTCGTCAATCCACTCCTTGTCGGAAAGGATCACCCCGCCCAGGCACCGGCCCTGACCGTCAATGTGCTTGGTGGCTGAGTAGGCAACCACATGCGCTCCCAGTTCCAACGGTTTCTGAAGCAGCGGCGTGGCAAAGACATTGTCGACCACCAGTTTTGCGCCGATCTGGTTGGCAAGCCGCGCCACGCCCGCGATATCGACGACCTCGAGGGTCGGGTTTGTCGGGCTTTCAAGGAAGAAGACCTTGGTGTTTGGGCGAATGGCGGCCTCGAAATTGCTGAGATCCCGCCCGTCCACAAGGGTGGATTCGATCCCGTATCTGGGCAGCAGTGTCTCTACGATCCAGCGGCAGGATCCGAAAAGCGCGCGCGCCGAAACAACATGGTCACCCGCCTGCAACTGGCACAGGAGGGCCGCGGATATCGCGGCCATCCCCGATGCGGTGGCGCGGGCGTCTTCAGCGCCTTCCATCAGGCACATGCGCTTTTCGAACATGTCCGTGGTCGGGTTGGCGTAGCGGGAGTAGATGAAACCGGGATCTTCCCCCTTGAACCGCGCTTCGGCGGCTTCCGAGCTCTCATAGACAAAGCCCTGGGTAAGATAGATTGCCTCGGATGTTTCACCAAATCCGGAACGGGTGGTGCCGCCATGCACGAGTTGGGTTGCGGGGCGTAGCTTTCGGTTGCTTGTCATCGACTTTGTCCAAAACACAAAAATACCGGCTCGCGAAGTCGCCAGCCGGTTTTGCAACCCGACCTTTTAGCGACTTGTTTAACGTGGCTGCAAGCCGGTCGGCCAAATCACCACGGGATAAGCATTGTTTACCGGCTTGCCGCGCTTGCGTCAATTGTGTTGGCTTGTCATCAAGGCACCAGAGGAACCATGGCGAGGCACACAGTGGGCGCTGGCATTCTTTCGGATCGCGCAATTCGCGCGCTGTTTGACGGCGGAAAGCTGGTTGCTGATCGCCCGCTTGATGGTGACCAGATCCAGCCTGCAAGCCTTGATCTGCGGCTCGGCAAGATCGCCTACCGTGTGCGCGCCAGTTTTCTTCCCGGTCCGACCAGCACGGTGAAGGACAAACTTGTCCGGTTGAGCATGCACGAGATCGATCTGTCTGCCGGCGCGGTGCTGGAAACCGGATGTGTCTACATCGTGCCCTTGCTCGAAAGCCTGGCGCTGTCCGAGACGATCTCGGCCTCGGCCAATCCCAAGAGTTCAACCGGCCGGCTTGATATCTTCACCAGGGTCATGGCCGATTTCGGCCAGGAATTCGACAAGATCCCCGCGGGCTACAATGGCCCGCTCTGGATTGAGGTCAGCCCGCGGACATTTCCCATCGTCGCACGCACCGGGTCGCGCCTGTCTCAAATCCGGTTTCGTCAGGGCAAGGCGCTGCTCGACGAAACCGAACTCATGGCTCTGCATCAGGCAGAAACCCTTGTTGCCTCGGAAACACCGAATGTTTCGGGCGGCGGCATCGCGCTCTCCATCGACCTTGCGGGCGATGGCCGCGACAGCTTGGTCGGCTATCGTGGCAAGCACCACACGGCAGTCGTGGATGTCGACAAGCGGGGCGCTCAGGATGTGCATGACTTCTGGGAGCCGATCTACAACCGCGGCTCAGCAGATCTGATCCTCGATCCCGATGAATTCTACATTCTCGTCAGCCGGGAATCCGTCCATGTGCCGCCGGACTATGCGGCGGAAATGACGCCCTTCGACCCTCTGGTGGGCGAGTTTCGCGTGCATTATGCGGGCTTCTTCGATCCCGGTTTCGGCCACTCGGCCGCGGGCGGCGCCGGCAGCCGGGCGGTGCTGGAGGTTCGCAGCCACCAGGTTCCCTTCATCCTCGAACACGGGCAGATCGTCGGCAGGCTGGTCTACGAGCGGATGCTTGAACGTCCCGACGCTCTTTATGGCACTGGCGCCGGGTCGAACTATCAGGCTCAGGGCCTCAAGCTGTCCAAGCACTTCCGCTCCTGACGCGGATCGCGCTCGATCCGTGCCGGGCATGGATCGGATGCAAATCAGGTCGATGTCGGCCGTTCGCGCTGCGCCCGCAGATCCGCCAGTTCCTTTCGAATTTCCTTGAGTTCACGGAGCATCTCGCCCTGTTCGCTCGCCAGTGCCTCCCGGTCCGCCGAAGCCTCGGCATCGTGCTCGGCCTGCATCGCCGAGACGATGATGCCGATGAAAAGGTTGAGCACGGTGAAGGTCGTCGAGAGAATGAACGGCAGGAAGAACGCCCAGGCCATCGGGTGCACTTCCATCACCGGGCGTACGATTCCCATGGACCAGCTCTCGAGCGTCATGATCTGGAAAAGCGAATAGGCAGAAGCCGGAATGGAACCGAACCAATCCGGAAAGGTGGCGCCGTAAAGCTTCGTCGCCATCACCGAAAAGACGTAGAAAACCAGTGTCAGCAACAGCATGATCGATCCCATCCCCGGAAGAGCGGCGACAAGCCCGCCGACCACCCGCTTGAGCGATGGCACCATGCTGATCAACCTGAGGACCCTGAGGATTCTCAGCGCGCGCAGGACCGACAGGTTCCCGGTCGCGGGCATCAGCGCAACCCCGACCACAATCAGGTCGAAAATTCGCCACGGATCGCGGAAGAACTCCAGACGCCACGCAACCAGTCTCGCCAGAAGCTCAACGACGAACACCGCCAGGATGGCCCTGTCGATGAGGACAAGCACGGGTCCGAAGCGCTCCATGATCGCCGGGACGGTTTCGAGGCCGAGCGTGATCGCGTTGATTACGATCAGCACGGTGATGACAGTCTCGAAACGTCGCGTGGACAGGAAGGCTTTCAATCGATCCATGAGACATACCGTGGGATTGGGCCGTGGGATTGGGCGGGCGCGCCTGTCATATGAGGTCGCGCCCATTGTCAGTCAAGCGGGATGCCGACCTGATCGTCGAGCATCGCGCTTGACAGTTCCGATGTTCGCCGCCATGGATCATTCCCGTGCGGGTGTAGCTCAATGGTAGAGCAGAAGCTTCCCAAGCTTAAGACGAGGGTTCGATTCCCTTCACCCGCTCCAGATTGCACGCTTTCCGGCCCATACCGCCCGATTTCGGTTCCAACCTGCTTTCTCCACCCGGTCGTTGGCCGAGACCATCCGGCTGAACGCGCCTCGTCGCGATTTCGGTGACGGGATCAACGGGATGAGGGGTCTTTTCCCAAATGTGCGGCCGGCCTGCGAGTTGGCTCAGCGCCCGCCAGCCGGCGCACGACATCAGGAGCCAGTACATCGGCGCCAGCAGCAGCCAGCGCCTCCGGATTCGTGCCTTTTCATAGGCCGTGAATCCGAACCAGCCGATTGCTCCGAATGTCAGATAGCTGCCGAAGATATTTGTCATATCGAGCCACATCAGGGCCGTATGTGGGCTCGACAGTGCTGAGACATCGCCGGTTGCAAGCCAGGTAAGTGTCAGCCCGATGAATGCGAACATCAACGGATGCGCGAGCGCGGAGACCAGCATTCCCGCGATCATCAGTTGAAAGACCGTGAAGCCCACCGGGCCAAGCGATGCGAATGTGTTCGAGGGCCTGCGCATGACCACCAGCCAGGTTTGTGCCCATCCCTTGAGCCATCGGGTACGCTGCCGCAGCCAGACGCCCAATTCGACAGGGGCAGTCTCGACTGTTGCGCTGCGGATGATGCCGGTCCGGTACCCGTTTGCATGAAGTCTCAGCCCCAGATCCGCGTCTTCGGTTACATTGTGCGGGTCCCATCCTCCCACGGCGTCAAGCGCTTCCCGGCGGAAATGGTTGGATGTTCCGCCCAATGGAATTGGCATGCCGGTGCGAGCAAGAAACGGGATGAGGACACGAAACAGGCCGCTGTATTCAAGCGCGAATAGGCCGGAAAGCCAGTTTGAACCGATGTTCGCGATGGCCAGAGGCGCCTGCAGGCAGCCGAGCCGCTCTTCTCCGGCGCAGAACGTTTTCCAGGCCTCGCGCAATTGACCCGGGCCAGGCTTGTCCTCTGCGTCATAGACTGCCACCAGCGACCCGCGAGCTCCAGAAAGCGCATATTGCAGAGCTTTCGGCTTCGTGCGCGGCCCGAAATCCGGCACTCTGACGATTTCGCACTCGGTGCCCAGCTTCTGCGCCTCAAGCGCGGCAATGGTCTCGGTATCTTCGTACTCGCAGATATATTTTACATCCAGTCGGCTCTTCGGCCACTGCAGAGCGGATATCCGCGCAACCAGCGCCGGAACCATCGCGGCCTCATCGCGAAGCGCAATCAGCAGCGTGTAGATCGGCGGCGGTTGGCCGGCATCGGGCTGAGCGCGATTCGGGGGTGGGCAAAACGCCGCCGTCACCAGCGCGACAAGTCTTAAAAGAATGCCGCCCGAGAAAAAGAGCGTCAGCATCACATGCAGTGCCACGAAAGAGGAAAAGGGCCATGCGGCAACCGCCGCGACACTCAGGCACAGCATGAGCGCAAGCACAAATCCCTGAGGCCCCGTCAGCACCCGGCGGGCGCTGGCCGAACTTTTATCCTGGTCGAGCGCGAAAGTGCACCGCCGGACGCGGTGATCTTCCCACGATTGCCAGACCGCACGTCGAATTGTCGCCGGAGAAGCCACGGCGAGACGCCTGCGCAGGGCAGGACGGGCATCAAGACGCGCCTTTTCGGCCTCCAGATATCTCGCCTCGGGCGAGATGACGGTGATCTGCCCTTCTGGACGCGACAGCCGCAGCGGCCCATCCCGGCGCAGGAGCACCTCGGTCGAGTCAAGTCGGACAACTTCTTCCGGTGCTATCTGGTCCAGATAGCGCAGCCCCAGTTCCGAAGCGAGCCAGCGATAATACAACTCAGGATCTATCAGCCGTTTTGCAATGAGCTCCTGCTCAACGGTTGTCATGTTTGTCGCGGCTGCCTTGCCCGCTGCCTCGACATGGGGCTTGCCGATGCCACAGGCAATGAAGAATCGCTGCTCCTGATCCTCTTCTGCCGGAAGCGTTCTTTGCGGACTTGAGTGCAGATTGGTTGGTACCGCGGCGGCTTCGGAGCTGGAAACCAGCCGCAACGGCGTTGCAGCTTTGTCCCTCAAGGGCCGATTGGTTGTATTGCCTGGGGCCATGACTCTGATAAACACATGACGATTGCAGCGAGTTGATAAATCTATGGTAGTACAACCCTTGCCAGATGCACCTGATATAATCAAGTTTTTTTCGCGTTTTGCGTGCATTCTGATTGTACTTCTTGCTTCGCTGCGGCCTGTTCTGGCTGCAGACACGGTTTTCGTACCCAATTACATGGATCCGCGGGAACGCATCGCGGCGCCGGACCTGCAGCAGTTTCCGCGCATACGGTTCATAACAACGGTCGATTTTCCGCCGTTCAGCTTTCTCGACCAGACCAGCCGGCTTTCGGGCTTCCACATTGATCTGGCGCGGGCGATCTGTGCCGAACTTGAGATCCTGTCCAAATGCCAGATCCAGGCGCTCCCCTGGAGCGAGTTGCCCGGCGCTCTGCAGAGCGGGCAGGCCGAGGCCATTATTTCGGGAATTGCCATGACGCCCGAAAGCCGGTCGGAATACCGCTTTACCCGCACCTACATGACGCTGCCGGCGCGGTTTGTGGCGCGGAACGAGCTTGCCGGCCGTGACCGGCCGGCTCAGACCCTGAAGGAGGAGCGGGTGGGGGTGATGGCCGGGACTGCCCATGAAGCGATGCTGCGTGCGTGGTTCCCGGGTCTCAGGCCCGTGATCTTTTCCCGTCAGGAGTGGATGTTCGACGCACTCAAGTCCGGCTCCGTTGCCGCCATATTCGGTGACGGCCTCCAGCTGTCCTTCTGGCTCGCAAGCCAGTCGGCCGACGGATGCTGCGGGTTTCTCGACGGTCCCTATGTTTCCCAGAAGCACCTTGGCGAAGGGCTCGCGATCGCGGTCCGCCCGCGCAATGCGCGGCTGGCTGTTGCCTTCGACCATGCGCTTGCTGCGCTCAATCGCAACGGCCGCTTTGCTGAACTCTATCTTCGCTGGTTTCCCAATGGCCTGTTCTGACCGGCAGTGTCGGCCTTGGCCCGGCCCGGCGTGGACCTGAAAGGCAATGTGAGGGCCCAACCGAGGTTTGCCGGGCTGTCGTCACGCCATTCGTTCAGGCCGATTTCAATTCCGGTGTCGCCGCGTCGCGGCGTGTGGGTGTAGGTCGAGAAGAGCCGGTCCCAGATTGCGAAATTGAAGCCGTAGTTCGAATCCGTCTCGCGGGGGTCGGTCGAATGATGGATGCGGTGCATGTCAGGCGTCACGATCAACAGCCGCAACAGCGCATCGGCGGACTTGGGAAGCTTGATATTGGCGTGGTTGAACATTGCCGCACCGTTGAGCACGATCTCGAAGACGAGCACCGCAATCGGCGGCGCACCCAGTGCGATGATGACAGCGGCCTTCCAGACCATCGACAGCACGATCTCAAGCGGATGAAATCTGAGCGCCGTGGTCAGGTCGAAACCCGTGTCGGCATGATGCATGCGATGGATCCGCCACAGCAGGGGCCATTTGTGGCTGACCACGTGCTCGAGCCATACGGCGAAATCAAGGATGATGAACGCCAGGATCCCGGCCAACCACAATGGCATGCCGATCAGCGGCATGAGGCCGTACCCTTGTGCCTCTGCCCACAGCGCCGTGCCCACGGCCGCGAGCGGAAACACGATTCTGAGCAGCACCGACGACAGCACCACCATCGCCAGATTGGTAACCCAGCGGCGGGATTTGAGTGCGCCGCGCATTTCGTTGCGCTCAAGGCGCGGCGCGGCAAGTTCGATTGCGGCAAGCGTCAGGAAGATCGCGGAAAAGGCGATCAGGCGGATTACCGGTTCTGACAGGCCGAAGATATCCATCGGTCACTTTCCTTCAAGCGTGCTCCAAGCGCCATATGCCATGTTTTGCATGGGATGGCGAAACACGTTCAAGTGAAATGCCTGCGGGCCGGCCGGAGCGTCGCCGACGTGGCCGGGCACCCCCGACCGCACGCCTCAAAACCGAACACAGGCGATGAGCAAGCCGCAGAGGCCTAGCAGCAGGACGGAGCAACTCTCGAAGCGGAACCCGCGCCCTGGGGAAAGCCGGTCAGTTTCGAGGCAGGCCGACAGGTCAGGCGTGGCGGAACCGTGCGATGGCGCCGCGCTCGATGGCTGCGCAGGTCAGCTTGTCCAGGCCCAGCCGATCCCGAACCATCTGCAGCAGCCGGATTTCCTCCTGCTGGATATTGTAGTCTGCCGAAGCGATTTCCACTGCCAGTGCATAGGCGGTGTCGTAAAGCCTGGCGGGCACCGCGTCACGAACCACTTCAAGCACGATGTCGAGGCCTTCCGGACCCTTGAGGATTTCGGCGGCCGACCGGGTCACATCGATCAGCCGGTCTTCATCGAAGCCCTTGAAAACCGGCAGGAAGGTGACCAGTCGCCCTATCCGCGCCAGTTCGGCGTCATTCATGGCCTTGTCGACGGCAGACATGGTCACCATCAGGTAGATCAGGGCGTCGTGGTGGTGAATATGGCTTGTCATGATCGAACTCTCTTTTGATTCTGAGCGACAATAGAAAGTCAGGCAAGAGCGCACAAGCATGGTTGCGCCTGCTTAACACCCGCCGGGACAGGAAGGCCTCACCCGCTTCGCGGGACTACTGGCTTGCCCAGATGATCCGCGCCATCCATTCGATTTCCGAAAGGTCGAAATTACGGTTGGGATGGTCCAGATTGAGCGAGAACAGTTCGACGCTGCGCGGGCTTTGGCGGTGGAGCACTTTCGCCATCACTTCACCATCCCGCGAGCGCACGACCACGCGGTCGCCGCGCCTGACCTGCGCGCCCGGCTCGACAATGAGAATGTCGCCGTCACGGTAGAGCGGCAACATGCTGTCGCCTTGCACCTCCAGCGCATAAACACCGGGCCGTTCGGCCGGTTGTGCCGGAAAATCGACGACGTCCCAGCCCTGGCCGGCGGGAAAACCGCCGTCATCAAAGAACCCTCCGGACCCTGCCTGGGCAAACCCGAGAAGCGGAATGGTACCGGCCTGCGGCGGAAACGAGCCTTCCGGTACGCCGGTTGCATTGCCGCTTCGCGCGTCGCCGAACAGGCTCATGAAATCGTCCAGGGATGAACCGGTCGCATCGAGGACCTTCGCCAGCGATTCGGTCGAAGGCCACCGGTCCCGGCCATCCGCGCCCCGGCGCTTCGACTTGTTGAAGGCAGTGGGGTCGAGGCCTGCGCGGCGCGCCAGTCCCGAAGCTGTCAGGCCGTGACGTTCGGCAAGCGCATCGAGCGCGGACCAGATCCGTTCATGCGAGAGCATCGGCGTCTTCCCGGCAATCAGGTCTGCCGCAGCATCGCGCCGATCGGACGCGGGAGGGGCGGCAGGAGTTGGATGTCCATATCGCCGCAGGCAAGGCCTGAAGCGTCCTGTCGAAAGCGGTAACACTCCAGACCAGATCTTTTTACATGATCGGAGCCTGCGGAGTAAAGCGGTCTAGGAAAAATATCCTCTTGTCGTCAAGCCGCATCGGAGCCGGCCGGACATCACACGGGCCGGAACGGTCCACGTCCTGAGACAAGGGCCTGCTCAAGCATTTCTATCCGGTCCTGGCCCCAGAATGGCTCCCCGTTGTACACATAGGTCGGCACCCCCACCGCATCTGCGGCGATGGCCTCCCGGGTGTTGCGCTCTCGAACCTCCGCGACGGCATCCGTCTTGGCGTCCTTGAGCGGTGGGCTGGGGTCGAGCCCGACCTGGGACAGGTAGGACGCCAGAATGGCTTCATCGGCGATGTTGTCGTCATTGGCCCACACGCCGGCGAGAACTTTGCCGATGAAATAGCGGGGATCATGCCCATCATTGACAAGCGAGATGACGACCTTGTCCGCAAGGGCGGGATCGACGGGCCAATGAAGCGGTGCGGTCTTGATGGGCAGGCCGCGCCAGTGGGCAAGCCGCTGCAGTTCGATCAGTCGCAGCCGCTGCCGGACGGGCGGACGCTTGCCGGGCGGAACCGCGCCGGAAATGTCCCATATCGCCATGAGATTGACCGGCTTGTAGTTGAGCTTAACCTTGTGTGTCTCTGCGAGCTCGCAGATCCGGTTGTGCCCCAGATATGTGAACGGAGAGGCACTGTAGAAGTAGTAATCGATCTCGCGCACCGGGCGATCCTCCCTTTTGGCCGCACAGTGCCTATACATCCCGGCGGCGGCAAGACAAATTATCCGGAGACGGTCGAACCCGGCATGCGAGCTTCGGTCTTTGCGCCTCAGCACCGCTCTGTAGCGCCATTGCACTGGAAAGGTTCCGGACGCCGGGCTACCAACTCTGCAAAGACGACACACAGGGTGTCGTGGATTGAGGCTTGCAGAGGATTGTGCCGGCATGGCGGATGATATCGAAGCGATAACGAGTGCCAATCGTCTTGCATGGGATGCCTCGGCTGCCCGTCACAAGGCTGCTGCCGACTTCGAGCGCCAGCTCACTGGCTTTGCCGATCCCGCATTCTCGACGTTCGATTCCGTGATCGCGGATGTTCTCCGAACCCAAGGGGTTAAAGGCGCGCGGGCCGTCCAGATCGGTTGCAACAACGGCCGCGAGACCCTCTCCATGCTTTCGCTGGGCGCCCGCGAAGCTGTCGGTATCGATCAGTCGCCGGCGTTTCTGGAACTGGCCGAACAATTGCGCGCCGTCTCGCCCCATGCCGCCCGTTGCCGCTTCGTTGAGGCCAACATCTACGAACTGCCAGGCGATCTTGAGGCCGGCTTCGATTTTGCCCTGATCACCATCGGCGTCATCAACTGGATGCCGGATCTGGCAAGGTTCTTCAAAATCTTGTCGTCATTGCTCTCGGCCGGGGGACGCCTGGTGATCTACGAGACCCACCCGGTACTGGATATGTTCGAACCACACGCGGAAGTTCCGCACCGGCTCGCCTATTCCTATTTCCGCACAGAGCCTTTCATCACCGATGAAGAGATTGTCTATGACGGCTCCGATACCGCCAAGGCGCCGCCGTCCTATTGGCATTTCCATACCATGGGAGAGATTGTCACGGGCTGTGTCGAGGCCGGTTTGCAGATCAGGGAACTGACCGAGTATCCGCGCTCCAACCGGGAACCGGATTACGATGTCTATGTCGGACAGGATGCGCAGCTGCCGTTGTGCTACACGCTGGTGGCGGAAAAGACCTGATCATAAAAAACGGGCCCGAAGGCCCGTTCCGGAATTCTCTCGCTAAGCGGAGCGGTCAGGCCGCTTCCTTTTCGTCCTTGTACGGATCGAACCGGCCGTAGAAGGTCTCGCCCTTTTCGGCCATCTCGACCAGCAGCTTCGGCGCCTTGAACTGCTTGCCGTATTTGCGCGCCAGAACCTTGCACATGTCGACGAAGGTCTGTGCACCCATGGCGTCGATGTAGCTCAGTGCCCCACCTGTGTAGGGCGCAAAGCCGAAGCCCAGAATGGTGCCGAGATCCGCTTCGCGCGGATCGGTGACGATGCCCTCCTCGACGGTGCGAACGGCTTCGAGCGCGATCACGGCAAGAAAGCGGTTCTTCAGTTCCTGGACATCCACCTTTTCCGCGGGCAGTTGCGGATAGAGCGTCTTCAGTTCCGGCCACAGATGCTTCTTGGCGGGCTTTGCGGGATAGTCGTAAAATCCCTTGCCGTTCTTGCGGCCCAGACGTCCTTCCTTCTCCACCATTCGCTCGACCAGTTCGAGATGCCGCGGATCGACGGCCTTCTCGCCGAGATCGGCGATGGTCGCCCGAACGATCTTCAGCGACAGGTCGATCGCCACCTCGTCGTTGAGCGCCAGCGGCCCGACCGGCATTCCGGCCATCTTGGCCGAGTTCTCGATCATGGCCGGCGGCACGCCCTCGGCCAGCATGTTGTAGCTTTCGTTCATGTAGCGCAGCACGCAGCGGTTGACGAAGAACCCGCGGGTATCGTTGACGACAATCGGGGTCTTCTTGATCGCTGTGACATAATCGAGCGCCACGGCCAGCGCCTTGTCCGAGGTCTTGCGGCCGAGAATGATCTCCACCAGCATCATCTTGTCGACCGGCGAGAAGAAGTGGATGCCGATGAAGTTCTTCGGACGTTTCGAGTTCTTGGCAAGCCCCGTGATCGGCAGCGTCGAGGTGTTCGAGGCATAGACCGTCGTCGGCCGGATCTGCGCTTCGATGGATTCCGTTACCGCCTTCTTGACGTCACGGTCCTCGAAGACCGCCTCGATCACCAGATCGGCGTCAGCGAGATCCGCATGATCGGTCGAAGTGCTGATCAGCGAAAGCAGCTTCTCGCCGGCTTCCTTTGTGGTCTTGCCCTTCTGGATGCCTTTCTTGACCAGGTCCTCGGAATAGGCCTTGCCCTTTTCCGCAGCTTCCGTGTCGCGGTCGATCAGAACCACCGGAATACCCGCTTTTGCCGTTACATAGGCGATGCCCGCGCCCATGAACCCGGCGCCGACAACGCCGATCTTGCGGAACTTGGTCGGCTTGATGCCTTCGGGACGGCGAGCGCCCTTGTTGATTTCCTGCAGAGACACGAAAAGCGACCGGATCATCGACTGGGCTTCAGGGGTCTGCAGGATATGGCTGAAATAGCGCTGCTCGATCCTGAGTCCGGTGTCAAACGGCACCTGAAGGCCTTCGAAAACGCTCTTCAGGATTGCCTTGGCGGCAGGATAATTGTCCTGGGTTTCCCGGCGAAGGATTGCCGATGCGGCGGGCCAGAGCTGCGCGCCCTGCGCTGACCAGATCTGGCCGCCTGGCAGCTTGAAGCCCTTTTCATCCCAGGGCTGAACCGGCTTGAGCCCGTTCTTGATCATCGCCTTGGCGGCGGAAACCAGCTTCTTGGGCTCGACCACCTCGTGAACCAGACCCATGGCCTTGGCCCGGGCCGGGGTCAGCGATTGCCCCGTCGTCATCATCTGCAACGCGTCCTGAGCGTTGGTCAGGCGCGGGACCCGCTGGGTACCCCCGGCGCCCGGGAAGATGCCGACCTTGACTTCAGGCAGCGCCATTTTGACCGAGGGCGAATCCGCGACAACGCGGCCGTGGCAGGCAAGCGAGAGTTCGAACGCGCCGCCCATGCAAACGCCGTTGATCGCGGATACCCACGGCTTGCCGCAGGTTTCGATCTTGCGGTAGAGCCAGCTCATGCGGCCGACCTGTTCGAACAACACCTTCTGGGCGTTGTCGGGGTCCTTGCGCTGCTCTTCGGCCATGCCCGCAAGCATGGTCTTCATCATGGTGAGGTCCGCGCCGCCGGAAAAGGTCTGCTTGCCGGAGGTGAAGACGACGCCCTTGACGCTGTCGTCGGCGACGAAACGGTCGACCAGTTCGTCCAGTTGTTCCAGTGCGGCCTGCGTGAACACGTTCATCGACCGGTCGGTCATGTCCCACGTGACGAGCGCGATGCCGTCACTGTCCACGTCTACGGTGTAAATCTCATTGCTCATTGTGGTTCTCCCGGTATCAGACGCGTTCGATGATCGTCGCGGTGCCCATGCCCGCGCCGATGCACAACGTGACAAGTGCGGTGTTGAGGTCGCGGCGCTCGAGTTCGTCGAGCACGGTGCCGAGGATCATGGCGCCGGTGGCGCCGAGCGGGTGGCCCATTGCGATGGCGCCGCCATTGACGTTGATCTTGTCGGAGGGGATGTCGAAAGCCTGCTGGAAACGCAGCACCACCGAGGCGAAAGCCTCGTTGAGTTCGAACAGGTCGATGTCCTCGATCTTCATCTTGGCGCGCTTCAAGAGCTTCTCGGTCACGTCCACCGGACCGGTCAGCATCAGCGCCGGATCCGAACCGATATTCGCAAAAGCGCGGATCTTCGCGCGCGGTTCCAGACCCATGGTCTTGCCGCCCCGCTTCGAGCCGAGCAGTACCAGACCTGCGCCATCGACGATGCCCGAGGAATTGCCGGCATGGTGGACATGGTTGACACTTTCGATTTCGGGATGGGCCTGAATGGCAACCGAGCCGAAGCCGCCCATTTCCGCCATCATGCCGAACGAAGCGTTGAGGCTTGCAAGCGCCTGCATGTCGGTTCCCGGGCGCATGTGTTCGTCGCGGTCGAGAATGGTCAGGCCGTTGACGTCCTTGACCGGCACCACCGACTTGGAGAAATAGCCCTTCTCCCAGGCATTGGCGGCGCGCTTCTGGCTTTCCACCGCATAGGCGTCGACGTCGTCGCGCGAGAAGCCGTATTTGGTGGCGATCAGGTCGGCGGAAATTCCCTGCGGCATGAAGTAGGCCGGGATGTTGACCGACGGGTCCATGAACCAGGCGCCGCCCTGCGCGCCGATGCCGATGCGCGACATCGATTCCACGCCGCCGGCGATCACGATGTCGTCGGCGCCCTGTGCGATCTTGGCAGTGCCGAAGTTGATTGCGTCGAGCCCGGACGCGCAGAACCGGTTGATCTGGATACCGGGCGCCTCGGTGGCATACCCTGCTTCGAAGGTCGCCGCGCGGGCGATGTCGCCGCCGGCTTCGCCGATCGCATCGACGCAGCCCATGACAATGTCATCGACCTTCTCGGTGGCGAGCCCGTTCCGGTCGCGCAGTGCCTCGAGCATGTGGGATGCAAGCCGCACCGAGGGAACTTCGTGCAGGCTGCCGTCTTTCTTGCCGCGCCCCCGCGGGGTGCGGACGTGATCGTAGACAAATACATCAACCATTGCGGTGATCTCCAGGTTATCGTTTCGTGTCAGGCTTTTGCCGTTTCGGGATCCATCCCGCTCGGCATCAGCTCTTCGGGTCGTTTGTAGCCGGGCAGGGCCGCAATCCGGTCCAGCCAGGCCTGAATGTTCGGATGGGCGGCGAGGTCCATGCCGATCTCCTCGGGCCAGAACAGATATCCGCAAAGCGAAAGGTCGGCGGTTGTCGGATGCCCGGCAACTACGAAGTCGCGGCCCTCAAGATGCGCGTCCAGCAATTTCCAGGCGCTTCTGGCGCGCGCGAGAAGGAACTGCGCAGCCGGGTCTTCGCCCTTTTTCTGAAACCGGTCCATGAACCGGTAGGTCGCGGAATAGCTGGTAAGCTTGTGGTTGTCCCACAAGAGCCAGCGCAGGATTTCACGCCGTTCGGCCTCGTTGGTCGGACCGAACCGGCCCAGTTCGCCGGCAAGATAGTCGAGGATCACGCCGGATTGGCTCAGGACAAGTTCCCGGCTGCCAAGATGGTCGGTCAGGACCGGGACTTCGCCCATGATATTGAGTTCGCGGTACTCCGGCGACCGCGTCTGTCCGTTGAAAAACGCCACGCGCCGCGGTTGCCAGTCGGCGCCGCTCAGTTCGAGCATCAGCGCCACCTTGTAGGCGTTGCCGCTTTCCAGAAAGCAATCGAGTGTAAAGCGCGCCATCGGTCACAAGCTCCTTGCGATCAATAGTTTCATGATCTCGTTGGTTCCACCGTAAATCCGCTGCACCCTTGCGTCGCGGAACATCCGGGCAACCGGATACTCGTTCATGTAGCCGTAGCCGCCATGCAGTTGCACGCATTCGTCCACCACCTTGCACTGCAGGTCGGTGGTCAGGTACTTGGCCATCGACGCGGTGGTGGTGGTCAACTGCCCCTTGAGATGCTCGCCGATGCAGTGATTGACGAAAACCCGCGCCATCACTGCTTCCGATTTCAGCTCCGCCAGCTTGAACTGGGTGTTCTGGAAATCGATGATCGCCTTTCCGAAGGCCTTGCGCTCCTTGACATAGTCGACGGTCACCGCCAGCGCGCGCTCGATCATCGAGATCGCCTGGTTGGCGATCAGCAGCCGCTCCTGTGGCAGTTCCGTCATCAGTTGCGCGAAACCCTGGCCTTCCTCGGTGCCAAGCATGTTGGCTGTCGGGATGCGCACGTCATCAAAGAACAACTCCGAGGTGTCGTTGCTCTTGAGCCCCACCTTGTCGAGGTTGCGGCCTCGGCGAAAACCCTCGACTTCGTCGGTCTCGACCACCATCAGCGAAACGCCCTTGGCGCCCTTGGACGGGTCGGTCTTGCTGACCACGATGATCAGGTTTGCGTGCTGGCCGTTGGTGATGAAGGTTTTCGAGCCGTTGATGACGTAGTGATTGCCGTCCTTCTTGGCGCTTGTCTTGATGCCCTGCAGGTCCGAACCGGCGCCCGGTTCGGTCATGGCGATAGCGCCGATCATCTCGCCGGTGGCCATCTTTGGCAGCCATTTGCGCTTCTGCTCTTCGGAGCCGAAATGCAGGATGTAGGGCGCGACGATGGCATTGTGCAGCGCGATCCCGAAACCGTCGGTTCCGGTGCGCCCCAGCGCCTCCGCGATCACCGCCTCATGTGCATAGGTTCCCCCGGAGCCGCCATAGTCCTCGGGCATCGAGGCGCACAGGAGGCCAGCCGCGCCTGCGGCCTCCCAGGCGCTGCGGTCGACCATTTCCTGCTTCTCATAGCGTTCGTAGTGCGGCGCGACCTCGGCTTCCAGCCAGCGGCCGGCCATGTCTTCCAGCATGGCGACGTCGTCGTCCATCCAGTCCGGACGCGGTACGCCAAGCACTTCCGACGGCAATGTCGCCATGTCTTCCTCCCGATCCTCGGCCGGATGATCTGTCGCCCGGCGAAACATGTTAAGCCCGCCGAAGCCCGAGGCATCGGCGGACCCGAAATCAGAATGCTGCTGCGTCGAGTTCCATCATGGTGTCAGCGCCGGTTTCGATGCGCGCCTTGCGCAGCGATGTTTCCGGCATGATGCGCTCCATGTAGAACTTGCCGACCAGAAGTTTCGCGGCCAGGAACTCGTCCTTGCCGTTGGCGCCGGCTGCCCGCTTCTCTACGGCGGCTTTGGCCATCAACGCCCACATGTAGCCCAGGGAAACAAGGCCGAAGAGATGCATGTAATCCGTCGAAGCCGCACCGGCATTGTCGGGCTTGGCCATGGCGTTCTGCATCAGCCACATCGTCGAAGCCTGCAGATCGTTGAGGCCCTTCTTGAGACTCTTGGTGTAAAGTGCGAGCTCTTCGTTATTGCGGTTTTCCTCGCAGAAATCGCCCACTTCCTTGAAGAAGGCCATCACCGCGCGCCCGCCGTTCTGACCGAGCTTGCGGCCGACGAGGTCGAGCGCCTGGATGCCGTTCGCACCTTCATAGATCATGGCAATGCGGGCATCGCGCACATACTGGCTCATGCCCCATTCCTCGATATAGCCATGGCCGCCGAACATCTGCTGCGCCATCACCGCATGGTCGAAGCCCTTGTCGGTGAGAACGCCCTTGACCACCGGGGTGACCAGGGTCAGCAGGTCATCGGCTTCCTGCCGGTCGCTCTCGACCTCGGACTTGTGGGCAACGTCGGACTTGAGCGCGGTCCACAGCATGAAGGCGCGACCGGCCTCGTTGAAGGCGCGGATGGTCAGCAGCGTGCGCCGGACGTCCGGATGCACGATGATCGGGTCGGCCTTCTTCTCCGGCTCCTTGGGGCCGGAGAGCGAGCGGCCCTGAAGGCGTTCGCGGGCATAGTCGACAGCATTCTGATAGGCAATCTCGCCCATCGCCTGGCCTTGAAGCCCAACGCCGAGCCGGGCCTCGTTCATCATCACGAACATGGCCTTCAGACCGGCGTTTTCCGTGCCGATCAGATAGCCGGTGGCCTCGTCATAGTTCATCACGCAGGTGGCGTTGCCGTGGATGCCCATCTTCTCTTCGAGTGAGCCGCAGGTGACCGGATTGCGATCCCCCAGCGAACCGTCTTCGCCGACCATGTACTTCGGCACGATGAACAGCGAGATGCCCTTCACGCCTTCCGGAGCACCCTCGATACGGGCGAGCACCAGATGGATGATGTTGTCGGACATGTCGTGTTCGCCGGCCGAGATGAAGATCTTCTGGCCGGAAATCTTGTAGCTGCCGTCATCCTGCTTCACCGCCTTGGTGCGCAGAAGCCCCAGATCGGTGCCGCAATGCGGCTCGGTCAGGTTCATGGTGCCGGTCCAGGTGCCTTCCACCATCTTGGGAAGGAACTTGGCCTTCTGCTCATCGCTGCCATGCTCATGGATCGCCGCGATCGCGCCCTGGGTGAGCCCGGGATACATCATGAAGGAAAGGTTCGCCGAGGACATGTATTCGCCCACGGCCACATGCAGCGCGTAGGGCAGGCCCTGTCCGCCAAATTCGGTCGGAGCGGCAAGGCCAAGCCAGCCGCCTTCGCAATACTGCTTGTAGGCTTCCTTGAAGCCCTTTGGCGTCGTCACGCTGGCGTCGTCATGCCGGGTGCAGCCCTCCTGGTCGCCGACCTGGTTGAGCGGCAGCATAACCTCTTCGGAGAGCCGGGCGCCTTCCTGCAGAATGGCTTCGACGATGTCGGGACTTGCGTCCGCAAAGCCGGGAAGGTTCATGTATCGCTCATAGCCGAGCACATCATTGAGAATGAAAAGCGTATCGTCGACGGGCGCCTTGAAGACTGGCATGTTTTCTCATCCCTTGTTCGCTGATGGCCGCCGGCACGATAGCCAGCCAGCCTGTGGATGCATCCATACTCAATTTTGACGTTTGCGTAAACGTAAAAAAATTCGTTTTCGGCTCTCTCACTCTCTCCACACTGTCAAAATCAACCAAAAAGCGGCTTTTTCTGTGTCGCGAGTGTGGGAAAAGGCAAAAAAGTTACCCGGATTTTGTCGGGCCAACGGTGTGCGGTGCCTGAAAAATGTCAGTGAATGGCCACGTAAGGCGGTCTTTTCAATGCGTTACAGGAGGCTTTCGCAAATCAGGCGGGATGCGCAGAAAAATGATGCGGAAAAGAGATGGGATTCAGACGGGCGACCTCGGGTCGCGGAGAGGCGGTCACTGCCCGATGATCCGGAGATTGACGCACCCTGTCGGGGCCTCACTCGGCCTCAAGTGCTGGCGGACTGACCGGTGGCCGGACGTTACTCGGATTCTTCCAGCATTTCGCGCACCACGGCGATGGTGCGTTCAAGTTCGGTGATCGCGGTGTTGATGCTGTCGCGCTGTTCCTCAAGCACCCGCATCTGCGCCTCACCCTTGCCCAGGGCCACTTTTAGCTGGGTGACATTCTTGCCGCGCGGATCATACAGGTCGATCATCCGCTTGACCTCGGTCAGCGAGAAACCGACCCGCTTGCCCAGCAGGATCAGTTTCAGCCGGGCGCGGTCACGTTTGGTGAACAGCCGCGTGACGCCCACGCGCGTCGGCTTTAGCAGCCCCTTGTCCTCATAGAAACGCAAGGTCCGCAAGGTGACGCCAAATTCCTCGGCCAGATCCCCGATCTTATAGACCGCTTCATCCTGGTCGGCGCTGGTATCCGTCATGTCGTTCATGTTCTGCCAAAACTTCTCACTGTCGGTCATCCCAGACGTGGATTGCGGTGTGACATTAAACCTTCTGTATCGTCAAGTCGCACAGGTCCACCCCGCGAGGTGCAAGAAAAGTAACCTTGGTTAACGGGTTGTTTACCACGTTTCGCGGATTGTGCGGCTTAAGAACAGCACCTTTTTGTACCGTTTTCCGTGTTCGCACCGGCCAAGCCCGGCAACCACCCTGAGGGTTTGGAACAGCGCGCACCAAAAAAACGAGGGAGGTGCTTCGGACGGGACGGGGCGCGGGGCTCCAGACCACAACGCGAAGCGGAAGCGAAAATGAACGGATCGCGATCATATTCAAGCCGGCACGGTGGAGGAGATGCGTCCCTGGACGCGTTAAATCGCACGATTGAAGGTCTGGAAGCACGCATTGAGGGGATGCTGGGTCGCGGCGGGCATCAGGCCGGTGTTTCCCGTCAGCCCGAACCGCCGGCGCAGCGCAGCGCTGGGGCGGGAATGATTGACGGCATCCGCGCACGCCAGCGCGCGCTCGAAAGTGCCCAGCGTGCTCCGGCGCAGGCCTCGGGCCAGGCGTCAAGCTCCCGCCTGTCCGAACACAAGCAATCCTCACAGGCCGCATTCGGAGCTACCCTGGCTCCGGATCTCAGCGAATCCCTGCTGCGCGAGATGGCGAACCTGCGCAGCGAAATGAGTGCACTGCGCCAGGAAGCACGCAATCAGGCGCTGCCGGATGATCTGCGACGGGATCTTGCCGGCATCTCGGCTTCGATCGATGCACTCGGCACCCAGGACTCCAGCGCCGACGCCTTGCGGCTGGAACTCGATTCCATGCGTTCCATGGTCGACCGGCTTGCGCGCGAGGAAAGCGTGCAGGCGCTCGAAAATCGCTGGCAGTCGATGGAGGATCAGGTCTCCGCGCTCGATGTTGGCGGTCTGCGCGATGAATTGGTCAATCTTGCCTACCGCGTCGACGATATTCGCGAAGTCCTGGCCTCAAGTTCCGGTGGCGCCCAGGCTCAGGTCATCGAGGCGAAGATTGCGGAGCTTGCCGAATCCATCGAGGCGATGTCGCAACAGACTGCCGCCGCCGATCCGCAGCTTCCCCGCCAGCTTGATCAGCTTGGGTCTCGGCTTGACGAGATCACGCGCGCAATCGCGGCCATTCCCGCCCCTGCCGCGCCCGAAATTGACGCCGCGCCTTTCGAAAGGCTCGAAGCCCGGCTTGCTGCGGTGTCGCAGAAGATCGATCAGCTCGAACCACGGCATGACGGCTCAGATATCGGCCATCGCATCGAGAGCCTTGCGGCTCGTGTCGCGCAACTGGCCGACGAGGAAGCGGTCGCACGTCTCGATGCCCGCATCGAACGGCTCCAGAGCCTCGTCGAAAGCGGTGCTCAGAACGATGCCATGCCCGAACTGTCGGGCCACCTCGCCGACATCTCCGGCAAAATCGAGGCACTCGACACGCGCGGGATGGACCAGTCGTTGCTCGCGCGCCTCGATCAGTTGGCCGACCAGATCGACAGTCTTTCATCCAATCCGCCCCAGGCTCAGGCCGTTCCCGATGCGGTTATCGGTCGGCTTGAGGCGCTGATCGGCCGCGCCGAGCAGACCGCATCCTTTAACCCCGATCCATTGCCCGGGCTCGAAACACTCGATGCCCGGCTTGCCGATATTTCTTCGCGCTTGCAGCAGGCCGAAGTGGCTGCCGCTGGCAACGCGATGCATCCCAACGGTGGCCTGGAAACGGTGGAGGCCCAACTGGCGGAAATCGCCGCGCGGCTCGACCGCCCCATGGAAGCCGCACCCGCTTCCATTCCCGGAATAGAGAACCTCGAAGCACGCCTCGCCGACATCGCCAACCGTCTCGACATGTCCAGCGCGGCCCAATCAGGCCCCAGCGACGATGCGCTTCGCGGTCTGGAAGACCAGATTGCAAATCTGTCGCGCCTCGTCAGCTCGGCTCCGCAGTCCGGAGCCTCGGAAGCATTCGACGAGCGCTTTGCCTCGATCGAGGAGCATCTGGCCACCAGCGACGAATTCATTGTTGAGGCTGCCCGTCAGGCCGCCGAAGCGGCGCTGAGCGCCTATTCGGGCCAGTCCGGCAATGCCCAGTCGCCGCAGGCCATCGCGAATATCGAGGTTATCACCGCGCTCGCCGATGACCTCAAGGCGCTTGAAGGCTTGAGCCGCAAAAGTGATGATCGCACGATGCGGGCGTTCGAGGCGGTCCAGGAGACCTTGCTCAAGATTGCTGGCAGGCTCGAGAAGCTCGATTCGATCCCCGCTTCGGTTCAGGCCGCCGGTCTGGGTGAAATGCGCGAGGCGGTGGCCGACGCCCGGATGAGTGTCGAGGCTGTCATGCCCGCAGCTTCCACGGGCGCTCTCGATGAGGCGGTTGCCCGGGACGCGGACTTCGAGGCAGAACCGGTCAATGCCGAGCTTCACGGCGGTCACGCGCGGAACCGCAACGCCGTCCAATCGCCATCGGAGGCCGCCGCGCTCGCTGCCGCCCATGCCGCCAGCGAAAATGCCGGCACCGATGATGAGGACGCAGGCCACAGCGAACAGAAATCCTTCCTGTCCGGTCTGGCCGCCCGTATCCGGCCGACAAAGGCTGCGGCGAAACCGGCACAGGGCGAACTTTCCGAACCCGAATTCGCCGAAGATGACAGCCCTTCGCTTGATCCGTCGATGGATCTCGATCCGGCAACGGCCAACATGCCGCTCGAGCCCGGCTCCGGCGCGCCGGACATCAATCGAATCCTGAAGAAGGTACGCGAAGCTCAGGCCATGGAACGCCAGCGTGGCGATGCTACCGATGACGGTTCGGACAAGGCCGACTTTCTTGCTTCCGCCAGGCGTGCGGCCATGGCGGCGGCGGCTGAAGTCGAAACCATCGGAAAAAGCCGGAGTGGAAAAAGCGGCGGTTTGCTTTCGGTTCTCAAGTCGCGCCGCCGTCCGATCCTGATGGTTGCGGGCGCCGTGCTGCTGGTCGTCATGTCCTATCCGCTCGTCAGCGGGTTCCTGTCCGGCGGCGGCAATGAGGCAAGCGACGTGGCGGTGACCGAACCGGCAATCGTTGAACCCGCTCCGGACGCCGAAACATCCGGCGCGCCTACTTTGGCAGACCCGGGTGAGAGCGGTGTCGAAACGGCCGTCGATGTGGCCGAACCGCGGTTGCCCGAGGTGCGTGTGATCGAACCCGGCAACGCCGGTGACAACGGCAATGCAGCAATCACGCAGGCTCCCCCAGCTGGCTCGGGGGAAGCCGCGGTCGCAACCTCGCTCGAGGAAACCGCGGCCATCGCACCGGCAGCAATCCCACAGGAAGACACGGCGAACGAAACCGCTTCCGCCGGTTTTGAGGATGGCACAGTGCTCATGTCCGAGCTCGATGCGCTTCCGGACGGCGCGACAACCCCTGCACTGAAGGTCGCTGCCACTGCCTCAAACCCGCTCGCCTTCTACGAAATCGGCGCGCGCTTCACAGACGGGCGTGGCGTCACGGTGGATCTCGAGCGGGCCGCAAGCTGGTATCAACGCGCCGCCGACCTCGGCCATGCACCCTCCCAGTACCGGATCGCCAATCTTTACGAGAAGGGCAGCGGCGTGGAGCGCGATCTGGCCGCCGCCAAGAAATGGTACCAGATGGCGGCCGAGCAGGGGAACGCCAGCGCAATGCACAATCTGGCGGTTCTCTACGCCACAGCCGGACCGGCCCCGGATTACACCAACGCCGCCGAATGGTTCGAGCGTGCAGCTGAAATCGGTGTCCGCGACAGCCAGGTCAACCTCGCCATCCTCTACGCCCGCGGCGACGGCGTGCCGCGCGATCTTGTCCAGTCCTATAAATGGTTCGCCATTGCGGCCAATGAGGGCGACAAGGATGCCGGCGTCAAGCGCGACGAGGTCTTCAACGCGCTCAGGCCCGAACAGGTCGAGGCCGCTCGCGCGGCGGTCGCCAACTGGACGGCCCAGCCCATCAATCCGGAAGCCAATGCCGTGGAAGTGCCTGCGGACTGGGGCGGCGACAGCACCCAGACCGCGTCCGTCGACATGGGCAAGGCGATCCGCAACATCCAGGCGATCCTGAACAACAACGGCTTCGATGCGGGGACGCCCGACGGTGTCATGGGCAAGCGCACCATTTCCGCAATCAAGGCATTCCAGTCCTCGATCGGCATGGAGCCGACCGGTGAAATCAACGACAAGCTGGTCAAGGAATTGCTCGCCCGCAACAGCTGACATCGAACACGTCGACAAGCGGTGTTGCGGCCAGCAGACAAGATGGATCAAGCCTCCCCATGCGGGAGGCTTTTTTCACGTCCGGAACATCGAACCCGATGGAAAAAGCTGCCCGCGTGTTGCCCGCAACTCGCGGACACCATTTATTTTTCCCAGACGGTGATTTTGCCTCCGCTCATATTTGACTTGCGTGGCGTAAACGCGCAAAACCGTCCTGTCGGGTACGCCCCGACCCAAACCCCTTTTTCCCAGCCATGGACGCCCGGGGGCGCAAGGTGACCATCTACCTGCCGATCGCTGAACTGTCGGTCAACGTCTTCGTCATTCTCGGAATGGGCGCTGCCGTTGGCTTTCTGTCCGGCATGTTCGGCGTTGGCGGCGGGTTCCTGATCACGCCGCTTCTGATCTTCTATAACATCCCGCCCGCAGTCGCGGTCGCCACCGGTGCCAATCAGGTTGTCGCTTCTTCGGTTTCCGGGGCATTGGCCCATTTCCGGCGCGGCACGCTCGATATCAAGCTGGGTCTCGTTCTGCTTGCGGGAGGTCTTATCGGCGCCACGGTGGGTGTGCAGATATTCTCGGCCTTGCGAAGGCTCGGCCAGCTCGATCTCATCATTTCGCTGCTTTACGTCGTTTTTCTCGGCTCTATCGGTGGTCTGATGCTTTGGGAAAGTGTCAACTCCATCCGCAGGGCTGCAAAGAACGGACCTGTGTCGCTGCGCAAGCCCGGCCAGCACAACTGGGTGCATCGGCTGCCTTTCAAGATGCGGTTCAAGCGTTCGAAGCTCTATCTCAGTGTCATTCCGATCATCGTGCTGGGCTTTGCCATCGGCATCCTCACATCGGTGATGGGCGTCGGGGGTGGGTTCATCATGGTTCCGGCGATGATCTACCTGCTGCGCATTCCGACAAGTGTCGTGATCGGAACCTCGCTGTTCCAGATCATCTTTGTGACGGCCTTTACCACGGTGGTTCACGCCACGACCAACTTCTCGGTCGACATCGTCCTGGCCTGGCTATTGATGATCGCGGGCGTGGTCGGCGCACAGTATGGCGTGCGAGTTGGTCAGAAGATGCGTGGCGAACAACTTCGTGCGGGCCTTGCTCTGTTGGTTCTGGCGGTGGGTATCCGGCTTGGCCTCGGCCTCGTCATTCCCCCGGATGAAGTCTACTCGGTGATCAGCGGGAGCTTCGGTTTCTGATGCGTGCGCTGTTGATGGGTCCCGTTTTCCTGATTGCATCTTGCTTGGCGGCCGCTGCCCAGATTGCCGATCCGACCGTGACGATCAACGACAAGTTCGTCGAGCGGATCGACATCGGCATATCCACCAATGAGATCGCGATTGCGTCGGATTTCTCCGGCGCGGACATTACCGTCTTCGGCGCGATCGACCGCGCCGATGAATTGCTCTTGGCTACTTTCGCCTATGATGTGGTGGTCTCGCTTGAGGGACCGCGCTTACCAACGACCGTGCGCCGCAAGGAGCGCGTCGCGGGCATCTGGGTCAACCGTCATTCGATCAGTTTCAGTCCGGTGCCGGCGTCCTATTCGATGTCGAGCACCCGGCCGCTGGGCAATATTACCAACATGATGGAACTGGCCTCCCGCGATATCGGTATCGACAATATCCGCCTCGTGCCGACCGGCCACATCGGTGACGGTTCGCGCCTGACTGAGTTCCGGGATGCCCTGCGTCGCATCAAGCAGATCGGCGGCCTCTACCAGCGCGATCCCACCGGCGTCCAGTTCATCTCCAAGGCGCTTTTCAAGGCCTCTGTGCGTCTTCCCGCCAATATTCCGGTGGGGGAACATCAGGTGCGCGCAGTGCTCTACAAGAATGGCGAGTTCGTCATGGAAAAGGTGATCCCGCTCAGGGTCGTCAAGACTGGCCTGGAGCAGTTCATCTTCAATCTGGCCCATGTCCACTCTTTTTTTTATGGATTGATCGCCGTGATGATCGCCGTGGTGACCGGCTGGCTCGGAAGCGTCATCTTCCGCAAGGATTGACGGGACAATCGCATGACTTCTGAAACCGAACAGATCCGCTTCACCGCAACTGCCTGGTTTCTTGCCGGCTTCGGCGCCGTCCCTTTTGCGGCAATGGCGCTGGCCCAGGCGATGGCACCCGGTTTTTCGGCCATGTACTTGGGTGGCGACGCGGCATTCATCGGCTACGGCGCGGTCATCCTGTCCTTCATGGGCGGGATCCGATGGGGAGCCGTTCTCACCACGGCGCCTGAATCGGGCGCGGCCCAGACGCTGGTCCTCAGCGTTGCTCCGTCGCTCGCGGGCTGGCTGGCATTGCTGATCGATCGGCCTTGGTCATTGCTTTTGCTTCTGGCGGGCTTCGTGGCGCAGGGGGCCTGGGATTTCGCGAGCGCGCGAAAGGGCCAACTGCCGGGCTGGTTCGGACGCCTGCGACTTGTCATCAGCGCGATCGTTGCAGCATCGATCCTGCTGGTTTTGCTGGTGTGAGCGGGACCAGGTAAAACGGCTCTGGCTTCAGCCATTCATGCGTCTGAACGCAACCGAATAAATCCGCTCCCGGCCAAGCAGATGAGCGACAAGTTCGCCGTGGTCAAAAAGCCCCCGTATCGCCGGATGACGCAGTTCCAGTCCGCCGGTGGTCGAACCGAAAGCCGGCATCAGCAGCCGTTTTCCGTCACTTGCAAAACAGGCTCGCCTGACCGCCTTGCCACGTCGGACCACCCGCGCTGACGGGTGCAGATGCCCGGCGATTTCCCCGGCGCATTCGCCTTTCTGCGGCTCGTGCCGGAACACCAGCCCTTCGAGATGAAGTTCGCGGACCCAGCCTCCCTCGAGATTGTCCGGCCGGACGGGATCGTGATTGCCTTCAATCCAGGTCCATTCACGTCCGCGCTGCAGAGCCTTGAGCGAAGCACGATACTCATCGGGCAGGAATTGCGACCCCGCACGGTCATGAAAGCTGTCGCCCAGGCTGATAACCATCCGCGGATCGTAGCGCCCCACCAGCAGTGCAAGCCGGGCCAGGGTTGCCGCCGTGTCATAGGGCGGCAGCATCAGCCCCCGGCGCGCATAGGCGGCGCCTTTCTCAAGGTGAAGATCGGAGACCACCAGAATGCGGCTCTCGGACAGCACGAGCACGCCCGCGCAATCGCAGACCACCGCGGTGCCGTTGACCTCGATTTCGGCCACCGCAGGTGTGATTGTGGGGATCGGGGCGATCGCCGCCGCAGTTGCGCCCATGATGTCCTGCTACCTCATTTGCCGGCTGCCGCTTCCGCCAGCAGATCTTCCGCGGCCTCGGCAAGAATGCTTTCATGAGCCTCGCCGACAACCGGTTCACGCCCGATTTCGAGCATGATCGGCACTGCCAGCGGAGAAATCTGCGTCAGTGCGCGGTGGCGGATATGGCCCTTGATTCGCTTGAGCATAGCGCCAAGGCGATGAATGTCCAAAAGCCCTGATGCCGCATCCGCGCGGGTCGCCTGCAGAAGGATATGGTCCGGTTCGTGGCTTCTCAGCACATCGTAGATCAGGTCTGCGGACACCGTCACCTGCCGGCCGGTTTTCTCCTTTCCCGGATGCCGCCTCTCGATCAGGCCGGAAATGACCGCGCAGTTTCTGAAGGTGCGCTTGAGCAGCCAGGATTCGTCGAGCCAGGCATCGAGATCGTCGCCCAACATGTCCTCGTCGAACAGGTCGCCGGGATCGAGCCTGCGCGAAGCGATCATCGCGCCCATGTCCTCGAGCCCCCAGATCGCAAGCGAATAATCCGTGGCCACGAAGCCGAGCGGCCTTGCGCCGGCGCGTTCGAGCCGCCGTGTCAGCAGCATGCCGAGTGTCTGGTGCGCCATCCGCCCCTCAAAAGGGTAAAGAACCATGAAGTGCCGCTCGCCGCGCGGAAACGTCTCGATCAGCAGATCTTCCCGGCTCGGCAGTTCAGAGACATCGCGCTGCAGCCTGAGCCAGTCGGAAACCTGATCGGGAAGCGCAGGCCAGAGTGACGGGTCCGAAAGCATCGTGCGGACCCGGTCGGCCAGATAGGTCGAAAGCGGGAACTTTCCGCCGGCATAGGCGGGGACCTTGGGGTCCTGGTTCCAGGCTTGCGAGACCAGACACTCGTTTTCGCGAATTCCCTCGAACCTTAGGATCTTGCCCGAAAACAGAAAGGTGTCGCCGGGTGCCAGGGTCTCGAGAAAATACTCCTCGACCTGCCCGAGCGGAGGCCCGCCACGCCCTCCGCTTCGTCCGTTCTTGCGGCTGATCATCCGTACATTGAGCATCGGCGCTTCGACGATGGTGCCGATGTTGAGCCGGTACTGCTGGGCGACCTGGGGATTGGAAATCCGCCAGAGCCCGTCGGCGCGCTTGCGAATGCGGGCATAGCGGTCATAGCTTCTGAGCGCATAACCGCCCGTTGCCACAAATTCGATGACCTTTTCGAAACGGTTTCGATCAAGATTGCGATAGGGGGCTGCGCTGGTCACTTCCGCGTAGAGTGCATCCGCGTCGAAAGGCCCTGCTGCCGCCATGCCCAGAACATGTTGTGCCAGAACGTCAAGCGCGCCTTCAGCCGCTGGCGGTGTGTCCTGGGCGCCGACATAGTTCGCGTCGATCGCCGCCTGGCACTCGAGCACCTCGAAACGGTTCGATGGCGTCAGGATCGCCCGGCTGGGTTCATCCATGCGGTGGTTGGCCCGGCCGATCCGCTGCGCCAGCCGGCTCGCGCCTTTCGGTGCCCCGACATGCACGACAAGGTCCACATCGCCCCAGTCTATTCCGAGGTCCAGCGTCGACGTGGCGACGACTGCGCGCAGCGCATTCCGGCCCATCGCCGCCTCCACGCGCCGCCGTTGCGCAGCATCGAGCGACCCGTGGTGCAGCGCTATCGGCAGGCTGTCGTCATTGATGCGCCAGAGTTCCTGGAACAGCAGTTCGGCCTGGCTCCGCGTGTTGACGAAGATCAGCGTCGTCTGGTGACGCTTGATCGCTTCGTACACCTGCGGAATGGCATAGCGCGCCGAGTGGCCCGACCAGGGAATCCGCTCCGGGCTTTCAAGAATGGTGATGATCGGGCTGGCGCCGCCTTCAACCTTGATCAGCCCTGCGATATTGTCTCTGTCTTCTGATTGCGGCACCAGCCAGCGCTGCAAGTCTTCCGGTTCGGCGACCGTGGCCGACAACCCGATCGTCCTGAGGCCTGGAGCAAGCTGCCTCAATCGAGCCAGCGCAAGTGCTAGAAGGTGACCGCGCTTCGACGTCGACAGCGAGTGCAATTCATCAAAAATGACATAGCGCAAATCCTTGAAGAACCGCTTGGCATGCTGGTTGGCAATCAGCAACGACACCTGTTCCGGTGTGGTCAGCAGGATGTCGGGTGGGTCGGTGCGCTGCCGCGCGCGCTTGGATTGTGGTGTGTCACCCGTGCGGGTTTCGATGCGAATCGGCAGATCCATTTCCGTGACAGGGCGCGAAAGATTGCGCTCGATGTCGACTGCCAGCGCCTTCAGCGGCGAAATGTAAAGCGTGTGGAGGGAGCGTGCGCCCTTTGTCCCGGGCTTCGGCCTCTCGCGGCCGGCGAGATCGGTGAGGCTTGGCAGGAACCCCGCCAGCGTCTTTCCGGCCCCGGTCGGGGCGATCAGGAGCATCGAGCGTCCGGCCGAGGTCTCCGCAAGGAGTTCGAGCTGATGGGCGCGCGGCTGCCATCCGCGACTGGCGAACCAGCGGAGGAACGGCGCTGGAAGCTCGAATCCTGGCGCGCCGGAAGCGGGCCCGGACGGGGAGGGCGGAGAATCGCGTTTCACGCTTCCAATCTAGTGCGGCCCGCGACACCCTCCAAGATGGCCCCATCGGTTATTGCAGAGGATCAATTGAGACGGCCCGGTCGTGGCATCGCCGACGTGGAGATCGGTTCCTGCTCGCCGACAATAACGTGGGCAAGGGCAGGAATGGTTGCCGCAATTTCCTGCCGCCGGGATGCGATCACCAGATAGCCTTCGATCGGTTCGCCCTTGTCGCACCGGATCGTCTCGCGCTCGAGCCTCTCCATGCTCAGGCCGGCGTTCTCGATCAGGGAAGCGAGATACGCCGCGCTATGGCAGTATCGAAGTGACGGTCGCAATTGCCAGTCCATCCCGTCATCCCCGGCCTCGCAGGTAAAGGCCAGCAAGCCGCCGGGTTTGAGCATATCGGCGGCGAGCGCCACGGCGGTCGAAAGATCTCCGAAATAGGCGAACACATCCGCGGCGGCCACCAGGTCCGCGGGTGGTCCGGCCTGCAGGCCAGCGGCCTGCGGTCCTGCGCCGATGTCTGCCTGACCGAGATGGTCGTAGATGCCCTTGCCGGCGGCAACCGACAGCATGCCCTGTGAGAGGTCGTAACCTTCAAGCCATGAGGAAGAGCGGCGCAGGCGTTCTCCGAAGAGGCCGGTCCCGCACCCGAGATCCACCACCCGGGCGAATTGCGTGTCCGCGCCGGTTACGTCCGCAATGAGTCTCGCCAGCCGTTCCGGTACGCGGTATCCAAGGTTCTCGACCAGTGCCTTGTCGAACCGCTCGGCGTAACCGTCGAACAGGGCTTCGACATATTCGGCCGGCGGAGTGGCAGGCGGTTCGGTCAGCCCCGCCAGCGACAGTTTGAGAGCCGCTCCGTAGATGTCCGCAGGCGCGAGCAGCAGCGTTTCCCGGAATGCGTCCGCCGCCCCGTTCGCATCTCCGGCTTTTTCGCAATAGAGGCCAAGCTGATACCAGCCGGCCGCCCAGCCGGGGACCAGTTCGAGCGCCTGTCTTTGGAGGTCGACTGCCGCGGCGAAGTCGCCGCTCTCGCAGTAGAGGCGTGCATAATGGGCACGGCGATCGGCGGTCAGATCGCCCGAGGAAAGCTGGTGGGTTGTCATGGTGTGACCAGATGTAAGTTGCCGCCGAGCCTATGATCCTGCGCCGCGAAAAACGCAAGCCCTTTTGCACGCGCCTCAGGCGCACTACTTTCTGGCAATGCCGATGCAACCTCAGAACCTGCTTGTTCCCCGTCCCGAGGGGCTTTATTGCCCGCCGGGAGATTTCTTCATCGATCCGGTGCGCGGAGTCGATCGGGCATTGATCACCCATGGCCATGCCGACCACGCTCGCGCCGGTCATGCCCATGTCATGGCCACGCGGGAAACGCTCGACATCATGGCGATCCGCTACGGCGCGGACCACGCTGGTCAGACCCAGCCGGCAGCTCTCGGCGAGGAGATACGGATCAGGGATGTCTCCGTGCGTTTCCATCCGGCGGGTCACGTGCTGGGATCGGCGCAAATCTCGGTAGAGGCCAATGGCCTGCGGATCGTGGCCTCGGGCGATTACAAGCCGAGGCCGGATCCGACCTGCGCCACCTTTGAGCCCGTGCCCTGCGACGTGTTCATCACCGAGGCCACATTCGGCCTGCCCGTCTTCAGGCATCCCGCGGCCGCCGGCGAAATCGAAAGGCTCTTGAAATCCGTCGCCCGCAATGCCGAGCGCGCGCATCTCGTCGGGGTCTATTCGCTTGGCAAGGCACAGCGGGTCATCCGGCTGATCCGCGACGCGGGCTATGAAAAGCCGCTTTTTATCCATGGTGCGCTGCAAAAACTCTGCGATTATTACCAGGACCAGGGCATTGACCTGGGTGATCTCAGACCTGCCACCGTGGCCGCCGGATCGAGGGGCGATTTCGCCGGCGCGATCGTGCTTGGTCCGCCTTCGGCGTTTGGCGACAAATGGGCACGCCGGTTTCCTGACCCGCTGATCGTTTTTGCCTCCGGTTGGATGCAGGTGCGCGCCCGTGCCCGCCAGCGCGGGGTCGAATTGCCGCTTGTCATATCCGACCACGCCGACTGGGATGAGTTGCTCGAGACGATCGAAACCGTCGCTCCCGGCGAGGTTTGGGTCACCCATGGTCGCGAGGAGGCCCTTGTGCGCTGGTGCGAACTCAACGGAATTCCCGCCAGGCCGCTTCATCTTGTCGGCTACGAAGATGAAGGCGACTGACCCGTGAACCGCTTTGCCGACCTTCTCGACCTTCTGGCCTTCACCCCCTCGCGAAATGCCAAGCTCGCGCTGCTGCAGGACCATTTCCGCACCATGCCGGATCCCGAGCGCGGCTATGCGCTCGCAGCCCTTGCCCGCGACCTGGATATCCCGTCGGTCAAGCCCGCGCAGCTGCGCGAGATGATCGGCGGCCGGATGGACGCGGAACTTTTCGCCTATTCCTATGATTACGTGGGCGATCTTGCCGAAACCATAGCACTTGCCTGGCCCGACAACGCGACGCGGCGCGGGGGCCGAAACGATGCCCCCGGTCTGGCCGAGGTTGTCGAGACACTGATTGCGTCGTCGCGCGGCAAGGGAGCGGCGCTGGTCGAGGGCTGGCTTGACCGGCTCGATCCTCCGGGACGCTACGCACTCTTGAAGCTCGTGACCGGCGGTTTCAGGATGGGTGTGTCGAGCCGTCTACTGAAGCAGGCCTTGGCCGGGTTCGGCGGCGTGGACGTCAATGAGATCGAGGAGCTCTGGCACGGCCTGGAGCCGCCTTATCTCGATTTGTTCGCCTGGCTTGAAGGCACGGCCGAAAAACCGGTCAATGCGGCCGCCGCCCCGTTCAGGCCGGTCATGCTTTCGCATGCCATCGAGGATACAGACTTCGAGAAGCTCGATCCGGACGATTTTTCGGCCGAATGGAAATGGGACGGCATCCGGGTTCAGGCTGTTTCCGAGCGTGGCGTGAACCGGCTGTATTCGCGGACCGGTGACGACATCTCGGCAGCTTTCCCCGATCTCGTCGACGCCTTCGGCTTCGAAGGCGTGCTTGACGGTGAACTGCTCGTGGCCCGCCCTATCGATGGTGGTCTTGAGACGGGGACCTTCTCGGACCTCCAGCAAAGGCTCAACCGAAAGACCGTGACGGCAAAGCAACTCAGGGAATACCCGGTCTTCCTGAGAGCCTACGATTTGCTGATCGACGGCGGCACGGATCTGAGAAAACTGGAATTCGTCGAGCGCCGCGAAAAGCTCGAGGCGTTTGTCGCCAAGCTTGATCCCGACCGTTTCGATTGTTCGCCGATGCTCGAATTCGCGAGCTGGGAAGACCTTGCCGCGCACCGTGCCGAACCACCCTCTGCTGTCATCGAAGGCGTCATGATCAAGCGGAAACGCGCAGCCTACGTCCCCGGCCGGCCGAAAGGCGAGTGGTTCAAGTGGAAGCGCGATCCCTTCCTCATCGACGCGGTCCTGATGTATGCCCAGCGCGGTCACGGCAAGCGCTCGGGCTTCTATTCCGATTACACTTTCGGCGTCTGGCGCACGGACGAGGAACTGGTTCCTGTGGGGAAGGCCTATTTCGGCTTTACCGACGATGAGCTGGTCCAGATCGACAAATATGTCCGCAACAACACCATCGATCGGTTCGGGCCTGTCCGTTCCGTCCGCGCCGGCCCTGACCAGGGGCTTGTGTTCGAAGTGGCCTTCGAAGGCATCAACCGCTCTTCCCGCCACAAGTCGGGCGTCGCCATGCGGTTTCCGCGCATCCATCGCCTGCGCTGGGACAAGCCGCCGGCGGAGGCCGACAGGCTGGAGACGCTTGAGCGAATGATCGAGAGCCCGCGGTGACAGGCTTGCCCGCACGCAGGCCGATGCTTATGTGGAACCGGAAAAAGAACACGGGATACAGGAAAATGAGCAACGGTTTGACACGTTTTCTGGGGGATACCCCCGGTCGCACGATCCTGAAGCTCCTGGTGGCTTCCTTTGTGGTCGGCGTCGTCATGGCCGCCTTCAACTGGTACCCGATCGATGTCTGGTACTGGGTGCGCGATTTCGTGGTTCGGCTCTGGGAGAACGGTTTTGCCGCGCTCGGCCGTTTCGGCACCTATCTCGCCTTGGGCGCTGCTGTCGTCATTCCGGTCTTCATCGTAATTCGCCTGCTCAACTTTCGCAGGTAATCTGCCGCTCAGGTAAACTCCGCCGCCGTCTCGAAGGTGATGAGATGGCGCCGCGCCAGCGCGTCGATGTCGTGGCTGTAGCCGCCGCCGACTACCGACGTGACGGGGATGTTCCGCGACCGGAAGAACGAGAATACCCTGCGGTCCCGTTCCCTCAGGCCGGCGTCACTCAGCGACAGCCGGCCGAGCCGGTCGTTCTCGTGCGGATCGACGCCCGCATTGTAGAACACGACATCGGGCGCGAAACGGTCGATGGTTTGCGGCAACAGCCAGTCGAGGGTCTCGAGATAAGCGTCATCGCGAACCCCGTCCGGCAGGGCCACGTCGATATCCGAGATCTGCTTGCGCGCCGGGTAGTTTTTCTCCGCATGCATCGAAACCGAGCGGATGCAAGGATTTCCGCCGCAGATTTCCGCCGTACCATCTCCCTGGTGAACGTCGAGATCGACCACCAGAACCCGGCCGGCCTCGCCATCGGCAATGAGCAGGTTTGCCGCCACTGCCACATCGTTGAAGGTGCAGAAACCCGCGCCCTGGTCGCGCCGTGCGTGGTGGCTGCCACCGGCGGCGTTGCAGGCAATGCCGTCCTGAAGTGCAATCCTTGCCGCCATCACCGTCCCCGCCGTCGCAAGCCGCGCGCGCAAACTGACACGCTCGTCAACGGCAAAGCCGATCTCACGTTCGATGATGGCAGGCACGTTGCAGGCGATGACCTGATCCACATAACTGCGCCGGTGCGCCATGGCCAGCCAATCGGCCGGTGCCGGCCCCGGAACATGGAAGTGCGCCCGGTCGGCCAGTCCTGTTTCGGTCACAAGCTCCATCAACCGGGAATACTTGCCCATGGGAAACCGGTGGCCCGGCGCAAATCCGGCGTCATAGGCCGGGGCGTGAACAATCGCGAGATCTGACATGAAGGACGATGTGGCGCTTGCCGCGCGATTCGTCCACGTCCGGGCTGTCCATTCTTTGAATCCCGGTCTATTTTGCCGCATCTTCAACGTGAATCAGTCGGGTCCGCGTGTCTTTCATAAATTCGGAACAGGTGTCGTCCGCGCCGCGAACCCGGCCGTTCGAGGTCACCAACGCGATGGTGTTCGGTATTGCCGTGCCGATGACGTTGGCGTTCCTGACCACGCCGCTTCTCGGTCTCGTCGACACAGCCGTTGTTGGCCGTTTGGGCGATGCCGCCTTGCTCGGCGGCCTGGCGATTGCCGCGATCCTGTTCGATCTCGTCTTCACCAGCTTCAATTTTCTTCGCTCCGCAACCACCGGACTTGTTGCACAGGCCATGGGCCGCGAGGATCCGACCGAAGAACAGGCGGTGTTCTGGCGTTCGTTGATGATTGCGGTGGTCGCCGGCATCGCGGTGATCCTGGCAACGCCGCTGCTGCTCCTGGTCGGATTGACCTTCATGGGCGCGGAGGGAGAACTCGCGGAAGCTGCGGGCACCTATCTTTCGATCAGGGCGCTCTCGGCGCCTGTCGCGCTCGCCAATTACGCCATCCTCGGCTACGTGCTGGGCCGCGGCATGGGCAAGACCGGATTGCTGATCCAGATCCTCATCAACGGCACCAACATCGTCCTTTCGATCTGGTTCGGCCTCGGGCTCGAGCTCGGCCTCGAGGGGGTCGCCTGGGCCACAGTGACCGCCGAGATCATCGGCTGCGCCGCAGGGTTTCTGATCATCCGGCATGGCTTCGATCCGGCCTTCAAGCCATCCTGGGCCCAGATCATCGACAAGACCGCCATCAGCAGATTGATGTCGCTCAATGGCGACATCATGATCCGCTCGTTTGCACTCATTGCTGCTTTCGCCTGGTTTACCAGAATGGGCACCGGCTTTGGCGAAACGCCCCTTGCTGCAAATGCCATCCTGATGAACTTCTTCATGGTCGCCGGCTACTATCTCGACGGTTTTGCAACCGCCGCCGAGCAGATCGCAGGTCGCGCGGTGGGGGCGCGGTACCGTCCCGCCATGGTCAGGGCCGTCAGGCTGACCACGGGATGGGGCTTCGCGCTGGCGGCTGTCACCACGGCCTTCTTTCTGGTTTTCGGAAACGACGTGGTCGCCTTGATGACCACGCTTGAACCTGTGCGTGCGGAAGCGGACACCTACCTTTTCTGGGCGGCACTGACCGCGGTTTCCGGCGTGCTCGCCTTCGAGATGGACGGGGTCTACATCGGCGCCACCTGGTCGCGCGACATGCGCAACATGATGCTTGCCTCGCTGGCGCTCTTCATCGCCCTGTCGATCATCCTGTCGGACCTTTGGGGCAATCTCGGGCTCTGGATCGCCTTCAATATCTTCCTGGCGGCGCGCGGCTTCACGCTTCTGGCGCTGCTGCCCAGACGCATTGATCAGGTGTTCGGTCCGGTCCAGGCGCCGGAGGGCAGGGAAGCATAGTGCTCCGTCCGGCTGTCCCGGATATCGCCGAGCCGTGCGATCTGCTCGTCGTCGCAGATCTTTGACAGTCCCTTGAGGATACGCGACGGCAGCATCGGCCCGCCATAAATGAAGCCGGTGTAGAGCTGCACCAGATCCGCACCGGCCCTGATTTTCTCTGCCGCTGTCTCGGCGCTGTCGATGCCGCCTACGCCGATGAGCGGAACGGCTTTTCCCAGCCTTTGACGCATCTTGGCGAGCACAATCGTTGAGCGGAGGAATAGCGGCCGGCCTGAAAGTCCTCCCGTCTCTGCGTTCGCCCTTTTGTCGGAAAGGCCTTCTCGCGAGAGCGTCGTGTTGGAAATGATCAGGCCGTCGAGCGGGTGCGACAGGCATTCCTCTGCGATGTCATCCAGATCGGCGTCGGCAAGATCAGGCGCGATCTTCAGAAAGACCGGCGTTTGCGGCGCGCGGGCCGCACGTTCGGAAAGCACGCGACCGAGCAGTTCCCCCAGCGCCGTGCGCGATTGCAGATTGCGCAGGCCCGGCGTGTTTGGAGACGACACATTGATCGTGAAATAATCCGCGACCTCCGAGAAGGCGCCGATACCCGTCACATAGTCGCCGATGCGGTCTTCTGCGTCCTTGTTGGCGCCGATGTTGATCCCGAGGAGACCCGCCTGTGCATGTCCGGCCAGATTGCCGAGCGCGGCCTCATGACCCCGATTGTTGAACCCGAGCCGGTTGATCACTGCCCGGTCTTCGGGCAGGCGGAAGATCCGTGGCTTCGGATTGCCTTCCTGCAGGCGCGGCGTCACGGTGCCGACCTCGACAAAGCCGAATCCAAGCCGCGCGAGTGGCCCGGCAACCTCGGCGTTCTTGTCGTAGCCCGCCGCCATCCCGAGCGGATTGGGAAACGTCAATCCCGCAAGCTCGATGGCCAGGCGCGGATCTCCGTCATTGCGGCAGCCTGGAACCAGCCCCGATTTCAGCGCTGCAATGGATAGACCGTGGGCAACTTCGGGATCGAATGTGAAGAGGGCCTTTCGCGCAATTCCATCGAAAAGTCGGCTCATGGCTCCATGTCCGGGAACCGGTGCTCGCCGTCATCGTCCAGCGGCAGATCCTTGACCCATTTGACCGCCGAAAGCTGCAGCGGTGCATAGAGATGCGGGAACAGGTCTCCCCCCCGCGAGGGTTCGAACACAAGCTTCTCGCCAAGCTGCCCGGCATCGACGGCCACGAGCAGCAAATCCGATTGGCCGGCGAAATGCCGCCGCGCCGTCTCGATGGCCTGGTCACGGGTTGAAAAATGAATGAAGCCATCGGCGTGGTCGATTGGTGCGCCCTCGAACTGGCCCTTCGTTTCGGCTTCGCGCCAGAGAGTTGCCGGAGCGATCTTGTAGACTGTGGCATGCATGGCTCGTTTACCGCCTTGTTGTGCGTGTGATCTGGTCCGAAGCTGAGATCCGATCGAGACCGGCAGGTTCATCCTCTCTTGGGCCGCAATTCGATGTCATGACATGCTCCGGCAAACAGAAAGGAGCACAGTCATGATGCGTTTCGCAATTCTTTCGCTTGCGACCTTGAGCATGACCGGAATCGTCCCGGCGCATTCCCAGGAGGCGATAGCAAACCGCTTCATTCTCGAAAAGACAGAAAACGGCTTTGTTCGCATGGATACCGGCACCGGCGAGATGTCAATCTGCTCGCTTGAGGAGGGAAAGATGGTCTGCCGGCTTACCGCCGACGAGCGACAGGCCTATGAGGAAGCCCTGTCCGATCTCTCCGACCGTGTTGCCGCTCTGGAGAAGCGTCTTCAAACCCGTACGCCGGACGAGGACATGACAGGCATTCCCGACGATGCCGAACTTGACCGTGCGCTTGGTGCGATGGAGAAAATGATGCGCGGCTTTTTCGGGATGATGGAGGATCTCCGCCGTGATTTCGAGATTTCACCGGCAGATCCCGCCAGGCCGCTTCCGGATCGGACCTGAAAGATCAATCGGCGCTCCGGCTGTTATCGGGTGAGCCGTTATCCGTATTTTCGTTTGTGCGATCGCACGCATCCTTTTTGCAATGCATGGCGTATGAAGCCGTGAGAAGGGCGGCGTGCACCGGACGGCCGTCGAGATGAAACTGAAAGAAGATTTTGTGAAGGACCAACGGATCATGCGCGTGCTTCAAATCCTGCTGGCCGCCGCCGCCCTGGCATTCGCCGGGCTTATCGTTTTCGCAATTGCTGACGGCTCGTTTTCCGAGGCCGGTACCTGGCTGACGTCCGAGCCATGGGGGCTTGTCACCCTTGCCGATCTCTATCTGGGCTTTGTCCTGTCCGCGCTGGTGATCTGGTGGTTCGAGCGGCGGCTCCCGGTTGCTCTGCTCTGGGTGCTGCCAATTCCCTTTCTGGGCAATGTCTGGACCGCGATCTGGTTTGTGTTCCGGCTGCCGCACTTGCGCGACAGACTGGCGCGCCGCTAGAGTACCACCCGACCCATTGCTTCGGTACGCGCCATTGTCGCGGTCAGGCGATGGGCTGGGGGAGACTGCATGGCGCAATTGACATTCATCATCGCGGACGATCATCCGCTCTTCAGAGGCGCGATGCGCCAGGCGCTGGGCGGGATCGATGCCAGCATCGACATCATGGAGGCTGGTGATCTCGAAGGCGCGCGCAAGCAGGCTGCGGCCAATCCCGATGCCGATCTGATCCTGCTCGATCTCACCATGCCCGGGGTCTCCGGGTTGTCCGGCCTGATTGCCTTCCGCGCCGAGTTTTCCAGCCTGCCTGTCGTCGTGGTTTCCGCCAGCGATGACCCGCCCACCATGCGCCGGGCGCTCGAACTCGGTGCATCGGGCTTTATCTCGAAATCGGCGAGCATCGAGGAGATCCGCGAAGGCGTGCGTACGGTTCTTGACGGAGGCGTCTGGACCCCACCAGGTGTGGATCTCGGTTCGGAACACGATCAGGAAATCGCGGGCCTCATCGCCCGTATCCAGACCCTGACACCGCAGCAGGGCAGGGTGTTGGGGATGCTGGCCGAAGGGCTGCTCAACAAGCAGATCGCCTATGAGCTCAGTGTTTCGGAGGCCACCATCAAGGCCCATGTTTCCGCAGTCCTGCAAAAACTCGGCGTCGACAGCCGCACCCAGGCGGTGATCCAGCTTTCGAAAATCGGCGCCGAAGTGCTGGGCCAGAACGAAAGTCCCTCAGCCTGATCAATCAGGAAGTCCTGTGCGCTACCTCGGGTGTGCAAAAGGCGCCTTATTCGGCTGCGCTTCGCCGGCTGATCATCACCTGATTGAGGAATGCCCTGAGAGCGGCTGGTTTGATCGGCTTGTTCTGAACCGCGATTCGCTCGGCCTCAGCCTCGGTCCGCACCTCGGGCGTGCGATCGGCGGTCACCAGCAGTGCCGGAATGTCCCTGTTCCAGATTTTCCGTGTTTCGATGATTGTTTCGATCCCGGTTCCGTCGTCCAGATGGTAGTCCGCGAAGATCGCATCCGGCGCTTCGACTGTTTTGGCAAGCTCACGGCTCGCTGTCATCGAGGGTGCCGCCAGGACCTCGCAGCCCCAGCCCGACAGCAGCATTGTCATCCCCTCGAGGATCTTCGATTCATTGTCGATGCAAAGCACCCTCAAGCCTTCGAGATTCACTCCCGCTTGCTCGCTGCCGCTGCGCCGCGGCGTGGCACTTAGCTTTTTGACATTGGTCTCGAGCGGCAGTTCGACCCGGAAACTGGTTCCTTTCCCCGCTTGCGAGGCGATATCCACGGAATGGTTGAGAACCCGGGCGATGCGATCCACGATCGAGAGCCCGAGGCCAAGCCCTGATGCCGTCCGCGCGCCTTCTTCGAGACGTGCAAATTCCCGGAACACGGTGCGGAACTTGCTTGAGGGAATCCCGATGCCCGTGTCGAAGACATAGATGAACGCCTTGCCGCCGCGCCGCCGCACGCCGACCAGAACCCGGCCGTGCCGTGTGTACTTGATCGCGTTGGAAACCAGATTCTGAATCAGGCGGCGCAGCAGGTTGGGGTCGGATCGGACATAGACACTGGTCGGCAAGACCGTGAATTCAAGGTTGTTCTCCCGTGCAACCGGTGCAAAGTCGGTCATCACCCGCAAGAGAAGATCGTTGAGGGGGAATGTTGCGATCTGTGGCTTCATCGCACCGGTATCGAGCCGTGACAGATCAAGAACCGCGCCCAATATCGTCTCCACGGATTCAAGCGACGAATCAATATTCTGCACCAGCTTGCGGTTCGCGGAATTGCCGATCCTTTCGACGAGCGTCGAGGAGTAGAGCCGGGCGGCGTTCAGCGGCTGCAGAATGTCGTGCCCGGCCGCGGCCAGGAACCGCGTCTTGCCGATGTTGGCTTCTTCCGCGGTCAGCTGCGCTTTTTCGAGTTCGCGGTTCACACGGGTCAGTTCGGCCGTCCGCTCGCTGACCCTTTGTTCCAGCGTCTCATTGGCCTGCTTGAGCGCCATGTCCGCAGCCACGCGCTCGGTGATGTCGGCATAGGTGGTCACGATGCCGCTGTCGGGCATCGGGTTGGAGCGGATTTCGATGATGCGCCGGTCCGGGCCGATGGTCAGCGAGAAGGTTTCGTCCATGATCAGGAAGCGCGCCAGTGCCGCCTGCTCCTCGCCGGGTTTGATGTCGCCGCGCGCAGCAAGAATGGCGATGATGCTTTCGAGCGGAAATCCGACTTGCCCGACATTTTCGGGCAGTTCCAGAAGCGCCCGGAACCGCTTGTTCCAGACCGTCAGCCGGTTGGAACTGTCGAACACGGTGATGCCCTGGTCCATCTGCCCGAGCGCGGTCTGAAGCAGGTCGCGGTTGTACTGAAGGGCCTCTGACGCCTCGTCGAGCAGTCGCGCCGTGTCGCCGGGCATGTCATCGGCCCGCTCGAAGAGCAGCGAGAGGACGAGCCTGGCCGAGGCCGAGCCGATGGCGCTGCCGAGCAATTGCTCGGCAAACCGCAACAGACCCATATCCGCCGGATCGTCATCCTTGATCCATCGTCCGATGGCGCGTTCATGCGAATGAAACGAGCGCTCGGTGCGCTCCTTGCCGAGATAGCGGCTGATCGTCTGCTTGAGATCGGCCACGGTGACCTTGGTCTTCCAGCTCCGGCCCGAATTGGTCAGCCGGCGGCTGTGAGGGATGAACACGGCCGACTGGATCCGCTCGATGGACTTGGGCCGCCGTGACAGCGAGCCGCCAACGTAAAGAAGGCAGTTTACCAGCAGGCTCAATACGACCGCGTTGAACAGCGGGTCTGACTGCGGTCCGGACGCACTCTGGGTTCCCGGGATGATGAAATCGAGAATGGCGACGGCGACATGGGTGTTGTCCGGCCCGCCGAGGCTCGGGACCATCAGCATGTAGGCCCAGATCGCGATGCCTCCAGTCAGCCCCGCAATCGCGCCGCGGGCATTGGCCTGCCGCCAGAACAGGCCGCCGAAAAAGGCCGGCGCCAGTTGCGCGATTGCGGCGAACGACAGCAATCCGATGGACGCCAGCCCCGCATTGATGTCCGCAGCACGGTAATAGGCAAATCCCAGGAGCAGGATTCCCACGATCGCCAGTCGGCGGATCAGAATGATCCGGCTTGAGAAATCGCCGCCATGGACGCGCCGGCTGCGGCGTCTGAGCACAACCGGGACGATGATGTCGTTGGACACCATGATGGCCACGGCAACCGAAGCGACGATCACCATCGCCGTCGCAGCGGAAAAGCCGCCGATAAAGGTGATCAGCGTAACCACCGGCATGTCGTTCGCCATCGGGACGGTCAGCACGAAAAGATCGCTCGCCTCGCCCGATCCGAACTGCAGCAGCCCCGCGATCGCCACCGGAAGAACGAAGATGTTGATCGCAATCAGGTATAGCGGCAGCAGCCACCCGGCGAGCCGGAGTTCACCAGGGGTCCTGTTTTCCACCACCGTCACATGGAACTGCCGCGGCAGCAGGATGATCGCGAACGCCGAGAGCACCACCAGCAGGACCCAGCGCTGAAGCGGGGTTTCGTGGCTGAGCGCCGCCATGACGTTCGCATTGTCGGTGGCGGCCTGCAGCAGGTCCCATGGCCCTTCGAAAAGCACGAAGACCACCGACAGGCCGATCAGCGTGAAGGCCAGAAGCTTGACGACGGATTCCATCGCGATTGCGAGTATCAGCCCGTCCTGATGTTCGGTGGCGTCGGTGTGCCGGGTTCCGAAGATGGCGGCGAAAGCGGCCAGCACCAGCGTGACGAAGAACGAGATGTCGGACAGGAAAAACGGCTCCGTCACCCGGCTGAGCTGTTCGGCATCGACCATCACCGCAACCGAGGAGGACACCGCCTTGAGCTGCAGCGCGATGTAGGGGATCGTGCCGATCACGGCGATCAGCGCAACCATGGCAGCCACCATCGGGCTCTTGCCATAGCGCGCGGCCATGAAGTCGGCGATCGAGGTGAGTTTCTCCGCCTTCGCCAGCGTGACGATACGCCTGAGAAGCGGCATGCCCACCGTAAACATCAGGATCGGCCCGATATAGATCGCGGAAAACTCGAGCCCGCGCGAGGCCGCAAGCCCGACGCCACCGAAATAGGTCCAGGACGTACAATAGATTGCGAGGCTCAGCGCATAGATGATCGGTCGCCCGGCGGTCCGGCGAAGCCGCTGACGCGTTGATCGGTCGCCATAGGTCGCGATGGCGAACAGCATCAGCAAATAGAAAAGCGCCGATCCGAAAACCAGCCAGCCGGGCATCATCTTGGCAACGCTCCTCCCATCCTCAGCACTTCAGCATAAAGCCATGCGCCATATCCACAAGACAGCCTTTGGTGGCAGGGTCGGGGAATCCCGGACGATTCAGGCTCTCGATAAACCCGTGGATTGTGATAGGAGAAAAATGGCCTGAGGGGAGGCGCGCGCCCGGGCCACGGACATTTGATCGCGCAGCCTGGAGACAAAAGACATGTTGAACGAGTTCAAGTCCTTTATCGCCAAGGGCAATGTCATGGACCTTGCCGTTGGCGTCATTATCGGAGGCGCTTTCGGCCTGATCGTCAAGTCGCTCACCGACGACATCATCATGCCGATCGTCGGCGCGATATTCGGTGGCTTCGATTTCTCGAATTTCTTTGTCCCGCTCGCCGAAGGCGTCTCTGCGACCACGCTGGAGGCTGCGCGCGAACAGGGGGCGGTGCTGGCCTACGGCAATTTCATCACCGTCCTGATCAACTTTCTCATTCTCGCCTGGATTATCTTCCTGATGGTCAAGGGCGTGAATTCGCTGCGCCGGAAGGAAGAGGCGGTTCCCGACAAGCCGGCTCCGCCGCCGGTGGAAGTCGCGCTGCTGACCGAAATCCGCGACCTTCTGAAGAAGTGACTTGTTGAACAAGTGACTTGGGCACCCGCCGGACAGGGTTCGGCGGGCCGAAATCATGGGTCAGATCCGCGTGTGACTTCCAGACGATGCGGGTCGGCCACGCATTGGTCTTGGGAGCGATCCGCGCCGTTTTCACGTATCAGAAAAAACGATGAATCCATCAGGTCGGTCAAGATGTCATCCGCGCGAAATTTCGTTACAAGCGGCTGATGACGGAGTGCACCATGAACCAGTTTGACAGCCTTAGCCGCCGCGCCATCGAGGCTCCTGAAAGCGGGATCGTCGCCGTGGTCAATCACGGCCGGCTGAAGCCCGGCCTGATCCCGCTCTGGGCCGGGGAAGGCGATGAGCCGACGCCGGACTTCATCGCCAGGCCCGCCGCCGATGCGCTGATGGCCGGGGAGACGTTCTACACTTGGCAGCGCGGCATTCCTGATTTGCGCCAGGCGCTTGCCGATTACCATGCGAAGCATTTCGGCAAACAGTTGCCGCTCGATGCGTTTTGCGTCACCGGCTCGGGCATGCAGGCCATCAAGATCGCCATCGAGGCGGTGGTCGATCCCGGCGACGAAGTCATTCATCTGTCTCCCGCCTGGCCCAATTTTTCCGCGGCGTTGCGGCTTTCGGGCGGCGTTCCGATCGCTGCCGAACTCGACTATGCGGAAGGCCGCTGGAGCCTCGATCCGGACCGCATCGCCTCGCTGATCACGCCGCGGACCCGGGCGCTGTTCATCAACACGCCTTCCAATCCGACCGGCTGGACCGCAACGATCGAGGACCTCACGGCAATCCTGGATCTGGCCCGCAAGCATGGTTTGTGGATCATCGCGGACGAAATTTACACGCGGTTCTTCTACGCCGGCGGTCGCGCACCGTCTTTCCTCGACCTTATGGAGGATGAAGACCGCATCCTCTTCGTCAACACGTTCTCGAAGAACTGGTCGATGACCGGCTGGCGGGTCGGCTGGATCGTGGCGCCCCCTTCCATCATCCAGGTTCTGGAAAACTCGGTGCAGTACCAGACTTCCGGCGTGGCGCAGTTCATGCAGAAGGGCGCTCTTGCCGCGATCGTCCAGGGCGAGGATCACGTCGAGGCGCAGGTGGCAAAGGCCGCCAGGGCGCGCGACCTGTTCTGCGATGCGCTGACGAGCACCAACCGGGTTGTCACGCAGAAGCCCGACGGCGCGTTCTATGCCTTCTTCAGGATCGACGGCATTACCGACACAAGGGCGGCCGCGATCGACATCGTCGACAAGGCCGGTGTCGGCCTTGCGCCCGGGACCGCGTTTGATCGCGGCGGCGCGCAATTCCTGCGTGCCTGTTTCCTGAGACGTCTCGACCATGTCGAGGAGGCGGCAGGACGGTTGGCATCCTATATCTCGTCGCTCTGAATGACGCGGTCCCGCGGCCGCGGGGCAATTGAAGTCTCAAGGCCTTGATGGTGATATTCAGGCTTTCTTGAAACTTCGGGCGCATGCTGCCCCTTTGACGATTCGATAGGGGCGACGGCATGGCGGTTCTGGTCACCGGCGGAGCAGGATACATCGGCAGCCACATGGTCTGGGCGCTGGTCGATGCCGGCGAGGACGTGGTAGTGGTGGACCGGCTGTCCAGCGGCTTCGCCTGGGCGGTGGCGCCGGAGGCGAAACTCGTCGAGGCCGATATCGCCGATTGCGACGCAATCGGCGATATCATGCGCACCCATGATGTGGACTCGATCGTTCACTTCGCCGGCTCTATTTCCGTCCCCGAATCGCTTGCCGATCCGATGACCTATTATCAGAACAACACGGTCAATTCTCACGGTCTGATCCGAACCGCGATCGCGAGCGGCGTGAAGAAATTCGTCTTCTCCTCCACCGCCGCCGTCTACGGAACGCCGGATGATGACAATCCGGTCGCCGAGAGCGCGCCGCTCAGGCCACAGTCACCCTATGGCACCTCCAAGCTGATGACGGAGATGATGCTGGCCGACACTGCCGCAGCCCATGATTTCCGCTATGTCGCGTTGCGCTATTTCAACGTCTCGGGAGCCGATCCACTGGGACGTACGGGGCAATCGACCGTCGGCGCAATCAATCTGATCAAGGTCGCCACCGAGACGGCTCTGGGAAAACGGGACGCGATCGAGATTTTCGGCACCGACTATCCGACGCGTGACGGCACCTGTATTCGTGACTTCATCCACGTCACCGATCTCGTCGCGGCGCATGTCGATGCTCTCGGCTATCTTCGCGATGGCGGTCAAAGCCTGGTCGCCAATTGCGGTTACGGCCGTGGCTACACCATACGCGAAGTGCTCGATGCCGTCCGGCGGGTGAGTGGCCGTGACTTCGAGGTGCGGCTCGGCGCCCGCCGGGAAGGCGACATCGTCACCTCGATCGCCGATTCCGCCCGCGCCCGCCAGGTTCTCGGCTGGCAGCCGCGCCACGACGACCTCGACGAAATCGTCCGCAGCGCCCTTGCCTGGGAAGACCACCTGCGCCGCAGGAATCATATGTAATTGAAACGGTCTCGATCTTAGCGGCAGGTGAAGGGATGTCACCACAGGGCCGGGCCACAGGATCGCTCATCTGCGCACAACGTCGCTGACCTAACGGAAGAATCACTGTTGACAATTGAACTGGTGCTGCCGGAGAGATTTGAACTCTCGACCTCTCCCTTACCAAGGGAGTGCTCTACCCCTGAGCTACGGCAGCCCTTTGCTTCGGCCCTCAAGCGGCGATGGTCCGCCGCTTCGGGTTCGCGCGCTTTCGATCCCTGATGAAAGGCTCCGAACGCCAGAAGCGGCCCGCTATTGCCACAGGTTTTCCATGAGCGCAAGCCACAAACGGGCAATTGTCGACGCGGGGTCTCAAATGCTTGAGCCCGGTGCCGCCGCGAAGCCGTACTGCGGGCTTCACCGACGGTGGTTTTTGCGCTAATCCGGTGCAATCATGACCGGAAAAGAAGATGTGCAAAAGAAAACCGAGGCAGAGCGTCAGGCGGCATTGAAGGCCGAGCGGCTCGCCGCCAAGCTTCGCGCCAATCTGCAGCGCCGAAAGGCGCAGAACCGCGCGCGCAGGGAAGGCGCCGCCGACGACACGGAAGGTCTACCTGCCGCCCGGCGCCGGGACAAGGCGGACGACTGATCGTTCCACGCATTCGGGCCGCGGATTAACCGCCCCACAGTCCTCTTGTTGCCGTATTCCGCCGGATGATCTAAGACCGCCGGGAAATTCCGGGAGCGGCGGCGGCCCCAACATTCGAGGGCCGCGGTCAGGCCGTATCACAACCCAAGAGGACAGCATGGATCGTATCAGGATCGTTGGCGGCAACCCGCTCAATGGGGTTATTCCGATTTCCGGCGCCAAGAACGCGGCGCTGCCCTTGATGATCGCGTCTCTTCTGACCGACGACACGCTCACGCTTGAAAACCTGCCGCATCTCGCCGATGTCGAGCAGTTGCAGCGCATACTCGGCAATCACGGTGTCGATATCGGCGTCGTCGGCCGCCGCGAGCGGCAGGGCGAGACCTACGCCCGAACCGTGCATTTTACCGCCCGGACGATTGTCGACACCACCGCGCCCTACGAACTCGTGTCCAAGATGCGCGCCAGTTTCTGGGTGATCGGCCCGCTTCTGGCACGCATGGGAGAGGCACGGGTGTCGCTGCCCGGGGGCTGCGCCATCGGCACCCGTCCTGTGGATCTTTTCATCGACGGGCTCGAACATCTCGGCGCCGAGATCGAGATTGAAAACGGCTACATCAATGCCCGTGCGCCGAAGGGCCTCATCGGCGGCCGCTACGTCTTTCCCAAGGTTTCGGTCGGCGCCACGCATGTGTTGATGATGGCGGCAACGCTCGCCAAGGGGCAGACGGTGATCGAAAACGCCGCGCGCGAGCCCGAAGTTGCCGATCTTGCCAAGTGCCTGACCGCCATGGGCGCAAAGATCTCGGGGGCGGGCACCTCAACGCTTGTGATCGACGGTGTGGCCTCGCTCTCCGGCGCCCGGCACAAGGTGCTGCCGGACCGGATCGAAACCGGGACCTACGCCATGGCGGTGGCCATGACCGGTGGCGATGTGTTGCTTGAGAACACGTCCATGGACCTGCTCGAAAACGCACTTCTTGCCGTCAGCCGTGCTGGCGTGGACATTCAGTCCGAGGCCGATGGCATCAGGGTCCGGCGCAACGGCAACGGCATCCTGCCCGTCGATGTCACGACCGATCCGTTTCCGGGGTTCCCGACCGATCTCCAGGCCCAGTTCATGGGGTTGATGACCCGCGCCGACGGCGTGTCGCACATCACCGAAACCATTTTCGAGAACCGTTTCATGCATGTTCAGGAACTGGCTCGTCTTGGCGCGAAGATCTCGCTGTCGGGCCAGACCGCGACCGTGACGGGTGTGCCCCAGCTCCGTGGCGCGCCGGTCATGGCGACGGATCTGCGCGCCTCGGTGTCGCTGGTGATTGCCGGGCTTGCTGCCGAGGGCGAAACCCTCGTCAACCGGGTCTATCACCTCGATCGCGGTTTCGAGCGGCTTGAGGAAAAACTCAACAATTGCGGCGCCGAGGTCGAACGCATCAGCGGCTGATTCAGGGATTGGCGGCGTCCGGCCCTTTTCCTCGGAATGGCGTGATGGCCGCTGCCACGGACCGGGTCGCGTCCGGCATTTCGTCAGTCCGTCAGCGGGTTCCCCCTCGACCGCCTTTCGCCGCATTGCGCATTGCCGTCCGGCTCCCTACCTTGCAATGCAACACGCCATTGCGCAAACCGTGGCACCAGAGGCCGCACACAGTATTTTTTCGAGGATTCCATGAGCAGTCTCAAACTGATCGCGCTTGACGAAACCGATCTGGCAGTCATTTCCGCGTGCCTGCAGGATGCGGTGTTCAAGACCACAGATGCCGACTTTCACGGCAAGGACCGGACGTTCACCCTGGAAGCCAATCGCTTTGTCTGGGAAGAACGCGGGGCCAAGACCAATGAGCGCCGCCGTAGCGTGCTCGCCGTCAAGCAGGTGGGTGGCGTGCGTTCGCGCGGAATCAATCTCAAGGACTCTGACGCGGTTCACGCGCTGCTTGCCGTGCGTTTCGCTCCGGGTGAAGAAGCGCCCGCCGGGGCCATCGAACTGGTGCTGTCCGGCGGAGCCGTCGTCCGGCTTGAGGTCGATTGCATAGAGGTGCAGCTTGCCGATGTCGGCGGCGGCTGGGAAACCAAGTTCCGTCCGCGCCACCCGGTCGGCGGTTGAGTTTTCATTGTTCTTGAATTGAAGGGGCAGGGGATTGGTGCTGAGACTTTCATATGGCGAACCGGATTTCGAGGCCCGTTTCGCCGCGTTCCTGACCACCAAGCGTGAAGTTTCCGAGGACGTCGAAACCGATGTCCGGGCTATCATCCGTGAGGTCCGTGGGCGCGGTGACGAAGCGTTGCATGACTTCAGCCTGCGTTTCGATGGTCTCGACACCCGCCAGGCCGGACTTGCCGTCACCGCCGAGGAGGTCGAGGCCGCCCATGCCGCTGTCGATCCCGATGTGATTTCGGCACTGCAACTGGCGCATGACCGGATCGCAAGTCACCACGCCAGGCAGATGCCGCGCGATGATCATTACACCGATGCACTCGGGGTGGAACTCGGCTCGCGCTGGACCGCGATCGAAGCCGTGGGCCTCTACGTGCCGGGCGGAACCGCCAGCTATCCCAGTTCGGTGCTGATGAACGCCGTTCCGGCGAAGGTAGCCGGGGTTGAGCGGATCGTCATGGTCGTGCCGGCGCGCGAAGGCGCACTCAATCCCGTGGTGCTTGCGGCCGCGAAGATAGCCGGTGTCGACGAGATCTACCGTATCGGCGGCGCGCAGGCCGTTGCAGCCCTCGCCTATGGTACGGAAACGATCGCGCCCGTGGCCAAGATTGTCGGCCCGGGCAACGCTTGGGTTGCCGCCGCCAAGCGACAGGTCTTCGGAACCGTCGGGATCGACATGATCGCCGGCCCGTCCGAGGTGCTGGTCATCGCAGACGCCGACAACAATCCCGACTGGATCGCCGCCGACCTTCTGGCCCAGGCGGAACACGATGTCGGTGCCCAATCGATCCTGATGACCGATGACGAGGCCTTCGCGGAGGACGTGATCTCGGCGGTCGAGCGCCAGCTGTCCACGCTCGGAAGGGCCGACACGGCGCGCCGGAGCTGGGCCGAATTCGGCGCAGTCATTCTGCTGCCGGACTGGGACACCGCGATCCCGCTCGCCAACCGGATCGCCGCCGAACATCTCGAGATTGCCACCGCCGACGCCGAAGCGCTCGCAGGCCGGATCCGCAATGCCGGCGCAATTTTCCTCGGTCGGCACACCCCCGAAGTGATCGGCGATTATGTCGGCGGTTCCAACCATGTGCTGCCCACGGCCCGCTCGGCGCGCTTTTCCTCTGGCCTATCGGTGCTCGACTATGTCAAGCGCACCTCGGTGCTCAAGCTCGGTCCCGAACAGTTGCAGTCGCTTGGCTCGGCTGCCATAACATTGGCAGGTGCGGAGGGCCTTGATGCCCACGCCCGCTCGGTGTCGATCCGGATGAACCGCCGCGAGGGGAGTTAGAAGGCCGCATGACGACGTCGGACACGCAAAGGCTCTCGGACGTCGTTCTCGACGAGACCATCGGGCGCGCAACGCCCGATGTCGAGCATGAGCGGGCTGTCGCTATATTCGACCTGATCGAGGAAAACAGCTTCGAACCGGTCGGTCATAACAAGGGCCCCTACAAGCTCAAGCTCTCGCTGATCGATTCCAAGCTGGTGTTTTCGATCTCCAGCCAGTCCGACGAGGGCGTCGCCACTCATATCCTGTCGCTCACGCCTTTCCGGAGGATCGTGAAGGACTACTTCATGATCTGCGAGAGCTACTACGAGGCGATCCGCTCGTCGACGCCGAGCCAGATCGAAGCCATCGATATGGGGCGGCGCGGGATCCACAACGAGGGATCCCAGACCCTGATGGACAGGCTGGAGGGCAAGATCAACATGGATTTCGATACCGCCCGGCGCTTGTTCACGCTCGTCTGCGTGCTGCACTGGCGCGGTTAGGGCGTCATGGCGGACCCGGCGTCTGTTTCCGCCAGATCAGCGCCCGGGGCGGTGCTGTTCGTTTGCGGCATGAATGCCATCCGTTCGCCGATGGCGGAAGCCATCGCCCGGTCGCTGCTGCCGCAGGGAACCTATGTCGCCTCGGCGGGTGTGCGGCCAGGAGAGCGCGACCCGTTTGTCGACACGGTTTTGGATGAAATCGGACTGACGCTTGGCAACCGGCAGCCGCAGGGGCTCGACGAGCTGGAAGACGACTATTTCGATCTGATCGTGACGCTGGCGCCGGAAGCCCATCACCAGGCGCTGGAACTCACGCGCAGCAACGCCGTTGACGTTGTTTATTGGCCGACGCCAGATCCGACGGTTGCCACCGGCACACGCGAGCGAATTCTCGATGCCTATCGCGAGGTGCGTGACATGCTGGCCCGCCGCATCCGAGAGGGCCTCGCCGGGCAGTGATGAACGGCGCGCAATCTATTGTGTTCACAAAGCGCGAGTCTTTGTGTAGGTTCCGGCAAAATTCGGGGCGGGGCATTCTGCGCCCGCCCATTTGAAGAAAGACAGACACTGAATGGCGAAAGAAGAAGTTCTTGAATTTCCTGGCGTGGTGACCGAATTGCTGCCGAACGCGACCTTTAGGGTCAAGCTCGAGAACGAGCACGAGATCATCGCCCACACGGCCGGCCGGATGCGCAAGAACCGCATCCGCGTGCTTGCCGGAGACAAGGTGCTTGTGGAAATGACACCTTACGACCTGACCAAGGGCCGCATCACCTATCGCTTCAAATAGGCGAGGGGTGTGACGCCATCTCATGGTCCGCTCGCAAAAACTGATCCTCGCCTCCGGTTCTCCGCGCAGGCTTGAACTGCTCGCCCAGGCCGGTATTGAGCCTGACCGGCTGATGCCGATGGATCTCGACGAGACCCCCCAGCGCTCCGAGCATCCGCGCTCGCTCGCCCGCCGCCTTTCGCGCGAAAAGGGCGAAGCGGCACTTGCGGTCGTGCGCGATGACCCCGCCTGGCGCGGCGCCCACATCCTGGCCGCCGACACCGTGGTTTCGGTTGGGCGGCGCATACTGCCCAAGGCGGAGCAGATCGACGAGGCCTCGAACGCGCTCTATCTTCTTTCGGGCCGCAATCACCGGGTCTTCACCGGCGTTTGCCTGGTCACGCCCGATCGCACCATTCGCCAGAAGATCATCGAGACGCGTGTGCGCTTCAAGCGCCTGTCGACCACCGAGATCGAAAGCTACCTGGCTTCCGGCCAGTGGCGCGGAAAGGCTGGCGGCTACGCCATCCAGGGCCTGGCCGGCACCTTCGTGGTCAAGCTGGTCGGCTCCTACACCAATGTCGTCGGCCTGCCGCTTTATGAAACCGTGGCGTTGCTCACAGGCGAAGGCTACGACGTTCACTTCAAATGGCTGGAGGGGTGATGCCCGCCGACCCTAAAGTCACGCCGCTCAGAAAGCCGCAGCCTTGCCCCGAGTGCAAGCGGCCTTCGACCCGCGAAAGCTATCCGTTCTGCTCCGAGCGTTGCCGCAACATCGATCTGAACCGCTGGCTTTCGGGCAGCTATGCCATCCCGGTGAGCGAGGTCGAAGACAACCAGGATGATGATTTCGACGACCGGGGCTGACGCCCGGCGTTGGGCTCTGGCGATCTGCACGGCAAAAACTGCTTTGAAAACAGTCCCTTGAAGCAGCGGCGCTGCCCGTCTGGCGTGCGGAGACCGCGCCGGAAGCAGGGAATTGCCGTTGCTGTCAAAAAAGCGTCAAAAGGGTGCTGGACAGCGCCTTTCAAGATGCTATAACCCGCTCGCTTCCGGCGGAAAATTGTCGCCTCGAAGCTCCGCGAAGCCGAACGCCGGCTCCGGAACAGTGCCCGGATAGCTCAGTTGGTAGAGCAGCGGATTGAAAATCCGCGTGTCGGTGGTTCAAATCCGCCTCCGGGCACCACTCTTTTTTTCAGAACGGATAAGTCATCGCGCAGAACAATTTGCGGCGGGACAAGCCATCGATGCCCGTTGCCAGATACCAGATCTTTGCGCCTTTGGCCGAGGCACGCGGCAGTTGCCCGGTTGGCAATTCATCACGGGCCTTCATAGGGCGTGCCCGAGGCAGCGGGCAAATTCTCACTCTGTTTGGGCGTCAGTTTCTTTTTCATGATGTCAAAATAGGATTGCAACGTCCGATTGTCGGGGTATGGTTTGAGAAATCATTGCAGGGTTTGTCGATGGAAAACAAAAAGTCAAAATTTGATCTTCCAATGACCTACTCCGGTTTGTTGGATGACGTAGTTTATCGACATAAAATAACAGAAGAGGTTGATGCCGATTTTTTCAATCGGTCTATTTTAAGAAACATATTTTTCTCTGGCAGAATATACCTGAACGATGGTTATCTAGTTAACCATCCTTCGTCTTTGCAGCAACTTTTCAACGAGGATAGTGTTTTGAGGATGATGGTTCGCCAGAACTTCATCAAGGTTTTGGTACGGCAGCCCGATCCAGATTCTTTTGCGCGGAATCCAGAGCGTATGGCAGAGAAAGGCATACTGACCTTCCAACGCTTGGTGGATCGGACCGATTGGCCTGAGATGCGTCGGAAGTTATATCACTGGGCGGATGGGCTGTACCAATATGACATGCTAGAACCATGGCCTGATTTTCAAATACACAACGGTTTTAAAAAGCTTTTTTCGCGGATATTCGACAAGGAGTTGGAAGACCTTGGCTTAACAGGCTTTGGAGACCAGAACCTCGCGATATTTGAAGCTCGCTACGTTGAGCATCCGGCGAATGAAAACGGACCACGCACTGCTGCAGAGGAAGCAGTATTGAGCATGGAGAGCGAAGGCAAGATAACATCAAATGATGTGAAGAGGCTGATGAATATAGCTAACCAGTGTTATCATTACAATTTCGCTATGTGCCTAACAAAAGCTTCTGGTAAAACCGTGATCGCTGACACCACAATTGGTTCTGCATTTGAAGATATTCTAAACTTTGATCAATCGGTTGAAGCTGAAATTGCGAACATGCCTGTAGTATCAATTCCAAGAGGCTTTCCAGTTAACGACGGTTCTATATTCGGCACCATGCTCGATCCCGGTAGCGATTTGAATGGCGCAAAACATGACTTTCTCCAGTCGATTGATCTTGTGTTTGGATCTGAAACACAGCGCTCGGCGAAAGACATCATTGATGATGTGAATTCCGCTTCTGAGCGTTACCAAAGCTATCTGGTGGAACATTTCGCTGATCGCGTAGGAATAAAAGATTGGGCGCCAAAGACTAACGCTATTATTAATTTTGGTCTAGGCAAGATTGGCGGAGCCTTCGGTGCGGACAACGCCATGCTTGCGGCCAATTTAGCGACCAGTGGTAGAGCCTCCTCCTTTATCCATAAGCTTACTAGGCCCATCAGAAAAAGAGCGCTAGAGGTCGCCTTTAATCCCGATGCTGGTCTGCGCGATGATTTCATTTTTCGGGTCGGAGAAATAAGGCCGCGTTTCGCTTCCTTGGCATTCAATAGTGACGCAGTTGCTGATCATACCTCGGATATACCTAGGATTGTGGCTTGATTTGAAGCTTGTTGGGTGCTGAAGGGGAGCCAAAATCGCTGCACTCAGATGAGATTGTTTAAAGGCCTACGAAAGGAGGAGCAGACCCGATCTCAATTGATTCAATGAAGTGGCGAAATGATTTGACTTCGTCTGAGCCGATTCTCAAAGAAACCTCCGCTGATTGAACATTCGCGTGTCGGTGGTTCAAATCCGCCCGCAGGCACCACTCAATCCCACTTCGGGGAAGTCTCTTGATCCAGTGAGCCCTTGCCCTCGGAGGCTCTCATTGGATAGCTTCCGCCCCATGTCCCCGCAAAGTCACGATCTCCCCGTTTTCTATTCCTTCCGTCGCTGCCCCTATGCCATCCGCGCGCGGCTCGCGATTGCCGTCTCCGGGATCGGCGTGGAGCTGCGCGAGGTCGTTTTGCGCGACAAGCCGCAGGCCTTTCTCGACGCCTCACCGAGCGGCACGGTCCCCTGTCTCGTCATTGCGGGCCAGTCGGAAAATGGTGCGGAGACCGTCGCTGGCATTGAGCCCGAGCCGCTGGTGATAGACGAAAGCCTCGACATCATGATCTGGGCGCTTGAGCATAACGATCCGGAAGCCTGGCTCGACATGCCTGACGCGGGTCACGAATGGATCGCGCGTTGCGACGGGCCGTTCAAGCGGGCGCTCGACCGGACCAAATACGCGCCGCGCTACCCGGATGCGGACCCCGAAGTCGAGCGCGATCGGGCGCATGGCTTCCTGTCGGATCTCGATTCGGTTCTGGATGGTGAGTGGATCTTTGGCCGGCCCACTTTGGCGGATTTTGCCATCCTGCCGTTTGTGCGGCAGTTTGCCTTTGTCGACAAGCAGCGCTTCGATGCCGAGCCATGGCCACGGCTGCAGCGCTGGCTGGAGCGGTTTCTGGGGACACCGCGTTTTGAGAGTGTGATGCGCAAATACCCCAAATGGCATGACGGCGACACGCCGACGCCATTTCCCTGACGGCGTCAGGAACCGGGTACTGCTGCAACGACGCTTGAACCGGCTCAGAAAACCGGTGTCTGGCGTGTCCGTGTATCGCTTTTGTAAAGAAGCAGCGAGAAGCAGGCGAGGGTGGCTGTTGCGATTGCGATCGCGCCAATTCCGAGAACGGTCATGTCTCTATTCCTGGTGACTTCATTGTCATCGACTGGGCGTTTTCTGCCACAGTCAACTTGCCTGAAACTGACCTGGCGGGACCCCAAAATATGGTCAGAAATAGTTTAACAGTGGTTGTAGTTTGTTAACCTTCAGGCAAGGATTAAAACGTAAAAATCGTGCACTCGTCGGATTGTGGCTGTATGGGGATTCTCCAGGAGCACAAAGGCATGATGCCGCTTCGATGAACCGGACCGAGCGCCGGATCCTTCCAAGATCAATGTATGCCGGGTACTGCCCGGGCTGACGGCTGGTTCAGGCGGCTCTGCTGCGTGCCCGACCGCCTTGCCCGCGCAGGCAACGCCCGTAGAGCCGGAAATCGCCGGGGTTCTTTGCCGGCAAGATGGGGTTAACAGCGTGGGGAATGTCCAGGCAAGGATAAGGGATGCGGCGGCCGCTGACGGCCTGCGCGCGCGCCTTGACCTGACAGCGCTCGACAACGAGGGCTGCGAGCGCCTGCGCGCCATTCGTCCGCTGATCGAGGCCGAGTCGCGCATTGCCCTTTCCGCCTTTTTCGAACGGCTGCAGAACACGCCTGAAATCGCCAACCTGTTTTCATCCGCCCGTCAGGTCGACCGTCTCGAGGAACTCGAGGCGCAGCACTGGTCCATCCTTGCCGATGGCCGCTTCGACGGACTTTACGTTGATCGCTCGGTCATTCTTGGCCAGGTCCGGCAGCGCATAGGGCTTGATGCCGGCTGGTCCATCGGTGGCCATGCCATGGTCCTGGAGCGCGTTATCCGCCGCCTGGTCGAAGAAAGCCCCGGTGGTATCCTGAAGCGTTTTGCAAGGCGCGCCGACCGCGATCTGCTGGCCGACCGGCTGGTTGATGTGGTCAAGGCGGCGCTGATCGATATCGACATGCAGGTTTCTCACCGCTTGCGGGACCAGGCCGGCACTCTTGCGCAGCTTCGCGAAGAGGAGGTGGCCGGCGCACGCGATTTGGTCGAGAGCACACTGGGCACAGCGCTTGCCAAATTGGCCGATGGCGATCTGTCCGTCCGCATCGATCCCGATGGCATTGAAGCCCACCGCCAGACCGCCGAGCACTTCAACCAGGCCGTCGGCGCCATGGAAACCCTCGTAAATACGTCCGCCAGCCGGCTGGAGCAGGCCGAAACGCTCGCCCGCCGCATGGCTGATGATCTCGAATCAGTCCGCGTGGAGATCGAGCAGCAGGGCAACGCCCTGGGTGAGCGGCACTCCGATCTTGGCGAAGTGGCGCTCCGCATTCGCGCAAGCGCCGAGACCGCCCGCCAGGCCGAGAACCTGATTTCCCGCGCGCGCCAAAGCGCGGAAGACGGCGACCGGGTTGTCGAAAACGCCATCGATGCGATGGCCGGCGTTGAAAACTCAGCCGAGCAGATCGGCAAGATCATCTCTGTCATCGACGAAATTGCATTTCAGACCAATCTGCTGGCGCTCAACGCCGGCATAGAGGCTGCGCGCGCTGGCGACGCCGGTCGCGGCTTCGCCGTGGTGGCAACCGAGGTCCGGGCTCTGGCCCAGCGCTCTGCCGGTGCAGCAAGCGAGATCAAGGATCTTGTTTCAGAAGCCAAAACCCAGGTTGGTCGCGGTGTTGAGCTGGTCGACAGAACCCGTTCGGCAATCTCGGGTCTGGTTGAGCAGGTCGGCGAGATCTCCAGATCGGTCGCCAACGTCACCCAGCAATCGGAAACCGAAGCTTCAAACATTTCCGCTTCGGTCGAAGCTCTGGGCGATGCTGCAAGCCATGTGTCCTCCGGCGGATCGCGGTTTGCTTCGGTCGCAGATACCGGGGCGGACCTGCAACTTCTGATCACCGAGCTTGGCGAGCAGATCCGTCTGCACCGGCGCAGCCGGAATACGGGGTTCGAAACGGTCGAGATTTCCAGTGCCGCAACTCCGGCGCCCGCGGGCCACGGACAGACCTCGTTCCGGAGGGCCGGGTAATGAAACATCACACGCATGCGGCCGCGGTCTTCGTCCCGGTCACGAATATCAAGAAGGAATACCGATATGCCGTCTGCTGACGTTGCCACGAAAGTCCTGAAGCTACCGGAGGTGCTCGACCTCAATGCCGCAAGCAGGCTCCATGAGCAGGTCCTCTCCCACAAGGGCGAGAACCTCGAGCTTGATGCATCCCACGTCAATCGCGTCGGCGCCCAGTGCATGCAGATCCTCTTGTCCGCAGCGCAGAGCTGGCAGGCCGACAAGCAGAGCTTCAAGGTTGTCGAAGCCTCCGATGCATACATCAAGACACTGCAATTGCTGGGAATTTCCGATGAGTCCCTGCTGCCAAAGGAGATGCAGAAATGAAAAAGAAGGTTCTCACGGTCGATGACTCAAGAACCATCCGCAACATGTTGCTGGTGACCTTGAACAATGCCGGATTTGAAACTGTTCAGGCCGAGGACGGTGTCGAAGGCCTCGAGGTTCTCGAGGAAAGCGATCCCGATGTCATAGTCACCGACATCAACATGCCGCGGCTCGATGGCTTCGGTTTTATCGAGGGCGTCCGCCAGAACGATCGCTATCGCGCGATCCCTATCCTGGTGCTGACCACCGAAAGCGACGCGGAAAAGAAGAACCGTGCGCGCGAAGCCGGAGCAACCGGCTGGATCGTCAAGCCCTTCGACCCTTCCAAGCTGATCGCAGCGATCGAGCGTGTAACCGCCTGACAGGATCTGTCCCATGGATATGAATGAAATCAAGGAGATCTTTTTCCAGGAATGCGAAGAACAACTCGCGGAACTGGAATCTGGTCTGCTCGCCCTCAATGACGGTGAAACCGATCCGGAGACAGTCAACGCTGTTTTCCGTGCGGTCCACTCTATCAAGGGGGGCGCGGGAGCGTTTGGCCTTGACGATCTCGTTGGCTTTGCTCACGTTTTCGAGACCACACTTGATTGCGTTCGATCCGGCAAGATCAATGTCTCCCCGGAACTGATGAAGGTGATGTTGCGCTCCGCCGACGTTCTGGCGGATTTGACCGCGGCGTCCCGCGATGGCGGCAGCATCGACCCGTCGCGCAGCGCGGGTCTGGTTGCCGAACTCGAGGCGTTCGCCAAGGGTCAGCCGCTTCCTTCCGGCGGCGCTGCACCCGCGTCCGCGCCGGCGGAAGCCGCACCGCCAGCCGAAGTAGATGCTCCGGAACCTGCGCCGGAAACGCCGGCGCCCACCGACGAAAGCGGTTTCCAGCCGGTGCCGTTCAGCTTTGACGAATTCAGCGACGAGGACGCTGCTGCCGGCGAGGAAGACAGCGCCGGCAAATCGATTTTCACGGTTCGCTTCCGGCCCCGCTCGGATCTTTATGCCAAGGGCAACGAAGCGGTCCTGCTACTGCGCGAACTCAGCAAGGTCGGGTCCTTGCATGTCCGTTGCGAAACGTCCGATCTGCCAAGCATCGATCAGCTCGACCCGGAAGGCGCCTATTTTTCCTGGCTGATCCGTGTGGAAACAGACAAGGACGAAGAGGCGATCCACCAGATTTTCGAATTTGCCGAGTGGGACTGCACGCTCGAGATTACCGCGGGCGCGGACGAAGAGGCGTTTGGCGCCCTGTCCCCCGAGGGTGCAGATCAGCCGATGGCGCCTGTCCCATTCGACCTGTCCATGCTTGATGAAGCTCCCGCAGTGGCTCCCGGCGAAGAGCCCGCTGGAGAAGCCGCCGCTGAGCCTGAGCCGGCTGCAGCCGCGCCTGCGGCCGCTGAAGAGGCTCCGGTCGCTCCCGCGAACCTGCCGCGCGCCGCCAAGGCGATCGCAGCTGAGGCAGAAAAGAAGGAGACAACCGCAGCGGCTGTCCCTGCAGCACCTCAAACCATTCGCGTGGACCTCGACAGGGTCGATCGCCTGATCAACCTGGTCGGCGAACTTGTCATCAACCAAGCGATGCTCGCCCAGAGCGTTGTCGAGAATGAAACCGGCGGCACTTCGGCGATCAACCTCGGTCTCGAAGAACTCCAGCAACTGACCCGGGAAATCCAGGACAGCGTGATGGCCATCCGCGCCCAGCCGGTCAAGCCGGTGTTCCAGCGCATGGGCCGTATCGTCCGCGAAATTGCCGACATGACCGGCAAGAGTGTCCGTCTGGTCACCGAAGGGGAAAACACCGAGGTCGACAAGACGGTTATCGACAAGCTGGCCGAACCTCTCACCCACATGATCCGCAACGCGGTCGACCACGGCCTCGAAACCCCGGAGAAACGCACGGCACTCGGCAAGAACGCGGAAGGCGTGCTGAAACTGAGCGCAAAGCACCGTTCGGGCCGGATCGTGATCGAAATCGCCGACGACGGTGCGGGCATCAACCGCGAAAGGGTTCGTGCCAAGGCCATCGAGAACGGCCTGATCACCGCGGACACAAATCTGAGCGACGAGGAGATCGACAACCTGATCTTCCATCCGGGTTTCTCGACTGCCGAAAAGCTGTCCGACATCTCGGGTCGCGGCGTCGGCATGGATGTGGTCAAGCGCTCGATCCAGTCGCTCGGCGGTCGGATCTCGATCACCTCGAAACCGGGCCAAGGGTCGGTCTTCACCATGAGCCTGCCGCTCACTCTGGCGGTGCTCGACGGAATGGTCGTGTCGGTGGCCAACCAGACGCTGGTCGTTCCGCTGACCGCCATCGTGGAGACGCTCCAGCCCGAAAAGGCGGATATCCACTCCTTTGGTTCGAGCCAGCGCCTGATCGCAATCCGCGACACCTTCTGCCCGCTGGTGGATGTTGGTCACATTCTCAACTTCCGCCCGGATCTGGCCGATCCGGTAAACGGTGTTGCTCTTCTCGTGGAATCGGAGGGCGGCGGACAGCGCGCACTTATGGTCGACGGGATCCAGGGGCAGCGCCAGGTGGTCATCAAGAGCCTGGAAGCCAACTACACCAACGTTCCCGGCATTGCTGCCGCCACAATTCTCGGCGACGGCAGGGTGGCGCTCATCCTGGATGTCGATGCGGTTGTAACGGCGTCGCGCGGTCAGACGCTGCGTCCGGAAATGACGCTGGCGGCGACCGGTTGATGAGGAACGGACCACGATGAAAACCATACCAAGCGACATGTCTCAGGATCTGGCCGTTTTCGTTATCGGCGAACGTGAGTTCGCCATCGATAACCACGCCGTCTGCGACATCAGGGATTGGGTGCCGGTGATGACGTTGCCCCATAGACCACGCCATATCCAAAGCGTGATCCATGTGGACGGCGTGATCTTGCCGCTGATCGACATGTCGCTCGAATTGGGGCTTGGTCGAGCCGATCCCGGCAAGCGACATGAAATCATCCTGGTCCGGCTTAAGTCGCGGCTCACCGCGCTGCTGGTCGACGAGGTCAACCGTCCGCTCGCCGTGGAAGCGGCCAGGATGCAGCCGGTTGTCGGTCTGGCAGCAGAAAAGCGCCTGATCTCGAGCGTGGTGACATTCGAGGATCGCATGATCTGTTTTGTTGAACTCGATGCCTTGTCCGGCAATGTCGAAAGTGAGGCCGCATGAGCGCCGCTGCAATACTGCAATCCGGAAAGCCGGATGATTGCCTCGTCAGTGGTGAGTATCCGCTCACCCGCAAGGATCTGTCGGATATCGCCGGTATGATCTACTCCGACGCGGGAATAGCGTTGAACGAGACCAAGGCCTCGCTCGTTTACTCGCGGTTGTCCAAGCGGCTTCGGCAGATCGGGCTTCGCAGTTTCAAGGAATATTGCGCGCTTGTCGGTTCGTCCGAAGGTGCCGATGAGCGCCGTGAGATGCTCAGCTTCCTGACCACCAACTTCACCCGTTTCTTCCGGGAAAACCATCACTTCGAGCACCTTCGTACGGAAGTGCTGCCCGGTCTGATCGCGCGGGCCAAATCCGGCGGCCGGGTGCGGATCTGGTCCGCCGCCTGTTCCGATGGCCAGGAGCCCTATTCGATCGCACTCACGGTGCTTGGCGCGCTTCCGAATGCAGCAACGATGGACTTTCGGATTCTGGCCACCGACATCGACCCGAAAATCATCGCCAAGGCCAAGGCCGGGGTTTACGACGCGCAGTCGATCGACACTGTCGATGCCGGGATGCGCAAGCAATTCTTCACACCTGTCGGAGAGCGCAACTTTAAGGTCAATGACCAGGTCAAGCAACTGATTACGTTCCGCGAGCTCAACCTGATGGCCCAGTGGCCCTTCCGCGGGCCTTTCGACGTGATCTTCTGCCGCAATGTCGTCATCTATTTCGACGAACCGACACAGGCGCGGATCTGGGTTCGTTACGCTGACCTGCTGCCGCCGGGCGGACATCTGTATATAGGCCATTCCGAACGGCTTTCCGGCGAAGGTAAGGATCGCTTCGAAAACACAGCGATCACAACGTATCGCCTCAAGGGGGGAGCTTCGCGGACATGACCACAAAAGCGCGTGTACTGGTTGTCGACGATTCGCCTACAATGCGCGGATTGATAAAGGCTGTGCTGAGCAGCGACCCGGGCATCGACGTTGTCGGTGAAGCCGGCGACGCCATGGAGGCGCGCGCCGCGATCAAGAAGCTCAATCCCGATGTCATCACGCTCGATATCGAGATGCCGGAGATGAATGGCCTCGATTTTCTCGAGAAGATCATGAAACTTCGGCCCATGCCGGTCATCATGGTCTCGACCCTGACGCACCGCGGCGCCGAGGCAACGCTGGCCGCTCTCGAAATCGGGGCGTTTGACTGTGTCGGCAAGCCGGTTCCCGGCGATGGTGCGCCTTTTGCCCAGCTTGCGGAAACCGTTAAGGCCGCAGCGCGATCGCAGCGGCACCTGCCTGATCCAGCGGCCGCGGCACCGGGCGCGCAACCTTACGCGGCGCCCAGCGACTATCAGCCATCGCGAAAGATCATCGGGATAGGCGCCTCGACCGGTGGCGTTGAAGCGCTGATTTCCGTTCTGACAAAGTTTCCCGCCAATTGCCCGCCGACAGTGATCACGCAGCATATGCCGGCAGCTTTCACGAAAAGCTTTGCCGAGCGCCTCAACCGGCTTTGCGCACCCAAGGTCAAGGAAGCCGAGGATGGCGACCGGCTCGAAATCGGACGGATCTATCTGGCCCCCGGCGGCGAGCGCCACATGGAAGTCTCGAATCCGATGGCGCCGCGCTGCATTCTCATCGACGGCGCGCCGGTCAACGGGCATCGCCCTTCGGTGGATGTGCTCTTCGATTCGATCGTCAGGACAGCCGGCGCCAAGGCAGTGGGTGTTTTGCTGACCGGAATGGGTCGCGACGGGGCAGCGGGGCTGCTCAGAATGCGCCAGGCCGGATCTCAGACCATCGGTCAGAATGAAAAAACCTGCGTCGTCTACGGCATGCCACGGGTGGCGAACGAAATTGGGGGTGTGGGTAACCAACTGCCTCTCAATTCCATCGGTGAAGAAATTATCAAATTAACTGCAATAACCTCTCGCAAAGATAGGGTCGCGTGATGTCAATAGCTCAGAAAATCAAGGTACTTATTGTTGATGACCAGGTGACCAGTAGATTGTTGCTCGGTGACGCACTTCAACAACTTGGCTTTACCCAAATAACTGTCGCCGGAGATGGTGAACAGGGCGCAAAGATAATGAGCCAGCAACCTCATCATCTTGTGATTTCGGACTTCAACATGCCGAAGATGGATGGTTTGGGATTGTTGCAGGCGGTGCGCAGCAATCCGGCGACCAAGCGGGCGGCATTTATCATGCTGACTGCTCAGGGTGACCGGGCGCTGGTTCAGAAAGCCGCTGCGCTCGGAGCCAATAACGTTCTGGCGAAGCCTTTCACCATCGAGAAGATGAAAGCGGCCATCGAAGCCGTGTTTGGAGCTCTAAAATGACACCTGACGGGCAGGTCCGCCGGGTGCATGTCATTCAGGGCGAGTACAAAGTATCTGATGATCCCGCTGTGGTTCTCTCCACCATCCTCGGATCCTGTGTAGCTGCATGCATGCGCGATCCGGTGGCCGGCGTCGGCGGAATGAACCATTTTCTGCTGCCCGGTCAGGGCAACGGGTCGGGTGGCGAGGCGACCCGTTACGGGGTGCACCTCATGGAGCTGCTGATCAACGGGTTGCTCAAGAAGGGCGCGCGACGCGAGCGCATTGAAGCGAAGATCATCGGCGGGGCAAAAACCATATCCGGGTTTTCCAACGTCGGCGAAAAGAACGCGGAGTTCGCGCACCAGTTTCTTTCCGACGAGGGAATCCGGATCGTTGGTAGCAATGTCGGCGGAGATGTCGGCCGCAAGCTGGAATATTTCCCGGTCAGTGGCCGGGCCAGACAGTATCCGTTGTCCGGTGCCGAAACCCAGAAGACCGTGGCTCTGGAAACTGCGCCACCGAAAATCATTGCACCGAAGCCGGCGGTGGATACGTCGATCGAGTTTTTCTAGGGAGTACCGCCTCATGTCCAATTCGCCCAATGATCCTGGCGGAAACCCGAATGAACCCCTCAATGATGTCCTTGAGAGGATCAGTGGGGAACTTGTTGATGTCGCTGAGTTGATCGAACGGCTTGAACCGCTACTGTCAAACGATCGCTCGACCGAGTTTCTCGCGTCGCCGGATCACATGCGCATCATGCAGGGTATCGATCTCGCGGTTCAGAAGGCCCGGGGTCTGGCCACATTCATCGAGGGAATCGGAGATCGGCTCGATGCCGATCAGCTCGTCGACATCTCCACGGCGCTCAACCTGATCACCCTTGAAGACATGAAGCGCCGTCTGCGGGCACCGATCCACGAGGCTCCGTCAGCGGATATCTACCAGAAAGCGTCCGGCGACCTGGACTTCTTCTGAACCGATCATTCGGCACGAAATGATCGGGGGATGACCTCAGATCACTTTCGCGCAAGTTTCGCTGCTTAATTTGGGTCAACCGGTCATCCTGACCGGACTGCCCTGTTGAGCGTGGATACAGAATGACTCTGTTGAACCAGCTATCTCAAATCGGAAAAAACCTTGCGTCGCTGGGTCAAGCCAAAATGCTGGCTCTTGCCGGCGTGGGTGTGTTTTCCATAATCCTGATCATCGCAGCTGCGATTTTCCTGAACAAGCCGGCGCATGAAACGCTGTATATTGGCTTGTCGGGTGAGGACATAAACCAGATCAGTCTGGTTCTTGCCGAATCGAACATCGACTTTGCAACCGGTATCGACGGGAACTCGATCACCGTCCCGGCTGGCATGACCGGTCGCGCGAGGATGATTCTCGCCGAGCGCGGATTGCCGTCTTCCAACACGGCCGGCTATGAACTGTTCGATCAGGTCGGTTCGCTTGGACTGACAAGCTTCATGCAGGAAGTCACCCGGGTTCGCGCGCTTGAAGGCGAAATTGCCAGAACCGTCCAGTCGATCACCGGAATCTCTGCCGCGCGCGTTCACATCGTCATGGCCGATCGCGGAAACTTCCGTCGCGGCGAGCAAAAGCCGTCGGCATCGGTCATGGTTCGGTCCGGAAGCAATCTCGCGCCTCGCACAGCGAACTCTATCCGCCACCTGGTCGCCTCGTCCGTACCCGGCCTGAGCGTCGACGAAGTGACCGTTCTCGATTCGACCGGACAGCTTCTTGCCACCGGCGATGATTTCTCCAATTCCAATCTCAACCGCTCGCTGTCGATCGTGCAACTGGTCCAGAACGAGGTCGAAACCAACATTGAAAAGGCACTTGCCCCGTTCCTCGGCATCGAGAACTTCCGCGCCAGCGTTACGGCAACTGTCAACACCGACAGCCAGCAGGTCCAGGAAACCATCTTTGATCCGGAATCGCGCGTCGAGCGTTCGGTCCGCATTACCCGTGAAAACGAGACCTCCAGCCAGTCTGCTACCGAAACACCTGCAACGGTCGAGCAGAACATTCCCGATCAGGGACCGGACGCCGGTGGCGCCGCGGGTCCCCAGTCCAGCGAATTGGCGGAGCGCAAGGAAGAGCAGACCAATTACGAGATCAACTCCAAGGTCGTCTCAACGGTACGCAACAGCTACATGGTCGAAGGCCTTTCGATCGCTGTCGTCGTCAACAAGGCGCGCATCGCCGAAATGCTTGGTGAAGGCGCGACCGAAGAACAGACCGCGGCCTATCTCGAGGAACTCCAACAGGTCGTTGCCACGGCTGCCGGTGTCGATGCGGACCGTGGCGACCGCGCCAAGATCACGGTCATGGAGTTTCTCAACAGCGAACTCCTCTCCGGCGCTGCGAGCGGTCCCGGCCTTGCTGACACCCTTAAGACGCATCTTGGCAGCATCATCAACGCGATTGCCTTCATCACCGTGGCTTTGCTTCTGATCATGTTTGGCTTCCGTCCGCTGCTCGGGACTGCCAAGGGCACCAACCAGGTCGACGACCTGAGCGACGATGGGCTTGAACTTCCGGACTTCTCGCCAGGCGCCATGGGCGGCGGGGGCTCAATGCCAATGGACGGCTTTGGCGCCGACTTCGGCTTCGGAGATGAAACCGACGGAGATCTGGAGCTGGAGGAATCGGGTTCCTTCAACCGCCGCGTCAAGGAAGGGCCGGAACGCCGTCTGGCGCGTATGGTCGAGATCAATGAAGAGCGCGCCGCAAAAATCCTGCGTCGCTGGGCCTCGGGCGAAGCCGCCTGATGCGCGGTCGAGCCTGGACGGGAGCTGCGTCGCGCTCCTGATGCGGCTCTGGCTTGGGCCGCCTTTTGGCGTTTGGCGCCGCAAGCCTGATTGGCGGTGCAGGTCGATATCCTTTTGATTCGGACGTACGGGTGCGCCGTTTTCACTTGGCCGCCTTGATCCGGCAAATCGGCCCGGACCCCTGTCGGCGGCACCCGACAAATACTGACACCAGACAATATAGAATTTGACATTCGCGGGTTGCTGCCCAACTGTTAACGCTAGGGCAGTCGATCGTGGCGATTCATGATTCGTCGGCCTTGTAAAGTCCCAAATAAAGGCGATGTTAATTGAGATTCCATTGCGACACAATGAGTAACAGGGGGTTGATTCGTTAGGCTCCGTCGCCCCGGGGCAGATCGAGATGATCCGATGTGAACCATCGCGCGTTTCACTTTGAGGACGTTATTGCAGGATCGGGGAAATGCTCTGAAGTGCGTGGCGTCTGGCAGTGAGAGAGACAGTTTATAAAGGGGTACACGATGATCGCTCGGGCGGCGTTTATCGAGGAAGTTGAGAAAAAAGCTGCTTGCGGCAATGTCAGCAGCGGAATTGACCTCATCGCAACCTACGCAGGGGCAAGCTGCTACTTGGTGGCCAGATATGACCACTATTCCGACCGACATCACGATTTCATACTGACGTCGAACTGGCCGTTCGATCTGGTCCGCAGTCTGGGCGCCGCGCTGGTTGACGCGCAGGCGCGAACCAGTGAGGTCGGCCGCTGTCTGCAGTCATTCGAACCAAGGTTCGAGGACATCGACCCCAACCTCATCGGGTTTCCTGACAATCTGTCGCCGCGGGTTTGCCTGTTGCCGTACAATGCCGGAAAAGCGCGGTTGCTGTGTGCATTGCTGTTTGAAGAGGAAGCCTTCATATCGCATGACCGTCTTCGCGATGCGGCCATTGCGGCATCCTACCAGGCGGCCCATTTTACTGACCTGACCCAGACCGGGGATGTTCTCTCGGATCTCACCGACCGTGAAATTGAATGCCTTTCCTGGATCGGTGAAGGCAAGACCAGCGACGAGATCGCATTGATCATCGGCATTTCGCGAAACACCGTGAACAATTACATCACAAGTATCATGAACAAGACCGGCGCAAAAACACGGTCTGAGGCTGTTGCTTTCGCGGTTCGCCAGCGCATCATATGATGAGAGAAGAGCCAATCCGATGGATGTAACAATACCTACGACCGCCGACAACACAGAGGAACCATACCGACGCATGGCGCGGAATGGAACGGGAACCATGGCAACAGGGTCGACGGCTGATCTCTTTCCCAGGCTGGTGGCCATGCAGCGGCAATGCTGTGCTGATGGATTTGCGGTCTTGTCGGCGCGCGAAAAGACCCTGCTGGCGATCGGAAATCTCGACATCTCGATGAAGAGCCCGGGCTGCGAGGTCCTGTCTGAGCCCATTCTCAAGTCACAGAGCGATTTCCTGCTCAAGCATCTCGAAACCTCGCCACGTCCTCTGGTCTATACGGATGTTTCGGTGGCAGAGCCATCTCCGGCGACGCTCCGGGCGGAGGTCGTGGCGGGACGTACCGACGTCTTGTTTCCGGTGAACCTGGGGGCGATGGGCAACGGCTTCGTTTCGTTCTTCGGCGTGCGATCCGCCATCAACAATGAATTGCTTGTCGATTTGCACCGCAAGTCTCTGTCGATCATGCGTGAAACCCTCCGCCTTGCTTTTGGTGTGACACCGATCGCCGACAAGCTCAACGAGCGCGAGATCGAGTGCCTGCAGCTTGTCGGCAATGGCATGAAGAGCGAGGCGATCGGCGAAAAGCTCAACCTCTCGGTTCACACTGTCAACGCCTACCTTGGATCGGCGACGACGAAACTCGATTCGGTCAACCGGATCCAGGCCATTGCCAAGGCAATCCGCCTCGGGATCATTGCCTGATCCTCACGCGCATTTGCAGATGCGGAGAGTCAGGCTGCCGGCCGGGTGATTTGGATAGCCGGCATGAAGCGCCGGTATGCCGCTGCGCGTAGGCTTTCCTCAAGAAATACGGTATTTTCCTCGGGATCGGCACTCGGTGCGTCAAACGCGATGTGGCTCATTTCGACCCCGCCGCAATCCTCCTCGAGCGTCAGTCTTGCATAGACCGTAACGCCTTTTGGCCGGATTTCGAGATCCAGCACGACACGTGGCTGTCCGCCCCAGTCGAGATAGTAGTCACCTCCGATTCCCAGCGTGATGGTGCCGGGTAGGAAGAACATCTCTGCCGCGGAGGCCACGAGGTCTGAAAGATTGGCATTCCTCTCGAAGCGCAGCATCGAGATCAGGTCGGCCACGTCGATCAGCCTCAGTTCACTTGCAACCGGGCAGATGGCATCGGCGATGATTCGTTCTCTTTCAGACGAATAAGCACTTGGTTTCATGGTTGGGCGCCTGCAGTTTGGGGTCTGGACTTATCGGCATAAATACGGTGAACCAGTTCGGCCACGGCTTTGTAGAACACGGCCGGTATGAAATTATCGACCGAGACTTGTGCAAACATGGATCGGGCGAGCGGCGGGTCCTCGAAGACCGGAATGCCATGTGCTTCGGCAACTTCCCTGATTTTCAGTGCAATCAGATCCTGTCCCTTGGCCACCACGACCGGTGCTCCGCCTTCTTCGCGCACATATCTCAACGCCACGGCAAAGTGGGTCGGGTTCGCGATCACCATGGTTGCCCGCGGTACATCGGCAATCATCCTGCGCCGGGCCCTGTCACGCGCCAGCGAACGCTGGCGGGCCTTGATGATCGGGTCGCCGTCCGATTGCTTCAACTCGTCCTTGATTTCCTTCTTGCTCATTTTCAGGTCCTTGTGCCAGCTGTAGCGGGTCCACAAGAGGTCCACGATGGCAAGGACTGCGGTGCAGATCAGGACGATGGTGATGACCTTGCCCGCAAGCCGTCCCATGTCCGGGGCAACAAGGGTGGGGTCCATGAACATGAAATCAAGCGACCGGAAGAACTCCATCTGCATGGAAAATGCCACGATCATCGAAACAACGATGATCTTGAACATGGATTTCCCGAATTCGACCATTCCCTTCGCGCCGTAGATCCGGCCGAAACCCTTGATCATCGAGATGCGTTCAAGCTTGGGCTGAACCCGGTCGAGCACGGGGCTCGGCATGTTCTGCAACACCGATGCGGCGATGCCGAATCCCATCAGAAGGGTGAACACGGGCAGCAGCACCACACCGGCCTCGAAGAACAAGGCCTGGAACAGCGCGAGCGCGTCACCGCCGGTTGTTAGCCGCCAGTCATCGGATTGTTCGAAAAGGTCGCGCAGCGTGTGGGAAAAGCGGCCTGCCGACGAGGGCAGGAAGAACACCAGGAACACGAGCATGCCCAGTGTCGAGGCAAAGGTCGCGACCTCACGGCTGAACGGGACATTGCCCTTGTCCACCGCGTCGCGGATCTTTTTCTCTGTTGGTTCTTCTGTTTTGCTGTCCTTGTCTTCGCCTTCAGCCATGGCGGCTCAGACTCAGGCAGCTTCGGCCGCGGCCGGCGCCGATGCCGGCGCGGCTTCACGCAGTGTCAGCTGATCGAGGCCCGCCAGGCGGATGGCCTCCTGGGCGATCGTGCGACGGGCGACGGCAATCTCGCGGGTGCTCGCATTGCCGTCGCCTGCGGCCAGATCGGATTCGATCATCCGGCGTTGACGTGCACCGATCGCCGAAAGCACAGATTCACGCAACGCGTTGTCCGAGCCACGCAGCGCGGTGGTGATGATGTCGCCGGAAATGTCGTTGAACAGCGTGACACGGCTGCGCTGCGGCATCAGGACGATGTCGTCGAACAGGAAGATCCGTGGCCGCACCTTCTCGACTGCCGATTTCGAAACCGTCTCGAGCGAGCTCAGCAGCGATTCGACATCCGGCTTGGACAGCTCGTTCATGATTTCAGCCACCTTGACCGAACCGGTGCTTGCCATTTCGGCTTCCATTTCGGACACCAACTCGCGCACGCGGGTTTCGATGATAGCGGCGGCGCGGGGATTGACCGATTTCAGATCGACGGCTCTGCGCACGATGTCGACGCGGGCCTTTTCCGGAAGAACCATCAAGGTCTTGCCGGCAAAGGCAGTTGGAAGCATGGAGACGATGTATGCCGAGGTCTGCGGATGCTCGTCCTGCAGAAACCGCCCGATCTTCACCGGATCGAGATCCTGCAGCCGGTCCCAGACGGTTGTTTCGAATGCCTCGAACTGGGTCCGACGGCCCAGAAGGCCATCGACCTCGTCCGGCGTGAGCCCCTCTTCGAGGATGCCTTCCATGGCCTTGGCATTGTCCATCAGGCCGGTGCCTTCGCTGAACAGCTCTTCAAATTCGTTGACCAGTTCGTCGAGTTCCTGCGGCTTGATGCTTCGCAGGCTCTGCGCCCGTTGAATGATTTCCTGCAGCTCCTCGTATTCGAAGAACTTGAGCAGCTTCCCGGCAATCGGTTTGCCCATTGCCAGAAGAACCGCAGCAGCCTTTTCGGCGGCGGAAAGCGGCAACATGGCTTCAGCCGCGGATGTATCGAATTCGTTGTATCCGGTCATCTCAGTCAGTCTTCTTCTTGGGAGCGCCTACAACTTCGATGATCCGGACGGCAAACTTTGTCTCGTCCGATTCCAGCACGGTTATTTCCCCGCGGCCGATCATCTTTCCATTGACCACGATTTCGACCGGCTCGCCGATCTTGCGATCGAGTGCGATCGTTGCGCCTTCCGACAGTTCCATCAGCGAAGAGACGGCCATCCGGCTCGAACCGAGGATGATCTGCACGTCGATCGGAATCCCCATGACGAGATCCGCCCGCGTATTGGCGCCGCTCGCTCCCATCTTCGGAGCGGGCGCAGCACTTCCGGCCGGTCCGAAATCAGGGCCGGGCGCCGAACCGGCGGCCTCTGGGCCGCCGAAGTCCGCAGCACCGCCAAAGTCAGCTGCACCGCCGAAATCGGTGGCGCCCAGATCCGGCGCACCGATACCGCCCATGTCGAGATCGTCCGTGCCGAGGCCGAGACTGTCGGCTTCCGGCGTGTCGCCGATGTTGAATGGATCGTCTGCAACCGCTGTTGCGTCGTCGTCTTCGAAGTCTGACCCGAAATCGGATTCTAATGAGGCAGCCCCACCCATGTCATCCACGCTTTCATCGTTGAGAACCGGATCGTCACCGGCATGTTTCTTCAATACCCCGCGAAGGTCACCCACAGCCTCGTCGATGCTGCTGTCTTCAAGCGGAGCGGAGTCGATATCGTCGTCGGTTGCGTTTTTACCAGCCATCAGTTCTTATCCCGTCCCAAGCTTGCCCGGAGCCTTCCAACCGGCTCCTTCTTGCAGGTTCATGAAAAGTCCGATCTCCAGTTTTCATCAGGACCTGCCGGTCCCTCAACCTTGACCATGTACCGTGAGCCGGATTTGCCCAGCGCGCAGGTGTAGAGCGCCTTGCCGTTGGCGCTGAGCGTCACCTCGATGTCGTCATTGTCGGCAAATCCGATCAGATCTCCGGGTTGCAACCGGCTGATGTCTCCGAGCGGCAGCGGCGCGAGAGCCACTGCGGCCTGCAGATTGATCTGCGATCTCGAAACCCGTTCGCTGAGCCGCTCCGTCCACTCGTCGCTGGTATCGCCGGGCTTCTTGACGGAGGGTCCCACAATTCGCTTGGTCTTGAGGAGGATGGACTGAGGCACGATCAGCGTGAGTGGTGTGCTGGAGTTGCCGAACTCCAGGTTGACCGTCAGCGCCGCAGCATGAAAATCCGGAATGGTGTCGTCTTCTTCCTCTGGGACATCAAGCATCGGCTTGTTGACCACGCTCTTGTCCGAGATGCCTTTGCCACCTGTGCCCTTGCTTGGAACACTCTTCGACACGATCGTCTGAAGTGTCTCGTTGAGTTGTTCGAACACCAGCAGAGACATATCGAGTTCGATGCCCGATAGCGGCCGGGCCGCGATGTCGAGATCCTCGGGATCCGAGCCTCCCAGCAGGCACTCAACCAGAGCGATGATCAGTTTGGTGCCGCACAGCGACGCGATTTCCTGTGACCAGCCCGGGATCGCGGATTCGCAATAGACCGCATCGTGACCAAGCGCCGCGAGCAGCTCGCGCCGCCGTCCTTGGTGAACGTCGCCCGGACGCGCGGTGATCTCGATATTGGCAGCCTGTCGGAACGCTTCCTCGAGCGGAGTGCAAAGCGCCTGGATCAGGGTCTGGCACCTGGTTTCGATAACCTGTGCATCACCCATGGCTCCGATCATCCGATCAAGCAGATCGGAATCGAAAGACCTTGGGGTGTTGGGTGTCGTAAGCTCGGAACTCATGGGATCAGGCCGCCGCCGCGCCGCCGCCGGGGTTCATCATTTCCTGCTCGACGGCGTCAATCGATGGACGCTCGTAGGAGGAGATGGTCTTCCGGCCGTGTTCAAGGGCCACCTGCGGAACCGATCCGTTCATGTAGGCCAGGAGCGTCTGCTTGACGATCGTGTAGAGGCGGTTCTGTTTGGTGCGGACGAGTTTGATGTTGGCGGCGATCGGGCTGACCACGCAATAGCAAAGGAAGATGCCGAGCATCGTGCCGACCAGCGCCGCGCCGATCAGGCCGCCAAGCACTTCAGGCGACTCGGTGATGGCGCCCATCGCCTTGATCACCCCGAGCACAGCGGCAATGATGCCGATCGCGGGAAATGCGTCGCTGAGCGTGCTCATGGCGTTGTAGGCCTTCAGGCTGTCATAGGAAATGGTGTGGATCTCTTCGTCCATGAGAGCTTCGATCTCGTGCGGACGTGCATTGCCGATGATGATCAGGCGGACATAGTCGCAGATGAAGGACGTCAGTTCCTTGTTCTTGAGCACGGTCGGCGCAGACAGGAACAGTTCCGACTCATCCGGATTGTCGATGTGGGCCTCGATTTCGTTGCGGCTCTTGGTGCGAAGGTCGCGCATCAGCGCATACAGGATGTTCAGCGTATCAAGATACTCGCGTTCCTTCGGAACCTTGTTCTTGAATGCTTCGCCCAGCGCCTTCAGCGTGTCCTTGATGGTCTTGGTCGGGTTGGCCATGATGAAGCCGCCGATGCCGGCGCCGCCGATGATCAGCAGTTCGAATGGCTGATTGAGCACCTCGATGTGACCGCCCATCGCCATGTAGCCACCCAGGACACAGCCGAGGGTGACAACAAAACCAATGATCATATTCATGTTAGTCCACCACAATTGTTCCCTGGTCATCAAGTCCTACGGCGCGAGCCTTGTGTGAAGCTGAATCCGGTCCCTTCCTGAAGCCTTCCTGAACACCTTCAGCCTCGCACAAGCATGATGTCCCAATCTGGAACGTATGACGGGGAACTGCGCCGCTCCTGGCCGCAGCAGGCCCTGTGGAAACAACAGGGGCCAATCCGGTGATATCGACCTACACAAGCTATCGCCTTATCGCGCAGGACATTCCGCGGTCCATCGAGCGCATCGCAAGCCAGCCTCAGGTGGCGCGGGAGAGCGAGCACTACCTTTCGAGAATTTCGGAAATCAAGTCGATTGATGAGTTTCTGGCGGACACCCGGGTGTTCAACTACGCGATGAAGGCGCACGGGCTGGAGGACATGTCCTACGCAAAGGCCTTCATGAGAAAGGTGCTGACCGAAGGCACTGACGACGAGAACGCCTTCGCCAACCAGCTTGCGGACACGAAGTACCGCGAATTCGCCGAGACCTTCAATTTCGCGCGCAACGGCGAAACCGCGACCATCTTTACAAGGGCGCAGCAGGGCACCGTCGACAAGTATCACCGCCTGACGCTCGAGGAAGAGGCCGGTGCGGACAATACCGGCGTTCGTCTCGCGCTCTATTTCGAACGCAACGCGCCCGAGATCACGTCGGTCTACGAAATTCTTGCCGACAACGCGCTCGCAGATGTGGTTCGGACCGCGCTCGGTCTGCCATCCGAATTGGCCGCTTCGGACATCGACAAGCAGGCGGACCTGCTCAGGTCCCGCATCGATATCGAGGATTTCAAGGATCCCGACAAGCTCGGCAAGTTTCTTGATCGCTTTACGGCAATGTGGGAGCTCAACAACCCGTCCTTCGGATCGGCGGATTCAAGCCTTCTGCTTGGAGCGTCTTCGGGTTTCGGAATCACCCCGGAACTGATGCTCTCGATCAACAACCTCAAACTTGGAGGCCGCTGATGCAGGGCTCACTCTACGTCTCGCTGTCATCGCAAATTGCGCTTGAGCGGCGGATGAACACACTGGCTGACAATGTTGCCAACGCCAACACGACGGGGTTCAGGGCCACCGAGGTCAAGTTCAATGAAATCCTGGCCGACACCGGGCAGGCCAACGTCTCCTTCGTCAACCAGGGCGAGGATTTTCTCTCCACCGAGAGTGGTGGCCTGAGAACGACCGGCAGCCAGCTCGATTTCGCCATTCGCGGCGAGGCCTGGTTCATGATTGAAACGCCGACCGGACCGATGCTGACCCGCGACGGGCGGTTTTCGATGACCCAGGCAGGTGAGCTGGTCAATATCGACGGATATCCGGTGCTTGATCCCGGTGGCGCGCCGATCCAGCTCAACCCGGCAGGCGGGCCGCCCAAGGCCGGACGTGACGGCGGCTTGCTTCAGGATGGCGTCCGCATCGGCGCAATCGGACTCTATCAGGCCGACTTGACCCAGGGCTATCACCGCCAGGGCTCGCTCGGGGTTGTTCCGGTGGTTCCGCCGGAACCCATTGTTGACACCGCAGGCACTGGACTGCTCCAGGGCTACATCGAGGATTCCAACGTCAATCCGGTTTCTGAAATGAGCCGCCTGATCATGGTCTCGCGTGCTTTCGAGAACACCACGGCGATGACTCGCGCCACCGAGGATGTGTTCAAGGAAGCCATCCGGACCCTCGGCAGCGGTCAGTGACGCCAATGCGTGAGAGCGCGTTCAATCCTGTTTCGGTTCTCAAGGAGCCTGTGTCATGAGCGGTCGGCAGAGCCTGGCGATGCTCGCGCGCGAGGTGCGGTCCGTTGTCCGGCCCCAGGGCGGTTATGATGTTTCCGGCACGGTGACCGAAGTCTCTCCCGGTCGTTGCGTGGTTCGCGGCCTCTCCCGCCACGTCAGGATCGGCGATTTCGTCAGCTTTCGTCAGAGAGACGGCGTCAAGCTTGCCGAAGTGGTGAGCCTTGGCCCGGATCAGCTTGTCGCTTGCCCGGTCGATGGTGCGGCGCAGGCCGCGATCGGCGAAAGGGTCTGGCGCTCCGGCGCGTTCAGGCTGTCGCCGCATGAAAGCTGGTGCGGTCGTACAATCAATGCGCTGGGCGAACCTGTCGACGGTCTCGGCGCGCTGGTTCAGGGCCAGGTATCGCGAGCCGTTACCGGTCCGCCGCCGGCGTCGATGCTGCGTCAGCGGGTCAAGGAGCCCTTGCGCACGGGCATTCGCGTCGTCGATGTGTTTACCCCCATGTGTCAGGGCCAGCGCCTCGGCGTTTTCGCCGGCTCGGGCGTGGGCAAGTCAACGCTTCTATCCATGTTCGCAAAGGCCGCCGACTTCGATCGCGCGGTCATCGCGCTGGTTGGCGAGCGCGGCCGTGAGGTCCGCGAATTCATCGAGGACACGCTGGGCGAAAACATGAAGAAAACCGTCGCGGTGGTGGCAACCAGCGACGAAAGCCCGATGCTCAGGAAACTTGCGCCTTTGACCGCGGTGTCGGTCGCCGAGCATTTCCGCGACAGGGGCGAGAACGTGCTTCTGATTGTCGACAGCCTGACGCGTTTCGCGCACGCCCTTCGGGAAATCGGCATGGCGGCGGGCGAGCCGCCGGTGGCGCGGGGATACCCGGCTTCGGTGTTCACCGCTCTTCCGGGCCTGCTCGAACGGGCGGGACCGGGACCGGAAGGCGCGGGCGCAATCACGGCGATCGTTTCCATTCTCGTTGACGGCGACAATCACAACGATCCGGTCGCCGATTCCGCCCGCGGCATTCTTGACGGCCACCTGGTGCTCGACCGGTCGCTCGCCGATGAGGGACGTTACCCTCCCGTAAATCCGCTCACTTCCATTTCACGACTGGCGCGCAAGGCCTGGCGCGGCGACGAGGAGAAGCTCGTCATGCGGCTCAAGGCCCTGATTCACCGCTACGAGGAAACCCGCGACCTGCGCCTGATCGGCGGCTATCGGCCCGGCACTGATGCCGAGCTCGATATGGCAATCAAGCAGGCTCCGGTGATCTACGACTCGCTTCGCCAAAGCCCCGAACAGCCGCCCAGTGCGGATGCGTTCGCCGAACTTGCGGAAGCCATGAAGACAGCCGCCGGAATTCCGTCAGCGGAACAGGCTAGAGAAAGGACCAACCCGTGACCCTGACCGAACTGGACGAAGCCGCGGATTACGAGATCACCGCAAGTGAGGAGGCTGAACAGGAAGCGGAATCCGCACCTGCCAGGAAACGGTCCGGCGACCGGGTGATGGCTGCGACCGGCTTCCTGCTCGCCACGGCGGCGGCGTTCTTCCCCTGGTATGTTTTCTTCAATCAGGAAAGCTTCGGAATTGCGCCAATGGGCTACTCCGAAACCCGCGAGCTCCCTGATGCGCCTGGCCGTGCTATCGTCAGCGTGTCGCCGTTGGCGATACCCGCGCAGCCAAAATCATCCGATCAGCCGTCCGCATTCGATCCGATCGTCACCGCAACGGTTCCCGACGGACAGGACACGAGCTCCACACCGCCGAGCAGCGTCGAAAATGGCGGCGCCCAGGCATTTCCCGGTAAGCCGCGATACCGTTTGCTGCATGTCGCCAACGGTCGTGCTCTGATCGAGGACACGTCGGGCATGTACATCGTTCGCATCGGATCGGTGCTGCCGGACAATTCCCGGCTCGCCAAGCTTGAACAGCGCAACGGAAACTGGGTCATCGTCACCTCGAATGGCGAAGTGATTCAGCGCTGACGAATTGGTTAAGAAATTCGTAAGGCACGCACAAGATTGACCGCATAATCTCCAGACTTGCAAAGGACGGAGTATCTTATGCAACCGATCCAGCTTTTCGAACTGACTTCCAAACAGGCACACTGGCTCACGGTGCGCCAGAGCGTGGTGGCGGGAAACATCGCCAATGTGAACACGCCAGGCTATGCGGCCCGCGAAGTGGCCGCATTCGAAGCCGTGCTGCAGGACACCGGTGCACGGATGGCCGCGACCCATCCACGCCACATTCAGGAAAATCCCCTGCGTGGCGCGGTTCGCAGCGGCAGCCAGAACGGTGTCGAGGTGATGCCTTCAGGCAATTCCGTGAACCTGCCGGATGAACTGTCCAAGACCGGAGAGATCAAACGCATGTACGAACTCAACGCAGGAATGGTGAAAGCCTTCCACCGCATGATGCTGCTGACGGTGAGACGATGACCGCTATAGACCCTCTTTCAGTCGCTTCGCGTATCGCGTCATCCGGCCTGGATGTCCAGGAAACCCGGATGCGCATCCTGTCGGAAAACCTGGCCAACTCGCAGTCGACCGGCGATACGCCCGGCTCCGACGCGTACCGCCGCAAGACCATCAGTTTCTCCTGGGAGCTCGACCGTTCGATCGGGGCGTCCCGGGCCAAGGTTGCCAAGATCGACTACGATCCGGGCGAGTTCAACATCGAGTACGACCCGGGCAATCCGGCCGCCGATAACAATGGCATGGTCAAGCTGCCGAACGTCAATGTGCTCGTCGAACTGGCAGACATGCGCGAAGCAAACCGCTCGTATGAAGCCAATCTTCAAACCGTCAAGCAGACCCGTGAACTGGTCTCGATGACACTCGACTTGCTGAGGGCCGGCCAATGATTGACGGAATGAGCGGCGTAGGCGCGCTTTCGCGCCTCAAGACGTCCGATGACACCGAAATGGCAAGTGCGGCGATCATGCCGCAGATGCCTTGGGCGGCAAGCCAGCCGGCTTCGGGCTCCTTTTCTGAAGTGATGCAGTCGCTCGGCACGGGCGTGATGAACAACCTCAAGGCTGCCGAAGGGGAATCGCTGGCAGCCGTGCGCGGCGAGGCGGTCACCCGCGATGTCGTTGATGCAATCATGACCGCCGAGCAGTCACTGCAAACCGCTGTCGCGATCCGCGACAAGATGGTGACCGCTTATCTCGAAATCGCGCGTATGCAAATCTAGGGAATTCGCCATGAAGGCTTTGGCCATCGCCGCAACCGGCATGAATGCACAGCAGCTCAATCTTGAAGTGATCGCCAACAACGTTGCGAACATCAACACGACGGGTTTCAAGCGCGCCCGCGCCGAATTCTCCGACCTTCTCTATCAGGTCGAGCGCAATCAGGGCGTCCCGAACGCCTCCAACCAGGCAATCGTTCCCGAGGGCGCGCATATCGGTCTCGGCGTTCAGACGTCGGCTGTGCGCAACCTTCACATCCAGGGCAGCCTTGTGGGAACCTCCAACAAGTTTGACCTGGCGCTGGTCGGCCGAGGCTGGTTTCAGATCGAAAATCCGGATGGGGAAACCCACTACACCCGCGCCGGTGCCTTCAATACCAATGCCGAGGGCCAGCTGGTGACTCTCGACGGCTATACCGTGGTTCCCGGGATCACCTTTCCCCAGGAAACCAGCGAAGTGGTCATTTCCCGCACCGGCCAGGTTTTCGCCCGGATCGGCAATGATCCCGAAATGCAGGATCTCGGCCAGCTGACGCTCGCCAATTTCGTCAACGAGGCGGGCCTCGAGCCACTGGGCGACAACCTGTTCCGCGAAACCACAGCATCGGGAGCTGCCATTGTCGGCGTGCCGGATGATCCGGGCTTCGCGCACATCCAGCAGGGCTATCTCGAGGGGTCCAATGTCGATCCCATCAAGGAAATCACCGATCTCATATCCGCGCAGCGCGCCTATGAGATGAACTCCAAGATCATCCAGGCAGCCGATGAGATGGCCTCGGTGGTTTCAAAGAACCTTAGGTAGTACAGAGGACAGGGCCGAACATGACGTTTAGCCATTCATCATATGACTTCGGATTCCGGCGCTGTCTCCTTGCGCTGGCGGGGTTGTTCTGTCTCACCGTGGCCGCGCATGCGGGCATGGGCACCGCGGTGGTGCCGGAGCGGACAATCTATCCCGGCGAGGAACTGCATTCGGAGATCGTGCGCGAGGTCGAGGTCACAAACCCCAATCTCAAGCCCGGTTATGTCTCCGTGACAAGCGAAGTGCTCGGCAAGGTGACAACCCGTACCCTTCTTCCCGGACGCACAATTCCGGTGGGCGCCCTGCGCGATGCCTGGGCGGTAGAGCGCGGAAAAACCGTCGCGCTCGTCTATTCTGGCGGTGGTCTGACAATCACCGCCGTGGGTACGCCGCTTCAAAACGCTGCGATCGGCGATTTCATTCGCGTCCGCAACATCGAATCCGGCGTGATCATCTCCGGAACGGTGATGGGTGACGGCACAGTGCAGGTGGCGCCGAAATGATTCGCAGACTAGCCAAGATAGTTGCCGTCTGGTCGGCAGTGCTGCTCGCAGCCTCACCCCTTGCGCAAACCGTTTTCGTGCAGCAGGCCGCCGCCGCATCGCGGATCAAGGACATAGCCCAGTTGCAGGCAGCGCGGGACAATCAGCTGATCGGCTACGGTCTCGTTGTCGGTCTGCAGGGAACGGGCGACGGCTTGCGCAATTCGCCGTTCACTGAGCAGTCGCTGCGGGCCATGCTTCAGAACCTCGGCATCTCGACCGAAGGCGGCGCCAGCCGCGCGAACAATGTCGCTGCCGTCATCGTGACGGCCAACCTGCCGCCATTCGCATCCATCGGCTCGCGGATCGACGTGACGGTCTCTTCCCTCGGAGACGCCACCTCGCTGCGCGGCGGAACGCTTGTCATGACATCCCTGTCCGGCGCCGACGGTCTGATCTACGCCGTTGCGCAAGGCTCGGTGATCGTCTCGGGCATTCAGGCCGAGGGTGACGCGGCAACCCTGCAGCAGGGCATCGCCACCGCAGGGCGGCTGCCCGGCGGGGCGATCATCGAGCGCGAGATCCCGGCTTCGTTCAAGGGTGTCGGCGGACTGGTCTACCAGTTGCGAAATCCCGACTTCACGACGGCCGTCGGCATGGCCGATGTCATCAACGCCTATGCCGCGGCCCGCTATGACGGTCCCATCGCGGAGGCCCGCGATTCGACGACCGTTGCAGTCCGCAAGCCCGAACGGGCCGATCTGGCGCGGTTGACCGCAGAACTCGAAAACCTGATCGTCGAAACCGATACGCCCGCGCGTGTGGTCGTCAATGAGCGCACCGGCACCATCGTCATCGGCAATGACGTGCGGGTTTCCAAGGTCGCCGTCAGCCACGGCACGCTCACAGTGCAGATCAATGAGACCCCGACCGTGGTCCAACCGTCGCCGTTCTCGCGCGGTGTCACGGCTGTCGAGCCTCTCACAGATATCACTGCCGGCGTCGATGGCGGTCAGGTCGCCATCATCGACGGACCCGACCTGCGCACCCTGGTGGCGGGCCTGAACTCGATCGGTGTGAAGCCCGATGGAATCATCGCCATCCTGCAGGGCATCAAGTCCGCTGGCGCGCTGCATGCCGAACTGGTGCTGCAATGAGCGCGCGTGTGAAGTTCGTGCGGAACAGCCCGCTCATGCGTCTGGCGCCCGCGGGCGCCCTCGCGCTCGCGCTGCTGGTCCCGGGCGCCATGGCGCAGCAGGCGCTTCCGACGGCCATGGAAGACGAGATCCGCGAGTTTTGCGGCAACATCGCCGATGCGGCGCGCGATCAGCGTTATCTGATCCAGAAGAAAGAACTCGAAGAGCTCCAGGCCGGTGTCGACGAGCGGATCGAAAGACTGGACGAACGCTCGCAGCAGTACCGTGACTGGCTTCAGAAGCGCGAGGAGTTCATGCGCGTTGCCGAATCCCAGCTGGTCGACATCTACAAGAACATGCGGCCGGATGCCGCCGCCGAGCAGCTTGAGATCCTTCAGCCCGAAGTCGCTGCCGCCATCGTCATGAAACTGGCCCCCAGACTAGCGAGTTCGATTCTCAATGAGATGGATTCCAAGAAAGCCGCGGGGCTGACCAGCATCATTGCAAGCGCGGCAGCGCCGGATCTGCCGGAGGACCCGACATGATCAGAGCCATCGCCCTAACTCTTCTCGCGGTCGCCCTGGGTGGCTGCAATTCGCAAACGCTCAAAGAAGTCGGACGCGCCCCCTCGATGAGCCCGGTCGGCTCCGGTCTTGCCTATGGCGAGACCCCGCAGATGGCGGCCTATCCGAAGCAGCCCCAGACGCGGGCCCATGGGTTTTCCCTTTGGGATGACCGCAAGGCGATGCTGTTCCAGGACGCCCGAGCCATGACCGTCGGTGATATCCTCACAGTGGACCTTGCGATCAACGACAAGGCAAGCTTCGACAACGCGACCGACCGAAGCCGCAAGAACCAGAGCGGCATTTCCGCCGGCTTCAACATTCCGGTGATAGGGGTTGTCGGCGCTGGTGATCTCGACTACGGCTCCGACACATCGACGCAGGGGCAGGGCACCACCGCCCGGTCAGAACAGCTCAGGCTTCGTGTTGCCGCGGTGGTGACCGGTATTCTGCCCAACGGCAATCTCGTCATCAGCGGCAGCCAGGAGGTGCGCGTCAATCACGAGCTGCGCATCCTCAATGTCGCGGGTATCGTGCGCCCGCTGGATGTCGACCACAACAACACCGTGGCCTACGACAAGATCGCCGAAGCGCGCGTCTCCTATGGCGGTCGCGGACGCCTGACCGAAGTCCAGCAGCCGCCGGTGGGCCAGCAGCTGGTCGACATCTACTCACCGATCTGACGGATGCAACATGGCTGACAAGGAAGATCAGGGTGAAGGACAGGGCAAGAAGAAGCCGGGGCTTGTCGTCACGCTCGCCATCGTGCTGGTTCTCAGCGGCGTAGCGGGCGCCGGCGGATGGATGCTCGGCGGTGTGCTGGCTCCACAGGTCGCGGTTGAGGAAGAAGCGGCCGGCGAGGAGACCGCGCACGCCGAAACCGAGGGTGAGCAGCAAGGGGAAGAGGAAAACAAACCCCGGGAAAACCTTATTCCGCTTGACCCGATCACCACAAACCTGTCCTACCCTTCCGACAGCTGGATTCGAGTCGAAGTATCGCTGTTGTTTGGAGGTGCTCCCGACCAGGCGCTCGCAGATCAGATCCATCAGGACGTGATGACCTATTTGCGGACGGTATCCCTTCAGCAGATCGAAGGGCCCCGGGGGTTTCAGTATCTGCGTGACGATTTGCGTGAGCGCGTAAAACTGCGGTCGGAAGGCCGTGTCAACGATATCCTGTTCAGGACCTTTGTTATCGAATGATTCGATTTCTATCCGCCTTTGCCGCCATGATGGCGATAGCAACGGCCGCACATGGACAGACGGTGGACCCGGGGCTGCTTCAGCAGCCTCTCGACGGTTCCGTGGCCAGCTGGATCATCCGCACCTTCGGGCTGCTGACAGTCTTGTCGGTGGCGCCCGGCATCCTGATCATGGTCACCAGTTTTCCGCGGTTCATCATCGCCTTCGCGATCCTGCGCGCGGGGATGGGGCTGGCGACGACGCCGGCCAACATGATTCTGGTCAGCCTGGCGCTGTTCATGACCTTTTACGTAATGGCGCCGACCTTCGACCGCGCATGGGAAAGCGGCGTCACGCCATTGCTCGAGGATCAGATCACCGAAGAGGAGGCGATCCAGCTGATCGCCGACCCGTTCCGGGACTTCATGCTGGTCAACACCCGCCCCAAGGATTTGGCTCTTTTTGTCGATCTGGCAACCGAACGCGGTCAGAGCACCGAGACGGAAGGCAAGATCGACATGCGGGTTCTGGTCCCTGCCTTCATGATTTCAGAAATCAGGCGCGGCTTTGAAATCGGATTTCTGGTTGTCCTTCCGTTTCTGGTCATCGATCTGGTCGTTGCCACCATCACCATGGCCATGGGCATGATGATGCTGCCGCCGACCGCCATATCGCTCCCGTTCAAGATTCTTTTCTTCGTGCTGATCGATGGCTGGAATCTGCTTGTCGGCAGCCTGGTGAGATCCTTCGCTTGACGCCTGAAATCTGTTCAGCTGCTGTTAACCATATATTATTTAAAGAGAAATGCCGTCATCGATTAATCAAATCGAAAGCAGCGGATGGGATCTTTGCGTCAACACGACGGAAGGAGGCCCCTCGCGATGCGATTGGTTCTGACAGGCATGATGCCGTACCGCCGTGACCGGTAAAACCATAAGCCCGGTATGTCCCTCCTTAATGTATCTCGTAAAAACAAGGGACAATCCCAATGACAAGCATCATGACCAACTCGTCGGCAATGGCTGCCCTGCAGACCCTCCGTTCGATCAACTCCGACATGGAAACCACCCAGGGCCGTATTTCTTCGGGCTACCGCGTTGGTAGCGCCGCTGACAACTCGGCCTACTGGTCGATCGCAACCACGATGCGTTCCGACAACAAGGCACTCTCGACCGTTTCGGACGCGCTCGGCCTGGGTGCCGCGAAGGTTGACGTTGCCTACACTGGTATGAATTCGGCGATCGACGTGGTCTCCGAAATCAAGGCCAAGCTGGTTGCCGCCCGCGAGCCGGGTGTCGACAAGACCAAGATCGACAAGGAACTTACTGAACTTAAGAACCAGCTGGTTTCGATCTCTGAATCGGCTTCGTTCTCCGGTGAGAACTGGCTCAACAACACGGTCTCGACAGCTTCCGGCACCAAGAACATCGTTGGTGGCTTCACCCGTGACGTCAGCGGCCAGGTGACCATTCAGACCTTGGACGTTAACACCAACTCCACCACGCTGATCGGTGCGGCCAACGAAAGCCTCGGCATCCTTACCAAGGACATCGATGCGAACGCTCTGGATCCGAACGCGACCACCACCACTGCCCGGAACTACTTCCTGGTAGACACCGGTTCGACGACCGGTACGCAGGCTTCGGGTACAGCGATCTCGCTGACTGCGGCAACAACCGACGCTCAGGTCGATGACATGATCCGCGCCGTGGATTCGATGCTCACCCAGATGACCGACGCCGCTTCCAACCTCGGTGCTGTCAACAAGCGGATCTCGATGCAGGACGACTTCATGTCCAAGCTGATGGGTTCCATTGACAAGGGCATCGGCCGACTGGTCGATGCGGACATGAACGAGGAATCGACCCGCCTGAAGGCCCTGCAGACACAGCAGCAGCTCGGCATTCAGTCGCTGTCGATCGCCAACTCCAACTCGCAGAACATTCTGTCGCTCTTCCGTTAAGGATCGCGCCAGCTTTGACAAGCGGGTTGAAACCCAACTCCGCAAAGCGGGTTTGAACAATGAGATCGCCGGGGAGAAATCCCCGGCGATTTTTTATAGGTCACATTGTTTGAATTGCGCAGGCTCGCTTAAACGTTCGGTAACCATGTTCCGCCATTTTGTTTTTCAAGAAATGGCGGGTCGCTGCGCAGCAAAGGTACTGCAGCGACGGGCATGATGCCTTGCCGTCGTTGCCGGTAAACGAGTCCGGTATGTCCCAGAGTTTTCTGTCTAAAGGGACACTTCCATGACAAGCATCATGACTAACACCGCGGCAATGGCTGCACTCCAGACCCTGCGTTCGATCAACTCGGACATGGAGATGACGCAGAACCGCGTTTCCTCCGGTTACCGTGTCGAAACAGCAGCCGACAACTCGGCCTACTGGTCGATCGCAACCACAATGCGTTCCGACAACAAGGCACTGTCGACCGTTCAGGACGCGCTCGGCCTCGGCGCCGCCAAGCTGGATGTCGCCTATACCGGCATGAATTCGGCGATCGACGTGGTCTCCGAAATCAAGGCCAAGCTGGTTGCTGCCCGCGAGCCGGGTGTCGACAAGACCAAGATCGACAAGGAACTCACCGAACTTAAGAACCAGCTGGTTTCGATCTCTGAATCGGCTTCGTTCTCCGGTGAGAACTGGCTCAACAACACGGTCTCGACCGCTTCCGGCACCAAGAACATCGTGGGTGGCTTCACCCGTGACGTCAACGGCATGGTGACCATCCAGACGCTGGGCGTGAACACCACTTCGACCACGCTGATCGGCGCCGCCAACGAAAGCCTCGGCATCCTGACAAAGGACATCGACGCCAACGCTCTGGATCCCAACGCAACCACGACCACTGCGCGGAATTACTACCTGATCGACACAGGTTCGACCACCGGTACGCAGGCTTCCGGTGCCGGTATCGCACTGACTGCGGCAACAACCGACCAGCAGGTCGACGACATGATCCGCGCCGTGGATTCGATGCTTACCCAGATGACCGATGCAGCCTCCAACCTCGGTGCCGTCAACAAGCGCGTATCGATGCAGGAAGACTTCGTCGCCAACCTGATGGACTCGATCGACAGCGGTGTCGGCCGCCTGGTCGATGCGGACATGAACGAGGAATCGACTCGCCTGAAGGCCCTGCAGACCCAGCAGCAGCTCGGCATCCAGTCGCTGTCGATTGCCAACACCAACTCGCAGAACATCCTGTCGCTCTTCCGTTAAGAGCTCCGGAAACCGGGGGCTCTACAGGCTCCCGGATCCATCGGATCAGGAAAGGCCGCATCGGTTCCGATGCGGCCTTTTCCTTTTGCTAAAATTATGAATAGCCATTGAGAATTCAGGCATTGAGTTAACTGGCCATTAACCATAAATCTTTACACGTTAGACACCAACGGTGAACCGGATCGCAAGGGCAATAGGCGCTCCGGTTGGCATGATGCTAGTTCACCGCAACCGGGAAGATGGCCGGTATGTCCCTGGGCAATAAGAGGGGCATGTTTCATGACCAGCATTATGACGAACACCGCCGCGATGGCGGCACTGCAAACTCTCCGTAGCATCAACTCGGAAATGGAAACGACGCAGGCGCGCGTTTCTTCGGGATATCGCGTTCAAACAGCCGGCGACAACGCCGCCTACTGGTCGATCGCAACAACGATGCGGTCCGACAACAAGGCACTGTCGACCGTCAAGGACGCTCTCGGCCTCGGTGCTGCGAAAGTCGACATCGCCTACACCGCGATGGACAGTTCCATCGACGTGGTCTCCGAAATCAAGGCCAAGCTGGTCGCAGCCCGCGAGCCGGGTGTCGACAAGACCAAGATCAACAAGGAACTGACCGAACTCAAGAACCAGCTGGTTTCGATCTCCGAATCCGCTTCGTTCTCCGGTGAGAACTGGCTCAACAACACCATCTCGACCGCAGCCGGCACCAAGTCGGTGGTTGGCGGTTTCAATCGCGACGTCAACGGTCTTGTCACCATCACCACGCTCGACATCAACGTGACGAGCCTGACCATGATCGGCGCGGCCAACGAAAGCCTCGGAATCCTGACCAAGGACATCGACGCCAACGCGCTTGACCCGAACGCCACCGGCACCGCGGCCCGGGATTACTACCTGATCGACACCGGCTCGACCACCGGTACGCAGGCTTCGGGCACCGCGATCACCCTGACCGCGACCACCACGGACGCCCAGGTCGACGACATGATCCGTGTCGTTGACTCCATGCTTACGCAGATGACAGATGCGGCCTCCAACCTCGGTGCGGTCAACAAGCGGATCTCGATGCAGGAAGACTTCGTCGCCAATCTCATGGACTCGATTGACAGCGGTATCGGCCGCCTTGTCGACGCGGACATGAACGAGGAATCGACCAGGCTTAAGGCGTTGCAGACGCAGCAGCAGCTCGGCATACAGTCGCTGTCGATCGCCAACACCAACTCCCAGAACATCCTGTCGCTCTTCCAGCAGTAAGCCGGGGCGCTCCCGGGTGAGCGCTTTGAGCAATCGAATACTGCCATGCCGCCGGTCATCGGTCATGGTGGGTCAGCTGAACCGCGCCAACATTGCCCTTGGTGCGGTTCAGTGACGTTTGGGCAAGTGTTGCACAGCGGGAAGAGACGCGGCACGGGCGTTCATGCTCACGCAAGTTTTGCTGGCTAGGCTTCCCGTGCGTCAGGGCACCGTCAACCGGTTCCGCCTGCGCAATCAGATTGTGGAGAGGCATGACCATGACCGGCACCCAGCCAGCCATCGCCTCGAATTGGAGACCAAGATGACGGCCAGTCTCGCCAGGTTCCTGCCGGATTTCGAGCTTTCGGGCATCCGTTCCTTCCCGGGAATCCCCGATGAGGTTGCGGCGTTGCCGCAGCCTGCCAGGCAGACTGTCGATGTGGAGGCGATTCGTGCGGAAGCCAGGGCAGAGGGCGAGGCCGCCGTGCGCAACGAACTCGAAGCACGGCACGTCAGCGAACTGGATGCAGCGGCCGCGCGCCATGCGGCCGAACTGGAGGCCTTGCGCGCGGAGCTCGAAACCCTCGCCCTGCAGTCCATTCCCGAGGCCATCCAGGCACGAAGCGCCGAAATCGCCGACACCCTTGCAGGCGATGTTGCCGATATTCTGGCCCCCCTGATCGACGAGGCCGTTCGGGGACACGTTGTCGCTCAGTTGGCCGCTGAAATCCGCGGAATGCTTGAAATCGACAATGCCGGCCAGATCACCGTTACCGGACCCGCGAGCCTGGTCGACGCCCTTGGCGACCGCCTCGGCGCGGATGCCACTCGGATTTCCGTGGTCCATGCCGAGCAGTTCGACATCGAGATTGAAACCGACCGCACCCTTCTTGCCAGCCGGCTGTCGGAGTGGACCCAAGCCCTCAAGGAAAGCCTGGCATGAGCGACACCACCCACCAGGGCAAGAACGAGATCATCATCGTAAAGCGCCGGGGCGGCGGCGGTGATGACGGCCATCACGGCGGGGTCTGGAAGATCGCCTATGCCGACTTCATGACCGCCATGATGGCCTTCTTTCTTGTTATGTGGCTGGTCAACGCCGCGAACGAGGAAACCAAGGCGCAGGTCGCCGCCTACTTCAATCCGATCAAGCTGATGGATGACAAGCCGACCGAGCGCGGCATCAAGCAAGTGGGCAACAGCAACGACGGCGAGGCCAACGCGCCGAAATCCAAGGTCGAGGGCGACGATACCTCCAATGGTCAGGACGGGGATGCCGGCTCGCAGGAAAACTCCACCGCGGGCGAGGAGCAGGCCTACTCGGAGGCTGATTACTTCGAGAATCCCTATTCTGTCCTCTCCGAGATTGCCCTGGAAACCGGAACCCAGACGAATGTCTCCGCCAAGGGTGACGGGGGCGCGGCTGAATCGGGACCCGCAACCGGGGCTTCGGGCGGCGATGCCTATCGCGATCCCTTCGACCCGGACTTCTGGACCAAGACCATCGATCAGGAGCGCGAGGCGCTTGAGGAAAGCCAGTCGATGGTCCAGGCGGAGAATTTCGCCAACAACGGATCGACCACCGACGAATTCGACGCCACCGGCGCGCCGGCTGCCGATCTTGATGGCGACGGCAAACCCGACACCGGGCCCGACGGAGATCTTTCCGGGCGAAGCTCGGGGAACGACGGGGTTGAAGAGGGCGCGACCGCGGCCGAACAGCTCGCAGACGCCGAATCTCTCAAGCAGGAAATCACCCAGGCACTGGGCGGATCGCTCGGCAAGCTCGCCGAAGGTCTCACCGTGGAACCTGCCGAAGGCGGATTGTTGGTTTCCATCACCGATCAGTTCGATTTCGGAATGTTCGAGGTCGGATCTGCGGTCCCGGGCCGCGATCTGGTGCTGGCGATGGAGAAGATCGGCGCAATTCTTGCCGATCGTCAGGGTGCGATCGCCATTCGCGGGCACACCGACGCACGGCCTTATACATCCGGAGAGGGTGACAACTGGCGGCTGTCGATGGCGCGCGCCCACTCAGCCTTCTTCATGCTGGTGCGCGGCGGTGTTCCTGAAGACCGCATAATGCAGGTGTCCGGCTTTGCCGATCGCCGCCTCAAGGATTCCGAAAATCCCTATGCCGAAGTCAATCGGCGCATCGAAATCCTGGTCGAGGCGGAAGCGAGTTAACCCATGCCGCACCGCCGTCGCCTGAAAACAGCAAGCTTCGCCGCCCTCGCGGCGGTTTTTGCGTTGGCAGCGAGCGCGGAGGAACCGCCTGCGCTCGCCGCTACCGCGGATGAAGGCTTTCAGGCCCAGCAGAACCCGGGAGCTGCGGAGACCGACGCACGGTCTGCGCCGGTGTTTGACCCTACCGTGGGCTATCCGCCTGTGGCCGAAAGCTCTGCCCCGGAACCGACCGCGCCACCGGCTGCGCCGGAAGGTAACGAGGCCGCAGTACACGAAGCCGGGGTGCATGAAGATACAGCCGCCTCCTCGGAGCCCGGGGAGGGCAAGCCGACGCATGGCGGCGACGAGACCATTGCCGGGCACGGTCCGGATGCGGTGGCGCCCGGCCAGGATGCCGGTCCGGCGGCTGCGGGAGCGCAGGCGGAAGCGGTTCCGGATGGAGCGGCTTCACCGGTCGAAGGTGTAAGGGCCGAAGACTTTGCCATGACCGAGGACATGAATGAGTTGGAGCCGTACAAGCTCATACGCTCGCTTCAGGTCGTTCAGGATGCTGTGGTGAGCGGTGACCATTCGGCCATGGAGATGCAGCGCTTTCTTCTCGGCGTTATCGACAGTCGTTTGCGCAGCGCCGACGAGAAGGTGTTTGACGATCCGCGCAATGTCGATGCGGCACTGATCTACGCCATGAGCGGTGGCAATCCCGAAACCCTCGAGATTCTCGCGATCAAGGACAAGTTCGGAAATTTCGACAACGAGATCACGACAGTCCTGCGCGCCTATCTCAACGGTCGTGCGGCGAAGACCCAGGAGGAGATGGAGGAGGTCGTCGACATCTATCGCGATACCCCGGTCGGGCCCTATCTGACGCTGGTTGCGGCAAACGTCACGGCCGCTCTTAACGACACATCGGCACTTGAGCTGTTCGACTGGGCGCGTCTGACCGCACCGGGGACTCTGGTCGAGGAAGCGGCACTGAGACGTTCGTTATTCATTGCCGAGCGCAACAATCTGGTGGACGAGGCAATCTCCTACGCGCAGCTCTATGCGCGCCGGTTCATCAATTCGCCCTATGCCGGCCAGTATGCCGATCTTCTGGTCGATCTGGTGGTGCTCAACTATGGCAAGGTCGGCGAGGACCGGCTGAATGCGATCCTGTCTTTCATGGATCGCCCGCGCAAGCGCGAGGTCTATCTCCGGATTGCTCGCAAGGCCGTCATCTCGGGTCTGCGGGACCTGGCGCTGCTTGCTTCTGAAAAGGCCGAAGAGCTGCTTATGCCGGGTGACGATGTCCCGAAGGCGCTGACCAATCTCTATTCCGGGATGGCCAGGGTTCCCACCGAAGGCGTAAATGCCGTTCTGGACACGCTCAACGCTGTTCCGGAACGGCAACTGACGAGCCGCGACCGTGCCTTGCGTGAGGCCGCGCGGACCATGGCCGCCGAAGTGATCCGCAAACCCGACCCCGCCAGCCTCACGCAAGCAATCAGGCCCATGTTGGATCAGCCGCAATCGGAAACCGGCGTGGAAGTCGTCGCTCCCGAGCCGGCAGGCGATCAACCGACAGAGGCTGCCGATCTTGCGGCAGCCGCGGCAAAGAATGAAGAGGCGGAAGCCGCGGCAAAGGCTTTCGAAGGATATGTTTCCGACCGGAGGAAAACCCTCGAACGCATCGATGAGATGCTCGCGGGTGTAGAAGAGGAACAAGGCTCTTGAGTGCGTTGGATATGATCATGCAGCGTCAGGTTCCCGCCAGGCCCGCGGCCCGGCAGCCTGGAACGCGTGATGAGAATGCTGCGTCGGGAGATCCGTTCGCAAAGGTCCTCTCAGGTCAGCAGCAGAGTGAGGGCGGTAGAACCGCAGTCAAGCGCGAAGAAGCCGCCGACGCCGGCGCTGAAACCACCGCGGCTGGTCGTGACGCAGATGGTGAAGGAACTGCCAGCGCGGGGTCCGACGAGATGATGGCCTTGCTCGACGCACTGATGTCGAGCGCCGCCTATTCTCAGGAAGCTGCGTCAGCGGACGCAGACGCGGACACCGTTGTCGATGAGGCAACTGCCGACACAGATGGCGAGATTGCGGCCGGGGAGGCCGAGCCGGAAATCGATCTGGACGCTGAAACTGGCCAGGGCGTAGTTCTCGAAGACGCAGCCAAGGTCGATGATGTCGTGGTCGGAAAGCCTGAAAGTGCCGGGGTGGCCGGAGAGAAAACGGTTCCGAATGCCGGAGCACAAGCGGCTGCAACGGATGCCCAGGCAGCGACGGTCGCCGCCGCAACGCCACAGGCAGCAGCGGCAAAAGCAGCGGTGGCGGCGAAGTCTCCTGCTGAGGGGAAAGCGGCAGCCACAGCTCCCGGCCCGCAGCAGTCTGCTGAAAGCGCGGATGGGACGGCGTCGGACACCAAACAGGCGAACAAGAATCTCACCCCGGCGCCAGAGCCGGCTCCGGCGGGAACCGACCCTGACAAGGCGACCCGCAACGAGCGTTCCAACGCGTTCGCGGAAGCCCGGGCCAGCCTCGGCGCGGCCCGGAACGAGGAGCGTCTCGAAGGCAAGGCGAAGAACGTGGAGGTCCTCGAATCACGCCGGTTCCTGGGCGCTCAGCCGGTCAGTGGAAATGCACAGATGCTCACGCGATCGCTCGGCGACGCGAGCGGCGAGATCTTCCAGGCTCAACGTTCAGCGCCGGCGCAATCGGCGTCGCTGCCGGGTCAACCTCAGTCCGGTCAGATGCTGCATACACTCAAGCTTCAGCTCAATCCGGTGTCACTTGGCACCGTGACCGCGGTTCTCAAGCTGACAGGCGAGGAGCTCTCGGTTGATATCAAGGTTCACACTGCCGAAGCCTATCGTCAGCTCAGCGACGACAACCAGGCGATCCTGAAGTCTCTGCGGGCTCAGGGCTACGGGGTTGAGCAAATCAACATCCAGCACGTGGCAGGCGGCCCTGACCGGTCCGCAGGCCAGGCACCCCAGCAGGGCCAGCAAAATGCTTTCCAGGGATCTGGTTCCGGTGACGCGCAGGCTTCGGGACAGGAAGCCGGCGGACAGGGCAACGGCCGGCAGACCGGCAAACAGGGTAATCAGGGGCATGAGCAAAACTCCTATTCAAGCTCTGACGCGCAGCGTTCTGACGGCGTTTATCTTTAGTCTCGGTGTTACGCTGTCACCTGATGCGCAAGCCGCTGCTGGCGCATGCGAGGCGGAAATTCTCAGGGCCGCCCGTGTTCACGGCGTCCCGCCGGGCATCCTTCATTCCGTGGGCCTTACCGAGACCGGCCGCAAGGGCTCACTGCACCCGTACGCACTCAATATCGAGGGACGGGCCGTCTTCGCCAGCAGCCGCGACCAGGCAGTGCGCGAGTTCGAAAAGGCGAGGTCGGAAGGCAAGAGGCTGATTGACCTGGGCTGCATGCAGATCAATCATCGCTATCACGGCAAGGAGTTTCCATCGGTCCAGGTGATGCTCGACCCGCGTTCCAACGTTGATTATGCGGCACGGTTTCTAGCCCGTTTGCATGCGCGTCACGAAACCTGGACGATGGCTGTGGCACGCTATCACGCCGGACCTGACAACGACCCGGCACAAAAGCGCTATGTCTGCCGCGTCATTGCAAACCTTGTGGCCACCGGCCATGGCGCATGGACGGCGCCGGCGCGTGAATTCTGTCTTTGATCGCAACCTCAAAAAAACAACCTATAGATGAATTTGTAGATGCACTGGATTCAATTGCGATATTTGGCGAGAATTAGGCAATGGTTAATGGTGCAAGCAGAAAATTAACCTCTCGTTAACTTTTCCCGGAAAAAATTGTGCCTGTGGAGCTGAAAGGTACTAAATATGGCCAAATCAGCGGAAAACATGGTTAATCAATTATTAAATAGCACCATACGGTTTTCATAGTTTACCCAGATTCGCCCTCTTCGTACTTCTTAGTTAACGAGGCACCACACTGATTCGGAGGCGGACGAATGATCGTAGTGGTTGATGACAGAAAACTTGTCAAAGACGGTTACACATCCCTTTTTGGGCGCGAGGGCGTGCCCTCGGCGGGCTTTGATTCAATGGAGTTCGGCGAGTGGGTTAGCACCGCCGCCGATTCGGATCTGGACGCGGTCGAGGCCTTTCTCATAGGTCACGGCGCGCAGACGATGGATTTGCCGAGAGCAATCCGGGACCGGTCGCAGGCGCCGGTAATCGCGGTCAGCGATACGCCGTCACTGGAATCGACACTTGCCTTCTTCGACAGCGGCGTCGACGATGTGGTGCGCAAGCCGGTTCATCCACGCGAGATCCTGGCACGGGCAGCGGCGATCCGCCGTCGGCTCAAGGCCATTTCCAACCACATCGACATCGGTCCGATCCGGGTTTTCTCCGATGGTCGCGATCCCGAAATCGAAGAGCGAACCTTTGCCCTTCCAAGGCGCGAACGTCGCATTCTCGAATATCTCGTCGCCAATCGCGGACGCCGCGTGACGAAGCAGCAGATCTTCAACGCCATCTACGGAATTTTCGACGAGGACGTCGAAGAGAATGTCGTTGAAAGCCATATCTCCAAGTTGCGAAAGAAATTGCGCAAGCGGCTCGGTTTCGACCCGATCGATTCAAAGCGCTTCCTGGGCTACCTCATCGACTGGAAATAGGGACTGAACGCCTGGCCAAATAAAACGGCCAGGCGTTTTCCCTTTGTGTGGGGAAACAGGTTCACGCAAGGCCCGCCAGCTAGGCTGGATTACCGTACAAAACGAGGGAAAAAGCGATGAGCCTGTATGGAATGATGCGAACCGGCGCCTCCGGTATGAATGCCCAGGCCAACCGTTTGAGCGCGGTTGCCGACAACATGGCCAATGCGAACACCACTGGCTACAAGAGAGCGTCGGCTGAATTTTCCTCCCTTATTCTTCCCGGCAGCGGCGGCGCATACAATTCCGGCGCCGTGACCACCGATATCCGGTATTCGATCAGCCAGTCCGGAGCCCTCGAATTCACCACCTCCAAGACCGACCTTGCGATCGATGGCGGCGGTTTCTTCATCGTCAACGATGCCAACGGCCTTCCGTTCCTGACGCGCGCCGGTTCCTTCGTTCCCGATGGGGACGGCAATCTGGTGAATGCGGCCGGTTTCCAGCTGATGGGCTACAACTACGATGCGGGAACCCCGACCCCGGTGGTCAACGGCTTCGACGGGCTGGTGCCAATCAACATCTCGGCCGGCAGCCTGACCGCAACTCCTTCGACGACTGGATACTTTCAGGCCAACCTTGATGCCGGCTCAACCGTCGTTCCGGCGGCGGATCTGCCGTCGACCAACTCGGCCACTGCCGCCTACACCTCGAAGAGCTCGCTCATCGCGGTCGACAACCTCGGTGGGGAAGTTCTGCTCGACTTCTATTACACCAAGACCGCAGCCAACACCTGGGAAGTCACCGTTTACGACCGCGCCGCGGCCGCACCCGGCACAGGTTTCCCCTATGGCTCGGGTCCGCTCGCAACGACAACGCTCGATTTTGACCCCACGAACGGCCAGCTCACCGGCGGCAGCGCGACCGACATCACGCTTGCTGTGCCGGGCGGCACCTCGTTGACCGTCGACCTGAGCAGCATGACCCAGCTCAACTATGCCTTCACGGTCGACGACGCCAACGTCAACGGTGAAAAGCCAAGCAGCGTGACCTCGATCGAGATCTCCGAGGACGGCATTTTGTACGCCTCCTACGAGAGCGGCCAGCTTGAGCCCCTCTACCGGATTGCGCTCGCTGATGTGACCAGCCCGGATAAGCTCCGCCCGATGGCAGGCAACGTCTTCCAGCAGGGCATCGATTCCGGCGTCATCACAACCGGTTTCGCAGCGTCTGGATCCTTCGGGAAAATCGTCTCCGGCGCGCTTGAGGCATCGAATGTCGATATCGCGCAGGAACTCACCGACATGATCGCTGCGCAGCGGAGCTACACAGCGAACTCCAAGGTGTTTCAGACAGGCTCGGATCTGATGGACGTCCTTGTGAACCTCAAGCGTTAAAGTACCCGTATCGAACTAGGGAGCCCTGGAAGTGTCACTGACATCAGCACTCAACGCTGCGCAGACGTCTCTGTCGAATACCTCGACACAGACAAACATTGTCTCGCGCAACATCTCCAATGCCTCGGACCCCGATTACAATCGGCGGAACGCGGCACTGGCGACAAATGTCTATGGCGCCCAGGTGGTCTCTATCGAGCGCGCCCAGGATCAGGCACTCTTCCGGCAGACCATCAAGGGCGCCTCCGCGGCAAGCGGGCAAAAGGCGCTCTTGACCGGGCTCGAGGCCCTGAAGGGCATTTTTGGCGGCAACGATTACGAAACCTCGCCTGCCGCCATGCTCGGAACCTTGCGCGATACCCTGTCGACATTTGCATCCCAGCCCGGTGAGAGCACGCTGGCCCGGTCCTCCGTTGCCGATGCCCAGACACTGGCTGCCGGTATTCGGGACGCGTCGGCTGCGGTACAGAAGGTCCGGCTGGATACCGACAATGAGATCGAACGCCAGGTCGGCAAGCTCAATGAGTTGCTGGCGCGATTCGAAACCGCCAACAACAATGTCACCCGCGGCACGCAGCTCGGGCGCGATGTCAGCGGTGATCTTGACGAGCGGGATGGCCTCCTCAAGCAGATCTCCGAAATTGTCGGGGTGTCGACGATCACTCGCTCCAACAACGATGTCGCGATCTACACCTCCGACGGAACCACCCTTTTCGAAACCGTCCCGCGCCCTGTGACGTTCACGCCGTCAGTCGGCTTCGCCGCGACCGTCCAGGGCAACTCCATCTTTGTCGACGGCGTCCCCATGGGCGCCGGCCAGGGTGCGAACTCCACAGCCAAGGGCTCGCTGCAGGGACTGCTCCAGGTCCGCGACGAAATGGCGCCTGCGATCCAGACCCATCTCGACGAAATCGCACGCGCGCTCATCGTGACTTTTGCAGAAACCGACCAGTCCGCGGTTCCGACTCTCCCGGACCAGCCAGGTCTCTTCACATGGGCGGGCGCAAACGTTCCCGCGGGTGCGACCGTTGTTCCAGGCATCGCCGCATCGTTCAGCGTGAACGCTGCCTTGATCCCGGCACAGGGTGGCAATCCGAACCTATTGCGTGACGGCGGCATCAACGGTGCGGCCTATGTTGCCAACCCGACCGGCGCGGCAAGCTTCTCGGCGCGCCTCGACACCTTTGTCGTCGCGATCGATACCCCGATGGGCTTCGACGCGGCATCCGGTCTGTCCCCCTCGACAAGTGTCATCGACTTTGCCGCCGACTCGCTCGGCTGGCTGGAACTCAATAGAAGCGAGGCCTCGTCGGCCTCCGAGACCAGAGAGGCTTTCCGCTTCCGCGCGGTCGAGGCCTATTCAAACGATACGGGCGTTTCCATCGACGAGGAGATGTCGATGTTGCTCGAACTCGAACAGTCCTACACGGCTGCGGCGCGTTTGATCAGCGCAATTGATCAAATGCTCGAGTCCCTGATGTCGGCAGTGAGATAAGACCATGAAAACCAGCTTCATATCCAATCTGGCGATGAACAACGCCATGCGCATGACAATCGCCCGCGGGCAGCTTGAAATCCAGCAACTCCAGAAGGAGGCTGTGACCGGGCGTCATGCGGACATCGGCATCGCCCTGGGTGCGCAGACCTCCAGCAGCGTATCGCTCAACCGCGATTTGGTGCGCATGAACACCATCCTCGATTCCAATGCGCTGGTGTCACAGCGCCTCGGCACCTCCCAGCTCGCGCTTGAAGCAATGTCCAACAGCGCCCAGCAGATGCTGGAGACATTCATAGTCGCAAACGGCGCCAACGATGCGCCGAAACTCGCGGTCATGCAGCGCGACGTGCAGGCAGCGCTTGAAACATTCACCGCGGCGGGAAACACGTCGGTCAATGGCGAATACCTGTTCGCCGGCATCAACTCGGACGTTAAGCCGCTCGAGGAGTACACGATCGCCGGCTCCACGCCCAAGGCTGCCTTCGATGCGACATTCCTGGGCCATTTCGGCTTCACCCAGAACGATCCCGCTGCTGCGGGCATCACGGTCGCGCAGATGGACAACTTCATCACCAACGTTCTTGAGCCGACCTTCATGGGGCCTGACTGGAACACCAACTGGTCGAGCGCATCCGACACCAACATCACCAGCCGTATCCGCAATGGCGAGGTGGTCGAGTCGGGCACCAATTCAAACAGCCTCGGAATGCGCAGTTTTGCGCTCGCGGCGGTGATCGGAATGGAATTGCTCACCGCACCGGTAACGAGCGAGGTCCGCGAAGCGATCAACGGGCGCGCGATCGAATACTCCGGTCAGGCCGTGACCGGCATCGACAATCAGCGCAGCATCCTGGGCGTCTCGGAAAACCGGGTGACCAAGGCAGACGTCGCGCTCGAATCCCAAATCAAGATCCTCAGGCTGCATATTAACGACATCGAAGGCGTGGACCCCTACGAAGCTTCCACCCGCGTTAACAGTTTGCTAGCCCAGGTAGAGACATCATACGCGCTCACGGCCCGGATCCAGCGCTTGAGTCTGATGAATTATTTGTAAGTGCAGGCCCCCGGGGTCTCCGGGGTTCTATTGGACAAACATGAAGGGCGTCTGAATGTACCAGTTTTCCTATGCGGATGTTCAGGAGGATGGCGTCGCCGAAGCGCGTGAGCGCGAACGCGAGGCAATCAATCACTCCATATCCCTGCTCAACGCGGCCAAGGCCTCCGGCATCGAATCCCGCGAAGCCGTTGAAGCAGTCTACTTCGTCAGCCGCCTTTGGGTCCGCTTCGTCGAAGATCTGGCGTCTCCCGACAATCAGCTCGAAAAGGAACTTCGCGCCAACCTGATATCCATCGGAATCTGGGTCATCAAGGAAAGCGAGCGGATCCGTCAGCGGGAGTCGGACAACTTCCAGGGCATCATCGATATCTCAATGATCATCAGGGACGGGCTGAAATGAAAAGCTCATTGCGCATATCGCTGAAGGCAGGCGAACGTATCTTCATTAACGGAGCCGTTCTCCGGGTCGATCGCAAGGTGGCGCTCGAATTTCTCAATGACGTGACCTTTCTTCTCGAAAACCACGTATTGCAGCCCGAGAACGCGACCACGCCGCTCAAGCAGCTCTATTTCATCGTACAGATGATGCTGATCAATCCTGAGGGTGCCGACCAGGCAATGAGCATGTTCCGCAAGTCGATCGTGATGCTTCTGACCTGCTTCAAGAACGATGAGGTCCTGGCCGAGCTCAAGCACATCGACGGCATGGTTACGCAGGGCAAGGCCTTTGAAGCGCTCAAGGCAATCCGCGCGCTTTATCCGATCGAGGAAAAGATCCTTGAAACGCCGGCCATGCCCGCCGGCACAATCGAACAGATCCGCAAGGAGTTGGCTCCATGGACGTAAATCCTGCCGCGGCAGCCACGGCTGCAAGAACCGGTTCATCCTCACCAGCCACAGCCGCCGCCAACAAGGCGACGCTCGATTACGACACGTTCCTCACCTTGCTCGTGGAGCAGATGAAGAACCAGGATCCGACCGATCCGATGGATTCGACCGAGCAGATCGCACAGCTTGCGACCTTCAGCCAGGTCGAACAGACAATCCAGACCAACAAGCACCTGGAAAATCTGCTGCAGTCGTCGAGCCTGAGTCAGGCCGGATCGCTCATCGGACGTACCATCACTGCCTCCGACGATTCGGTTACCGGCGTAATCAACGAAGTCCAGGTCTATTCGGACGGACTGATTGCGGTGCTCGAAGATGGCGACAAGGTCATGGTCGGTCCGGGCGTGATCATCAAGTAGGAACTTCGTATCCGGACATGATGGTTCGGATACGGCATCGTGGGCCTCTTGCCTGGTCAACACCGGCATCTGAGGCCAGGGCCTTTCGGGGTATCGCCCGCTCTTTGTTCGGGTGTACCATGGATCGCCATCTGACACGGAATGATGCCGCGGCCGGACTGGCCACGTCACTTTGAAGGGCAGGCTCAATGAATGAAGCTGATGCACTCGATATCGTCCAGACCGCGATCTGGACCGTCCTCGTCGCCTCCGGTCCGGCAGTGTTCGTCGCCATGTTTGTTGGTGTCGGCATCGCCTTTGTCCAGGCTTTGACCCAGGTTCAGGAAATGACGCTGACCTTCGTCCCGAAGATCGTCGCCATCCTGATCACAGTGGCGGTGTCGGCCCCCTTTGTCGGCGCCCAGATCTCCACCTTCACCAACATCGTGTTCCAGCGAATCGAATCCGGCTTCTGATGCATGTCGCGCTCAATCGGATTCAATTGAGCGATTACGGACATGCGTCATTTCAAAGTGTCGCTTCGCATGCGCGTATGACACCTTCGCGCAAGCTTCGCGTCCTAGAGTTCCGGTGATACTTTGCGCCGGCATGATGCTGGCGCTGTTGCTCCGGAGCGTCACAGATCATGGCCGACCCGCAAACGCTGGCGATCCAGAAGACGGCTTTTCAGGGAAAGGACATGGGCTTTGCCTTTGGCATTGTCGTCATTCTGTCCATCCTGTTCCTTCCCATTCCGGCATTTCTGATCGATGTCGGACTGGCCTTCTCGATAGCCTTCTCGGTTCTCATTCTGATGGTGGCACTGTGGATTCAGCGGCCGCTCGATTTTTCGTCCTTTCCCACCATCCTGCTGATCGCGACGATGATGCGCCTGTCGCTTAACATCGCGACAACGCGGGTGATCCTGTCTGAAGGACATCTGGGTCCGAACGCCGCCGGAAACGTCATCGGCGGGTTTTCGCAAATGGTCATGTCCGGGGACTTCGTCATCGGCGTCATCGTGTTCTTGATCCTGGTCACGGTCAATTTCATCGTGATCACCAAGGGCGCCACCCGCATTGCGGAAGTCGGCGCACGCTTCACACTCGACGCCATCCCCGGCAAGCAGATGGCGATCGACGCCGACCTGTCGGCCGGCATGATCGATGAAAAGCAGGCCAGGGACCGCCGCCGCGAACTGGAACAGGAAAGCTCGTTCTTCGGCTCCATGGACGGTGCCTCGAAATTCGTGCGCGGCGACGCCATCGCAGGCCTGCTGATCACCGGCATCAACATGTTCGGCGGCATCATCATCGGCTATGCCCGTCATGACATGCAGATCGGCGAAGCCGCCGACGTCTTCGTCCGGCTGTCGGTCGGCGACGGTCTGGTCAGCCAGATCCCGGCCCTGATCGTTTCGCTGGCGGCAGGCCTGCTGGTGTCCCGCGGCGGCCAGCTCGGCTCCACCGACGAGGCCGTCATCGATCAGCTCGGCGGATACCCCCGCGCGCTGTTTGCCGCATCCGGCCTGATGTTTCTGCTCGCGCTTATGCCGGGTCTGCCATTTCTGCCCTTCGTCATCCTCGGCGGCGGCATGGCCTTTGCGAGCTGGATCATTCCCCGTCAGCGCGACATCAAGGCCCGTGCGGAAGCCCAGGAGGTCCACCGCTCCGAACAGGAGGAAAAGGACAAGGAAAAGGACTCCGTCAAGTCGATCCTCAAGACTGCGGAAATCGAATTGGTGCTGGGCAAGCAGGTCGCAACAAAGCTGCTCGGCAGCCACGAGGAACTGGCCTTCCGCGTTGCCAAGATGCGCAAGAAATTCGCCACCCAGTACGGCTTCGTGGTTCCGGAGATCAAGGTGACCGACGACATCGGCATCAAGGACAAGAGCTACCAAATCCGCATCCACGGCACGACGGTCGCAGCCAACGATCTGCGTGTCGGCGAACTCATGGTGGTGCTCGCCGGGCCGCGTCGGCCGACCATTCCGGGCGACGAGATCCGGGAGCCCGCCTTCGGTCTGCCCGCGCTTTCGGTGCCCGACAGTTTCGGTGAGGATCTCAAGCGCGAAGGCTTCCAGCCGATCGACAATGTTTCGGTCGTGCTGACGCACCTATCCGAAGTGATCCGCAACAACCTTCCGCAGCTTCTGTCCTACAAGGACATGAAGATCCTGATCGACAGGCTTGATCCGGAATACCGCAAGCTCGCCGACGAGATCTGCACGTCGCACATGTCCTATTCCGGCTTCCAGGCGGTGCTCAAGCTGCTTCTGGCCGAGCGTGTCTCGATCCGCAATCTGCATCTGATCCTCGAGGCCGTGGCCGAACTGGCGCCGCATGTCCGCAAGACCGAGCAGATCGTCGAGCACGTCCGTATCCGCATGGCCCAGCAGCTCTGCGGCGATATTGCCCGCAACGGCCAGCTCAACGTACTGCGCCTGGGCAACCGCTGGGATCTTGCCTTCCATCAGGCGCTCAAGCGCGACGCCAAGGGCGAAATCGTGGAGTTCGACATCGATCCGCGCATGCTCGAGGAGTTCTCCGAGCAGGCCACCAAGGTGATCCGCGGGCACATGGACAAGGGGGTGCCCTTCGTGCTGGTCACCTCGCCGGATTCGCGGCCCTATGTCCGCATGATCGTCGAGCGCATCTTTGCCACGCTGCCGGTTCTCTCCCACGTCGAAATCGCCAAGGGCGTCGAGATAAAGCTGCTTGGTTCGATCTCATGATGAGCGACCCCGAGGGGACGGTGCTGGCGCTGTTCGCGGCGTTCTGCAGGATCGGCGGCTGTTTCATGGCGCTGCCGGGGTTCTCCAGCTTTCGGGTGCCGATGCAGATCCGCCTTTTTGTCGCCGTGGCGGTCTCCATGGCGCTGCTGCCCCTCCTTTGGGACATGCTTTATCCCAGGGTTCAGGCCGGCGGCCGCGTCTACATCGAACTTATCGGGATTGAGCTTCTGATTGGCGTCACCTTCGGCCTGATCGCCCGCTACATCGTGCTTGCGCTGCAATTTGCCGGCACCGGCATGTCGATGGCGATCGGTTTCAATGCGGCGCCCGGGGGAGGGCTCTTGGAAGCGGAGCAGGAAGGCCATCTGACCTCGCTGATCAGTTTCACCGCCATCCTGCTGCTGTTCCTTACCGACTTCCATCACATGGTCATCGAAGCCCTGGTCCGCTCCTATGATTTCATGCCGATCGGTTCGGGTTTCGATCCGCGAATGGCATTGATGACACTGACCGATACGCTCGCGGGCGCCTTCATGCTGGCGATCCGGCTGGCGAGCCCGTTTCTGGTCTACGGCATGGTGTTCAACATCACCATCGGCATGGTCAACAAGCTTGCGCCGCAGATCCCGATCTACTTCATCTCCATTCCCTTCATCCTGATGGGCGGTCTCATCCTGTTCTTCTTCGGATCGCAGGAATTCTTCAAGCAGTTCCTCGATGGCTTCGTTCCCCTGTTCATGGGGCTTCGCTAGATCATGGCCGGATCGCGCGCAGCGAAACTCGAGCGTCTCGTCAGGGTCCAGCGCCAGCTCGAGCGCATGGCCGAAACGCTTCTGTCGCAAACGCTGCGCGAACAGGTCTCCGTCGACGACACGAGAAGTGCGCTTGTCGATGCGGTGGGATCCTTCGATCCGGTGCACGCGGCCATGTCGCGCAACTATGCACAGCGTTTCCAACGCCTGTCGGCCAAGTCGCAGCAGCTTGAGGGAATGAAGTCGGTTCAGGAAAAGCGGGTGCTGACGGAAAAAACCAAGGCCGACCGGCTTGCCGATCAGGCGGCGGCGGCCGCCGGAAACGAAGAACGCGCGGCTGCCGATGAAGCGCTGCTCGATCTTCTTGAGGCCTCATTGCGCTATCGCGCAAGCGATTGACCGGTCCATCATCGGCACAAGGCCAGCGTAAGCTTCATCAGGCAATTTAGCGAAACCGAATTTCTGGCCGGCATGGCGGGGGGAAGCGCATTGTCCATTCAGACTGCAACCGATCTTATTCTGGATGTCGTCCGCGCGGCGGATCCGGCCGTGGCACAAAAGGCCGAGGCGATGCTCGAGGCCGCTTCGGTCCGGAAGTCGGAGGCCGCGGCTCGGACGCCCGCGTTCGAGCGGCAGTTGCTGGCCTCATCGGACCCCTCCGCCTTGCCGTTGGCAAAAGTCTTGGATGCGATTGAGGCGAGGACGGAGTCAGGCGCTGGCGCGCAGATAGTCGACAAGACCGAAGAGACCTACCGGCAGTTCGAGGCGATGATCCTGCAGAAATTCATCGGCTCCATGCTCCCGCAGGACAGCGAAGAACTCTACGGCAAGGGCACTGCGGGTGAAATCTGGAAAGGCATGATGGCCGAACAGCTCGGCGCCGTGCTGGCCGAGGGCGGCGGGATCGGCATCGCCGACCGGATGCTGGCTGACCGGATTGGCGCGGTCGTCAAACCCGAGGCGGCTGGAACGATCGATTCCAACGTGACCAACAGGGCCGCCAATATGATCAATGAATTTCAGTTACAGATCCTCGCGGATGTGTCCGGTTCGGAGACCCGCGACAGTGCATCTGATCAAGACCTATCCATAACCCGGAGAGCATGACGACAATGAGCGAACCCCACACGCAGTATAAACGAATTCAGGGTGTCCTTTCCAGGTTGGAGTCCGTCATTGATGCGGAGAACGCCGCGATTGGCGTCGACCGGGACTACGATCTTGGCCGCTCCAATGCGCTCAAAAGCCGGTGTCTTTACGACATGACGGTGCTGTTCAATCAGGTACAGCCGGATCAGCTTTCGCCCGAACACAGGGACCGTCTTCAAAGCGTGCGCACCAAGCTCGACGTCAATCACGCCAAGGTCCAGGCGCACATGGAAGCAGTGCGCGAGATCGCCGAGATGATCAAGAAAACCGTGGCTGAATCCGAGGCAGACGGCACCTATTCCGAAGATCAGTTCAGGCGCATCGAACTGTCATGATCAAACTTCTCATCACCGGGATCTGGATATCGGCCGTTGCCCTGGCATCGGTCTATTACTCGGTGCAAATGGCCAATCAGAGGGAACCCACGGAGCCCGATCCGGCGATGTTCGGCGGTCTTCAGAGCATCCGTGGCGAGGTCACCTCGATCCCGGTCATCAGCGGTGGCGCGGTGAAGGGCTACTTCCTCACCCGGCTCTCCTATACCGTCGACCCTGAGAAGACCGCCAAGATGACCATCCCGGCGCGTGATCTGGTGACCGATGCGCTTTACACCGCGCTGGTCGGGGACAAGCTCATCGACTTCCCGAACATGACGCAATTCGACCTGGAAGGCTTCAAGGCGCGAATTCTGGAAACCATCAACACACGCCTCGGAGAGGAAGTGTTCCACGATGTCGTCGTCGAGCAGATAGACTATCTCTCCAAGGAAGACATCCGCACCAACATGCGGCGCAACACTACAAACGCTCCGGCAGCCGGTGCTGTCCCGGGCGAGAGCAAGCCGACAAAGAAGGCGGAAGCCGAGGTTTCGCATTAGTCCATGTTGCGCTTGATTGGATTCAATTTGGCGATCACGGACATGCATCATTTCAAAGCGTTACAGCGTCATTTGCGCATCCGGTTGGATTCGCGGCGCTGTGGCGCGCGCAGCCTAGTGCATCAGTTGCTTTCCGGATTCCGGTACTGTTCGTTGACGAGTCCGGCCTCCGCCATCAGTCGCCCCACCGCCACCTGAAAATGATAGAGCCCGGCGACCGCCGATCCGGTCCGGGCCCACATCCGCACGCCGCGCAAAGGCGATGCCAGAAGCAGAGCCACCGATTTGCCCATCCTGCGAACCCGGCCCGCAGCTCCCGGATTCTGGCGTTTCTCGATAATTGCTGAAATCGCGCCGTTGCGCAGCGAGCGCGCATTGAGCCACGAGAATTCCGTGCGGCGCGATGGCGTTGTCTCCATCACCGCAGCCTCGGCGCACCAGGCGAATCCGAAACCCTTGGCCTTGGCCCGGCGGTAGAAATCACTGTCGCCGCCACCGATGAAGTTGAACGCCGGATCGAGGAACGGCCGCGGCATCGCGTCGAGCACCGCGCGTGATATCATCACGTTGCCCGACGAATACAGGATCGGGACCGGGCCGCTCCGGTCGTAATGCGGCTGGAAAACCGGATGCTTGCTGCATCCTTGAAGTGACGGATCCGAAAACACCGGTGTCTGCGGCCCCCCCACCAGATCGGCGCCGGTGCGTTCCGCGGTTTCCCGCAACCGGTTGAGCCAGCCGGGCGTTGCCAGTTCGTCATCATCGATGACCGCGATGCGCTCAAGTCCCGCGAAGGTCTGCAAAGCGGTCTCCCAACCGGCATTGTACGCATGGCAATTGCCGCGCTGATGCGCCACGATCACGAGCCCGTTAAGCCTTGAGGTTTGCAGCCACTCCGCTGCTGCGGTGGCGCCGTCAAGGCCTTCGGCGTCATTGTCCATCACGACAACGGCTGCATGGTCGCCGGCATTCAGCGCCTCGAGCGAATTGAGCGTTTCGACCAGGTGCTCTGGCCTTCGGAAGGTCGGAAGCGTGATGGCGATCCTGACCTTTTCTGGCTCGAGCTCAGAAGAGCGGAAGTGCTCGGTAATGGTCCGGGTATCTGACTGCATGGCCGGCCTTTGCTGCGATGCATGCCGCGCTCATGACGTGCGTCTGAGCGAAGGCGGTCCTGCATCAATTCGTTTGGCGGCGGCGCTGTTTCAGCATCTCATTGATGCGCGGAGCCGCAGCCGGCATTACCAAATCACAGGAATCTGAAGATTGCCTGAAAGGCGGCACCCATATTTGCGCGCTTGGCTTAACCGCCTTTTCAACGGATCAGGCTATACCGTTCCTTCGGTATGAACTGGATTGCCCATGCACTTTGTCTTCATTTCCTCGCTGGTCCCTGTCGCAGCACCCGCATCGGGCTATGATATTGCCAACCGGGTGATTGCCGACGCCATCCGCATGCTGGGTCACCAGGTATCGGTGATCGGATTTCTTCAGCCGGGGCAGGAGCCGGCGCCCGAGGGTCGAACAAGACTTCTCGGCGAGCTCGAAGTCACCAATGCCCGTGTCGGCAAATGGCAAAAGGCCATGTGGCTCAAGGATGCGTTTGTGCATGGCGAACCCGTTTCGGTCGCGAAGATGCATGCGGTGCCGCCGGATGATGTGCGCGCGGCGCTCTCCGAACTTCAGCCCTTCGACGGGCTGATTCTGAATTCGGTGCAGCTGCCAGGTGCGTTTCATGACATCTTCAGTGCCTATCCGCATGCCTTTGTTGCGCACAATGCCGAGGCAAGAACCGCCGCCTCCAACGCTATGAGTGCGGGCACGTCGGTTGCGCGGATGCTCTACGGCCGGGATGCGCGGTTGCTCGGGCATCTGGAATCGAAGCTCTGCGCTGGCGCCCGGCACGTCTTCACGCTTTCCGATACAGATCGCTCCGATTTGAAACTCGGCGAGTCCAGCCACGCCACAACCCTGCCGCTGGTCACATCCGTCATGCCGCCTCTCGCCCCGGAGGAGCAACCCGACGGGGATGCCGCCATCCATGATGCCGGCTTGATCGGCTCATGGGGCTGGGCGGCCAACCGTGCCGGTCTTGACTGGTTCTTGCGCCGGGTTGTTCCGTTGCTGCCGGACGATTTTATGATCGCAGTCGCAGGCGGGGTTGGCGATACACCGCCGGACGTCCCGGGCAATGTCCGTTTTCTCGGCCGCGTCCCGGATGCGCGCGCGTTCGTGCGCTCCTGCCGGGTTGTCCCGCTTGTCTCGCGGACTGGAACCGGCGTTCAGCTCAAATCCATCGAAACCTTCGAGCTGGGGCTTCCCGCCGTGGCCACCGGGAACGCGCTTCGCGGCATTGCCGTCATCCCGGAAAACTGTCTGCGGGCTGATGATCCCGAAGGCTTTGCCGCCGCCCTGCGGACCCAGGTCGCGCGCGCCCGCGCCGGCGATGACCTCCGTCTTGATGGTGGGACCTTCCATGCGCGCCAGCTGGACGGTCTGAAGGCAGGACTTGAAAGGGGTCTCGCGGATCTGTTGCCTGATGCTTAACAAGAGGTAAACGCCCCGCTTAACTGCAACTGTCGAACGCCAATGCCAACCCTTTAAGAAAGTGCTAACACCATGCCAGTGCCCGCCGAGACGAAATGACGGGTCGGATATTTTGGGGCGAATTTGGATCTGTGATGCGTGAACTGCAGTCGGAAAATCATCGGGATATCTTGGGCGTCCGTGTGGCCGCGCTTGGCTGGCCCGAGGCGCTGCGCAAGATCGAGCAGGATGTCACCGGCGAAGGGCCGCAGCGGATCTTCAATTTTCTGAACGCCCACAACGCCAATCTGGCAGTCACGAACAAGACATACCGGCAGGGACTGGCCCGATGCGAAGTGCTTCCCGACGGCGTTGGTGTCGATCTTGCATCACGCACGCTGCATGGAGCCGCCTTTCCGGCCAATCTCAACGGGACCGATCTCTTGCCGGCGGTCCTTGTGCACATCGAAAAGCCGCTGACCGTGGCCCTGATCGGTGCTCGGCCGGAGGTCCTGGAGCGCGCCGTTGAAAAATTCCGTGCCGCCACCCCCTGGCACAGCTTCCATGCCGTCTCCGACGGTTATTTCGAACGTGCCGAAAGCGCGAAAGTCACAGAAAGGCTCGAAGCCCTCAATCCGGATATCACGCTTGTCGCGCTGGGCAGTCCGGCGCAGGAACTCTGGATCGACGCCTATATCCGGCCCGGTCACGGCAGGGTGGTATTCGGAGTTGGCGCACTGTTCGATTTCGTTTCGGGCTCGGTGGCCCGCGCGCCGGAAATGATGCGCAATCTGCGGCTTGAATGGCTTTGGCGGCTGATGCTCGAGCCCTCGCGCCTGTGGCGCCGTTACATCCTGGGAAATCCGGTCTTTCTCTTCAATCTCCTGAAATACAAGATCGGCGGCGCCGGTCGCAACGACCGCGTCATGGCGTGAACGTCCCGCCGGTTCGCCGATCTTAGAGTATTGTCAACGTCCTTCGGTCATTCTGGCCTCCTTGCCCGAAACGCAGTCGAACGAGCCGAGCCAGCCATGACAACTGCAGTGATGACCGCGTCCTATGTGGCGGACTTCGAGCGTTGCGCGCTTCTGTGCGAGAGCATGGACCGGTTTCTCGAGGGCAGATGGCATCACTACCTCCTGGTCGAGCGCGCCGATGCTGAACGCTTCAGATCGCTTGAGGGCGTCAACCGCACGGTGGTCAGCGAGGCCGAGCTGTTTCCCTCCTGGCTTCGGGCATTCCCCGACCCCCTGAGCATGGGCCGGCGCCGTGTCTGGCTGTCTCCCTTCTCGCTTCCCCTTCGCGGGTGGCACGCACAGCAGCTTCGGCGTCTCGCCATGGCGCGCCACGTGGAGGCGGAAACAATCCTCTCCATCGATTCCGATGTCGTTCTGGTGCGCCCCTTCGATCCGGCGAGCCTTTGGAGCGAGGGCCGCCTGCGCATGTTCCGGGCTGACAACGGAGCCCATGATGCGACCCCCGGTCATTTGGCCTGGCTCGCCCATGCCGGCACCATTCTCGGGCTGCCGCCGCATCCGGACCCGGCTCATGATTACATTTCCAACATGGTCGCCTGGCGCACCGACACCGCGCGCGCGCTTCTCGACCATCTCGAAAACCGGTCCGGTAAAAGCTGGCTTCGTGCGGTGATTTCCTCGCGGGACATTTCCGAATGCATGATCTACGGCCGCTTTGCCGATGAGGTGATGGGCGGCGTCGGGCACCGTCCCGATGCACGATCGCTTTCGCACGTGCTCTGGTTCAGGGAAACCTTCCCGCAGACCAGCGAGGGGCTGGCCAGTTTCATGTCCGAGATCCGTCCTGACCAGGTCGCCATCGGCGTGCAGTCATTTGTCGGTCACCCGCTCTCGGAGATCCGTCGGCTGGCCTTTTCCGTCACGCCCGTGTGAGTCATGTCTTCTGGTCAGAGGCCCTGGGCCTTTCGGTTCCGGCGCAACCGGTCAGATCGGCCGCCTGGTGGCTCCCCTGAGCGCCTGGTATGTGAACAATGCCGACTGGAGATAGAGAACGAGGAACAGGCCATTCATCAGTTCCACCCACACGGGAATGTCCAGGGCAAGGCCCAGGAGGTAGGCCAGAAGCAGCGCCTTCATTGCCCCCAGCGAGGCGAGCACCAGCATCCGCACGAAAGTCCGGCCCGTCGCATAGAGCAGTTCCGAGTGATATTCGATCAGGTTCCTGAATGCCGGCACCAGCGCCACGAGGATCAGAAGCGGCGCGACCTCGGCGACATTCCGCCCCAGGGCGTTGGGGAAAATCCACAGGAAGCCTGACATCGCCAGAAGCCCGGCGGTCGAGATCGACGCCACGCCCGCTTCCAGCATCACCCGGTATTTGAACTGCTCCAGAACCGCCGCGGTGCGCATCAGCTTCTGTGTCAGGAGTGTGAGGAAGGCCCGGACCGGAAGAGCGGTCAGATCGACCAGGCGCATGATCATGGCATAGATGCCCGCGGCTTCAGCGCCGCCGAGTGAAAGCACCAGCACCTTGTCCAGTTCCGACTGGATGTAGAACAGCACCTCGGCGCCGGCCACCGAAATCGCGTCGGCCCAGCGCCGCATGTAAAGCACCGGTTTCCATCTCAGACGGACGCGGGGATAGAAGAACACGATCGCCGCCAGCGCGGCGAGACCGTTCGCCCCGATATAGTACCAGGCCCATGTCGAGAGCGATCCGTCGGCCAGCATGGCGAATGCGACTGCCGCGGCCATCTTGAACAATGTGGCCATGACCACGAGCCAGGAGCCCGCGCCGAACCGGTTGATGCCGTAGCTCACGATCACCACGATCTCCATGATCCGCCAGCACAGCACTTCGGCCACGATGATCTTCGCGAAGGTTGGAATCGTCATCTGATCGGCAAAAACCAGCCGATGTGTCACCCAGGCAGCCAGTGCGATGACCGGGAGAGAGAGAACCATGCCCGCCAGGAACCCACCGGTATAGGTCCCGAGCAGGCGCTGCTTGACCGTTGCGATCCGGTAGAGAGGGGAGACGAAGCCGAATGCCAGCAGCCGCGAAAGCATGATGCCGCAGGCCGAGGCTGTCGCGAACAGACCGAATTCCGAAATCGAAAGCGTGTTTGCAATCGCAATGAAATAGACCAGCGAGATCACCAGTCGTCCCGCCGATCCGCCGATCATCGAGAGATAGGCGCGAACAGTGTCCTTGTAGGTGACGGCTAGGGTCTTCAGACGGGCAATCATCTCGATCCGGCAATTGAGCGCTTGCGGTGGTCGCAAGTGACCTTTGAGAGCCGAAGTCCTACCGGAAAAACGTTAACCCCGCGTTTGAGGACACTCCCTTTACGGCCATGCAATCTGTTTTTCCTATGTTTTTCTGCGGGATCTAGTTTGCGGAAACAACGGTGAAAATCGTCAATTCCGATCGGAAATTAACCCTTTGTTACCCATGAATTTATAGTTTGTCTTAACGATTACGGGTTTCTTTCCAATTGGGGCGTCCTGGCCAGGCATGAGTGAAAACGCAAACGATCGCAGACGGCGGCCGCGCAAGGGGTCTTTGCTGGACCACGCCACCAGCGCACCGCCCGCTGACCGCGGTGCTCCCGACACCGAAAGGCAGCGGTCTCCGGCTGCTGCGCCCGCGCCCGCGTCGCTGTTGTCGGCGTCGGCGCGCAGTCCACGGATCTCGACCGCCCGCATGGCGCGCGAAACCGCTTCGTCCGAGCCCGTGCCTTCACAGGCCGGTCCAACGGTTGAGCAAACCGGCGGAGCCCGGCCCTCATTCGGCGATCGTATCGCCGGCCTCATGCAGAAGGCAGCCCCGGCGGTGGGCGACCACCGGTCCGGCTCCCGAAAGTCGGATCAGGATAGCGGATCGCAAGCCCCTCGCACGGAAGCTTCTGCCGGAGCGCCGCGGCAGGAGCCGGTTCACAATCAGGCCGCGGTTCCGACCTGGCAGCAATCCGGCGAGCCGCCACGGGAACCGCCGATGGAGCCGGTGCACTGGGCCGGTCCGGACGAGCGGCCGCTTCTCGACATGTCGATCCTGATTCAGGCGGTGTGGCGCTGGCGCATGCTGATCGGTTTCGCGACGATTGCCGGCGCCGTGATCGGTATCGCGATGGCCCTCGCCACCCCGCACCGGTATTATGCCGAAAGCCGCCTGTTCGTGGACCCGCGCGAAGTCCGCGTCACCGAGGACGACGTGCGCAACCAGCAGCTTTCGACCGAGGCGATCCTGGCAATCATCGACAGCCAGTTGCAGATCCTTGCGTCGACAAGTGTGCTTGAATCGGTGGTTGCCGAGCTCGGCCTGGCGCAGGATCCGGAGTTCAACGGCGCCATGTCCTCGGGCGGGATAGGCGCCGGGATCAACCTGATCAAGGAGATCTTCACCGGTCGCGATCCGATGTCGGATGCGGAACAGCAGGCGCTGGAAACCTTGCGGGACGCGGTTTCTGTCTCGCGCGACGCCATGACCTTCGTCATCATTGTCGGGGTGGATTCCCGCGACCCGGAAAAATCCGCGCTCATCGCCAACACGATTGTCCAGACCTATCTCGATGAGGAAGGCGAAGCGCAGTCGGGTCTGCTCGAGCGCACGTCCGAGGCGATCGACACCCGCATCAATGCGCTGCGCGAGGATCTCGACGAGGCCGAACGGGCCGTGGAACGGTTCAAGGCGGACAACGGCATTGTCGGCGTCGGCGGGGGACAGTCGATCGACGACCAGGAGATCCTGGCGATCAGCGAGCAGCTTGCCAATGCCCGTGCGGTCAAGGTCGGCGTCAGGGTCAAGGCGGAAAGCCTCGCCAAGGCCAATCCGGAAGATGTTCTCGCCGGCTCCTTCCCGGAAGAGTTCCTCTCCGCCAATCTGATTGATCTGCGCAAGCAATACACCCAGACCAAGTCGACCGCGGATGCGCTGTCGACCCGTCTCGGTCCCCGGCATCCCCAGTATGTCTCCGCCAAGCAGTCGCTCGACACGATCCGGGAGGAAATCACCCGGGAACTCCGGCGCATCGTCGCCAGCTCCCAGGGCGAGTTGCAGCGCGCGGTCGAAACCGAGCAGGAACTGGCAAGCCAGATGGCGGTCGCCAAGAGCCGCGCCATGGACCAGTCGGTGGAGTTCGTGACGCTGCGCGAGCTCGAACGCAAGGCCACCGCCACCAAGGAAATCTACGAAGCCTTCCTGAGGCGGTCGCGCGAAACCAGCGAGCGCTCAAACCTGTCGACGCGCAATGTGCGCGTTATCTCCCCGGCCGAAGCGCCGCTGCAGCCGATGGGTCCGTCGCGGAAGTTCATCGCGATAGGCGGCATGATGTCAGGATTCTTCATGGGCTTCGGGTTTGCGCTTCTTGCCGGCGCGCTGGAGAGCGTTCGCGCGTTCTCCGCCGTGGGCAACGGCAATGGCCGGATGGGGCGAAATCCGGTATCGCCGTCCGGCGGCTATCCCGCTCCCCAGCCACCTGCGCCGCAGCCTCCGTATCCCGGTTCTCCATCGGGGGGGGCTGGTCGCGGCCCTCGGTCCGGCGACGGATCTTCGGTCTCCAGCGCATATGACGCAGATCGGGGCGGCGAGCGCCATGCCAATGCCGCCGGACACGCGACAGCGTCTGCCAACGATCAGGAATCATTCGATCGCGATTCCGGCCGAACTCCGGGTCCGGTCGCGGACGAGGTTTATCCAGCCGCCGGTCGCGAAAACCCGGCTGCCGCCGCCACCGCCGTCGATTCCGCCACGCCTGCTCATGGCGCGGCACCGGGTCACCCATGGGCGGCTGCCCATCAGGGGTCGGAACCTGCGGCATCCCCCTATCCGGCCCGCCCGGATCAGGACAACCGGCGCGGAGTTCCGGACCATCAGGCACCGTTTTATCAAACGTCGATGCACGAGCCGCCGCAGCAACCTTTCGCGCATCAGCACGGATACCCGGTCCATCCGCAACAGGGTGCGCCGCATCCGGGCTACGCGTCTGAGGGATATGCGCCACAGCGCTACCCGCAGCCGGCGCCGCCGCAACCTGCTGCATCATTCCAGCCCGCATATGAACAGCCCCCGGCTTTCCACCCCCGGCAGGCCTATCCCGCGCAACCCCACCATCCGGGATATCCCGCCCCGCACTATCCTGCCGCACAGCCTGCACCCGTGCCACAGCATCCGGTTCCCGGTCATCAGGCCTGGGGCGCGGAACCCCAGCCGCATGCGGTCCATCCGCACCACGCCGGTCCCGCGCAGCAACCGCAGGTTCCGCAGCATCAGCCTTACCAGCCGAATCCCTTTCATCAGGCGGCTCCGCAACAGCCTGCTGCGGCCCATCAGGGGGGAGCCCCGGCTTATCCCACTCAGACTTACCCCGCTCCGGCTTACCCCGCTCCGGCCTATCCTGCTCAGGCCCATCCGGCTCAGAACCACCCCGGTCACGCGGCTCCTGTATCCGGGCAGCCAGCCGAGGTCTCCCCGCAGCCCGCAGCGCAGTCGCGGCCGGCCGACACCGGACAGGAGCCGCGCGACGAGGCGGTGGACCGGATCCGCGAGAAGATGGAAGAGCTTCGCGCGCGCATCGGCGACCGCTCCGGCCTTCGCCGCCGCGCCTGAGCCCGGACCGGTCATCACCTCTGCGCAAGAGTCCTGAATTTGACGTTTGAGGACGCTTTGAGGCTATCGGTCCGCCGCCGTGATCCTTAGGGTCCGGATCGTCGAAGCGGATCGGCGCAAGGCGAACCGCACGTTGCGGCGGGGCCGGGGAGGTCCCGTGCCGCCTCAGGATTTGGAGAAAGTTGATATGGCCACTGTGATTGACGGAAAGGCCGTCGCTGCCGGTGTCGTTGAAAAGGTGACGGCGGCCAGCGCCGCATTCGAGGCCGAAACCGGAATGAAACCGGGTTTGGCGGTCGTCATCGTCGGCGATGATCCCGCCTCCCACGTCTATGTCTCGTCGAAAAGCCGCATGGCCAAGCAATGCGGTTTCAAGTCGGTCCAGCACACCCTGCCCGAGGACACCAGCCAGGAGGACCTAGAGGCGCTGGTCGACAGGCTCAACAAAGATCCCGAAATTCACGGCATTCTGGTGCAGCTTCCGCTTCCCGCCTCCCTTGATTCCGCGCCCGTGATCCAGATGATCAAGCCGGAAAAGGACGTCGACGGGCTGCATGTCGTCAATGCCGGTAAGCTGATGACCGGCGATCTCGAAGGCGGATTGATTTCCTGCACCCCGGCCGGCGCCATGCTTTTCGTTCGCAACACCCACGGCCCGGATCTCTCCGGTCTCAACGCCGTCGTGATTGGCCGGTCCAACCTTTTCGGCAAGCCGATGGCAGCCCTTCTGCTGGCGGCCAACGCCACCGTCACCACCGCCCATTCGCGCACCAGGGATCTCGCCGGCGTCTGCCGCAATGCCGATATTCTGGTTGCGGCCGTCGGCCGTCCGCAGATGGTCAAGGCCGATTGGGTCAAGCCCGGCGCCACCGTGATCGATGTCGGCATCAACCGCATCGACGCGCCCGAACGCGGCGAAGGCAAGACCCGCCTGGTCGGCGATGTCGCCTTCGACGAATGCGCAGAAGTGGCCGATGTGATCACCCCCGTGCCCGGCGGCGTCGGCCCCATGACCATCGCCATGCTGATGGCCAACACGGTGATCGCGGCAACCCGCTCCAAGGGCCTGAAACCACCCTTGTTCTGAGCGGCGCTTTCAGGTCGCGCGCGCTGCCGGGATGCCGGAAGCAGTGGCTGGTTCCGGCCCGAAGCTGACGTTGGCATCATCTGCTGCGAAAGGTATCAGCGCGCCCTAAGCTACTCACTGCCGCCGTATGCTTGAATGGCAGCTGCCTTCAGCGGAGGCGGTGGGCAACTGACATAATCATGCCCCGCTTTTTAGCTTCAAAGCGCGTTCGGTAGTCCAGACGCTATCTGCGCCGCCCCAGTGCCCGCTTTGAACTTCATGGATGCGTACCGAGGTCATGTCCTGCATCGGTTTCCCCGCCACTCTGCCGAAGGCTTTCGCGGTTTCTGAAATTATCCTCTGTTTTTCTTCGTCCGAGAAAACGCCTTCCAGGACGTGTATGTCTATGAGGGGCATGTCGTCTCCTAACGGTTCGATTTGTTGCCAGTCTTATCCAAAATCGCTACGAATTTACTTTGGGTCAGTGCTCTGAGGCGCCGGGAAGCTGTTCGTCATTTAACGTGTGAGCGTACGTAGCAGAACGGCATTGACTTATCGACATGTTCAACGACCGGATGTGCGACAATGACAGCGTTCATAATCGGCCAGATGCAAATTCAGAATCGCGATTGGATGGAGGACTATTTTTCGAAAATTCCCGTCCTCCTGGAGCAGCATAAAGGACGGTTCCTTGTGAGAGGCGGCAATCCCGAGAGAATGGAAGGTAACAACGCGGTTCCGGATGCCGCTTTCATCATCGAGTTTCCAGACCGCAGCTTTGCGAAAGATTTCTGGAGGTCGAAGGAGTTCCAGGAACTTGCGGTCTTGCGTCGAACGGGATCAACGCTCAACGCGGTTCTGGTCGATAAGATAGCTTAGGAGGATTCCAGAATGTCTGACGCCCTCTCACCCTACTACGGCGAACCAAGAATACAGGCCCTTCAAAGAGCCAGGGATGAGCAAGTGGCCGAACTCGTTGACCTACCCGGAGCGGTCGTCCATGCCCGCACATTTTCGAGCGACAATCCCGCCGCGTTGGGCTGGGATTATTTGCGGAGGGTCATGTCTGACGAGGGCATGGTGACACTGCGAGGCGTCGATGAGGCAACCGTTGAAATCGCAGAGAAAGAACTGAGCGATTTCAGTCCCAAATTGCACGTCTGGGACCTTTACATGGCAGATGCTCGGACAATTCAGCAGATTTGCGGAAAGATTGTTGAAACCGGGCTTCCAGACGATCTATCGCGTGTCCCCGACGATCAGTTGACCGCTCAGAAAGTTCGAGAGATCCAATCATTCTTAGCGGACCAGGGTATCTCGCCCTTTTCGGCGGATGCGCTGCTCGGCAAGCTTTTTCCCGCACGATTGATCGCCTTGCAAACCTCAGAAGGACAGATCGTCTCAGTCGGTTTTGCGGCAATGACTCACAATCGCAACAGCCCCTTTCACAAGTCAGCATGGGTCGGCCTCATCGCGGTCGATCCTGCGCTGCGTGGTCGAGGGCTTGGCAAGTATATGGACGCGCTCTGTAATCTTGCGGCGATCACGGAGCTCGGAGCAGAATCCACGATGGAATTTGTCGCGCAAGACAATGCTCCGTCCCGTGCCATGCTGGAAAGCTGCGGGTTGAGGCAGCTAGACGGAAAAGCAGTTGTGATGTTTTCAACGTCTGCAGATCGTATCACGCGGTAGGGGTCGACTTTCAGACCCGGTGCGATCCCATTGAGCATCTTCGAAAATCAGCCATTGCCATCATTGGCCCTTACGGCAGCATTGTCCGCTCAGCGAATCTTGGTGCAGCCGGCAGCAAAAGGCCGCTCCCCGCCCTTTGCAGCCAGCCAGCTCGCCCCCGCCCGCAGCTTCCACCTCCCTCAAATCCTTGGCATCTCGTGCAAGGTCGGATAACACCCTCAGCGTCGGAATGAGAACACTAGGGACCGCTCGATGACCTTGCTGATTGTTTTCGTGGTGCTTGCCATCGGGGTGTCGTTTCTCTGCTCGATCCTTGAAGCGGTGCTGTTGTCGATCACGCCGTCCTTTGTGGAGAGCGCCGAGGAAGAGCGGCCGGGTCTGGCGAAAAACCTCCGGACGTTGCGGGCGGATATCGAACGCCCGCTCGCAGCCATCCTGTCCCTGAACACGATTGCGCACACCGTCGGCGCCACCGGAGCGGGCGCGCAGGCTGCAGTCGTCTTTGGCGATACCGGCGTCGGCATATTCTCCGGAGTGCTGACGCTTGGCATTCTTATCCTGTCCGAAATCATCCCGAAGACGCTCGGCGCCACCTATTGGCGTGCGCTCGCGCCGTTTGCGGTCCGGGTATTGCCGTGGTTGATCATCGCTCAACTGCCTCTGGTCTGGATGAGCCAGGCGCTGACGCGGCTGCTGACCCGCGGTGACCGCCACGCGGAAGTCTCTCGCGAGGAAATCACGGCGCTGACAACCGCCGGCCAGCGTCTCGGCGTCGTCAAGGAAGACGAGACCCGCGTCGTCACCAACCTGTTTCGCCTGTCGGAAATCGAAGTCAGCGAGATCATGACGCCGCGCACGGTCATCCAGCATCTCGGCGCGGAGGAGACTGTCAGTTCCGTTATCAGCGCCCGGGATGCCTTTCCGGTTTCCCGTTTCATCGTCATCGGCGACAACATCGATGACGTGAAAGGCTTCGTGCTCACGCGCGATCTGCTGCTGGCCGGTCTGCGCGATGGAAGCGCCAGGACCGTTTCGGACTTCACCCGTGACATCCAGCGCATCCCGGAAGAGACGGACCTCGACAGGCTTTTCGATCTGCTGATGGAAAACGAGGCGCATATCGCACTGGTCGAGGATGGATATGGCGGCACCTCCGGTCTGGTGACCATGGAAGATGTCATCGAAACATTGCTCGGCACCGAGATCGTGGACGAGAACGATGAAGCCGAGGATTTGCGAACGGTCGCCAAGCTGCGCGCCATACGCCTGCGCAACGCCCGCGGGAAGCCGAAAAGCTGACGCCGGCAGGCCGTTCAGCGGAGCTTTGCCTTGCTGTTCGCCAACACGGTGATCGCGGCAACCCGCTCGAGAGCCTGAAACCACCTTCGTTCTGAGCAGCGCTTTCGGCCGGGTGCCCGCCGGCCGGCTGACCGGGCCGTTGCTGGACAAGCCAACAATCATGCGGTCTTGTGCACGGGTCACACTGCGCGGTAATAGCGGTTGACCGGCGTGCCGGATCGGACTTCCCTGACGCCGAATGGACGTCCAGTGACGTCGCTCATCAGAGGTGCGTTGTGCCTCTCCCGCGGTTTTGAACAGGCAGGAGGACGGCTGTTGGCAACCCTTTCCCCGAACTTGAGGGGCGCGCTGCTGGGCCTTCTTGGCTTTGCAATCTTCGCGACCAACGATGTCCTCGTGAAGGTGCTGGGCCAGACCTACGCCCCGGTTCAGACGCTGTTCTTCCTCGTCCTGTTTGGCTTTCCGGTTGCGCTGGTGATGCTGGTGAGCGACCCGACGGAGGCGAGTCTGCGTCCGAGGCGGCCTTTCTGGGTCGGATTGCGGGTCGTGGGCTACCTGGTCAATTCGATTTGCGGTTTCTATGCTTTCGCAGTGCTGCCGCTGGCACAGGTCTACAGCCTGCTGTTCACCGGCCCGCTGATGATCACGCTGCTCGCAGTGCCGATTCTCGGCGAGCGGCTGGGGCTGCCGCGCCTGGGGGCTATTCTCCTGGGCTTTGCCGGCGTTCTGGTGGTCCTGCGCCCGGGAGGGGACACCGAACTCGGCCTTGGCCACCTTGCGGCGTTCGGCGCGGCTTTCGGGGGCTCTCTCGCGGCGGTCGCCGGTCGAAAGGTCGGGGAGGTTGAGCGCAACGCGGTCCTTCTGCTCTATCCCATGCTGGCGGCCTTCGTCGTGACGGGCCTCGCCTTGCCGGCGGTCTACATACCGGTCCCGATCGATCATCTGGCGCTGTTCGCCCTCGTGGCGGCCCTGAATTTCGCCGCCAGTCTGACCGTGATCGCCGCCTTCCGGGCCGGCGAAGCGGCGGTGGTATCCCCCATGAACTACAGCCAGATCCTGTGGGCGACGGCTTTCGGCGCGCTTTTGTTCGGCGAGTTCCCCGACGTGATGACGTTCCTGGGCAGCCTGATCATCATCGCATCCGGTCTCGTGATCGTCATTCGCGAACAGATTGGCGAACGATCGCTGGTGCGACCGGTGCTGACCACCCTGTCACGGATCCCCATAGCGCCCGCGGCATGGCGCGTGGCCGGCCTGCGCAAACGCAAGGGTAAGCCCTTCGGGAAGTAGAATACGGGTCAGCTGAAGTCTGACATCCGGGCTGATGGCGAACATCACGACCGCCGATACGCGCGGCCACAGGATCGAAGCCGTGATGGTTTTGTCCGGCCCCTTCAGGCAATCGGGGCGTTTCAGACTTGAGCCTCGCTTGAGTTCTCTGGCCCGTTGCCGCCTTGATCCGGACTGCAGGGAGCGGCCGTTTGAACCCTCCGAAGGATGTTGCGTGAAGTAGAAACGGCAGAAACGCAAATCGGCTGGCTACCTTTAGCGCCACTCCGTAGGTGACAAATCTGATCAACTCCAGAAACGGGCTTGACCCTGACACTAGTGTCAAACCGCTAGGGCTGTCTGCTCATCATGGAAATGAAGCATTCGCAGACAGGAGAAAACACCATATGACCCAGGATAGAACTTGGCGAAACAAGGTCGCGATTGTGACCGGCGGCAGTTCTGGAATTGGAAAGGCGACGGCCCAAGAACTTGTCGAACAAGGCGCGAAAGTGCTGATCACCGGACGCAGCAACGAGAAGCTGGCCGAACTCGCGAAAGCCAGCGATGCCATCGAAACACTGCAGGTTGACAGCGCCGACGCCGATAGCGCCACGCGTATCATCGAGTTGGCAATTGGCACATGGGGACGCTTGGACCTCATCGTAAACAATGCCGGTGCCGGTCAGCCGCTGCCCCTGGCGGGTTATGATGCAGATGTCATCGCGAATATGTCAGCGGTGAATATTGTCGCGCCTTCTCTGTTGGTAAAGGCAGGCCACGCCGCCTTGAGCGAAAGCAGAGGTGCTATCGTGAATATCGGAACGGCCGTATCGCAGAACGCCGCCCCAATGTTGGCGCATTACGCAGCCACGAAGGCCGCTTTGGACCATTTGACCAAGTCATGGGCGATTGAACTGGCCAGCGACGGTATTCGCGTGAACGCGGTCGCGCCCGGTCCGGTCAAAAGCGGCGCTCTGACCGGAATGATGGGATTGCCAGCCGAAATGGCGCAACAGATCGAAGAGCAGGAGAAAGCTCAGATCCCTCTGGGGCGGCGCGGCGTGACCGCCGATATTGTGCCTTGGATCCTGCGATTGGGAAGCTCCGATAACGCGTGGCTCACGGGCCAAATCCTGACCGTGGACGGCGGTTGGTCGCTGCGAACCTAAGATACACATGGGCTGGGGGGACAGATCATCCTCCCAGCGCCCTCTTGATGAGCGGTTCGAGCATTTACATATCTGTCAGGTTTGGCTGGAAAGGAAATGAAATGCAGGCCAAGGAAGCCGCCGAAAGGCTTGGGATTACGCAACGCATGTTGCGCCATTATGAAAAGGAAGGCCTGATAAGTGTGGGTCGAACGCTCAACAGATACAGGAACTATGGCGAATCTGATCTGCGCCGCGCGGGTCGCATCCGCGACTTCATTGCGATCGGCTTTTCCACCCGTGAAATCCGCGCCATGAGCGCCTGCCTTTCAGACGAAGGGGCTGGCCCTTGTGAAGGTGGCATCGAGAAACTGATGGAGAAGCTTGAGCACATCGAACGGCTAAAGGCTGACTTGGACGAACGCCGGGACGCTGTCCTTGATCGCCTTGCTGCTTGGAAGAATGACCTTGCAAAGGTTGATGCGTCAGGCGAGCAACTGAAAACCAAGGCCGATCATTTTGTTGGAAGACGGAAACCCGTCGATTTGGACCTGGCCGACCCCAGATAGTGCCAAGGGCGGATTCCATCGGAATGCTGTATTCGCCTGCCGTGTTTTCCCGAAAGAGACCATTGCGCTGACGCCGGCAACGGCAGATGTGGTCCACATGGATGACCTTCGCGCTTCGCACACCAAATGACCGCTCCGCGCCCATTCAACCCGGCCCCTTATTCCGCCGCCTCCGCCGCACCTCCGCGCCGGCCTCGCTTCCCCTCAGCCGGCGCTGGCCCGGTGCTTGCCCTGACGATCAGGTCCACCGGCCAGACCTCCTCGACCGGGCCTTTTTCGACGCCGTTGATGATGTCGACAAGCCGCTCGCAGATGCGGGCGCCGGCCACCCGGATGGAAGAGCGCGTGGTGGTCAGTTGGACCGTGAAGCTTTCGGGCTTGAGGAACGGAAACACGTCGTCATGGGTGATGATCGAAACGTCGTCCGGCATGCAGAGCCTAAGCTGATTGAACGCCCGGACGATCCCCAGCGTGGTGAACATCGAGGCGGAGAGCACCCCCGTCGGGCGGGTGGCCGGATCGGCGTCGCGGAACAGGTCCATCGCCAGCCTGTAGCCGTTCTCCTCGTTCATCGCCGCCGAATGATGCGCGAGCCGCTCCACCGGCAGGCCGTGCGCCGTCATCGCCCGGATCACGCCGTTGAGCCGGTGCACTGCGAAGGTGTAATCGGTATCGCCGTTGATGAAGGCAAGCCGTGTGTGGCCGAGCTGCAAGAGCAGCCGCGTGGCATCGTGAAACGCACCCTCATTGTCGATGTCGAGGAATGAATATCCTTTTGATGGCTCAAGCGCGCGGCCATGGGCGAGGAAGGGGATCCCGAGATCCCGCACCAGCGCAATCCGCTGCTCGTCATTGCGCATCGATGACAGATATACCCCGTCCACCGACCGGCTCGCGGCGATCCTTCTGTAGGCCTCGGTTTCACGCTCGTAAGGGGCGGGGGTCAGCGAAAGATCCACCTCGCGCGACAGCGCATGTTCGCCCATGCCCGACAGGAACTCGACGAAGTGCGGATCGAGATCCACATTGCGCCCCACCGGAAGAACGTAGCCGATCGATCCCGCCTTGCCGGTGGCGAGCTTGCGCGCGTTCGAATTGGGCTTGTAGCCGTGCCGCTGTGCCGCTTCCAGCACGCGCCGTCGGGTTTGCTCGCGCACTTCCGGGTAGCCGTTGAGCGCACGGGAGACCGTGGTCTGCGACAATTCCAGATACTCTGCGAGCTGCTTGAGATTCACCGCGTCAGGTCCAGTCCTTCAAAGCGCTTTGAAAACAAGGGAAGGTCATCGGGATTCTGATCTTCCGATCGTTTCTGTCTCATGGTAACGTGAAACCGCAAAAACGCAAAAAATAGCCGCGTTGCGGTGCGAAATGATGTTGCAATGCAGCGAAAAGGCTCGTTTTCGAGCTTTGACGCTCTAATTGACTTACCGGAGGCAACTTAGGGGCTTGACTCAGTCACGCTGCCGTAATCCTCTGGAGGTAAGCCAAAGCGCTTTGAATTTTCGGCGCTCCGGCTACGAGAACATATAAGCTTCACGAAAAGGCCAGAACTGGCCAGGAGGAAGAAATCCATGAACAAAGTGCTATTGACGAGTGCTGCAGCCCTTGCGCTGACGCTGGGGGCGGCGAATGCCCAGGAACTGATGTTCACCCCGGGAGAGGGTGATTTCAACTGGGACAGCTACGAAGCGCTCAAAGAGACGCAGCTCGATGGCGAAGAGGTGACCGTGTTCGGTCCATGGCTCGGGCCCGACCAGGAATTTGTCGAATCCGTTCTCGCCTATTTCGGTGAAGCCACGGGCGCCGACGTCAAATATGTCGGCTCCGACAGCTTCGAGCAGCAGATCGTCATCGATGCCGAAGCGGGTTCCGCCCCCAACATTGCGGTGTTCCCGCAGCCGGGCCTCGCCTCGGACATGGCCGAACGCGGCTTCCTGAGCCCGCTTCCCGACGGAACCGGGGACTGGATCAAGGAAAACTATGCAGCCGGCCAGTCCTGGGTTGATCTGGGCACCTACGAAGGGCCGGACGGCAACGAGGATCTCTACGGCTTCTTCTACAAGGTCGATGTGAAGTCGCTGGTCTGGTACATTCCGGAGAACTTCGAGGATGCCGGCTACGAAGTGCCTGAGACCATGGAAGAGCTCAAGGCGCTGACCGAGCAGATTGCCGCCGACGGCGAAACGCCCTGGTGCATCGGCCTGGGTTCGGGCGGCGCCACCGGCTGGCCCGCAACCGACTGGGTCGAGGACATGATGCTGCGCACGCAGCCGCCTTCGGTCTACGACCAGTGGGTTTCCAACGAGATTCCGTTCACCGATCCCGCAGTGGTCGGCGCGATCGAGGAATTCGGCTGGTTCGCCCGCAACGATGATTTCGTCGCAGGCGGTGCCGACGCCGTTTCCACGGTCGACTTCCGCGACAGCCCGAAGGGCCTGTTCTCGTCGCCGCCGCAGTGCTACATGCACCATCAGGCGTCGTTCATTCCGGCCTTCTTCCCCGAGGGGACCGAAGTGGGCACCGATGTGGATTTCTTCTACATGCCGGCTTACGAGGGCAAGGACCTCGGCACCCCGGTGCTCGGCGCCGGCACGCTCTGGGCGATCACCGACGACAGCCCGGGGGCACAGGCGCTCATCGAGTTCCTGAAGTCGCCGATCGCGCATGAAATCTGGATGGCCCAGAAAGGCTTCCTGACGCCGCACAAGGGCGTCAACACCGCGCTGTTCAGCGATCCCACGCTCAAGAAGATGAACGACGTCCTGCTCGGCGCGACCACCTTCCGCTTCGATGCATCCGACCTGATGCCGGGCGGCGTCGGCGCCGGCTCGTTCTGGACCGGCATGGTCGATTACTCCGGCGGCAAGCCTGCCGAGGAAGTCGCCGACGCCATCCAGCAGTCCTGGGACTCCCTCAAGTAAGCGGGTCTTTCCGGCAGACATGGAGATCCCGGCCACGTGCCGGGATCTTCGCAACAACTGCTTGTTGGGGAGGAAAGAATGCATCCGGCACTTCAGGGCATTATCACCATCATCATCGGCGTCGGCGGTTGCGTCGGATATTTCTATTTCTCCAATCAGCTTCTCGACCGGGTGCTGTTTCCCGCCACCGGCAAGAATGCGGGCCGCAACATCAACCGGGCAAATCAGATCCGGCCCTGGCTGTTCCTGTTCCCTGCGCTTTTCGCGCTTGGCCTCTATCTCGCCTATCCGGTTTTCGCCACGCTGTGGCTTTCGCTCAGCGATCGCAGTGCCGGCGGCGCCTTTGTCGGGCTGGCCAATTACACCCAGATGTTCGGCGAACCGAAATTCTGGGAGGCCATGCGCAACAACATGCTCTGGCTGGTCATCGTTCCGGCCTTTTCCACCGGGTTCGGCCTTCTTGCCGCGCAGCTGACTGACCGTATCGCCTGGGGCGGCATCGCCAAGTCGCTGATCTTCATGCCGATGGCGATCTCCTTTGTCGGCGCGGCCGTGATCTGGAAGCTCGTCTACGACACGAGGCCGGCCGGCAAGGACCAGATCGGCGTGCTCAACGCGGTCTGGCTCTCCTTCGATGGCGGCTTCTCCTCCGTCCTGGTGCTCAAGATTGTCCCCGCCCTGCTTCTGGCGGCCTTTGCGGCCTTCGTTCTCTGGTGCGTCTATCAGGCGATCCGCCCCTTCATCAAAACCGAGCTCGGCCACCGCAAGGCTGAATGGTGGTTTACGCCGCTGCGCATCGTGCTGGCGCTGGTCGGCATCTGGCTCGTCTGGCTGTCGCTCGGATCGATCTTCTCGCTGTTCACGGCCACGCTGCCCTATGGCGAACCGCAAACCTGGCTGACCATCCCGTTCTGGAACTCGATCTTCCTGATGACCGTCCTGGTCTGGATTCAGACCGGTTTCGCCATGGTGATCCTGTCGGCGGCGATCCGGGGCATTCCCGAGGAAACCATCGAGGCGGCGGTGATCGACGGCGCCAATCCGTTCCAGATCTTCTTCAAGATCAAGGTGCCGCAGATCATGGGAACCATCGTCGTGGTCTGGACCACGATCACCATCGTCGTGCTCAAGGTCTTCGACATCGTCTTCGCCATGACCAACGGGCAGTGGGAAACCCAGGTTCTGGCCAACTACATGTATGACAAGCTGTTCAGGGCGAACGACTGGGGGGTCGGTTCGGCGAGCGCCATGATCATCATGCTGCTTGTCACGCCGATCCTGGCCTGGAACGTTTACAACGCCCGCAAAGAAACACGCTGAGGGAGGCGGAGATGCAAGCATCGTCATCCAAGAAGTCGCCTCTGGTCTGGGCCGTTCACATCTCGGTCGTGCTCCTCGTCGCGCTCTGGCTGTTCCCGACCGTGGGGCTGTTCGTCTCCTCCTTCCGCACCGCGGACCAGATTGCCAATTCGGGCTGGTGGGCGGCGCTGTTCACCCAGGAACGCCAGGCCCCTGCAATCCGCATCGAGGGTAACGAGGCGGTGATCGATGGCGAGTTCGTCATCGAGGGAAACCTGTTCGAAGCCGACGACGTCGCGATCAGCCGCTGGGGCACCAGTTCCCGCGCGCCTGAAGCCTACGAACCCGGTGAAGTTGTCGATCTTGGCGATGGCGAGAGGCTCACGGTCGCCGAGAATGGTGCTTTCCGGCTCTCATCCGAACAGAGTTTCGGCGACAGCCGCTTGCCCCGCGTCTTCACCACAGCCACGCGTCCGCCCGAATTCACGTTGCAGAACTACCGGTTCGTGCTCTTCGATCCGAACAACCGGGAGGGGATGGCAAAGGCCTTTTTCAACACGCTCACGGTCACCATTCCGGCCACCGTCATTCCGATCGTGATCGCAGCCTTCGCCGCCTATGCGCTGGCCTGGATGCAGTTTCCCGGTCGATCCCTGCTCATTGCCGCCGTCGTCGGCCTCTTGGTGGTGCCCCTGCAGCTTGCGTTGATTCCGCTGCTGAAGCTTCACAACGACATCGGCATCGGCAAGGGGTATCTCGGTGTCTGGCTTGCCCATACCGGCTTCGGTCTGCCGCTGGCGATCTATCTCTTGCGCAACTACATGGTCGGGCTTCCGCGCGACATCATCGAAAATGCCCGTGTCGACGGCGCAACCGATTTCCAGATCTTCGTCCGGATCATCCTGCCGCTGTCGTTTCCGGCGCTGGCGTCCTTTGCCATCTTCCAGTTCCTGTGGACCTGGAACGACCTGCTCGTGGCCCTTGTGTTCCTGATTGACGCGACCGGGGAGACCACGGTGATGACCAAGCAGATAGTCGAGCTTCTTGGCACCCGCGGCGGAAACTGGGAAATCCTGGCGACCTCGGCCTTCGTGTCCATTGCGGTGCCGCTGGTGGTGTTCTTCGCCATGCAAAAATATCTGGTCCGTGGCCTGCTCTCGGGCTCTGTGAAGTAGTGGAGTATTGATGAAAACGATGACCCTGGCCGGTAAGCGCTCGCAACCCGGTTCCGAAATTGTTCCGGATCCTGATTGGTGGCGCGGCGGCATTATTTACCAGGTCTATCCCCGTTCGTTTCAGGACATCAGCGGCGATGGTGTTGGCGATCTCATCGGGATCGCCGAGCGCATGGACTATATCGCTTCGCTGGGCGTCGATGCCGTGTGGGTCTCCCCGTTCTTCACTTCGCCGATGAAGGACTTCGGCTATGATGTGTCGGATTACACGAATGTGGATCCGATGTTCGGAACGCTCGGTGACTTCGATCATCTGGTCAAGATCGCCCATGATCACGGCATCCGGGTAATCATCGATCTCGTGCTCTCCCATTCATCGGATCAACATCCCTGGTTCGTCGAAAGCCGGTCGGATCGCGACAATCCGAAGGCTGACTGGTACATCTGGGCAGAGCCGAAGCCCGACGGCACTCCGCCCAACAACTGGCTGTCGATCTTCGGCGGCTCGGCCTGGCAGTGGGACGGCAAGCGTGAACAGTATTACATGCACAACTTCCTGACCTCGCAGCCCGATCTCAACCTGCACAACATGGAAGTGCAGCAGGCGCTTCTGGATGTTGTGCGATTCTGGCTCGACCGGGGCGTTGACGGGTTCCGCCTCGACACGATCAATTTCTATTTTCACGACAAGGAATTGCGCGACAACCCGCCGCTTGCCAAGGAACTGCGCAACGACAGCATCGCGCCGGCGGTCAATCCCTACAATCACCAGCTCCATCTCTACGACAAGAACCGGCCGGAAAATCTCGATTTCCTGCGCCGCTTCCGCGCGCTGCTGGACGAATATCCCGGCACCACCGCGGTCGGCGAGGTGGGTGACGCGCAGATCGGTCTTCAGATCGTGGCCGATTACACATCGGGCGCGGACAAGATGCACATGTGCTATGCGTTCGAGTTTCTCGCCAACGAGAAGATTACCGTGGCCCGCGTCAAGCAGGTCATGACCGATTTCATGAATGTTGCTCCGGAAGGCTGGGCGTGCTGGGCGTTCTCTAACCATGACGTGGTGCGCCACGCCACCCGATGGGGCGCGGACGTCAATGATCTCGACCGCTATCTGCGGCTGCTCTCCGGCCTGATTATAACACTCAGGGGCTCGGTCTGCCTCTATCAGGGTGAAGAACTGGGCCTGACCGAAGCGGAGCTGGCCTATGAGGACCTTCAGGATCCTTACGGCATCCAGTTCTGGCCCGATTTCAAGGGTCGTGACGGCTGCCGCACCCCGATGGTGTGGTCGGAGCATGAGCAGTCCGCGGGCTTCACAGTGGGACAGCCCTGGCTTCCCGTCCCGCCGGAACATCGTCATCTCGCAGTCGATGCGCAGGATCATGTCCAGGCGTCGATGCTCAATCACTACCGGCGTCTTCTCGCCTTCCGCCACGCGCACCGGCCGCTTGCAAAGGGCACGCTGGAATTTCACGAGTCAGGCGACAGCGTGCTGTCGATCATCCGGCGCGACGGAAACGAGACCATTTTCTGCGCCTTCAACCTGAGCGAGGAAATGCAGGTCATCGACTGCCCGGATGGCCCGCTCGAGCCGCTGGACGGACACGGATTTTCGGGCTTTTTGCGGTCTGATACAGTTGAACTGTCGCCATACGATGCCTTTTTCGCCAGGCTCGGATGAGATCATGAACGGCGTAACCGGGAGGAAAACATGGTCGGTCTGAAACTGAAGGGCCTGAAGAAGTCCTACGGATCGGTTGAAGTGATCCATGGTGTGGATCTGGAGATCGAACAGGGAGAGTTCATCGTCTTTGTCGGGCCGTCAGGCTGCGGCAAGTCCACGCTTCTTCGGATGATCGCGGGCCTGGAGACCATTTCCGGCGGCACGCTCGAAATCGGCGACATGGTCGTCAATGACGTTCCGCCGTCCAAGCGCGGCATCGCCATGGTGTTCCAGTCCTATGCGCTCTATCCGCACATGACCGTGTACGACAACATGGCCTTCGGCATGCGCATCGCCAAGGAATCGAGCGAGGAGATCGACCGGCGGGTGCGCTCGGCCGCGGACATTCTCCAGCTGGGTCCCTATCTCGACCGGTTGCCCAAGGCGCTCTCGGGCGGCCAGCGCCAGCGTGTCGCCATCGGCCGCGCGATCTGCCGCGATCCCAAGGTGTTCCTGTTCGATGAGCCGCTGTCCAACCTCGATGCAGCGCTGCGCGTGGCCACCCGCATCGAGATCTCGAAGCTCAACGAGACCATGCCCGACACGACCATGATCTACGTGACCCACGACCAGGTCGAGGCCATGACGCTCGCGGATCGCATCGTGGTGCTTTCGGCTGGCTATATCGAGCAGGTCGGCCCCCCGATGGAGCTCTATCTCAAGCCGCAGAACCTGTTTGTGGCCCAGTTCATCGGCTCGCCGGCAATGAACATCATTCCTGCCACCATCGAGCAGGGTGGCGACAGCGCCCGCATCGCGCTTGCCGGCGGCAAGTCGGTCGACACCGGCATTTCCGTTCCCGAGAGCGAAAACGGCAAGAAGGCTTCGTTCGGGGTGCGTCCGGAGGATCTGACAATCTCGAAGGGCGAGGAATTCCTGTTCGAGGGCACCGTGTCTCTTGTGGAGCATCTCGGCGAGGTCACCCTGCTTTATGTCGAAGGGCTGACCGAAGGCGAGCCGATCATTGCCAAGCTCACCGGCCATCAGACCGTGGACCGTGGCGACAAGGTGCGCTTCGAGGCCGAACGGGAAAAGCTTCACCTGTTCGATGGCGACGGGAAGACCTATCGCAGGTAGATCCGTGCCCATGCCTTTGGCCGTTTCAGGTCACGGCCGGTGTCTCCGCCTTGCGAAGTAGGTTGTCGGAGGCGCTGGATCGGAATCGGAAGTTAACGATCTGCAGTGACCGGGGTTCGATGTGTGCCGAGACGGGACGCAAACCTTCGGCCCTGCGCAAAAACAGCTTCAAACCGCCGGCATCAAAACTCCGTTAAGCAATGCGTGTTTATATTTGACGTGTGACCTAGACGGAGAGAATGTTGTGAGTAGTTCCGGAGTGCACTACCTTCAGCGGGAGGAATCCTTCATGTACGACCGCGAAACGCGGTTCACCATGGAAGAGACCCTCAACCACGCCCGCATCGAGTTTACCGAAAAGGGTGTCATGCACATGGCCTCGCGCCGGTGCACGATCATCGCCATTTCGCGGAGCACCGCGATCCTGGGAATTTTGACGCAGTTCAAGATTCCAGATCAGTTCTGTATAGATGTGCCCGAAGCGCGCATCGACCGGATCGGCTGCGTTCTCAATCGCGTCAACGCCAACAACACCATTGAGGCCCGTTTCCTGCGGTTGCTGAGCGAACGCGATCTCAACCGGATTTTCGTCTACAGCGACCATCCGGCGCACCGCGATCACAAGCTCGACCTGCGGGCCTGAAGCAATCCCGGCAAAAGGGATCACTGGTTTTGCGCCTGGACTTGCGCTGGCGGGTTGAGGCCCGCATTGTCTCCGTTAGCGCTGACGGCTCTCAGTAAAGCACGCTTGCGCCTTCGTCTGCCGGGCCGGCATTTTCCCGCAGCCGGGCAAACAGCTCGCGCCCGATGCCCCATTCATTGGCGCTCAGATCGGCTTCGACTGGTTCGCGTGCCTCGAATTCGGCCGCCGGAACCAGCACTTCCAGCGTGCCTTCGACAGCGTCCAGCCGGATCATGTCCCCGTCGCGGATCTTTGCGATCGGGCCACCGTCCTTTGCCTCGGGCGTCACGTGGATCGCCGCCGGCACCTTGCCCGAGGCGCCCGACATCCGCCCGTCCGTCACAAGCGCGATCGCCTGTCCCCGGTCCTGCAGTACGCCGAGCGGCGGCGTGAGCTTGTGCAGCTCCGGCATTCCGTTGGCCTTCGGTCCCTGGAAACGCACCACCGCGACGAAGTCGCCTGTCAGACTGCCGGCCTTGAAGGCGTCGTGCAATTCGTTCTGGTCGGCAAACACCCGCGCCGGCGCCTCGACCACGTAGCGCTCGGGCTTCACCGCCGAGATCTTGATCACCGCCTTGCCCATGTTGCCGGTGAGCATCTTGAGCCCGCCATTGGGCTGGAACGGCTTGTCGATTGTCGTCACCACCTTCGGATCACCGCTTTCGGCAGGAACCGGCACACGCTCGACGCTGCCGTTGTCACCGAGCCTGGCTTCAACCGCATAGGCCGTCAGGCCCTTGCCCCAGACTGTGCGCACGTCTTCGTGCAACATTCCTGTCTTGAGCAGCTCGGCAATCAGGAAGTTGAGCCCGCCCGCGGCCTGGAAGTGGTTCACGTCCGCCGGACCGTTGGGATAGACCCGCGCCAGTAGCGGCACTGCGTCGGACAGCTCGGAGATATCCTGCCAGGTCAGCATGATGCCGGCCGCGCGCGCCATCGCCACCAGGTGCATGGTGTGGTTGGTCGACCCGCCGGTCGCGTGCAGTCCCACCACGCCGTTGACGATCGAGCGTTCGTCGATCATTTCGCCGATCGGCGTGAACTCGTTGCCCTGCGCCGTGATCGCCAGCGCCCGTTTGGCGGCCTCGGCCGTCAGCGCATCCCTGAGCGGTGTGCCGGGATTGATGAAGGATGCGCCCGGAGTGTGCAGACCCATGATCTCCATGAGCATCTGGTTCGAGTTCGCAGTGCCGTAGAAGGTGCAGGTGCCGGGCCCGTGATAGGATTTGGATTCGGATTCCAGCAATTCGTCGCGGCCGATCTTGCCTTCCGCATAGAGCTGCCGGATACGGCCCTTCTCGTCATTGGAAAGGCCGGTGGTCATGGGTCCTGCAGGAATGAAGATCGTAGGAAGGTGGCCGAATGTCAGCGCGGCAATCAGCAGGCCCGGCACGATCTTGTCGCAGACACCGAGATAGACCGCGGCGTCGAACATGTTGTGCGAAAGCCCCACTGCCGCCGACATGGCGATCACGTCGCGCGAGAACAGCGAGAGCTCCATCCCCGGCTGGCCCTGGGTGACGCCGTCACACATGGCCGGCACGCCGCCCGCCACCTGCGCCACGCCGCCTGCCTCCCGTGCGGCCTTGCGGATCAGTTCGGGATAGGTCTCAAACGGCTGGTGCGCCGAGAGCATGTCGTTATAAGCCGTGATGATGCCCAGGTTCGGGACCACGTCGCCGGAGAGGCTGGCCTTGTCTGCTGGGCCGCAGGCGGCAAATCCGTGAGCCAGGTTGCCGCAGGAAAGCGTTGAGCGGTGCGGGCCTTTCGAGGCAGCGCTGCGCAACCGTTCGAGATAGGTTTCGCGGCCGGGCCTGGAGCGCTCGACGATCCGCTTGGTGACAGCGGCAATTCGGGGATCGACAGTCATGACTGGCATCCTTTTCAGGTGTTGGCTCAACAAACCAGCGGCGCTGGTTCGGATGGTCACAGCGGTTTTGCCGGTCTCGCCGGCAGGCGCGCTTGTTCAGGGCGCCCAATAGATCTCGACCGGTTCCGCCGCATCTCGCAGCACGGAACGCACCGGCATGTCGGCGTCCGGACCGGGCTGCAACGCCCTGGCCAGAACCGCCTTTTTCTCCGTTCCCTCTATATGGAGCACGATGAGCCCGGCTTCCACGATCCTCGGCAACGTCAGCGTCAATCTCGGCTCGCCCGCTCCCGGCGCTTCGATCGCGATTACGCTCTTCGGGCAATCAATGTCGGTCGCCTGTGCAAGCGTTGATCCGCCCGGAAAGAACGAGGCTGTGTGCCCGTCGGTTCCCATGCCGAGCACGGCCACATCAAGCGGGCCGCCAAGTCCGTCAATGCGGGTTGCGGCAATGCGGGCGGCGGCTTCGGCATCTTCCGCCTCAGCATAGAGCGGTATGAAGCGTGCTGCCGCGGCTTTGTTCTTGAGCAGGTGCCGGTTTGCCAGCCCGTGGTTGGAGCGCTCGTTGTCCGCCGGCACCAGCCGTTCGTCGATCAACGTCACAGTCACGTGGGTCCAGTCGATCTCCTCTAGCGCAAGCGCCTCGAAGAACCGCTTCGGCGTGGATCCGCCCGAAACCGCGAGCCGCGCCTGTCCGCGGGCTGTGATCGCCGCTTGCAGAACGGCGCCCACCTTGGTTGCCAGCGCCCCGGCCAGTTCCGCGCCGTCGGTAAACTCGTGGTGGCGGAGGGAAGGGGAGAGCCGGTCGTGATCAGTCGCTTTCATGCCATGTCCTGCCGTCTCTTTCGATCAATGCGATGGCCTGGCTCGGTCCCCAGGTGCCGGCGGTGTAGGGCAGCACCGACTGCCCGGTTTCCGACCATGCCTTCAGGATCGGGTCGACCCAGTTCCAGGCTGCTTCAACCTCGTCGCGGCGCATGAACAGCGTCTGGTTGCTGCGGATCACATCAAGCAGCAGCCGCTCATAAGCGTCCGGATTGCGTTCCTCGAAACGGTCGGCGAAGCTCATGTCGAGCGATACGTGCTTGAGCCGCATGCCGCCGGGCCCCGGATCCTTGATCATGATCCACTGCTTCACACCCTCGTCGGGCTGCAGCCGCATCACCAGCTTGTTGGCGGTAATGCGCCCGGCACTGGTGCCGAAAATCGAATGCGGGATCGATTTGAAGGCGACGACGATCTCCGACACCCGCTCGCTCATCCGCTTGCCGGTCCTGAGATAGAACGGCACCCCGGCCCAGCGCCAGTTGTTGATCTCGGCCTTGATCGCCACGAAGGTCTCGGTGTTGGAAACCCCGCCCTCGAGTTCGTCAAGATAGCCCTTCACCGCCCCGCCGGCCGACGCACCGGCCTTGTACTGGCCGCGAACGGTCAGACTGTCGGCATTGTCCTCGGTGATCGGTCTGAGCGAGCGCAGAACTTTCAGTTTCTCGTCGCGCACCGCTTCCGCGTCCATCGACGAAGGCGGCTCCATCGCCACCAGGCACAGAAGCTGAGCGATGTGGTTCTGAACCATGTCCCTCAATGCGCCCGCCTTGTCGTAATAGCCCGCCCGGCCCTCGAGCCCAACGGATTCGGCCACAGTGATCTGCACATGGTCGATATGCGCCGAGTTCCAGAGCGGCTCGTAGAGCGCATTGGCAAACCTGAGCGCCATCAGGTTCTGCACCGTTTCCTTGCCGAGATAGTGGTCGATGCGGAAGATCTGCTCTTCGCTGAACACCTGGCCGATGGTCCGGTTCAGCTCATGCGCGGATTCGAGATCGCGGCCGATCGGTTTTTCGACCACGATCCGGGTGAGGTCGGTGATCAGCCCGTTCGCCTTGATCCGCTCGGAGATATCGCCGAACAGTCCCGGCCCGACGGCGAGATAGAACGCCCGCACCCGGTCGTTCCCTTCGTCGAGCAGCGCCCTGAGATTGTCCCATCCCTGGTCCGAGCGCGCGTCGACGGAAACATAGAACAGCCGGGCGAGAAAGCGCTCGACCTCCTCCTCCTCATACTCGCCGTCCTTGAGATGCTGCTTCAGCGCATCGCGGGCAAAGTCGCGATAGGCGTCATGCGAAAGCTCGGAACGTGACGCGCCGATGATCCGCGTCGGCTCGGTAAACTGTCCTGCCCACTGGCGGTGATAGAGCGCCGGCAGCAGCTTGCGCTCGGCAAGGTCGCCGGTGCCGCCGAAAACGACATAGTCAAATGGATCGACCGGAATGATCTGACTCATGAAATGGCATCCTGTCCATGAACGGTGCCATTCTTCTAATCTAATCGATTAAATAATGCTAGGCTCGCGGCAAAAAACGCCGCAGTTTTTGCACTAGGCTCGACGCGTGGCCTTCAGAAGGGTGTTCACGAAAGAGCGGCATCAAGCAAAGTCGCTTCCGAGAAATTGGCCTTTGGGCTGCACGATGTCGGCCCGGCTCAAAACCGGTCCCTCAGCGAATACCAGGTCAACGCCAGGAACAGCAGCGGCTTGCGAAACCGGTCGCCGCCGGGGAAGGGGCCGACCTTCAGGTTGCGCATGGCTTCGAGATCTTCCGAGCCGCCATTGACGAAATCGGCGTAAAGCTTGCCGCAATAGTTCGACAGCATCACGCCGTGGCCGGAAAAGCCGCCGATCGAAGTGACGTTCTTCATCACCTCGCGCACGAACGGCCGCCGTGACAGTGTGATGCCGACCGAACCGCCCCAGGCATGGGTGATCTCGACATCGTCGAGGTCGGGGTAGATCTCGGCGATCTGCCGCCGGATGTGGCTCGAAATGTCGGTCGGATTGTCCGAAGTGTAGGCCTCGCGGCCCCCGAAAAGCAGCCGCCCGTCGGCGCTTTTTCGGAAATAGCGCACCACGAAACGCGAATCGTCGACGGACTCGCCGCCCGGGATCACAGGGCTGTTGTGTCCGAGCGGAGCGGTCGCCCCGATGAAAGAGCGGATCGGCATCACATGCGCGGATGTCACCGGCTCCAACCCCTCGATGAAGGCGTTGCAGGCTATTAGCGCGCGCCCCGCAACGATGTCGCCTTGATCGGTCCTGACCGTCACCTTGCCGCCCGAACTCTCGATCCCCCGCGCGCGCGTGTTCTCGTGAAGCCGGGCGCCGGCCTTGGCCGCGGCCTTCGCCAGCCCCACCACATATTTGAGCGGATTGATGTGGCCGGTGCCGGCGTCGCGGCAGCCGCCGAAATAACGGGTTGAACCGAGCTGAGAGGCCAGTGCGTCTCGGTCGAGGAAGGTCAGGTGTTCGTAGCCGTATTCCCCGGACATGCGGCTCACATGCTCGCGGTAGTCCTTGACATAACCGGCCTTGTGCGCGGCCGAGATCTGGCCCGGGCGAAAATCGGCGTCGATGTCGTGCTCCGTGGCAAAATTCAGAAGATGCGCCTTGGCCCGTTCGGCCACGGCGAACAGCTGCTGCGAGGCCGCCTTGCCGAAATCGTCTTCCAGTTCGTCCGGCCACGCGCGTTGTCCGGTGCCGAGCTGGCCGCCATTGCGTCCCGATGCGCCGTCGCCGAAGCGCGCGCCCTCGATCAGCACCACGTCCTTGCCGCTTGCCGCAAGGTGATAGGCTGCCTGAAGACCGGTGAAGCCGCCGCCGACGATCACCACATCGGCGGTCGCCGGCCCGCTCAGCCGCCCGTATTCCGGCCGCTCGCCAAGCGTTGCCTCATAAAAGGAGATCCCCGGGGAGATCGGGCTTTGGTAAGTCATGTATTACTCCCTTCACACGTTCAGCAGCAGGAATTCCCGTTCCCACGGGCTGATCACCTGCATGAAGGTTTCGAACTCGCCGCGCTTGACGCCCGCATAGGTGTTGATGAACTCCTGACCGAACATGTCGGCAAAGGCGGACTCGCTTTCAAGCAGCGAAACGGCCTCCAGCAGTCCGCGCGGCAGATCGACCGAGCCTTCGTTGACCGTTTCCTCGGCCGGATCGCTCGGCACGATGCCGTTGACCATGCCGAGATATCCGCAGGCAAGCGAGGCTGCGAGCGCCAGGTAGGAATTGGCGTCCGAGGAGGGGAGGCGGTTTTCCACCCGCCGCGCCGCCGCGTCCGAGTGCGGCACGCGGAATGCGGTGGTGCGGTTGTCGTAACCCCAGGCATTGTTGACCGGGCAGGCCATGTCCGGCGTCAGGCGGCGGTAGGAATTGACATAGGGCGCCATCATCACCAGCGCCTTGGGCACGTAATGCTGCATCCCGCCGATGAAGTTGAAAAACGCCTGGCTCGGTCCGCCATCGGCCTTGGAGAAGATGTTCTTGCCGGTCTCCGCATCGACCACCGACTGGTGGATGTGCATCGCCGAGCCCGCATATTCCTGCATCGGCTTGGCCATGAAGGTGGCGAAGACCCCGTGCTTGATCGCGGCTTCGCGGATCGTGCGCTTGAACATGAACACCTGGTCGGCCAGTTCCACCGGGTCGCCGTGGCGCAGGTTGATCTCCATCTGCGCCGGGCCTTCCTCGTGGATCAGCGTGTCGATCTCCAGCCCCTGCTTGTCGGAAAAGTCATAGATGTCGTCCACCAGTTCGTCGAACTCGTTGACGCCGGCGATCGAGTAGGACTGCCCGCCTGTGATCGTGCGGCCCGACCGCCCCTTGGGCGGCTGCAGCGGGTAATCCGGGTCGTCATGCTTGGCGACGAGATAGAATTCGATTTCCGGCGCCACCACCGGTTTCCAGCCGCGCTGGGTGTAAAGATCGACCACCCGCTTGAGCACGTTGCGCGGGGTGTAGGCCACGGTCTCGCCATTGGTCTTGACCATGTCGCAGACCACCTGCGCCGTCGGATCGCTTTCCCACGGCACCACCGAAAGGGTCGACAGATCCGGCATCAGCTTCAGGTCGCCGTCGAGCGGATCGTAGCGGAAATCGCCGGTCTCCTCCGGATACTCGCCCGAGATCGTGTGCCGGAACACGGCAGACGGCAGCGACAGCGAGGTGTTTGAGGTGAATTTCGAGGACGGCATCATCTTGCCGCGCGCCACCCCGGCGAAATCGGGCGTGATGCACTCGATGTCCTCGATGCCGCGGACCCTGAGCCATTCCGAGGCCTGGGACCAGCTGGAAACGCCGCGCTTGGCGTCAAGATAAGCGGGTGCGCTCTTTCGCGCCCCGGATTTCGATGCGGCCGGTTTGCCGGCCTTTCGCGATGTCATGAATCACCATGGGTATGGACACTGATGGCATGATCATAGCCGTTTTTCGCCAAGTGGCCAGAACTACCGGAATGCGCGCACCGGCGTCCGGTGCGGTGAAGCCTCCCGGATAGAAATGGCCGCCTGCCGTTCAGGTCTGGTTAACCCTGTGGTGCGAGTTTTGCGGTGCAATGGACCGGCTGCGGACGCCCCGTCGCTTTTCCATGGCGCGGGCATGGGCCGTGGCGGCCGCGCCTCGCGTCGACCCATCAGATTTCCAAGGACCAGCCCATGAGCATTGACCGGTTGCTTGCCCGTTTTTCCATCCAGACCAAGGTGATTGTCTTCATCGTGCCGCTGATCGGCGGCATCATCGCCATGGCGGCAATCAACCTTTACACCGGATCGCTGCTGGGCGGACGCCTCATGGGCACCAGCGCCAGCATCGAATCGCTGTCGGGCTTCAAACAGACCTATTCCGGCATGACCGAGTTCCTGCAGGACCAGAACGCCGAAAAGCGCGCGATCGTCATGCAGAGCCTCGATGATCAGCTCGCCCGCATGGAGGACATTCTCGCTTTCGCCGACACGGACGAGCAGTCGCAGGCCATCGCGCGGTCCCGCGCCACCGCCGAGGCGCTGCGGGGCGATGTCGACCGGCTCTGGCAGCTTCAGGAACAGGAATTGGCCGTTCGCGACCGTTTCGGCCTGACGCTCGCCGAGATCGGCGGGCTTCGCACGCGGCTGGAGGACACCATCGCCACCGTTGGCAAATCCCTTGCCGATGCGGAAGCCGAGGCCAAGTCGATGCTGCGCTCGGCCGAACAGCTCGGCAACGGCGCGCAGACCGTGGTCACCATCTCGAGCTCCATTTCCGGCGCCCAGACCCCCAAGGCAGCCTTCGAGGCCGCAAGCGGACTGAGGCCCGACATCGAGACCATGCTCGAAACCCTGCCGCCGGCGGTCCCTTCCACCCAGCCGGCCGTCCGCAGCCTGATCGAGGACAACATGGCGGCACTGCTCGCCACGATGGATGCCGGCGTCACCGGCCAGCCCGGCATGATCGAGCTGCAGAAATACGCCAACGCGCTTCGCCCCACCGGCATCAAGCTGCAGGGCCTCGCCGCGCAGGTCGCCCGCCAGGCCACCGTCAAGTTCGGCGAACTCGACCAGCCGATCCTCGAGGGCCAGGAAATCATCGCTGCAGCCCGTGGCGTTCTCGCCCGCCTGGCGAGCCTGGAGCTGTCCATCGTCCGCTTCATGGGCGAACCATCTGAAATCGCAGGGCGCGACCTTTCGCAAGAGGCCGCAGCCCTTGCGGAAACGCTCGCGGGCATCGACGGAACCGGCGCGGCCCCGGTCATCAACGCGGCCGTCGGTCCGGACTGGGCAGGCCAGGCACAAGCCGTTCCGGCGCTCGTCGCGGAGCTGACCGGGCTCGAACAGGCCCACACCGACGCCTTCGCCGAGGCGTCGGGGCGCATCGACGAAGCCTGGAACGGCATCGTCGCCTTTGCAGGCCACCAGCAGCAGGGCGCCGAGGCCGTTCAGGACCGCGCCAGCGACATCACGTTGTCGGCTGTCGCCGGCGGCATCACCTTCGGCCTTCTCGCGGCCTTTTTGCTGGTCACCGCGCTCAAGGGACCGATCATCCGTCTGGTCAGCGCCATGCGCGGCGTCGCCTCCGGCGATCTCGACGTCGATGTCACCGACTCGGCCCGCGCCGACGAGATTGGCGAGATGGCCCGCGCGCTCGACATCTTCAAGCGCAACGCGCTCGACAAGATCCGCATCGAGAGCGAGAGCGAGGACGAGCGCCACCGCGCCGATGAACTCCGTCGCCTTACCGATACCGAGAAGGCCGAGGCCGACCGGCAGCTGAGCTTCGCCGTGCAATCGCTCGGTGCGGCGCTGCGCAACCTTGCCCGCGGCAATCTCGTCACCGCCATCGACACGCCCTTTGCCGGCGATCTCGATGCGCTGCGGCTCGATTTCAACGAATCCGTCGAACGCATGCGCGCGGCCCTGATCGACATCCGCACCAATGCCGTCTCCATCGAGGCCGACAGCGCGCAGCTGCGCACCGCCGCCGACGATCTCGCCCGCCGCACCGAGCAGCAGGCCGCCTCGCTCGAACAGACCGCGTCCGCGGTCGAGCAGATTTCTGCCACCGTGCACACCGCTTCCGAGCGCGCCACAGACACCGACCGCCTCGCCCAGGAAGCGAGCCACGACGCCCGCGAGAGCGGCGCTGTCGTCGGCCGTGCCGTCGATGCCATGGGCCGCATTGAGGAGGCGTCCGAGAACATCGGCCGGATCATCGGCGTGATCGACGAGATCGCCTTCCAGACCAACCTGCTGGCGCTCAATGCCGGGGTCGAGGCCGCACGCGCGGGCGAGGCCGGCAAGGGCTTTGCCGTGGTCGCCCAGGAAGTCCGCGACCTCGCCGGCCGCTCCGCCACTGCGGCGCGCGAGATCAAGCAGCTGATCGAGCAGTCGGGCGCGGAAGTCCGCTCCGGCGTCGCCCTCGTCGGCGAGACAGGGGAGGCGATCACCCGCATCATCGGCCGCATCGAGAACATCTCCGGCCATGTCAGCGCCATGGCGACCGCCAGCCGCGAGCAGTCGACCGGGCTCGACGAGGTCAACACCGCCGTCGGCCGCATGGACAAGATGACCCAGCAGAACGCCGCCATGGTCGAGGAGACCAACGCCTCGAGCCATGCGCTCGCCACCGAGGCCGCGGCACTCAATGAACTCGTCGGCCGCTTCCGCCTCGATGCGGATGGCGCCCGCGCCCTCGCCCGTCCGGCGCCCACCCTCCCCGGGCCGTCGCGCGCCGCCTGAAACAAACCCGGGCATAGGTCAAAAACCGGGTTTGCGTCGCCAACGGCCTGTCCATAAACAGGGAGCACGTTGAAGGCCGCTCCGGTTTCGCGCCAACGCTCCGGGCGTGGCGCGATCATGGGACCGGCGGGCCATTGGAATGTCCGGGGCGACGGACCCGGTGTGAGAGTGTCGGTCAAAGAGTGTCGGCCGGAGAGTTTCGGCCGGAGAGTTTTGGGGCAGGAAGGTTCGGAGCGTGAACACAGGGGTTGTTGCCGGGCTTTTCACCGGCATGCAGGTGGGGGCCGCTATTTTCATGAGCCAGCTTGTCGTCGCCGATGCGGGCGTCGGCCTGCTCGGCATGATGCGCTACGGCATCGCGCTCATCTTCCTGCTGCCGCTGGTTCTGGCACGCAAGACCCCGCCCATTGCCGCGCGCGACTGGCCCTGGATCCTGATGCTCGGCACCGGCCAGGTCGGCGTCATGATCACGCTGCTGAACATCGCCGTGCTCTACACAAGTGCCGCCCGCGTGGCGCTGATCTTCGCCACGCTGCCCGCTGCCAGCCTCTGCATCGACATGCTGCGCGGCCAGGTCACCGGCGGCAGGCTCTCGCTCATCGGCATCGCCTTTTCGATTTCCGGCATCGCAGTTCTTGTCGGCCATGATGCCTTCGCAGCCCGGCTGACCGCGGACGAGCTGATCGGCATGGGCGCCACCTTCACGGCAACGCTGATCGTCGCCTTCTGCTCCTCGCACTACCGGCCCTTCGTGGTCCGCTATGGCGGCCCGAAGATCGGCGTCATCGCCTTCGCTGCCTCCATGCTGCCCTTGAGCCTGCTGGTCTGGCTGATGCCGCCCGGCACCGCGCTCACCCAGTGGCCGGCCACCACCTGGTGGCTGGTGCTGACCATCGGCCTGTCCTCGGGCGTGGGGTACCTGATGTGGTTCCACGCCATCGCCCGTCTCCCCGCCACCCGCGTCACCGGCTTCCTGGCGCTCAACCCGGTCACCGCGGCCCTGCTGACGCTCATCTTCATGGGCGGCGAAGTGACCGTCTCGCTGATCGCCGCCGTCGCGCTCGTCTGCGCCGGCATAGCCTGCTTCGCCCTCTCCCCACCCGCCAAGGCCCCCGACCCGGAACCGGCCCCGCCGGTGTGAGCGGCGGCCCCCGCTGCGACCGGAGGGCACCAATCTCCCCCCTTGCGGGGGAGATGTCACGAAGTGACAGAGGGGGTATCGATCCGGGTTCGGTGTCTGCGGCGTCACCCGAGCGGCATCTCGATGGTCTTCATGATCCGGTCGGTCTCGACCAGAATCTTGATGATCTTGCGGTAATGCTTGATGTCCTCGAAACTGAGCGTCCGGCCCTTTGTATGTGTCGGCTGCTATTCGCAATCGAGAAATTGGCACGATTCGGAAATCGCTCATATGTATCCGGCCTGTTGATCGGCTCGCGGGCCGTGGCCTTGATGGGGTTACGCACG